>Ga0233399_1000001_pt1 | contig 676060 bp, 605 predicted proteins | sample 43DmetaG_FD_182698 | JGI IMG/M metagenome (GOLD analysis project Ga0233399, IMG submission 182698) | Seawater microbial communities from Monterey Bay, California, United States - 43D | ecosystem: Environmental > Aquatic > Marine > Coastal | place: USA: California | collected 2016-11-08 | reverse complement strand
TTGCTGGAACGTTTACAGGAGATCTAACAGGAGATGTAACTGGTGACTTAACCGGTGATGTGACTGGTAATGCTGCCACAGCTACTAAAATAGCAAGTATTACAAATAGTAATATTGTTCAGTTGACAGACACACAAACATTAACTAATAAAACCTTAACCTCTCCAACGATTACAGGAACTGGAGCTATTGCTGGAACGTTTACAGGAGATCTAACAGGAGATGTAACTGGTGACTTAACCGGTGATGTGACTGGTAATGCTGCCACAGCTACTAAAATAGCAAGTATTACAAATAGTAATATTGTTCAGTTGACAGACACACAAACATTAACTAATAAAACCTTAACCTCTCCAACGATTACAGGAACTGGAGCTATTGCTGGAACGTTTACAGGAGATCTAACAGGAGATGTAACTGGTGACTTAACCGGTGATGTGACTGGTAATGCTGCCACAGCTACTAAAATAGCAAGTATTACAAATGGTAATATTGTTCAGTTGACTGATACACAAACATTAACTAATAAAACCTTAACCTCTCCAACGATTACAGGAACTGGAGCTATTGCTGGTACTTTTACTGGTGATGTAACTGGTGACTTAACCGGTGATGTGACTGGTAATGCTGCCACAGCTACTAAAATAGCAAGTATTACAAATGGTAATATTGTTCAGTTGACTGAAACACAAACATTAACTAATAAAACATTAACTTCTCCAACGATTACAGGAACTGGAGCTATTGCTGGTACTTTTACTGGTGATGTAACTGGTAATGTGACTGGTGATCTTAACGGAACTATAAATACTGCTACCACTGCTACCACACAAACTGCTGGTGACAACTCTACCAAAGTAGCAACAACTGAATTTGTAAACACAGAAATTGCTGCTGGAACAGCCACCAATGTTTCGGGAGTAGTGGGAGTTTCTAACGGAGGTACGGGAGCTTCTTCAGCTGCGGTTGCAAGAAATAATTTAGGAATTTATGCATTTCGTATAACACTTATTGGAGGAACATCGCAAGTAGATATAAACTTGACTTATTTAATTTCTAAAGGTCACCTTCCTTCTGGATATATTTTTACTGGCAATGAAATTATTACAGCAACTCTAAATGAACCAAGTAACTCAGCAATATCCGCTATTTTCCCAGCAGATTTAACTCTTGATCCTGATTTAGATGTTTTAAGAATAACTTCAGTAGGAGGTGATTTTCCAAGTGGTCAAGTTTCTATAATAATTATACCTTGATGAAAATCTTTTTCATTTGTAATCTCTAAATTCATATTGATAACAACCTAAAAGCAACCAAACTTATTGAAACATTAGCAACAATTAAAATTCTAATAAAAAAATCCAGCAATATGCTGGATTTTTTTTGTCTTATTTCAATATTTGAAGATTGGTTACTTCCAGATTGGTTAAAGGCCTCCAGCGGCCTCTTGGCAAGTTTTTCTTAGTAAGTTCTGCAAAAACAACCCTATCTAATTTGTTTACTTTATACCCAACATGTTCAAAAATTTTACGGACAATTCTATTTCTACCAGAGTGGATTTCTATTCCTATTTCAGATTTTGGCTCACCATTTACATAGGATATGGCATCAATAAAAACTTTTCTACCCTCTATAATGACTTCACCACGCAATTTATCCAAATCTTTTAATTCTAGTTTTCTATCTAAAGAAGCATGATATAATTTGCGAACATTGTGTTTAGGATGCGTTAATTTTTTTGCTAAATCGCCATCATTGGTAAACAATAACAATCCTGTTGTATTTCTGTCCAGTCTCCCAACTGGATATATTCTTTCTTTGGATGCATTGGCAATCAACTCCATGACTGTTTTCCGACCTCGGTCGTCATCCATGGTCGTGATGTAATTTTTAGGCTTATTTAAAAGAATATACTTTTTTTGTTCTGGAGTTATGGAGGTTCCATCAAAACGGACAACATCCCCAGGTTGCACTTTATATCCCATCTCCGTGACGAGCTTCCCATTTATTTCTACACTTCCATGCTCAATATAGGTATCCGCTTCTCTTCGAGAACAGATTCCTGAATTTGCAATATACTTGTTTAAACGAATTCCTGACGACTCGTCAGATTTTGGGGTCTCTTTAATTTTTTTGTACTGCTTTTTAGTACTTTTTCGATGTAAAGGAGTCTTTTTTTTACCTTCTTGTCGTCCTCTCGACGAGTTGCTATTTGATTTCATTACTTAAAAAATAATTTTTTGCAAAAGTAGCGATAAAAATCTTAATGTAATCGATCAATCACTTTTTCTACTAGCAATGAAGTATCTATAAAAATGATTGAAAAGACCCCTATTAAAAGTAATATTTTTAAAACATTATGCATCATTCTATAGTGCTTAAGTTCGGATGATTTCCATAAATAAATACCTAAAAAAAAGAAAACAATGAAAGCAATATAAAAATAATACCTCATATAACTTAACGCGGGGAAACTGAACAGGATTACGATTGGAAACACGGTTAAGGTTAACAAAAAGAGACAAACCAACTTGGTTTTTTTTTCTCCGTAAACAATTGGAAAAGTATCATAATTGTGAATTACGGCTCCTTTCATACTTTGTAAATCTTTTAGCAACTCTCTAATCATAATTACTAAAAACAAAAAAGAAGCATGCATAAAAATGATACTTGAAAAATTTTTAAAATACACAAAGACAGCAAAAAAAGGAAGAATTGTAAGCATGGTCGCAGAAAGAACCCCCAGTAAAGGATATTTCTTTAGCTTATGTGAGTAACACCAAATCGCAAAAATATAAATCGAAAAAAATAAGGCTGCCCTTGCTGAAATTAAGAATCCAAAAACAACCCCAATAAAATTTAAAATAAAATATAGTTTTAATTTGGTCGATTGTCTCACATAATTATCGATTCTTGCTTTTAAAGGTCGATTGATTCTATCAAGTTTCGCATCATAGAAATCATTGATTAAATACCCAGATGCTACCACACATATAGTTGCCAAAATAATGTACGATAAATGGAGATCAAAAAGGGTATTTCTAAGGGTTTTTGAGGGTGAAAATATAAAAATAGCTGCCAAATACTGCGCTACAATTAAAACAAGAATATTGTAGCCTCTTATGACAGAAAGAAAACTAAAAAATTTGATAATAGGAGTATTGAGTTTAGGGGTAAACATACAATTAGAACCTGTAAACCAACTCTAATTTGTGGTCTTTCAGGATTTTTTGAGTTTTTTTATAGTCTTCTGTAAAACCTAAAATATAGCCACCACCCCCTGAACCGCAAAGTTTTAAATAATAGGCATTACTTTGTATTCCTTGTTCCCAAACCTTGTGAAAAGCATCAGGAATCATTGGCTTAAAGTTCTTTAAAACAATCTTAGACAACGATTTTACATTCCCAAACAACGATTTTACATTTCCGTGTAAAAAATCATCAATACACGCATCGGTTATTGTTGAAAAATCTTCACTAATCATTTTTCTGAACCCTTCATTCTTCATTTTGTTCATAAAGATGCTAACCATGGGTTCGGTTTCTCCAGTTTGTTCAGAATCTAACAAAAAGACAGCACCTTTACCTTCTTTCTGAGAAGGAATTCCTGCAGGTTCTATGTTTTCATTGGAATTGATGAGAATCGGTAGACTTAAGTAACTATTTAACGGATCTAAACCAGAGCTTTTACCATGGAAAAAAGATTCCATTAAAGAAAAAATTTGTTTCAATTTTAACAACTTTTCTCGAGTCAAATTTTCTAAAACAGTAATTTTATCATCGGCGTATTTATCGTAAATTGAGGCTACTAGAGCTCCAGAACTTCCAACACCATAACCTTGTGGAATCGAAGAATCAAAATACATACCGTTCAGAAGGTCTTTCTTAAAACGATTTAAATTGAAAGAAACTAACGGTGTTTCCAAAGAAACCAAATACTCGTAAAAAAGATGTAAGTTTTCGTTGGATCTTTTAGATGCACCCATTAAGTCTTGAGAAGATTTTAAAGCTCCTCTATATGCATTGTAGGGAATCGCCAACCCTTTAGAGTCTTTTATGATTCCGTATTCTCCGAAGAGAAGAATTTTAGCATAAAATAATGGTCCTTTCATTTGTCTTTGGTGTAACACTACAAAAATACGAAATTATTGCGTGACTAGAATCTGATTAAAAATTTTTGTAAAAAGTCTTCCAAATACCTACTTTTTTACCATTTTTATATCTTCCTCGTTCTTTTATTTTACCATTTACATAATATTTTTTCCAGATCCCTTCTTTAAGTCCTTTCTCATATTTTCCAGCAATCTTTAGACTTCCTGTTTCATAGAATTCAGAAAAAATTGCAATTGACATCTCGTTTGAATGGATAATTTTTCTAAAAATATTGGTGTTTTTGTAAAAATACAGTTCCTCTTTAGCATCCTCAGAAACTACTTTATAATAGACTGAATTTAATTGATTAGTTTCGTTTAAATTACCATCTAACCATATTTTTTTTTGAGCAGAAGTAATAATTGTAAAAAGAAAAACGATGACAGTTAAATTCTTTATAAGAACATTCATTTGACCTGTTTTTTGGCTAGAAGCTTATAATTGAACAGCTCCATAACCCACATTATCACAAATATAATGATTTTTTTGACAGTACCTAGATAGTTGATTTTCAATAAATTGATTTACAGATTCTTTTTCTGATTCCGGATATAAAACATGAACATTTGCTCCTGCATCTAATGTAAAACAGAGATTACTATCATGCTCTTTTCTATATGCCCAAATGCGATTGATAATCTCCAAAGTATTCGGTTTCATCAGCACAAAATAAGGAGTACTTGCCAACATCATTGCATGTAAGGTTAACGCTTCGCTTTCTACTAAATTTACAAATTCCTTGAGATCTCCATTTTGAAGAATTTCCGACATTCTAGATACATTTTCGTTGGCTTGTTGAAAGCGATTTTCAGCATAGGGATGCTCGTGCATCAAATGATGCCCAAGGGTACTTGAAACTTGCTTTTCTCCTTTATCTACCAATAAAATTGCATCTTGATAATTTTTAAAAACGGGATGTACTTTGTAAGGAAACTGAATTCCAAATAAATCTGAACTTCCGTTAATCGTTGGATGCTTTCCCCAGACAACCAAGGGACCTTCGATACTTCTACTGGCGCTTCCAGAACCTAAACGTGCCAAAAAAGAAGCTTTTTTATGAATAAACTCTTTTGTTAAACTGGGGTTTAACTCTCGTTCTAAACTCATTAAACATATAGCAATGGCACTTAAACCACTTGCCGATGATGCGATTCCACTGGAATGTGGAAAAGAATTTTTTGAACTAATAATCATCTTATATTCGAAGATATAAGAACAATATTCTTGAACTCGTGTAAAAAATTCTATAATTTTTGGCCTAAACTCTTCCTTTTGTTCTCCTTCAAAGAAGAACTCAAAATCTACTTCTGCTGTTTTTTCTTTTTTTGAAAATTCAATGGTAGTAATTGTATGACAATTCTTCAATGAAAAACTAATAGAAGCATTTTTTGGAATTTGAGGATTGCTTTTTCCCCAATATTTTACCAGTGCAATATTACTGGGTGTTTTCCAAGTAAAAACTACATCTGCTACTTTTTCTGAAAGTGTCTCTGGTATAAATTGTGCTGTATTCAACGTCTAAAAATTTGAATCAAAGATAAAACTATTTCAAAGAAATAGAAGGGAAGTTTTGAAGGACATTTTCTACCCCTATTAAAGATCTCTATTTGCAAGAATATTCAGGTCTTACTACTAATTTTGACTCCTACTAAAATACGTTCAAATGTTTAAATTTTAGAAAGGTTGTCAAATTTCTTTCTCTTAATCACAGGAAATCAATCATTTTACTAAAACTAAAAGATGTATTTTTGTGGCCATGAACAAAGGAAATGTCTTGCTACTATTAAATGGAGAACCTCCAAAAAAATTTCCTAAATTGTCTGACTATGAAGTCATTTGTGCAACTGATGGCGCCTATCATTATTTGAATGAGAAGCAAATAATTCCCGATTTTATTAGTGGAGATTTTGATTCCATAGAGAATCTTCCAAAAAAAATAGAAGTAATTCACACACCAAACCAAAGTCTCACAGATTTTGACAAAGTCCTTCAAATTTTATCTGACAGAGGCTATAAAACTGTTCACATCTATGGTGCTAGTGGAAAAGAGCAAGACCATTTTTTAGGAAATTTACATACTGCCATCCAATGGAAAGACAGCTTAGCCCTTACTTTTTTTGATAACTATGGCTCCTATTTCTTAGCAAAGAAAAAAAACACAATTGTAAATTGTAAAGAGAAAATAATTTCTCTGATACCTTTTCCAAAAGCAACAAAAATCAAGACAAAAGGCTTGAAATACTCATTGAATAGGGAAGACTTGACTTTTGGAAAAAAAATTGGAACAAGAAATACGGTTATAGAAAACAACGCAGAGGTCCATTTTGAAACAGGAGAACTATTTATTTTCATCAATGACTTAAACACAAAAACATGAGTAAAAAAATAAAATTATTATGGGACTTTAGAGGTGAAGACGCCAAAGAAACTGCCAAACACCACACCATCCATTTGGAGGAATTTGCTTCCATTGAAAAGCTTCCTTTTTACGAAATAAACATTCAGGAAAAAAACCCAATGTTGGTTTCTGCTTTTATAACTGTTGATGAAAAATCGATGAAAATTTTCAGAGATGCTCTAAAACCTCATCGCGGAGAAATTGCTTCTGAATAAACAAATTACTTCCATTTAATCCCGCATCCCATACTAGGTTGCTGCTTTTTTAAAACCCCTTTATTTTCTAAAAGATTGTCTATCGAATTTCTGAGATCTTTACCTGTAACAGGCTTTCCATTTTGAGGTCTTGAATCGTCTAATTGCCCATGATAAACCAATTGTAAAACTTCATCAAAAACATAAAAATCTGGAGTACAGGCTGCAGCATAGTTTTTGGCAACTGTTTGATCTTCATCATACAAATATGGAAAAGGATATTTTAGATCCTCAGCTAATTTCTTCATGAGATGTGGAGCATCTTGCGGATATTTTTCAACATCATTAGAACTAATTGCTATAAAATTGACTCCTTTCTTCTGATACTGAGAAGCCATTTTCACCAACTCATCATTTACATGAATTACAAATGGGCAATGATTACAGATAAACAGAATAACAGTTCCTTTTTCTCCTCTTAACTCAGAGAGCGAAACCAATTGATCATCAAATGTATTTCGAAGTGTAAAATTTGGCGCAATGATACCAAGCGCAAGTTCATTAGATACTGTTAATGCCATTTTATTTTTTATTTTTTACGATCTATTTTCTTAAATCCATCATCATCTGAATGAACTCTAATCACAAAGGGCACCTGCACAGATAACCCCTCCAGTCCAAGCATTCTGAAAATTAAATCCGCCAGTTACGGCATCAATATTTAAAACCTCTCCCACAAAAAACAGGTTCTTATGTTTTTTACTTTCAAAGCGTTTAAAATTAACCTCTTTTAGATCAACTCCACCAGCGGTTACAAATTCATCTTTAAAAGTAGTTCTTCCATTTGCATTAAAAACTCCTTTGGTTAATTGATTGGCTAGATTTTCTAATTGTCTACTGTTTAAATCTGCCCAATTTTGAGTTGATTGTATCTCAGAGGCAACCACAAAGCGTTCCCACAATCTTCTGGAAATCTCTGTAAATGGAGACTTTAAGATGACTGTTTTACGAGGTGCTTTCTTTTTTAAATTTAATAAAATATTCAACACTTTAGTAGTGGGTCTAGACAACCAATTGACCTCTACATTGTATTGATAGTTTTTATCCGCTAGAATTCTAGCTCCAAAAGCAGATAGTTTTAATACTGCTGGCCCACTCATCCCCCAGTGTGTAATTAATAGCGGTCCAGAAGCCTCTAGTTTGGTATTCCTAATTTTTACAGTGGCGTTCGGAACAGAAGTTCCTAATAAATCGATGAGTCTTTTGTCTTTAATATTGAAAGTAAATAAAGAAGGTACAGGCGCTATGATTGTATGATCTATTCGTTCACACAGTTGCCAAACTTTTTTTGAACTTCCTGCTGCAATGACTAATTTATCGGCTTCAAAAATTTGCTCTTTGGTTTTGACTATCCATTTGTTTTCTTCTCGAGATACCGAATTCACTCCATGGTTTTTGAGGACTTTTATCCCTAACGTATCAACCGCTTTTTGAAAACAATCTATGATTGCTTGACTGGTATTTGCTTGAGGAAAAACACGATTATCGTCTTCAATCTTTAAAGGAACTCCCCTGTTTTCAAACCACTCAAATGTATCTCCAGTCATAAATTGATGGAAAGGGCCCAAAAGTTCTTTGCCTCCTCTTGGATAAAATTCTACCAATTCTTTTGGATCAAAACATGCATGGGTTACATTACATCTTCCCCCTCCAGAGATTTTTACTTTTTGTAAAACCTCTTTCCCTTTTTCTAAAATGACAACTTCTAATTCAGGTTTTTTTTCTTTCGCATTAATGGCTGTAAAATATCCTGCTGCACCGCCTCCAATAATGATTACTTGATTCATAAAACCATTTCTGAGTAGGAAAGAATTGTTTCAAATCCTTTATTTTTAAAATAGTCAGGGGTAGCGGAATTCCCAGTTGCTAGTACAAAATCTCCCCCCCAAGCTCCCAAACTTTTAATTGCTCCAAAATAATCTGGAAACAACCTTTCTTTTACAGTTTTTTGTTGAATAATTGAGCTGATAATTCGCTCGTGTTCCATGATTAAAATTTCAAGATCTTTTAATGATTTCGCAGTTAAAAACGATTCAGAAATCTCCGAAATTAATTGTATTTCGTTCTCAAAAGTACCCTTTCTTTCTCTAAAAGAGGCAATCCCTTCTTTAGAATCTTGTTTTTGATTTAAATAAATAAAAAATAATTGATCCTTAAAAACTGGATTGAAATCGATTTGGTTTATGAGGGGTTTTTGATCGCTTATTTGATAAAAAATGGGGGTATCATTGTGAGCACAAGCAACATCATAACCACTTCCTTTAAAAGAATTCCAGAGTAATTTAAAAGGGTCTACTTTGGCCCAAGAAGCAATAGAATTTATTAAGGTAGAAGAACTTCCTAAGCCCCAATTTCTTGGAAAATTCAATGCTGTTTTTACCATATACCCATGATCCGAATTCAAAAAATCAGGATTTAAACTTCTTGCCTCTTTTAAAATTTCTAAAAGTGTTTCTGCGATTCTCTCAGCATTGCCTTGAGTATCGGAAGTATAGGTACAGCTTACCAAACGAAATTTTGATAGATCAAAAATAGCTTCAAACCAACAGTTTCCACTATGGGTATAACTTCCCCATACAAGTTCTGGCTCTTTAAGGGTCTCAACCACTAGATCTTGTCCAAAGCTCGTTGGAACTGCCAAAGCCTTGGCACCTTCTAACACCAAATATTCCCCTGTTAATAGAAGCTTTCCGTTTGAATAAAAGTTCCTCATTTTCTCAAAGCATTAATTTTGTCTACAACAGCAGAATGCGTGACCGTTTTATTCTCAAAATAAGCCGTAACAAGCTGTTTTTCTTGATCGTTTAATTGAAACTGATGTAAGATGTTCTGCAAATGCATTTTCATATGACCTTGTTGAATTCCTTTTGTAGTAAGCGCTCTTATAGCTGCGAAATTTTGAGCCAGTCCTGCCGCTGCCATGATTTGCATCAAAGATTTTGCAGAGGGTTTTTGCAACATTTCTAAAGATAACTTCGCCATTGGGTGAAGTGCAGTTAACCCGCCAACAGTTCCTAAAGCTAAGGGTAACTCAATCCAAAATCTAAAAATTCCGTCTTTTATTTCACAATGAGACAAACTCCTATATTGTCCAGATCTTGATGCATAGGCATGTGCCCCTGCTTCTACCGCCCTAAAATCGTTACCCGTTGCTAAAACAACGGCATCTATTCCGTTCATAATTCCCTTATTGTGCGTAACAGCTCTGTAGGGTTCTACGGAAGCTATTTGCACAGCTTGACAAAACTTTTCTGCAAATTTCTGAGGGTTTTGGCCACCCAATTCCTCAACTTTACAACTCACTTCTGCTCTTACTAGACATTCTGGAACATAGTTGGATAAGATACTCATAACGATTTCTATATTCTCTTTTTCAAACTTTTTTGCAATGGCTTCCAAACAAGAATTGATAAAATTTGCGCCCATTGAATCTTTCGTTTCAAAAGTAACCTCTAGTTGATAGTAATTGGATAATACGTCTGTTTTATCAACCAATTCAATTGCTAGAATACCTCCGCCCCGTTGCTCCATATTTTTTGTGATGGAAGCAGTTGCTTGGAATAATTCAGCTTTATTTTTGTTAAAGTAATCTTTAAGCTTCAATTGATCTCCGGCATACATAAAATGAACATGTCCAATTTTTGTGGTACCAATAACCGTTGTTTTGAATCCTCCTCTTGTACTCCAAAACTTTGCTACTAAAGAAGCTGCAGCCACTACAGAACTTTCTTCGATAACCATTGGGACGACATAATCTTTATTATTAATTACAAAATTAGGAGCAACCCCAAAGGGCATATAAAAATTTGAGATTGTATTCTCTATAAAATCGTCATGAAGTTGCTGTAAAGCAGCATCAGTATTCCAATATTGAGTGATAATTTTTAAGGTTTCAGTTTGATTGTGAAAATAGTTTTCAATTAACCAATTTATTTTTTCTTTCTTACTTAATTTAGAAAATCCTGAAATAATTTTGCGCATTTAATTGGGTATAAATCTATCTAGTACAAAGATAAGTGAATCTAAAAGAACAGTAAAGCTTATTAAAGATTTCTGCTTTTTTAAGATATTTTTTGCTCATTTTTACGTAAACTTGGCAGAGTTTTATTAAAACCATATAAATATTGAACCCTTTGTTTGTTTTTGTGATGTTTCCTGAGTCTTTTAAGATGTTACATTATTCAAAAAAAATCATGTTTCATTATTTTATAGTCTAACCAATCCTGAAATCAATTATAAAAATACAAATAGATGACAACAGACATATCAGCGAGTGAAAAAACATTTTTTGGACATCCAAAAGCACTATTTATATTGTTTTTTACAGAAATGTGGGAGCGTTTTTCATTTTACGGAATGAAAGCATTATTGATTTTTTATCTTACAAAATACCATTTATTTTCAGACGTAAATGGAAACTTACTAATTGGAAGTTATGCTGCACTAGTATATGCTGTTCCTGTAATTGGGGGGTTTATTGCAGACAAATATTTAGGATTTAGAAAAGCAATTGTTTTTGGTGGGATTATGCTGGTAATTGGCCATTTAGGAATGGCTTATGAAGGAAATGCGGCAACACAATCTGTAACTGGAGAAATTATAAGAGACAATATTGCACTTCAAGTATTTTACTTCTCATTAGCGCTCATCATTTTAGGTGTTGGCTTTTTAAAAGCAAATATTTCATCTCTAGTAGGAGAATTGTATGCTTCGGGGGATAAAAGGAGAGATTCTGGATTCACCATTTTTTACATGGGAATCAATTTAGGATCCTTTTTAGCGACAATCATTTGTGTTTGGCTTGGTGAAGTATATGGATGGAGTTATGGTTTTGGTGCTGCAGGTGTTGGAATGCTTTTGGGTCTCATTACTTTTATATCGGGTAAAAAACTACTCATGGGCAAAGGAGAATCTAGTGCCCCTGAATTCCTAGAAAAAACTACCTTCGGCTTTAAAAATGAATGGCTTATATATCTAGCGAGTATCCTATCTACAGTGGTCTTTTGGCAAATGGTTCAACGACACGAAGCTGTTTCAAACTCATTAATCATTGCAGGTGCAATTTCATTTGTTTATATCCTGTATTACGCCATTACTCAGCTAGACAAAGTTGCAAGGCAACAACTCACTGCATTGACTATCTTAATTATATTTACAGTGATTTTTTGGGCACTTTTTGAACAAGCGTATACTTCCTTAAACCTCTTTGCAGATAGAGTATTAGATCGAGGAGAAATTGCTGCAGGAACTTTTTTAAGTTTAAACGCTCTGTTTATTATTTTGTTAGCTCCTGTATTTGCATGGCTTTGGGTAAAACTAGGAAAATACAATCCAAATACTGCTGTAAAGTTTTCGTTAGCTCTTATTTTAGTGGGACTTGGTTTCGGATCTTTGGTGATGGGAATTAATGCATCTGATCTGGGTAAAGTAGCAATGTATTGGTTAGTCATTACTTATTTCTTACATACCTGTGGAGAACTTTGTTTGTCTCCAGTTGGACTCTCTGCGGTGACGAAATTATCTCCACCAAAAATTGTAGGGTTTATGATGGGTGTTTGGTTTTTAGCTACTGCAAGTTCAGAATTCATTGCTTCTTTGTTGGCAAATATTGCCTCTGTAGACACTTCTAATGGGACTGCAATGGACTTAAATATTGCAAAACAGAGCTATTTAATGCTCTTTGAATATCTGTTTTACACAGGAATTGGCTTTGGAATTGTATTGTTAATTTTATCACCAATGATCAAAAAACTTATGAATGGCGTTGATAAGGAACTCAACAATTAAAATATATAATTAATTCTATTAAAACCGATAAAATTATGACTACAGATATTGATAACATGTTTAAAGACAAAGTTTTAGGACATCCCGCAGGGCTTTTTGTACTATTTTTTACCGAAATGTGGGAGCGATTTTCTTATTACGGAATGCGAGCATTGCTTGTCATGTTTTTTACTGCTTCTCTACTAGATGGTGGATGGGGATGGCCTCGAGAACACGCCTATGCAATATTTGGAACCTATACTTCATTGGTATATCTGTCTACTTTACTAGGTGGATATTTTGCTGACAAAAAAATTGGATATCGCTATGCGGTAGCCATAGGTGCTTTGCTAATGACATTGGGTCATGGTGCCATGGCCATTGAAACACCTTTCTTCATATATACAGGTCTGACCTTATTGGTTTTTGGAAGCGGTTTTTTTAAACCAAACATGACTTCTATCATCTCTGAGATGTACAAAGGGAAAGATGAAAAAAAAGATGGAGCATATACTATTTTTTATATGGGGGTAAATGCTGGAGCTTTTTTAGGAATATTACTTTGCGGATACCTTGGAGAACAAGTGGGATGGCAATGGGGCTTTGGTTTGGCAGGGATTTTTATGTTATTTGGATTGCTTCAGTTTTGGTTTGCTCAAAATATCTTTGGTGACATCGGTAAAAAACCATTAAAAATTGATGCAGCGACAGTAGAAATAAGTGCTGATGAACCAAAATTAAACCCATTTACATCTATTCAACTAACACTGATAGGAATCGCTGGAGTTTTGGGACTTTCATGGATTCTAAATGATCCTGTTGCTAAAATATCTGAAGGCGCCTATAATTTATTTAACTTTAGTCTGTTTGGAATGGAGGGCTCTAATGTTGCTATTCTTTCTGCCCTAGGAATATTCTTATTGCTATTATTTATTAGAATTCCTAAATATGATAAAATCACTCGCGACCGAATGATTGCTGTCATATTCTTTGCCTTCATTACGATTTTCTTTTGGGCTATTTTTGAACAAGCACCAAGTTCATTAACCATTTTTGCTAGAGATTATACGCAAAGAGTCCTTGAGGGCAACGCAGCTTTTATTTTTAAGATCGTAAATTCTATGATGACTCTTGTTCCATTGGGAATTATCACATGGGTATTGTGGTTATTATTTAAAAAAACTTTTTCTAAATATGCCTTGTCAAATATATTTTTAGCAATTAGTTTTCTCATTATTTGGGGAATCGCTATTTGGATGTTATCGATTGAATTTGGAAAAGAAATTGCGGAAGTACCAGCCTCTTGGTTTGGCGTTCTTAACTCCTTATTTATTATTGCTTTTGCACCCTTATTTTCAAAATGGTGGGAGAGTAAATACAATCCAAATGCCAATATGAAATACGCCATTGGAATGATACTACTAGGTTTGGGAATGGCATGTGTGGCTATAGGAGCTTCCTCCATAGCTCCGGGAGCAAAAGAAGCTTCTGTAAGTATGTTATGGTTGATTTTAGTATATTTCTTCCATACCATGGGAGAATTGTGTATTTCACCAGTAGCTCTTTCCTATGTTAGTAAGTTGGTACCCGGTAGAATGATTGCCATGATGTTTGGTATTTGGTACTTGGCTGTTGCTATTGGAATGAAGTTAGCGGGTGTATTTGGTGAAGCATCTGAAGGAATTGCACAATCTCAAGGATTAAGCTATTTCTTCTGGTTGTTAACTGCAGTAGCTGTAGGCTTGGGTGTCATCTCTGCTTTGTTACATCCTGTCATAAAAAAATTAATGCATGGAGTCCGTTAATCGAATTTCAAAAATTAAAAATATTAAGAAGGCATCAATTATTGATGCTTTCTTTTTTTATGTAAATTTACAGCATCATTAGGACCTAAAATCATGAAAAAAATAGTTGTCTCCTTTTTTTTATTTTTTGTAACATGCCAACTCCATGCACAAGAGGTTAAATGGTTGTCTTTTGAAGAAGCAATTGCACTCAATAAAAAGAATCCAAAACCTATTTTAATTGACATCTATACAGATTGGTGTGGCTATTGTAAAAAAATGGACATGTACACCTATTCTAACAAAATAATTTCAAGATATATCAATGAAAATTTTTATGCTATAAAATTGAATGGCGAAGAAAAAAAGAACATTACTTTTAACGACCATACATTTAAATTTCATAAAGAAGGACGCAGGGGATATCACGAACTTTCTGCAGCTTTACTTAATGGAAAATTATCATATCCTACCACTATTTTCTTATCTGGAAACGTAGAACTTTTGGACAGAATCCCAGGGTATCTAGACTCAAAAATTATGGAAAAAATATTGGTCTATTTTTCTGAAAGCCTCTACAAAACAACTAATTGGAGTGAATTTAATAAAACCTTTAAAAGTAATTTATAACACTACTCCTTGAGTACAAAAGCGCCTTTTTGTCCTGTATAATGAAAAGGAATCTGCTCTGCTAAACAACTATTTTCCCATTGAAGTATTTCACTTTTATAATTAGAACCATCGGCAACAATCTTCGAGGGTTGTAGGATTTTTATCAAACGTGTTAGATTTATTTTAGGAGAATTTTGCAAGACTACGATGGGGTGCTTTACTCCGATATTTTTATAGAGTCCTAAACGATCAATAATTAAAATATCTCTATTCGCAAAGTGAATATAATTCTTAAAGTCGACCCAATGAATTTCATCAATCTTTTCTGAAGTTTGATAAGCGTAAATAAATGAGTGATTTTTTGACTGTGCATTGATCGTGTCTTGCTGCAAAAGAAGCCTCTCTCCTTTTCTTTCCCCGATAATAGAAGTCCTGCTTTTATGAAAAACAATGAATTCTTTCTTCCCTTTTGATTCATTCAATTCAAAAAGAAAAATAAGTTGACATACAAAAACTGAACTCAAAAAATACCTACAAATTTTAGACGATTGTACCGCAAGAAAATAAACAGCAAAAAAAATGAGCAGATAGCAACACAACATGAACACAAAAGACATTGAAACGTCTCTAAACAAAAACATCTCTTGATCTGAAATCCAACTTACAAATGCATTCATCCAAGAAATAATCGTTCCATAAAAATCTGCTATATATTGAGGAAGTATCTTTAAAATCGAGAAAAAGATGACCAAGACACCTCCAATTAGGATGATTCCTAAGAAAGGAATAATGACCAAATTAGAGACTATAAATAATGCAGGAAATTGATGAAAATAATAAAGACTTAACGGTAAAACTGCTATTTGAGCAGCAATGGAAACTGAACATAATTTCCACAAGAAATCAAAAAATACAACCCTAGACTTCCATAATGCATAGATATTTGGCTGCATGTAAACAATACCAAAAACGGCAAGATAACTCAACTGAAAGCCAACATCAAACAAAAACAATGGCTTTATTAACAATAGCAAAAACATGGAAGAAATCAATGAAAATTCAATCCCATTATTTCTTCCAAAAAACATCCCTATTGCTACAAAAGTAAACATCGTGACCGCTCTTACAACAGAGGCAGAAAGCCCTGCAATGAAAGCAAATACCCACAAAAGAAAAATAATACAAAGTGTTTTTATAAACACTCCATATCTAATTCTTTCCAGAGGTTTCAACAGAAAAGAAACCAGTAATAAAATAACCACAACATGTAAGCCAGAAACTGCTAAAATATGAATAGCTCCAGCTCTTTGATACTCTGAGATTAATTCCTTGGAAAGCTCTTTCCGTTGACCTAAAACCAAGGCATTTATGACAGCTAATTCGTTCTTTTTAAAATTGTATTTTTGAAGGGAGTCTTGAATCAAAGCGATCAACTTTGCCGAATATCCAACCAAAGTACTTTTTCCAAAACCTACCCTAGATACCTGATGATTTTCTACAAAAATTTGGTGGAAAATTCCTTGTTTAGCCAAATAGGCTTTGAAATCAAACTGATGTGGATTTAAAGGAGGAATGACCTCTTTAAAAACAGGTTTTAAAAACAACTGTTCGTCAACGATAAAGGGAGTCTTACCTAAGGTGTCTTTTTTTACATATAAGAGAACAATCCCCGTTGTTTTCACATCATCAACCCTCACAATTTTAGCTTGATATTTGTGATGATAATTTCCAGGTTTCAACACTTTATGAATCTGTAAAACTACTGACGAATTTTCTTTCAAATGACCTGCATAAAACGAATGTTTTGTTCTGTAATCATTTATTGAAACTGATGAAACTCCTATAAAAAAGAACAATACAAAAGAAGTAAATGTTCTCAAAATAGGATGCTTAACTATCCAAAACAGAAAAGACAAAAACGCAAATAGCACGAGGGTTTCAGTAAAATTGAATCCCCAAAGCTGAGTAAAGAATTGGAAACATATTCCAAAAATCATTAGCACAACAAAATGCAAGGGCAAATAATTGAGTAACCTGTTCATAGCAAGCTAAAGTTAGTGAAAAATTTTAACTGCTAGTGGAAAGACTCTTATTTTAAAAAATGACTTTGAGAAATATGAGAATAGAGAAAAACGATTCGCCTATACAAGGGTTTTTTACTCTATGGTAAATGGCCTAACTTTGAGGGAGAGATTTTTAAAAAGACAACGCTTCATTTCAATAGACTCTTATTTCAAATTGGCTATAATTTGTTTTGCTACTTTTTCAGAGGCTCCTTTTCCTCCTAGCTTTTTTTCAAGGTCAAGATATGCAGAAAACAATTTTTCGCGATGTGTTGTATTTAAAATTTTAGTCAATTCTATTTTTAAATTCTTTTTATTAAAATCATTTTGAATCAACTCTTTTACTACTTCTTTATCCATGATTAAATTCACCAAAGAAATAAATTTTAACGTGATGATTCTTTTTGCAATTTGATAAGAAATACGGCCCCCTTTATAACAAACAACTTGGGGCACTTTAAATAGGGCTGTTTCCAGAGTTGCTGTCCCAGAAGCCACCAGAGCTGCAGTTGAAATACTCAATAAATCATAGGTTTTATTGTTGATGAACAGAACATCTCTATTTCCAATTATCGACTGGTAAAAACTTATATCTTGACTGGGTGCACCTGCAACTACAAACTGATATTCAGAAAAGTCTTCAATGATCGATAACATAACCGAAAGCATTTTCGTTATCTCTTGTTTTCTACTCCCTGGTAATAAAGCTATAATGGGCTGGTCTGTTAACGCATGTTTTCTCCTAAAAACGTACTCATCTACTTTCTCTCTTCTCTCAATTGCATCAATTAAGGGATGACCAACAAAGGTTACACTATGATTGTATTTTTTATAAAACTCTTTTTCAAAAGGAAGAATGACAAACATCGAATCAATATCTCTTTTAATATCTTTAACTCTAGCGGCTCTGCTTGCCCAAACTTGAGGAGAAATGTAATAATTGGTTGTAAAACCTTGTTTTTTTGCCCATTTTGCAACCCGTAGATTAAACCCAGAATTGTCTATAAAAATAATGACATCTGGCTGAAACTGTGCAATGTCTTTTTTAGCCAATTTGATAAAGCCCATTACTTTAAAAAGATTCATAAAGACCTCAAAAAAACCCATAAAAGCTCTTTCCTTGTAATGGCTTACAAGTGTTCCACCAACCTCTTGCATTAAATTTCCACCCCAAAAACGAATGATTGCGTTGGCATTTTCTTTATACAGTGCCTTCATTAAATTAGAACCGTGTAAATCTCCCGAAGCTTCACCTGCAATAATGTAGTATTTCATAGTTGTCTTATAGAAATTTGAAAAATAAAGTTGTTAATGCTATTAAAATGGTTCCTAGCAATACTCCTTTCGCTTTACGATCTTGTTTTTTTTTGATGTAAATAAAAAATACAAATAAATTTGGTATTGCAGCGATAGACAATACCTTTCCATATAATTTTCCTTCGTGAATTAGATCAATTGTTTCGTGAAAATCAACTTTTGAAACATGTTCTAAATAAACGAATCCTCCTGCAAATGTTGCTATCAAAGACCCTAAAAAACCTATTAAAATATCCTTTTTTAAAGCCCCCATGAATTTAATTTTTGAATCATGTGGTGAGCTGTCATATCAAATTGAACTGGAACCACAGAAACATATCCATTTTCTAGAGCATATATATCTGTATCTTGCCCTTTGTCATCCAATGCAAACTCTCCAGAAAGCCAATAGTACTCCTTACCAAAAGGACTTTTACGCTTGTCAAAATCTTCTTTCCAACGACCATTTGCCTGTCTACAAATTTTTACTCCTTTAAGTTCTTCAGTCTTTAAGTTAGGAATATTTACATTCAAAACAATATCCTTAGGGATTCCATTTTGTAAGACATTCAAACTGATCTTTTTTACATATTCTTCTGAGGGTCCAAAATTGGCATGCCATTTAAAATCAAGTAACGAAAAACCAATTGCAGGAATTCCTTGAATTCCAGCTTCAATAGCCGCACCCATCGTTCCTGAATAAATTACATTGATAGAAGAATTTGCACCATGATTGATCCCTGAAACACATAAATCAGGTTTTTTATTCAAAATTTCATTGACTGCCATTTTTACGCAATCTGCAGGTGTTCCTGAACATGTATATTCTAATTGCGGACCGTTGTCAATGGTTATAGGAGTACATGTCAAGACATTGTCTACTGTAATCGCATGTCCCTTACCGCTCTGAGGGCTGTTAGGTGCAACCACCACTACCTCTCCAATTTGATTCATTATTTTAATTAAAGCCCTTAATCCAGGAGCTGTAATTCCATCATCATTTGTGACTAAAATTAATGGTTTGTCTTGCATACTTGAGATTTATTACAAAGGTAATTGATTTTAAGCTATTTTCTTTTTAACATTTCGTAAAGAATAATTTTTATCTTTTTTACGTAACCTTGTGTAGTTAATAATCATGATAGTACCCTATTAAAATATTTAATCATTAATTTAGCACGCTCTAGAGAACGAACGATTAAGTAAAATTACGACATACAATCTATGAATTTGAAGTTAAAAATTACCCTATTCTTAATAGCATCACTTATTCTCTCAAGCAGCATACATTCTCAAGCTACAAAATCAAATCTTAAACCAGATCCCGAGAAAGACAAAGTATTATTATATATCCTTAGAAACATTTTAACAAGAAGTCATTTTGTGGTCAAAGAAATGAATGATGATTTTTCTGAATATGTATTTAACGAATTTATTGACGGTTTAGACCCAAACAAAAGATATTTTACCCAAAAAGATCTCAAAGATTTTGAGAAATACAAATATGACATTGACAATCAACTATTAAGAGAAGATCTTTCTTTTTATAGGATAGTTTATGAACGATTTACCAAAAAAATTAAAAATGCAAAATCCTATTATGGAGATTTGTTAACAAGCCCCTTTAATTTTAAGAAAAAAGAGAGCATTGATGTAGATTACGACAATATACTTTTTGCTAAAAATGAAACCCAATTGAAAGATTATTGGCGAAAGCAACTAAAATTAAGCGTTTTAATAAGAGTAGAAGAAAAAATAAAAAAAGAGACTGCCAAGAAAAAAGAGAACAACAAATACACCATTAAGAATTTTAAAGAACTAGAAAAAGAAGCACGTTCAGAAGTTCTTAAAAGTATGGATGAATTGTATGTGCGAATTGAAGAGTTAGAACATGAAGATTGGTTTTCAACATTTTTAAACAGTGTTGTTGGAGCATTTGACCCACATACCACCTACATGGCGCCAAATATGAAAGAACGTTTTGATCAAGACATGTCAGGTAAATTAGAAGGTATTGGAGCTAGATTACAGAAAAAAGGAATCAATACTCTTGTTTTTAAATTGGTTTCTGGGGGGCCTGCATGGAAGCAAGGCGAATTGGAAGCTGGTGATATTATTTTAGCAGTCGCTCAAGGAAATAAGGAAGCTGTAGACATTGTTGGGATGCGTTTGGACGATGCTATCAAATTTATCAAAGGAAAGAAAGGAACGGAAGTGAGACTTACTGTCAAAAAAAATCTAGATGGCTCTACCAAAGTAATTTCTATTATAAGAGATGTAGTAGAATTAGAGGAAACTTTTGTGAAATCTAGTATTATAGAAAAAAATGGAAAAAAATATGGTCTTATCAATTTGCCAAAATTTTACATAGATTTTGATGAACAAAACTACAGAGATTCTGCGAAAGATATGGAAAAAGAAATTGAACGATTAAAAAAAGAAAACATCTCTGGTTTAATTATAGACCTGAGAAATAATGGTGGTGGCTCATTAAAAACCGCCATAGAAATTAGTGGTCTTTTTATAAAACAAGGCCCCATCGTACAAATAAAATACAGAGGTGAAAAACCTATTATTAAGAATGATACAGATGAAAAAATCCAATGGAACGGGGCCGTTATTGTACTGGTCAATGAATTTTCAGCTTCTGCGTCAGAAATCTTTGCAGCAGCAATGCAAGACTATAATAGAGCCATTATCATTGGAGGAAATCAAACCTACGGGAAAGGCACTGTTCAAAGTGTATTGCCAATTAATCAATTTACTAAATATGGAAAAAATTTAGGCGCTTTAAAGATGACGATTCAAAAATTTTACAGAATTAATGGCGGTTCGACTCAAATTGAAGGGGTTTACTCAGATATTGCAATACCAAATAGATACAGCTACATGAAATTTGGAGAGAGAGATCTTAAGGGTGCTTTAATTTGGGACAAAGTCAAGCAAGCAGATTATATTCCTGTAAAATCTTATGAAAATTTTTCAGAAGTAATTGACAACAGCAAACGGAGAATTGCGTCAGATTCCAAATTTAAATTGATCAATGAATATGCAAAATGGTTAAAAAAGAACCAAGAAAACACCTCTTTTTCCCTTAACTACAAGATTTTTACAAAAGAAAACCTCCAGCAAGAACAAGATGCTGAAAAATTTAAGACTGTTTTTAACTATAAGTCTGACTTAAGTTTTACCTCCCCAAAATATGAACTCCCCATTTTAAAAAAAGATACAGTTTTAGCTGAAAAAAGACTAAGTTGGCATAAAAACTTATCCAAAGACCTATATATAGACGAAGCTGTAAATGTTTTGAGTGAATTAAAACTCATGCCTTCCAACAAATTTGCCAAAAATTAGAAGCAATACTCTTCGTTAACTGTTTTTTTTGTAAGGTTAATCAAATATAAGAGATAAAAAAACCTAATATCATGCATTTTTTCTAGCTTTAAAGAAAAATTGCATGAAAAAGGGTCATCTTATATTATTTTATTTAGGATTATTGTTAGGTATGAATATAAATTCACAAAACCTCTACATTAATCCTGGAGGTCTTATATCTGCTTCAACGGGAGCTAGAATAACTGTGGGAAATAACATAATAGTTGACTCTGAAGGTTCTTTTATTATAAAAAATTCTACTCTAAAAGTAGCAGGAGAAAGTAATTCGGGAACTATAAAATACGTTAAAACACTCAATAATTCGAATTGGCAAACTTTTACTTCACCTGTAGAAGGCCAGAATATTAAAGAATTTGCAGAAAGAACACATCTAGATTCTGGTGAGAACTTGAGTTCAAATAACATGGGTATTCAACGTTATAATAATGATACAAATGATTGGGGATTTTATCAAAATAATTCCAATGATTGGGGAAATTTCCCTGTAGGAGAAGCATATTTTATTAAATTACGAAGTATAAACCAAAATGATGACCCCTCCACTTTTTACGATATTTCTTTTGAGGGGAGTATTCCAAATGCAAGTGTAGAATTTAATGCCCAAAATAATGTGGTTGATGGAAGCCAAAATAGATTACAATTTATAGGAAATCCATATATCTCTTATATTGACACCAATGATGAATCAAGTAGCTTAATGAAACATAATGATGAGACAATGGAATATAAGACCTTGTACTTCTTTGATACTGGCGAATGGACTTTCACTGAAATAAACTATAATACAGCTTCAAAAATCATTGGTCCTAGTGAAGGTTTTTTTGTACGAATCAAGGACGGCGAAAAATTTACATTTCCAAAAAATTTAATCACGCATGAGAGAAAATCCCATTATAAATCTAAAAATAGTATCAAGAAAAGTATTCATTTGAGAGTTACAGATAATGCTACCGGAAATTATAAAAGAACAAGAATTTTTTACACTGATGGTGCTTCAAAAGGCTATGATCCAGGTTATGATAGTAAGGCGTTTTATAACGGAGCAAATTATTTTGGCATATATACCCATTTATTAGATGACAATTTAGGAGACGATTATGGTGTGCAGTCATTGCCCCAAAATAGTTATGAAAAAATGATCATTCCTATTGGAATCAACGCAACAGCTGGAACTAGTATTACGATATCTACTACAATTACAAACTTACCCTCTGGAATTAATGTGTATTTGGAAGATAAAGAAACGGATATATTCACCGAATTAAATGAAGAATCAACTTTTACAACAACGCTTTCATCGGATTTAAATGGTATTGGGCGTTTTTATTTATATACAACAGGTCAAGTTTTAGATTTGATAGACACTCCCATTCTTAACGACAATATAAATGTGTACACGACGTCTGTAAATAATTTACGCGTTGTAGGTGTTCAAAACGAACAAGCTATCGTGAAAGTTTATAATATTTTAGGGAAAAAAATTCTCGATACTCATTTTATTGGAAATGGATTAAATGACATCGCATTGCCTTTAAATATTACTAGTGGTATTTATATTGTTCAATTAATAACATCAACAAAAAAACATAATAAAAAAATAACTATCGAATAACTAATTATCCGTAAACAATATAGGGTTGGGAATTTTGCATATTGAAAAAGAAAAATTAAGTTAAATTTTTATCACCCATAAAAAGTAGGTCTTTAAAACGATCTACTTTTTTTTGTGATTGGCCTCATTTTATTGACTCTGAGACTAAATTTTAATAAAGTATTAACCATAAATAAAGCAAGGAAAAGATTGTTTCTGAGGTTCACATTTGCTTTCTGCTTCTATTGTTATGTTTTTTGTATATTTCGTGGTATGAGTTACGTACATTAACGTAATTATTTAAAAAAACAACTTTTTACTATGATATCATTGAGCACACTTGACTATGCAATAATTGTTTTATTCTTCGCAATTACGCTTTCAATAGGAGTTTATGTTTCAAAAAGATCGGGTAAAAATTCTTCTGAATTTTTTCTTTCTGGAAGAACGATGCCTTGGTGGTTATTAGGAGTCTCTATGGTCGCCACAACTTTTTCTACAGACACCCCTAATTTAGTTACAGATATTGTAAGAACAAATGGTGTTTCAGGTAATTGGGTGTGGTGGGCTTTTTTAATAACAGGTTTATTAACTGTTTTTGTTTATGCAAAATTATGGAGAAAGTCAAATGTGAACACTGATATTGAATTTTATGAATTTCGATATGGGGGTGCTCCAGCAACTTTTTTAAGAAAATTTAGAGCCATTTATTTAGGGGTTATTTTTAATGTTATTACTATGTCTGCTGTAACATTAGCTGCCATAAAAATTGGGGGTATTATGTTAGGTTTAGAACCCTGGCAAACTGTAATTGGTGCAGGATTGATCACGGTTATTTTTAGTGCAATGGGCGGATTTAAAGGAGTTGTCTATACTGATTTTATTTTGTTTTTTGTCGCGATGGGAGGTGCCATTGGAGCAGCTTATTATTTAGTAAATATTCCGGAAGTAGGAGGTTTAGAAGCTTTAATGGCAGACGAACAGGTAGTAAATAAACTTTCCCTATTACCCGATTTCAATGACAAACAAGCTCTCATCACCTTATTCGTAATTCCCTTAGCGGTTCAATGGTGGAGTTCTTGGTATCCTGGAGCAGAACCTGGTGGTGGTGGCTATATCGCTCAACGAATGTTAGCTGCTAAAGATGAAAATCATGCGATTGGAGCTACCTTTTTCTTTAACATTATGCATTATGCATTAAGACCCTGGCCTTGGATCATCGTTGCATTGGCATCATTGGTTATATTTCCAGATTTGGCAAGTATTCAAGAAGCTTTTCCTACTATTACAAACGATAAACTAGGACATGATTTGGCCTATTCTGCGATGCTCACTAAATTACCAAGCGGATTACTTGGATTGGTGCTCGCTTCATTAATAGCTGCCTATATGAGTACAATCTCGACACAACTCAATTGGGGTTCATCTTATATCGTATATGATTTTTACAGACAGCAAATTAATCCAAAAGCTTCAGAAAAAAGACTTGTAACTGTTGGAAGAATCTCTACCGTTATTTTAATGGTTTTTAGTGCCTTATTAGCTTTACTGCTCCAAAATGCATTGCAATTGTTTGAAGTCTTGTTGGTGTTCGGAGCAGGTACTGGATTAATTTTTATTCTACGTTGGTTCTGGTGGCGTATCAATGCTTGGAGTGAAATTACAGCAATGTTCGCTTCTGGTATCATTTCAATTATATTAAAATTAACATCCATTGGAGATTATTTTTTTGCTCCAGAAAGTGGGGTATTTGAAGACTATTATGAATATCCATTCGTAGTTATCATAACCACTTTTATATGGTTAGTAGCAACCTATATAACACAACCAGAAAGCACAGAAGTCTTACAAAATTTTTATAAAAAAATACAACCTGGAGGCCCTGGATGGTCCAAGGTCGTTAAAGAGGCAAACAAAGAAGGAATTCAAATAATAAATACAGATTCAGGTTGGAGTGTGCCCTCTGGAATGATCGCAATGCTATTAGGGTGTCTATTAATTTACAGTTGCATGTTTGCAACAGGGTATTGGATTTATGGTGATTATAATTATGCAATCTCTTTGACAATAACGGCACTTATTTCTGGAGTTTTATTAATTAAAGTTTGGAATAAAATTAGAACAACCATATTATAAATTTAGACAAGAACAATGTTATATCAGAAAAGATCGTTACAAAAAATATATTTGCCAAAGTTGATCCCTTAAAAATTCATATTCTATCTAAATAAAATCAAATTAAAAATGAAAAAAAATGATCAAAAAAAATACTGGAAAACCAACCTAAAATACCTGGCAATATTATTGTCGATATGGTTTATTGTTTCTTTTGGTTGTGGAATTCTTTTTGTAGATGAGTTAAACACCATTAGAATGGGTGGATTTAAACTTGGTTTTTGGTTTGCTCAACAAGGATCAATTTATGTCTTTACTATTTTAATTTTTGTGTACATAAGGTTGATGAATAAATTGGATAAAAAATACAATCTAGATAGTTAATTATGGAATTACAAACATTGACCTGGTTATTCATAGGAATCACTTTTACCCTATACATTGGAATAGCAATTTGGTCTAGAGCAGGATCAACCAAGGAATTTTATGTTGCTGGCGGTGGTGTTTCCCCACTTGCCAACGGATTGGCAACTGCTGCAGATTGGATGTCTGCTGCGTCATTTATTTCCATGGCTGGATTAATTTCTTTTAGCGGTTACGACGGATCTGTTTATTTGATGGGTTGGACAGGAGGCTACGTTTTATTAGCGTTATTATTGGCTCCATACTTAAGAAAATTTGGAAAATTTACAGTCCCTGATTTTATTGGTGATCGGTATTATTCTAACGTTGCTAGAACTGTTGCTGTTTTTTGTGCACTCTTAGTTTCATTTACTTACGTTGCTGGACAAATGAGAGGTGTAGGTTTGGTGTTTTCTCGTTTTTTAGAAGTTGATATTAACACCGGTGTGATCATAGGAATGATTATCGTTCTATTTTATGCAGTTTTAGGAGGAATGAAAGGAATTACATATACCCAAGTAGCTCAATATTGCGTTCTTATTTTTGCCTTTATGGTTCCTGCAATTTTTATTTCCATCCAAATGACAGGAAATCCAATTCCACAAATAGGTTTTGGAGGTTTAGATGAAAACGGAGTTTATTTATTAGATAAATTAGACGGATTACACAGAGAATTAGGGTTTGCAGCATACACCTCTGGAAGTAAATCTACCTTAGACGTGTTTTTCATAACCGCTGCTTTAATGGTAGGTACAGCAGGATTACCCCACGTAATTGTTCGTTTTTTTACAGTAAAAAAAGTTTCTGATGCTCGTAAATCTGCGGGTTGGGCGTTATTATTTATTATGATTTTATATACAACTGCACCTGCAATTGCCGTTTTTGCAAGAACCAATATGATAGAAACAGTAAACAATCAAGATTATAAAAATATGCCCGATTGGTTTACTACTTGGGAAGAAACAGGTTTGCTCTCCTTTAATGATAAAAATGCCGATGGAAAGATACAATATGTAAAAGATGCCTCTATAAATGAGTTGACAATAGATAAAGATATTATGGTATTGGCAAACCCTGAAATTGCTCAATTACCAAACTGGGTAATCGCTTTGGTAGCAGCAGGAGCATTAGCAGCAGCATTGTCTACAGCAGCAGGATTGTTGTTGGTAATATCTGCATCTGTATCTCACGATCTAATTAAAAAAATAATCCAACCTAACATCTCTGAAAAAGGAGAATTAATAGCTGCACGTTTGTCTGCATTTGTAGCAGTTTGTGTGGCAGGTTATTTTGGAATCAACCCACCAGATTTTGTTGCCGCCACAGTTGCTTTGGCATTTGGTTTGGCAGCTGCATCTTTTTTCCCGGCAATTATTTTAGGAATTTTTACCAAAAAAATGAATAAAGAGGGAGCCGTTTCAGGAATGATCGTCGGTATTTTGGTGATGCTATTTTACATGTTGAAGTTTAAATTTGATTGGTTTGGTGGAGGTACAAAAGAAGATTGGTGGTTTGGAATATCGCCAGAAGGATTTGGAACCGTCGCTATGATTCTTAATTTTATCATATCTATCGTAATTTCAAAATTCACTCCAGCTCCCCCGAAAGAAATACAAGAAATAGTAGTCAATATTAGAATTCCAAGTGGTGCTGGTAAAGCAACACACTAAAAAAACAGATTAAATGAGTAATTATCACATAAAACATTTAGAAGAATATTATCAAGTATATAGAAAGTCTATTCGAGAACCTGAAAATTTTTGGGAAGAAATCGCTGAAGAACATTTTGTATGGAGAAAAAAGTGGAATTCTGTATTAGAGTGGGATTTTTCAAAGCCAGAAGTAAAGTGGTTTGAGGGTGCTCAATTAAATATTACCGAAAATTGCATTGATAGACATTTGGCAACTCGTGGAGATAAAACAGCCCTATTATTTGAACCTAATGACCCTAGTGAAGCCGCAGAACATATTACCTACAGACAATTGTCTCAAAGAGTCAATCAGTTTGCAAATGTTCTAAAAGAACAAGGTATAAAGAAAGGAGATAGAGTATGTATTTATGTTCCTATGATTCCAGAATTGGCAATTGCAACCCTTGCTTGTGCAAGAATTGGTGCTGTCCATTCAGTGGTTTTTGCTGGGTTTTCTTCAACCGCCCTGGCGACAAGAATTAACGATGCTAATTGTAAAATGGTGATCACATCAGATGGATCATTTCGAGGGGCAAAAACCATTGATTTAAAAGGAATAGTAGACGAAGCCTTAGAAAATTGTTCGGGTGTAGAAACCGTTTTAGTGGCAAAAAGAATCCATTCTGAAATTTATATGAAAGAAGGTCGTGATCAATGGTTACAACCTCTATTAGATAGAGCTTCTATAGAATGTAAAGCAGCAATAATGGAGGCAGAAGATCCCTTGTTTATTTTATACACTTCGGGTTCTACTGGAATGCCCAAAGGAATGGTACATACTACGGCTGGGTATATGGTGTATACTGCATATACATTTAAAAATGCCTTTCAATACACAGAAAATGATGTGTACTGGTGTACTGCAGATATTGGTTGGATTACGGGACATTCCTATATTGTGTATGGTCCATTAGCAAATGGTGCAACTACTGTATTGTTTGAGGGCGTACCCAGTTATCCAGATTTTGGACGTTTTTGGGAAATTGTTCAAAAACATAAAATCAATCAGTTCTATACAGCACCCACAGCGATTCGTGCTTTAGCAAAACAAGGAACAGCATTGGTAGAAAACTATGATCTATCTTCTTTAAAAGTATTAGGCTCTGTGGGGGAACCAATTAACGAAGAAGCTTGGCATTGGTATAATGACACTATTGGGAAGAAGAAAAGTCCTATTATTGACACTTGGTGGCAAACAGAAACAGGTGGAATGATGATTACTCCAATTCCGTATGTTACCCCAACAAAACCCACCTATGCGACACTTCCTTTTATTGGGATTCAACCGGCAATAATGGATGAAAACGGAAAAGAGTTAAAGGGAAATCAAGTAGAAGGCAGACTGTGTATCAAGTTTCCTTGGCCTAGTATGGCAAGAACTATTTGGGGAAATCACCAACGTTATAAAGAAACCTATTTTTCTGCTTTTGATCAGATGTATTTTACAGGTGATGGAGCCTTAAGGGATGAGGTTGGTTATTATAGAATTACCGGAAGGGTCGATGATGTAATCATTGTTTCTGGCCATAATCTTGGAACTGCTCCTATAGAGGATGCAATTAATGAACATCCTGCAGTTGCAGAATCGGCAATCGTTGGTTTTCCTCACGATATTAAAGGAAGTGCTTTATATGGGTATATTACTCTAAAAGATACTGGTGAATCAAGAAATCACAACAACGTAAGAAAAGAAATTAATCAGCTAATTACAGATCGAATTGGGCCTATTGCAAAATTGGATAAAATTCAGTTTTCAGAAGGCCTCCCAAAGACACGCTCAGGGAAGATCATGCGCCGTATTCTCCGAAAAGTTGCGTGTAATGAAATGGAGAATCTAGGAGATGTTTCTACGTTGTTAAACCCTGAAGTTGTGCAACAAATCATACAGAATCGTTTGTCATAAAGACCTTTTCATTTCAATCAACCAATTCTGAATAAAACAATTGGTATGAAACACAGGTTTGATAAAATATGGTGAATGAGTAATCTCTTAATTTGTTGAAACGATGTTGTCCTAAATAAAAAACCTCAACTTTTAAAAGTTGAGGTTTTCTTTGTACAGGCGGAGAGACTCGAACTCTCACACCTCGCGGCACTAGATCCTAAGTCTAGCGTGTCTACCAATTCCACCACGCCTGCAAGATTTCCAAATAAATTGGAGTGCAAATATAAACAATAGTTAGAAACTTCAAAGTAGTTCATTATTATTTTTCTATTTTTGAAATAGAAAAATAATACCTCAAATGAACACGATTCAATCCTATATAAAAGATCACAAAAACAGATTCTTAGATGAATTAATCGAATTGCTTAGAATCCCGTCTGTCAGTGCAGACCCCACCTACAAAAAGGAGGTTTTAAATACCGCTAATTTTGTGCTGAAAAGTTTAAAAAAAGCGGGGTGTGATCAAGTTGAAATATGTGAAACTCCAGGATATCCAATTATATACGGTGAAAAAATTATAGATAAGAATCTTCCAACCGTTTTGGTATATGGCCATTATGACGTTCAGCCTGCAGACCCCATTGATTTGTGGACCTCTCCTCCTTTTGAACCCGTTATAAAAAAAACAGCAATCCATCCTGAAGGAGCTATTTTCGCCAGAGGTGCCTGCGATGATAAAGGGCAAATGTATATGCATATAAAAGCTTTAGAATATATGACATCCTCTGGAAATTTACCTTGCAATGTCAAATTTATGATCGAAGGTGAAGAAGAGGTTGGTTCAGAAAGTTTGGCTTGGTTTGTTCCCAGAAATAAAGAAAAATTAGCCAATGATGTCGTTTTAATTTCTGACACCGGAATGATTGCCAATGACATCCCTTCCATTACAACAGGCTTAAGAGGATTGAGTTACGTAGAAGTAGAAGTTACAGGTCCGAATAGAGATTTACACTCTGGACTCTATGGAGGGGCGGTTGCCAATCCTATTAATATATTGACAAAAATGATAGCTTCTTTACATGATGAAAACAATCATATTACCATTCCAGGGTTTTATGATACTGTTGAAGAATTATCTGAAACAGAAAGAGCAGAAATGGCCAAAGCTCCTTTTTCTCTAGAAAATTATAAAAAAGCTCTACAAATTAATGCTACCCATGGCGAAAAAGGATATACGACTAACGAAAGAAATTCGATCAGGCCAACATTAGATGTCAATGGAATTTGGGGAGGCTATACTGGAGAAGGGGCCAAAACAGTAATTGCAAGCAAAGCATATGCAAAAATCTCGATGCGTTTAGTTCCAAATCAAGATTGGAAAAATATTACCCAATTATTTAAAAATCATTTTGAACAAATTGCTCCCCCCTCAGTTTCTGTAAAAGTAACTCCTCATCACGGAGGGCAGGGATATGTAACCCCAACAAACAATATTGCTTACCAAGCAGCAAGTAAAGCTTATGAAACTACCTTTGGAAAAAAACCAATTCCACAACGGAGCGGAGGAAGTATTCCTATTGTTGCTTTATTTGAAAAAGAACTCAAGAGTAAAACAATTTTAATGGGATTCGGTTTAGATTCAGATGCCATTCACTCTCCAAATGAACATTTTGGTATTTGGAATTATTTAAAAGGTATTGAAACCATTCCTTATTTTTATGAGTATTTTACAGCATATTCAAAATAAGAAACAATTAAACATTTAAGAATAAAATCATTCATATTGAAAAGCACCTTACTATTTATTTTATCGGTATTAACAATCAGTTGTTCTGAAAATCATCCCCAAAAACAATTTACAATTGCTGCCTATGAGAACGCTGCATCACATATGGATCGCAACTTACAGGGTCTTGTTTACAACAAAGTTTCAGAAAGTAATTTTGTTGGAAAGCATCAATTAATTTATCATACAACAAATAAAGAGGGCAAAAAATTTGTTTTCGTTGATGTCATTTCAAAAACCAAAAGAGAAGCCTTCGATCATCAAAAATTAGCAGCAATTTTGTCTATAGAATTGAATACAGAAATAAATCCTTCAGAATTGCCCATTTATAGGGTTGCACTCTCGGAAGATTTAAAAGTGCTAACTTTCACAACAAACAGACAAAAATATATCTGTCATTTAAATGACTATTCTCTATCTAAAATAAGTTCACAAAAAATAAATCCTAATGAAAATATTGCTCCAAATGGTAAATTGGCAGCCTACATAGAAAATTACAACCTTTGGATTCGCAATTTAGAGACCAACAAAAGAACACAAATTACCTTTGATGGGAAAAAAGATTACGGGTACGCCACTAATAATGCTGGCTGGATAAAAAGTGATGGAGCTGTTTTAAAATGGTCTCCAAATTCTGATAAAATTGCAACATTTCAACAAGATGCGAGAGGAGTTGGCATGATGTATTTAACCTCAACAAATATTGGTCATCCCCGCTTAGAAGCATGGAAACATCCTCTCCCCGGAGATGAGACGATTTTTACAATAGAACGCGTAATTATTCACTTGGGAAAAAATCCAAAAATAGTTCGTTTAAAAATGGGGAAAGACTTTCAAAGAGGGTCTACAACAGATCATATTGCCAGTAGGAGTAACGAATTACTGGATGCACAATGGAATAAAGAAGGGACAAAATTTGCTTTTGTATCAGGTTCTAGAGATCATAAAATTGCTCATTTACAGATAGCAGATACAAAAACAGGTTTTGTAGAATCGATCCATAAAGAAGAAGTAGACACCTATTACGAGTCTGGAGTAGATTCAGAAAACTGGCGTGTTTTATTTGATTCAAATGAATTTATTTGGTATTCAGAAAAATCAAATTGGGGACATCTTTACCTATATGATTTACAAACCAAAAAGTTAAAAAATCAAATTACTAGCGGAAACTGGTTGGTAAAGCAACTCAAAAATGTGGATATAACCAGTAGAAAAATTTATTTTACCGGTGGTGGAAGAGAAGCAGGCAATCCCTATCATAATTATCTTTACAAAGTAAATTTTGATGGTTCAAATTTCCTAAATCTAACTCCAGAAAAAGGGACTCACTCTGTCAAATTTACAAGAGATTATAGGTATTTTGTGGATACCTATTCAACAACTTCTGCTCCTCCTATTTCAGTTGTAAGAAATAACAACGGTAAAAAAATATTGGATTTAGAAATTGCAGACATCACTGCATTAAAAGAAAAAAACTGGCAATATCCTATTGAATTTAACGTAAAAGCCCGAGACAAAGAAACAAACTTGTACGGAATTATGTATTTACCAAGCCATTACGATGAACGCAATAAATACCCCATATTAAATTATATTTATCCAGGTCCACAATCCGGAAGTGTAGGCGATTATTCATTCAAAACCATACGAAGAGATTTTCAGGCGATTGCAGAATTAGGTTTTGTAGTAATTGCAGTTGATGCTATGGGAACCCCCATGCGTTCAAAATCTTTTCACGATGCATATTATGGCAATATGGGAGATAATGGTTTGCCAGATAACATCACCGCAATCAAACAGCTAGCAGAAAAATACAAAGGTATGGATCTAGAACGTGTTGGGATCTGGGGACATTCTGGAGGTGGATTTGCCTCAACAAGAGCTGTATTCGCCTACCCAGAGTTTTATGATGTTGCGGTCTCTGGTGCAGGAAATCATGACAATAGAAATTATGAGGCAGATTGGGGAGAAAAATGGCAAGGCCTATTGGCAAACGGAAATATGGAAGGGAAAGCAGATGGAACTACTAATTATGACAACCAAGCGAATCAATTGATTGCTAAAAATTTAAAAGGCAAATTATTAATTACTCATGGTACTATGGATGACAATGTGCCTCCCTCAAATACAATGTTGGTTGTTGAAGCTTTGATAAAGGCCAACAAAGATTTTGATATGATTTTATTTCCAAATAAAAAACACGGATATGGAGATATGACAAAATATATGACGCGAAAACGTTGGGATTATTTTGTAACACATCTTTTAAATGCACAACCTCCAAAAGGGTTTGAATTCAACTAAAATAATGAAACATCTATTTTTAATTCTTTTTCTTTTCGTAAGTATCTTATCTCTAAAAGCACAAAGTTTATCGGGGGAAAAAGAAAATTTCACAAGACAAGATACCTTAAGAGGCAGTATTACTCCAGAGAGAATTTGGTGGGATTTAACGTCTTATCATTTAGCAATTGAAGTGGTTCCTGACCTGAAATTTATTTCAGGAAAAAATACGATTAAATATACCGTTTTAAAAGAATATCAGACCTTACAAATAGATTTACAATCGCCCTTAAAAATCACAAAGGTTACTCAAGATGGAGTTCCACTCAAAGTAATTGACGATGGAAATGCTCATTTTGTGCAACTCCAAAAAAAACAAAAAGTTGGAAACTCAGAGCGTATTATTGTGCATTACCAAGGAAATCCGAAAGAAGCAATCAATGCCCCTTGGGATGGTGGTTTTTCTTGGAAAAAAGATGAAAATGGAAACCATTTCGTAGCTACTTCTTGTCAAGGTTTGGGAGCAAGTGTTTGGTGGCCCTGCAAAGACCATATGTATGATGAAGTGGAAAACATGAAAATAAGTGTGACCGTTCCTCGAAATTTAATGGATGTTTCTAATGGAAAATTAGAAAATATAGTTGACAATGGGGCAACAAAAACCTACAATTGGTCAGTAAATAATCCAATTAATAATTACGGAGTCAATATAAATATTGGAGATTATACTCATTTTTCTGAGGTTTTCGAGGGCGAAAATGGAAATTTAGACATGAATTATTATGTTTTAAAATACAATCTTAAAAAAGCAAAAAAACAGTTTACAGACGCTCCAAAAATGATGAAAGCTTTTGAACATTGGTTTGGACCTTATCCTTTTTATGAGGACGGATTTAAATTGGTTGAAGTTCCCTATTTAGGAATGGAGCATCAAAGCTCAGTTACCTATGGAAATAAATTTAAAAATGGGTATTTAGGAAGAGATTTGTCTGGGACCGGATGGGGATTGAAATTCGACTTCATTATCATTCATGAATCTGGACACGAATGGTTTGCAAATAATATTACCAACAGAGACATTGCCGACATGTGGATTCATGAGAGTTTTACCAACTATTCTGAAAGTTTATTTTTAGACTATTATTATGGGGAAAAAGCTTCCTCTGAATATGTAATTGGTCTCAGAAAAGGGATTGCAAATAAAAAAGCAATTATTGGCAAATACCATCTAAATAACGAAGGCTCTTCAGACATGTACAATAAAGGTGGGAATATGCTCCATACCCTAAGACAACTTGTCGATGATGACGAAAAATGGAGAAGGGTTTTAAGAAAAATGAATAAAAAATTCCGTCATCAAACTGTTACAACTCATCAAATAGAATTATTTCTTAGCGAAGAAATAGGAATAGATTTATCTACTTTTTTTAACCAATATTTAAGAAATATAGAAATCCCTACTTTAGCATATCACATAAAAAATAATGTTTTGACTTATAAGTGGACTTCGGTTGTTAAAAACTTTAAAATGCCTTTAAAAGTATTTATTAATGATACCCCAATATGGCTTTATCCAACTACAGAAGTTCAGAAAAAGACTTTAACTACTATAAAATCAACTTTTAAAATAGACCCTAACTTCTATGTGTATTCAAAAAAAATACACTAACAACGTTACTCTTTATTCGTCATTTTCTTCACATAATCTGTGATGATTACAATTTGAGTTGAACCCACTTTTCCTTCTATGTATTTTTCATTTTCATGATCTAAAGAAATTCTCCGAACGGCTGTTCCTTGTTTCGCTACCATACTAGATCCTTTTACCTTTAAATCTTTGATTAAAACAACACTATCTCCAGCCTGTAAAACAGTACCATTAATATCTCTATGAATTATTTTTTCACTATCCTCTAGATGATCTCCAGATTCTTTTGCAAAACGTAAATCATCCTCTTCCAAATATAGCATCTCTAACAAATCATTTGGCCAACCCTCATCTCTTAAACGAGACAACATTCTCCAAACTACTACTTTTACAGGACTATATTCGCTCCACATAGCCTCATTTAAACAACGCCAATGATTGGCATCTATCGCCTCTAAATTCTGCAATTGATTTGAACAGGTTTGACAAACTATTAGACTTCCATCCATCCCTCCTCCTCCAGTTGCAATGGGTTGTATTTCATATACAGACAAGAAATCGCCCGAAGCACATAATTCGCATTGATTACCACTTCTAATTTCTAAATCTTGTTGTAAACTCATGTTGTTTTTTTTGTTAACTCAGCCAAAAGTAAGCTTTCTTTTTAATTAATTTCCAAAGAAGTAAATTTGAAGGCTCTTCCATCAAATAATCCTTGATCACTAAGTTTTAAAGAGGGAATTACCAATAAAGCCATAAAAGATAGCGACATAAAAGGCGCCTTTAATCTGCTTCCCATTTTTTTAGCCATTGCATCTAATGCTGCGTATGCATCTCCAATTATTTCGGCAGGTTGATCACTCATAATTCCTGCTACGGGCAATGCAACTACTTTTTCAATGGTTTGATTTACGACACAAATACCTCCTTTATTCTGTATCAATATATTTACGGCTTTACAAATGAATTCGTCAGAAGTACCTACAGCAATGATATTATGAGAATCGTGTCCAACAGAACTGGCAATAGCTCCCTGTTGAATTCCAAAATTCTTTATAAACGCAATCGATGGGCTAGAATTTTGATACCGATTTACAACCGTCATTTTTAAGATATCCTCTTGGGTGTTTGAGACCAAATTACCACCCACAAGTAATGCATTCCCCTTAATTTCATTGGTTACCAATTGGCCGTCTAAAACTTCGATAACACGAATTTTTTCCTGAGATGAGTGAACCTCAAAATCTCTTACTTTCTTTATATGGGTATCAAAATTATTCAAAATCTCAAAAGGAACAGACTGTACAAAACTTTTTCCCTTTTGAGCCACCAATTCACCGTTAATATAGGTTTCTAATACCTCGAATTTCTCTAAATCATTAAGCACAATAAAATCCGCAGGGTCCCCTTCTTGCAACAAACCTACCTCAAGATGATAGTGTTTTACAGGATTTACACATGCCACCTGTAACACCTTAAAAATATCCATGCCTTTTGCAACTGCTCGTTCACACAATTGATTGATATGCCCCACTAATAAGTCATCAGGATGTTTGTCATCTGAACAAAACATCAACTTTTCGAAATGTATTGGTAATAAATCAATCAATGCTTCGAAATTCTTTGCTGCACTTCCTTCCCTAATAATAACCTGCATCCCTTTTTGAAGCTTTTCTAATGCCTCATTATAGGTAAAACATTCGTGATCCGTAGAGATTCCAGCAGCTATATATTTTGTCAAATCATCACCTATTAATCCAGGTGCATGACCATCAATAGGTTTGCCAAAATGTTTGGCCCAAGCAATCTTTTTTAGCACCTCTTGATCATTCGATATAACTCCGGGGTAATTCATCATTTCTGCTAGATATTTAATCTCTGGATTGGCCATCATTTTTTTTATATCCTTCGAATCAATATTGGCTCCAGCACTTTCAAAAGAAGTAGCAGGAACACAAGAAGGAGCCCCAAAGTTGAATTTTAATGGAACTTTTTTACCATTTTGAATCATAAAATCAACCCCTTTTACCCCAAGTACATTGGCTATTTCATGCGGATCAGAAACCGTAGCAACAGTTCCATGAGTCACTGCGATTTTAGCAAATTCAGAAGGAACCAACATTGAGCTTTCTATGTGAATATGTGCATCTACAAAACCAGGTAAAATATAATTTTCTATGGTGTGATTCGACTTTCTAATGGTTGTAATTTTACCATTCTCAAACTGAACCTCTCCCTTAAAAATCTCTTTATTAAATATATCTACAATGTTTCCTTGAACAACCATATCACAAATCTAAATCATCTTACTTTTTATCATTATTCTACTGAAAAACTGAGGGCTCCAAAAAACTTTCTAAAATTTTAAAACTCTCTTTCGGATTTTCCTCCATGGGAACATGCCCCGAATTTGAGATCGTTACAAACTTAGAATTGGGTATGAGAACATCCATTCTCTTTCCATTATCTACAGGAATCCATAAGTCTTGTAAACCCCATAGTAATAAGGTTGGGGCTTGTATACTTTTTAGTTTGTCTCTTTGCTTTTTTGCATCAACCCTAAAATCAATTTTAGCTCTGTCTATAAAAGCCTGCCTATTACCAACTCTTAGAGCCATTTTATGATAACGAGTGACCAATTCATTGGATATTTTAGTATCATCAGCATATACCTCTTTGAGATTTTTTGAAATCAATATTCTTGGTGTCACGTACAAAAAAAGTGATCTTAACAAAGGTGTTTTTGCCATTTTAAAAATTGCAGGCTGGGGCTTATAGGTTGGTAAACCGCTAGATGCTACCAAAATAAGTTTTTCAACATTTGCTGGATATTCTGCAGCATAATTCCATGCAATATTACCTCCTAAAGAGCTTCCCACAATATGAAATTTGGTAAGTTGTAATTTTTGTAAAAAGGAGTGTAAAAAGCGGGTATAGGCATCGATAGAATAGTCGGCCTCTTTATTAGGACCCGTAATCCCAAAACCAGGCAAATCTAGTCTTATCACTCTATTGGTTTTTTTTAACTGGTTTGTCCAAGCGTCCCAAGTATGAAGAGACGAAGCGGTTCCATGAATTAAAACAATTGGAAATCCCTTCCCTTCATCTCTATAATGCACCTGTATTCCATGAACATCCCTAAATTTAGAATGTTCATTTGCGTACTCCTTTTTTAAATTTTCAACAGGGATGTCTCGATAGGTGATACTAGCCATCGCCAAAATCATAAAAAATAAAAAACCATAAATAGCGAACTTAATTTTTGTATCTTTTTTCATCATCTAAAATTTTAAACATAAAGATTTTCTTAATTTAATGTCACTTATAAAAGAACAATCATTTAATACATATTTCCACAGCGTCCATAGCGATCAATTTTAAAACACCCTACCCTATTTTCTTGAATTGTATTTGGAATCTGAGATTTAATTCAGCATGAACAAATCAGAAGCAATTCCATCTATTAAAAATTTTCCTTTTTTTGTGGCTCTCAATATTTCGTCTTCAAAATACAACAAATCTTGCTGAATATATTTTTTGGATTCATTTTGAAGATACATCCTATATTTTTTTCCGAATTTTTTTTCAATTATGAGTAAAGAAACACCCCAAATTGTTCGCAGGCCGGTCATAATGTACTCATTATATTGGTCTTTATTGGTTAAAACTTCTCTTTCTATGGGTAATTGATCTGCCTCTAAAAAGTTAATATATTTTGTATTATTTCGAACATTCCAACTGCGCTTTTTACCATCAAAAGAATGAGCCGAGGGTCCAAATCCTAGGTAAGATTTCCCCAACCAATAAGCCGTATTGTTTTTACTGAAATAATTTTCTTTACCAAAGTTTGACAATTCATAATGTATAAAATCATGTTTCTCTAATTCTTCCGTTAAAAGATAAAATTGCTCTTGTGCAACTTGATCATCAGTCATTTGAATTTTCCCTTTTTTAATCAGAGACTCCAAAGCTGTTTTTGGCTCAACAGTTAGGGCATAACTTGAAATATGTGAGACCCCAAAACTCAGGGCTATTTGAATATTTTCTCTCCACTGTTGATTTGTACAATTTGGAATTCCATAAATCAAATCAACAGAAATATTTTTAAAATATTGAGTGGCTATGGATAGACATTTTTTGGCTTCTTGGGAATTATGAGCACGGTTCATTAAGATTAAATCTTTCTCAAAAAAAGATTGTACACCAATACTTAATCTATTAATTGGCGAAATAGAAAGTGCCTTAATTTTTTCTTCTGATAAATCATCAGGATTTGCTTCTAAGGTAATTTCTGGATCTGCTACAACAGGATAATTATCATAAACCGCATTTATTAATAATTGAATTTGAGCAACACTTAACACAGAAGGGGTTCCTCCACCAAAATAGATAGTTTCTATAGGGGTGTTTTCTAGTTCATTTTTTCTAAGTTGTATTTCTCTTACGAGAGAATACATCATTTCATTTTGCTTTTTAAATGAGGTAGAAAAATGAAAATCACAATAAAAACAGGCCTGTTTACAAAACGGTATGTGAATGTATATTCCTGCCAAATTATTTTACTTTCTTAGGATTTTGCTTTACAAAACTCGCCCAACCTGAATAATTTTTCCCCCCAACCGCTTTTCCTGAATTATAAAAATGACAAACTGCCGCTGCTAAACCATCGGTAGCGTCTAAATTCTTTGGCAATGTTTTTAAATCTAATAAAGATTTTAACATCATTGCAACTTGTTCTTTGCTGGCATTTCCATTCCCTGTAATTGCCATTTTTATCTTCTTTGGTAAGTATTCTGTGATAGGGATCTCTCTCGATAAGCCAGCTGCCATGGCAACCCCTTGCGCTCTACCTAATTTTAACATGGATTGTACATTCTTTCCAAAAAAGGGAGCTTCAATAGCAATTTCATCTGGGTGATAGGTATCTATCAATTCTATTGTTCGTTCAAAAATTAGTTTTAATTTTAAATAGTGATCGTCATATTTTTTTAACATCAATTCATTCATTTGAATAAACTCCATTTTTTTACCCATGACTTTAATCAATCCAAACCCCATAATGGTAGTCCCTGGATCAATCCCCAAAATGATTTTAGCTGTTTTCAGAATCTTAAATTGTTTTTATATGAATCATCTTCCTAAATGATGATTATTCATTAATTTGCATTTAATGAACTTTTCGCTTCCATACAAAACTAAGAAAATCTTTTGGTTGTCAATCAAACTATCGATTGTAATTGGATGTGGATATTTTATTTATACAAGACTAACAGAAAGCAAAGAATTATTTGATGTTGATTTTTATCAAAAACAATACAAAAAAGGTGTTTTTTCGATAAAAACAGTCATTTTTATTTGTTTTTTGTCATTTTTTAACTGGTTTTTAGAAATTTTAAAATGGCAAAAATTAGCCTCTTTTTGTAAAAAAACTACTTTTAACAAGGCCGCCATCCAGAGTTTAGCTTCTTTAACAGCGTCTCTAATAACCCCCAATAGAATTGGAGAATATGGCGTAAAATCATTGTATTTTGAAAAAAATTTGAGAAAAAAAATAATTGGGGTAAACTTCGTTGGAAACTTTTATCAACTGATGGCGACCCTATTTTTTGGAACCTTAGGGCTAACCTATTTTGTAATTGAACAGCCTGTAAAAATTAATTTTAGAAGCGTAGTTCCATATACTATCTTAATATTCTTTGTGATTTTTACTTTATTTCTTAGTGTAACATCGACAAATTTTATCACTTTATATTTGAGAAAAATTCGAGATTTTCTTACAAAAATCCCCCTAAATTTACATCTAAAAGTGATGCTATTTTCACTTACACGATTCATAATTTTCTCTCACCAATTCTACTTTTTATTACTTTTTCTTCATACTGATATCGAGTATTTAGAGACAATTACCTCCATTGGGGGGGTATACTTAATTGCTTCAATTACCCCAATTTTATCTGTATTTGATTTCATTTTAAAAGGCTCTATTGCAATCTGGATTTTTTCTTTTTTTAATATCAATCCCAACACAATAGTAACGATAACAACGCTCATGTGGATACTTAATTTTGCAATTCCTGCCATCGTTGGAGGATATTTTGTAATTACTTTTAAACCTAACTTTATACAATGATATTGTGGCTTATTTTGATCGTTGTCTCATATGCAATTTTGATTGTTAGCTTTGCTATTGGAAATATCAAAACGAATGAATTTACAGCTAAAAAAACAGATCCAAAAACTACTTTCTCTGTTGTGATTCCATTTAGAAATGAAGCTGAAAATTTGCCTTTATTACTAAAATCTATTGAAAAAATTGAATATCCCACCTCACAAGTTGAATTTCTATTTGTAGACGATCACTCCACAGACAATTCCGTTACGATGATCAGAAATTGTCGTTCTACAATAAAAATGAGTGTTCGAATAATTGAAAATAAAAGAAAATCCAATTCTCCAAAAAAAGATGCGATTACAACGGCTATTTCCAAAGCTAAATATAATTGGATCGTCACCTCGGATGCCGATTGCTATTTCTCAAAAAAGTGGTTAGAAAGTATGGACCTATTTATTCAAAATACACAACCCTCAATGATTGTTGCGCCTGTGAATTATAAAGCAAATAGTTCCTTTTTAGAACAATTTCAATTGTTAGACTTTATGAGTCTCCAAGGAACTACTATTGGTAGTTTTGGAATCAACTTTCCTTTCTTGTGTAATGGTGCAAATTTAGGGTATAAGAAAGAAACCTTTTTAAAACTGAATGGTTTTGAGGGAAATGATTTCATTGCTAGTGGCGATGATCTATTTCTTTTTGAAAAATTTATTAAGGCAGATAAAAAAAGTGTACACTATTTAAAATCTAAAACGGCAGTTGTCACTACTTTTCCTGTAAAAAGTTGGGTGGATTTATTAAACCAAAGAACAAGATGGGCTGCAAAAACTGGAAATTCGAGTTCTGTACACATGAAATTAATTGGGGTATTAGTGCTACTTACTAACTTCTCAATTGTGTATGCTCTTTGCGTTGAATCATTGGCTGTTTTTTTAGTGATTTTTATTTTGAAAATGAGTATTGATTTGTTGTTGCTGTGGCCAACAATTATATTTTTCAATCAAAAAGATTCATTTTTTAAATGGTTTGCTCCTTCAAGTTTATTGTATCCTTTTTTTAGTATGATCGTTGTTTTGACCTCCCTTTTTTATAAATACAACTGGAAAGGAAGACGTTTTAAAAAATAATGCTTCTTGATTTCATACGAGCTCTCTTCACTAAAGGAAATAATTCATAATATCATCGGCTTTGAACCAAAGAATTAAAACTACTACCAAAAGCAATAACAAAAAAAGGCCTCTTGTTGGTTTTGACTCCTTTCTACTTCTTCCGAATTTTCTTTTAAATTCCATATTGTTTTTTTTGTGTTGGTGTATAAATTTAACCATGGGTGATCTCTGGCTGATCTATTTTTGTTGCTCTTAACATTTCTCTTTTCCCAGGAGGGCCTGGTAATCTTTCTACTATAAAACCTACTTCTTGCATGGCCCTTCTTACACTTCCTTTTGCTGAATACGTTACTAAAACGCCCTCACTTTTTAGGCATACAAACATCTTTTGAAAAATAGTTGCTGTCCATAACTGGGGTTGATGTTCTGCTCCAAAAGCATCAAAATAAATTAAATCAACCGTATTTTGGTCTTGAATATCTTGAAAAAATTGTTTTCTTTTTATCAACTTAAATCCCTCTGCAATAAGGTGTTGTTCTCCCCATGAGGTAGTATGCATATTATCAAAAATAACTTGATTTTTTTCTGCTCCTAGCTCAGAAACGTAATTTAATTTTTGAATTTCTTCATAAACAACAGGATATGCTTCAACACCAAGGTAATGTATATTCACCCCCTTTTTTTTTGCTTCCAAAAAAGTAATGAATGCATTTAATCCAGTACCAAATCCAATTTCTAAAATTGAAAATCCATCGTTTTTACATTCTAAAACCTTGTCGAATCCTGATCTGATAAAAACGTGATATGCCTCTTGTATTGCTCCGTGTTTGGAGTGATATTGCTCATTCCAATCTGGTAAATGAATGGTTGTAGAACCATCAGAAGTCATCATTATTTCTCTTTTCATAATGCTCGCAAATTCATCCTTTAATTTTCAGAAATTTTAAAACCATTCAAGGGTCACTTATCCCTTTATTTTTTTCATTAAAACACCCGAAGCTTCAATAAAAATTTCTTTTTTAGAGGCTGTAATTTTTGCTATTTCATCTTCATCTTTTCCGGCATCTCTGGCATAATGTTGCAATTCTTTTATTCCTGTTTCTTTTAAAAATGCTTTGCCACTGATAATTACCTCTCTCCCTTTTGAATTTGTTGGTACAAAAAATCCATAATCTTTAAATTGTACCATTGATTCTATTTCTTGGCTTAGATCAAGTGTCATCCAACATCCTTTTTTTGTACATACTTCTTTTACCTTAGAGGTCAACTTAACGTTTATCGTATCCCCTGCTGTGATCAAATCTAATTTAGATAATAATTCTTTTGAAGTAATGGCTTTGTTAACAGATATTTTTGCTCCGAAGGAATCATAACTATTTACCGGGTTTGTTGGATTATTCTTCATTGTTGATTGTTGACAATTTGTCAAGAGAAAGAAAAAAATAAACGCTGATTGTAAAATGTATTTCATGATTTTTGAATGGTGTATGTATACTCCAAAAATAGGTATTTTAAATAGTAAAATCAATGATTTGTTCTATTGTTGGATAATTTTTTTATGTACATTTGTTTTTGAATTTAAAAAAGCTGAATGAAATCTAATATAATAATTCAACAGGTAGAAAAATCGAAGATCAACTCTGTAGATTTTAATAACCTCCCTTTTGGTAGCGTATATTCTGATCACATGTTAGAATGTGACTTTATCGATGGAGAATGGCAAACACCTGTTATAAAACCTTATTCACCCATTTCATTAGATCCTGCAGCAAAGATTTTTCATTATGGACAATCCATTTTTGAAGGAATGAAAGCCTACAAAGATCCAGAAGGAAATACGATGTTATTTAGACCTTTAGAAAATTGTAAACGTCTGAATAAATCTGCAGCACGTTTGGTCATCCCTCAAATTCCTGAAAACCTCTTTATGGAAGGTTTAAAAAAACTATTAGAAATTGATGTAAATTGGATTCCAAGTAACGAAGGAAGTTCATTGTACATTCGTCCTTTTATGTTTGCCTCAGGTAAAGGCTTTCACGCTTCTCCAGCAGACACCTATAAATTTATAATTTGTACGGCTCCTTCAGGCGCTTATTTTGCAGGAAAAGTAAAGGTTTTAATTGAAGAAAAATACGCCCGTGCTGCAAATGGCGGTGTTGGTTTTGCAAAGGCAGGCGGTAATTATGCTGCACAGTTTTATCCTACGCAATTGGCAATTGAAAAAGGGTACAATCAAGTAATTTGGACAGATGATAATTCGCACGAGTTTATAGAAGAAGCTGGAGCTATGAATATTTTTGTTAGAATCAATGATACCTTAATTACAAGTCCTACTAATGATCGTATTTTAGATGGAATTACACGTAAAAGCATTATTCAGATAGCTGAGGATATGAATATTGATGTAGAAATTAGAAAAATTTCTGTGTCTGAAGTAATTGCTGCTGCCCAAAGTGGAAGTTTAAAAGAAATGTTTGGAGCGGGAACTGCTGCAGTAATTTCTCCGATCGCAGGTTTTGGTTATCAAGAGACAGAATATGATCTGCCAACGTTGAAAACACCTTTTGCTGAAACACTAAAAAAAGCAATAACTGACATACAAACGAACAAAGTCAAAGATCCCTATGGATGGAGAGTTATGATCTAACTTTACGATAAAGAATTTAAAAAACCCCAACTTTTTGTTGGGGTTTTTCTTTTTTGTAAATTTAGGTCAAATTCAGTCACATGAAAAAAATAGTATTATTTTTTGTCATTGCCCTTTTCACTTCCTGTGAAAAATCCGAACGTAAAACCGAAGACAAACACTCAATAAAAAGCAAACAATATCTTACTGTTTTAGGAATTACACAAGACGGAGGATATCCTCATATTGGTTGTCAAAAAGAATGTTGTGCGAATTTCTACAATGGGAAAAACAGTAAAAAAAGTGTATCTTCTCTAGGTTTGGTAGATCTTGAAAATCAACAAAAATGGTTGTTTGATGCGACTCCAGATATGCATACTCAACTCGCTGCATTAGAACAAAATCATTTAAAGAAAGAAAAAATAATTGATGGTGTTTTTTTAACCCATGCTCATATTGGTCACTATAGTGGTTTAATGTATTTTGGGAGAGAAGCCTTGGGTAAAAAAAATATCAAAGTATATACCATGCCGAAAATGAGAACCTATTTGACAAACAACGGTCCTTGGAGTCAATTGGTTTCATTACAAAATATTTCACTTCAAAACCTACAACATGACTCTACCATGGTTGTAAATAAAAAATTAAAGGTGACTCCTTTTATCGTTCCCCATAGAGACGAATTTTCAGAAACGGTAGGTTATAAAATTGAGAGTTCAAAAAAATCTGCATTATTTATTCCAGATATTGACAAATGGTCACGTTGGGAACAAAGCATTATTGAGGAAGTAAAAAAAGTAGATTATGCATTTTTAGATGCCACTTTTATGGATCAAAAAGAGGTGAAAAGAGCAATGACAGAAGTGCCTCATCCTTTTATAGAAGAAACAATTAGTTTGTTTAAGAATGAATCGTTGGACACAAAAAATAAAATAATTTTTATTCACTTTAACCACACAAATCCAACACTTCAAAAAGAAAGCAAAGAGCGAAAAAAAATTGAACAATTAGGTTTTCAATTCGCAAAAGAAGGTGATTGTTATGAATTATAATATTCGTTTGATATTTTTAACAAAAAACCAACCTACTCCCCTCTATTTTTCATAACAAAAGTATTTCTTTGAGTTGCTTTCAATTTTATCAAATAACCACTACAAATAACTCTAAAAAACCAGGGTTAAAATAAATGCAAATCACTATTTGTCAATCAAATAAAAAGAGATATATTTGCACTCCTTTTTTAAGGAAAATGAAATTATATTAACATACAAAAACTAATCGTGTAATTATGAACACATTAAGTTACAAAACAGTATCAGCAAACAGTGCTACCGTAAACAAGGAGTGGGTTTTAGTTGATGCGGACGGGCAAACGTTGGGTCGTCTATCTTCTAAAGTAGCAAAGCTAATTAGAGGTAAATACAAACCAAACTTCACTCCTCACGTAGATTGTGGAGATAACGTGGTTATTATCAACGCAGAAAAAATAGTCTTAACTGGTAACAAATGGAGAGACAAATCCTACATTCGTCATACAGGGTATCCAGGAGGACAAAGATCGTTAACTGCAACAGAAGTGTTTGAGAAAGATCCTACGAGATTAATCGAAAAAGCAGTAAAAGGAATGTTGCCTAAGAATATTTTAGGAGCAGCATTGTTCAGAAACTTGTATGTATACGCAGGTGCAGAACACAAACAAGCGGGTCAAGAGCCTAAATTAATTAACCTTAACGACCTTAAATAATGGATACAGTACATAAAATCGGTAGAAGAAAAACAGCAGTTGCTCGTGTTTATCTTTCTGAAGGAAAAGGAGCTATTATCGTAAACGGTAAAGACTATAAAAGCTACTTTACAACAGGAACTTTACAATATAAAGTACAACAACCTTTAATGTTAACTGAAAACTTGACATCTTATGATATCAAAGTTAACGTATACGGTGGAGGTGTTACAGGTCAAGCAGAAGCTATTCGTTTAGCAATTACAAGAGCCTTGGTATTTATCAATCCAGAGCATAGAGCGATCCTAAAACCAGAAGGCCTATTAACACGTGATCCAAGAATGGTTGAACGTAAAAAATTCGGTCAGAAAAAAGCACGTAAAAAATTCCAATTCTCGAAACGTTAATATATTACAACATCAATTTATTGTATTATATTCTATCGAGAACTGTTATTATTAAAATTAATATTAAACAGTTTAGCATCTAAATATATAAGACTCTTACAAGACTACTTATATATTGATTTCAAAAACAGAAAGTAAACACATTTAAAAATGGCAAACGTAAACATTCAAGAATTATTAGACAGTGGTGTACACTTTGGACACTTAACTAGAAAATGGAACCCAAATATGGCTCCTTATATTTATACAGAGCGCAATGGTGTTCACATCATCGATTTGTATAAGACAGCAGCAAAAATAGAAGAAACTTCAGACGCGTTAAAAAAGATTGCAAACTCTGGACGTAAAATTTTATTTGTTGCCACTAAAAAGCAAGCAAAAGATATTGTTGCAGAAAAAGCAAAAACAGTAAACATGCCTTTCATTACTGAAAGATGGCCAGGAGGGATGTTAACCAACTTTGTAACCATTAGAAAAGCCGTTAAAAAAATGGCTCAGATTGATAGAATGAAGCAAGATGGTTCTTTTGATGCATTATCTAAAAGAGAAAAATTACAAATCAATCGTCAGAGAGAGAAATTAGAAAAGAATTTAGGTTCTATTTCAGATATGACTCGTCTGCCTGGAGCATTGTTTGTAGTAGACATTAAAAAAGAGCACATTGCAGTTGCAGAAGCTCAAAAACTAAATATTCCAATTTTTGCAATGGTAGATACAAACTCTGATCCAAGATTAGTAGATTATGTAATCCCAGCAAATGATGATGCTTCTAAATCAATAGACAAAGTATTATCATTTGTAACGAATGCAATTGCAGAAGGTTTATCAGACAGAAAGTCAGAAAAAGAAAAAGTAGCTAAAAAGGAGGAGGCCAAAACAGAAGAAGCTCCAAAAGCAGCAGCTCCCGAAGCAGCAGCTCCAAAAGCCAAAGAGGTAAAAGCTGAAAAAGCTCCAAAAGCGAAAGCTGAGAAAGCTCCTAAAAAAGCGAAAGCTAAAAAAGAAGTTACTGAAACACCTTCTGAAGAAACAAAATAATTATAATTTAAAATATAAATAACATGGAAACAGTAAAGATAAGTGCTGCTGATGTTAAAAAGTTAAGAGAAGCAACTGGAGCTGGAATGATGGACTGTAAAAAGGCATTGGTTGAAGCTGCTGGTGAATTTGATAAAGCAATTGATATTTTACGTAAAAAAGGTCAAAAAATTGCAGCTAAAAGAGCAGATAGAGCTTCAACAGAAGGAGTTGCGGTTACAAAAATTAATGCCGAAAAAACTGTTGGTGTAGCAATCGTATTAGCTTGTGAGACTGATTTTGTTGGTAAAAACGAATCTTTTGTGGCTTTGGGTAGTCAATTTGCTGATATCGCATTAAACTTCACTAACAAAGAAGCTTTCTTAGCAGCAGATTTTGGAGGAATGACAGTTGCTAATAAACTTATTGAACAAACAGGGGTTATTGGAGAAAAATTAGAGATCACATCTTTTGAAAGAGTTGAGGCTGCATATGTTGGTGCTTACACTCACATTGGTAAAATTGCGGCTTTAGTTGGTTTATCTTCTGTGGTAGACAATGCGGATGTTTTATCTAAAGACATCGCGATGCAAGTTGCCTCTATGGGAGCAACTACTCTATCATACAAAGATTTTGACCCTGCATTTGTTGCTGCCGAAACAGAAGCTAGAATTGCAGTCATCGAAAAAGATAATATCGAATTGGGTAGATTGGGGAAAACATTAAAAAATGTTCCTCAATACATTTCAATGTCTCAATTGTCTGAGGAAGTTTTAGCAAAAGCTGAAGAAGCTGCAAAAGCTGAACTCGCTGCTGAAGGAAAACCAGAAAAAATTTGGGATCGAATTTTACCTGGAAAGATGGAAAGATTTATTTCTGACAACACCACCCTAGACACAGAGCAATGTCTATTAGATCAGTCTTTTATTAAAGACGAAAAGAAAAATGTTGCGCAATATGTGAAAACATATGGAGATGTTGAAGTAAACTCTTTTAAAAGAGTAACTTTAGGGTAGACTTTTTAGATTTTATAATTAAAAACCTCGCAAATTTGCGAGGTTTTTTTATTTATCAAAAAAAGGAAACTCAAAAAAAAAGCTTAATTTTGCATAACTTGTTAAAACAACCTATGAATTACAACAGAATTCTTTTAAAACTAAGTGGAGAGGCATTAATGGGAGAGAGACAGTATGGTATAGACCCCAAACGTCTTTCTGAATATGCAAAAGAAATAAAACAAGTCATTGCCAAGGGAATAGAAGTAGCGATTGTTATTGGTGGTGGAAATATCTTCAGAGGTGTCTCTGGTGCCGCCAACGGTATGGATCGAGTTCAAGGAGATCATATGGGGATGTTAGCAACATGTATCAATGGATTAGCACTACAAAGTGCACTTGAAGACGAAGGGGTAGATACACGCCTACAAACCGCTCTAGAAATTAAAGAAATAGCAGAACCCTATATTAAAAGGAAAGCAATTCGACATCTAGAAAAAGGACGTGTCGTCATTTTTGGAGCAGGAACAGGAAATCCATATTTTACCACAGATACCGCAGCGGTTTTAAGAGCTATTGAAGTCAATGCTGATGCAATTTTAAAAGGGACTCGTGTCAATGGAATTTACAATGTAGATCCAGAAAAAGATGCGAATGCCATAAAATATGAAACGATTACATTTAAAAATATTATAGAAAAAGGATTGAAAGTAATGGATATGACTGCCTTTACTTTAAGTGAAGAGAACAAGTTACCTATCATCGTTTTTGACATGAATACCAATGGAAATTTATTAAAATTAATTTCAGGTGAAAAAATTGGAACGATTGTTAATAACTAATATCTTTTTTAAAAACTAATACGATGAACGAAGAAATCGAATTTATATTAGATACTGCCAAAGAGGCAATGAACAATGCCATCGAGCATTTGGTAAAAGAATTAAGAACCATTAGAGCAGGGAAAGCTACACCCTCTATGTTAGCGAACGTAATGGTAGATTATTATGGTTCTCAAACACCATTAAGCCAGGTTGCAAATGTAAATACTCCAGATGCCAGAACGATAAGTATTCAACCTTGGGAAAAAAACATGCTTCAAGAAATTGAAAAAGCAATCCAAATGGCAAATTTAGGCTTCAACCCAATGAATAACGGAGATTTTATCATGATCAATGTTCCGCCATTGACCGAGGAAAGAAGAATCAATTTAGCAAAACAATCCAAAGCAGAAGCAGAGCATGCTAAAGTAGGGGTCAGAAATGCTCGAAAGGATGCAAATAATGAAATTAAAAAGACAACTATTTCTGACGATATGAAAAAAATTGCAGAGGAAGATGTACAAAAACTAACAGATAGATTTGTAAAGGATATCGACGAAAAATTCTCCGCAAAAGAGAAGGAGATTATGAAGGTTTAAAAAAAACTGATCAACAAAGGAAGAGAGTGTATACAAACACTCTCTTCTTTTTTAAAAAAAACTCTCCAATTAATTAACTTTTACACACAACTTCAAAATGAATTTCTGGACAAAAATTGCCGGTCTTATCTTAAGAAACCGATATTCAGTTTTAGTAGCAATTGCAATTATTACAGGATTGTTAGCATCGCAAATGAAGTACATGAAATTTTCATATACCGAAGCGAACCTGTTACCAGAAGATCATGAAGTAAATTTACAATACGACCAATTTTTAGAAATTTTCGGAGAGGAAGGAAATTTGGTAATTTTAGGAATTAAAGACACTACTGTATTTACCCCTGAAAAATTTAACGCTTGGAATAATTTAGTTCAAAAATTTAATCATTTAGATGAAGTCGACTTTACACTTTCCATAGCAGATATTCAAAAATTAACAAAAGACACCAAAAAAAGAAAATTTGTATTAGAACCCTTATACAAAAAAAAGCCGGCAACAACAAAGGAGGTATTGAAAATTAAAGAACAACTATTTGAAAAACTCCCTTTTTATGATAATTTACTTTTCAATAAAGAAACGGGGACCCTTCAAACTGCCATTTACATCAAAAAAGAAATCATCAACACTCCGAAACGTAGAGATTTCATTTTTAACACTTTACTACCAACCATAAAAGAATTTGAACAAAAAAACGATGTAAATGTTCGAGTTTCTGGAATGCCATACATTAGAACCCTTAACGCGCAAAACATACAAGATGAAATTGCCCTTTTTGTTGTTGGAGCCCTCGGAATTACCGCTGTTATTTTCTTCTTTTTCTTCCGATCTTTTAGAGCAACATTCATTACCCTTCTAGTGGTAATGATCGGAGTTACATGGGCGTTTGGTTTCATTGGTTTATTTAGGTATGAAATCACTGTTTTATCTGCTTTAATCCCTCCCTTAATTATAGTAATTGGAGTCCCAAATGCAGTTTTCCTAATTAATAAATATCAGCAAGAAATAAAAAAACATGGTCAACAAGCAAAAGCTTTACAACGAGTCATTTCTAAAATAGGAAATGCTACTTTAATGACGAATATTACAACCGCATCTGGTTTTGCAACCTTTGTTTTTGTGAAGAGTAATTTGTTGAGAGAATTTGGAATTTTAGCTTCTGTCAATATTGTAAGTATTTTTGTTTTAGCCCTATTGATTATCCCTATTCTATATAGTTTTATGCCCGTTCCAAAGAAAAAACATTTGAATCATCTTGAAAGAAGATGGATTGAAAATGTAGTGGATTGGATGGAAAAAATAGTTCGAAAAAAAAGAGTTACTGTATACTTTACAACTGTTATTGTTATCGTGGCCGGAATTATTGGTGTTTATAAAATTAAAGTTTCCGGAAGTTTGATTGAAGACATGCCGAAAAGTTTGGAGTTTTATAAAGATATAAAATTCTTTGAAAGTGAGTTCGGTGGAATCATGCCCTTAGAAATTTTAATAGACACAAAAAAAGACAAGGGAGTCATGAAGCTCTCCACGTTAAAAAAAATGGAGAAGTTGAACGAGGTCATTGAAACGTTTCCTGAGTTATCCAAACCCATCTCTGTTACAAACCTAGTAAAATACTCAAAACAAGCCTATTACAAAGGGAACCCTAAGTATTATCAATTACCTTCAAGACAAGAACAAAGTTACATTTTTTCATATACTAAAAATTCAAATAGTGATGCAGGAATGCTTAAAAACTTTGTAGATGCTACTGGACGATATGCAAGAATAACAACATTTATGAAAGACATCGGTACAGAAAAAATGGATGTGATTCAAAAACGCTTAAAAACAGTAATTGAAAAAGAATTTCCCTCTGACAAATATGAAGTTTCTCTCACAGGAAAGGCCTTAGTATTCATAAAAGGAACTAAGTATTTAATTAAAAATTTAGTGATTTCTTTATCTTTAGCAATATTATTGATAGCTATTTTTATGGCGTGGATGTTTAGATCTCCTCAGATGATTTTCATTTCTCTAATTCCTAATATGCTTCCGTTATTAATTACAGCAGGATTGATGGGATTTTTAGAAATCCCTATAAAACCATCTACAATCTTAGTGTTTAGTATTGCTTTTGGTATTTCTGTAGATGATACGATTCACTTTTTAGCAAAATACCGCCAGGAACTAATGGCAAATAAATGGCGAATAAAAACATCCGTTTACGCTGCGCTTCGTGAAACGGGTGTGAGTATGTTTTACACCTCCATTGTATTATTTTTTGGATTTTTAACTTTTATGCTCTCAAGTTTTGGAGGTACAATTGCATTAGGAGGACTGGTCTCAATAACCCTGTTATTAGCCATGGTTTCCAACTTATTACTGCTTCCTTCTTTACTATTAACTTTTGAAAAGAAGATTGCTAATAAGAAAGTATTTAAAAAACCTGCAATCAGAATTATCCCTCCAAAAGAAGACACTTTATCATAATAAAATTACTCAATATTGCAGGTATTTCTTTAAAATAAAAATAAGAAATGTCGCATATCTGTTTTAAAACTGTAATTAAGATAAACTACTTAAAAATATGATTGCCCATTTTATCGTAAAAAAGTATCTTTATTTTTTATAATAGCATCTATTCATAACAATATTATTTTAAAAGTATGATTCATTATAACGTTGCCAAAATTTTAAGATCGGAAGGAATATTTTCACAAGAGGTGGCCCTAAAGGGATGGGTTAGAACATTTAGAAGCAATCGTTTTATTGCTTTAAATGATGGCTCTACCATTCAAAACATTCAATGTGTTATCAATTTTGAGAACACTCCTGAAGAAATCCTGAGAAGAATCAATACAGGTGCAGCTGTTTCAATAAAAGGAATATTAACCGAAAGTCTCGGAAGAGGACAATCAGTGGAAGTACAAGTTTCGGAAATTGAAATTCTTGGAGATTCCAATCCAGATGAATATCCTATTCAACCCAAAAAACACAGTTTTGAATTTTTAAGAGAGAATGCACATTTACGCATGAGAACAAATACTTTTAGTGCCGTAATGCGTGTGCGTTCAAAATTATCTTTTGCAGTACACCAATATTTCCAAGAACGTGATTTTAACTATGTACATACTCCAATTATAACTGGGTCAGATGCTGAAGGTGCTGGAGAAATGTTTAGAGTAACTACGTTTAAAGACAATGAAGCTCCAATTACCAATGACGGTAATATTGACTATTCTAAAGATTTTTTCGGTAAAGAGACCAACCTTACAGTTTCTGGTCAGTTAGAAGCTGAAACCTTTGCAATGTCATTGGGTAAAGCCTATACTTTTGGCCCAACTTTTAGAGCAGAAAATTCAAATACAACCCGGCATTTAGCAGAGTTTTGGATGATCGAACCAGAGGTGGCTTTTATGGATTTAGATGGTAATATGGATTTGGCTGAAGATTTCATTAAATATGTAATAACATATATTTTGGAAAAATGTGAAGCAGATTTAGCATTTTTAGACCAACGCTTAACGCAAGAAGAAAAAAGCAAACCTCAAGCAGAGAGAAGCGAAATGAGTTTGTTGGAGAAATTAAAATTTGTGGTAGAAAATAATTTCATAAGAGTTTCATACACAGAAGCCATAGACATTTTAAGAAATTCCAAACCTAATAAAAAGAAAAAATTTAAATATCCAATTCATGAATGGGGAGCAGACTTACAGTCTGAACACGAACGTTTTTTAGTTGAAAAACACTTTAAATGTCCTGTTATTTTATTTGACTATCCTGCAAATATCAAAGCTTTTTACATGCGCTTGAATGATGATGGAAAAACAGTCAGAGCCATGGATGTCTTATTCCCTGGAATAGGAGAAATTGTTGGAGGTTCCCAAAGAGAAGAACGCTATGATGTTTTGGTAAATAAAATGAAAACTCTTGGCATTGAAGAAAAGGAGTTATGGTGGTATTTAGATTTAAGAAAATTTGGGACGGCAGTGCATTCTGGCTTTGGTTTAGGCTTCGAAAGATTGGTCCAATTTACCACAGGAATGAACAATATTAGAGATGTAATTCCTTTCCCAAGAACTCCTCAAAATGCTAGTTTTTAACCCAATTTGTGTATCTTTAATCAATGCTAAAACAAAGCTTACAATACAAACTATTACAAAAATTATCTCCTCAACAAATTCAGTTGATGAAGCTAATTCAGTTACCTACACAAGCTTTTGAAGAACGCTTAAAACAAGAAATTGAGGAAAATCCTGCATTGGATATCGGAAAAGAGGAAACAGATGCTTTTGATGATGATTTATCAAACGAATTTGAGGACAGGGAAAATGAAAAAAATGATACTGAAGAAATTGATATTAATGAGTATCTAAGTGATGATGATATTCCCGATTATAAAACTCAAGCAAATAATTACTCTACTGATGACGATGAAAAAAATGTGCCCTATGCAGCAGGGACAAGTTTTCATCAATCTTTAAAAAACCAACTAACCACCTTCAGCTTTAACGACGAAGAATTCGCAATTGCAGAATTTTTGGTAGGCAGTATTGATGATAGTGGCTATATTAGAAGAAACATTATAGATTTAGTAGATGACCTGGCTTTCACTGCAAATATTTTTACCACAGAGGAAAAGGTAATTTCTGTCTTAAAAACAGCAATCCATAATTTAGATCCTATTGGTGTTGGTGCAAGAGACTTAAAAGAATGTTTGATCATTCAACTTAAAAGAAAAAAACATACAGAAACAAGAGCTTTAGCAATCAATATTTTAGAATCAGCTTTTGATCATTTTGTAAAAAAGCACTTCAAAAAACTACAAGAGAAGTTTGCTATTTCAGAGGAAGAATTGAAAGAAGTAAATTCTGAAATTTCTAAACTTAACCCTAAACCAGGGAGTTCTTATGCGGGTAATAATAAAATAGCAGAACAGATCGTTCCCGACTTTTCTATCAAGCTTATAGACGGTGAATTAGACTTGGTTTTAAACGCAAGAAACGCTCCTGAATTGCATGTTTCTAGAGAATACAATACAATGCTTAAAACATATCAAGAATCGAGCATAAAAAGTAAATCTCAAAAAGATGCTGTGTTTTTCATCAAACAAAAATTAGACGCAGCAAAATGGTTCATTGATGCCATTAAACAACGACAGCAAACACTTTTGCTAACGATGAATGCCATCATGCAATATCAATATGATTATTTTTTAACTGGAGATGAGCGGAAATTAAGACCCATGATTCTAAAAGATATTGCCGATAAAATTAAGATGGATATTTCTACCGTTTCCAGAGTTGCAAACAGTAAATATGTTTCGACACCGTATGGAACAAAATTAATCAAAGAATTCTTTTCTGAATCTATGAAAAATGATCAAGGAGAAGATGTTTCTACCAGAGAAATAAAGAAAATTTTAGAAAATGTAATTTTAGAAGAAAACAAGAAAAAACCCTTAACTGATGAAAAACTAGCTCTTATTTTAAAGGAAAAAGGATATCCAATTGCTAGGAGAACCGTTGCAAAATACAGAGAACAGTTAGAGCTACCTGTTGCTCGTTTACGAAAAGAAATTTAGTGAGATTTTATAAATTTATATCAATCTTGTTTCATCCTATTGTAATACCGACAATTGGAATACTATTCTATTTTTACTTCATCCCAATCAATGTCAATAACTATGTAAAAGCAACTGTTCTGGCTTTTATATTTATAACGACCTATATCTTACCCCTGTTTATTTTAATTCTTTTTAAAAAATTGAACCTGATAAAATCTTTCAAAGCTGAAAGCATTCAAGAAAGAAAAACTCCGGTTGTAATAATGATTATTATATTTTACTTACTCGGAAGTACATTTAGAAAAGTTCCAAATTTATCAGACATCGGTCTGTTATTTTATGCAACCTGTCTGGGCTTAATTTGTATTTACACCTTGTTTTCTCTCAAAATAAAAACGAGTATTCATCTGCTTTCAATTGGAATAACAACCGGCTTTTTTTTTACGTTAACCACTTTATACAATGAAAATTTAATTGTGTTAGTTTCTTTATTATTATTGTTGTCGGGACTTATGGCCAGTGCTAGGTTGCATTTAAAAGCACATACAAATAAGGAAGTGTACATAGGGTTTTTTATAGGATTTATCTCTCCTATTCTTCTTTTTTACTGTTTATAAAAAATAGAAAACTAATCCAAACTTCAATATTTTAGTATTGATTTCTTCTCCATTTAAGTTACTGTCTTTAAAAACTGGTGTCAACCCATAGAAAATATGAATATTGAATTCGTCATAACCAGCTGAAAGGGTCAAGCCATATTGCAACTTGTTATAATTTGAAATATTCGAATACATAAAAGTAGTATCACTTGCCTCATTAAACTGAAATTTGTTAGAAATATTATAGAGGAATTTAACCCCTGTATATACTCTCCAAAAATTATATTTTATTGCAGTAGATGTTCTCCACCTAAACTCTAAAGGGAACTCTAAATGATGAGATTTGAACAAGTTGGAACTAATGGCATTATCACTACTAAAAAGAGTCGTATTATTAAATTCTTCTACTTTTAATTTGTGATTAAAAAAATCAAAACCATACCCAATTCCTGCAGCAACAGAGACAGACCCTTGTTGGTTTAATAGTACATCTTTTATAAAGCCCGCTGAAAGTGAATACGAAAAATTACTCTTGGAAATTTGGGAAGGTTGATTGTAAAACTGAGCATAGGAAACAGAAGCATAAATTTGATCATCTGCATACCGATCACCTAGTCGTAAGAGGTCTTTCTGTCCAAAAGAGATCGCTCCAAAAAAAACTACAAAAAAGCAAGTAATAATTGTTTTCATATTAAAATAACTATGTATAAAGATACAATATTTCCTTCCTGTCACATTATAAAAAAAAACATAAAAAAAGGATAATTCATATGAATTATCCTTTTTTTATCTGTTGTATAAGTGTTATTAATTAGCTCCAGTCGATTTAGACGCAGAATAACTAATCTTAAGAGCATTTACATCTCTTAATTTTAATCTAATATCTGTAATTGTACCTACACTAGATTCTTTATCTGCTTTGATAGAAGTAGTCATAAACGGAACTTCAGCTTCAGAGACCTTTGACCTTGCATTTATGATGAATGCAGGAACTTGATCTGCGGTCGCAATTTTATCATTCAATTGAATTCTATTGAAACTGCTTCCATACTTAATATCCTTCGCTTTCCCAACATAAATAGTACTCACTAAACTTTTATGTTCTAACTTCTTTACTTCTGATGCCGATGGTAACCTAGGATTATCAATCTTTAAATCAGTTTCTCTCATAGTCGTCGTTACCATAAAGAAAAATAACAACATAAAAACAATATCTGGTAAAGCTGCAGTATTCACGGCAGGCATTCCTTTTTTCTTTTTTCTAAATTTAGACATCTTGTTAAATTTTAAAAATTAATTTGTAGGTTCCGCATCAGAAATTATTTGGGGATAACTAGTTTTGATATCTTCCACTTTTTTCTTTAATGCTTCGTCTTCCTTATTGTCTTTATAAGCCTCTTCTAATTCAACGAAAGGGATATTGTATTTGAGCATACTCAATCTATTTCTCAACTCAGAATAAGCTCTTAACAATTCATCTTGAACTGTTAAATAGGTACCATACTCCGTTAATCGATCACTTTGAACCGATATAATTGCTTTGTTCGGATGATCCGAAGATGTTTTACTTGTTGGAGCCTCATTCTCTAACCTTACTGAATTACAGTAATTGCATGGACCTGTTTCAACACCATCTTCTACTTTACCTTCTCCTCCACCATTATTGATAAAAGCAATCGCAGCATCTTTTAAGTCTTTAATTTCCATTCTTTCGCCTTCTACCAAAAGCTCATTATTTCTATTAATATTTATCTCAAAGATGTTTTTTTGTTTGATAATTGGAGGTACATAGTCTGCTGGCGGTTTCTCAGATAACTTCTTTGAAACTCCAGAATCTACATTCATAGTTGTTGTTACTAGAAAAAATATGAGTAGCAAGAAGGCAATATCTGCCATGGAACCTGCATTAATTTCTGGATTCTCTCTTCTTGCCATTTGTTATGATTTTATAAGTCCTTTTACTAAATCTGCAACAAAGAACCCTAAACCAATGATTCCTAATATCATGCTGAACCAAATTCCAGTTCCTACAATTCTATTTGTTGAAGAACCTTCTTCTCCTCCTGGTAGTATAATGTCTGCATTGTCCATAACTACATTACTATCAGCTAACCCATAGGCTGCTAGAAACAACAAACCTAATACTCCTAACCCTAATAAGGTTTTCTTTAAACTCTCTGAGTTTTTAAACAAGCCTCCTAAAGACAACACAAGTGTTATTCCTATGGCAAAATATAGTAAGTATTGTGAAAAATACACCAGTGGGCTTACCACTTTATTCGCTACATCAACATCATTTTCAACAGCCTCTTCTCCTGCCATTAGCACTCTTACAAGTAAGAAGATACCAATAACCGATAACGCTGTGATAACGTATGTGATAATTTTTGATATTTTATTATCTTTCATAAGAAAAATTATTTTTTATACTTTACTAATAAATCTACTAAAGAAATAGATGCATCTTCCATATTATTTACAATACTATCTACTTTAGAGATAATGTAATTGTAAAAAATTTGTAAAATAATTGCAACAACTAATCCAAAAACTGTTGTTAATAAGGCAACCTTAATACCACCTGCAACAACTGCAGGAGAAATATCATTTGCTACAGCAATGGCATCAAATGCTCCAATCATTCCAATTACAGTTCCCATGAAACCAAGCATTGGTGCTAAAGCAATAAATAACGATAACCAAGAAATATTTTTTTCCAATAATCCCATTTGAACGCCTCCATAACTAACAATCGCTTTTTCTGCAGAATCTATACCATCATCAACTCTATCTAGACCTTGATAAAATATAGATGCAACTGGACCTTTAGAATTTCTACAAACTTCTTTTGCAGCTTCTACACCACCAGCACTCAAGGCATCGTCAACACTTGCTACTAATTTCTTAGTATTCGTTGTTGCCATATTCAAATAAATAATTCTTTCAATTGCTATTGCCAAACCTAAAATTAAGGCTACTAATACAATTCCCATGAATCCAGGACCTCCTTCAATAAAACGAAGTTTTAATTCTTGGTGAAAAGTTCTTGATTGTTCAGCTGCTTCTTGTGCAAAAGTTGATTGAATAGCTCCAAAAAACATAAATCCTGTTACAGATAGGATATTTACTACTTTTTTCATCTTTGTTGTAATTAATTTTTTATTATTAGTGGGTTAAAGATATAAATTTAAACTCAAAAATTAATAAGGAAACAAATTTATCTTTATTACTGAGAGTTGTAAAATATCATTTATAATTTTAATGTTCGGCAAGTAACAAAAAAATATTGAACCTTTAAAAAAAAACCCCATCTATTTGATCTTAAAAATAGATGAAGTTTCACTAAAATTTAAAATGTACTGTCTGTCATTTCACCTCTCAGAGATTTTTCAAAAATATTTTTAAAATTTTCAACCGATAAATTTTCATTTAACAAATACATTAGCTTGGCCACAGCAGACTCTGTGGTCATATCTTTGCCGTCAATCACACCGATTTCCTTAAGTAATATGCTTGTATCATAACGCCCCATTAAAACCCTTCCGCTTTTACACTGTGAAATATTTACAATTTTAACTCCTTTTTGAATTGCTATTTTCAATTCTTTTATAAAACCTTCTGAATTTGGTGTGTTTCCTGCACCATAGGTTTCTAAAATAACTCCTTTTAAATTTGGAATATTTAAAATACGTGCTACAACTTCGTTGGTTATTCCTGGAAATAATTTTAAAATTACCACATCATCCACTAATTTTTTTCGCACAATTAAGGAGGCCTCTTCCATTTTTTTTCGTTGAATTAAAGACTCGTTAAATTTTAGATGAACACCACTTTCTGCCAGTGGTGGAAAATTCATTGATGCAAATGCTTCAAACTGTTCTGCACTAATTTTTGTAGTTCTATTTGCTCTGAATAATTGATACTCAAAATACAAACAGACTTCTGAAATTACAGGAGCTCCATTTTTTTGGGCACATGCAATTTCTATAGAGGTAATCAAATTCTCTTTAGCATCTGTTCTTAAATCTCCAATAGGTAATTGAGAACCCGTAAAAACAATAGGTTTTTGTAAATTTTCTAACATAAAACTAACTGCAGAAGAAGTATATGACATGGTATCTGAACCCGTTAAAATTACAAAACCATCAACAGTTATATAATGCTCTTCAATAATATCAACAATAGCTGCATAGTACTGTGTGGTCATATTGGAAGAATCAATAGGTCTCTTAAAAGAAATACTCTTTATCGTACAATCTAACTGCTGTAATTCTGGTATTTTTTCAGAAATTTGACTAAAATCGAATGCTTTCAAAGCGTTCGTTTTATAATCCTTGATCATTCCGATAGTTCCACCAGTGTAAATAAGTAATATCGTTGGTTTTTTTGTCATTTTGTCATTTTTATATTCCAAATGTAAATTTGGAATACTTTATGATGTAAATTTATCAAACAAAAATTAAAAACAATTTTAAAACAATATAAATTATGTTCGGATTTTATTTTTTAATAGGAATCATCTCACTAATAAGTTTGTCTGTGAGCAATACCTTAAAACAAAAATTTAAAAAATATTCGCAAATTCAATTAAGAAATGGAATGAGTGGAGCAGAAATTGCAGAAAAAATGCTTTCAGACAACGGTATTTTTGATGTAAAAGTAATTTCTACTCCCGGTCAATTAACAGATCATTACAATCCTAAAGATAAAACCGTCAATTTAAGTGAATCTGTGTATCATCAAAGAAATGCAGCCGCAGCCGCTGTAGCAGCTCATGAATGTGGTCACGCAGTTCAACATGCAAGAGCATACAGCTATTTAACTTTGCGTTCTCAATTAGTACCCATTGTAAACATCAGTTCTAAATTTTCTCAATGGTTAGTTTTTGGAGGATTAATCATGGGAGCCGCTTCTGAAGTTGGTTTTAATATTGCAATTACAGGGTTAATCTTGATGGGGTTTGCCACCGTTTTTAGTTTTATAACACTACCGGTAGAATATGACGCAAGTAATAGAGCTTTGGCTTGGTTACGTAATAAAAATATGGTTTCTCAACAAGAATTAGCAGGAGCTACAGATGCATTAAAATGGGCTGCTAGAACGTACTTGGTTGCTGCTTTAGGTTCTTTAGCGATCCTTTTGTATTGGGCACTTCAAATCTTGGGTAGCAGAGATTAAGGATATCGATTAAAAGCCCAATCATTTATCTTTAATGCATAAATAGCCCAAATAAAAAAAACTTTTTGAGTACTCAAAAAGTTTTTTTTTATTTTTTTAAGGAGTTCCTAAGATTAATCATTTAACTTTAAAACAGCCATAAATGCTTCTTGCGGAATTTCAACATTTCCTACCTGACGCATTCTTTTCTTTCCTTTTTTCTGCTTTTCTAATAATTTACGCTTTCGAGAAATATCTCCACCATAACATTTTGCAGTCACATCTTTTCGCAATGCTTTGGTTGTTTCACGAGCAATAATTTTTGCTCCAATTGCTGCCTGAATAGGGATATCAAACTGTTGTCTTGGAATTAACGTCTTTAATTTTTCGACAATTTTTTTACCAATCGTATACGCATTATCTGCGTGTAATAAAGCAGATAGAGCATCTACAGAATCTCCGTTCAATAAAATATCTACACGCACCAATTTAGAGGCTTTCATCCCAATTGGATGATAGTCAAAAGAAGCATATCCTTTGGAAACAGTCTTTAAACGGTCATAGAAATCGAATACAATTTCTGCCAAAGGCATCTCAAAAATTAACTCAACTCTTTGTGTTGTTAAATAGGTCTGATTTACAATTTGCCCGCGTTTTTCAATACATAAACTCATTACCTGACCAACAAAATCAGATTTTGTGACAATTGAAGCTTTAATAAATGGCTCTTCTACTCTATTCAATTTAGAGGGTTCTGGTAAATCTGAAGGGTTATTTACAATAATTGCCTCCTGGGGGTTTTTATTTGTATAAGCAAAATAAGATACGTTGGGTACAGTAGTAATCACCGTCATATTGAATTCTCGTTCCAAACGTTCTTGAATGATTTCCATATGCAACATCCCTAAGAATCCACAACGAAAACCAAACCCTAAAGCAGCTGAACTTTCTGGTTGAAACACCAATGAAGCATCGTTCAATTGCAACTTTTCCATTGAGTTACGCAATTCTTCATAATCTTCGGTATCTACTGGGTAAATCCCTGCAAAAACCATTGGTTTTACATCTTCAAAACCATCAATTAAATCGGTTGTTGGATTTATAAAATCTGTAATCGTATCTCCAACTTTTACTTCTTTGGCAGTTTTAATCCCGGTAATTAAATAGCCTACATCCCCTGTTTTAATTTCTTTTTTGACAACTTGTTCTAGCTTTAAAGTACCCACTTCATCTGCACTGTATTCTTTTCCAGTTGCCATAAATTTTATTTGCTGATTCTTTTTTATAGAACCATCAATAACTCTAAAATAGGTTTCAATTCCTCGATAAGAATTAAAAACCGAATCGAAAATTAGGGCCTTTAAAGGTGCGTCTGGATTTCCTTTTGGAGCAGGAACTCTATCTATAATTGCTGCTAAAATATCGTCAACTCCAAATCCAGTTTTTCCACTAGCATGAATTACTTCTTCTGGGTCACAACCTAATAAATCTACAATATCATCGGTAACTTCCTCTGGATTTGCAGAGGGCAAATCAACTTTATTCAATACTGGAATAATCTCTAAATCATTTTCTAACGCCAAGTATAAATTAGAAATCGTCTGTGCTTGTATACTTTGTGCAGCATCAACAATTAACAAAGCACCCTCACAAGCGGCAATAGATCGAGAAACTTCATATGAAAAATCTACGTGACCTGGAGTATCAATTAAATTCAAAATATAATTTTCACCTTCATGAACATAATCCATTTGGATGGCGTGAGATTTTATGGTAATTCCACGTTCGCGCTCCAAATCCATATTGTCTAATAACTGATTTTGCTTTTCGCGCTCAGTTACAGAACCTGTATAATCTAACAATCTATCTGCCAATGTACTTTTACCATGATCTATATGTGCGATAATGCAAAAGTTTCTTATATTCTTCATACGGTGTTTTCTAACTGATTTCGGTTTGCAAAGATATGCTATTTACAAATCTTGTCAAATAAAAAAAGAACAATGAAATTGTCAGCCCTTTGAAACTATTTTAAAAGGGTTGTGTATGTATCAATACTTTTGAAAGTATCTTCTAAAATACTCCGTTACTAAAATATTATTTTTTTCAAATTAGAAAAGTGGTAATAATTCTCTAATTTTGCAGGCGACCTAGTTTTTTGATCAGATAATAGCGACACAAATAAATTTTGTAGATAGATCATTCATTTCAACAAGAAAACAGAAGAGTACAATATGGTTACAATTGGCAATATAGAATTACCTGACTTCCCTTTATTATTAGCACCCATGGAGGATGTTTCTGACCCACCTTTTAGAGCTTTGTGTAAAGAAAATGGCGCAGATGTAGTGTATACAGAATTTATTTCTTCAGAAGGTTTGATCCGTGATGCAGCAAAAAGTGTCATGAAGTTAGATATTTACGAAAAGGAAAGACCTGTAGGAATTCAAATTTTTGGAGCCAATTTAGAATCAATGCTAAAAACAATTGAAATTGTCGAGAAATCGAAGCCTGATATTATTGATATCAATTTTGGTTGCCCCGTAAAAAAAGTAGTTTCTAAAGGAGCTGGTGCGGGAATTTTAAAAGACATCGATTTAATGGTCTCTTTAACTAAAGCAATGGTAAAACACACCCATCTCCCAGTTACAGTAAAAACACGTTTGGGATGGGATCATGATTCAATTAAAATTGTTGAAGTTGCAGAACGTTTACAAGATGTGGGTTGTGCAGCTATTGCTATCCACGGAAGAACACGTGCACAAATGTACAAAGGTGCTGCAGACTGGAACCCAATTGCAGAAGTAAAAAACAACCAAAGGATGCATATTCCTGTGTTTGGAAATGGAGATGTTACCTCTCCAGAAAAAGCAATGGAAATGCGAGATAAATATGGCCTTGATGGGGCTATGATAGGTAGAGCATCTATCGGTTATCCTTGGTTTTTTAATGAAGTAAAACATTATTTTAAAACTGGAGAATATTTAACAAAACCATCAATTGCACAACGTGTTGAAATGGCAAGAAGACATTTGCAAATGGCAATTGATTGGAAAGGACCTGTTTTGGGTGTTTTTGAGACAAGAAGACATTATACAAACTACTTTAAAGGGATTCCACATTTTAAAGAATATCGAATGAAAATGGTAACATCCGATGATGCCAAAGATGTTTTTGCCACATTCAACGAAGTAGAAGCAAAATTTGGAAATGCCTTAATCCCTGAAATAAGATAATTACTATCTTTCAATAAACTCTTTGGAAATGCTACTACTTGCAATTTTAGACGCCAAATAGCCTAGAATTGTGATGGTAATCATTACAGTGAAAAAATTAGAAAATTTAAATTCGATAGGATAGGGTAAATTTTGAGTAATCTTAAAGCTTCCTGTATGAATTTGAAAATATACTAAAATTGTTCCAAGAAAAAGACCTATTAGCATTCCGATAACCGTTAGTAAAAAACCCTGCATTATAAAGATTCTTTTTATCTCATCAACGGTAGCTCCTATACTATATAATGTTTTTAAATTTGATTTTTTATCAATAATCATCATAATAATAGCTCCTATTACATTGAATAAAGCAATAATTACAATCAGTGTAAAGATCAAATAAGAGACGAAATTCTCTGTATTGATAACCTTATAAAAAACTTCATTTAACTGCTCCTTGGTTTGAACTGTAAATGTATCGCCCAGTTGTTCTTGGAGCCTCTCAGAAAATAAATTAGCTTCTGAAGGATCTTTAAGTTTAATTTCAATCCCTGTAAATTGGGACTCTTTAAATTTCAATAAGCTTCTTGCATCATGGGTAGAAATAAAAACGAATTTATTTTCAAAATCTTCTGTTCCAGCATACAAACCAACGATTTGCACGTTCATTTTATAGAAAGCGTTGTTAGGATTTATAAAACCAACTCCAGGCTTAGGAACTATAATAGAAAGCGGTTCTCCAAAGTTTAAGATCCCTAGAGAAAGTTTTCTAGAAATTCCATTACCAACTACAGCGACATTGGACAACTCTTTGTCTAGCCAAGTTCCCAAAATCAGCGCAGAATCTATATTTGTAATGGAAGTGTAATTGTTCTCAACTCCTTTTATATAGGCGATTTCATTTTTATCGTTGTAGGATAAAAAAACACGTTCTTCTATCACTTTAGAAAATACTTTAATGGAGTTATTCTCCTCTAAATGTTGTTGAATCTCCTCTGTGTAAAAAAAAGTTTTCCCTTTGCTTGGAGTAATTTTAATATCAGGATCAGATACGTCCAACATCCCATAACTAAATGTTCGTAAACCTGAAAACCCAGAAAGAATTATAAATAAAGCAAGAGCACCTACAATGACACCAAATGAAGCTATAATGGTAACAATATTGATGGCGTTATTACCGGTTTTGGTAAATAAATATCTTTTGGCTATGTATAAAGGAAAATTCAAATAAGAATTCTGAATTTAGTTTTTTTTCCGTCTTGGTAATACGCTTGGATTTTGAATTGGATTTTCATCCTCACCATTTAGAGACTTATCTATCTCTTCTAAATAATCTAAGGTGTCATCCCCAAAAAATAATAATTCAGGCATTCTACGCAACTGATTTTTGGTTCTTGACGCCATTTCATGACGAATTAAAATAGTATTAGACTGCACCCCTTTGATAATTTCTTCTCTCTGATTGGAGGGGAAAACACTTAAATATACTTTTGCAACTCCTAAATCTGAGGTAACGTATACTTTAGAAACAGAAATAATAACACCTCTCATTCCATCTTGCGCAGCCTTTTGCAAAACATCTACCAAATCTTTTTGCAGAACACCTGCAATTTTACGCTGTCTATTCGTTTCTTCCATTATGTAAATTTACAATTTTTATAGAACATACTCTGATGCTCCAAAACAAAAAATCTCAAAGCATCAACTACACTTTGAGATTTTATATCATTTATCTTTTATCTTAATCCGCTAAAATGATGGCTTTGTTGTCGTTCAATTCTAAGGTTCCAGAACCAATGACCAAGGTTAAAATTTTGTCATCTGTCTCATCGGGAATTAGCTTCTCATTCAATTCACCTACAACAATATTAGATTGTGAGTGGATGTGAATTTTGATGGTCCCCTCTTTTAAATTTGAAACAACTGGAGCGTGATTATTTAGCATTTGAAACTCTCCGTTTACTCCTGGAACTGATAAAGAATCAATTTCTGAGGAAAACAATACAGCTTCTGGTGTAACAATTTCTAAATACATATCTGAAATTTAAACGATGATTAAGCCTCTGCTAACATTTTTTCTCCAGCATCAATTGCATCTTGAATTGATCCTCTTAAATTAAACGCCGCTTCTGGATATTTATCTAACTCACCATTCATAATCATATTAAATCCTTTGATAGTGTCTTTAATATCAACTAAAACTCCTGGTATTCCAGTAAATTGTTCAGCAACATGAAAAGGTTGTGATAAGAAACGTTGAACACGTCTAGCTCTGTGAACTACAAGTTTATCTTCTTCAGATAATTCTTCCATCCCTAGAATAGCAATGATGTCTTGTAATTCTTTATATCGTTGTAAAATTTCTTTTACAGCTGTCGCAGTGTTGTAGTGTTCATCCCCTAAAATTTCCGCAGTTAAAATTCTTGACGTAGAATCTAACGGATCTACCGCTGGATAAATCCCTAATTCAGCAATTTTACGTGATAAAACTGTAGTTGCATCTAAGTGAGCAAAAGTAGTTGCGGGTGCTGGGTCTGTTAAATCATCTGCAGGAACATAAACTGCTTGTACAGAGGTAATAGATCCTTTTTTAGTCGATGTAATTCGTTCTTGCATTGCTCCCATTTCTGTTGCCAATGTTGGTTGATAACCCACCGCAGAAGGCATACGTCCCAAAAGTGCTGACACCTCAGAACCTGCTTGTGTAAAACGGAAAATATTATCAACGAAGAAAAGTACATCCTTCCCTTGAGCTTCTCCTGCTCCATCTCTAAAGTATTCTGCAATTGTTAATCCTGACAATGCAACTCTTGCACGTGCTCCTGGTGGCTCGTTCATTTGTCCAAAAACAAAAGTTGCTTTAGACTCTCTCATTCCAGGCTTGTCAACTTTTGACAAATCCCATCCTCCTTCTTCCATAGAGTGCATAAAGTCATCTCCATATTTGATAATTCCAGATTCTAACATCTCACGAAGTAAGTCGTTTCCTTCACGAGTTCTTTCACCAACTCCTGCAAAAACAGACAAACCACCATGACCTTTTGCTATATTGTTAATTAATTCTTGAATTAATACTGTCTTTCCTACACCTGCTCCACCAAATAATCCAATTTTACCTCCTTTTGCATACGGTTCAATTAAATCAATTACTTTGATCCCTGTGAATAAAACTTCCGTAGAAACAGAAAGATCTTCAAACTTAGGAGCTGTTCTATGAATTGACAAACCGTCTTTTCCTTCTTTGTCTAAATCACCGAGACCATCAATCGCTTCACCAGTTACGTTAAATAAACGACCATAGATATCATTTCCTATGGGCATTTGAATAGGATTTCCTGTTGCTATTACTTCAGCACCTCTACTTAATCCATCAGTAGCATCCATTGAAATGGTTCTAACAGTGTCCTCTCCAATGTGCTGTTGAACCTCTAACACAAGTGTAGAGCCATCTGCTTTTTTTATCTCTAAAGAATCGTAAATTTTAGGAAGTTCATTTTCCGTATTGAATTCAACATCGATTACTGGCCCAATAATTTGTGAAACTTTACCTGTTATTCTAGACATTATGTATCTAATTAAAATTATTATTTTATTTGTGAGACTTGTTGCTCATTTTCAAGTTGCAAAGGTACTTTTTTGCTCGGAATAAAAAAAGTTTTTAAAAAAAAAGTCTCATCATTTCTGATGAGACTTTTTTTGCTTTTTTATTTTTGATAACTAGTTCGTTACCTTAACTTCTACTCTTCTATTATTTGCTCTACCAGCTCTTGTATCATTCGTGTCAATTGGACTCTCTTGACCATACCCTTTAGCCGATAATCTTGAAGCATCAATACCATTTTTAACTAAGTAATCTCTAACAGCATTTGCTCTTTTGTCAGATAATTTTTGGTTTCCTGTAACGCTTCCTGTAGTGTCTGTATATCCTCTAATTGCAAATACAGCTAAAGGAAATTTGTTCATAATTGCGATCATTCCATCTAACTCTTTAGTAACTCCTGGCTTAAAGCTCGCTTTCTCTGTGTGAAATAAAATGGCTTTGGCAAAAGAATTCACTCCCATTCTAGCTTCGTTTGAAATTATTTCTGGACAACCTCTTTCTGAAGCAACACCTGCAACCGACGGACATTTATCGTCTTTATCTAAAATACCATCTCCATCTGTGTCTGGCCATGGACAACCTGCATTTGCAGCCGGACCAGCTTGAGAAGCACATTTGTCATCCTTGTCTACAACACCATCTCCGTCTGTATCAGGACAGCCGTTATTCTCCTTAGTCCCTTTATCATTAGGACACATGTCATCTTTATCTGCAATCCCATCTCCATCTGAATCAGGACAACCGTTCATAATTGCTAACCCTGCTTCGTTTGGACACGCGTCGTCAGAATCCTTGATTCCATCTCCATCTGTATCTGGACAACCGTTGAAAGCTTCTAAACCAGGTACATCTGGACAAGCATCAAATTTGTCGTAAATTCCGTCACCATCTGTATCTTTTCCTCCATATCTAATTACCAATCCTAAAGAAGTTTGAAAATGAGAATCTACTTTTTCAGCGAACCCCTGTTTGAGACCTGTTTGGAGACTTAAACCTATGTTTTCACTAAACCAAGTATTGAAACCTAATCCTGCATTTATCATTCCTTCGCCTCGATTATCAGTACTTGAATAACCCCCTCCTAGATATAAAAATGGATCAAAAAAAGAAGTTTCACCAACCAAGTCGTTTAAATCATACTTTACAATAAGATCTGCAGAATAATATAAAAAATCTACAGCTTCTGCAGTATTCGTTTTTGATATTTTATTGAGTGATCCTGATAGTTGTAAACTAAACCCCTCTTGGATATATTTCTCTACTGAGATTCTAGACACAGAAGGTAAAATATTCCAATCTGTTGTCCCTCCTAAGTCTTCAAATTGCTTTGAAATATTATTAGTTGACAGGCTGTAATCTCGAAAGTCTACGCTATTTAAACCCAAACTAATGGCCCAAGGATTATTTTTGTCTTGCGCATTTACATTATTAATCATCACTAGGGCAAACAATGCTATTACGGCTACTCTAAATTTTTTCATTATTAAATTTTTAAATTATAAAAGTAATGTTCTCTAATTACAAAAATAAAGGAATTTATTGATATGCAAAGAAAAAGTTACAAAATATTCATTTTTTATACAAGTTACTGCGAATTCTTGATTATTTTCAACTCTCGACCAACTTCAATAAATGAGGCTATAGCAGTATCCAGTTGTTTTTGGTTGTGTGAAGCAGACAACTGCACTCTAATACGAGCTTTCCCTCTGGGGACTACCGGAAAAAAGAATCCCGTAACATAAATTCCTTTTTCTAACAATTTATTTGCCATTATCTGAGATAATTTGGCATCATATACCATAATAGGAACAATTGCAGCATCCGCACCAACCAAATCAAAACCTGCTTTTTCCATTTCTGTTCTAAAATAATGGGTATTCCACTCTAATTTATCTCTCAAGGAAGTGTCCGTTGAAATTAAATCAAACACTTTTAAAGAGGCTCCCACAATCGCGGGCGCGAGAGAATTTGAAAACAAATAAGGTCTAGAACGTTGACGCAATATTTCTATAATTTCTTTTTTTCCAGTCGTATAACCTCCCATGGCACCTCCTAAGGCTTTTCCTAGAGTTCCAGTTACAATATCTACTCTGTCCATTACATTTTTGAGTTCAACAGTTCCCCTCCCTGTTTTTCCAATGAAACCCGTTGCATGACATTCATCAACCATTACCAAAGCATCATATTGGTCGGCTAAATCACATATCTCGTCTAACTTAGCTACAATTCCATCCATTGAAAAAACACCATCCGTAACAATAATTTTAAACCGATGCTGCTCCTTATTTGCTTGAATTAACTGTTGTTCTAATGAATGCATGTCGTTATTATCATAGCGATATCTTGCAGCTTTACACAAGCGAACACCATCTATGATGGAAGCGTGATTTAAACTATCAGAAATAATGGCATCTGCCTTGCTTAATAGTGGCTCAAAAACCCCTCCATTTGCGTCAAAGGCTGCTGCATACAAAATGGTATCTTCTGTCGTGTAGAAATCGGCTATTTTTTGCTCTAGTTGCTTGTGTATATCTTGGGTTCCGCATATAAAACGAACAGAAGACATTCCAAAACCATGAGAATCCATAGTGTCTTTTGCCGCTTGTATTACTTCGGGGTGATTTGATAAGCCTAGATAATTATTCGAACAAAAGTTAAGTACTTCTTGACCAGAGGATATTTTAATTAGAGTCTCTTGTGGAGAGATGATCACTCTTTCAGACTTGTACAATCCTGCCTCCTTTATTGCTTGAATTTCTTTCGTTAAGGTATCTTTAATTTTTTGGTACATTTTTTATCAATTCTATAAACACAAACTTACAAAGTTTATTTTTTTAATCATACGGTAACAATATCTATTTCGTCATTCAAATAAATCAGTAATTTTTTTTCAACTGTAAAATTCATTGAATGCAAAACTCGTTCATACTTTAATAATTGCTGATGATGCTCTGGTGAGGAAGCTCCCGTCTTATAATCAATAATTATAACCGTTTTTTCTTCGGTAAAAACCAATCTATCCGGAATCATTACTTGTTTGTCTGTATCTAAAATCTCTCTTTCATTGAGAACGGAAACCTTCTCTGAAAAATACTCAGTCAACATAGGATGGTTTACAACACTGAAAATCTTTTGACGAAAAAATTCTATTTGCTGATCATCTAAAATGCCCTGATGATGATATTGAATTAGAACTTCCTCAACATCCTCTTTACAAATAATCTTGGCAAAAATTTCATGAAATAAATTTCCAAAATTTATCGCTTCTCCCTTGGCGGTATCCCATAATCTAGAAGCTCCTGGTAATAAGACAATATTGTGTGCTTTCCAGGGGGTTGAAATAAATTTATCATGAACTTGAGTCACTGAAGATTTGACCTCCTTTTCAGAAACTCGCTTGTCTTTACCAAAGGAATACTCTGATAAACTGTCTTCCCAAAGGTTTAGTTGTTTTAAATAATGGATGAAAACCCCGGAATAAAAATGAACATTTTCATCTCCTTTAGAGGAAATTTTTCGTTCTGTTATGATATGTAATTGCTCTACAGCTCTAGTTAAAGCAACATATAATAAATTAAAATTATCTAATTCTAATGCTTCTCTTTGCTGATTGTAAATCATTAAACCTCTCTCACTAACCATAGATAATTTTTTACTGTAATCTACCAATAGCTCCGTGAAACCATCATAGGAAGAGGGGAGGCTATTTAACCAAGATTTTGGTTTAATTTGCTTGTAAATATCCACATCACAAGAAAAAATGACTACAGGAAATTCCAAACCCTTCGATTTATGAATGGTCATGATCTGAACAGCATTTGTGCTCTTTGGTGCCACAATGCTTAATTGTTCTTTTTTCTGTTCCCAAAACAGTAGAAAGTCGCTAATTTCAGCTCCTTTCCTCTGATGCTCTATAACGATGTCAAGGAAAAATTGAACATAGGCATCTGAAGACTGAACCAAGTTGAAAGCTCTAATGATTTCTTCAACTTTTTCATAAAAAGGCAATTGATAAAATGAGGTCAATTCAAACGAAACTCCATAGTCTGACAAGGATGCTATAAAAGTCTTAAAATCGATTTTTGAAAAACCTGTGAAAAAAGAGGTTTTGGTTTGTTTAACTTGTAAATGTTGGTGTAAAAAATAAAGCACTTCAAAACGAGTTTCCTCATCGGAAGGATTTTGTAGCACTTTTAAAAGATCGATAATAAAGGTAACTTTTACAGAGTTTTGTAATAATAATGTTTCTGAGGAGACAATCTCTATTCCGTTTTCTGATAAATAACTAGCAATGGCAACACCGTCTTTCCTGGTTCGAGTTAAGACACACATTTCACCTAGAGAAAAGTGAGTTTTTAAGTGTTGTATTTTCTCTAAAACTTTCTTAGGATACTTTACATTCTCACATTCTTTTTCTTCCTCTTTCTCCAAAAAAGACAACGAAACAAAACCTCCTTTTTTGTGATTTTCTAACTGATTATTTCCTTCTACAAAAATATTTTTATAGGATGTATTTTGAAGAAAACCAGCTATATGTTGAAAAAAGGAGTTATTAAAGTTAATAATCTCCGAAAAACTCCTGTAATTAGTTTCTAGATCTAATATTTCTTTTGGCGTATGAAAAGGGCTTTCCTTTTGAGAACCCAAATTGATAAACTGCTCTGCTTTTCCTCCTCTCCATCTGTAAATTGCTTGTTTCCCATCTCCAACCAACAATAAATTACTATTTTCTTGAGCCAGAGCATTGTCTATTAAAGGAATTAAATTTTGCCATTGTAAAACAGAGGTGTCTTGCATTTCATCAATAAAATAATGCTGAAATCGCTGACCTATTCTTTCATAAATAAATGGCGCAGGTTGATCTTTAATATGATCAGAAATTAGCTGATTGAACTCTGCATTTAATCGAATGTTATTGTCTTGCTTTATCGTGTTGAGTTCTGTGTTAATATGATTTAAAACAGCCAACGGGATAATACTTTTTAATGTAATTTTATGTAACAAATAAGTTGAATAAGTTCGTTCATACAATTCTTTAGACTGATAATAATACCCTCTTAATTGTTCTGAAATTTCTTCAATGGTTTCTTTTTGTTGTGGTAAGGCTTTCCCTGCAAAAAGATTCTTTGAACTTTCAATAGTCGTATTTAATCTACCCTCAAATTTCAACTCTTCACTCTTTAAGAACCTCAACTTTGTTAATTTTTGAAAGTGCTTTACAAATTCTCCTGAATAAGCAAAATCTGTTATTGAAACCCCACGCATCTCAATGAATTTTAAAACCTCCTCTCCAAGTTTCTTGTAAGCTATTTCTGTTTGAGTATTTTCTTTCTGTAATTTGGTTTTTAAACTAAAAAAATCCTCTAATTCTTTGTCTGCAAGTTCCCTAAAATGTTGTACATCATTTTCATTTAATAAAACTTTTCCAAATTCATTTAAATCTTTTGAGATATCCCAAGATTTATCATCATCTGTTTTTTCTAATGAATAATCTATGAGAAGTTTTGTGAGCTTTTTATCAGTTCCTATTTTAGAAATCAGCACATCTACGGCTTCATTTAGCAAAGAAACCGCATCCATTTCTACTTCAAAATTTAGTGAAAGCCCTAAATCAAAAGCGAAATTTTTAATAATTTTATGGGTAAAACTATCTATGGTTGTTATTGAAAAAGCAGCGTAATTTTGTAGAATTGCTTCCAATACTTTCTTACTTCTCTCTTGAATTGTTTGTTTATCAACAGCTACTTCTTGGACAAGAATCTTAAATAATTCATTTTCATTCCCGCTGGCGAAATCTTCCAAATTAGACAACACACGCTCTTTCATTTCTCCTGCCGCCTTATTGGTAAAGGTAATGGCTAAAATTTTCTGAAAAGTAAATATGTTTTCTGAGGTCAGTACTACTTTTAAGTATTCTTTTACAAGTGTAAAAGTTTTTCCACTTCCAGCGGAGGCATTATAAACTTGAAAGGTAGATGGCTGTTGCAAAAAGTTTTTTTTGCAAAATACAAAAAGCCAAACAGTTTTTGTTTGGCTTTTAATTATATTTTATTTCATTCTATCCCAAGCCAACATCTAAAGACATCATTACAATAAACCCTCCAATAAAACCAAGAGTGGCAATATCTGTGAATTGATCTCTTTGTGTTTCTGGAATAACCTCTTCAACTACTACAAAAATCATTGCTCCGGCTGCAAACGCTAAAGCATAAGGTAAAATTGGCGTGAAGAAAGAAACCGCTAAAGCTCCTAAAACTGCAGCAACAGGCTCTACCACTGCAGATAACTGACCATACCAAAAACTTTTCCATCTACTAGCTCCTTGTCTTCGTAAAGGCATTGCTACTGCAAAACCTTCTGGAAAATTTTGAATTCCAATCCCGATGGCTAATGAAATTGCTGCAATAATCATTTCTGTTTGTTCTACTCCCACCAAGGTAGACGCAGCTCCAAACAACACACCAACGGCCAACCCTTCTGGAATATTATGTAGGGTAATCGCAAGTACTAATAAGGTTGTTTTATGCCATTCTGTTTTCACCCCTTCTGCTTCATTTTCTTTGAAATTGATATGTAAATGTGGTAAAATTTTATCCATTCCAAAAAGAGACAGAGCTCCCAAAGCAAATCCTATTGCAGCGGGTATCACTTTGACGAAACCCTCTCCAGGACTATTTTCTATTGCCGGTGACAACAAACTCCAAAAACTTGCAGCAACCATAACTCCTCCTGTAAAACCCAACATGCCATCTAAAACTGCTCTATTTAATTTCTTAAAAAAGAAAACTAAGGAAGCTCCAAGAGCTGTCAATCCCCACGTAAAAAGAGAGGCATATAAGGCTGCTAAAATTGGATGTTCTTTTCCATAAACAACTAATTGTTCGAATGTACTCATTGTTTTTGTATGTATAAATTATTGGATATTTTGTGTGAAATTGAAAGTTTTTGTTGTGCAATTTGAATCGATAATGAATCATCAAAATCTTCTTTTTCTAAAACTGTAATTAACTTTCCCAAAGTAATTCCTTTTTTATCTAAAAATTGCAAGAATTCAGAGGAAGAATCATTGACACCGATACATATTCCACTTTCGTTTTTTGACAGTGTTGATAATAAACTTTTTTCGACAACCTTCAAGTTTCCCTCTTTGTCAGGTATTGGATCTCCATGAGGGTCATGGGTTGGGAATCCTAGAAAAGAGTCTAATTGCTGAATTAGTTTTGGAGATTTTATATGCTCTAATTGTTCTGCTACATCATGAACCTCATCCCAAGAAAAATTTAATTTCTCGACTAAAAAAACTTCCCATAATCGATGTTTTCTTACAATATTTGCAGCTGTTTTTTTCCCAAAATTGGTCAAGGTAACTCCTTGGTATTTTTTATAAATAATCAACTCTTTTTCAGATAATTTCTTTACCATATCAGTAACAGAGGATGCTTTTGTCACCAACTTTTCTGCAATAGCATTGGTACTAACTCCTTTATCAGTATCTATTTCTAGATGATAAATAGCTTTTAAATAATTCTCTTCTGAAAATGTAAACATTCGTTGGTATTTATTTTACAAATATATACTTTTTTATTTTATATAAATATTTTTTTAGATACATCTAAAAATAATTTTATATTTGCATAAAATTAAAATGAAATGAAAAATACTTTGACGTTTATTGGATTACTTTTTATTGGATTGTCAACCGTTCTTGGTCAAACGAATAGTATTTCAGGAAAAGTAACCTCAAAAGGAGAGGCGTTACCCTTTGTAAATGTATACCTTACTAATACTAAAATTGGGACTTCTACAAATGAAAAAGGATTTTTTGAGCTAAAAAATATTCCAAACGGAAACCATACACTTGTTTCAAGTGCCATTGGTTTTAAACCGAAATCTATAAAAATTATACTATCAGGAAATCAAAAACTAATAAAAAACTTCAGCTTAAGTGATGAGAATTCTCTGGAAGAAATTGTCATTTCTGGAACTTTAAAACCCGTTTCAAAATCAAATAGTCCGGTGTCTGTTGAGGTCTATAGCAATACTTTTTTTAAAAAAAACCCAACCCCTTCTATTTTTGAATCCTTACAAAATGTGAATGGTGTAAGACCTCAATTAAATTGTAATGTTTGTAATACTGGTGATATTCATATCAATGGTTTAGAAGGTCCTTATACGTTTGTTTTAATTGATGGAATGCCCATTGTAAGTGGTCTGTCTACAGTGTATGGATTGACAGGGATTCCACAGGCTTTAATTGATAGAGTTGAGGTTGTAAAAGGTCCAGCATCCAGTCTATATGGTTCCGAAGCGGTTGGGGGTATCATAAATATTATTACAAAAAAAACGTCAAATGCACCGGCTCTAGCAACCGATATCTCTGCAAGTTCTTGGGGAGAAGTAAATACTGATATTGGGATGCGCTATAAAGCATCTGATCAAATACAGGGCTTATTAGGTATTAACTATTTTAATTATCAAAATAGAATTGATAACAATAATGATAATTTTACAGATCTAACCCTTCAAAACAGAATCTCTCTCTTTAATAAATTAACTATTGAAAGAAAAAATAACAAAGTGTTTACCATTGCTGGTCGATACGTTTATGAAGACCGCTGGGGAGGGGAGCTCGATTGGGAAAAAAGCTACCGAGGAAGTGATGTGAAATATGGGGAGAGTATTTATACGAACAGATGGGAAACTTTCGGAACCTATGAATTACCGACAGTAGAAAACATCAATTTCCAATTTAGTGCAAATGGACATTTTCAAGATTCTTTCTATGGAACAGACGCTTATGATGCAGAGCAACTGATAGGATTCGGACAGTTTACATTCAATAAACAAATTAAAGAAAAGCACGATTTATTAGTAGGATTGGCATACAGGTATACCTATTATGATGACAATACATTTGCTACCTTAGATGAAAAGGGCCGTACTAACAAAGCTGCAATAACTCACTTGCCTGGAATTTTTGTGCAAGATGAAATTGCATTCAATACACAAAACAATTTATTATTGGGGGCAAGACTAGACTATAATAGCATTCATGGTCGTATTTTTTCGCCAAGAATAAATTATAAATGGAACTCTTTTGACAAATCAAATATCTTGAGAGTGAGTATTGGAAATGGGTTTAGGGTGGCCAATGTTTTTACAGAAGATCATGCCGCATTAACAGGCGCAAGAGAAGTTGAGTTTGAGGGCGAATTACAACCGGAAACTTCTTGGAATATGAATTTTAACTATGTGAAAAAAATCATTTTAGAGAATTCGTTCATCAACCTAGATGCTAGCGCTTTTTATACCTATTTCAACAACAGAATTTTACCTGACTACGAAACCAATTCAAATAAAATTATATATGCTAATCTCGAGGGATTCTCTGTTTCCAAAGGAGTCTCTTTAAATACTGACATGACCTTCACCAATGGATTGTCAATAAATTTTGGTGCCACATTAATGGATGTTTCCCTTACAGAAAATAATCTTAAAACAAAACAACTGTTAACGGAAAGCTTTAGTGGTGTATGGTCTATTTCTTTCAAGACTAATACTAATTTCACCATTGACTATACAGGAAATATCTATGGTCCAATGCGTTTACCTTTGTTAGGGGATAATGATCCCAGAGCAAAGTACTCTCCATGGTTTAGTATTCAAAATATCCAATTAACAAAGAAATTTTCAAACAGCTGGGAGGTTTATGGTGGTATAAAAAATCTATTAAATTTTACCCCTGCAGCAAATAGTATCAATAACTCGCAAAATCCTTTTGATACAGGAATTGATACAGAAAAAAATCCTGAACTTGCTTTTGACCCAAGTTATGTATATGCATCTAACCAAGGAATAAGAGCTTTTGTGGGAGTCAGATATACGCTCTTTTAAAAATCCATAAGGGGAATACTAATAACTCATTAATTTTTAAAAGAAAAAATTATGGTTATTGGTATATATATGTATTAAATTTACAGGTGCCTAAAATTTCATAGCTTGAGTACTCAGAGCATCGTAAATCAATATCAAAAATCTGCCAATGTTTCGCAGATAACAGAAGCCTTTCTAAAAGAAAAAAAACATTTTCACCTATCGAATTTGGTGGGATCCTCCTTGTCTTTTGTCATCTCAGAAACGTTCAAAAAAATAAACAGACCTTATCTCCTTATCTTTAATGATAAAGAAGAAGCTGCGTATTATTTGAATGATTTAGAACAGTTGCTAGGGCATAAAAATGTACTATTTTACCCTGGTTCTTACAGAAGACCTTATCAAATTGAGGAAACAGACAATGCGAATGTTTTATTGAGATCAGAAGTTTTAAATAGGATAAATTCTCGCAAAAAACCTGCGGTAATTGTTACCTATCCGTCTGCGCTGTTTGAAAAAGTAGTGACCAAAAAAGAATTAGAAAAAAATACTTTAAAAGTTACTGTTGGAGAACCTTTATCGCTTGATTTTGTCAATGAAATTTTATTTGAATACAAATTCAAACGAGTAGATTTTGTTACTGAGCCTGGAGATTTTTCAGTAAGAGGAGGCATCATTGATGTATTCTCTTTTTCTAATGACGAACCCTACAGAATTGAATTTTTTGGAAATGATATTGATAGTATTAGAACTTTCGATGTTGAAACACAACTTTCCAAAGAGCTCCTAAAAAAAGTCTCCATAATACCAAATATTGAAAATAAAACACGGCAAGAAAATAGAGAAAGTTTTCTAAAATACATTTCATCAACAACCATCATTTTTTCAAAAAATATAGAGTTAATTTACGGTAAAATAGATACTTTCTTTGCAAAAGCAGAGAAAGATTTTAATTCTGTTTCAAAAGAAATTAAACACTTAAAACCTCAAGAGTTATTTTGTAGTGGAAACTATCTAAAAAAACAAATACAAGAATTTACTTTAGTTCATTTTGGATCTGTAACTGATCATTCAAAAAATTCTCAAATTGATGTTATTCGTTTCAATACATTACCTCAACCCTCCTTTAACAAACAATTTAATTTACTCATAGAAAATCTAGAAGAATATCATAAAGCCCATTTTTCTAACTATATTTTTTGTGCAAACGAACAACAAGCAAAACGTTTTAAGGATATTTTTAATGATACAGATCAGGAAGTTCATTACGAAACTATTATTTTCCCTCTTCACCAGGGGTTTATAGATGTAGAAAATAAAATAGTTTGCTACACAGATCACGAAATTTTTGAGAGATATCATAAGTTCCGATTAAAAAATGGATATGCAAAAAAACAAGCCATCACACTCAAAGAACTAAACAAACTAGAAATTGGAGATTATGTGACACATATGGATCATGGAATAGGGAAATTTGGGGGCTTACAAAAAATTGATGTTCAAGGGAAAAAACAGGAAGCCATTAAATTGGTCTATGGAGAAAGAGATATTTTATATGTAAGTATTCACTCGCTCCACAAAATCTCTAAATTCAATGGGAAAGATGGAAAAGCTCCAAAAATATATAAATTAGGTTCAGGTGCTTGGAAAAAAATAAAGCAAAAAACAAAAGCACGCGTAAAGCATATTGCATTTAATCTAATTCAGTTATATGCAAAAAGAAAATTACAAAAAGGTATTGCTTTTGGTCCAGATACTCATATTCAACATGAATTGGAAGGAAGTTTTATGTATGAAGACACTCCAGATCAATTTACTGCGACACAAGAGGTGAAAAAAGACATGGAAAAAGAACAACCCATGGACAGGTTGGTTTGTGGTGATGTTGGTTTTGGAAAAACAGAAGTTGCTATAAGAGCTGCTTTTAAAGCTGTTGACAATGGCAAACAGGTAGCAGTTTTGGTCCCTACTACAATCCTAGCATTTCAGCACTTCAAAACATTTTCTGAGAGATTAAAAGAATTCCCAATCAAGATTGATTATTTGAATAGATTTAAAACGGCCAAGCAAAAAACAATCGCAATTGACGGAGTAAATAAGGGAGAAGTTGATATCATTATTGGAACCCACCAATTGACAAATAAACGAATACAATTCAAAGATTTAGGCTTATTAATTATTGATGAAGAACAGAAATTTGGTGTTGCTGTAAAAGATAAATTAAAAACATTGAAAGAAAATGTAGATACCTTAACACTAACAGCAACTCCTATTCCTAGAACATTACAATTTAGTTTAATGGCCGCAAGAGATTTATCTGTGATAAAGACTGCGCCACCTAACAGACACCCTATAGAAAGTAATGTAATTCGTTTTTCTGAGGAAATCATCAGGGATGCCATTTCTTATGAAATTTCCAGAAGAGGTCAAGTTTTTTTTATTCACAATAGAATCGAAAATATAAAAGAAGTTGCAGGATTGCTTCAACGACTCGTTCCCTCTGCAAAAATTAAGGTTGGACATGGTCAAATGGAAGGTAAAAAATTAGAGGAACTAATGCTCGAATTTATGAACAACGAATTTGATGTATTGGTTTCCACTACAATTATAGAGAGTGGGTTGGATGTCCCTAATGCAAATACTATTTTTATAAATAATGCCAATAATTTTGGACTTTCAGATTTACACCAAATGCGTGGAAGGGTTGGACGTTCCAATAAAAAAGCATTCTCATATTTCATAACCCCTCCCTACCACATGATGACGAATGATGCAAGAAAACGAATAGAAGCATTGGAATTATTTTCTGACTTGGGAAGTGGTATTAATATCGCTATGAAAGATTTAGAAATTCGAGGAGCAGGTGATTTACTGGGAGGAGAACAAAGTGGTTTTATCAATGACATTGGATTTGACACCTATCAAAAAATATTACAAGAAGCCATTGAAGAATTGAAAGAGAATGAATTCAAAGAACTATACCCAACAGACACCTCTACACCTAAAAAGTTTGTAAAAGAAGTACAAATTGATACTGACTTTGAAATTTTATTTCCCGATGATTATATCAATTCTATTTCAGAAAGATTGAGTTTATACAACAAACTAGGAATTCTAAAGACGGAAGAAGAACTGCAGACTTTTGAGATAGAAATAATTGACAGATTCGGGCAAATCCCTTCACAAGTGGAAGATTTATTGAATTCTGTAAGAATAAAATGGCTTTCTCGAGAATTAGGAATCGAGAAAATCATTCTAAAGCAAAAAAGAATGATTGGCTATTTCGTATCGGATCAACAAAGTGAATTTTATCAAACTACAGCTTTTACAAAAATGCTGAATTATGTTCAAAAAAATAGTAACAGTTGTGTAATGAAGGAAAAAGAAACCAAAAATGGATTGCGTTTGTTGGTGACATTCATTAAAATTGATTCTGTAAAAAGAGCCTTGGAAGTTTTAAATAAAATATAACTGTCATTTTTTTGAGACAATCATTCAAATCACAGGATAGTTATATATGAAAGTCATTACAAATACTGTAATGACTTTTACTGATTGCTACGCTAAAAAAGTAGGTGTTTTAACCTACAATATTTACAATTTTACCGGGAACAACAATTACTTTTTTGGGTGATCTCCCTGCTAATTGTGCAATTGTTTTTTCATCTTCTAAAACTATTTTTTCTATTTCTTCTTTAGACAGGTCTAAAGAAAGCTCTAGGGTAAAACGCATTTTACCGTTAAAAGAAATTGGGTAATTTTTAGTGCTTTCTACAAGGTGTTTTTCATCAAATTTAGGAAAATCTACCTCAGAAATTGATGTCGAATTCCCCAATAAACTCCATAACTCTTCAGCTATATGTGGTGCATAAGGAGATACTAAAACAGCCAAAGGTTCTAAAATTTTACGTTTGTTACATTTTAAAGTCGTTAACTCGTTCACCGCAATCATAAATGTGGAAACGGAGGTATTAAAAGAGAAATTCTCTATATCCTCTTCTACTTTTTTAATGGTTTTATGCAAGGTTTTTAACTCCTCCTTAGTGGGTTCTGCATTAGAAACGTCTAAAGTTTCCTCGTTAAAATAAAGCTTCCATAATTTTTTTAAGAACGATGAAACCCCTGAAATACCTGAAGTTTTCCATGGTTTTGCTTGTTCTAAAGGTCCTAAAAACATTTCAAACAAACGCAAAGCATCTGCTCCATATTCTGAACAAATAGCATCCGGATTGACTACATTATATTTAGATTTAGACATTTTTTCTACTTCTCGTCCAACTTTGTAAATACCCTCCTCTAAAATAAATTCAGCACTTTTAAATTCTATTCTCCAGTTTTTAAAGGCTTCTATATCTAGTTCATCAGAAGAGTTTACCAAAGAAACATCTGCGTGAACATTTGATTTTACAATCATGATGCTATCAGAAATATCTTGACTTAAAAAACCATTGTCTACTAGATAATTTTTCACCAAAACTTCAAAATCTTCCTCAGAACTAAAAAGATGTTTAGAAACAATTACAGTCGGAATTTTATGAAGTATTTCCTCACTCGCATGCGCTGTAAAACAATCGGCCTTTATAAAAGGGGTTGCTTTATAAACAAAAGCTGAAGTTCCCAAAATCATTCCTTGGTTAATGAGTTTTTTTGCAAACTCATCTACAGGAACCATTCCTTTATCGAAGAGAAACTTTTGCCAAAAACGAGCATATAATAAATGTCCGGTTGCGTGTTCGGAACCTCCTATATATAAATCTACCTCTTTCCAATAATCCAACGATTCTTTACTGGCAAATTGCTCCGAATTAGAAGCATCCATGTATCTGTTAAAATACCAAGAACTCCCTGCCCAACCTGGCATGGTATTTAACTCTAGAGGATATACGGTTTTATTTTTTAGCTTCTCGTTAGAGACTACTTTCTTTCCTCGTGAATCCCATGCCCATTGTGTTGCATTCCCCAAAGGTGGCTTACCATCTTCAGTGGGTAAATATTTTTCTACTGCAGGCAATACAATTGGTAAATAGGCCGTATCTATCATTTGAGGCATTCCGTCTTTATAGTACACTGGAAATGGCTCTCCCCAATAGCGTTGTCTACTAAATACAGCATCTCGTAATCGATAGTTTATTTTCCCATACCCAATTCCTCTTTTTTCCAATTCAAAAATGGATAATTTCAATGCCTTTTGATAGTTTAATCCACTTAAAAAATCTGAATTTGCAATGACCGTTCCTGCTTTATCTACATGAGCCGCCTCAGAAATATCTACTCCTTTAAAAATGTTAGGTATCGGAATATTAAAGTGTTTTGCAAAATCATAATCTCGTTGATCTCCACATGGAACTGCCATCACAGCTCCTGTTCCATAATTTGCCAAGACATAATCTCCAATCCAAATTTCTACTTTCTCTCCAGTAAATGGGTGTAATGCATACGCTCCTGTGAAGACTCCTGAAATCGTTTTAACATCTGCCATTCTATCGCGTTCTGAACGCTTTGCTGTTGCCTTTATGTAGGCATTAACTTCCTTTTTTTGAGCATCAGTTACAATTTTGGAAACCAATTCATGTTCTGGGGCCAAGGTCATAAAAGAAACTCCAAAGATGGTATCTGGTCTTGTTGTAAAAACATCTATTTGATATTTATTTATGACTGTTTTATCTGATTTTCTATTGTTTTTTATTGTGTCAGAAAACTGTAATGAATTGTTAATTTCAGAAACCACATGCAATACATTTTCAATCACTTCTTCATTTGTGAAGCGAACAATATTAAATCCTTCTTTAGTAAAAAATGCTGTTCTTTCCGTTTCATCTTCTTTTCCAGAAAACTCTACAATCATATTTTTTGCCAAACACACATAATCTACCAAAAAGGGTCCAACAGTATATTTTTTTCTAAATTTTGCAGCTCCTTTTTTATGTTTTAATTGATCCCATAAAATCCCCTCTGCTTTGGTTAAATTTAAACGTAGTTCTTTTAAAGTCTCTAATTCTTTGTGTGATAATTTCACTTCAGCATTCCCTCTTGAAGAAGTCTGATCTACCTCAAAGGATACCATAGCTCCCTGACTTCTCCCGATCCAATTTGTTTGAGAATCTTTTAAAGGTTGTGGCCAATCTATCTTTTCTAAACCATCTAACAAGCGTTGTGCATAGGCTGAAATACGCATAGACCATTGTGTCATTTTTTTTTGAATGACAGGATGACCACCACGTTCTGAAAGTCCATTTACAATTTCATCATTTGCTAAAACAGTCCCTAATTCTGGACACCAATTTACAGAAGTGTCTGACAAATAAGTCAGACGATATTGCAATAAAATCTCTTCTTGTTTTTTCTTTGGGAATGCCTTCCATTCGTCAGAAGAAAACAACTGAATATCCTCATCTGATACCGCATTTACTGATCCATTCCCCTCTTTTTTAAAAATTGAAATCAACGTTGAAATATCTTCTGCTTTGTCTGAATCTATATTGTACCAAGAATTAAAAAGCTCAATGAAAATAGACTGTGTCCACTTATAATAGGATGGATTAGAAGTTCTTACTTCACGAGACCAATCAAAAGAAAATCCAATATTATCTAACTGTCTTCTATAAGTCGCAATATTTTCTTCTGTAGTTTTTGACGGATGTTGCCCAGTTTGAATTGCATATTGTTCTGCTGGCAAACCAAAAGAATCATACCCTTGAGGGTGTAATACATTAAACCCTTTATGCCTTTTGTAACGCGCATAAATATCACTTGCTATATACCCTAAAGGATGTCCTACATGTAGACCAGCACCCGATGGATAAGGGAACATGTCTAATACATAATACTTAGGTTTGTCTGATTCATTACTAGCTTTAAAAGTTTGGTTTTCTGCCCAAAATTTTTGCCACTTCTTTTCTATTGCTAGGTGATTATATTGCATTATTTTTCTTTTAGAAGCTGTAAATTTACGTTTATTCTTAGAAAGAATAAAGTAAATCATTTGCTGATTATTCTTCTCATATACCACACAAAAAAATCGAGATTTCAGCATGCTGAAATCTCGACCTAATCTATACGTTTTAAAATTGTTATTTTAATTTTTTCTTAACGGCAACTTCTTTGAATGCCTCAATCACATCGCCTTGTTGAATATCGTTATAGTTTTTAATTTGAAGCCCACAATCATATCCTTTTGCAACTTCTTTTACATCATCTTTAAAACGTTTCAATGATGTTAGAGTTCCATTATGAACTACGATTCCTTCTCTAATAATTCTAACTTGGGAATCTCTGAATATTTTACCAGACATCACCATACATCCAGCAATATTACCCACTTTAGAGATTTTATAAACTTCTCTAATTTCTACATTCCCTGTAACTTCTTCTTTCATTTCTGGAGATAACATCCCTTCCATCGCATCTTTCAAGTCATTGATAGCGTCATAAATAATAGAATATGTTCTAATATCTACTTCTTCTCTATCTGCTACAGCTCTTGCGTTTCCTTGTGGACGAACGTTAAAACCAACGATGATTGCATCGGAAGCTGTTGCTAATAAAACATCACTTTCTGTAATAGCTCCAACCCCTTTGTGTAAAATATTTACTTGAATTTCTTCTGTTGATAGTTTTTGGAAAGAATCTGTTAAGGCTTCAACAGAACCATCTACATCTCCTTTAAGAATGATATTTAATTCTTTAAAGTCTCCTAGAGCAATTCTACGCCCTATTTCATCCAGTGTTAATGTTTTCTGAGTTCTTACAGATTGTTCACGTTGTAATTGAGACCTTTTTGAAGCAATTTGTTTTGCTTCTCTCTCGTCATCAAATACATTGAATTTATCTCCTGCTTGTGGCGCTCCATCCAACCCTAATATTGACACTGGAGTTGAAGGACCTGCCTCTTTAAGATTATTTCCTTTGTCATCAAACATGGCTCTTACCTTACCACTGTGTTTTCCTGCTAACAGGTAATCTCCAATTTTTAGAGTTCCTGCTTGGACTAGTATGGTAGATACATATCCTCTTCCCTTATCTAGTAAGGCTTCAACAACAGCTCCAACTGGATTTTTATTAGGGTTTGCTTTCAGTTCTAAAATTTCAGCTTCCAATAAAACTTTTTCCAATAATTCTGGAATTCCTTCTCCAGTCTTTGCAGAAATATCTTGCGATTGTATGTTTCCTCCCCACTCTTCAACTAATAAATTCATGGAAGATAGTTGAGTTTTTACATTGTCGGGATTTGCATTGGGCCTGTCAATTTTATTGATGGCAAATATGATCGGAACTCCTGCTGCTTGTGCATGAGAAATTGCCTCTTTTGTTTGTGGCATTACATCATCATCTGCTGCGACCACAATAATTACTAAGTCTGTAACTTGAGCCCCACGTGCACGCATGGCAGTAAATGCTTCGTGACCAGGAGTATCTAAAAATGCAATTTTTTGATCTCCCACATTTACAGAATAAGCACCAATATGCTGTGTTATTCCACCACTTTCCCCATCAATTACGTTGGCATTTCTAATATAATCTAACAGTGATGTTTTTCCATGATCTACATGTCCCATAACTGTAATAATTGGAGCACGACTGACCAAATCTTCGGGATTATCGATAACTTCTTCAATAGATTCTTCTACTTCAGCACCAATAAACTCTACTTTATGATTGAATTCTTCGGCAACAATTACAAGTGTCTCTGCGTCCAAACGTTGATTCATGGTTACCATCATTCCTAACATCATACAAGATGAAATAATATCGGTAACGGGAACATCCATCATCGTAGCAACTTCACTTACCGTAACAAATTCAGTTACTTTTAAGATTTTACTGTCTAGCGCCTGCGCTTCCAATTCTGCATCAGATTGCTCACGATGAGCTTCTCTTTTATTTCTACGATATTTCGCTCCTTTTCCTTTGGAAGATTTTCCTTGTAATTTCTCGAGGGTTTCTCTAACTTGTTTTTGAATTTCTGCTTCAGTTGGCTCTTCTTTCTTAACAGGAGATGGTCTTTGTCCTCCTCTAGCTCCTCTAAATCCTGGTCTATTGTTTCCTGATACAGCTCTTTTATTTCCTTGAGTCGGTCTACCGCTAGAACCTGGAGCTCCTGGTTTACTGACAATACGTTTACGTTTCTTTTTTGCGTCTGTATTGGAGTCTTTTTTAACTTCAGGTTTCTTTTTCTTAGGTCTTTCAAATTGCTTTAAATCAATTTTCTTTCCTGTAAAATTTGGGCCATCTAACTTTTTATATTGAGTTTTGATAGCTTCTGAACTTTCGGAAGAAACCTCATCTTCTTTTGATTCTGTATTTAAGGCTTCTTTGTTAGCCTCAGCAGGCTTATCTTCATCTTTAGAAACTTCTTTTTGAGCCTCTGATGATTGACCTTCTGGCTTAATTTCAGTTTTCTCTTTTTCAATAATAGGTGATGAAGCTTCTTTAGATTCTTTTTCTGCTGATGGATTTACTCCCTGAACTTTCGATTGATTGTCAATATCAATTTTACCAACAGTCTTTAACTCTAGCTTGTCCGCTTTGGCTCTTAAAATCTCTTCCTTTTTAACTTCTTCCGCTCTTTTCTTCTCTAATTTAGCCTCAAGTTCTATTCGAATAGCTTCTTTCTCTTTGCGTTTTTCTTCTCCAACTTCTTTCGATGCTGCTTTTTTATTGGCATCTGTTTCGAAGCCATCAAGTAAAACCTGGTAGATTTCACCCGAAATTTTAGTGGTAGGCCTCGATTCTATTTCGAAACCCTTGTCCGCTAAATATTCGACTGCTCTATCTAGAGAAATATTTAATTCTCTTAAAACTTTATTAAGCCTCTTTATTTTGCCTTCAGACATATATTCTTTTTAACTTTATATTGGTAAAAATATGCTTTTTTCTTTACTTCTATACTATATTAGTCCTCGAATTCTTCTTTCAAAATTCTCTGAACATCCATGATTGTTTCTTCTTCTAAATCTGTTCTTTTTACCAACTCTGCAACGCTTGTTTCTAATACACTTCTCGCAGTATCTAATCCAATCTTTTTGAATTCGGTAATTACCCAATCTTCAATTTCATCGATGAATTCGGTTAACTCAACGTCTTCTTCTTCTAATCCTTCTCTCTGAACATCTATTTCATATCCGGTTAACTCACTTGCTAATCGAATATTCACACCACCTCTACCAATTGCTTTCGAAACTTCTTCTGGTTTTAACAAAACACTTACACGTCCTTTTTTACCATTTTTTTCTTCCTCAAACATCTCTATCTCCATGGAGGTCACTTTTGCAGGACTTAATGCTCTAGAAATGAATAATTGTTCATTTTTAGTGTAGTTGATAACATCTATATTTTCGTTTCCTAACTCACGAACAATCCCGTGAATTCTGGAACCTTTTACACCTACACATGCTCCAACAGGATCTATTCTATCATCATAAGAATCTACCGCTACTTTTGCTTTTTCACCTGGAATCCTTGCCACTCCCTCAACAGTTATTAGACCATCAAATACTTCTGGAATCTCTTGTTCAAATAATTTATTTAAAAACAAAGGAGAGGTTCTAGACAATATAATTGCAGGTTTATTTCCTCTTAGTTCTACTGTTTTAATAACTCCTCTTACAGAATCTCCTTTTCTAAAAAAGTCGGAACGAATTTGCTCACTTTTTGGTAATACAATCTCGTTTCCATCATCATCCAGCAAAATTATTGCATTGTGACGAATATGATGAACTTCGGCACTGTACAATTCTCCTTCTAGTTCCTTGAATTGCTTGAAAATATTTGTGCTGTCATGCTCATAAATTTTAGAGATCAAGTTCTGACGTAACGCTAAAATTGCTCTTCTTCCTAAATCAATTAATTTTACTTCTTCAGATACATCTTCCCCGATTTCAAAATCTGGCTCAATCAACCTTGCCTCGGCTAACTCAATCTCTTCGTTATCATCTTCAGAAAAACCATCTGCAACAACTACGCGATTTCTCCAAATCTCTAAATCTCCTTTATCTGGATTTATAATGATGTCGAAATTATCATCAGAACCAAACTTACGCTTTAATGCGGCTCTAAAAACTTCTTCTAAAATAGACATAAGGGTTACCCTGTCTATACTCTTGTTATCTTTAAATTCTGAAAACGAATCAATTAATGCTATATTTTCCATTATATATTTACTTAAAATACAATCTTCACTTTTGCTTCTTTAATATCTTTATAGGGTATCGTTGCTGTTTTCTGGACAGTAACTTTTCCTTTACCTATTGGTTTCGGCTCTCTAGCTTTCCAATTTAAAACAATCTTATCTTTATCTGCTTCTACTAAAACTCCTTCCATATCTTGCTCGGAAGTTTTTACTTTTAGAATCCTGTTAAGATTTTTAATATATTGTCTTTTTACCTTCAGTGGATTCGAAATATCTGGTGTAGAGACTTCTAAAGAGAAATCTTCTTCTTCTCTATCAAAATTGTGTTCTACATTTCTACTTACCCTAATACACTCACTTAAAGGAACTCCTTTATCACCGTCTATAGTGACTTTTATTTTATTATTTTCTGATATGGATAAATCAATTAAATACAAAGATTCATTTAAAGCTAGTGCTTCATTTACTAAATCTGTTACTTTGGTTTGATCCATTTTAAATCTTAAAATAAAATATAAAAAGAGGGGACTTTTGGTCCCCTTCATTTTCGTTTACTATTATTTTCGCTGCAAAGATACGAATTGTTTAGGATTTACCAAACTAAACTTCAAACCAAATATTTTTGTACTTTAGACACATTCTTTTAATAAAGATTTATTTCATCTAATTAATTTTTCTACGTTTTGATAAACCTCTGACAAAACAGGAACAATAATTGCTGATGGTGATAAAAAGAAGTTCTTAATAAGAATACAATAGCGGAGTCCAGAAACCGCCTTATCAAACGGAATCATACTAACAACTCTCAAATGAGAAAAAAAAACAAACTATGAATACAACGAATCTAGTACTCATGAAAATGGCACGTGAATCCCTTAAAGATAAATGGGGCATTGCTATTGCGACATTTTTAATTTATGCTTTGATCATCGGTATTGTTCAAGGATCTGCAGAAACATACCCTTTTGTGAATTTAATCCTTTTATTTATTTCAGGACCCTTATCACTAGGGATTACAAAATTTACCATAAATATTTCAAGAAATCAAGAGGCACGGATAGAACAACTATTTGACGGCTTTTCTAATTTTGGGACCTCTACAGGAGCTTATTTATTAACGGTCTTATTTACAATATTGTGGACTCTTCTACTTATTATTCCTGGAATTATTGCAGCATTGTCTTATTCTATGACATTCTATATCATTGCCGATGATGATTCCATAGGGGCTATGGATGCAATTGACAAAAGTAAAAAAATGATGTACGGACATAAATGGAAATATTTTCGTCTATTACTTCGAATTGTTGGTTTGTCACTGCTGTGTATTCTTACGTTAGGAATTGGATTTCTGTGGTTATTGCCCTATGCACAAGTGAGTACTGCAAAATTTTATGAAGATATAAAAGAGCCTCAGATTGCTGCTTAAAAATAAATTCAATCCTACTGGCAACCATACTTATTTAATGCTAATCATAACACAAGAATCTTACTAAAGAAAAAACCTCCATTTGGAGGTTTTTTCTTTAGTAAGATCTTTCGCATTTATAACAGATAATCTGTACTAATAAAATTGGACGCTTTTTTGTCCATAAGATCCTCTAAAATTGCATTATTGTATGCCGTATCTTTAGACGCAAGAAAAGTTCTTATGGAAAAAGATCGCAATGCATCATGCACACTTAAAGTCGCTACTGCAGAATCTTTTCTACCTGTAAAAGGATATACATCAGGTCCTCTTTGAGCTGCACTATTTAAGTTTACTCTACATACTAAATTCACCAAGGCATCTATCAAAGGAGCTAATGTTTTTACATCACTCCCAAAAATACTCACCTGCTGACCATAATTAGAGGCTGCCATATCATCTAATGGTTCTTGAATGTTTTTAAAAGAGACTACTGGAGTTACAGGGCCAAATTGTTCTTCTTGAAAGACTCTCATATCTTTAGAAGCTGGATACAACACTGCAGGAAAAATATAATTATCTGAAGTTTCTCCTCCTTTTTGGTTGATTATTTTTGCTCCTTTACCAATGGCATCGTCAATTAATTCCTGAATATATGCAGGTTTTCCTGGTTCCGGTAAAGGGGTTAACTTAACTCCGTTATCCCATGGATTCCCAAATTTTAAGGCATCTAATTTTTCTGAAAATCGTTTGTTAAATTCAGTGACAATCTGTTCGTGAACATATATGATTTTTAAAGCCGTACATCGCTGTCCATTAAAAGAAGTTGCTCCTGCTAAACACTCATCGATTGCTAGATCTAAATCTGCATCCGGTAAAACTATTGCTGGATTTTTTGCTTCTAACCCTAGTACCAAACGCAGTCTATTTTTAAAAGGATGATTTGCTTGGATCGCATTGGCAGAAACACTGTTTCCTATCAAGGCTAAAACATCTACTTTTCCCGTTTTCATGATGGGTGTTGCTAATACTCTACCTCGTCCATAGATCACATTGACAACCCCTTCAGGAAAACTGTTCTGAAAAGCTTCCATCAATGGTGACAGTAGTAAAACTCCGTGTTTTGCAGGTTTAAATACAGCGGTATTCCCCATAATTAATGCTGGAATTAGCAATGCAAATGTTTCATTTAACGGATAATTATAAGGCCCTAAACATAGAACAACCCCCAAAGGGCCACGTCTAATATGTGCATGAACCCCGCTATTTTTTTGGAAATTAGCAGAATCTCTATCCATTTGCTTATAATCTTCAATGGTGTCGTATATGTATTCTACAGTCCTATCAAATTCTTTTTCTGAATCCGGTAATGTTTTTCCTATTTCCCACATTAATAACTTTACAATTTGATCTCGTTTGGTTTTCATTTGCTCTGCAAATTCTTCCATACACTCAATTCTGTCTGCAACTCTCATTGTTGGCCATAATCCTTGACCTTTATCATAAGCTTTGTAAGCAGAATCTAGGGCTTCTAAAGCTTCATTTTCTCCTAAATTAGGAACTGTACCTAGTAGGGTTGGAGCGAATTCTTCGGTTGATGAAATTGTAGAATAAACCTCTGAAAAAGAACCTTTCCATTCTTTTAACTCTCCATTCACTAAATATGATTTTTGGTGTAAAAGCGAGGTAATTTTATAGGCTTCTGGAATTTCTGTAAATTGTGTTTTCATAGATTGATATTAAAATCAGAACTCTAAAACTCTGAGTCTTATTAATTCGTTTATTGGTTTTTCTTAGTTCAAAGTAACAAAAAATAACCCTAAAACAGTGTTATATATTCTGTTAAATCTTTATTTATTCACGAAAAGGATTTCGAAATTTTCCTTTTCTGATAGCCTTAAATAAGTGTTTTTTGAGAACTAATTTATATTAAAATGACAAAACCTATCGGCTTTTTAGAGCGGATAGGTTTTAATATTTCGACCCTTTTATTTTAATTAAGCAGATTTAATCACTTTCATTGCTGTCATCGAAGCTCTTAATTTTGCCCCTACAATTTCAACAGGGTGATTTCTAATAATCGCGTTGATACGAATCAATTCTTGATTATCAACAGCATTGGTATCTGCGTATTTTCGGCCAATAAGATCTGTAGAAACAGTTTTCATAAAATCCGTTAATAAAGGCTTACAAGCATGATCAAATAAGTAACAACCATATTCTGCAGTATCAGAAATTACACGATTCATCTCAGCCAATTTCATTCTTGCAATGGTATTTGCAATCAATGGCGTTTCATGTAAAGACTCATAGTAAGCAGATGCTGCTATGATTCCCGAATCTGTCATTGCTTCAAAAGCCAATTCTACTCCTGCTCTTACAAAAGCTACCAACAAAGTTCCATGATCAAAATACTCTTGTTCAGGAATTTCTTGAGAGGTCACTTGTTGCTTCTCAAAAGCAGTCTCTCCAGTTGCAGCTCTCCAGGTTAATAAGTTTTTATCGTCATTTGCCCAATCTTCCATCATAGTTTTAGAGAAGTGTCCGGTCATGATGTCGTCCATATGTTTTTGGAATAATGGACGCATGATCTCTTTTAATTCTTCAGAAATTTCAAAAGCTTTTATTTTGGCAGGATTGGATAATCGGTCCATCATATTGGTAATTCCACCATGCTTTAGAGCTTCCGTTACTGTTTCCCATCCGTATTGAATTAACTTAGCTGCATAACCTGGTTCAATTCCTTCTGCTACCATTTTGTCAAAAGATAAAATAGCTCCTGTTTGTAACAAACCACATAAAATGGTTTGCTCTCCCATTAAATCCGATTTTACCTCTGCCACAAAAGAAGATTCTAAAACTCCTGCTCTATGACCTCCTGTTGCAACTGCATAAGCTTTTGCTTGAGCCCATCCTTTTCCTTCTGGGTCATTTTCTGGGTGAACAGCCGTCAGTGTTGGTACCCCAAAACCTCTTTTGTATTCCTCACGAACTTCTGATCCAGGACATTTAGGAGCCACCATAATTACCGTTAAATCTTTACGGATTTGTGTTCCTTCTTCAACAATATTAAACCCGTGAGAATAAGACAATGTTGCTCCTTTTTTCATCAAAGGCATTACAGTATTCACCACATTAGTATGCTGTTTATCTGGTGTTAAATTTAGTACAACATCTGCAGTAGGAATTAATTCTTCATAGGTTCCAACTGTAAATCCGTTTGAACTAGCATTCACAAAAGAGGCTCTATTTTGGTCAATAGCTGCTTGCCTTAAAGCATAAGAAATATCCAAACCAGAATCTCTCATATTTAATCCTTGATTCAATCCCTGTGCACCACAACCTACAATAACAATTTTCTTCCCTTTTAATGCGGTTACTCCGTCTTCAAATTCTGAAGCGTCCATAAAACGACATTTCCCTAATTGTTCTAATTTCTCTCTTAATGTTAATGTGTTAAAATAATTTGACATTTTTATTTATTTAATTGTTGTATGTTTCTAATAATGTTGATATTTTCATTTCATCTTTTGTAATAGCCACTCGTCCTGAGCGTGTATATTGCATAATCCCGAAAACACTTAATTGTTGATGTAATTTTACAATTTCATCTTTTTTTCCAGATTTTTCAATCACAAAAAAATTGGTGTTTACCGTCACTATTCTTGCGTTACTTTCTTTGATGATATTTTGAATTTGAGGTTCTTCAAATAATAATTCAGACTTAATTTTAAACAATCCTGAAATTTGATAAATGGTATTTTCTTCACTGTGATAATAGGCTTTGATAACCTCTACCTGTTTTTCTATCTGACCGATAATCTTTTTTATATTAACTTCTGTCATATATACAACAATCGTAAATTTAGCAACTCCCTCAATTTCTGACGGAGAAATATTTAAACTTTCAATGTTGATATGTCTTCTTTGAAAAATAGCTGAAATTCTATTCAACAATCCAACATTGTTTTCTGTATAAACAGATATCGTGAATAATCTTGTTTTTGTATTCATAACTACTCTAATCTTATTTCTGAAACACTTGCTCCAGATGGAACCATTGGAAATACATTCCCTTCTTTTTCTACACAGACCTCCAAGAAGTAAGCTTCTTTACTTTCCATCATTTCTGCAACAGCTTCTGCCAACTCTTCTCTTTTTGTAACTTTTCTTGCCTTGATATAATACCCCTCAGCAATTGCTACAAAATTTGGATTTATCATTTCGGTAGAAGCATAGCGTTTGTCAAAAAACAACTGTTGCCATTGACGAACCATTCCTAAAAAGTCATTATTAAGGACCACTACTTTTACGGCTGCTTTTTGCTGAAAAATGGTCCCTAATTCTTGAAGGGTCATTTGGTAACCTCCATCACCAGAAATAGAAATGACTTCACGTTCTGGAGCGGCCATCTTAGCGCCAATTGCTGCAGGCAAACCGAATCCCATCGTCCCCAATCCACCAGAAGTAATATTACTTTTTGTTTTATTAAACTCAGCGTATCTACAGGCAATCATTTGATGTTGTCCAACATCTGTTACAATAGCAGCATTCCCTTTACTTTGAATATTGATTTCTTTTAAAACTTCACCCATGGTCAATCCTTCTTTGGTTGGATGTAGGTCGTTCTTTATTACTTTTTCATATTCAATAGCATATAATTCTTTGAATTTTTGGTGCCATTCTGTATGAGAATTTTCATTTATTAAGGGTAGAATTGCCTCTAAACTTGCTTTTGCATCCCCCAAAACAGCCACCTCTGTTTGTACGTTTTTATCTATTTCTGCAGGATCTATTTCAAAATGAATCACTTTTGCTTGTCTTGCATATTCGTCCAACTTTCCTGTTACACGATCATCAAAACGCATTCCAATAGCAATTAAAATGTCACATTCATTGGTTAATACATTGGGCGCATAATTTCCATGCATTCCTAACATCCCTACATTTAATGGGTGTGAGGTAGGCAGTGCAGAAGCTCCTAAAATTGTCCAAGCAGCGGGAATTCCTGCTTTTTCAACAAGTGCTTTTAATTGCTCCTCTGCTTCACTTAAAATGATCCCTTGCCCCCAAATAATGAAGGGTTTTTTTGCAGTATTAATTAATTTTGCAGCAGCTTCAATAGAAGAAACAGCCGTTTTTGGTACAGGATTATAACTCCTTACTTTGGTGCACTTCTCATAAGAAAAATCAAATTCATCAAACTGAGCGTCTTTCGTAATGTCTACTAAAACGGGTCCTGGTCTACCGCTTCTTGCAATATAAAATGCTTTGGCCAAAGCTGCTGGAATATCAGCTGCCTTGGTAACTTGACAGTTCCATTTTGTAACAGGAGTTGAAATCCCCACAATATCTGTTTCTTGAAATGCATCACTTCCTAATAAATGAGAGGGAACTTGACCTGTAATACACACCATGGGTGTTGAATCTATTTGCGCATCAGCAATCCCTGTAATCAGGTTAGTTGCTCCAGGACCGGAGGTTGCAATGGCAACTCCTACCTTTCCTGAAATTCTTGCAAATCCCTGTGCAGAATGAGTTGCACCTTGTTCATGACGTGTTAAAACGTGATGGATTTTATCTTGATATTTATATAATTCGTCATACACTGGCATGATCGCTCCTCCAGGGTATCCATAAATTATTTTTATCCCTTCTTCTATCAAGCATCTTACGATTGCCTCACTACCTGAAATTCTTTCTGTAGCTTTTGTTGATATTTTATTGTCTTTTATGGTGTCTGCTCCCATATGATTATGTTGTTTTATATTTCTGCTGAAATAGAACTGATCATCTTTTTTATAAATCTGTAACACATCCTTTGGATGCTGAGGCCACTGTTTTTGAATATTTATATAAAATACCCTTTTTGTGTTTTAATTCTGGTGCAATCCAATTTTCTTTTCTTGCAGTGATTTCCTCTTCAGGTATTAATACATTTATTGAGTTGTCTTCGGCGCTAATTCTAATCATATCTCCTGTTTTTAAAAGGCCAATTGTTCCTCCAGATTGTGCTTCTGGTGTAATATGACCTACCACAAAACCATGGGTTCCTCCTGAAAAACGACCGTCTGTTATTAAGGCTACTGATTTTCCTAAACCTGCACCCATGATTAGAGAAGTTGGCTTTAACATTTCGGGCATTCCTGGACCTCCTTTTGGTCCTACATATCTAATCACAACAACATCTCCTTTGGCTACCTCTCCATTTGAAATTCCTTCGTTAGCAGCTTGCTCCCCATCATAGACTACAGCTTTCCCTTCAAAAAGCAACCCTTCATTTCCAGAAATTTTAGCAACCGCTCCTTCTTCCGCTAAATTTCCATATATTATTTGAATATTTCCTGATGTTTTTAAGGCCTTATTTGTTGGATAAATCACGTCTTGATCCTCAAATTCCATAGGAATCACATCTGCTAAATTTTCTGCCAAGGTTTTTCCTGTAACAGTTAAACAGTCTCCGTGCAAATATCCATTATCTAATAAGTACTTCATAATTGCAGGGGTCCCTCCAACTCCATGAACATCTTCCATTAGGTATTTTCCTGAGGGTTTTAAATCTGCAATAAGGGGAGTTCGATCACTTACCTTTTGAAAATCTTCTAACGTAAAATCAATATCAGCAGCGTGTGCAATGGCTAAAAAATGCAATACTGCATTTGTAGACCCTCCGAGCGCATTTACAATAGCAATGGCATTTTCTAAAGATTTTTTAGAAATAATATCCAACGGTTTTAAATCTAATTCTAATAAATTTTTGATGGCAGAAGCCGTTCTTTCTGCTTCAGATAACTTATTAGGATTTTCTGCAGGAATGGATGAATTGTAAGGCAATGCAAAACCCATACATTCAATAGCAGATGCCATCGTATTTGCAGTATACATTCCCCCACAAGCTCCCGCTCCTGGGATGGCTCTTTTTATAATTTCTCTATATTCTTCCTCATCAATTTCTCCTGCAACCTTTTGTCCTAAAGCTTCAAAAGCAGAAACAATATTTAACTTTTTCCCTTTGTAATTACCAGACGCAATGGTTCCTCCATACATCATGATTGAAGGTCTGTTTAAACGCAACATAGCAATGACAGCTCCTGGCATATTTTTATCACATCCAACTACAGAAACCAAGGCATCATAACTCTGGGCATTCATGACAGTTTCTATTGAATCTGCAATGATATCTCTTGAAGCTAGCGAATAGTTCATTCCTGAAGTTCCCATAGAGATTCCATCTGATACTCCTATTGTATTGAAGCCTAAACCAACCAAACCAGCAATATTGCTTTCTACTTTGACTTCAGCAGCCAAATTATTCAAATGCATGTTACATGGGTTCCCATCATAACCTGTACTTGCAATACCTACTTGAGCTTTGCTCATATCTTCGTCTGATAAACCAACTGCGTATAGCATTGCCTGTGATGCTGGCTGAGATTCATCTTGTGTTAATCTACTGCTGTGTTTATTTAGTTTCATTTACTGTTTTATTCAATTTATTAACGAAATTACTGTGTTTCTTTATTATTATTGAAAAAAATCCAATATAATTCTTTAAATTCAGGTATGAAAAAAAAGACCTAATATGTTTATTTTCAGAAACTTAATGGTATTTAATTATGACATTCAATCATTGAAAAAAATCAATAAAAACTCCTTTTTTTGGGGGAATACGGTAATTAAAATCTAGATGAGGATTCTGATTTTTAGATCAATTTATAACAAACACGATGAGAGTGAATTGTGTTTTTACAAGTAATAAATGATTGTTGGTTCGTTTTTGGACAATTTCACAAAGAAAATACTCTTTTCTAAATAATCGTACTTTGACCCATATGAATATTTTTAAAATTCATAGCGCTGTCTTCTTGATTTGCAATGTAATCTGCAATAAAATCACCTACTTTAGACGAAGAGGCTGCATACTGGTTTTTCCCTTTCAAATCTTGAGTAGTAATTCCAAGATCTAATGATTTTTCTACGGCTCTTTGAATTGCATCGGCTTCATCGTGTAACCCTAAATGCTCCAATAACATCGCTGCAGACAAAATAGAAGCCAAAGGATTTGCAATGTCTTTGCCTTTTGCTTGAGGAAAAGAACCGTGAATAGGCTCAAATAAAGCATTTTTTTCTCCAATAGAGCTGGATGCCAATAATCCAATAGAACCACAAATTACACTAGCTTCATCTGATATGATGTCTCCAAACAGATTTTCGGTAAGAACTACATCAAATTGTGTTGGGTTTTGAATGATTTGCATGGCTGCGTTGTCAACAAATAAAAATTCCAATGCAACATCTTTATACTCCTTCGCAATATTTGTAACGGTCTTCCTCCACAATCGAGAAGTTTCCAAAACATTAGCTTTGTCTACTAAGGTTACTTTTTTCTTTCTATTCTGAGCGGCTTTAAAAGCTAAATGTGTTACTCTTGAAATTTCTTGTACAGTATAAGAACAGCCATCAAAAGCAGACATGCCGTCTTTGGTTGTCTCTTTTTTTCCAAAATAAATTCCCCCTGTAAGTTCTCTGTAGATAGCAATATCGGTTCCAATAATAATTTCTTTTTTAAGAGGAGAGTTTTTTATTAGCTTGTCATAAGCCTTTACTGGTCTTACGTTACAAAACAACCCCAACTCTTTTCTCAAACGTAAAAGCCCCTGTTCTGGCCTTATTTTTAGGCTTGGATCATTGTCATACTTCAATTCTCCAATTGCTCCAAATAAAATTGCATCTGAGTTTTTGCATATCTCAATAGTGGCGTCGGGCAAGGGATTTCCTGAAGCATCTATTGCACATGCTCCCATTTGCGCTTCTTTGTATAAAAAAATATGATCATACACTTCGGCGACAGCATCCAGTGCTTTTTTAGCTTGAGTAGTTACTTCTGGGCCAATACCATCTCCAGGGATTACAGCAATTGTATATTTCATTGTATTAATGGTGAACTAAAAAAATTATCTATAATCAAAGATATATTTTTTTTTTAAATAGTCCCTCCAAAATTTACAACACTATTAACGTGCAAAGTCATTTGTATCTGTTAGGATATCGATGCTTTTGATGTTTTACTCACTTCTTTCATAATATTGTGAATATCTTCATCTCTTACTTCTTTTTGTTTGTCTGCAACACTAAGAAAGGCGGTGTAAGCAACATCTAATTGTATTTTCGTTAAATCGTAACCAATTTTTTTCGCTCTATATGCTAATGCCGCACGACCACTCCTAGCAGTCAATACAATGGCACTTTCGGTTACACCAACATCTTCAGGATCCATAATTTCATATGTTTCCCTATTTTTTATAACTCCATCTTGATGAATTCCAGAGCTATGGGCAAAAGCATTGGCTCCGACAATTGCTTTATTTGGCTGCACAGGCATCCCCATACTTTCACGAACCATGATACTTGTATCGTATAGCAACTTTGTATTAACGCTTGTTTCCAGGTTTAAATAAGGATGCTGTTTTAATACCATGACCACTTCTTCTAAAGCAGTATTTCCAGCTCTTTCCCCTATTCCATTAATAGTACACTCAATCTGACGCGCACCATTAACAACTCCTGCAATTGAATTTGCAGTAGCCATCCCTAAATCGTTGTGACAATGGCAAGAAAGAATTACATTTTCGATTCCTTTTACATGTTCACGCAAATACTTAATCTTCGCTCCGTATTCTTCAGGCAAACAATACCCTGTGGTATCTGGAATGTTCAAGACAGTTGCACCAGATTTTATCACTGCTTCACAAACTCTCGCCAGATATTCATTGTCAGTCCTACCCGCATCTTCTGCATAAAACTCTACATCCTCAACAAAAGATTTCGCACAAGAAACTGCTTTTTTTGCTCTTTCAATAACTTCCTCTCTAGAGGAATTAAATTTGAATTTTATATGTGAATCACTGGTTCCAATTCCAGTATGTATTCTTGGAAATTTTGCATATTTCAATGCATCTGCAGCTACTTTTATATCATTTTCCACGGCTCTTGTTAAGCCACAAACTGTTGCGTTTTTAACAATTTTGGAAATTTCAGTAACAGACTTAAAATCTCCAGGACTAGAGACAGGGAACCCTGCTTCAATTATGTTTACACCTAATAAATCTAATCGCTCTGCTATTACTAATTTTTGATTGGTATCTAACTTACATCCGGGAACTTGTTCCCCATCTCTCAATGTTGTATCAAAAATGTGAACTTTGTTATCTTGCATAGTTTGTGTAAAATAATCTTAATTTAAATCAAATATATATATTGGGATTAAAATAAATAGTTATTTTTACGAATCTATACGATTTCTAATAGGTTTTTGAAAAACTTAAACATTTAACTATCAGTTTTTTATGAGTAAAAGTGTTACATCAGCCAATCAACAAAATGATGCTCTTTTTGTTTTAATTAAGTCTTTGACTAAATCAGAAAAAAGACAATTTAATTTATATGTTGGAAGATTGGGTGGAAATATTGATGCTAAATTTTTCTCTTTGTTCAAATTTCTGGAGAAACTCAAGGTCTATGATGAAAAAGTAATTATTGGAAGTGGCATCGTTTCTAAGCAACAACTTTCAAACTTAAAAGCACATTTATACAAACAAATTTTAATTAGTTTAAGATTAAATCCTGCGCATAAAAATGTACGAATTCAGATAAGAGAACAATTAGATTTTGCGACCGTATTGTATCAAAAAGGATTGTACAAACAGAGTTTAAAATTATTGGAAAAAGCCAAAAATTTAGCCTTAGACAATGAGGAAAAGAATATTGCTTACGAAATTGTAGAACTCGAAAAAGTTATTGAAACACAATATATTACACGAAGTCTAAGCAACAGAGCAAATCAATTATCAATCCAAGCAAAAGAACTTAGTCAACAAAATGTAATTGCAAGCAAACTTTCAAACTTATCTCTTCAACTCTATAGCCATTTGATACAAAATGGCTATGTGAAAAATAAAAAAGAACTGAAGTTTATTGACAACTATTTTAATGACCGAATGCCAAAATATGAATATAGAAACTTGGGGTTTAGAGAAAAATTATGGTTGTTCAAAGCACATTTATGGCACAGTTTTTTGATACAAGATTTTTTATTGAGTTATAAATATGCAAGAAAATGCGTAGACCTATTCAATAGTACAAAATTGATTCATCTACACCCTGTTTTCTATCTAAAATCAAAAAACTACCTACTAGAAGCCTCTTTTCTAGTGAAAAAAATTAGCACCTTTAAAACCGAACTTGCTTTTTTCGAATCTGAAATAGAGGAACAGAAAATACCTATGAATACCAATACAGAATTGTTAATTTTCTTGTATTTATATTCAAATAAATTACATTTTCACTTTTTAGAGGGTTCTTTTGAAGAAGGGGAATACCTTGTTGACATTATTAACAATAAGATTGATCAATATAAAAACAGATTAGACAACCATTATATTGTTTTATTGTACTATAAGATCGCTTGTTTGTATTTTGGAATGGGTAAAAATAAATTGTGTATTGCTTATTTGCAAAAAATTATTCGTTCCAAAAATATCAGTGCTGCAGAAGATTTACAATGTTTTGCGCGTATTTTAAATTTGATTGCACATTATGAATGTGGATTGGATTATGACCTAGAGAGACAGTTTGTTGATACCTATAAATTCTTATTAAAAATGGAAAACTTACAAGAAGTACAAAAAGTTTTTCTAACCTCTATCAGAGACCTAAGCGATGTTTTTCCTCACGAAATTAAAAATGAATTCAAAAAAATTCATGGTAAATTAAAGACATTTGAAAATCACCCTTATGAAAAAAGAGCCTTTTTATACCTGGATATTCTATCTTGGCTAGAAAGTAAAATTCAAAACAAACCGATTGCTACAATTATTAAAGAAAAAACAAATCAACTCGCTAAATAATAGTAAAATAACAGTTGAAACAGATTTTTTTTAACAATACTGTATTAATCTTTTAAAATCACAAAATAAAACCCTTTAGAGGTTGAAAAAAATAAATAATACACCTATTTTTGCTTTGTGAAATTACTAAAAGCACATAACAACACTTCAAAAACTACCCATGTAGTTTGTATCACTATGCATACAATTACCTTTACAACTACATCAACAACCCTTTAGGGGTACTACTATATTCATATCACCATAGGTCAATCAATTTTATTTTGGAAAATATCAAAATAAACTCAACTAAAACATCAATTACACAAAGGATTCATTACCAATGAAAGTATTAAAATTTGGCGGTTCGTCTGTCGCAAATTCCGAAAACATACAAAAAGTCTTAGCCATCGTTGAGCAGGAGTCTAAAAATCAAAAAGTAGCTGTAGTTGTCTCTGCTTTTGGAAAAACAACTGATCAACTATTATCGGCAGCAAATAAAGCTTTAAAAAATATTACAGAAGCAAAAGAAACACTTGAAACAATCAAAAAATTACACGAAGAAGTAATTAATGATTTAATTATAACCCATAAAAAAGAGGTAAGTGAGGAGGTTTCGGAGCTTTTTAAGAGGTTATTATCTATTTATGAAGGTCTGTATTTATTGAAAGAGTTGTCTGATAAAACGGTGGCAAAAATAGCTAGTTTTGGAGAAAGGCTTTCCTCTCTCATCATTGCAAATGCAGCAAAAGAATTTTTTGATGCAACTCACGAGGAAAGTAGGAAATTGATTACAACCAACAACGATTATCTAAACGCCCAAGTAAATTTTAAAATTACCGATAAAAATATTGCCTCGTTTTTTGACCAAAATAAACATCGAGTTGTTTTTTTTGGTGGATTTATTTCTTCAAATAGCAAAAATGAAACGACTACCTTGGGTAGAGGAGGGTCTGATTATTCAGCTTCCATTTATGCAGCAGCTTTAGATGCTAAAGAATTACAAATATGGACAGATGTTAGTGGAATGTTTACAGCAAATCCAAGGGTTGTCAAACAAGCTTCCCCCATCTCAGAAATCTCCTATGAAGAAGCAATGGAGTTGTCTCATTTTGGAGCTAAGGTTTTATATCCTCCTACTATTCAACCTTCCTTGCGGAAAAAAATTCCAATTAGAATTAAAAACACTTTTGATCCGAAGAATACTGGAACATTAATTTCTGATAATCCTAAAAACGGAAATGAAGTCAAAGGAATCTCTCATATTGAAAATATAAGTTTAATTACTTTAGAGGGTGGAGGAATGATTGGTATTCCTGGATTTTCTAAACGATTATTTGAAACTCTTTCTCGACAAAAAATTAATATTATTTTTATCACGCAGGCCTCTTCCGAGCATTCTATTTGCGTTGGTTTGTATGAAAATGATGCTGCAAAAGCAATAGAATTATTAAACGATACTTTTAGCATCGAAATAGATAGAAAAAAAATAAAGCCCATAATTATAGAAAATAATTTAGCAATTATTGCTGTTGTTGGAGAGAGCATGAAGAACTACCAAGGTTTGAGTGGGCAAATGTTTAGCGCTTTAGGGAAAAACAATGTAAATGTGAGAGCAATAGCTCAGGGGTCATCAGAAAAAAACATCTCTGCGGTCATCAACAAAAGAGATGCAAAAAAAGCACTAAATACCCTACATGAACAATTTTTTGGAGAAAAAATAAAACAACTCAACTTATTTGTAACTGGTGTTGGAAATGTTGGTGAACGATTTTTAGCACAAATTCACAAACAAAATCAATTCTTAAGAGAAAACTTAAAGTTAACCATTAGAGTTATTGGGATTTCGAATTCAAGAAAAATGGTCTTTAACAACGAGGGCATTGACCTAAAAAACTGGAAAGAACTGCTAGATAATGGACAACCTACAAGTATAGAAAGTTTTTATAAAAAAGTAAGAGAAGCCAATCATAGAAATAGTGTTTTCATTGACAATACCGCAAATCAAGAAGTTTCTGAAGTCTATGAAAAATATCTGCGTCAAAGTATTTCTGTCGTAACTTGTAATAAAATTGCATGTGCTTCAAGCTTTAAAAATTACAAATCTTTAAAAGAAATTTCAAGAAAATACAATGCTTCATTTTTATTTGAAACAAATGTTGGTGCGGGACTCCCTATTATAGATACGCTTAAGAACTTAATCAATTCTGGAGATCAAATTCATAAAATTCAAGCAGTTTTATCTGGAAGTCTAAATTTTGTTTTTAATAATTTCAATGAAAATTCAACTTTTCATAATGTGGTTGCTCAGGCGCAACAAGAGGGATATACTGAGCCTGATCCAAAAATTGATCTAAGCGGAGTTGATGTTGCTAGAAAAATTTTAATTTTAGCAAGAGAGAGTGGGTATCAATTAGAATTAGAAGATATTTCAAAAAATGCATTTTTGCCTCTAGAGACTTTACAAACTTCAACAAACGAAGATTTTTACAAGTCGTTAACAAAACACGAAAATCATTTTCAAACAATCTATGCCGAAGCAAATGATAAAGACTGTCGCTTAAAATATGTGGCAGAGTTTAAAGACGGAAAAGCCAATGTTGGCCTACAGCACATTGCTGCTGACCATCCTTTTTATAATTTAGAAGGAAGTGACAATATTGTCTTATTTTTTACGGAAAGATATCCTAAAAACCCCTTATTAGTTAAAGGTGCTGGTGCTGGTGCAGAGGTTACTGCTTCTGGTATTTTTGCAGATGTAATCAGAATTGCAAATCAATAAAATTATGGAGTATTTAAAAATATTTGTTCCTGCTACGGTTGCCAATGTCTCTTGTGGGTTTGACTCTCTAGGCTTTGCTGTTGAAGCAATTGGAGATGAAATGACTTTCATAAAAACAGCAGAAAAAGGTGTTAAAATTACCGATATTACAGGGGCAGATTTAACCTATGATATTGATCAAAATGCAGCAAGTGCAGTGGTGAAAAAAATTTTAAACGAAGTAAATGCCAGTTTTGGAATTTCCATAACAATTCATAAAGGATTTTCTCCGGGAAGCGGATTAGGAAGTTCAGCGGCAAGTGCAGCAGGTGCCGCTTTTGGTACAAATCAATTGTTAGGAAGTCCTTTTTCTGAATTAGACCTTACAAAATTTGCGATGTTTGGAGAAAAAGTTGCTTGTGGAACACCAATTGCAGACAATGTTTCTGCAGCCATATTTGGAGGTTTTGTTTTGGTAAGAAGTTATACTCCTTTAGAAATCATAAAATTACCCGTTCCATCTGCGTTGAGAGTTGTTGCAATTCACCCTCAAATAGAAGTAAAAACAAAAGATGCTAGAGCGGTTTTACCCACAGAAATTGCATTAAAAGACGCCGTTACCCAATGGGCAAATGTAGGAGGATTAATTAGTGGTTTGTATTCAAATAACTACCCTCTCATTAGTAATTCTTTGGAAGATATTATTGTAGAACCTGCAAGAAAAAAATTAATTCCGTTCTTTGATAATGTTAAAGACAGTGCTATAAAAGCAGGAGCATTAGGGGCTGGGATTAGTGGTTCTGGTCCAACAATTTTTGCGCTTTGTAAAGGTGATGAAGTTGCCCAAACGGTCTACAAAAGCATCGAAGAAAGTTATAAAAATACAGGGATTGATTTTGAACTATTTATTTCGAAAATAAATCAAGAAGGAATAAAAACACTGTCTACCCAGGCAATTAAATAAAAAAACACATGAACTATTACAGTTTGCACCATCAATCTCCAAAAACAACGTTCAAAAATGCAGTTGTCAATGGAATTGCACCAGACAGAGGCTTATATTTTCCAGAAAATATTACTCCGCTCTCCAAATATTTTATCGATCACATTTCTGAGTATACAAATCATGAAATCGCTTTTGAAGTAATCAAACAATTTGTAGGTGATGAAATCCCTGCTGAAAAATTAAAAGAGATTATTGCAAAAACAGTTTCATTTGACTTTCCTTTAGTAAAGGTGGACGATAATATTGCTTCTCTAGAATTGTTTCATGGACCAACGATGGCTTTTAAAGATGTTGGGGCAAAATTTATGGCCCAGTGTCTGGAGTACTTTAATAAAGACAATGACGATGAAGTTACTGTACTAGTTGCAACTTCCGGAGATACAGGAGGTGCAGTTGCTAATGGTTTTTTAGGAGCAAAAGGGGTGAATGTTGTTATTTTATATCCTTCAGGGAAAGTAAGTGATATCCAAGAAAAACAATTAACTACTTTAGGTCAGAACATCAAAGCTTTGGAAGTTGATGGTGTTTTTGATGACTGTCAAGAAATGGTGAAAACAGCTTTTTTAGACAAAGAAATTACCAGGACCCTAACCTCGGCAAACTCCATAAATGTTGCGCGTTGGTTACCTCAAATGTTTTATTTTTTCTTTGCTTATAAAGCTCTTCATAAAACCCAAAAAAAACTTGTATTTTCTGTACCTAGTGGTAATTTTGGAAATATTTGTGCAGGAATTATGGCGCAAAAATTAGGCCTACCTATCAAACATTTTGTAGCGGCTACCAACATCAATGATACCGTTCCTAACTATCTACTAGACGGTATTTACAACCCTAAGCCATCAAAAGCAACGATTTCCAACGCGATGGATGTGGGAAATCCAAGTAACTTTATTAGAATACAAGAATTGTTTGACAATAATATTGAAACACTCAGAAGTGCATTTTCTTCGTATAGTTTTACAGATGAAGAGACTAGAAACTCAATGAAAAAAATATTCACCAATGCCGGTTATATTGCAGACCCCCATGGAGCTATTGGGTATTTAGGATTGAAAAAACATGGATTAAATAAAGACGAATTTGGAGTTTTTCTCGAAACAGCACATCCTGTTAAATTTTTAGATGTTGTTGAAGAAACACTGCCAGTTAGCGTTGAAATACCTGAACAAATTAAAAAAGTCATGAATCATAAAAAAGTAGCTACAAAGGCTACAAGCTATCAAGACTTAAAAGAGTTTCTAACTCAGTAATTTTCCCTTTTCTATTTAGAAAAAATAAAAGTCCTAATAAATAAAATTTATTAGGACTTTTTTGTTGGCCTACAAGGACTCGAACCTTGAATGTCGGTACCAAAAACCGGTGTGTTACCAATTACACCATAGGCCAATCTGTATATGAGGGTGCAAATTTAACCCAAAGTTTTAATTTCACAAACATTTTTTATGAAATTTTGTTTTTAACAAACTTTTATGAGCAATCCGTCTTTTATAAAAACAATTTGCAACAATTTGTATTGATATTTATTAGTAAATTCGCTGATATATTATCAAACAACTATGACCACAGAAAATTTTAAAAAATGGAATATCATCCTAGGATGGATTACATTTGCCATTGCTTTAATCACCTACTCTCTAACATTAGAGCCAACTGTAAGTGCTTGGGATTGTGGAGAATATATTTCAACTTCTGTAAAGCTAGAAGTAGGGCATCCGCCAGGAGCTCCATTATTTCAGATGTTAGGAGCCTTCTTTGCAATGTTTACATCGAATGTGAATGAAATCGCTAAAATGGTTAATTTCATGTCTGCGTTAGCTAGTGCGTTTACTATTTTGTGTATGTTTTGGACCCTCACTAATTTGGGAGAAAAACTAGCATTCAAAAGGGGAGACCTTTCTGAAGGGAAATACATTGCAATTTTAGGAAGCAGTATTGTAGGTTCTTTGGCATATACTTTTTCTGATAGTTTTTGGTTCAGTGCTGTTGAAGGCGAAGTGTACGCCATGTCGTCCTTTTTAATGGCTTTATTATTCTGGCTAGGATTAAAATGGGAAAGCGAAATACATACTGCAAGAGGTCATAAATGGTTGATTTTGATTAGTTTTATAGTAGGTTTATCATTTGGTGTTCACATCCTTTCTCTCCTAGTAATTCCTGCGATTGTATTGTTATATTTTTTTAAAACTTACAAGAATATCAATCCAAAAACTACAGCCATAGCCACGGTAATTTCTGTCGTAGTTTTGATGTTTGTCTTTAAATTTTTATTCCCCTTTACTTTGAAGTTTTTTAGCTTCTCAGAATTGTTTTTTGTCAATTCTATTGGAATGCCCTACAATTCTGGAAGCATTATTGCTGCAATTGTATTAATAGCTTTATTCTATGTCGGGCTTAACTTTAGTCGTAAGAAAAACAAGGTCCATATGAACACATTAATCCTCTCCGTTCTGTTTATTATGATCGGTTTTTCATCTTGGATGATGCTTCCCATTAGAGCCAATGCGAATACAACAATTAATGAAAACGACCCATCAAGTGCTCGCGAATTGTTAGCGTATTATGAACGTGAACAATATGGAGATGCCAATGTTTTTTATGATACCTATTACTCGAACTCATACAAACGAGAACAAGATAAAAAGCAGCCTTATAAAGATGACAAACCCAAATATGAGAAGAGAAACGGGAAATATGAAATTGTCAATAATTATAAAAATGTAATCCCAAATTGGTCCGACAAACACAAGGGTTTTATCCCAAGAATGGTAAATCCTGCCTCTGAAAAAATGTATAAATCTATTGCTGGGATTCCCAAAAACAGTACCCGAAGACCTACATTTAGCGAGAACCTAAAATTTATGATGAGTTTTCAATTTGGCTATATGTACGGTCGTTATTTTATGTGGAACTTTGTAGGTCGTCAAAATGATATCCAAGGAAATTTAGATATTTTTAATGGAAATTGGATCAGTGGAATAGATGCTATTGATGAGGCAAGATTGGGCTCTCAAGAAAAACTTCCCTCTCAGGTTCTTAAGAACAAAGGAAGAAATACCTACTACTTTCTTCCGCTGATACTAGGGATCATTGGATTGTTGTACCAAATAAAATGGGATAAAGAAAACTTCTTTACATTATTATTATTCTTTGCTTTTACAGGATTTGCTATTATTTTTTATACCAACCCTAAGCCTTTTGAACCTAGAGAACGTGATTATGCTGTTGTAGGTAGTTTTTACATTTTTGCAATTTGGATAGGCTTTGGAGTTCTTGCTCTTTATGAGTATTTGAAGAGTTTTTCAAACCAAAAAATAACTGCAATTACAGTCTCTGTAATCTGCTTTTTGGCGGTACCAACATTAATGGCCACTCAAAACTGGAATGATCACGATCGTTCCAACCGATACACAACCCATTTAAATGCCCAAGCCTATCTCGAGAGTTGCGATAAAAATGCAATCATGTTTACCATCGGAGATAATGACACATTCCCTCTGTGGTACCTGCAAGAAGTAGAAGGTATTAGAACGGATGTTAAATTAGTAAATACGTCTCTTTTTGCAACAGATTGGTACATCGACCAAATGAAACGCGCTACCTATGACGCAGCGCCTATCCCATCACAATTAAAACATGATCAGTATAAATACGGAACTTTAGACGTTGCTTATTCTTTAGAACACCCCCGTTTTAAAGACTCTATAATGACTATTAAAAACCTGATGCGTTGGATCGCTTCTGACAGTCATGTAACCTATGTAGAAACAGAAAATAATACCAAAGAAAAATTTTACCCAACGAATAGAATTCGAATTCCGGTTAACAAAGAAAAAGTATTAGAAAATGGGATTGTTGCTCAGAAAGATGCAGATAAAATAGTACCCTATATCGACATCAACATAGATGATAGAGCACTCTTTAAGAATAGAATTCTAATGCTAGACATTCTAGCGAATAATAACTGGGAGAGACCTATCTATTTTACAGGGGGTGCGAATGCAGACGAAGAATACATCTGGTTAAAAGACTATTTACAATTAGATGGTTTGGCCTATAAATTAGTTCCTATCAAAACTCCTATTGAAGGAAAAAGTCTGTTTGACATGGGGCGAATTGATCCTGATAAAATGTATGCTAATATCCAAAAGTGGGATTGGAGAAATATCAATGATGGAAAGATTTATTTAGATGAACAAACCAAAAGAAATTCAATTTCCATGCGCAATAGTTTATTTCGTTTGTCTGAAGCTTTTGAAAAAAAAGGAGCAAATTTAAAAGCCTTAGAGGTGTTGGATTTGTCTCTGAAAAAAATGCCTATTCAAGACTTTGATCATTATAGTTTGTCACTTGGATATCCTGAGGCATACTATCGATTAGGAGATTCCAAAAAAGCAAGAGAAACCTCCAAAACACTTTTAGGTTTATTTAAAGAAAAATTAATTTGGCTTAGCACTTTTTCAATGGATGAAACCTCTCTTATTTTTGACGAAATTGACACAACCTTGTACATGTATAAGAATGTGATTAGTCAGGCTGAAGAGGCAGATGTTGATAAAGAATATTTAGCAGCTTTACAAGATGAATTTATAACCATCGTAAAACTATTTAATCATCTTATTCCTGATGAACAGTAAATTTTAAATGAGAAGCTATTTTATAAAGACGCCTGGTTTTATAATGAGATTTTTCTCAAAATATACCTGGCGTTTGTCTTTTAAAAGCAATGAAGTTTTCCTCACTTTCGATGACGGTCCCACTCCTGAAATTACCGAATTTGTTCTCTCTGAATTAAAAAAATACAATGCTAAGGCAACCTTCTTTTGCATTGGGAAAAATATTAAAAAACAATCTAACACTTTCAATAAAATTGTTTCTGAGGGGCACGCAATTGGAAACCACACGCAAAATCACTTACAAGGTTGGAAAACTAACAACCAAAAATATCTAAAGAGTGTTTTAGAATGTGAGAATATCATTGCTAACTGGCCTCAAAAAGTCAACAACTCAAAATTATTCAGACCTCCCTACGGAAAAATTAGAAAATCACAAGCTAGAAACCTTCTTAAAAATGGATATAAAATCATTATGTGGGATGTTTTATCGGGAGATTTTGATTCTTCAATTAGCAATGAAAGGTGTTTGCAAAATGTTTTAAAAAATACTAGAAATGGAAGTATTATTGTTTTTCATGATAGCGTTAAAGCAGCTGAAAAAATCAAATATGCACTCCCAAGAGTTTTGAAAGCCCTTTCCGATAAAGGATTCTCTTTTTCTAAAATTGAGTAACATGGTTACAAAAACTAAAATCGTGGAAGAAGTTTCTATTTAGAAGACTCGAAAAGGAGTAAATGATAGTAGTACTGTAGCTTTTCTTATTACACGTATTGTTGAACCAAACCAATTAATGTATTGGCATCTTGAACACCTGTTTGACGCCATTTCATTTCACCGTTTTTATAAATCATAAAAGTAGGATTCCCTTTCACACGGAGTGCTTCTGCTAAAGTTTCGTTTTTTTCTATATCGATCTTAATTACTTTTGCTCTATCTCCTAGAGCAGCCGCAACATCTCTAAGGGTATCTTCAGTGTTTTCAGCATCATTCCAATCAGAATAAAAATCTATTAAAACAGGCTTTACTACACTAATTAATTCACCAAATTTTGCCATAATATAAAGTTTTTTAAGGGTAAAACGTATTACTATTCATTTGTTAAAGTACAAATATACTTAAAAGTATTTAAATGTACTGATTGTCAGGATTTCTTCAATTCAATTACGGTTATTTCAGGCCAAATTCCAACGCGTCCTGGAAACGCATGATACCCAAACCCACGATTTACATTTAAATATCTACCAAATTCTTGATACATCCCAGCCCACTGCTTGTAAACATATTTAGATGGACTCCATTTAAACCAGCCAGGGATTTCTATGCCCATTTGCAACCCATGAGTATGACCACTCAGAGTTAATTGATAATTAAAATCATCTTTTTTTACCTTGTATTCCCAATGACTTGGATCGTGAGACATTAAAATTTTAAAATCTTCTTGTTGAATTCCTTTTGATGCTTTTTTTAGATCTCCTGATTGATTGAAGCCCCTTCCCCAATTCTCTACTCCCAAAAGAGCAATTTTTTGCCCCTCTTTTTCTAAATATCGATGTTCATCCAATAACAAATCAAATCCTATCTTTTGATGAATATTTTTTACCTCCTCAAAATTATTGACTTTATCTTCAGGATTTTTCCACTCCATATAATCTCCATAATCATGATTTCCTAGAATTGAAAACTTCCCTTCTTTTGCCTCCAATTGGTCAAAAACAGGAATCCAGTCATCCATTTCATCAGCCTTATTATTGACAATATCTCCTGTGAATAGAAGTAGATCTGATTTTTGATCGTTGATTAAATCGACCCCATATTGTATTTTTTCTTTGTTGGTAAAGCTCCCTGAATGAATATCAGAAATTTGTGTTATTGTAAACCCATCAAAAGCCTCTGGTAAATCATCAAAGGACAGACGATACTTAATTATCTTATAATTGTATTTTCCTTGAATGATCCCATAAATAAAAGAGGCGAATGGAAGTGCAGCGATCGCAATGGCTAACTGAGAAATGAATTTCCTTCGGGATGCCAAAGGTGTTGTTTCACTTGTTGAAATAGTAGAAAACAATTTTAAAGTTACCCTGTAAAGGTCTTCTCCAAAAAGAAGAAAAATAATTATCAACTTAGGAATAGAGAATGTTAACAACAAGCCCATTGCCATTTGAAATTGTGGCGTTTGTCCATCACTCCTCTTGTAAGAAAATATAGTGATGAAAAAATAAACATAGACTGCAATACTAATTGCTAAAAAAGAAAAACGAACAAGTTTACTTTTTGAAATCGTCTTAAAAGCCTGAAATGCATAGATTTCTAGAACTATTATTAGTGCAATAAAAAGAAAAAAAGGAAGGATCCAACGTGGCATAAAATGAGTAAAAAAAACCTATTCAAAGATACAGGTTAAATGACGAATGAATTTTAACACTTTGTTAAAGTTTTGTACCTTTCTGAACTATCTGAAACAGTTCATTTATTTTTGTTTCAATGATTATTTTATAAAAAAAGATTTCAATAAAAAGATATGTCAGATCAAAAAAGAGTTTTTTTAGTAGATGCTTATGCATTGATTTTTAGAGGATATTACGCATTTATAAAAAATCCTAGAATTAACTCTAAAGGCCTCGATACTTCGGCTATCATGGGTTTTATGAACTCGCTTTTGGATGTGATAAAAAGAGAAAGACCAGATCACTTAGCGGTTTGTTTTGACAAAGGAGGAAGTGTTGATAGAGTGGAAATGTTTGAAGCCTATAAAGCCAATAGAGACGAAACTCCAGAAGCAATTAAAATTGCAGTTCCTTATATTCAAGAGATTCTAAAAGCCATGCATATCCCAATTATGGTAAAGGAAGGTTTTGAAGCTGACGATGTTATAGGAACACTTTCCAAACAAGCAGAAAAAGAGGGCTATAAAACTTTTATGGTGACACCTGACAAAGATTTTGCACAATTAGTTTCTGAAAATATTTTTATGTACAAACCTCGTTTTGGTGGTGGTTATGATATCTGGGGAATCCCAGAAGTACAAGAAAAATTTGGTGTCGAGACTCCAGAACAAGTAATTGATTTTTTAGGAATGATGGGGGATTCTGCTGACAATATTCCTGGCCTACCTGGTGTTGGAGAAAAAACTGCCAAAAAGTTTTTAGCTGCTTATGGTTCAATGGAAAACTTATTAGCTCATACGCATGAGCTTAAAGGGAAAATGAAAGAAAAAGTTGAGGGAGCTAAAGATTTAGGCTTACTTTCTAAAAAATTAGCAACTATTATGTTGAATGTCCCTGTCTCTTTTCATGCCAAGGATTTTGAATTAAACCAACCCAATTTAGAAAAAGTGACCGAGCTTTTTAACGAATTAGAATTTAGAAACTTGTTGGTTAACTTTAGGCGAACATTTAGTGCAGATACGGACTCTTCTTCAAGCAACCTCCCTAAAGATTCAATCGAAGAAAAACCAAAAGTAGCTAAAAAAAGTGTGCAAAATAATACCGATGGACAATTTGATTTGTTTGCAACGCCAGGAACTGGAGCTATTTCTGACTCAGAGGAAATGTCAGGGTTCAAAACAATTAAAAATACCAACCATTTTTACCAACACATCGATTCTCCCCTATCTAGAAAATTATTTTTGAAAAAGTTAATGCAACAAAGAGCTGTGTGTTTTGATACAGAAACAACTGGACTAAAAGCACTAGAGGTTGCCTTAATTGGAATCGCTTTTTCTTATGAAGCAGGAAAAGGATATTATGTTTCATTTCCAACAAATCAAGAAGAAACTGCTTCAATTTTAAATGAGTTCCGCCCATTTTTTGAAAGTGATATTGAAAAAATTGGTCATAATTTAAAATATGACATCAAAGTGTTGTCCAATTACAATATCGATGTCAAAGGAAAATTATTTGACACAATGATTGCGCATTATCTTATCAATCCAGATATGCGTCATAATATGGATATCTTGTCAGAAACCTACTTAAATTATCAACCGGTTTCTATCACAGAATTAATTGGCAAAAAGGGGAAAAATCAACTCTCTATGAGAGCTGTCCCTATTGCAGATCAAACAGAATATGCTGTTGAAGATGCAGATATCACCTTGCAATTGAAAGAACATTTTTCCAAAGAATTAGAGAGTGGTAAACTTACTGAGTTATTTAACAATGTTGAACTGCCTTTGGTATCGGTTTTAACAGCAATGGAAATTGAAGGGATCAACATCAACGTAGATTTTTTAAAGGATTTATCGATTACATTAACAGAAGACATCAATAGGCTTGAAAAAGAAATATACCAGCAAGCGGGCGAAGAATTTAACATTGCATCTCCAAAACAATTAGGAATTGTCTTATTTGAAAACATGGAATTGGTAAAAAAACCAAAAAAGACTAAGACAGGTCAGTATTCTACCGCTGAAGATGTACTTTCTTATTTGGCAAAAGACCATCAAATTATTAAAGATGTTCTAAAATACAGACAGTATAAAAAATTACAATCTACCTATGTAGATGCATTGCCAAATGAAGTAAATCCTAAAACTGGAAGAATTCATACACAATATATGCAGGCAGTTGCTGCAACAGGAAGATTAAGCTCTAACAACCCGAATTTACAAAACATCCCTATTCGAACAAAACGCGGACAAGAAGTTCGTAAATCATTTATTCCAAGGGATGAAAATCATGTATTGTTGGCAGCTGATTACAGCCAAATTGAATTGCGTATCATCGCGGCTTTGAGTAAAGAAGAAAATATGATCAATGCCTTTAAAAATGGAGAGGATATTCATGCATCTACAGCGGCAAGAGTCTTTGATGTTCCTTTAGATGAAGTTACCCGTGAGCAAAGAAGCAATGCAAAAACAGTAAACTTTGGAATTATTTATGGAGTCTCTGCTTTTGGCTTGAGTAATCAGACAGATTTAACAAGAGGGGAAGCCAAAGAATTGATTGACACCTATTATGAAACCTATCCAAAATTAAAAGCTTTTATGTCTGCACAAGTAGATTTTGCTAGAGAACATGGGTATGTAGAAACTGTTTTAAAAAGACGCAGGTATTTAAAAGACATCAATTCTAGGAATGCTATGGTAAGAAATGGTGCAGAAAGAAATGCAGTAAACGCACCAATTCAAGGTTCTGCTGCAGACATTATTAAACTTGCGATGATCAATATTCACAAACGCTTTGAAGAAGAAAACTTTCAATCAAAAATGTTATTACAAGTCCATGACGAACTCGTTTTTGATGCACATAAAGAAGAATTAGAAATTATAAAACCAATCATAAAATTCGAAATGGAAAATGCCTTTAAAATGACTGTTCCTTTGGATGTCGAGGTTGGCCTGGGAGAAAATTGGTTGGAAGCGCACTAAAGAAATGAATTTTATACGTAATTTTGCAGCCAAATGATGAGTATCATCTCTAAAGACATACAAAAAGCAGTTGCGCTTCTAACCAATGAAGAGTTAGTTGCTATACCCACAGAAACTGTGTATGGTTTAGCAGGAAATATTTTTAGCGAAAAAGCAATCAAAAGTGTTTTTTCAACAAAAAAACGCCCGTTTTTTAATCCATTAATCGTGCATATACCATCTGTAGATTCCTTAGAAAATATAGTGAGTTATGTCCCTGAAAAAGCCAAATTATTAGCAACAGCTTTTTGGCCTGGGTCTATGACGTTGGTTCTAAAAAAGAAAGCAGCAATTCCAGATTTAATCACTGCTGGAAAAGATACTGTAGCTGTTCGTGTTCCAAATCACCCGGTAACTTTAGAACTTTTAAAACAATTGCCATTTCCTTTAGCTGCACCAAGTGCAAATCCTTTTGGAAGTATTAGTCCCACAAAACCAACACATGTAGAGCGGTATTTTAAAGAGGAAATCAACGTAAAGATGGTACTAGATGGTGGTTCTTGTTCTAATGGAATAGAATCTACCATTATTGGTTTTGAAAATGACGAACCCATAATTTACAGGTTAGGTGCGTTGGCTTTAGAGGAAATTGAAGCTGTTGTGGGTGAAATTCCCGTCAAAAACAAAAAAGAAGAAAACCCTGATGCACCGGGAATGTTGGCAAGACATTATGCACCCTCTACTAGAACTATTCTTGTAGACGATATCGATAATATGGTCAAATCTCATATAGGTAAAAAAATGGGTGTGCTTGTTTTCAAAAATTCATTAAATAATAGGTCTTTAAATGAAATAGTTTTATCAAAAAAAGGTTCTATGCAAGAAGCAGCATCCAAATTATATGATTCCTTACACGAATTAGACAACAAAAATTTAGATCTAATTATTGCAGAACGTTTTCCAGACAAAGGCCTGGGAAAATCTATAAACGATCGTTTGCAACGTGCGACTTTTAGTAGTTAAACACCACTTCTTTGAAACAACTACACTTTTTTACAACCCCTATTTCTGGAATACAAGTTCCAAAAAAATTCACATTCCCTTTTTACTATGAACCACATCAATTAGCAGAAATTGCTGTAAAAGAAGTGCAAAATTATTTAGAAAATCAAACAGATTTTACACATAATTTTGGCTTGTGTTCTAACAATACAATAGATGCTATTGGTAAAATGTTTGGGGTTTTAGTGGTAAAAAATCGTGAGGATAAATTCGGTTTTTTAGTTGCTTTTTCTGGGAAATTAGAAGACGAAAGTTGTCCGGATTTTTTTGTCCCACCTGTTTTTGATTTAAGAACAGAAAATAGTTTTTTTAGAAAAGGTGAACAAGAAATAGAGAAAATAAGCGCAAAAATATCCTTTTTAAAAAACGATGAAAAATACCTTCAATTGAAAATTAGGGTTGAAAAACGAACCAAAGAAATTGAACAGGATTTAGAGCTTCAAAGAAAAAAAATGAAGCTTGCTAAAAAAAACAGAAAACATCGGAAACAAGAAGGATTAAAAAATTTAACTGAAACTGCTTTTCTTGAACTATCAAAAAAACTAACACAGGAAAGTTTTAACAATCAGTTTTTCTATAAAGAATTAGTGGAATATTACGAGCAAAAAAACCATAAAGAAAGGCAAAAACTCATCAATATTGAAGATGAAATCTACCGCTTAAAAGAAAAGAGAAAAGAGATTTCTGCTGATTTACAAAAAGTGCTGTTTGAAAAATTTCAATTTTTAAATCAACAAAAAGAACCGAAAGCACTTCTAGATATTTTTAACGACCCAGCTATAAAACCCCCTGCAGGCTCTGGAGAATGTGCTGCACCAAAATTATTACAGTTTGCTTTTAAAAAGAATCTTACTCCTATTTGTATGGCAGAGTTTTGGTGGGGAATTTCCCCTAATTCAGCCGTTAGAAAGCATAAAAACTATTATGCCGCTTGCTTAAGTAGATGCAAACCTATTTTAAAGCATATGTTAACTGGGATTGAAATGGATGATAATGTATTAATCAAGCAAATTTCTACAAACAAAAGTTTAGAAATTATATATGAAGATGATGAATTGATTGTTGTAAATAAACCTGCTGAATTTTTATCTGTTCCAGGGAAAAATATTACCGATTCTGTTTATACTAGAATTCAAAAAAAATATCCAAATGCAACAGGGCCGTTAATTGTGCACAGATTAGACATGTCCACTTCTGGAATTTTGATACTCACAAAAACTAAAGAAGCAAATGCCAATTTACAAGATCAATTTACAAAAAGAACCATTAAAAAAAGATATGTTGCTGTACTAGATGGAAATCTATCAGAAACTAATGGAAAATTAAACCTTCCTTTACGAGTGGATTTAAATGACAGGCCAAGACAACTAGTAGATTATAAACATGGTAAAAACGCAGAAACAAATTGGGAATTAATTCAAAGGGAAAATGGTAAAACACGCGTCTATTTTTACCCAATTACGGGGAGAACGCATCAATTAAGAGTCCATGCTGCACATAAAGACGGATTGAACACCCCTATATTTGGTGATGATTTGTATGGAAAAAAAGGAAACAGATTGCATTTACATGCAGAATGTATTGAATTTTTACATCCATCTACGAAAAAAACAATGCGTTTTACTGTGGCTGCAGATTTTTAAAAGAAAGAAAATTCTATCCCTAAGGAAACACTGTCTAATTTATTGTTTTCAAAGCCCATTAACCCTTTTCTATGAAAATCTAATCGAATAATAGTATTCCATCTGCCTGTTCCTTTTACCTGGGTCCCCAAGCCTAAACGATAGTAACTCCCATCTGGAAACTCCCTAGAGGGCCTCCACATTTTTCCATAACTTACTTCTGTAAAAAATTGATCTCCTTGATTTTCAGTAATGATATATTTCATACTACTGTAGGTTGGAAATGCACTTAATGCATGATTCCAATGATAATCAAATCCTCCGTTTATACTTATCGCAAATCTCTTTTTAAACTCGTAACCAAAACCCATTCTAAGAAGGATTGCCGATGGAATTATGAGAGGCTCTCCATCGTCTGGGTCTAGGGTATAACCTTCGTTGATCCCAAAAGTTAGGTTTGCAGCTCCTGTAAAGAATGGTTTCCCTAGTTTTTCTTGTGAAAAGAATGTCATTGGTACTAAAAAGAGTAAAATTAGAATGTATTCCTTTTTCATATTATAAATTTAGAATACGATCATTTAAACAAAAACTAGACCAATCCACAAGGATCAAAAAAACTAACTTTTTAAAATTTTCAAAAAAATATCTCGGTCAACTTCCCTTGCTCCCAAACTTGCTAGATGTTCATTGTAAATTTGACAATCTATTAATGTATAATTTTTATATTTAGCCAAGTATATAAATGCTAATTTTGAGGCATTAGAAACTTTACTAAACATACTTTCCCCACAAAAGATATTATTTATTTCCAACCCATATAAGCCGCCAACCAACTCGTTTTCAAACCAAACTTCTATAGACTTTGCAATCCCTTTTTGATGTAAATTAATATAGGCTTGCTCCATCTCACCGGTAATCCAGGTACCAAAACCATCGTTTCTATCGATGGTTTTACAATTGTAAATTACTTCTCTAAAAGCCTTGTTTTCAGTTATGATATATTTATTTTTCTTGATGATTTTTTGCATGGATTTAGATACTTTTAAAGCATCAGGAAACAAAATCATTCTTTTGTGAGGGCAATACCAAACAATAGGCTCTCCTTCGGAATACCAGGGGAATATTCCATTATTGTATGCATAAATTAATCGTTCTTCACTCAAATCTCCTCCTAAAGCAATAATTCCATCGTTATTTGTAGATTCATAGGAAGGAAATTCTAGTGCGCTATTGAGCCAAATCATTTGATGTATTTTACTACAAAAATAATAAATTCATAAAAAAATATTAATGTCAATAATTATTAGATTTTATATAAATTAAGTCCTTATTTTTGTAAAATATTATTTTGGAAATAAAAAAATGCCTAGAAAAAAGAAAATAAAAACTAAAAAAGAGATTGCTAAATTAATGCATCTTTACTATTCAAGAACAGGTTTTTACATGTTTATTTGGGAGAGTATCAAAAAAACTTTTATTCCGGTATCTTGCGTTATAATTTCTCTTTTTTTACTTAACAAATATGTATTTAATATCAATGAACTATTGGCCTCTATTACTGAATCGTTGTCTAAACTAGGGGTGTTTTCGTTATTCTTTACATCAGAGACGATTCTAGGATTAATCCCTCCAGAAATATTTATAGCCTGGTCTAAAAAAACTTCAGAACCAATTTTAAATTTAACGATACTTACCACACTCTCCTATTTTGGCGGACTGTCTTCTTACTTTATCGGAGAACAATCTTTAAAAATAAATACTGTTAAAAATTATTTAGAGGTTAAAATGGAAAAGCATTTAAAGAACTCAAAAAAATGGGGTGGTTTTTTAATTTTAGTTGGGGCATTATTACCTCTGCCTTTTTCAATTTCTTGTATGACTGCAGGAATGATTAAATATCCATTTAAAAATGTTGTTTTATTTGGGTTATTTCGATTTGTTCGATTTGCCCTTTATGCATTGGCTATTTTTCAAGTTGTAGACTAATAATTAACTATATTTGATCCATGGGATTAACAAATAATGACATTTTAAAAAAATTGCGTGTCGCTCATAAATTACGGGACACAGATATTGTAGAAATTTGCGCTTTGGTAGATTTTAGAGTAAGTAAAGGTGAATTGGGAGCCCTATTCAGAAGTGAAGAACATCCAAAATACAAAGAATGTGGAGATCAAATTTTGCGTAATTTTCTGAATGGTTTAATCATACATCTCAGAGGTCCAATGCCCAAAAAGAGCGAGAATAAAAGTTAATCGATTCTATTTTTACAGGATGTACTCCAAATAAAAAGAGTGCAAAATAAATTTGCACTCTTTAATATTAAAATTCTTTAATTGCCTCTTTTATTAGAAAGGTAAATCATCCGGTTCTTCATTAGAAACATTTGATGCTGGTTCAAATTGATCTACTGGAGGCAGGTTATTACTGTTAGCAGCTTGAGATAAATTCTCTATTCTCCATCCTTGTATAGAATTAAAATATTTAGCTTCACCTTGAGGGTTAATCCATTCTCTACCTCTTAAATTGATTGAAACTTTCACATCTTGTCCTACTGAATAATTGTTTAACAAATCGCATTTGTCTTGAACAAATTCTATCATGATCATTTGTGGATATTGATCATCTGTAGTAACTACCAATTCTCTTTTTCGAAATCCGTTAGCGCCAAAAGTTTGAACGTCTCCAATGATTTTTATTTTACCAATAACTTCCATAATTTTTAATTTAACAAAAGTACTTTCCAAGCACTTTCCACATCATTATTTTTTAAATATTCTTGAACAAATGTATGTTTTTTTGTGGTTTCTAATCCAATAAATTCAGGATGTTCTTTCCCAAAGTTATTAACAGCCTCTTGAGTTGGCAATTGAGCTATATTTCCCAGCAATCCTAGATTGTTCCCTGTTAAAACTTGACTGTTTCTAACTTCCATAGGAAGTGCATCAACTCCAATTCCTAGAGTAGTAATTGGTTTTGGGATTTCAAAAAAACCTTCTCGAGCTCTTGTATAAAAACTTCCTCCTGCTCTTGCAACCAAATCAATTTTATATTGATCAATAGATCCGTCTTCTGCGAGAACTTGATCGGAAATATGAATTTTCAAAACTTCACAAATAATTAAATTTCCTGCTCCAGCATTCTCACCTGTAAAAATAACATCGTTTACTTTACACTCAAATTGCACCGGAGATTCTGCAACTCTATAGGGTTGTATCTTATCAGACGGCAACATGGTAAACCCTGCTTTTTGAAACTCATTGACCCCCTCGGGATACTCTGAGCTACTCAAAGACATTTGCTGAACAATTCCATAATTTACTACATTTATAACAACTTGCTTAGTTGCTATGGCATTGTCTAAGGTATGCTTTGTGGTATTATTTTTTACTCTTCTCGCAGGAGAAAAAATTAAGATCGGTGGGTTGGCACCAAAAACATTAAAAAAACTAAAAGGAGATAAATTAGGGTTCCCATCTACATCTATAGTGCTCGCAAAAGCAATTGGTCTTGGCGCAATTGCTCCTAACAAATAACTATGAAGTTTTTTAATTGAAATCTCTTTTGGGTCTATAGAAAGCATTTTAAATAATTTGATAGGTAAATATACTATCAAATCTTTAAACAAGTTACTATGGTAGAAAACTTTATATTTGTTTTAATGAAATTTCCAACGATCAATACTTTATTTAAACGCATTGCAATTTTAATTTCTCTCGTTATCGTCTCCTTAATTTTATGGAATACGTACACCTTCTTTCAAAAGTTCAAACAGGAAGAACGTATTAAAATGGAAATACTAGCCTCTGCACTGAAGGAATTTGCAACCAATTCAAATTTAAATGGAAATTTTGATTTACCATTGAAAATAATTCAGAACAATAATAATATCCCCATGATTCTGGTGGGTGAACATGGAGAAATAAGCCAATTTCAAAACCTTGATTCGGTTAAATCCTTGGATCCGGAATATCTGGAAAACCAATTGACAAAAATGAAAGCTGAAAACAAGCCTATTAAAGTCAGCTACAAAGGAAAAAACAAACAATTTATTTATTACAGAAATTCAGACTTACTAAATAAACTTACCTACTACCCGATTGCTCTAATTCTAGTGTTATTGCTTTTTTTAAGTGTTATTTACTTATTTTATAACTCCACCAAAATTGCCGAAACCAATAAGCTTTGGACAGGAATGGCTAAGGAAACCGCACACCAAATAGGGACTCCTTTATCTTCTCTCTTGGGTTGGATTGCAATTTTAAAAATGGAAAAAATAGAACATCAATATCTCGAAGAAATTGAAAAAGACGTCTCAAGATTAAACACAATTGCGAATCGTTTTTCTAAAATTGGATCCATCCCAGAATTAAAAAAAGAAAATATTATTCCTATTACAAAACATGCTTTTGACTATTTGAAATTAAGAAGTTCCAAACAAATTTCATTCTCATTTATTAACTCTCAAAATGAAATTGACGCTTATTTAAATAAAGAATTATACAGTTGGGTCATAGAAAATATTATCAAAAATTCTATTGATGCCATGTCAGGCAAAGGAGAACTAACCGTGAAAATAGAACATACTTCTAAAAAAATAAAAGTTGCAATTTCTGATACAGGAAAAGGGATCCCAAAAAATCTTCATAAATTAATCTTTAAACCTGGTTTTACAACAAAAAAACGGGGTTGGGGTTTAGGTCTATCACTTTCTAGAAGAATTGTTCAAGATTATCACAAAGGAAAAATTATGGTGCAAAAATCTGAAATAGGCAAAGGAACTACTTTTGAAATTTTACTAAATAAGGCGTAGTCGCCGAATCAATCTTCATTAAAACTCTGTTTATTCGAATTTGCTAGCGATCTGTTTTGCTAGCGATATAAAGTCTTCATTGGAACATGTAACTTTTTGTGTAAACTGTATATCTACCATTGAATTTAAAGGAATTAAATGAACATGTACATGAGGAACTTCCAGACCAATAACACTCATCCCGATTCTACTGTTAGGAACTGCTTTTTCAAGTGCTTTTGCAACCCGATACGAAAAATCCATTAAATCTTTGTATGCCTCTTTGGATAAATCGAAAATCTTATCTTCTTCTTTTTTTGGAACCACTAGGGTATGTCCTTTTGCATTCGGATTAATATCTAAAAAAGCAATAAAATCATCATCTTCTGCAACCTTATAACAAGGAATTTCCCCATTGATTATTTTTGTAAATACACTCATGTTCTCAAATGTTTATTAAACAATAACTTTTTAGTAAAGGTAACAGAAAATTATATTGAACACTGATTCAACATCACTTTAGAAGAGGATTCTTTCATTATCTAGAAATAGAAATTACCTCAAATTTCATAACTCCATTGGGAACTTGAATTTCTGCAACATCTCCTACTTTCTTTCCTAATAAACCTTTACCTATAGGAGAATTTACGGATAGTTTTCCATTTCTAACATCTGTTTCAGAATCTGCCACCAATGTGTACGAAAACTCCATTCCATTAGTAGTATTCTTAATTTTCACTATTGAGTGAATCAATACTTTGGATGTGTCCAACTGAGATTCGTCAATAATTCTAGCATTTGAAATCACATTTTTTAACTTTGCAATTTTAAATTCTAAATGAGATTGTTCTTCTTTAGCTGCATGATATTCTGCATTCTCACTTAAATCACCCTTGTCGCGGGCATCTGCAATTTCCTGTGTTACTCTTGGACGCTCAATTTGCTCAAGCTGCACCAATTCATCTTTCAATTTCTTTAATCCTTCTGCGGTATAATAAGATATATCACTCATTTTATTTTATTTAAAGTTCAACAATTTTAATTCGTAAAGTGATTAAAATTATAACTATGGGTCTAAAACACCCCCCTTTATTAATGTGTCTAAATTTAAAAATCTCATTACCTAAAGAGGAATGAGATTGTCATACAAATGTACAAAATATTTGTAAATTGCCATCGTTAAACTAGTCTTGGTATATTTATATGAACATAAAAACACTTTTTTTCTTTTTCTTTTTAGGTTTTTTAAACTGCTCTAATCATCAAGATTTAAATAATTGCATTCAATCTTTACCCTTAAATTATACAACAGACTTAAACAATCCACAGTTAATAAATGTTCTAGTTCCAGGTGGTTTTGTAGAACTTTCTGGGGGTTCTAAAGGAATTCTTTTAATAAATGTAAATGGCAATGAATTTGTTGCTTATGATAAATTATGTCCAGTAAATGATTGCGATACACCAATGACTTTTGAAAGAGGTATCGTCTTAAAATGCCAATGTGACCAAAGTGAATACGGTGTTGGAAAAGGTATTGGAGGAGCTCCACAAACAGATGGTTTTATCTGCCCTGCAATAGAATACAGCGTGAAAAAAAATGGCACAGTACTTCGAATCACAAATTTTTAATAGCATACATAATTTAAGTTGCTTATTTTTGCCAAAACACAACTTTACAGAACGTGAAAAATTATTTTTCTTCAGATTTTAAATTAGGTATTCTTGGTGGGGGACAATTGGGACGAATGCTTTTGGCAGAAACTCAAAAATTTGACATTCACACCGCTGTTTTAGAAAGTAATAAAAACGCCCCTTGTGCAGCTATTTGCAATGAATTTGTTCTTGGAGACTTATTAGATTTTGAGGCAGTATACAATTTCGGAAAAAAAGTAGACCTTTTAACTATTGAAATAGAAAACATAAACCTTGATGCTCTAGATCGATTAGAAGCTGAAGGTGTAAAAATATTCCCAAAGCCAAAAGATTTACGAATCATTCAAAGTAAAGCAAGACAGAAAAAATTTTATTTAGAACATCATATTCCTACAGCGGCTTTTCATCATTTTGAACATTTGGATGAGCTAAGACATTCTTTTGAAAATATAGATATTACATTCCCTTTTGTTTGGAAAGCAGCGCGTTTTGGATACGACGGAAATGGAGTTAAAATTGTAAGAAATAGCACTGATCTAAACAGTCTACCAAATGAAGAATGTATTATCGAAGAATTAATCCCTTTTAAAAATGAACTGGCAGTAATCGTTGCTAAAAATGAAGGTGGAGAAACCAAAACATATCCTGTTGTTGAGATGGAGTTTCACCCTGAGGCCAACCAAGTTGAATACGTAATTTGCCCTGCAAGAATTAACGCTAACATTGCAAAAAAAGCGAGAGAAATAGCTTTAAAAGTGGTAAATGATCTGGATTTTGTAGGCTTATTAGCTGTCGAAATGTTTCAAACAGAAACTGATGAGATTTTAGTAAATGAAGTTGCTCCAAGACCTCATAATTCAGGACATTATTCTATTGAAGCAAGTTATACAAATCAATTTGAACAACATTTACGAAGTATTTTAAACCTCCCTTTAGGGGCTACTGCTAGTAAAGTTGCAGGAATTATGGTTAATTTAGTGGGTGAAGAAGGTTTTTCTGGTGAAGTTATTTATCAAAACATAGAAAAAATCATTAAAATTGATGGCGTTACCCCACACATATATGGGAAAAAAGAAACACGTCCGTTTAGAAAAATGGGACATGTCACCATCGTAAATTCTGAGATTGACATCGCAAGGGAAATAGCACAAAAAGTAAAAGAAACAATAAGAGTTATAAGTAAGTAATTATGGTAGGAATAATAATGGGAAGTGATTCTGATCTTCCGATCATGCAAGAAGCAATAGATATTTTAGAAAGTTTAGACATTCAAATAGAAGTGGATATTGTCTCCGCTCACAGAACTCCCGAAAAACTTTTTGACTATTCGTCTAACGCGCACAAAAGGGGTGTAAAAGTAATTATTGCAGGTGCAGGCGGTGCCGCTCATTTACCGGGAATGGTGGCTTCTATGAGTCCACTACCAATAATTGGAGTCCCTGTTAAAAGCAGCAACTCTATAGATGGCTGGGATTCAGTATTATCAATTTTACAAATGCCAGGAGGAGTCCCTGTCGCTACTGTTGCATTAAATGGTGCTAAAAATGCTGGAATTTTAGCCGCGCAAATTATTGGTGCTTCAGATCAATGTACTCTTGATAAAGTGATCGCCTATAAAGAAGGTTTGAAGCTAAAAGTTGAAAAAGCGTCTAAAAGAATTAAAAAATAATCTATTTAACTACTGATTTTTACCCCAATTCATTGAAAATATGAATCCACTATTACAAAATTTCAACACCCCTCCTTTTTCTAAAATTTCTACTTCAGACTTCAAACCTGCCATCGAAAAAGGGATCGAAATTGCAAAAGCAGAAATACAAGAAATCATAAATAATTCTGCTCCCCCAAATTTTAAAAATACCACAGTTGCTTTAGATTGTGTAGGAGAAAAATTAAATAGAATTACTAGTATTTTTTTTAATCTAAACGCAGCTGAAACAACTGATGAACTCCAGAAAATTGCACAAGAAGTTTCTCCAAAACTAACAGCGTTTAAAAATGATGTCACTCTAAATGATGATTTGTTTAAAAAAGTGAAAACTGTTTTTGACAATAGAGAAACATTACATTTAACTCAAGAAGAAGGAATTCTTCTAGACAAGCAGTACAAAAGTTTTGCAAGAAATGGCGCAAACTTAAATGAGTCCGACAAAAAAAAACTTCGTGAAATTGATGCACAACTTTCTACCTCTTCTTTAAAATTTGGAGAAAATGTATTGGCAGAAACCAATACTTTTCAAATGCATTTGACAAACGAAAAAGATGTATCCGGACTCCCTGAAAGCGTCAAAGAAGCTGCCAAAGAAATGGCTATCTCTAAAGAAAAAAAAGGGTGGGTTTTTACTTTAGATTACCCAAGTTATATCCCTTTTTTAACCTATGCAGACAATAGGGAATTACGTAAAAAAATAGCAATTGCCGCAGGAAAAAAAGCATTTCAAAAAAATGCTTTTAATAATGAATCCATAGTTTTAGAAATTGTAAATCTACGCCATCAAAGAGCCAATCTATTGGGCTACAAAACACATGCTCATTTTGTTTTGCAAGAGAGAATGGCTGAAACACCTGAAAAAGTAATTGAGTTTTCAAACAACTTATTAGAGAAAGCAAAACCTGCTGCTATCAAAGAGTTTGAAAATTTAAAAAAGTATGCAAAAAAATTAGACAAAATTGACCAGCTTCAAAAATGGGATGGTGCTTACTATTCAGAAAAATTAAAAAAGGAATTGTTTGATCTGGATCAAGAGTTATTGAAGCCTTACTTTACCTTAGAAAATGTAATTGCTGGTGTTTTTGAGATTGCCAATAGACTATATGATTTAAATTTTGAGGAAACTTCTACTATTGACAAATATCATGAAGATGTGAAAACCTATCGTGTTACGGATAATAATGGGGAATTTATAGCTGATTTTTATGCTGATTTTCACCCGAGAAAAGGCAAAAGAAATGGAGCATGGATGACCTCCTACAAAACACAACAAATTAAAAACGGAATCAACGAACGCCCACAAGTTTCTATTGTTTGTAATTTTACAAAACCAACTAAAACAACCCCTTCTTTGTTAACTTTTAACGAAGTTACTACCCTTTTTCATGAATTTGGTCATGCATTGCATGGAATGTTAGCCAATACCATCTACGGTAGTTTATCAGGAACCTCAGTCTCTTGGGATTTTGTAGAATTACCAAGTCAAATTTTAGAAAATTGGTGTTATGAAAAAGAGGCACTGGAACTATTTGCCAAACATTACAAAACTGGTGAAGTTCTTCCAATGAAATATATAGAAAAAATAAAAGAGTCTGCAAGCTTTCATGAAGGAATGCAAACTTTACGTCAATTAAGTTTTGGACTTTTAGACATGCATTGGCATGGTCAGAATCCATCAGAAATAAAATCCGTAAAGGAATTCGAAAATAACGCTTTTGCAGATATAAAATTATATCCAGATGTTTCAGAAAACTGTATGAGTACTGCTTTTTCTCATATTTTTCAAGGAGGGTACTCTGCGGGATATTATTCTTATAAATGGGCAGAAGTATTGGATGCTGATGCTTTTGAATACTTTTTAGAAGAAGGAATTTTCAACAAAAAAGTTGCCACGAAATTCAAAGAAAATATTTTATCAAAAGGAGGAACAGAAAAACCAATGGTTTTATACAAACGCTTTAGAGGTAAAGAACCAAAATCAGATGCTTTACTAAAAAGAGCTGGTCTTATTTAAAAAAGGGGGAAGCACCCCCTATTCAATCGTATTTTTGGTTACTCTTTTCAATATTCATCAACCCATGTGAATAAATCATCTTAAAAAGGTATTTTTTAGATAAAAAATGTCTTTTTAACCGTAAAAGACTTTACTTTCATATACCAATATTTTATTGGCACTTTAGTAAAGATCTCTTTTTATGAAAAAAATATTATTAATCTGCAGTTGTATACTATCCTCTTTTTTTAGCTACAGTCAAGATGTAGAAATTTCTATACAGCAAGACGCTAGACTATTACTCATAGGAGACAGTAAAACTAATAATGTACTAACTTTAAACATCTTAACTAAGATAGAAATTCCCATTATAAGATTCCGTAGTAATCATATTTCTATCTATCCCTCAGTTGAATATGCAGATTTAGCAGGTGATAATTTTCAACGTTATGCAATTGGAGTATCCTATCACATAAGCAAAATTTATCCAAAAATTGGAGCGACTGCATTTTTTGATATTGGAAATATTTATAGACAAAATAGCCATTTTTTAAGTTATAGCATTACTGGTGAACTAAGTTATAGGATTAATCACTGGCTAAAAATTATCGGTTCACAACAAGTAACTCAAAGAAATGATCTAAAAACACTCTATAACAACAAAAATGAGTTTTTGATTAGTGGTTTTTTTGGTGTGAAAATTTCATTGTAAATCTCAAAAAAAAAATTGATTGCCAATGAAAAAATATTTTGATTTAAGAAGCCCCTTAATGAGAATTTTTATTCTTCTGTTCAATCCATTTACTCATGTATTTTGAAGCTTGAACAGTTTTATATTGCAATAAACTTCCTAAAAAATTAAAGATCCTGTGTTTCTCAAGACTGTGTTGAATGTGATTAATTTTGTTAAAAAGTAATTTTGCATTTTTTTCTTTGTGGTAGATTGAATTGATTATTGTAATGCCATTTAATTGAGCCTGTTCCCAGATAGATTTATCAGTATATAACTCTTTTGCCTTCAATGCAAAATCAGAAAATTCATCTTCAATAAAGCCATTCCAAGGAAATTGTTCACTCATTCCTTCTACCCCAATTGAGGTAGTAATACTCGGAGTTCCACAAAGCATTGCTTCTGTTAGTTTTCCTTTAATTCCAGCACCAAAATTCAAAGGAGCCAAAACTACTCTTGCATTTCCAACAACTTGATTTGCATTTTCCGCAAATCCTTTAATGATAAAACCTTCCTTTTTGTTGTGAAGTTGCTCAATTTGCTGATTCAAATAAGCGCCATAAATATGGATTTCTACATTTGGAAGATGCGCTCTAATCTTGCTCCAAATTTCATTTTTTAAAGACAAAACAGCATCGACATTTGGCTTATGCATGTAATTCCCTATAAAAACAAAATGCGCTCTCTTTTCAAAAGATTTCCATTTTTGTTGGTGACAAAAATCAATTCTATCAAAAAGAAAAGGCAAATACATTAAAATGGACTCTTCTATTTTAAAGGTGTTTTTTAATATTTCAATCTCAAATTTAGAGATGATTAAAGAGAGATCACATCTTAAAATAGCGGCAATTTCTCGTTTTGAAATGTCTTGCTTGAGAAGCTCCTCCTGAGAAAACTGAATATTCTTCTTGAGACAGATTTCTCTTGTTTTTCGCAAACAATGTAAATCTTCAGTATCTAAGACCCTGATTGCCTGAGGACAATACTCTGCTATGCGCCAACCAAATTGTTCTTCCGTTATAAAACGATCAAATAAGACTATTTGTGGTTGTAATTTTTTTATAAAATGATCAAAAGAAATATGATTCAATTCAATGAAAAACTCATGAACTCCCAAAGAAACAAGATCGAATGCTTTTTCACTTTTTTGCGCAGCAGAGACAAAAGTTACTTCATACGCTCTTTCTAAAAACTGAGTAATTAACTGTAACATTCTTTTCCCTGCGGCAGAAGAATTGGGTTCGACCCAAACAGACCCAATAATTAAAACTTGTTGTCGTATCAATTATTTCTTATTCATTTGTTGCAAATAATCTGCCTGTACTTTTTTACTCCAAATCACAACAGCATTAATTTGTTCTGCTGTTAAGTTTGCTTCAGAATGCGTCCATGAATAGGATTTTAAAGGCATTTCACCTTCTTCTACCTCTTCATACAATTCTTCCATTTTATGTGCTTTCTTTTTTAACGAATATTCATTCCATTTTGAAAAGTTCAAATGCTGTTTTCCTTCTTTCACATGGTGTGCTAACCAATAATTTACAGGAGTAATCTTATTATACCATGGATATACTGTTTTGCTAGAATGACAGTCATAACAACTCGTTTGAAAAATATTTTTTACCTCTTCAGAAGGGTTTGTTTCTGAAATAAAAGCAGCTACAGAAGCAATATTTCCATCATTTTTTTCAGGTCCAAAAAATTGTGAAATAAGTAAGAATAATATAAAAAAAATACCTGTTTTTTTAAGAGTGCTCATTGTTTATATTTTAGAAAGTAAAACTACTAAATTCTCCCTTTATTTTGTGAAAATATCCTTATTTTTGTGACCAGTTACAAAATAATTACCATAAAGGTTTTATTTTAAAAAAAATACATATGAAATACGATATTATTGTAATTGGTTCTGGTCCTGGAGGATATATCTCTGCTATCAGAGCATCTCAGCTTGGTAAAAAGGTTGCTCTTGTTGAAAAATATGCAACTCTTGGAGGAACTTGTTTAAATGTTGGTTGTATTCCCTCTAAAGCTTTGCTAGATTCTTCGCACCACTACTACGATGCTGTTCATCATTTTGAAGAACACGGAATTTCAGTGAAACAACCTTCTTTCGATTTTGGGAAAATGATTGAAAGAAAAGCAAAGGTTGTAGAAACTACAACAGGAGGGATAAAATATTTAATGGATAAAAATAACATTGATGTCTACGAAGGGTTCGGTTCTTTTGAAGATGCTTCTCATATAAAAGTATCTAAAAATGATGGTTCAGAAGAGCTGATTGAAGGAACAAATATCATTATTGCAACAGGTTCAAAACCAGCTACTTTACCATTTATCTCTTTGGACAAAGATCGTATCATCACTTCTACAGAAGCTCTAAAACTTCTTGAGGTACCAAAACAGTTACTCGTAATTGGTGGGGGCGTTATTGGTTTAGAGCTAGGTTCTGTATACAAACGTTTAGGAGCAGAAGTTACAGTAATCGAATACATGGACAAAATTGTTCCTGGAATGGATACTGATGTTTCCAAGGAATTGCAAAAAGTATTCAAAAAACAAGGAATTAAGTTTGCAACCAGCCATAAAGTTACTTCTGTAGAAAGAGAGGGAGATACCGTGGTCGTGAAAGCAACTGACAAAAAAAATAGAGCCATAGAATTCTCTGGTGATTATTGTTTGGTTTCTGTCGGAAGAAAAGCCTACACAAAAGGATTAGGGTTGGAAAAAGTAGGTGTTGAGGTAAATGAACGTGGTCAAGTCTCTGTAAACGACCATCTACAAACTAATATCTCTAATATTTATGCAATTGGAGATGTTGTAAAAGGTGCCATGCTAGCTCATAAAGCAGAAGAAGAGGGAGTCGTGGTTGCTGAATATCTAGCGGGTGAAAAACCACATATTAACTATAATTTAATCCCTGGTATTGTTTACACATGGCCAGAAGCTGCTGCTGTTGGGAAAACTGAAGACGAATTAAAGGCAGAAAATATTGATTACAAAGCAGGTAAATTTTCTATGAGAGCGTTGGGAAGATCCCGTGCAAGTGGAGATATTGACGGTTTTGTAAAAGTTTTGGCCGATAAAAATACTGATGAAATATTAGGAGTTCACATGGTGGGTGCACGAGTTGCAGATCTAATTATGGAAGCCGCTGTTGCTATGGAGTATAGAGCATCTGCTGAGGATTTAGCAAGAATTTGTCATGGCCACCCAACTTACTCCGAGGCTGTCAAAGAGGCGGCAAAAGCTGCTTGGGACGGAAAACCATTAAACGCATAAATACATTCTATATATATTTTAAAAGCAACCTATTTGGTTGCTTTTTTTGTAGGTAGAATTCGTATTTTTACAAAATATATGCAAAGAATAATTCGAATCTTTAACACAGATAATATGAGTGAATTCAAATCGAATTTACTCAATTGGTCTCAGCAGTTTGAAACTATTATCTGGTTAGATTCCAACCATCATGATCAACAATATTCAAGTTTCGATTGTGCACTGGCTGCAGATGAATTTACGTCCATAAAAACAGATTATCATACTGCTTTTGACAAGCTAAAAGAATATCAAAGCATCACCAAAGATTATATTTTTGGTTACTTAACCTATGATATTAAAAATGACGTAGAACAGCTTTCCTCCTCTAATTTTGATGGTCTAAATTTTGCTGACTTATTTTTCTTTCAGCCTAAAAAACTTATTTTCATCAAAAAAGAGGCTGTTGAATTCCACTATTTAAAAATGATTGAAGGGGAAATTGAAAAGGATTTTGAAGCAATCCAAAAAATGAAAAATCCAAAAAATGAAAAAACACATTCAAAGATCTCCATAAAGCCCAGAATATCCCGAAAAGAATATCATTCAAAAATGCATAAAATTTTAGCTCATATTCAAAGAGGAGATATCTATGAAGCTAATTTCTGTCAGGAATTCTATGCAGAAAACGCCATCATAAATCCTGTAGAAGTCTATAGGCACCTCAATGAAATTTCAGAAACTCCTTTTGCCTCTTTTTTAAAATTAGAGAATCAAATTGCTTTATGTGCATCTCCAGAAAGATACATTAAAAAAGAAGGGATGAAAATAATTTCCCAGCCTATAAAAGGAACTGCCAAAAGAGTGCAAAGTAAACTTAATGACTCACAATTAGCATCGAATTTAATGCAAAATGAAAAAGAACGTGCAGAAAATGTAATGATTGTAGATTTGGTTAGAAATGACCTCTCCAAAACAGCTAAAAAAGGGAGTGTAAAAGTAGAGGAATTATGTAAAGTGTATTCATTTAAACAAGTGCATCAATTAATCTCAACAGTCGTTTCTGAAATTAAAGAAAATACACACCCTGTAGATGTAATTAAAGATACATTTCCAATGGGAAGTATGACCGGTGCCCCAAAAGTTGCGGCAATGAAAATTATTGAAAACGTTGAGGAATCCAAACGCGGCTTATATTCGGGAACTGTTGGCTATTTTACCCCTGAAAGTGATTTTAATTTTAATGTTGTTATTAGAAGTATTTTATACAACGCAGACAAGAAGTATGTTTCTTATTCTGTTGGTGGTGCCATCACAGCTAAATCTATTCCAGACAAAGAATATGAAGAATGCTTATTAAAAGCAAAAGCAATGAAACATGTTTTACTAAATCAAAATAATAAAGAGGATGTTACATCAAGAGGCCCTTTTTAAAAAAACCCTAAATCACTTAAAAGAAAAGCCTACAGAACAGAACATGTTTACAAAGTTTTTAGAAGTGAATCCAAAAGAATGGAAACAACTAAAAATTGCCTTTTCTAAATTTAATAAGAGTAAACAATATGGAAAAACAATTCCTCTACCAAAACCAGAAGTTCTCCTTAGAAAAGAGATTCGAATTTGGTTAAAATCTCAAGTTTAAATTACGTATTTTTGGAGAACAATGTTAGAAAAATTCTCAAATTACGTTCATAAAAATCTTCCTTTATTAAAGGATAAAAAATTATTAGTTGCTGTTTCTGGAGGCGTTGATTCTGTAGCTTTAGCGACACTTCTTTCAGCATTAAAATTTCCTATTTCATTGGCCCATTGCAACTTTAATTTACGAGGAGAAGAGAGTAAATTAGATGAAGAATTTGTTAAAAAATTAGGCAAAAAATTAAATGCATCGGTGTATACCAAGAAATTCAAAACAAAAGAATTCGCTTTAAAAAATAAGACCTCCATTCAGATTACTGCAAGAAATTTGCGTTATAACTGGTTTTCAGAACTGATGGAACAAAATTCTTTTGATTATGTATTGACAGCCCATCATGCAGATGATAACTTAGAAACCTTTTTAATTAATTTAACTCGTGGTACTGGTCTAGAAGGACTTACTGGAATCCCTCAAATTAACGGAAATATTGTGCGTCCTCTTTTAACATTTTCTCAAAAAGAAATTTTAACGTTTGTAAAAGATAACCGTATTGATTGGAGAGAAGACAAAAGCAATGCATCTACAAAGTACATTCGAAATAAAATTAGACACCAAGTTATTCCTTCTTTAAAAGAAATAAATCCTAGTTTGTTAGAGACATTTGCAAAGACCACCAGTTATTTAAAAGAAAGTCAAGAAATTATTGAGAAGCAAATTGAAAAAATAAGATTCGATATTGTTAGTGAAGAAAAGGATACCATCAAAATTAGCATTGAAAAATTAGAACGATTACCGAATCCAAAAGCCTACTTATTCCAGCTTTTAAAAAAATATAACTTTACAGAGTGGAGTAATATATACAACTTACTTTCTGCTCAGTCTGGAAAACAAGTATTTTCTAAAACACATACACTATTAAAAGACAGAGAATATTTATTTCTATTTAAAAAAAGTCCTTCAAAGGATGTTGAAACAATTTTTATCACAGAAGATCAACAAGAAATAACCAACCCAATTCGTATAAGAGTTGAGACCCCCAAACAAACATCGAGAAAAAACAAACAAACTATTTTTCTTGACAAAGAAAAAATCAGGTTCCCTTTAAAATTAAGAAAATGGGAAAAGGGCGATTTTTTTTATCCTTCTGGAATGAGAGGGAAAAAGAAACTTAGTAAATATTTTAAAGATGAGAAATTTTCACTTCTAGAAAAGCAAAATACTTGGTTACTTTGTAATCATGATAATACGATTATTTCCATTATAAATCATCGTCAAGATTCGCGTTTTGAGGCAACTGAACTAACAACTTCCTTGGTTAAAATATCTACATTGTAGAATTATTGCGTTTAAAAAAAAACAAAACTCCCAAAGACTGATATAAATTAAACAATTTAATAACAAAAAGGTAAAATTTATATCGTTTTCGTAAAAAAACAAGTGATTATTGACAAAAAGGTAGGTTCAATGATTGCTGTTTTTTGTAATTTTATTCCGTAAAATTATACCAAAATGAACAGCTTACCTAAGTTAGAAAGATTTAATGAAAATGTACTGTCTAAATATCAAATATACAACAGTATTTTTACCACCCTTCCTTTTGACACCATAGACAATACTGGAGTTTTATTACCTCTTTTACACAAAGTTTGTAAAAAAGGATTTCAACTAGAAAAAAACCCAACAGAAATTGTTGATCATTTTTTTGAAAAATATCAAGACAATCCAACTGAAAAGGAAAAAATAGATTTACTTTTCCTTTTTATTCAATTCATAGAACGTCAGGTTGTTTTATTTGATGCTGTTGAAGATGCAGCCTTTCCTGTAGTCAATAACATGAATGGATTTGGTACTCTGAGAAACTCCAAAGAATCTGCATTTCTTAGCGATAAAAAAGACCAATTAAAAGCTTATTTAGAAGACTTCAAGGTTCGTATTGTACTAACGGCTCATCCAACACAATTTTACCCAGGAACTGTTTTAGGGATCATTACAGACTTAGACAAAGCGATTCAAAATGATGATTTATTATTAATAAAAAAATTATTAGCTCAGCTAGGAAAAACTCCTTTTTACAAAAAAGAAAAACCTTCCCCTTTTGACGAAGCAGTTAGCTTAATTTGGTATTTAGAACACGTATTCTACCATTCTGTTCCTAAAATTTATAACTATATCCAACAGCATGTATACGATGGTGAACCTATAGAAAATGAAATCATAGATCTAGGATTCTGGCCTGGGGGAGATAGAGATGGAAATCCTTTTGTAACGACAAAAATAACGTTGAATGTTGCAGAGAGGTTACGTCAAACTATTTTAAGAAGTTACTACAGAGATATTAGACGTTTGAAAAGACGTTTTACATTTGATGGTGTTCAAAATATCTTATCAAAAGTAGAAAAAAGACTCTACAAACATGTTGTCCGAAGTTATGCTAAAGTTAATTTCTCTCAAAAGATTCTTCTAGAGGAATTGTATGCTGCAAGAGAAATTATTGTAAACAAACATCAGTCTTTATTTGTTGAAGAATTAAATGATGTAATTAATAAAGTTAGAATTTTTGGATTCCACTTTGCTACCTTAGATATTAGACAAGATAGTAGAGTTCATCACAAGGCATTCATTCAAATTGTTGAAGACTTACACAAAATTGGAGATACTACATTTCCGAAAAACTACTTATCACTTTCTGAAAAAGAACAAATTGATATTTTGTCGGTTGTTAAAGGTGAAATTGATACCAATATCCTAACGGATGAAACATCTGTAAAAACCATCGAATCGATCTATGCCTTAAAAGAAATTCAACACAGAAATGGTGAGCGGGGAGCGAATCGTTACATTATTAGTAACAATCAAACTGCTTTGAATGTGATGGAAACCTTTGCAATGTTAAATTTATGCGGTTTTGAAAATGAATTACCCGTTGATGTAATTCCACTTTTTGAAACGGTAGAAGACTTAGAAAATTCGGAGGAAGTAATGCGAACCTTGTATTCTAATAAAACATATAGACACCATGTCTCAAAAAGAAAAGACAAACAAACCATCATGCTTGGCTTTTCTGATGGAACAAAAGATGGTGGATATCTAATGGCAAATTGGGGTATTTTTAAAGCAAAAGAAGCTTTAACAAGAATTTCAAAAGAATTCGATATTGAGGTAATTTTCTTTGATGGACGTGGAGGACCACCCGCACGTGGAGGGGGAAAAACGCATCAGTTCTACGCTTCATTAGGACCAACAATAGAAGATAAAGAAATTCAATTAACCATTCAAGGACAAACTATTAGCTCTAACTTTGGTACCTTGGATTCTTCTCAGTATAACTTAGAACAATTGTTGAGTTCTGGGATAAAAAATGATGTTTTTACAAAAGACCAATTGAATGACACCCACAGAGAACTCATCAATGACTTGGCAAATACAAGTTATCAAACCTATGTAGATTTTAAAAATCATCCTCAGTTTTTACCGTATTTAGAAAAAATGAGTACGTTAAAATACTATGCCAAAACCAATATAGGAAGTAGACCTAGTAAGCGCTCTACCTCCGATAAATTGGATTTTTCTGCGCTGAGAGCCATTCCTTTTGTTGGAAGCTGGAGTCAGTTGAAGCAAAATGTTCCTGGTTTCTTTGGTGTTGGGACTGCTCTAAAAAAATATGAAGACGCGAATAGATTTGACGAAGTTATTGAATTTTATAACGCTTCAGACTTCTTTAAAACACTATTAGAAAATAGTATGATGAGTTTGACAAAATCGTTCTTTGGATTAACTTCTTACATGGCTGATGATCCAGAATTTGGAGAATTTTGGAAATTAATCTACGCTGAATATCAAACGACAAAAAGATTACTTCTAAAAATTACAGGTCATAGCGAATTGATGGAAAATTTCCCAGTAGGAAAAGCATCCATTGAAGTTAGAGAAGATATTGTATTGCCTTTATTAACAATTCAGCAATTTGCTTTAAAGAAAATTCAAGAGCTTCAAAAATCGAATGGAAGTCCCGAAGAAATTGAAGTGTATGAAAAAATGGTCATGCGTTCTTTGTTTGGTAATATCAATGCCAGTAGAAATTCTGCTTAATAAAAATTAATTGCATTCTTTTTTTCTTTACTTTTAAAGAAAAAAAGAATGCTTGTTAAAGTCTATGGTTCTGCCGTTTTCGGTATTGAAGCCACTACGATTACCGTAGAAGTAAATATTGACAAAGGAATTGGGTATCATTTAGTAGGTCTACCAGATAATGCCGTCCGAGAAAGTTCCTACCGAATTTCTGCCGCACTCAATAACAATAACTTCAAACTTCCCGGAAAAAAAATTATCATCAATATGGCCCCCGCCGATATTAGAAAAGAGGGAGCTGCCTACGATTTGACTTTGGCCATAGGAATACTGGCTGCATCCAATCAAATAAAATCAGTAAACATCCACCAATATGTGATCATGGGAGAACTTTCTTTGGACGGAAGTTTACAACCCATACGAGGTGCTTTGCCAATGGCAATAAAAGCACGAGAAGAAGGTTTCAACTATTTAATACTCCCAAAAGAAAATGCCAAAGAGGCAGCTATTGTGTCGGATTTAGAGGTGTTAGGTGTTGAGAATATTTTGGAAGTAATCCATCATTTTAATGGCAAACAAAAAATTGATCCTACCATCGTAGATACAAGAGCTGAGTTTTATAAAAATATCGATTCTCCAGCATTTGATTTTTCTGATGTAAAAGGTCAAGAATCTATCAAACGCTGTATGGAAATTGCGGCAGCTGGCGGACATAATATTATTCTCATTGGTCCTCCTGGGTCTGGAAAAACAATGTTGGCCAAAAGACTGCCAAGCATTTTACCTCCAATGACCTTACATGAAGCTTTAGAAACAACAAAAATTCATTCTGTGGTTGGTAAAACTAAAAATGATGGGTTGTTATATCAACGGCCTTTTAGAAGCCCTCATCATACCATTTCAAATGTAGCCTTGGTGGGTGGGGGTCAATATCCAAGACCTGGAGAAATTTCTCTTTCTCATAACGGCGTGTTATTTTTAGATGAATTGCCTGAGTTTAAAAGAGATGTTTTAGAAGTAATGAGGCAACCTTTAGAAGATAGAGAAGTTACCATTTCTCGAGCTAAGTTTACAGTTACTTACCCAAGTAGTTTTATGTTGGTGGCAAGTATGAATCCAAGCCCTTCGGGTTTTTTTAATGATCCCGATTCACCTATGACCTCTTCACCTCAAGAAATGCATCGCTATTTAAGTAAAGTTTCTGGACCTCTTTTAGATAGAATTGACATTCATATTGAGGTAACACCTGTACCTTTTGCAAAATTATCTGAAGAACAAAAAGGAGAATCTAGTATTGCTATTAGAAAACGAGTAACCAAAGCCAGAGAAATTCAATCCAACCGTTTTACTCATTTAGAAAATGTGCATTACAATGCACAAATGAATGTAAAACAGATTGGTGCATTCTGTAAATTGTCGGAAGAAAGTAAAACATTACTAAAAACAGCCATGGAAAAACTAACCCTTTCTGCCAGGGCCTATGATAGAATTCTAAAAGTTTCTCGAACTATTGCAGATTTAGCAAATGCTCAAAACATCTCTCCGGATCATATCGCAGAAGCTATTCAATACAGAAGTTTGGATAGAGAAGGTTGGTTGGGGTAAATATGAAGTCTTTCTTTTAAATAAAAATACAATCAATTTAACACTAAAGTATAATCAATTTCAGAAGCTGAAAGATTGAATAATTGTCTTTTTTTAAATGATAAAAGTGCTTTTAAATCTTGCATTTCATCTTCATTAAAAAACAGTACCAATGTTTGATTTGGCGTTGTTATTGGAATCTTCCTCTTTCTAATGCTACAGGCATAACAATTCAACCAATATTGAATATCTATTTGATTTAAATATTCTCTAAATTGTAATAATTGATACTCATTAAATTGAAAAAAAAGATTATTAAATGTTAAGCTATATATATGAGATTTTCTACATAAAGAAAGTTCCCCGTTTTTTACTCGAGATAAAACATTTGATTTATTGCGCATATATAATTATTGAAAAAAAATGAGTCTTAGTTAAAAAATAGTATTGTCCTCATTATTTAATTATTTATTTTTTATAGGGCAAATATACTATTTATTTTTAATTAGACTAATTCTAAATAATTATATATTAATAAATTTTTATCTATTTGTCTTTTGCCAAACTTTCTAAGACAGGAATCCCTTTTTGAGGGAGAATTTCTTTATATTTTTAGCTAGTACCTACTTAACAGTTTTAACATCAATTACTTTTAAATAGTATTTATTTAATAACAATCCTGAAATACCAATAAAAAAGGCTGTGAAATCAACACTAAAAACATAATATTGTTGGTTAATTAAGGTTCTCCAAATCCAATCTCCTGTAAAAATACCATTAGCAACTGGTATTAAAAGACATAAAACACTACCAATTACAATATAGTTTTTGTTTAATTTGCTGTAGTTATCCCAAAAAAGTCCCGTGATTAATAAAATCAACCACCCTAAGAAAAAAATTGAATTTACATAAAAGGTTCTACCCTCTAGGTCTATAGGCACAATCTTATTCGCCAAAAAGATAATTGCTACAGCAGGAAACATAGACATTGTTAATGCTAAATAGCATTTCGTAACTTTATGATGGAACCTCCTTTGTTTAACTGTATATGTTTTCTTGTTTCTTGCAGTTCTCCATATCATAACCCCACTAGTCATAATATAACAAGTAACCATTGCCAGAATAAAATAAATGATTTTTAAAAATAACCCTCCATAGGTAGCATAATGTAATTTAATAAGGACGTTTAATGTACTTTTTGAATAGGATGATTTTTCAGGAATTAATGCACTTATTGTGTTTCCATCTTTATAACCAAATATAAAACTACCGTTCGCTGCAATTCCTTTACTATCATCAACATTAACTGTTATAGTGCCATCTTCTAATCCATAGTTTCTTGAAAGAATATAGATAATTGGATAATCTGGATTTTCAGCAGATACTTTTTTAAATGCATCATTATATGAAAAAGCTCCTTCAATAGGTTTTGCATCATCAGAATATTTTACAGCCGCCGATGGATTGATTGCCTCAATAACAGATGCTGTATCTCCATTAAAAGCCAAAAAAGCAGTTGGAAGTAATAGTAGAATAGATAAACCAAATAATGCTCCTGTAATTGCATAAATTAATTGAAAAGGAAGTGTAATAAACCCCAATGAAATATGACTATTTGTCCAAATATTTTTCCATTTTCCTTTAACAGTAAAAGCATAAAACTTATTTGATATATTCTTCCAATGCGTTAACAGTCCAGTAAAAATAGCAAATAGGAAAAAGAAACTTACCACACCAGATAAATAAATACCCACTACAGGTATTTGTCGAAAAAAATGCAATTGATATATGGTTCTAGACATATGAGTTGTAGGTTCTTCTCCTGCAACATTAACTTCATAACTTGCTGGGTTTACATAGGCAGTAAACCTTGTTGTGGTGCTATCATTAACTTTTTCAGATCCATAGAAATATGACAATGGTTGTTTTGCTGTTGGTGGTACAATACCAAACTGTTTTGTTGAATCAAACTTTGGATGTACCTCTTTTACTTTTTCAATAATTTTATCATAATCAACTTTTGATGCATCAACAGTAGTGATTCTCGCATTTGGGTTTTCCCATTGATACAATTCGTCCATAAACAAGGCAAAAGCACCAGCATAAAAAATAACAAATAAGGCAAAACAAATTACAATCCCTGAAACAGTATGCGTATGAAACATAATGTTATGTAATCTTGGTTTTAATGCTTTAAGCTCCATCATTATCTATATGTTAAAGTTATACATGTAAAAATTATGGTAAGTAATAGGTAGATTCCCCATATTTTCCATCCGTTTTTTATCATAAAAGCAAATACCATTAGTATTGCCCATAAAATAAAAGAAAAATAGGCTGAAGTTATAATTAAAGCTCCTTTATAATTGGTTAAGAAGACACCAACTGCATTATGAAAAGTTACAGTAACAGCATATCCTCCAATAATTGCAGCAGTTACTTTTAACCACCTTTGTCCTTTACTAGATAAATATTTTAAGTTTGCTGGCATTACAAAGCGTTTTCAAAAATTATTATTAGTACACATATACTAGTAAAAACGTATGAAATTTTTTTATTCAATGGGTATATCATAATAATTAAACACATACTCAACATCCAAGTAATGGTAAAAATTAAAAAACTAGTCCACAAACCAAAATTTACCCCAAGTAAAACAGTCGAAAGTATAAAAAGACTGTAGGAAATCAGGCGAATTATATGTTTAGATAAATTAAATCTATTTTCTGACAGGAAAATTGGACTATATTTTGATTCACTATACAATAACGTTGAAGCCAAAAAGATAAAAAACAAATTCATTATTTTTATTAAATCTAAATTAATAAAACAAATTTATTAAAAAAATACTTCAACTCTTATTTTAATAATAAAAAAAAAGAAAAATTTAATTCAAATGAAAATATTTATAAGTAACCTTTAAGAAGAACTAAAAAAATATTAGTAATTTAAATCTGCCTAATTTTTATGACAAATTGATTAAATCATTAAGACTAATTTTAAAAAAGTTGGTAAATTTAACTAAAGTAGAACTTTTTGGTTTTGCTTTAACAGTAGGCAGTGCAGTGCATTTAAATAATATGGGAAGTAGTCAAAGAGACAGCTTATTAGAGAAATTATTTTAACCTTATTTGTCTAATGCTTTTTTTAAATCACCGAATCGTGAAGACATTCTTTAAAATGGTTCCCTTTTAGTATTCTACTCTTCATCATTTTCTAAGAGAAGCTATTCGATACAGAAGTTTGGATAGAAAGGCTTGGTTGGGGTAATTATGAAATCTTTCTCTTAAATAAAAAACCCTTCCAAATGATTGAAAGGGTTTTCCACTTTTTTAAATAAATTTAACCAACCGAAAAATGGCTGAAAAATTAATATCTATAGTGCTCGGGCTTGAACGGTCCTGCCTGTGTAACACCTATGTAATCTGCTTGATCTTTTCGAAGTTCAGTTAATTCCACTCCAATTTTTGCAAGGTGTAAAGATGCTACTTTTTCATCCAAATGTTTTGGCAACATATACACTTTATTCTCATAAGCTTTTGCATTGTTCCAAAGCTCTATTTGCGCCAAGGTTTGGTTTGTAAAAGAATTCGACATCACAAAACTAGGATGCCCAGTTGCACAACCTAGATTGACCAATCGACCCTCTGCCAATAAAATAATATCATTCCCATTGATATTGTATTTATCTACTTGTGGTTTTATTTCAACTTTTTCACTGTTTGCATTTAAATAGGCAACATCAATTTCATTATCAAAATGACCAATATTACAAACGATCACTTTATCTTTCATCGCTTCAAAATGTTCTCCTCGAACAATGTCTTTATTTCCTGTAGTCGTAATAATGATATCTGAATTGGCAACAACCGTTTCTAGCTTCTTAACTTCAAACCCATCCATTGCCGCTTGCAAGGCACAGATAGGATCAATTTCAGTGACCGTTACAATAGAACCTGCTCCTTTAAAAGAAGCCGCTGTTCCTTTTCCAACGTCACCGTATCCACATACTGTTACTCTTTTACCCGCCAACATGATGTCAGTTGCTCTACGAATCGCATCAACAGCAGATTCTTTACACCCATACTTATTATCAAATTTCGATTTCGTTACCGAATCATTGATATTAATTGCAGGCATGGGCAAAGTTCCATTTTTAACACGTTCATACAACCTGTGAACTCCAGTGGTAGTTTCTTCAGACAATCCATTGATTCCTGCAGCCAATTCTGGATACCGGTCCAAAACCATGTTTGTTAAATCTCCACCATCATCTAAAATCATGTTTAAAGGTGCTCTGTCTTCCCCAAAAAATAAGGTTTGCTCTATACACCAGTCAAACTCTTCCTCATTCATCCCTTTCCAAGCATATACAGGTGTACCAGCAGCAGCAATTGCAGCAGCAGCTTGATCTTGTGTAGAAAAAATATTACACGAACTCCAAGTAACCTCTGCTCCTAAAACCTGTAAAGTTTCAATTAAAACCGCTGTTTGAATCGTCATATGCAAACACCCTGCAATTCTTGCGCCTTTTAAAGGCTGAGAATCTCCATATTCTTCTCTTAAACTCATTAGACCCGGCATTTCAGCTTCTGCCAAGTTGATCTCTTTTCTACCCCAATCTGCCAAGGAAATATCTTTCACTTTAAAAGGGACGTATGCTGTATTTACACTCATATTTACGTATATTTATATTTTACTTTTTCAAGTGCAAAGTTACGACATAGAAATTTAAAAATATGGCTCTTTACAAAACATTAACGGTTCATCAAACGACTAAAATACTGATTTGGAAAATTGAAGAATCAACTTCAACATTAAAAGAGAATATTATACTTAGTGAAGACAGTTCAACTCGCTTAAATTCAATGAAATCTGAATTGCATCAAAAAGGATTTTTAAGCATTCGACATTTACTCAAAGAAGTTGGCTACAGCGATCTCGATGTGATATATGACCGCTATGGAAAACCCCACTTGAAAGATGGAAAATTCATTTCTATTACCCATTCCTATATTTTTACAGGAATTATAATTTCTGAGAAGGTACCCGTTGGAATTGACATCGAAAAACAACGAGAAAAAATAGTAAAAATTGCGCATAAATTCACCCCCTTTGAAGCCTACAAAACCATTGCTAATGTAGATGCTTTAATTCGGAAATTAACCATTGTTTGGGGAGCAAAAGAAAGTTTATATAAAATCTATGGAAAGAAAAAACTCTTATTTTTACATCACATCTTTATTGATGATTTTAAATTTGAAACTAAAAAAACAACGGGAGAAATTATTTTTAACGGAAAACCTTCTTCTTATCATATTCATTTTTTAGAATTCGAAGGATTTACCTGTGTCTATGCTTATTCAAAGTAAGTATCACATCACAAATAATATATCTCCTTAAATATTTAGAATATCAAAGTAATCCCTAATTTTCAAACACGTGACGATCTATCAAAATATTATATCCGCTAAAAAAGAGGGCAAAAAACTATTAGCAGTTTTAATTGATCCCGAGAAAATGGATCTTACACACATTCCTTGTTTTTTTGAAAAAGTACACAAATCAATTGCTACCCATATTTTTGTAGGAGGGAGTACCGATAAAAATAATCAGACAGCATCTTTAGTGATCGCTATAAAAAAAGAAACAGATTTACCAGTGATCCTATTCCCCGGGAGTTTTTCACAAATTACAGATAAAGCAGATGGTATTTTATTTTTGAGTTTACTCTCTGGAAGAAACCCTGAGTACTTAATTGAACAACAAATTAAAGCAGCGCCGATTTTAAAAAATTCTCCCTTAGAAAGTATCCCAACTGGATATATTCTAATTGACGGGAAAAAAGAAACGGCTACTCAAAAAGTAAGCAATACCCGGCCTATTCCACAAGAAAAAATAGCCCTCATCCTCCACACCTCTCTAGCAGGAGAATTCTCTGGAAAGCAACTAATTTACCTCGAGGCGGGTTCCGGAGCAACTCAAGTTGTGCATCAGAAGATCATAGAAAAAGTAGCCAATGAAATAACAATCCCATTAATTGTTGGTGGCGGAATTCGTTCTAAAAAACAACTTGAAAGCGCCTTCAATGCAGGGGCAGATATCGTTGTAATTGGAACTGCTTTTGAAAATGATGAAACCTTTTTTGAAGTTTTGAGAAAATAAATTCCTTAACATATTATGAATGCAAAAAAGCTTAAATTTACGGTCTCATAAAAAAATAAATGTCAGAAATTTTTGATTTCATTTTTACACAATATAAGGCCAATTCTACAATAGATATCAGCTTAGAAATTATTGCCGTAATTTTTGGTTTTTTATCTGTTTGGTTTTCCAAAGAGAATAAAATATGGGTCTTCCCAACTGGAATGATTAGCACCTCCATTTTTGTATATTTACTTTTAAAATGGGAGCTATTAGGGGACATGATGATAAATGCTTACTATTTTGCAATGAGTATTTATGGCTGGTATATCTGGACTCGTAAAATAGATGAGACAACCGTTACCCCTATATCAAAAATCAATTCAAAAGAGAAAAAGAATGCAATTATCCTGTTTATAACAACTCTAGTATTTGTCTTTATCATCTACAAAACCTTTGATAAATGGACTAGTTGGGTTGCCTATGCAGATACGATAACAACGGCTATTTTCTTTGTTGGAATGTGGCTTATGGCAAAACGAAAAATTGAAAATTGGATCTTTTGGATTCTCGGAAATATCATTTCAGTTCCTTTATATTTATACAAAGGTTTAGCATTTACTAGTTTACAATATTTAGGATTTACATTTATAGCAATATTTGGTTACATCGCATGGAAAAAAAGCTTACACAGAAACCTATCAACCTCTTAAAAGTTGTCTTATTTGGCCCTGAATCTACAGGGAAAACAACACTTTCACGTCAGTTAGCAAGACATTATAATACTGTTTGGGCTCCAGAATATGCAAGAGAATACTTGCAAAAAAAATGGAACAACGAACGTAAAACTTGTGAAAAAGAAGATTTAATTCCGATTGCAATTGGGCAGATGAAAATTGAAAATAAGTTGGCAAAAAAAGCAGATAAAATTCTAATCTGTGATACAGACTTATTAGAAACCAAAGTGTATTCTGAAGAATATTATGATGGGTTTGTAGATAAAGAACTAGAAAAAGCCGCCAGTAAAAACAGCTATGACTTATACTTACTAACCTATACAGATACTCCTTGGGAAAAAGACGATCTGCGAGATAGACCCGAATTACGAACAGAAATGTTTACTGCTTTTGAAAGTGCTTTAAAAAAATACAACAAAAACTATCTCTTGTTAAAAGGAGATAAAGAAACACGCTTAAAGAATGCTGTAGAGGAGATTGATAAACTTATCTTAAAGAAAAAAAACCTATACTCTTTTTCAAATTCTCTACAAGATACAGAAATGTATTCTGAGAATGAAAATAGCTAAAAATTATAATTATACCATTTTTGAACGCTAATCAAATTATTAAGGAACTCAAATTTAAAGCCGTCAGAAGTTCAGGGCCCGGTGGGCAACATGTGAATAAAGTCTCTTCTAAAATTGAATTAACGTTCGATTTAGAAAACTCAAATTCGTTATCAGAAGTAGAAAAAACAATCTTAAAAACCAAACTCTCTTCTCGATTAACAAAAGAAAAAACACTTCTGTTATTTTGTGAAGAAACACGCTCTCAACACAAAAATAAAGGAATTGCCATCAAACGGTTTTTAGAATTAATAAAAACCCTATTAGTTCGGCCTAAAAAAAGAAGACCCTCAAGACCCACTCTCTCTTCTATCAGGCGAAAAGCGGAACACAAAAAAAGAACTTCTGTTAAAAAAGCATTGAGAAAAAAACCTCGGCTCGATTAAAATAAATTACTTTTCTATTTCATAATCAATTTTTCTGAGTTAATTTTGCACTGTTCTCATAAAGGGGTGCTTTAAAAAGCTGAGATCATACCCATTGAACCTAGAACAGGTAATGCTGTTTAGGAAGCCAAGTTTAAAAAAGTCTGCAGATTTTTTTAAACAAATGCAAAAAAGTGAAGCAGTACTTCACATAACAATTATTCAATAGTAATTACAAGAATAATGACCTCTTTTTATTCGTTTTAATTTTTTTTTAAAATGAAAAAAATATCCATTTTTTTATTCTTGTTTGTAAGCATGCTTACAAACGCACAAACATTTACACTTAACGGAAAAGTAGTAGATCAAAACAAGGAACCTTTACCAGGAGCAACTGTTTTGGTAAAAGAAGTAAACAAAGGAACCTCCACTGATTTTGAGGGAACGTTCCGTGTAAATTTCCCAAAAGGAAACTACACAATTCAAATTTCATTTATTGGTTACCAAACAATTTCTAAAGAAATTTCTTTGACTAAAAATGATACAATCGAGTTTGTATTATCAGCAAATTCAACTGTTTTAGAAGAGGTTTTGGTCTCTGCAGTTCGAGTAAAAGAGAACGCACCTGTAACACACAGCAACCTCTCCAAAAAAGAAATTGCCAAGCGTAATTTAGGACAAGACATTCCTACGCTTCTAAAATATCTTCCTTCTGTAGTGAGTTCTTCTGATGCAGGAGCAGGTATTGGATATACTTATATTAATGTAAGAGGCTCAAACGCAGAACGTGTTAACGTTACCATCAATGGTATTCCCTATAACGACGCAGAAAGTCAAGGAACTTTTTGGGTAAATATCAGCGATTTTGCCTCTTCTACTGAAAACTTACAACTACAACGCGGTGTAGGAACATCTACCAATGGGACAGGTGCTTTTGGAGCTAGTTTAAACATCTTAACAGATGCTATTTCTGAAGACGCTTATGGTGAAATCTCAAATTCATTTGGATCCTTCAATACAAAAAAACATACCGTAAAATTCAGTACAGGTAAAATCAATGATCACGTAGAAATTTCTGGACGTTTGTCTAAAATTTATTCAGATGGATATATCGACAGAGCCTACTCAGATTTAAAATCATACTTCCTACAAGCTTCTTATGTTGATGATAATACATTAATCAAGGCAATTACATTTGGAGGAAAAGAAAAAACATATCAAGCTTGGTATGGTATTGATGCTTCACAATTGATTGAAAATAGAAGACAGAATCCGTATACCTACGAAAATGAAATAGACAACTACCAGCAAGATCACTACCAGTTACACTGGAATGAGAAACTAAACACAAATTGGTCTACTAATATTGGTTTAAACTACACAAAAGGGCAAGGATACTTTGAACAATATAAAGACGAAAGATATGCTGCTGATTACAACAATCTTATAGCCGATGGTAGCGATGTTATTGTCAGACGTTGGTTAGACAACAAATTTTATGTGGCCAATTTTAATGCTACTTATACTAAAGACGCACTGGAAGTAATCTCTGGATTTTCATACAGTAATTATAAAAACGATCATTTTGGAGAAGTAATTTGGGGAAATAACCTCGCAACTTCAACAGCTATTAGAGATCGCTATTACGAGAGCACTACTACTAAAAATGATTTTAGCATGTTCTCAAAGGCAACCTTTGCACTGGCAGAGAAGCTAACAGCCTATGCAGATCTTCAATATAGGAAAGTTGGATATACAACCACTGGATTGACCTCTGATAGAGTCCCTATAAACGTAGATGAAACCTTCGATTTTTTCAATCCTAAATTTGGAGCAACCTATACCCTTAATAATAACCAGCATCTGTATTTTTCTTTTGCTGTTGCAAATAAAGAACCGAACAGAAACGATTTTGAAAAAGGAATTAAAACCCACGAAAATCTAAATGATTATGAACTTGGATGGCGTTTAAAAAATGAATCGGTTACCTTAAATACCAACCTATTCTATATGCGCTATAAAAATCAATTGGTCTTAACCGGTGCAATCGATGATGTGGGAGCACCTGTGAGAGCAACAAGCGGATCTAGCTATCGCCTAGGATTAGAAATTGATGCAGATGTAAAACTATCAAATCAAATTCGTATGCAACCTAATATTGCATTGAGTGATAATAAAAATACAGACTTTATCTCTGCCATCAATGGAATCCCAAGTCAACTGGGCAATACCCATATTTCATTTTCTCCGTCGGTAATTGCAGGAAATGCACTTGTATTTTCTCCTACTGAATATGTACAATTTTCATTCCTATCAAAATACGTAGGAAAACAATACATGAGTAACCTAAGCAGTGAGGTTTCAAACAACGATGTTCTAGAGAGCTACTTTACATCTGATTTGAATTTCACCTATGTAATTCGACCAAATCGTATTTTTAACGAAGTCGTATTTACAGGATTGGTCAACAATATTTTTAATAAAGAATATGTTGACAGAGGTTTTTATTACACCTATGATGACACTCCGTCTTCACCATCAGAAGTAACCACGCTAGATGGTGCTGGATATTATCCACAAGCGACTAGAAATTTCTTAGTTGGAGTAACCTTAAAATTCTAAGACAACCCTTATTAAAAAAACCCAAGTTGAGACTTGGGTTTTTTTATGAATCAATTCGACCTACTGCACAACTCACAAATGAGCTTGCTTTGTGCAAAAATGTATTTTTTGTCCCTGTCTCTGGATACCCTAATTTTGATAACTTTTCTTTGATCATCATTCTGTTTTCAGGAGTAGAAACAACCGATACCATTGAATTCTCAACATCAACTGTAACTTCAGACACCGTATTTATAGCCAATAATCCTTTTTTAATCGTTGCAGCACAACCGCTACATTTTAAGTTTTCTATTTTTATTTCTGTTGTCATCATCGCTAATTTTCTTTATGCCATTGTTGATATCCACCTGTAACATTGTAAACTTCAAAACCCTTTTCTTCTAAAATCCTAGCAGATTTACCGCTTCTATTACCACTTCTGCAGTATACGTAAACAGGTTTCCTTTTATCAAACGTTTGTACTACTTTATTTGTGAAGTTGGGGTCGAAATAATTGATCAAAAAAGCCGTATCTATGAATCCTTCTTTTACTTCTTTTGGAGTTCTTACATCCAATAATTGAACATTTCCTTTTTCTAATAAAACTTTTAACTCTATTGTAGAAATTGATTTTACTTCTTCCTGTGCGGTACAATGGAAGAAAAAGAAACTCATCAAAAAAAGACTTAACCGTTTGATCATTTTTTTTATTTAATTGTTGAAGGGCAAACCGCTAATGTTCTTTCAATTTTTGTGTTCCTAATTGCTGCATAGCCTCCAGCAACATCTATAACATTGTGAAAACCCCTCGCTTTTAAAATAGATGCAGCAATCACAGAACGATACCCGCCTGCACAATGTAGAAAAAACTCTTTATGAATTGGAAATTCAGAAATATGGTCATTTAAAAAGTCTAGAGGAGTATTTTCTGCAATATTTATATGCTCACTATCATACTCACCTGGTTTTCTTACATCAAAAACAAGAACATTTTCTTTAATTCTATCTTCTAAAATATGGGCAGAAACAGATGTTACTGTATCAATTTCTTTCCCTGCTTTTTCCCATGCATTAAAACTCCCTTCTAAATACCCCAAAACATTATCAAACCCTACTCGAGATAAACGCTTGATAGTATCTTCTTCTCTCCCTTTTGGAGTAACTAATAAAATTGATTGATTCGTATCTTTAATTAGGGCACCAACCCAAGGAGCAAACCCACCATCTATTCCAATAAAAATAGATTGAGGAATAAACCCTTTCACAAAATCCGTTTGATGACGAACGTCTAATATTACAGCTTCTGTTTCGTTTGCCATCAACTCAAACTGTTTTACCGTTAACGGTTTTGCACTCTTCTTTATAACCTCTTCAACGTCTTGATATCCTTCCTTGTTTAATTTGACATTTAATGGAAAGTAGGCTGGAGGAGGCAACAAGCCATTAGTGACCTCGTTGATAAACTCATTCTTTGTCATTCCTGCTCTTAGGGCGTAATTGGTTTCTTTTTGATCCCCAATAGTTCCTACAGTTTCTTTACTCAAGTTCTTGCCACAAGCAGAACCCGCTCCATGTGCAGGATATACGATAACATCATCTGCTAATGTCATTACTTTCTTTCGTAAACTATCATACAAAAAACCCGCCAATTCCTTCTCAGTAAAATTTCCTTTTTGTGCTAAATCTGGACGACCAACATCTCCTAAAAACAAGGTGTCTCCACTAAATAACGCATGGTCTTTCCCGTTTTTATCTTTTAGCAAAAAACAAGAACTCTCCAAGGTGTGGCCTGGAGTATGTAGAATGGTAATGGTAATATCTCCCACTGTGAATATTTGATTATCCTCAGCAATAATTGCTTCAAAATTTGTTATTGCTTTTGGTCCGTATACAATTTTAGCCCCTGTTTTTTGAGCCAAAGTAACATGTCCGCTTACAAAATCTGCGTGAAAATGTGTTTCAAAAATATATTTGATTTTGGCATTGTTAGTGGCTGCTCGATCGATATAATCTTGAACTTCCCTCAAAGGATCTATAATAGCAACTTCTCCATTACTCTCTATATAATAAGCTCCCTGAGCCAAACAACTTGTATAAATTTGTGATATTGTCATTGTAATCCTTTTAGGTGTTTAATTCTTCAGTGAAAATTAATTTTTATGTATGATTAATGATACACTTGATGAATGTATTTGGCATATTTTTTTTGCTCCTCCCTATCTCCTGTTTTGTAAAATTTTACGGCATCATTTACACGCATAAAAAAATGATTCACATCGATGATTGATAAAATTTCACTTCTAAACAAATCATCTCTCACAGGACCTTTAACCCCTGCCAAGAAAAAAGAGATTTGTTTTTTTTGATAATATTTAATGCTCTCTTTCAACATTTCCACCCCTGTACTATCTACTCTATTGATGCTTTCTGCGTCTAGGACTATCAGCTGTAAAGCAGCCCCTTTCTCATACACCATTGTATCTAATTTATCTCTAAAATAGGTAGAATTTGCATAAAAGAGTTGCGCATCAAACCTAAAAATTAAAATATCGCTTTCTATAATTACTTCCTCGAAACGATTTTTATTCCTGTAAAAATTAGAATTAGGAACTTTCCCTAATTCCGTTACATAGGGTCTGGATGTTCTAAAGATTAATACAATTAATGAAAGACCTACCCCAACGATTATCCCGAATTCAATTCCTAATACTAAAGTCCCCGTAAATGTAGCTAACATTAACCAAAAATCTAACTGATTTACTTTCCACAGATACACTGCTTCTCTAAGATTTATCAAGCCAAATACCGCTACAATAATAATTGCTGCTAGAACCGTTTTTGGCAAATAATAAAATAACGGTGTTAAAAACAATACCGTAAGAATGACCATTGCTACAGAAATTAAAGCTGCCATCCCTGTTTTTGCTCCACTTTCTTGATTGACGGCTGAACGTGAAAAACTCGAGGAAATAGGATATGCTTGAAACAAAGAACCCACGATATTACTAATCCCCAAGGCTAATAATTCCTGATTCGGTCGTATCCTATATGCTTCTTGTTTTGCCTCTAATGATTTTCCAATAGAAATTGTTTCTAAATATCCGACCATTACAAGAGTTAGTGCTATTGGGAATAATTCTCTTATTTGATCTATATCAAAATCAGGAATGCCAAATGAGGGTAATCCCGAGGGAATATCTCTTATTATAGCAACATCTTCAAAAGATTTTTCAAAATATTTTATGAGTAAAATCCCTAAGGTTACAACAATAAGTGCATTCGGGATCTTTTTATTTATTTTTCTAAAAACGATAATTAAAGCCATAGAAATGCCCCCTATCAAGGTAGTTTGATAATTATAATTCATGAATCGAAACCAAATATCCTTAAATATATTCTGTATTTGATCACTTTGAATAAAATCAACTCCAAATAAATTACCAAATTGATTCAACCCGATGATCAAAGCTATTGCAGAAGTAAATCCTGTAATTACGGGTTTGGATAAAAAATTCACAATGAATCCTAAACTAAAAATCCCCATAAAAAACTGAATCATGCCCACCAACAAAGCCAATAAAATAGCAATAGAAATATAACTGTCTGAACCTGCCAATGCTAGCGTTGAAACACCTGTTGCCACAATCAAAGAATCCATTGCAACAGGGCCAATCGCTACTTGCCTTGAAGAACCAAAAATAGCATACATTACTTGTGGTACTATTGCACAGTACAACCCGTAAATCGGGGGTAAGCCTGCAATCAAAGCATAGGCTATTCCTTGAGGAATTAAAATAATTCCTACAATGATTCCCGCAACTAAATCATCTTTGAATAACGATTTATTATAAGCTGGTAACCACTCTAAAATGGGTATGATTTTTTTAAGGTTCATTAAAACAATTCTCCTGGATTTCTACCTTTTATTCTTCCTAAATGTTTGTATGCTAAATCAGTTACTTCTCTACCTCTTGGAGTTCTCATGATAAAGCCTTGTTGAATTAAAAATGGCTCATATACTTCCTCTATTGTTTCAGTGTTTTCAGACACGGCAGTAGCAAGAGTGCTAATCCCAACAGGACCTCCTTTGAATTTATCGATGATCGTTCGTAGTATTTTATTATCCATCTCATCCAGACCATGAGCATCTACATGTAAGGCTTTTAGAGCGTACCTGGCAATTTCTATGGTAATATTTCCATCTCCTTTTATTTGTGCAAAATCTCTAACTCTCCTTAACAAAGCATTCGCTATTCTTGGCGTCCCTCTACTTCTCCCTGCAATTTCTATCGCTGCTTCCATAGAAATAGGAACATTTAAAATACGAGAACTTCTTTGAATGATGGTTGTTAATAATTCTGTTTTGTAATAATGCAACCTACTACTTATCCCAAAACGAGCTCTCATTGGTGCTGTTAGCAATCCAGAACGTGTGGTTGCTCCTATTAAGGTAAAAGGTTCTAAATTAATTTGGACTGTTCTCGCATTTGGCCCAGATTCAATCATAATATCAATCTTATAATCTTCCATTGCAGAATACAGATATTCTTCTACAATTGGGCTTAATCGATGAATTTCATCAATAAATAACACATCACGTTCTTCAAGGTTTGTTAATAAACCTGCTAAATCTCCCGGCTTATCTAAAACAGGACCAGAAGTAACTTTTATGCTTGCTTGTAATTCATTTGCCAATATATGAGCCAAGGTTGTCTTCCCTAGACCAGGAGGCCCATGAAAAAGAGTATGATCTAATGCTTCGCCTCTTTGGTTTGCTGCTTCTACGAAGACTTTTAAATTATCGATGGCTTGATCTTGTCCTGTAAAGTCCTCAAAAGAAAGAGGGCGTAATTTTTTTTCTACATCTAACTCCTCATTAGATAAATTACTATTTTCAGGATTTAAATTTTCATTCATAAACACAAAGATAAATGTTTTTAAACAACGATTATGTATGTTTTATGAAAGTCACAAAAAAACCTTTCCAAATTAGTTTGGAAAGGTTGTGTATAAAAATACTGTTTTTTTTATTTAGGAAACTTCTTCATCCTTTAAAAGAGGTGTCGTTTGTAGCACAAAGTCCTTCCCATGTAGATAATCACTATCGTCATCGTTAGGGTCTACTCTTTTACTGTAATCATAGGGCCATCTGTGAACTTCTGGAATCTTTCCTGGCCAGTTTCCGTGAATATGTTCTACGGGAGTGGTCCATTCTAAGGTGTTGGAATTCCATGGATTTTGAGTAGCCTTTTGCCCTCTATAAATTGAGATAAAGAAATTAGCAATAAAGATTATTTGAGCAATCCCACCAATTAAGGCAAAAATTGTAATCACAACATTAATTTGTAATAAGTCGTCGAACATTGGAAAGTTCGTGTTTGTATAATATCTTCTTGGTAATCCTGCTAATCCTATGAAGTGCATTGGCCAAAAAACTCCATAAGCACACACAATAGTAATCCAAAAATGCCAATATCCTAGAGTCTTATTCATCATTCTACCATACATTTTTGGAAACCAATGATATACTCCTGCATACATCCCAAAGATTGCAGATACCCCCATTACCAAATGGAAATGCGCAACCACAAAATAGGTGTCATGAATATTAATATCTAAAGCAGAATCTCCTAAAACTAACCCCGTTAATCCTCCCGTTACGAAGGTAGAAACCAATCCAATTGAGAACAGCATGGCTGGATTTAATTGTAGATTTCCTTTCCACAAAGTGGTAATGTAATTAAATGCTTTTACAGCAGACGGAATTGCTATTAATAATGTAGTAAATGTAAATACAGATCCTAAGAAAGGATTCATCCCAGAAATAAACATGTGATGCCCCCATACAATGGTAGATAAAAAGGCAATTGCCAAAATAGATCCAATCATCGCTCGATATCCAAAAATAGGTTTTCTAGAATGTGTAGAGATGATTTCTGAAGTAATCCCAAGGGCTGGTAATAGTACAATATATACCTCCGGATGCCCTAAGAACCAAAATAAGTGTTCAAACAAAACAGGAGAACCTCCTTGGTAATGTAACACTTCTCCCGAGATAAAAATATCCGATAGGTAAAAAGAAGTACCAAAACTTCTATCAAAAATTAATAATAAGGCTGCTGATAATAAAACTGGAAAAGAAACAACTCCAATAATTGCAGTTACAAAGAACGCCCACATTGTCAAAGGCAATCTTGTCATTTTCATTCCTTTAGTTCTTAAATTTAAAACAGTCACAATGTAATTTAATGATCCAATTAAAGAAGAAGCAATAAAAATAGCCATAGAAACCAGCCATAAAGTCATTCCTGCTCCAGAACCTGGAATTGCTTGTGGCAAGGCACTTAAAGGAGGGTAAATCGTCCATCCCGCAGAGGCAGGTCCTGCTTCCACAAATAAAGAAATCACCATAATTACACTCGATACAAAGAATAACCAATAGGAAATCATATTTAAAAATCCTGAGGCCATGTCTCTAGCTCCAATCTGAAGTGGAATTAATAAGTTGGAAAACGTACCACTCAATCCGGCCGTTAAAACGAAAAACACCATTATTGTACCGTGTATTGTTACCAAGGCTAGGTAAATATCGGGGTTCATAATTCCATCTGTTTGGTGTGGTCCTAAAAAAGCTTCAAAAATTGAAAATGATTTTTCTGGCCATGCAATTTGCATACGAAATAGCATCGACATAAACACGCCAATGATTCCCATAAACATCCCTGTTACCAAAAATTGCTTAGAAATCATTTTATGGTCTTGGCTGAATATATATTTTGTTACAAATGTCTCTTTATGGTGGTGATCTGACATAATATTTTGTATTTGTAGTGTCTTATTTAATTATTTTATAACGGAAGCCAATGTTGGTTGTTTTGCAATCCATTTGTCATATTCGTCTTGCTCTACAACTGTAATTTTCATTTGCATGTTGTAATGAGAAGCTCCACAAATTTTATTACAAAGCAATAAATAATCAAACTCGTAAGGTTCTTCACCTTTGGCTTGTCTTATTTTATTAATTCCATTTGTTTTATCAATTACCTCTGGGTTAAGTCTCATTTCTTCGGTGGTATACTTGGGAGTAAAACCGAATTCTGTAACCATTCCAGGAACACAATTCATCTGTGCTCTAAAGTGGGGCATATAAGCAGAATGTAAAACATCCTGAGAACGAAATTTAAAATGTATTTTCCTTCCTTTTGGTAAATACAATTCTGTTACTTGTTTGTCATCTTGAGAATTTTGATCACTCATGTCAACACCCAAGGTATTGATCCCTTTTATGTAATTTACATTCCCAAAACCTAAGGTATTGTCCTCTCCTGCATAACGAGCATCCCATCGAAATTGTTGAGAATACACCTCAATTACTATGGCATCTTTATCTTCAGATAAATCCATAACATCATTCCATTGCCATAATCCATATCCAATTAAAAAAGCCAAAACGATGGCAGGAGTAATTGTCCAGATCAATTCTAATTTATGACTATCTGCATAAAATTTTGCTTTTCTGTCTTTATTACCTTTGTATTTAAAGGTAAAATAGAAAATGATAAATTGCATCGTGAATTGAACAATCCCAATTAACCAAAAAGTGATATTAAAGAGGTTATCGTCGTGCTCTCCTTCTATGGAAGCAGATTCTGGTAACATAAGTACGTTCATGAAAATCAAACAATAGATCATCATTGCATACAAGAATGCCATGAATACAAGAGAATATTTACCTTGCTTTGCATTATCTTCATCCGTAGCAATTACACCTCGTAGATTCATGATTCTAGTTATTTGCCAGAAACTTACTCCGATTGCAATACCAATAAAAATATAAAATAGAGCTAACATACTTATTTTGTCTTAAAATTTTTTATTCAATTATTATTAATGGTGATCTCCAGATCCATCTTCACTGGTGTGTTCTATATTGTAATAGTGAAAATGCTCACTTTCTTTTAAAAATGGATTTCCTTTTGCGATAGGATTTGCTTTTGCAAATGCGCTAAAGGTGGTATAAATAAACAATCCTATAAAGAAAAATAATGCGCTAATCTCTGGAATACCAAATGACCATTGTGCTCCAACTGTAGAAGGCATTACCATGACAAATACATCTACATAATGTCCTAATAAAATCACTGTTCCTCCAATAAACACAAACCATGGTTTGCTTTTAAAATCACTATTAATCAATAGCAAAACAGGAAAAATAAAGTTCATCACAACCATTGCTAAAAATGGTAATTTGTACTCTGTAAATCTTGCTACGAAATAAGTAGTTTCTTCCGGAATATCTGAATACCAGATTAACATAAATTGTGCAAACCATAGATAAGTCCAAAACACAGAGAAACCAAACATAAACTTTGCTAAATCATGAATATGACTATCATTGATTCCTGGTAATGCATTTTTTGAACGCAAATATATGGTTACAAAAGCAATTACCGTCAATGCACTTACTAGTAATGTTGCCAATACATACCACCCAAATAACGTCGAGAACCAGTGTGGGTCTAATCCCATGATCCAATCCCAAGACATCATGGATTCGGTGATCATGAATAAGAATAAAAAGATAACGGATAAGTTATAATTTTTCTTATAGGTTTTGTTTTCATCATTTGCAGTATCTTCTTTGATAGAACCTTTTCTAATGACATATCTGTAGGCATTCCAAATTAGAAGATATACAATACTTCTTAGCATAAATCCTGTAGTATTCATCCACCAAGATTTACCATCTATGATTGCATCATATGTATCGCTTTCAGGATCAAAAATTCCTTCAGCCATCCATGGGAATAAATGATTGATATGTATAACAGATGCTGCTAAAACAACAATCATAATGATCGATACCGGCAATAAATTTGCCGTGATTGCTTCCATCACTCTTAAAATAACTATAGACCAACCTACTTGTGCAACTCTTTGAATCGCGTAGAATGTTAGCACCAATAGTGTTAATCCTAGTGAGAAAAAGAGGGCTACATAAAATGCAGACCATGGCCTGTTTTGAAGTTGGTGTAAAACGTGTTCTGCATGTGCATCGTCATGTGAAGAACCATGCCCATCCGTTGCATTATGCGCTTCAGTATTACTAACAGATTCGATCATTGCAGCATGGGCTTCTTTGTCTGTCTTTTCTGCAGAATCGTGATGATTCGCTTCCTCATGGTGAGGAGCTGCTACTTCTCCATGTCCACTGTGTGCTCCATGGCTTGCTGCTTCAATTGCATGTTTTGCGTCTTCTAATGACAGTTGAGAGCCATTATAAAAACTAAACGCCAATCCAATAACTCCGAATAAAATAAGGGCTATTGAGAATGTTTTTAATCTTCCTGAGAATTGATACATATCTTTGGTATTCTTTCTTTTCTTATTTTGAACTTTATTTTAACAAATCTGCACGTAAAACTTCTACGTATTGAACAATTTGCCAACGTTCTTTATATGTTAATTGAGATGAATGTGAACCCATTAAATTTTTACCATGCATTAAAACATGATAAATGCTCCCTTCGGTAATGTCTCTATCTTTATAACTTGGGATTCCTAAAAATTTCTCTGCTTGAGATAAATAACCGTTCCCATCTCCTTTTTTACCATGACATGAAGTACAATAAATTGTATACATGGCTTTTCCATTGGCAAGGTTTTCTTCTGTTTTTTCTAGAGGATTTTTTAAGCTCTTTTTTGCCTTTTCATACCCTTCATTGGAGTCTGCAAAATCATAAGCAGGGTGTCCTCCTCTGGGAATAGACCCAGCAACAGGTTTGCTATTTACAGGTTGTCCTTTTAGCCCATTTTCTGCATCTGCATCGTAAGGAATCGATTCATACATGTCTGGCATGTATTGCAATTGTGGAGTTCTCTTATTGCCACAAGAAGCGAGACTTACAACAACTACTAAAACGATAATTAATTTAAAATTCTTCATTATCTATTGATTAGTGCTTATCTACTACATTAATTTCTACAGCACCTGTTTTACTTAACAAAGAGGTTAATTCTTCTTCATTATTATGCACAGGAATTTCCATTAAAAAATGATCATCTGTAGTTCTTGGATCTGGATTTTCTGCTTCCTTAAAAGGCCATATTCTACTTCTCATATAAAAAGTAATTACCATTAAATGGGCTGCAAAAAATACCGTTAATTCAAACATGATTGGAACAAATGCCGGCATATTTTCTACCCAGCTAAAACTTGGTTTTCCACCAATATCTTGTGGCCAATCTTGAATCATCATATAATTAGTCATCCAAATAGCAACTGCCAAACCAGTAATCCCATACATGAATGCGGTAATTGCTAATTTTGTTGGTGCCAAGCCCATGGCTTTGTCTAAACCATGTACGGGGAAAGGACAAAAAACTTCTTCGATGTGATGATGTTCTGCTTTTACAGCTTTTACTGCATCTAACAAAACTTCGTCATCAGTATAAAACGCGTGAATAACTTTTGATGATTCCATAATTATCCGTTTAAATTTTTATCAGAATTCTTCTTACTATTCTTGGCATTTAAAACAACTATTGCTGGCTTAGTAGGAATTCCTTGTTCACTTCTCTTCTTGTAAAATTCACCCGAAGATTTTAATATTGTTTTTACTTCCGCTTGGGCAATTACCGGAAATGTTCTTGCATACAATAAAAATAACACAAAGAAAAAACCGATGGTTCCAATAAAGATTCCAACATCTACAAATGTAGGCTCAAAACGCCACCAAGTAGATGGTAAATGTCCTTTACTTAATACAATGGCAATAATATCGAAACGCTCAAACCACATCCCAATATTGATAAATATTGAAATCACAAAAGACCAAATAAAACTTCTTCTAATCTTTTTAAACCACAAAACCTGAGGAGTCAAAATATTGAAAAATAACAATGAGTAGAATGCCCAAGCATACGGTCCGGTCGCAGCACCTACAGATAAATAGGTGTAATTTTCATAAGGAGATCCTGTATACCATGCAATAAAAAATTCTGTTGCATAGGCAACTGCAACAATCCCTCCTGTTAAAATGATCACAATGTTCATATACTCTACGTGAAGACGAGTAATATATGCTTCCATATTGGTCACTTTTCTCATAATTCCTAGCAAGGTTTGTACCATTGCAAACCCTGAAAAGATTGCTCCGGCTACGAAATAAGGAGGAAAAATAGTAGAGTGCCATCCTGGATTAATAGAAGTAGCAAAATCCATCGATACAATCGTGTGTACAGAAAGTACTAATGGTGTAGCTAAACCTGCAAGTACTAGAGATACTTCTTCAAATCGTTGCCAATCTTTTGCTCTACCAGACCAACCAAATGACAATAAAGCATATATTTTCTTTTGAAAAGGTTTTACTGCTCTATCACGTATCATTGCAAAATCTGGTAATAAACCTGTCCACCAGAAAACTAATGAAACAGATAGGTAGGTAGAAATTGCAAATACATCCCAAAGTAGCGGCGAATTAAAGTTTACCCATAAAGGTCCAAATTGATTTGGAATTGGTAATACCCAATAAGCATTCCATGGTCTTCCCATGTGAATAATCGGAAATAATCCTGCTTGAAAAACAGCAAAAATGGTCATTGCTTCGGCAGAACGGTTAATGGCCATTCTCCATTTTTGACGGAATAATAAAAGTACTGCAGAAATTAACGTCCCTGCGTGACCAATACCTACCCACCAAACAAAATTTGTAATATCCCAAGCCCATCCAATGTTCTTGTTCAATCCCCATACTCCAATACCGGTTCCAACTGTATAAAAGATACATCCAAATCCCCAAAGCATTGCTGCTAGAGAAATATAGAAAGCTATATACCAGTTTTTATTTGCTTTTCCTTCGATAGGTTTTGCAATGTCTTCAGTAATATCATGATAACTTTTATCACCTAGTACTAAAGGTTCTCTTATGGATGCTTCGTAATGAGACATATTTTTATATCTTAATTTTTAATTACGCTTCGTTTGTATTTCTAACTTTCACTTGATACACTACATTCGGTTTCGTTTGAAGATAATCTAACACGTGATAAGCTCTTTTGTCTGCAGCTAGTTTTGTAACTACTTCTTTCTCGTTATTTACATCTCCAAACTGTAAAGATCCTGTTGTACAGGCAGAGGAACATGCTGTTGCAAATTCTCCAGCTTCAATCTTTCTTCCTTCTTTCTTGGCTTTTAGAATTGTTGCTTGTGTCATTTGTATACACATAGAACATTTCTCCATTACACCTCTAGAACGAACTACAACGTCTGGATTTAATACCATTTTACCATACTCATTATTCATATGGAAATCAAATTCGTTGTTATTTGAGTAGTTAAACCAATTAAAACGACGAACTCGATATGGACAATTGTTTGCACAATATCTTGTTCCAACACATCGGTTATAAGCCATATGATTTTGCCCCTGTCTACTATGCGTTGTCGCAGCAACTGGACAAACCGTCTCACATGGAGCATGGTTACAGTGCTGACACATCATTGGTTGAAAAGTAACTTGCGGATTTTCTGCCTCAGTTTCTATTGCCTCATACATTTCAGCTCTACTCAAGCCTAATTCATCTGTTGCAAACTTTCTAACTTTTGGAGAGGTTGGTTCGTGACCTGTAGCCTCTTTATATTGTTCCTCTACCCCAGAAGAATAGTACCTATCAATACGCAACCAATGCATATCTCTACCTACTCTAACCTCATTTTTACCAACAACAGGAACATTATTTTCTGCATGACAAGCCACCACACAAGATCCACATCCAGTACAGGAAGTCAAATCGATAGACAGATTAAAATGATGTCCAATTTCTCTATTGTGCTCTGCCCATAAATCTATAGACTTTGCCTCTACTTCTTGATGATCGTAGGAAACCATGGCTGGAATATTCCATCCATTCTTGTGATCTTTAGGATCAATGTTTATGTAATCTTTTAAAGAAACTTCTTTTAAGATATCGTGACGTCCTGCAATTGTTTTTTGTACTTGTGTACAAGCAAATTTATGAGTGCCACTTACTTTCTCGATAGAAACACCATATTGTATGGTCTGTGCGTCTTTGTATAATGGGTAGGCGTTGACTCCTACTTTCATCTCATCTTTAAACCCTAGGGTTCTTCCATAACCAAGGGCGAGTCCTATAGAACCTGGCGCTTGACCTGGCTGAATATAAACTGGCACATTAGAAACAGTAACCCCATTTACCGAAATATTTGCATAATCTCCATCTATTGCTCCATTATCCTTCACTGGGTTTGTGAAATCCAATCTTTTTGCATCTGCTTGAGAAATTGTTATATAATTATCCCAAGAAGCTCTTGTTAATGGGTCAGGAAATTCTTGTAACCAAGGATTGTTTGCTTGCTTACCATCTCCTATTCCCGTGGTGGTATATAAAACTAATTCTAACGGTGACGCTTTTACAGACTTGAATAAATTTGCCGCAACGGTTGGAATAGAAAGTTTATTTACAGTTCTATTCACTGAGATTTCTTTTGAGAAAAAACCATTATGCAAGGCAGTATTCCATGAAGAACCTTCTAAAATTTCGTTTGCCCAAAAAGACTTTAAATAATCGTAATAAGAGGCTGAACTTCCAGACCACTTTAATAAGATCTCCTGAAGTTGACGTGTTTTGAATAATTTCTGAATGGTTGGTTGTACGAGGCTATAATTCCCTTTAGAAATAGATACATCTCCCCAACTTTCTAGAAAGTGAGTTGCTGGCAGTACATAATTTGAAGCAGCAACCGTATCGTTATTTTCTACAGCAATAGCAACAGATAACTTCCCTTTTAAAGCCGCTGCAAATTCCTTTCCATTTGCCAAACTAAAAACAGGATCAACGTTATAAGAAATAACTCCTGCAACGGCTCCTGATTTTAAATCTGAAACTAGCTGAGCTACTTCTGCATCATTCCCTTGACGGACATTCAATGTATTGCTTACATCAATAATTTTACTATTTAACGCTTTATTGATTGCGAATGTAATTAGTTGTGCATTCTTATCATTCAAACCAGTTAAAACAACAGCTTTGGAACCTGCCTCCTTAAGAGTATTGGCAAGTTTTTTTATTTCAGCATCTTTGGAAGTTGCTTTGGATGCAACTTTATTTCCTGTGATTGCGTTGTACAAATTTAACAAAGCAAACACCTGATCAGATGGCTTTACAACCAATCGTTTGTCTGCATTTGCACCTGTCAATGACATATTACTTTCTAATTGAACATGGTAAGACATTTTACCATTCTCTGGCTTCCTCCCTTGGATGTATTTTTTCTCAAATCCACCATGAAAATCCCCTAAGAAATCTGCTCCAAAAGAAACAATAACTTCGGCTTTATCTAAGTGATAATTTGGTAATGCTCTCTCCCCATACATTGCTTCAAAAGCATCTGCGGCACCACTTTCAGATACAGCATCATATACAACATGTTTTATATTTGGATACGCAGCGGTGAACTCCTGAACAATTTGGTCTGTAGAAGGACTCGCCATGGTTCCTGTTAACAATACAACAGGTTTTTTGGCGTCTCTAAGCTCCGCTAAAGAAGCTCCGATTTCACGATCAGCATCTCCCCAAGTAATTTCACTTCCTCCTTTGGTTACTTGCTGCAAACGAAGGCTCTCATCATATAAAGAAAGTACCGAAGCCTGAACTCTTGCATTGGTTGTACCATTTGCTTCTTTATTAGGCATGATTTGAATGGGACGACCTTCTCTTGTTTTTACTAAAACATTTGCAAAGTCATATCCATCTGCCACCGTTGTTGCATACCAATCTGCTACCCCAGGAATAATATCATCTGGTTTTACAACATAAGGAATCGATTTAACAACCGGTCCTTCACATGCAGCTAGGGATGCTGCCGCTGTTGTAAAGCCTACATACTTTAAGAAATCTCTACGAGAAGTCGAAGAAGTCTCAAGGGTTTCTTTATCTCCTAAGAATTCATCTGTAGAAATATCTTCTACAAACTCATTTTTACTTAGCGTTTCAACAACAGAACTATCTTTTAGTTCTTCAACACTTTTCCAGTATTTTTTGATTGAAGCCATTTAAACTTTTTTATTGATTGATTGAAAAACCCCAAAAACTAGTGAGCTTTTCATTTAAACCTTAATTAATAATGACACTTACCACACTCTAATCCACCTAGCTGAGAAGCTGTAACCTTTTCTACTCCGTATTTTTTAGCCAGTTGTTCGTGAATTTTTGCGTAATATTCGTTCCCTTTTAAATCTACTTTTGTTTCTCTGTGACAGTCTATACACCAACCCATTGTTAATGGAGAATGTTGATACATCTCTTCCATTTCCTCAACAGGACCGTGACACTTTTGACACTTAACACCTCCAACAGTAACGTGTTGTGAGTGATTAAAATATACAAAATCTGGTAAGTTGTGAATACGAACCCATTTGATTGGCTTCGTGTCACCAGTATATTCTAAATTCTCTGCATCCCAACCAGCAGCCTTATATACCTTTGCAATCTCTTTGTCTAGCTGTGCTTTCCCAAGTACCACACCATCATCCAACTCTACAACCGTATTGTCGGCAACCTCAGCAATGTTTTTATGACAATTCATACAAACATTTACAGATGGAATTCCAGAATGCTTACTATGTTTTGCAGAGGAATGACAATATTGACAATCTACCTTATTATCTCCTGCATGAATTTTGTGAGAAAAAACGATGGGTTGAATAGGCTGATAACCTTGATCTACCCCAACCTTAAATAAGGTTCCGAAAAGAACATAAGCAGTCATTAACAAACCAAAAATTACAAATAATACATGTAAGAATGTATTCTTTTTAATCCCTTCCCACAATTCGTGGAGGTCTCTTTTTAAGTTAGATTGAGAGGGTTCTTTCTTGATTCCTTTCAGTTCGTTAACTTGTTTTAACAAACTAGCAATCATAGCAAAAGCAACTAGAATTGCTGCAGCTAATAAATAAATGATCCAGGTTGGAGAGGAAGAAGTTACTGCTACAGGAGCTCCTGCAACTTGTTCAGGTGCTTTTTTTGGCAATTCTCCAACAGTTGTATAGTATAAAATATCATCGATATTTTGATCTGACAATTGTGGAAAAGCAGTCATTGCAGATCCATTGTATTCCTCATAAACAGCAATTGCATCTGCGTCTCCAGAGGCTCTTAATGCTGCGTTATTCTTAATCCAAGCTTTTAACCACTCATTTTCTCTTCGAGACTCAATACCCCCCAGTGCTGGACCAACTAGTTTTCTTTCCAATTTGTGACAAGAAGCACATTGGGATTTGAACAAACTTTTTCCTTCTTTTTGACGAGCTTCATCTATATCTTGTGAGTAAGAAGATATACTAAATGCAAGAAATAAGAGAAGAGTAAAAATCCTTAGAATTATTGAAGTTAGTCTGTTGTGCAATGCTACACTTTTCATATTTAAACTTTGTTTAAAAATATCTAATATAAAATGATAAAAATCATTTTTTTTCGTTCGACAAAAGTACTACATATTACCAAAATTTGGAAAAGGAAAAGAATGTTAAATACTAATTTATAATTATTCTAAATAACTTATTTTATCAATTTATTATTGAAGGAGTCATTACTTTTGTATAAATATTTATCCCCATGAAAAGCAAACAAATAGCACTTCAATTCCTGTTTTTTTTATTCGCAATAAATTACAGTACTTATTGTCAAAAAAAAACTACTAAATCAGAAGAAATTAAGAGCCTCATTACCAAAAAAAGAAATTTTAATAAAGAGTTTGGTTTTGGTTACAGGATTCAACTATACAACGGTAATGAAAAACAAGCCAGACAAATTCGGACGCTCTTTAAAAGTGAGTTTCCTGACCATTCTTCTAAATTAGTTTACAATTCTCCTGAATGGAAAGTACAAGTTGGAAGCTACAAGACAAAATTAGAAGCGGATAAAGATCTAATAAAGTTTCAAAAAAAATTCGCTGGGATTATTGTTGTCCCCATAGGGAAATAATTTATCAACACCCACAATCCGGGCCACATCCTTTCTTTTTTTGATCCGTAAAAAAGTATTTTTTAACTAAAAAAACAACGGCCAAAACAACGAGTATATATGCTAGTATTTCCTGCATTAACTTAGAATTTGAAAGGTAATAAAGGAAGAAATATACGCTAAAATTCCCATTCCGAATAATTGAATTAGCGGCCATCTCCAGGATTTAGTTTCTCTTTTTACAATCGCTAAAGTCGCCATACATTGCATGGCAAAAGCATAAAAAATTAAAAGAGACATCCCAACAGGAAAAGTAAACCGCTTCCCACCAGTGTATGAGTTAACTTCAGAAGCCATCTTCTCTTTAATCGTCGCTGTGTTTTCATCGTCAGCTTCTACACTATAGATCGTTGCTAAAGTCCCTACAAAAACTTCCCTAGCCGCAAACGATGTAATCAAAGCAATTCCAATTTTCCAATCATAACCCAGCGGTCGAATCGATGGCTCTATTGTTTTCCCTAAAATTCCAATGTATGAGTTCTCTAATTTTGCTGAAGCAATTTTTCGTTGTAATTCTTTCTCAGATAAATGCTGATTTGAAGGATTTTCAATCGTATCTTTCTCAACGTTATCAAAAGATGAAGGACCATTTGAAGCTAAAAACCATAATATAATAGACAATGCTAAAATAATTTTTCCAGCCTCTAAAACAAAAGATTTTGTTTTTTCTAATACTTCGAAAAAAATATTTTTGATGGAGGGGAATTTGTAATTTGGCATTTCTACAACAAAAAAGGACCTAGATTTGATTTTTAGTGTTTTGTGTAAAATATAGGCCGCTAATATCGCTGTCGCAAAACCTAAGGCATACAATAACAACAAAACAAACCCTTGTAAATTTAAAAATCCGAAGATTTTTTTATCTGGAATGATGAGAGATATTAAAATCGCATATACAGGTAACCGTGCAGAACAAGTTGTGAAAGGTGTTACTAAAATAGTAATTAATCGCTCTTTCCAACTGGGAATTGTTCTTGTAGCCATGATTGCAGGAATAGCACAGGCTGTTCCTGAAATTAGAGGAACGATACTTTTACCATTCATTCCAAAACGACGCATAATTTTATCCATTAAAAAAACCACACGACTCATATATCCTGTTTCTTCTAAAATGGCAATAAATAGAAATAAAATGGCAATTTGTGGAATAAATATAAGGACGCCTCCAATTCCTGGAATAATCCCCTCAGTTAATAAATCGGTAAGAACACCCGTTGGTAAATTATTTTTTGCAAAATCAGAAATTTCTGCAAAAGTACCATCGATAAGGTCCATAGGTAATGTAGACCAATCAAAAATTGACTGGAAAATGATTAACAACAAAAAGATAAAAAAGACATACCCAAATATTTTGTGAGTGAAAAATTTATCTAATCTCCCTCGTAAGTCGGTCGCTTTCGTTTTATCTACGATATAGGTTTTTTTTAGAATTCTATTAATCTCTTGATACCTGTAAATTGTTTCCTTGTGTTGGTATTTTTTCACCTTAGAAACATCTTGCTTAAACGCTAGCAGCTTTTCTTTTTCTTCTTTGGTTACTGTTTCTGGAAAGTTACTCTGGGTAACCATTAGCCATAATTCATACAAGGAATAATTAGAACTAATTTCCTTTAATTTCATAAAATAATCGGGATCTATTTTATGATCTACACCACACAAAGGAGATGCTTTTGCTGCCACATGACAACGAATAATTGCAGCTTTTACATCATTGATTCCTTCATTTTTTCTTGCACTAATTAAAACAACTTCGGTATTAAGTTGTTTCTTTAATAAAGATAAATCAATGGTGATTCCTTTTCTATTCATTTGATCAACCATATTGATGGCCAAAACAGTTGGAATCTCTAAATCTTTAATTTGAGAGAACAGCAGTAAGTTTCTTTTTAAATTTTCTACATCTGCAACCACTAAAATCACATCTGGAGATTCTTTAATGTCCTTTTTTAACAAGGTCTTTAAAACAATACTTTCATCTATGGAGGTTGGGTTTATACTATATGTTCCAGGCAAATCAGTGATCACTGCATTTTGTGTGGAAGACAACTTACTTAGACCCTCTTTTTTATCAACGGTTACCCCAGGGTAATTCCCCACCTTTTGATTCAAACCAGTTAGTTGATTAAAAAGAGAAGTTTTCCCTGTATTAGGATTTCCTATCAAAGCAACTTTTATATCGTTTTTAGACATCTAATGATTAACTTTTAGGATTTGAATTTTAGAAGCTGTTTCTTCTCTAATAGCCAAATGACTTCCATTTACACAGATGTATAAGGGATCTTTTAGAGGTGCAATTTGAACTAATTCTACCTCTGCACCAGGTAAACAACCCATTTCAAGTAATTTTAAAGGAATAAAATCTAACGATTCTTCAGAGATATATCCAATTTCTCCTTTTTGTAATGTTGCAATTGTGCTCAATGAATATTGTTTGGACTACAAAGATAGGAATTTAGAATAGTTCTAAACAAGTTATTTTGAAGCATATTCTTCTTTTAAAGAAACGATATCCTCTTTTAATTTGACCATCTCTTTGTCGTTTGTTCCATCATAATACCCCCGAATACGTCTGTTTTTATCTACTAATATGAATTGTTCTGTGTGAATAAAGTCGTTTTCATCTCCATTTCCTTCATCTAAAACAGCAAAATAACTTTTCCTAGCCAACTCGTAGATATGTTTTTTCACCCCTGTAGTAACATTCCATTTTTTGTCTACCACACCTTTTTTTATGGCATACTCTTTCAAAACAGCTACACTATCTATTAAAGGAGTTACTGAATGAGATAAAAACATGATCTCAGTATCATTTTTATAAAACTCTTGCAATTCACTCATATTGTAAGCCATAGCAACACAAATATTTTGACAACGAGTAAAAAAGAAATCGGCTATATAAATTTTTCCTTCATAATCTTTATTTGTCACAGTGTTACCATTTTGATTGATCAATTTAAAATCTGCAATTGTATGATTTTTTTGAACATGCAAAATACTCTCATCTACCAATCTTGGATTTACATCTGAAGGATTATAAATTTTGAGACGGTTTTCAACTTTCAACAAATGATAGAAAACAGGAATGGCAATTCCCGAAAAAATAGCTAAAAAAATAAGTGTTGAAGTCGATTTTTTAAAAAAATTAAAATCCATAAATCCATATTTATTTTTACAAATTTACGACTAAAAAATGCCTTACAAAAACAACCAAAAACAAAAACACTGTCAAATTAGTGTTAAAATAAAAAGGTAGTACAATTTGTACTTTTTAAACTCTCTTTTAAAACGTACATTTGCGCCTACTTTAATTATGATTTAATACTCAATGGAAATACTAATAAAAGCATCACAATTTATTTTAAGTTTATCTCTTCTTATTGTTTTGCATGAGCTAGGGCATTTTATCCCCGCAAAGTTATTTAAAACTAGAGTGGAAAAATTTTACTTGTTCTTCGATTATAAGTTCTCTCTCTTCAAGAAAAAAATTGGAGAAACTGTCTACGGAATTGGCTGGATCCCACTTGGAGGATATGTAAAAATATCTGGAATGATTGATGAAAGCATGGATACTGAGCAAATGGCCTTACCACCACAACCATGGGAATTTAGAACTAAACCTGCTTGGCAACGCTTGATTATAATGCTTGGAGGGGTATTTGTAAACTTTATCTTGGGTATTTTTATTTACACCCTATTAATGTATGCGTATGGTGAAAAGTTTCTGCCCAACGAAAATGCAAAAGATGGAGTATGGGTTCAAGATTCTTTAGCACTTAATTTAGGGATTCAAACAGGTGATAAAGTTCTTACTATTGACGGAGACCAAGTGGAAAAATTTTCTCAATTAATCCCAGGATTCATAACTGGAAATAATTTTCAAATTGAAAGAAACGGAATTATTATTGATAAAGTAATTCCTGAAAATTTTATTTCTCAATTAGTCGATAGAGATAAAAGTGCAGGGGCTATTTTACTCCCTAGATACCCTTATGCAATTGCAGGAATTTCTAAAGACTCTCCAAACACAAATGCAGATTTACAACCAAAAGACATTATTATTGCTATCAACGGAAATTCGATAAAATACTTTGATGAAGCTCAACATGAATTGGATAAATTTAAAAACCAAGAGATTACAGTAACCGTAAAAAGAGCCTCTGAAACAAAAGAAGTGTCCGTAAAAGTTACCGAAGAAGGGGAATTAGGTGTTGGTTTAGGACAATTAAATTTTAAAGATTTAGAAAAACTAGGTTACTATACATTTGCAGATATCGACTATAGTTTTGCAGAAGCAATTCCTGCTGGATGGAAAAAGTCTTGGGAAACATTAACAGATTACGTAAAACAATTAAAGAAGATTTTTAATCCTAGTACAGGAGCCTATAAGGGTCTGGGTGGTTTTATTTCTATTGGAAGTGTTTTCCCTTCTGAATGGAGTGCAGAATCTTTCTGGAATATTACCGCTTACTTATCGATCATGTTAGGGTTTATGAACTTACTCCCAATACCTGCCCTAGACGGAGGTCACGTAGTATTTACTCTCTGGGAAATGATTACTGGTAAAAAACCTGGAGATAAGTTTTTAGAATATGCACAAATAACTGGCTTTTTACTATTAATTGCGCTGTTGCTTTTTGCAAATGGAAATGATCTTTTTAAACTTTTTACATAAAAAATATCCAATAAAAAATGCCTCGAAAAGAAATTTCGAGGCATTCTAAACTCTCCTAATTTAGTTGCTAGAATCGGAAACGCATTCCAACTAAAAGCGAACTTGGTGGCATGGGTACAAAACCTGCTTCAATATATTCTGCATCAAAAATATTATTGGCAGTAACTGTAAAACTGATGGAATCAAAATCTACAATTACAGAGGCATCCCAAACATTATAGCTTGTCCCTACTGTACGCTCTGCATGTTTATAAATAATATTTTGTCTGATATTTTTAAAGAACTGAGAACTAAAACGTGTGGTAAACTGATGTTTTAATGTATTCAAAGAATAGCGAGATAGCTCTTTGTTTTGAGCTAAGATGTCATCATTTAAATACGAATACCCAAAAGTTACTGTTTGATTAAAACTACTTACTTTAAAATTATAAGCTCCTTCAAACTCAACTCCCTGTGTATTAACTTTTGTAATATTTGTAGCCTCATACTTTGAGTTTACATCTGGCCTAATAAAATCAATTAAATTACTAGCATCTCTATTAAATATTGCAATTGAAGATGTATATTTCCCTGAATTATATTTCAACCCTATTTCTTGAGAAAAGGCTTCTTCTGGTTTTAAGTTAGCATTCCCAATGGTATTTCTATCATTATAATATAAATCTGTATAGGTTGGTATTCTATAAGTGACTCCTATATTTCCATATGCTTTTATCTGATCTGATAATTGATACCCTATGTCTAACCCCGGATAGGCATGGAATTTAAAATCCGAAAAGTACGTAACCGCGACTCCAGGAGTAATATCTAACTTCTCATTCCATAATTTAAAACGATGCTCTAGAAATAAATTTGCCATGGTTCTATTTCTATTTCCTAAATTATTACTACTTATAAAAACTCTAGAAATATCGATTCCAAAACCTGTAATACCAATATCTGACCTGTAAGAAGCATTTGTTTCTACCCCTACCTTATTCGTAATGTGCAAATTTCTATAAACACTCGGATTATCTCTTATATAGATATATTCATCTTGACCTCTTTTCCAGTAGATTCTGGGAGAAATTTTAAAATTTTCCGTTTTAAAAGTAGTAGAAGCTCCAACTAAACTACTCTGCGTTTCTTCGTATTGCTCTGTAGCTGTTGCACTGGCATAAAATCCGTTTGCTCCGAATTTTTTATCAAAAAAAGTAGCAATTACTTCAATAGGTTGTTGTTTCCTATTGAAAACTCCTTTTAGTAAATAGTTATTATTTTGATAATCTGAATTATATCGATAACCCTCTGAAGTTAATACCCCCACATGCGCTATTACTGATGAGTTTTCAAACTCCTTCCCAGCAGTTACAGAACCATTTAACTGTCCAAAAGAACCTTTTTCCATATGTACAGCAACAGTGTCTGATAATTTCTTTTTAGTCACAATATTTATTGCCCCCGTAAATGCATTTTGTCCGAAAATCCTAGCGGCAGGACCTTTTATAATCTCTATACGCTCAATAACTTCAATGGGTAAAGCAGCATTCATCGTATGGTGGCCTGTTTGAGAGTCGTCCATTTTTACCCCATCAATTAATAATAATGTTTGATCAAAACCTCCTCCTCTAATATATAAATCTGCTTGACTTCCGGCAGTCCCTCGCCTTCTGATATCTACCCCAGCAACTTGTTGTAATAAATCTGCCACATTTGTTACAGCACTATTTTCTATAGCTTCAGAAGTGATTATGTTTATGGTTCTAGAATTATCTTTAAATGGCAAGTCTATTCTTGTAGATTTTATTAAAATCGTATCTAACTTTTGTACCTGCTTTTTCTCTTGAGAAAACAAAGTAATCTGCAATAATAAAAATGTACTAATTAATAATTTACTTCGCATCATTTTAATTGTTATTTTAATTTAAAAACGCTACAAAAATCGTAACTTTCCGGACGATTAAACTAGTCCAGTTTTAAAATGATAGATAGTCCGGTTAGTACATTATTTAAACAACTCATTGATTTTAATAAATCGGTACCTCAACCTGTATACATCCAAGTTTCACAGCAAATTGTAAATGCAATACAACGAGGTTATTTAACCAAAGGAACCATGCTCCCAGGAACCCGTGTGTTAGGACAGATCTTAAACATTCATAGAAATACAGCCGTGGCCATCTACGAGGAATTGGCCTCTCAAGGATGGGTGGAAATCATTCCAAATAAAGGTACATTTGTTCTAGAACCAAAGGGGAAAACAGTAAAAATAAAAGCCGCTTCTCAAAAAATAAATGACGCATATAGCGCTGCCAAAACAACAGGATTCCCTTTTCAAGAATCATTTCATTTAGCATCGACTATTCCGTTTACAAATGCTAAGTTCACCATTAACGACGGAAAACCTGATTTACGGCTACACCCTGTGCACCAGTTTACAAGATGGTACAGTGCTGCCATGAAACGAAAACCATTACTAAAAAAATGGAACAGACCCAACGAATTTTCTTATTCTTTATTTGAAACTCAACTATGTAATTATCTAAATGCTACTCGAGGGTTTCACATACAACCAAATAACTTAATGAGTACACGAAGTACAGAAATGAGTTTGTACATTGTATCTCAATTATTAATAAAGCAAAACGACATCGTATTAGTTGGGAATTTAAGTAATTATGCCGCTAACATGATTTTTCAACAAGCAGGTGCAACTATTAAAACAATTCCCGTGGATGATAATGGTTTAGATATTCAATATATAAAAACCCATTTTACAAAACAAAGTATTAGAGTTGTGTATGTGTGTGCACACAGAGACTATCCAACATCAGTCACCTTAAGTGCAGAGCGTCGATTAGAATTACTTCAACTTGCTAAAGATTATGAGTTTGCTATTATTGAAGATGATTACGATTACGATTTTCAATTTGAAAGCTCTGCAATGTTACCCATGGCAACCGCAGATGCGAACGGCATGGTCATCTATTTAGGAAAATTAGGGCAATCATTATTCCCAAGTTTTCAGACAGGTTTTGTGGTAGCCCCAGAAAATCTTATATCAGAAGCAAAGAATTATTTGCAACTACTAGACAAACAAGGTGATTTGATACAGGAACAAATGCTGTCAGAATTAATTAATGAAGGTGAAATTTATCGTCTCATGAAAAAAAATATTGTAACCTATAAACAAAGACGAGATTGTTTATGCAAACTCCTAACTACCTATTTTACAGATATTGCACATTGGACCATTCCAGTTGGTGGATTAGCAATCTGGCTACAATTTGAACCTAAAATATCTTTAGTAAAATTAGCTCAAGAGGCTCAAAAAAATGAATTATTTCTACCAAAAACAGTCCTTTATCAGGACAAAAACACCTGTGCAATTCGCTTTGGTTTTGGACATCTAAATACTGCAGAAATGGCATCTGTAATTAAAAAACTAAAAAGTGCTTATAATAAGATCTTTTAAAGAATGGTTTTTTTGTAAATCTATGTTGATAAAAAGAGCCTTTTATTAAGTCTTTCATACTATCTTTACTTTCATGTTTGCACTTATAGATTGTAATAACTTTTATGCCTCTTGTGAACGGGTTTTCAACCCTAATTTACAAGGAAAACCAATTGCTATTTTAAGTAATAACGATGGCTGTGTCATTTCTATGAGTGATGAAGCTAAAAAATTACAATTGCCTTTTAGCGCGCCAATTTTTAAATGGGAAGCGTTTTGCAAAGAAAATGATATTAGCGTTTTATCTTCTAACTATCCTTTATATGGAGATATGAGTACAAGGGTCATGAATATTTTAGCAGATTTTTCTCCAGAAGTAGAAGTCTATTCTATTGATGAATCTTTTTTGAAACTAAACGGTTTTGAAAATTACAATCTCTATGAATATGGAACAACCATGAGGAGTAGAGTTTTAAAATGGACAGGGATCCCAACTTGTGTGGGAATCGCACCTACAAAAGCGCTCTGTAAAATTGCCAACAAAATCGCACGTTCTAACTTAAAACAGTCTAAAGGAATCTGCGTAATTGATTCTGAAGAAAATAGAATTAAAGCTTTAAAATGGACTAAAATTGGAAATATATGGGGAATTGGAAGTCGTTTAAAAAAACGACTACAAGAAAAAGGATGCGTAACTGCTTGGGATTTTACACAGCTCCCAAGTAGTTGGGTTCTAAAAAATTTTTCTATTGTAGAATGGCGATTACAGAAAGATTTACAAGGTATTTCTAAAATCCCATTAGAGGAAGTTAGCTCAAAGAAAATGATTGCAACTACTCGTAGTTTTGAGAACACTTACAGCGATCTTGAAAATATAAAAGAACGTATTTCTACCTTTGCTACAAGGTGTGCAGAAAAATTACGAAATCAAGAATCGAGCTGCCATATGTTAGTTGTAAAACTTTCTAGCGATCGTTTTCAAAAAAACTCACAACAGCACAGAGAAAGTACAAGCGTTATTTTTTCCTATCCTACAGATTCTACTTTAGAGATTGCAAATGCCGCTATTAAAGCTGTGAAAACTATTTTTAAGCCTGGAATTAAATATAAAAAAGCAGGAGTAATTGTTACAGGGTTGGTCCCTAATGATAATTTTCAATTAAATTTATTTACTCACGAAAACCCTAAACACAAACCCTTAATGGCCGCTATGGACAACTTAAATAAAAAATTTAAAGGCGATAAAGTCAAGTTAGGGAATCAAGATTTAAAACGCACTTGGAAAATGCGTCAAAAAAGATTATCTGCTAAGTTTACTACGAATATCAATGATATTATAATTGTAAAATAATATTATTAATATCTAAATAAAAGTTATAATTTGCATGCAAATGATAACTTCTAAGACACTTACTTTTTTTACTCCAAAAATATCTTCTGGGAAGGGAGCTGTTTTGATTGATGTTGGAATTTCTGCAGGTTTCCCATCACCTGCCGACGACTTTAGAGAAACAAGAATCTCTCTAGATGACGAATTAATTCAAAATAAGGACGCTACTTTTTTTGCAAAAGTAAAAGGTCAATCTATGATTGATGCTGGTTTAGATGATAATGATCTATTAGTTATCGATAGGAGTTTAGAGCCTACAAATAATAAAATCGCCGTTTGCTTTTTAGATGGCGAATTTACTGTAAAAAGGTTACGAGTAGAAAAAAATAAAGTCTGGCTACAGCCGGAAAACCCTAACTATCCGATTATAAATATTACTGAAGATAATGATTTTGTTATTTGGGGAATTGTTACAAACGTGATCAAAAAAGTATAATCATTATATATAAGCCTTTTATAAAAAGAAATAACTTCCTTTTTTTAAGAATTTATACGATTAATTCAAATTGCGTTTTTCTATAAAAAATCGTTTTAAAAGCTGAGAACATTCATTTTCTAAAACTCCTCCAACAACTTTTGTTTTAGGATGTAACCTTGTCTTTAATTTTGAAAATCCTCTTTCTAATTCTGAAGCGCCGTATACAATCTTACCTATCTGAGTCCAATAACTTGCTCCTGCACACATTTGGCAGGGCTCTAAAGTAACATACAACACACAATCTATCAAATATTTTGCACCTAAAAAATCTGAAGCCGCTGTAAAAGCTTGCATTTCAGCATGTGCAGTTACATCGTTTAATGTCTCTGTTAAATTAGAAGCTCTTGCAATAATCTGATTTTTATAGACAATAATTGCCCCAACAGGAACTTCCCCTTTGTCAAAAGCTTTTGTTGCTTCTTGTAACGCTTTTTTCATAAAATAAACATCATCAAAAGGCTGTATCATCTACTATATTATATTGATGAAGTAAATTTAAGTAATTTATTTACGATAAAATCGAAATTCTTTAGAGTTCTTTTTACAGACACAAAAAGTTAAATTGTATTTTTGCAAAGAGATGACAAAATTGTTAAACGGCATATCAGATCCATCTGGTTTAAGAAAATTGAATCCAGAACAATTACCTCAACTAGCAAAAGAGTTGAGAGAATTTATTATTGATATCATTGCGACAAAAGAAGGACATTTAGGAGCAAGCCTAGGAGTCGTAGAATTAACCATTGCTTTGCATTATCTATTCGACACCCCTACCGATTTATTAGTTTGGGATGTTGGACATCAAGCATATGGGCATAAAATTTTAACCGGAAGAAAAGAGGTTTTTCACACCAATAGACAATTTGATGGAGTCGCAGGTTTCCCTTCAAGAAAAGAAAGCAATTTTGATGCTTTTGGTGTTGGACATTCATCAACTTCTATCTCTGCAGCATTAGGAATGGCAATTGCATCTCGCCTAAAAGGAGAAACAGAAAAACAACATATCGCTGTTATTGGAGATGCTTCTATTGCTAGTGGAATGGCATTTGAAGCTTTAAATCATGCGGGGGTTTCTAAGGCAAATCTACTCATTATTTTAAATGACAACGCCATTGGAATTGACCCTTCGGTTGGTGCTTTAAAAGAATACTTGACGAAGGTTAAAAGCGATAAAAAGTTGGCTGCTCAAAACAATATTATAAAAGCATTAAATTTTGAATATTCCGGTCCAATTAATGGACATGATTTACCAAAGATTTTATCCGAATTAGAACGATTAAAAACGATCAAAGGTCCTAAATTTTTACATGTAATTACCACAAAAGGCAAAGGATTACAGCAAGCGGAAGAAGATCAAGTAACCTACCATGCCCCTGGAAAATTTGATAAAAAATCTGGGGAAAGAGTCACAAAAGACCTTAATTTATATACAAAATACCAAGATGTTTTTGGAAAAACAATTGTTGAATTAGCAGATCAAAATGATAAAATCGTTGGGATTACACCTGCCATGTTAACAGGAAGCTCGTTAAAATTTTTAATGGAAAAATACCCAAAAAGAACCTTCGACGTTGGAATTGCAGAACAACATGCTGTTACGCTCGCTGCAGGAATGACTACTCAAGGCATCATCCCCTTTTGTAATATTTATTCTACATTTTTACAGCGTGCATACGATCAGATAATTCATGATGTTGCTTTGCAAAACTTACCGGTAATTTTTTGTTTGGACAGAGCAGGTGTTGTTGGTGAAGACGGTGCCACGCATCATGGAGTTTTTGATATTGCTTATCTAAGGTGTATTCCAAACCTTATTATTTTTGCCCCCAGCAATGAAATTGAATTAAGAAATATTTTATACACTGCTCAACTAGGCTTAGACAACCCAATTGCAATTCGATACCCAAGAGGTTTTGGAAAAATTATTGATTGGGAAAAACCTTTTAACAAAATTGAAATAGGGAAAGGAATTTGTTTACAAGAGGGTGAAAATATCGCTATTTTGTCTGTTGGAACAATTGCAAAAAACATATCTGATGCACAGGACCTGATTGATGTTAAATCGAATTATGCACATTACGACATGCGTTTTGTAAAACCATTGGATGAACAACTCCTCCATCGTATTTTTCAAAAACATCAAACCATAATTACCGTTGAAGACGGAATTATTAAAGGTGGATTTGGTTCTGCTATTTTGGAATTTGCCTCGGAAAATAAGTATCAGAATAATATAACAGTCCTAGGAATTCCCGATGAATTTATCCCGCATGGAAGTATTCTTGAACTTCACAAAAAAATTGGGTTAGATGCTTTTTCTCTCTCTAAAGTTTTCAAAAATCTTGCATAAAAAAAGACACTTAAATTCGTGCCTTTTTTTGATATTAAAGGAATCTATTTCTATTGTTCAATAATAATTTTATTTGAACTTTTTATATTGTTCTGATCGATTAAGTTTACCATGTAAATTCCGGAATTTAAATTGACCGAAAATTCTTGTTTATTGGTTGTTGTAAAATCAATAGTCTTCTCATAAACTTGTTTCCCATTGATGTCAAAAATAGTTGCTTTTGTCATCCCTAACGTATTTTTGGCAAAAATTGTAAAGTCTCCTTTAGATACTGTTGGGTAAATGCTTACTGTTTTACCCTCTGTTAAATCAGCGCCTACAGAAGCTGTCGCAGTGGTAAACTTACCAGTAAACATTCCTCTCCCATAAGTGGTAGCCAATACCGTATTGTCCTCTGTTCTTAACTCTAAAGAAGTTACTTTTACACTAGACATCCCATTGTTTGCTTGCACCCATGAAGGAGATGCATCCTTAAAATTATTGGCAGTCCAAATCCCTAGTTCAGTCGCAATAATAACTTCATCATTGTTTAAAGGATTCATTAAAATATCTTTTACAGGAATGTCTGGGAAATCCCCTTCTTTATCCATCCATGATAATCCACCGTCGATAGAATACCAAATACTTTGAACGCCATAATTATGAAACGTCAGTAAAATTTCATTTTCATCACTCCCAAAACGAATAGATGAAACAGAACCACCAAACCTTTTAAGATTTCTCCATGTTGGGTTTTCAGAATTGGCATTTTCAACCTTCAGTAATTTTCCATTTGCTAAGCCTAAAAACAAGGTGGTTGACGATGTCTCAAATGGAGAAACTTTGACTACTGTAGCTCTGTTGTCTAAAAGATTACTCCCAATTCTATCTTTAATTAATACTTCCGACGATTTGATTCCTTGATATCTTACAATACTGTCAAAATCTTGAGAACTACTGTGTGCATTAGAATATAGAATATCTAAATTATCATCTAGATCCTGCGGATTGATAAAACTCCCCGTAGTTTGATCGTTATCAAGTGTTTTCCCTGCACCTGTATAAGGCAGTTCTAACATCGCTTTGTTGTTATAAACATAAGACACAATCATATACTCTCCATCTTTGTCTATAAATGTATAAGCGCCATCTCCTCCAAAGACTTCAACTGCTGGGTTTGAAGGAGCTTTTGTAGCTCCATCTATAAATTGTGTTCCATTGTCCTGCGACCCTGCGATTATAACATCAGAAGTAATATCTTGGGCGATCGCTCCATTATAAAATTGCATGGTATTATAGTCTTTATTTCTAGCCTCAATAGAATTATTTGGAATGTTACTTTGTACTGCTTCACTTAGTGAGGAAGCAAAGAAAACACCCCCATCATTCCCAATAATTGCCTTGTCTGAATCTGTTGGATGAAATACCAACGCGTGTTGATCAGCATGAACTAAAGGGATATTTTTACTCCTTAACTTATTATTATTTGACCATTTAGACATTTGAACCCAGGTTGTACCATTGTCTGATGATCTGAATAAATCAATACCACCAGCATATAAGATATCATCATTTGTAGGGTCTAGCTCAAGGACTAAATCGTAACCCGCTTGTCCTCTTGTAAAATCATTTGAAGGAATGCCGTTGTCTGCGTCATTAGGTAAAGTCATCTCAACTATCGTTGCAAAAGCATCTTCTGTTTTTTGCATAATGATTGGGGTTGCACTATTTCCCTCTGCCAAAACATATAACTTATCATTATCCAAAGCAGAAAGCGCTATTTCGGTTCTAGCTGCATTACTTATCGTATGCTGAATCGAAAAAATATCTCCATTTGTGGACTTTAAGATGGTTCCTCCACCATTTCCAAAAATATTATCATCAGAACCTATCCAAATAGAATTATCTATCGCTATTTCTATATCATTCGGCTCATAAAAAGATGAAGGGTCCCCTATGGATGTATTAGGAATAGGAGGTAAAATAAGTTTACTCCAAGTCGCTCCATTGTCTATAGATTTATACAGCCCTGTAATATTGGCTCCAGGAAAATCACTGCTCCCATCATAAGCTCCTGCAACTGCAATAAAAACCTCTGTTGTACCCTTATTATTCCACGCTTTGATATCATTGATATAAAACAAGCGATCCCTTAAAATAGAATTAAAAGAATCACTAAAAATGTTGGTCCATGAAAACCCTCCATCAATTGATTTCCAAACACCGTTTCCTGCACTAGCATTTCCTGATTGTGACTCTCCAGTTCCAATATACATGATTTGAGAGTTGTTCGGATCTACAGTTATGCATGTAACTGCAACATTTTCTGAAATTCCAACTTGTAGCCAAGAAGAATTCGCATCAACGATATCGTTATTGACCCATAAACCACCACTGACACCCCCAGCAAAAACTCTTCTGTTCGTCTCATCGTTCGGATCGAATAAAATAGCTCTTGTTCTTCCTCCAACATTATTTGGACCTCTTTCTATCCAAGGATTTGTAGGAGATTCCCCTGGTACTCTGGCATTATAGAGATTCAATTGATCCTGAAGTTCAAAAACATTTTCTGGATGGGTTCTTCCAGTACTCGGATTTATTTCGTTTAAATATTCTTGCTCAAAATAAGCATTGGGTGTTAATCCTAAAGATTTTCTTTCTTTTTTTGACAAATACATTGTTTTATTAAAAGGATGCTCCTCAATAATTTTCTCATAATCTGTGTACTTATCATCTTCAAAAATTATATTATAAAACAAAAACCCTATTCCTAAGATTATAATAATTCTTATTGCTTTTTTCATTGTATTCCTTTTTTCAAGTTTACTACTTTAAATGATATTCCCAGTTAATTTTTTATGCATTCGGATTGCAGAACTATCAGACATTCTTGAAACATAACTACATATTTGCAAAATTCTATCATATAAATTTGCTGATTCTACCTGATATTCATTGGGCAATAAATTCAGTACCAATTTGTCAAAATTTGATGGATTCCCGTCAAACTTATGATTTAATGCTGTTACAAAAACATCTAATAGATCCGCAATGATTCGATAACCCGCTATTTCTTTTTCTACAACTTCGGCACTTTTATAAATCTTGGCAACACTTATTTTTAGAATATCATTAATTTGAGCTTCATAAGTGCATTTATCTAATAAAGATTTCTCAAATGTCCCCTGTAAAATCGCTTCTTCATTTTCTAAAAAAATAGTGACTGCCTCATTAATTAAAACTCCAATTGCAAGAGCACGAAGGTAACTCACCCTGTCTGTTTTATGTTGTAACGAATGGTATTTTTTAATATCTATTGTGTTTTTGACCAGCTTAATCATATACTCCAAAGCGAATTCTTCTTCAATTAAACCTAAGTTTATTCCGTCTTCAAAATCAATGATTGTATAGCAAATATCATCTGCTGCTTCCACAAGATAAGCAAGCGGATGTCGGTAAAAAGAAAGATCCTCTGAGATGAATTTTTGGGTAAGCCCCAATTCAGTAGCTACATCTAAAAATGATTCTTTTTCTGACTGAAAAAAACCATACTTTTTATCTACAATATGATTTGTTGGTTTTTTAGGAAGACTCTCTTTTGGGTATTTCATGAAGGCTCCCAAAGTTGCATAAGACAATCTCAACCCTCCAAGAATTCCTTCCCTACTTTCTGTAAGAATTTTAAATCCATTTGCATTCCCTTCAAAATCAATTAAATCTTGATACTCTTTCTCTGTTAAATTGCTTTTGTATTGGAGCCCTTTTCCCGTTTTAAAATACTCTCCTATTGCTTTTTCTCCGGAGTGACCAAAGGGTGGATTCCCTATATCATGTGTTACTGAAGCTGCGGCTACAATAGCTCCAAAATCATTAAAGGTATACCCCTTTTTTTTTAAGTTTGGATACCGCTCAAGTAAAATTTTACCTACTCTTCTCCCTAGCGTTCTCCCTACTACAGAGACCTCTAAGCTGTGTGTTAAACGAGTGTGCACAAAATCGGTTTCTGAAAGAGGAATAACCTGTGTCTTATCTTGTAAGCTTCTAAATGCAGATGAAAATATAATTCTATCAAAATCTACATCAAACCCCAAACGTGTCTCGTCTTGTGATGATCTCAATCGTTGTTGAGTATCTCCAAAACGCTTTAATGATAAGAGTTGTTCCCAGTTCATTGTATACTATATTTAGTTGTATTGTTCCTAATAGAATAGCTCAGTATTCTATGATTAGATCCTTGCTTTTAGTAGTTCAAAAAGCAATTCAAAAATACAAAAAAAAAAGAGAAGCAGTACTGCTTCTCTTTTTATGAACTTTAAATTTAAAGATCTCTAATTATTTATTGGAATGTATTTAGTTTCAAAATTTAAAAAAATACAAATTTTATACAATTTTAGGATCCACACATTAGGCAATCATCATCTGGTGCTCCGTTTTTAGAAGCATCCACCATTGCTTTGAACTCCTCCGGAGTCATTGGTTTTTCTTCTTCAATTGGAGTGGCTTTCTTTTTTTTAGAAACAGTAAACTGAATTGCATTTACGGCAGATTTTGTTCTTAAATAATACATTCCAGTTTTTAATCCAGACTTCCAAGCATAAAAATGCATTGATGTTAATTTCGCATAATCTGGATCTTTCATAAACAAGTTTAATGATTGCGACTGATCAATAAAATAGCCTCTGTGACGAGCCATGTCTATGATATCTTTCATACTCATTTCCCAAACGGTCTTGTATAATTCTCTTAACTCAGCTGGAATTGCTTCTATGTGTTGTATGGAACCATTTGCACGCATGATATTTTCTTTCATATCATTATCCCACAAATTAAGTTCTACTAAATCTTCTAACAAATGTTTGTTTACAACAATAAATTCTCCAGACAATACTCTTCTTGTATAAATATTAGAAGTATAAGGCTCAAATGCTTCATTATTCCCCAAAATTTGAGACGTTGATGCCGTTGGCATTGGTGCGACTAACAAAGAATTTCTAACTCCATGTTTGATTACTTGTTTTCGTAATTTTGCCCAATCCCAATTTCCACTCAACTCATCATCTTTGATCCCCCACATGTTAAACTGAAACTCTCCCTCTGACATCGGAGACCCCTTAAAGGTAGAATAAGATTCTTTTGCCTTAGCGATTTCCATAGAAGAAGTTACCGCTGCAAAATACATTGTTTCAAAAATATCTTGATTTAATTTTTTAGCTTCATCCGAAGTAAAAGGCAAACGCAACATGATAAAAGCATCTGCTAAACCTTGAATCCCTAAACCTACAGGTCTATGTCTAAAGTTAGAATTTTCTGCTTCTTTTACAGGATAGTAATTCATATCTATCACTGTATCTAAATTACGTGTTACTTTTTTTGTTACGTCAAATAATTTCTTATGATTGAAAAATTTCTCTCCATTTTCTTTTTCAGAAATAAACATTGGCAAAGCAATTGACGCGAGATTACACACAGCAACTTCATCTTTTGCAGTGTATTCCATAATTTCTGTACAAAGATTTGAAGAACGAATAGTTCCCAAGTTTTTCTGATTCGACTTTCTATTTGCCGCATCTTTATACAACATATAAGGAGTTCCCGTTTCTATTTGAGATTCCAAAATTTTCTCCCACAGTTCACGCGCTTTGATGGTTTTTCTTCCCTTCCCTGCAGCTTCGTAACTTGTATACAAACGTTCAAATTCCTCACCGTGAGTATCGTATAAATGTGGACACTCATGAGGACACATCAAGGTCCAATCTGCATCTTCTTGTACACGACTCATAAATAAATCTGAAACCCACATTGCATAAAATAAATCTCTAGCTCGCATTTCTTCTTTACCATGATTTTTCTTTAAATCTAAAAAATCAAAGATGTCTGCATGCCAAGGTTCTAGGTACATCGCAAAAGACCCCTTTCGCTTTCCTCCACCTTGATCCACATAACGAGCGGTATCATTAAACACCTTTAGCATTGGCACAATCCCATTCGAAGTCCCATTGGTCCCTGCAATATATGAACCAGTTGCTCTAATATTATGCAAAGACAACCCTATTCCTCCTGCAGATTGGGAAATTTTTGCCGTTTGTTTCAAAGTATCGTAAATTCCTTCTATACTATCATCTTGCATTTGCAATAAGAAACATGAAGACATCTGTGGTTTTGGTGTCCCTGCATTAAACAACGTAGGAGTTGCATGGGTAAAATATTTTTTACTCATTAACTCATAAGTTGCAACTGCTTCATTAATGTCATTTTTGTGAATCCCTATAGAAACTCGCATCAACATATGTTGTGGACGTTCTGCGATCTGACCGTTTAACTTTAACAAGTAGGAACGCTCTAAAGTTTTAAATCCAAAATAATCGTAATTAAAGTCTCTGTTGTAAATAATTGTAGAATCTAATTTTTCTGCATTTGCTTTTATTATTTCATAAACATCGTCTGCTAGCAATGGTGCTTTTTTGTTTGTACGAGGATTTACATAATAATACAAATCATCCATCGTTTCCGAGAAAGATTTCTTGGTGTTTTTGTGTAAATTTGAAACGGCAATTCTCGCTGCTAATTTTGCATAATCTGGATGAGCTGTTGTCATAGTAGCAGCTGTTTCTGCTGCTAAATTGTCTAATTCTGAGGTTGTTACTCCGTCATATAAACCTTCAATTACACGCATGGCAACTTTTACAGGATCAACAATTTTGTTCAATCCGTAACACATCTTCTTCACTCTTGCAGTGATTTTATCAAACATCACTGGCTCTTTTTTGCCATCTCTTTTTAGTACAAACATAAATCTATAGGTTTTATTTGAATATTAAATACGTCAAAACATCCACTTTTTGACGAACTACTTTATTTTTTTTTATTTTGGGTGTGTAAATTCTAAAAATCCGAATCGAAACTGATACTTCCTGTACCTCCAGATTTTACCCCTGCTTTTTGATATTCTGAAACTCTTTTCTCGAAGAAATTAGTTTTTCCTTCTAAAGAAATCATCTCCATGAAGTCAAAAGGATTAGCGACATTGTATTCTTTTTCGCAATTGAATTCTCCTAATAATCTATCGGTCACAAATTCTAAATATTGTGTCATTAATTTAGCATTCATCCCGATTAAACTAACCGGTAAGGACTCTGTTACAAACTCTCTTTCAATATTCAATGCATCTACGATGATTTCTTTGATTCTTTCTTTTGAAACTTTATTCACAACATGGTGATTGTGTAAATGAACAGCAAAATCACAATGCAGTCCTTCATCCCTAGAAATCAATTCATTGGAAAAGGTCAAACCAGGTAACAAACCTCTTTTCTTTAACCAAAAAATAGAACAGAATGCCCCTGAAAAGAAAATACCTTCCACCGCAGCAAATGCGATCAAGCGCTCTGCAAAAGAATCTGACTCTATCCATTTTAATGCCCATTCTGCTTTTTTCTTAATGGCAGGAAAAACTTCAATTGCTCTGAATAATTGATCTTTTTCTTCTTCATTTTTAACGTAGGTGTCTATTAGTAAAGAATAGGTTTCTGAATGAACATTTTCCATCATGATTTGAAAACCATAGAAAAATTTTGCTTCTGAATATTGTACTTCATTCACAAAATTTTCTGCTAGATTTTCATTTACAATCCCATCTGATGCCGCAAAAAACGCAAGTATGTGTTTGATGAAATAACGTTCATCTTCAGACAATTTGGTATTCCAATCTAAAACATCTTCGGACAAATCAATTTCTTCAGCAGTCCAGATACAGGCTTGCTGTTTTTTGTACCAATCCCATAAATCGTCGTGTTGAATTGGAAAAATAACAAATCTGTTATCGTTTGGCTGTAAAATTGGTTCTTGTGTTGGCATTATCTTGAAAAGTTTTGTGTTGTTGGACGTTTTTTTATCGCTGAAAACGATCTCTACAAATATTCAATTTTTTGTTTCAAAATGAAAGCCATAGTTATTCACAAAACCTTAAAGTTTTTAACAAAATGATAATTTTATTCTTTTTTTGATCGAAAATAAGATTTATCAAAGGTTTGATTATCAGTGTTTTAAAATTTAAAAACCGCGGAAACCACTATCTTTATTGACATTCTTAAAACATGCCTCAAAAAAAATATTTATATAAATTATTATTAAAAATATTCTTTTTTTTTGTTCAATTTTAATCTCAAATATTAAACAAAATTGATAAAAAAAAGACTTTTGTAAAACCAAGTAATAATAGTACTATATTTGAAGTATTATTAACAAATATATTTAACAAAGTGAAAAAAGGAACCGTAAAATTCTTCAACGAATCCAAAGGATTTGGATTTGTAACAGAAGACGACTCAAATACAGAGTATTTTGTACATGTATCAGGGTTAATAGATGAAATTAGAGAAGGTGATTCTGTAGAGTTTGATCTAAAAGAAGGTAGAAAAGGATTAAATGCAGTAGATGTTAGAGTTCTCTAAACCTACTTTTTAAATCTTCAAAACAAACAAGTCGCTTGAATTTTTTTAAGCGATTTTTTTTGTCGTATTTTTGTGAAAAATCATTTAAAATGAAACATAAATTTCCAAAAATTGTACAAATTTCTATCATTTCTCTCTATTTGATTTTTTTAGCAGGAGCGATTGTTAGAATGACTGGTTCCGGCATGGGGTGTCCTGACTGGCCTAAATGTTTTGGATACTATATTCCACCAACCTCCGAGGATGAAATTAGCTGGAAACCTCACACGGAATATGGAGAGGGGATCATTATCATTAAAAATGATACACTCTATGTTACAGAAAAGAACTTTACAACCTCCTCAGAATTTAACAGAAGTAACTGGAAAAACTACACCAAACACGATTATGCAAAATTTAACAAATACCATACTTGGACAGAGTACATCAACAGACTTGTTTCCGTTTTAGCTGGATTTATATTCCTGTTCCTCATCTACGGATCAACAAAATTTTGGAAGGAAGACAAACGCATCCCTGGAATCGCTTTTGCTGCTTTTTTCCTAATGTTGTTTGAAGCTTGGTTAGGAAAAACAGTAGTAGACTCCAACCTGACTCCTGCCATAATAACAATACATATGGTGGTTGGCCTCATCATCATTGGGCTTTTATTACAGTTACAATTTATTATTTCGAAAAGAAAAAAAAGCTTTACATATCATCCTACCTTTAAAAAACTACTTATTATTTCTTTAATCTTCTCTCTAGTTCAAATTGCCATGGGTACTCAAGTGAGACAATTTATAGATGAGCAAGTAAAACTTTTTGGTTTCGAAAACAAAGAATATAGTTTGATGAACCCCAGCTTTAAATTTTATTTTCATAGATCTTTTACCATTGCAATAGTGCTTGTAAACTTTGGGTTATTTTACTTGAATCAAATAAAAAAATTGGGATACCAGCTTGTCAATTGGATTGTGTTTTTAATTTTTCTAGAAACCATTACTGGAATTTTAATGTATTATGCAGAATTTCCGATAGGAACCCAAGCCATTCATTTGTTATCTGGTGCCATTTTATTCGGATTGCAATTTTATTTGTGGCTACAAAGCCGTTCAGCTACACATTAAAAAAAACCTAGAAACACCAACACAAGATTCATCAGCCATAAAACGATTACATTCTTCTGGATCTAGTTTTCTAGAAGTTTTTTTCATTAGTTAACAAAAACAATAATTCAAAATGTATCTTTGACTTGAAATTTTAATACTTAATAAAAATGAAAAATCTCTTTAGAATTATAAGTTTTTTAGAAGGCGTTTCTTACCTTTTATTAATGAGTTTGGGGTTATACTATAAATATGCTCTAAACGATCCTAGTTTTGTAAAAATATTTGGAATGCCCCATGGGATCCTATTTATGCTTTATATTGTTTTGGCAATTGTCATCAAAAAGGAGATGAAATGGAACTATAATATCTTAGGAATTGTACTGATTTCCTCGGTAATCCCTTTTGGTACTTTTTACATTGACAGGAAATACCTGCGATAATTTTAACCGCCACTATATCATTCTTTTCCAGAACCAACTCATCGGCAGCATCACTCTCATTTATGGCAATTGTTTAGGATTCTATCCTTTTTTAACTGTGGATAATTCTTTTTTAACGAGTTCTTAAAACTTACCACTGTTGCAACTTCTACAATTCCCACTGCAATAACGAAAAACAGTACTTAGATTTTCATTTTTCAAAATTAATTAAGTAAGCTTAGTTTAAATAATAATCCCTCATTTTTTATTCCTGCATGATTTGACCTTACATAGTCTACTCTTAGGAAACGCCATTTACCGTAACCAATATTACTCAATCCTACCGCATATTCCATATACGGATTCTTATCCGCCATAAACAATCCTTTCCCTCCAGTAACCAGATGAAAATTTAATCGATTTAACCCTGGAATTTTACTTAAAATAGCCCCTTTAAAATTATGTTCTAGATGCATCTCTGCATATTTATCATTGGTAAAATATTTATAATATGGCAACAACCCAAAACTGTTTGATCGATTATCAGAAAAATAATTTAACTCATTCCCATTCGCTTGTAAATTATCCATAAAAGCAATTTTTTTCTTCTTTAGAAAAACCCCTCCTTTGATATTATAGGCTAATTTTCCATAATTCCCAGTACTTATTTTATGGCTTAAATTTGAAGTGACTAAGTCTGAATGTAAATTTGAATTCGACGCTCCAAAAGTTTTTCTGTAATTGATCCTCAGAGAAGGGTATCTATCGTTTCCGATATTCGATTTTCTATTTGGATAAGACAGGTATTTTTGCCCGAAAACAACTCTTACCCCTAAATTTAGTGTGGCTATTTTATGCTCAAAAAATGGAGCATTGACAAAGTCTAATGGAGCAATTGGATTGTTGGAAGTATAGGAATTGTTTGTGTTTTTTCGTGCAAATGAGAAGTTGGTTGTATTCAAAAGAGGGGTTCTGTTTGCGTACTCCAAAGATGAACTAAAGTAAACGCCATTCTTTATCTCTTCTGAATAACTAATTTTTGCAAACTGTTTTTCATAAATTTTTAAATAATTCAACCTGTAAAACAACGAACTAAAAGTATTAGTTATTCGTTGCACTGGATTCCTTCCATTGAATTGAAAAGTCGCAATTCCTCCGGAGATTATCATTTGAGGTCTGGAAAAATTATTCCACTTTTTAGTGAAAAAAAATGTCGGCCTGAAACGTTTCTCTGAAAAACCATAATTGACATTTACCTCTGCTTGCCACCACTTCCCTTTTTTGTTTATTTGTTTAAAATAACCCAATCCTACACTAGTATTCCACCCTTGAACAGTATTAAAATTTGTTTGTAACAATGGTCCTTTGTAAAATACCTGCTTATTTTCATAAGAATTTTTGTAAGTATACCCCGTTATTGGATCCAACCAACTAAAAGCATTTGATTTAGTATCTAGTGAATCTAAGTATTTTTTGGAGTTTCTGACCCCCTTAATACTGTCCTTTATTTTATAATCTTTAACCTCTTCCTTGGTCAAAGGAACAGGTCTTAATTGATTCCAAAAAACAGTATCTTTTTCTGTCGCTTGGTGCTCAAAGGTGAGCACTTCATTGGTAAATGTATTTTTATCAAAATTAGGAGAGAAGTCATATTCAGAATATGCAGATGAAAAGCGCCCATTGAACTTAAAACCGAAGAAATTTACTTTAAAATCAATACTCTGACTAATTAAAACCCAAGCATCAATTGTCTCTGAATAGTTATAATTTTGTTTTAGATGTAAAACATCCACCACGGGAATGTTTACTTGAGCGCCAGTAACGGAAACATCTATACCATATATTGCCCAATCATCTTCTACAATGTATAAAAAACCATTAAAAATAGGTTCGTTTTTTCGTTTTGGGAGGAGTTTTATTTTATTAATTAATTTCCCGTTTTTGTCATAAAAAATTCCCTCTAACTTGTAATTATAATAACTAAATGCATTTGTTGAAATGGGAGAAATCAAATCATTCCCAAATACAACATTATTGTCATAAAAATTGATATTTGCGTCCTCTGCTCTGTTAAAGCTAATTCCGTTATCTTCTCCACTGACTTTAGATGCGATAATTTTTTCTTTAAAATTTTTTGATTTTTTTTGAAATTTAATTTCAGAAATAGTTTCAGATAGATAAATAATCCCACTTCTTGTAGAATCCAATCCTCCACCAAAATCGCCAAGAGTTTGTCCTAAGAAGTTTTCTGGAGCGTCTTTTATTTTGTACAATCCTCTTGAATAAAACTTAGCAGTATACCTCGCATACTTATCAGTGTTTGACTCTTTGTTTGCAATTACATTTCTTATAATTCTATTGGCAGGGTTATCTTTAGTAGAAATTAAGACCTCCTCTAATTGTATATTTTCTTCCTCTAGTTCAACATTTAATTCAAAAGGAAAAGAGCTAATGTTTACTTCTTTTTTTAACGTCTGATACCCTAAGATTTGAAAAACAATTGTGTATTTGCCTTTTTTTGGAATCTTTAAAAGATACTCGCCATTATCATTTGAGGTAGTTCCCGTAACGGTTTTCTCTAAATAAATACTTACAAATGATAAGGGGTTTTTTTTAGTATCTGTTATTTTCCCTTTTACCTGAGTAAAAATTGATAATGACATCAACAATGTGACAAAAAAGAGAATTGCTTTTTTCATAATGTTTTTTTGTTAGACTCAAATATAGGTTTTTTGTTACAAAATTTCAGTTACTCTTTCTATGAAAAGCCTATATTTGTTTACTACAAAATAGTAACTATCAGTTTATGAGTAACTCTAGAAAACGACATGAGGCTTTATTATATCATGCAAAACCAAAACCAGGAAAAATTGAAGTTATTCCAAGTAAAAAATATGCCACTCAGCACGATTTAGCACTTGCATATTCCCCAGGAGTAGCAGAGCCTTGTTTAGAAATAGCAAAAAATAAAAACAATATCTACAAGTATACATCCAAAGGAAATTTAGTGGCTGTAATTTCCAACGGAACGGCTGTTCTCGGGCTAGGTGATATTGGTCCGGAAGCTTCAAAACCAGTGATGGAAGGAAAAGGATTGCTCTTTAAAATTTTTGCAGATATTGATGTTTTTGACATTGAAGTAGATGCAACGGATGTAGAAGCTTTTATACAAACCGTAAAAGCAATCGCACCTACTTTTGGAGGAATTAACTTAGAAGATATTAAGGCTCCTGAAGCTTTTGAAATTGAAAGACGTTTAAAGGAAGAACTAGATATTCCTGTTATGCATGATGACCAACATGGAACTGCAATCATCTCTGCAGCTGCATTAAAAAATGCGATTGATATTACTAAAAAAGATATTGGTCAAATAAAGCTAGTTGTAAATGGGGCAGGAGCTGCGGCCATCTCATGTACAAGACTGTATTTAAAATTAGGCGTCAAAAGAGAGAATGTTGTAATGTGCGATAGCAAGGGGGTTATCAGAAAAGACAGAGAAAACCTTACTTCTCAAAAAGCAGAATTCGCAACAGATCGAGATTTACAAAGCTTGGAGGAGGCAATGCAAAATTCAGATGTTTTCATTGGGTTGTCTAAAGGGAACATCGTTTCGCCAAAAATGCTTTTATCCATGACAGAAAATCCTATTGTTTTTGCCATGGCAAATCCTGAGCCAGAAATAGAATATAATACTGCTGTTGCTACTAGAAGTGATATTATCATGGCAACTGGTAGGTCGGATCATCCAAATCAAGTAAATAACGTACTTGGTTTTCCCTTTATTTTTAGGGGTGCTTTAGATGTCAGAGCCACCAAAATTAACGAGGAAATGAAAATGGCAGCAGTCCACGCTTTGGCTGATTTAGCCAAAAAATCTGTCCCAGAACAAGTAAATATTGTGTACGATGAAGTAAGTTTAACTTACGGAAGAGAATATATCATTCCAAAACCTTTTGACCCTAGATTAATTTATGAAATCCCTCCTGCAATTGCAAAAGCGGCGATGGATTCTGGTGTAGCGAAAGAACCTATTGAAGATTGGGATCGTTATAGAGAACAGCTCATGGAAAGATCTGGTTCTGGAAGCAAAGAAATTAGACTTTTACACAATAGGGCCAAAAGCAATAAAAAAAGTATTGTTTTTGCTGAAGCAGATCATTTAGATGTCTTAAAAGCGGCTCAAAGAGTCCATGATGAAAAACTTGGAAAACCTATTTTATTAGGTCGTAAAGAAGTGATTTTAGGATTGATGGAAGAAATTGGTTTCACTGCAAATATCCCTATTATAGACCCAAAGACCGACGAAGAAGCTGAACGAAGAGAGCGTTTTGGAGAAACTTATTGGAAAAGTAGACAGCGAAAAGGACGTACGCTCTCTGAGGCAAAAAAATTAATGCGAGAGCGTAATTATTTTGCAGCAATGATGGTAAATGTGGGAGAGGCAGATGCATTAGTTACAGGCTATTCGAGACCATATCCTACGGTTGTTAAACCGATATTAGAACTTATCAAAAGAGATAAAGGGATTACTAAAATTGCTGCAAGTAATTTAATGCTTACCAAACAAGGCCCTTTATTTTTAGCCGATACAACTATCAATATCAATCCTACAGCCAAAGATTTAGTTAAAATTTCTCAAATGGCAGCCAATTTTGTAAAGATGTTTGGTTTAAAACCAAATATCGCAATGGTCTCTTTTTCTAATTTTGGTTCTTCAAATACTGAAACTTCTAAAAAAATTAGTGAAGCCGTTTCCTACTTACATCGTTATCTTCCCGATTTATCGGTAGATGGTGAGCTTCAGGCAGATTTTGCACTAAATAGAGAAATGTTAGCGAAAGAATTTCCATTTTCAAAACTCAATGGCAAAAAAGTAAATGTATTGATTTTTCCTAATTTAGAATCTGCAAACATCACCTACAAATTATTAAAAGAATTACATGAGGCAGAATCAATAGGTCCAGTGATTCTTGGATTAAATAAACCTGCTCATATTTTACAATTAGGAGCCAGTGTGGATGAGATTGTGAACATGGCTGCTTTGGCTGCCGTCGATGCACAAGAAAAAGAAAAAAGAAATACAAAATAAAAATTGTTACTTTACAAGCTAGAAAATTAAGTATATGATTACACAAATTAGAGGAAGATTGGTAGAGAAACATCCAACAGAAGTGGTTGTTGACTGCAATGGCGTTGGGTATTTACTTCATATTTCTCTGAATACTTTTTCTAATTTACCAGAGGAAGAAGCGGTTATCTTGTACACCCATCTATCGATAAGAGAAGACGCTCACACTCTTTTTGGATTCATCACTAAAACAGAAAGAGCGGTTTTTAAATTATTAATTTCGGTTTCTGGAGTGGGACCAAGTATTGCAAGAACAATGCTATCTTCTATGACTTCAGAAGAAATACAACATGCAATTGCATCAGAAAATGTTCCACTAATACAGTCTGTAAAAGGGATTGGTGCAAAAACAGCACAAAGAGTGATTGTAGACCTAAAAGATAAAATTTTAAAAACTTTTGAAATCGATGAAGTTTCTACAATCCAAAACAATACCAACAAAGATCAAGCGTTATCTGCATTAGATGTCTTAGGTTTTAATAAGAAACAATCGGAAAAAGTTGTTTCTATGATCTTAAAAGAGAACCCTGAAGCTTCAGTTGAAAATTTGATAAAACTAGCTTTGAAGAATTTATAATAATTTGAACTATTTTTTAAAAAATACATTTTTACTTCTTTTTGTTCTGATGGCAGGCTCAACTGCCTATGGGCAAAAAAATAAAAAAGATTCAATTCCCGTAAAAAAAGACAGTGTAGCCTTAAGATATAATTTTAAAAAAGACCAAACAGGAGGGCTATTTCTTGACTACCTTGCTGATAAAGAAATTATTTTCGACAAAGATTTAAACAAATATGTAATCATAGAAAAAATAGGTGATTACCTCACAAAAACACCTGTTTTTCTCTCCCCAAAAGAATATGCTCAATATCGCTTAAAAAAAGATATGACGCAGTACTTTAAAAACAAAGTAAGCGCAACAAACTCAAAGAAAAAAGGGGCTACATCGGCTCAAAAAGATTTATTGCCAACGTATTATATAAATTCAGATTTTTTTAAATCTGTTTTTGGGGGAAACACAATTAAATTTACCCCTACAGGGAATCTAAATCTAAAATTAGGATTTATCTACCAAAATACAGAAAACCCTCAATTATCAGAAGAAAACAGAAGTAGTTTTACCTTTGACTTTGACCAACAAATCAATTCGAGTATCAAAGCTAAAGTTGGAGAGCGTCTTGAGTTTACTGCAAATTACGACACACAATCAACCTTCGATTTTCAAAATTTAGTTAAGGTGAAGTTTATACCTCCCTCACTGTCTGATATTGAATATAACGAAGATGGAATTTTGCAGGGGCTAGAAGCAGGAAATATTTCCATGCCTATTAAAAACTCTTTAATTAACGGAGCACAAAGTTTATTTGGTGTAAAAACACAATTGAAATTTGGAAATACAAACGTAACTGCCGTCTTTTCTCAACAAAATTCAGAAAGTAAAACGATCGTTGCAGAAGGGGGTGCCTCTGTTGAACCTTTTCAATTGAAAGCAACCGATTATGATAATGATCGTCACTTTTTTTTATCACAATACTTCATAGACAATTATGCAAACTCCCTTAAAAATTATCCTCTAATTAATAGTCAAATTAATATTACTAGAATAGAAGTTTGGGTTACAAATAGAAACGCAAGTACAGACGATTTTAGGAGTATTGTTGCTTTGGCAGATATTGGCGAGTCTAAAAACAAGGTTTTAGTTAATCAAACAGGTGAAGTATTCCCAACAAATCCTCCCTTTACAAGTGGTGGAAATATTCCTACAAACGAATCCAACAACTTATCAAATTTACTAACTTCAAATAGCGGAATTAGAGGCGTCTCCACAGTAAATAGTACATTACAAGAATATAATATGGAGGAGGGCTTAGATTATTCTGTATTAGAAAATGCCCGAAAACTAACTCCAAATGAATTTAAAATAAACAATCAATTAGGTTTTATCTCTTTAAACAGAAGATTAAATGATGGTGAAGTTTTAGCAGTTGCCTATGAATACACCGTTGCTGGAGGAGTTACAGGAGTTGCAAAAAATTCTTTTAAAGTTGGAGAATTTTCAAATGATGGTATTCAATCTCCGAATGCTTTAGTTGTCAAATTATTGCGAAGTGAAATTTTAAAAACAAAAAGAGAGGATGCTAATGGTGTAGAGGAATCATTTCCCACATGGCGTTTAATGATGAAAAATGTATATGCGCTTGGTGCTTTCCCTCTCGCACAAGAGGGTTTTCGTTTCGAGATTCAATATAGGGATGATCAAACAGGAATCCCATCAAACGTTTTACAAAACGCGAAAACATCCGGGATCTCTAATTTACCATTACTACAAGTCTTAAAATTAGATCAATTAGATCAAAGTCAATATAAATCCCCTGATGGATTTTTTGACTATGTTGAAGGGATTACCGTTAATTCTCAAAATGGATTTATCTTTTTCCCAGAGCCAGAGCCTTTTGGAAATGATTTGGTCCAAAAAAATGCGAATGATATTGGTTTGGATGAAACTTTAGATGAAGCTTTTTTGTTTAAAGAATTATATTTAAATACAAAAATTAACATCCAGAATAATTTTCAGAATAAAGACAAGTATTTCTTAAAGGGGTATTTTAAATCCGAAAACTCTGGTGGAATTCCAATTGGGGCATTTAACGTCCCTAGAGGTTCTGTTAGTGTAAGCTCTGGTGGAAGACAATTGGTAGAAGGAGTCGATTACGTAGTAGATTATCAACTAGGACGGGTACAAATTATAGATCCAGGATTACAATCTTCGGGAAGCCCTATAAATATTTCTACAGAAAATAATGCGGTATTTAATCAACAACGTAAAACTTTTATGGGGGTCGATGTTGAACATAAATTCTCAGACAATTTTATTGTTGGTGCCACCATTTTAAACGTAAATGAAAGACCCATTACTCCTAAGATTAACTTTGGCTCTGACCCAATAAATAACACCATGTTTGGGACAAACATAAATTACTCCAGCGAAGTCCCATACTTTACAAAATTGGCGAATAAACTCCCCTTTGTTGATACTGACGCCCCTTCAAATTTATCCGTAAGAGCAGATATGGCATACATTCTTCCCGGAACTCCCAGTGGTATCGATGTTACAGGGGATGCAACCACCTACATCGATGATTTTGAAGCATCTCAAATTCCTATCAGTATATTATCTCCCTTAGATTGGTATGAGGCAAGTACTCCTAAATATTTTCCAGGTTTTAATGGAGAGCAAGACGATTTATCCTACAATTACAAAAGAGGAAAACTCGCTTGGTACAATATAGATCAAATTTTTTATGGTTTAGGAGATACTCCTGCAAGCATCACTGCCAACGAACTTTCTAGGGCCGAAACAAGACAAATTAATTACAGTGAATTATTTCCAAATGTACAGTTAGATATTACGCAAAATACATTGATTAGGACCCTAGATTTGGCTTATTTCCCTGCAGAGAGAGGATCTTATAACTTTAACACCAATGAAATGGATGTTGAAAACGATGGGACTTTTAAAAATCCACAACAAAATTGGGGAGGGATCATGAGACCTTTAACAACAAATAATTTCGACCAAGCAAATGTTGAATACCTTCAGTTTTGGATAATGGACCCTTACGAGAATTATTCTATTGGAACTGAAGAAGGTCTACCTCAAGGCCTAACCCCCTCAGATCTTTCGAATCAGGTTGGAGATCTTTATATCAATTTAGGAAATGTTTCTGAAGACATCCTAAAAGATAGGTACAAAATGTATGAGAATGGATTGCCAGAAAATGGAGGGGAGTTAAACACGGAACGAACACGCTGGGGGAAAGTCCCAACAAATCCATCAATTATTTATACTTTCAATCAAGAGGAGGAAGCTCGATCTAATCAAGATCTTGGTTTTGACGGATTATCTGATGCTGAGGAGTTCTCAAAATATAGCACTACAATTCCAAACTTTGAGAAATTAAATCCCAATGATCCCGCCTCAGATAACTTTCAATTTTTTAGAGGTAGTGAACTAGATGCAATTAATGCTTCAATCATTACCCGATATAAAAATTACAACAATACTGAAGGAAATTCGCCCACTCTAAATCAATCTTCAGAAGCGTATCCTACATCTTCCACAACATATCCAGATGTGGAGGATATTAATAAAGATCAAACCATGAATACCGTAGAAAGTTACTACGAGTATAAAATTTCCATGAATAAAAACGACCTGTTTGTTGGAAATAACTTTATTGTCGATGAAAAAACAACAGATATTACCCTGCAGAACGGAGATACTCAAAAAACAAAATGGTATCAATTTAGAGTTCCTATTAGAGGGGGAACACCCGTAAATGGTATTTCAGACTTTAACAGCATCCGATTTATAAGAATGTTTTTAACCAATTTTAAAATGCCTATCGTATTGCGTTTTGGTGAATTAAATTTGGTTCGTGGAGATTGGAGACGCTACACAAAAACCCTAGACGAATCTATCAACCAGATAGATTTAAATAACGATGAATTAAAAGATTTTGAAGTTGGTGTTGTCAGCATTGAACAAAACGAAGGAAGCTATATTCAACCACCAGGAATAGAAAGAGAGCGTCTACAAGGAAGTACCACTATTCAATTACAAAATGAGCAATCAGTAACTTTAAAAGTAAACAACTTACCCGCAAATAAAGCAAGAGCAATTTATAAAAACATCAGTATCGACTTACGACGGTTTAAAAAATTAAAAATGTTTATGCACCTTCAAAAAAATGAAGAAGCTCTTGCGATTAATGATGATGATTTTTCTGCAATCGTACGATTAGGTACTGATTTAAACGATAATTATTATCAAATAGAATTGCCTTTAAAAGTTTCATCAAATGGTACATCTCCTATAGATATCTGGCCAGAAGCAAATAATTTAGAGGCTTTTTTAGAAACTTTTGGTAAGATAAAATTAGAAAGAGATAACGTAGATTTTTCAATTACTGATTTATATACCTCTTCTGCGCAAGATCCTGAAATTATGTATACACTTTCCGTAAAAGGAAATCCTACTTTAGCACAATTAAACACCATTGTTTTAGGAGTAAAAAATAACACTACTTCCCCTATTAGCGGAGAAGTATGGTTTAATGAATTGCGTTCTGCAGGCTTTGATAATAAAGGAGGTTGGGCCGCTACTGTGAATGCAGATGCAAATTTTGCAGATGTAGCCAATGTATCACTATCTGGTAGTATGTCTACAGTTGGCTTTGGAAATGTAGAAGAAAGAGTAACCCAACGTAGTTTAAATGAAACTAAACAATATGATGTTGCTACCAATTTAAATTTAGGAAAGATTCTAACCCCTAAAAATTGGGGAATTCAATTACCAATGAGCTATAATATTGGAGAAAAGTATATCGATCCTAAATACGATCCTCAGTATCAGGATGTAAAACTATCAGACGCCTTGAGTGCAAATGACAATAGTGAATTTTCAAGAGATTATACAAAAAGAACAAGTATTAGTTTTACGAATGTTAAAAAGAATAGAAATCCAAATTCTACAAAAAAACCTAGATTTTATGATGTAGAAAATTTAGCGGTTTCTTACGCTCACAACAAAGAATTTCAAAGAAATTATTCTATCAAAAAACGAATTATTGAAAATGTTAGAGCTGCTGCCTCCTATAATTTCAATTTTAATTCTAAACCTATAGAGTTTTTTAAAAGTGATTCTATATTAAAAAATAAATATTGGAGACTAATTAAAGATTTTAACTTTAATCCTATTCCAAAAACATTTGCAATCAATTCAAGTATCAATAGAAATTATAACGAACAACAATCTAGAAATTTAGTCAAAGATTTATCTCCACAACCTGCATTAAAACAACGTAGATTTTTATTTGATTGGGATTATACAATTGGATTTGATTTAACAAAATCACTGCAATTAAACTTTAATGCTACAAACAGCTATATCTATGATACCTTTAATAATGACGATGAAATTCAAGTTTTTGATGACTTTTTTAACACTGGAAGAGCGACGAATTATCACCAAAAATTAAACGCAAACTACAATTTGCCTATTGACAAAATCCCATTTTTAAAATTTATAAAAGCAGATTATGCTTATACCGCAGATTTTGATTGGCAAGCAGCAGCACAAAATACAATTAATGTAAATGGGGTTGAAGTTCCCTCTGAAAAACTGATAGGAAATGTTATTCAAAACGCCAATACTCATAATCTGAATACAACCATTAGTTTGGATCGTTTTTATAAGAGTCTTCGTTTTGAGAGGTTCCTGTTAACGAAAAGTCAGCGTAAAAGATCTAAAAAAGTAAAAAAATCTAGCTTGTCTCAATCTCCAAGAAAGACAAATCAAAATAAAAAACTTCCTCTTGGTAAAAAAATCTTAAAAGGAGCTTTTGATATTGTAACGTCTGTAAAACAAGGAAAAATTAGTTATTCAGAAAATAATGGACAAATGCTCCCTGGTTATACCGAAAATATTGGGTTTTTAGGTGGAGCTCCTACTTCTTTTGCCTTTGGAAGTCAGGTAGATATTAGAAATAAAGCACTCGAAAATGGTTGGTTTGTAACAAGAAATCCTGGAGATAATTATTACAATAAAACCTTTAGCAAAACGCATTACAACAAATTAGATTATACGTTTACTTTAAAACCAATTAAAGATTTAAACATCGATATTAGAGGAAATAAAATTCAAACAAGAAATCTTTCTCAACAATTAGATCTTATTGCTGGTAGTGAGCAATTTGAGGAAACACCTTTCTTTGAAACCGGAAACTTTAGTACCAGTTATTCTATGTTTTCTACAGCATTTTCAGATGGAGATGCTTTATTTGAGAAGCTCCTAAATTATAGAAATATTATCTCCAATAGATTAGCTTCAGAAAATGGAGTTTCTTCTGATGGTTTTGGGAAAAATAGCCAACAAGTTTTATTACCCGCTTTTCAAGCCGCCTATACTGGTAAAAGCCCAGATAAAGTAAATACAGGTTTGTTTAGAAATATTCCTATTCCCAATTGGACATTGCGTTATGGTGGTTTAATGGGCTTTAATTTTTTTAAGAAAAACTTTAGTAGTTTTATTATTTCACATGGGTATAGATCTTCTTTTACGATCTCTAGTTTTACAAACAACCTACAATACGATAGAGACAATCCATTTGGCACAAAGAATGTTGCAGAGAATTATGAACCCGAACTATTAGCCTCAGTAGTTACTTTGGTCGATGAATTTTCACCTCTAATTAAATTGGATATGAAAATGAAAAACTCCTTCTCATTAAGAGGAGAAATAAAAAAAGACAGGACGTTGACTATGAACTTTAACAACAGTACTCTAACAGACATTAAAGGAACTGAATATATACTAGGAATGGGGTATGTGTTTAAAAATGTGAAACTCAATACCCGTTTTACGGGGAAAAAACAAACCTTAAAAGGTGACATCAACTTACGAGCAGACATCTCTTTAAGAGACAACTTAACACAAATTAGATCTTTAGAGGAAGATAATAAGCAAATTAGTGGTGGTCAAAACCTTTTTTCTATTAAATTTACAGCCGATTACAGATTGAGTAGTAGTTTGACCGCATCGTTTTACTACAATCATCAAGCATCTAAATATGCCATATCTACCACATTCCCAAGACAAGCTATTAATGGTGGATTTAATATTGTTTACAACCTAGGAGGAAATTAAACCATAAAATTATAAGAAATGAACATACCGTTGGACTTAAAATACACAAAAGATCACGAATGGATTAAAATTGAAAATGATACTGCAACTATAGGCATTACCGATTTTGCGCAAGGAGAATTGGGAGATATTGTTTATGTAGATGTAGATACCTTAGATGAAACTGTTGAAGAAGGTGATGTCTTTGGATCTGTTGAAGCAGTGAAAACAGTTTCAGACTTGTTTATGCCTTTAACAGGAGAAGTTATCGAATTTAATTCGGCCTTAGAAGATGATCCTGAATTTGTAAATACGGATCCTTATGGTAAAGGTTGGATGATTAAAATGAACATCGCAGATAACTTACAAATTAAAGATTTACTGGATGCAGAAGCATATCAAAAGCTTATTCAAGGATAATATTTTTCTAATCACAGTTTGTATAACAATAGGAATTGCTTTTTTAAGTTTGACAAAAACTCCCAAAAGTGAGGTGAATTTTAAAGACATCGATAAGTTATACCATGTAGTTGCTTACTTTATATTAACAATTTGCTGGTTATTTACTTTCCATAAAAACTCATTGCTAAAATACATCATCGGGATTGCTTGTGTTATTTATGGCATACTTATTGAACTACTACAAGAAATAATCACTACTCATAGAACCGGTGATTATAAAGATGTTCTTTCAAATACAATTGGAATTGTTTTAGCAATTATTATTTACACTGAAATTTCAAAAAGAAATTGGTGTTAATTCTGGCTAAGACTTGTATAAAAACGAATAATTTATTTAAATTAGCGAACGATTAAAAACCATTACAATGGAAATAAAGAAAAACCCCAAATCAAACCTAGAAAATTACAGTAAAATCTTTATGCAGATAGGTCTCGTTTTAGCCTTATTTATTACGTATGCTGCAATCGAAAAGAAAACTTATGACAGAAATATTGGAGATTTAGGCTCTGCGAATATGACTGCTGAAATGGAAGAAGAAACTGTCATTACTGAAAGAATAGAACCGGTGAAACCAAAAACACCCCCACCTCCAGCACCAGAAAAAATTGAAATTGTAGAAGATGAAAAAGAAGTAGAAGAAACGATCATTGAATCTACTGAAACAGATGAAACAGAGGCGGTAGAAATTGTAGAAGTTGAGGAAGTTGAGGAAGTGATTGAAGACGTAAGTTTCATGATCATTGAAGATGTTCCTGTATTTCCAGGTTGTAAGGGTAATAAAGACCAATTGAAAAAATGTTTTAGTAAAAAAGTACAAAAGCATTTCTCAAGAAAATTTGATGCTGATTTACCGAATGAATTAGGATTGTCTGCAGGTAGAAAAAGAGTCTTCATTGGTTTTAAAATTGATAAAACCGGTAATATTGTCAATGTTAATGCAAGAGCTCCGCATCCAAAAATTAAAAGTGAAGTTATTAAGGTGATGAAACAATTACCTAGAATGAAACCAGGAAAACAAAGAGGGAAACCTGTAGGAGTAAAGTATAGTATTCCTTTTACTTTAATTGTAGAATAAAGATTCTTAACATAAAATGATAAACGTCTAGAGTACTTCTCTAGACGTTTTTTTATGATCTTTATTATAGGTATGGGTCTATCACAATCCTAAATTTTCATGCCTAAACCCATCTTTGATTATTAATTTGACCATGCACTCAAAAGCTATAAAACCCTTTTAGACAAGCTAAAAAGCATCATGGTATTCAATTGGTATCAAAAAAAACTCCAAAGAAATTGAATTCTTTGGAGTGATCAACAGTTAAATAACTGTAAAATAATTTTTATCTGTTTTGAGCTAATTTGCCCTCCTGTTTCCATAAATTTACATTCACCACTGCATTATTGGAATAATTAATTTCTTTTAAAGACTTATTACCCCATACAAACCACTTCCCAACTTTTTTCCCGTTGTCATAATAAGCTATTTGAGTTTTATTTCCTTTACGGTCAAAACGAGTCCATTCTCCAGTTAATGCTTTATCCAAAAAATATCCTTGAGTACTTATTGACCCATCTTCATAATAATAAGTAGCTTTTACTAAATTCCCTTCTGCTTCAAAAGTTGGTTCTATATCTTGACTATATCCAATTACTCCTGCGAATAGTATAATAAGTGTTGCTAATTTTTTCATTTTTGTGATCGTGTTAACGTTATTATTATAAATGTACGTTATTAATTACATTTACACAACAATTTGGTAACATTAAATTAACATTAGAAAAACGAAAAAAGGGAAAACATGTAAGCTACTATCGTAATATCATGAGAAATAAAACAATCTCTATAAAAGGAAGGGTTTTTTATCTCCTATTGAAGTAATGTATTAAAAGGTAGGTTTTTTCTTCTTTTCAGGAACAACAATAAAATCTTTTAAATAAAAAGGTTCAAAATAGGCGACATCTTCCAGCTCATTTTTTTTATATTTTCGAAAGGATAATTCCGCCATTTCTCTTGCGGAGGGAAATTTACCATCCACAAAAACAGCATTTTTATGAGTAATAATATCTTTACATTTTTGAGCTCCATCACCCAAAAAATAAACAGTATTCGTCTGTAGATAATCGACAAAAGAAGTGGTCTCTATAATTTCTGCTTTGATCCCTCTAATTTGTTCATTATTATGATTAAAAATTGCCGAATAGACTTCCATTCTTCTGGCATCTAACATCGGTACAATCAACCCCTCATTAATAGCGATAGAATACGAGAGAGAGTTAAGTGTATCAATAGACACCAAAGGTTTATTTAAAGAAAAAGAGAGTCCTTTGGCTGCAGAAACACCAATTCTCAAGCCGGTATAGGATCCTGGCCCCTTGCTAACTGCAATCGCGTCAATGTCATGGATGCTTATGGATGCTTCGTTTAAAACCTCTAAAATAAAAGTATGCAATACCTCAGCATGAGAATAATTCCCATTATTCAATTCTTTGACCCCTAGAATAGTTCCGTTATCTGCAATACTTACAGAACAGTTTTTTGTTGCGGTTTCAATATTAAGGATAAGTGCCAGCTTTGTTGTTGTTTTTTACAAATATAAGTGTTAAACCCTATTCAATTTTTATATTGGTCTCATAAAATAGTTCCTGTTGCCTAATTTAAAATCAACTCTCCTGCATAAAACTGCAGCACTTTTGTCTTAAAAACATAATCGTATTTGGAACGTATCAATGTACTTTGCGCATTGACTAAACGAGTTCTAACTTGATCAAAATCGAACAAAGTCATAGAGCCATAATTGTATCTTTCTTGCGCATTTTTAAATGCCTCTTCCTGAGATTCTAATGAAATTGTAGCAGCTTGATAAGTTTTTAATGCAGATTTTACATCTAAAAAAGCTTGTTCTATGGTCTGTTTTAATTGTACTTTTTCGCTCTCCAACCTTGTTTCTGAAATTTCTTTTGCAATCTTAGACTTCTCAAGATTGTTTTTTGTTTGAAAACGGTTAAAAATTGGAATATTAATGTTCAATCCAACTCCATATCCTAAATTATCATCCAGCTGATTAAAGAAAGGTATATCAGGACCTGACTTTAAATTATATCCATAATTAGTAGTCAATCCTGCAGAAGCAGATATGGAGGGCAAAAAATAACTTTTGGAAATTTTAATATTTAAATCCGCATTTTCTATGGCTAATTTTGCTCTTGTAATTTCTGGCATTCTATCAACGGATTTGTAATACACCGAAGAGGAGTTTTCATACAATAAATCTGAAGATGGTAAGCCAACAGCTATAGAGGCAATATCAAAACCTTCTGAGGGAACCTGTAATAATTGTGCTAAATTTAATAGGGCAATATTCAAGGCATTTTCTTGAGCTACAACGCTTTGAAGATTGGCAGCAACTGTAGATTTTGTATTTAATAATTCACTTTTAGCAATCACTCCAGATTGGAATCTAGTGGCTACAGCTTTAAGTTGTTTCTTGCTAATATTGTATTGAATTTTAAATGCATTTAGGGTTTCTTTCGCAAATAATATATTTAAATACCCATTGACAACAAACAGAGAAATATCGTTTTCAATTTTTTGTAAATCTAACAAACTAGATGCGACACCTAATTCAGCTTGCTTATAGGTATTGGTATTTCTGAAACCATTGAAAACAGTATATCCTGCACTCAAGCCTAAAGAACCTCCAAAAATACTTGTAGCTACTCTATTTTGTGTTACATAATCAAATCCGGAACCAAAGTTTAAATTCCCCCCTGAGGAAGCATTTAAATTCGGTAAAAAAATACCTTTTGCTATTGCTACATCTTTTTTTGCCAACTCCAAGCTAAGTCTGTTTTGTTGAATAGAAAGATTTCTATCTAAAGCTTGATTGACACATTCTTCGAGAGTCCATTTTTTTTGTGAAAAAGTGGACATAGAAATTAAAAAAGATACAAATACTATAAGTTTAACTTTCAATTTTATTTTTTTAATTGGCACTTTATGTTAATTATAAGAATGCTTTCATTGTTTCACATAAGACGACGAAAAGTAACATATGTTACACCATTCTATTCTTATATAAATGTTAATTTTTCACATTTTTTTTATTCCTATAGATTACATAGAACAAAACACCAATTAAAAGATAAGGGAAAACCATGAGATAGGTAATCCCATTATTGACCCCTTCAGCCATAGAAATATCGCCATTTTCAACAACAGCCTTACACATTGCACATTGAGAAAACAACCCATTGGAAGTGAAAATAATTCCTAAAAAAACTAACACTATTTTTCTACACATAGTACGGAGAAATCATTATGTACACAATTACACCAGTTATCGCAACATATAGCCACAAGGGAAAAGTAAATTTTGCAATTTTTTTGTGATCTTGAAACTTCCCTAGTTTTGCTTTCATATAGCTAATCAATACAAAAGGAATTACAGCTACAGATAACACAATGTGTGTAATTAAAATAAAATAATATACGTATTTAATAAATCCTTCTCCACCAAACGAGGTAGAGTCTGAAGTCATGTGATAGGCGATATACATCAACAAAAACAACAAAGAACATGCAATTGCAGTTGTATTTAATTGCTCGTGTAATTTTTTGTTTCCGTTTTTAATTGCGATCACTGCTAGTATTAACAAAACGGCAGTAACACCATTAATGGAGGCATAAATTGGTGGAAGAAACTTCAGGGGCGCTACGTCAAAGCCAAGGCTTCTGAGATTTACCCCAAACAAAGCTGCTACAGCAATTGGAATTATAACTGATAACGCTATGATGATTTTTTTATATTTTTTCTCTTGTGCTAAATTATTCATTTAATAAAATTTTAATGTCTTGTTTTAGTTCTTCTATTTGATCAGAGAAACCTTGTTCTTCGATGGCTCTGTAGTACATGATCGGATTTCCAAATTGATCTTTTCTAGATCTTATATACCCCTGTTTATCTATCAAAGCAAACAAACCAGAATGTTCAAAACCTCCATGACTATCATCTCCTTTCCCCGCATAAAGCTTAAATCCTTTATTGGATAACGTATAAACAATTTCTTCAGATTCCCCTGTTAAAAGATGCCAATTTTCATGTTGAATCCCATTTCTAGAAGCATAGTCTTTCAATACCTCAGGAGTATCAATTTCTGGAGTTATTGAAATCGAAGCAATCCCAAAATTAGGATTTTTATTGAACTCATTTTGTAGTTCAAGCATCTTTGTGTTCATAATAGGACAGATTGTTGGACAGCTTGTAAAAAAAAATTCTACTACAGAAACTTTCCCTTTGTAACTATCATTAGTAATAGTTACTCCATGTTGATTGACAAATTGAAAGTCTGGAACTTTGTTAAACATAAACAAGTCACTTGTTTTTTCTTCTTGTTTATCAACTTTATTCAATCGATTCTCTTGAACAAGATCGTTCTCATTCAATCTCCTGTCTAAATTTCTAACGACATAGATACCAAATAAAAGTATGATAAGAGAAACTCCTACGTAAGAATATTTTTTATTCATAACCCTACTTCTTTTCTATCTGCTTTATTCTTGTTTTTATCCTTAAATGCTGCATAATATTCATAAAAAAGAACAAGAACGTCATCTTTCAGTTTGCTATTCAACTCTGAAACCGATTGGATATTGTATCCAAAAAGAGTTCCTTCTTCACTGTCTTTATCATTAATTCGCCCTCTTAAATTTCCATTTTTGTCAACCAAAAAAGCCCTGTAACTATACAAATCGGAAAGAGTCTCATTTGATTTAAAGCTTGTGTGCAACGCTGTAATTTGTTCCTGAGAACCTGCAATAAACTTCCACTTTATCATGTCTGTAAAAGCACCTATTTCCTTTTTGATTTCTAAAGCTTGTTCTTCTTTCCCTTGGGGGTAAATCGCAATGATTTGAAATTTATTGTATGCTATAAATTTCTTATAGATTTTCTCGTTTAAATTAAAAAATCCAGCTTTATTTTCATTTATATTATTTCCTAAAAAACATACGATAGATATATGATTTTTCAATGTTTCATTGGCGTTTAAAGAAGAAATATCTAGAATGTTTTTATTGATAACAGGTAATTTTGTGAAATTATTTTTTCCCGTCGATAGTATTAAAAAACAAATCAACGGAAAAATAAATAGTAAAAAAAGTACAACTCTCTTCTTTGTAAGCCTCATTATTTCTATGTATAAAAAAAGGTGGTTAAAACCACCTTATTAATTTTTAAATTACCATTTTACAAGTGGCGCTAAAGTACTGTATAAATATTCTCCTTCAAATAACAGTACTATTAATAGACAACTGACTAGGAAAAAGGCTGTCCAAACAACGGTTCGTCTAAGCCATTTCGTTTCTCCCTCCATGTGCATAAATGCCCAGGTAATATAATATGCTTTTATTAATGTTAAAATGATAAATATCCAGTTCAAAGGGCTAGTCCCTAAAAAGCTTGTTAGGTATAAATAAGATGGCTTAATAATTCCTAATACAACTTCAACAGTTGTAATAATTGTAAGCATTATCAGAACTATCCAAATTCTTTTTTTATTTGATTCGTGTGCGTGTGCCATTTTAATCTGTTTTTTAAATTATACTAAGTAAAAGAAGGTGAATACGAATACCCAAACTAAATCTACAAAGTGCCAATACAGTCCTACCTTCTCTACCATTTCATAGTGCCCTCTTCGCTCATAAGTACCAATGACAACATTAAAGAAGATGATAATATTTAGAATAATTCCTGAAAATACGTGAAACCCGTGAAAGCCTGTAATAAAGAAAAAGAAATCAGCAAAAATAGTATTTCCGTATTCGTTAACTTCTAAGTTTGCTCCTTCAACAACTAATCTTGTTTTTGATAATTGAGCAAGCCCTTCTTCTCTAGAAAGAATTATTTTTTGCTTGGTCGCAGGATCTATAAGCTCTGAACGAATTTGAATGTCAGAATTTGATTGATATGCCTCTTTTATTTGAGCGATCGAATAATTAGGAATTGTCTCTTCTTTCTCAAACCACAGTCCATTGTATTTAGAATGTTGAACTCTATGGTCAGTTCTTTCACCAACAACAAAATCAGACAATGCAATTTGATGGCCATCTTTTACGAATTGTAAAATTTTTCCATCCGTTGTTTTAACCGCTCCGTAAGAACCTGAAATAAAATTTTTCCATTCCCATGCTTGAGAACCAACAAAAATAATTCCAAAAATGATCGTAGCAAACAGATACCAAGCTACGCTTTTTTGTTTCATTTGATGACCAGCATCTACTGCTAAAACCATTGTCACAGAGGAAACAATAAGAATAAATGTCATTAGTGCAACATAATACATTGGTGCATGTACACCATGTAGTCCAGGAAAGTGAGTAAACACCTCATCTGCAATTGGCCAAGAGTCAATAAACTTAAATCGAGTAAGGCCATAAGCAGCCAAAAATCCTGAAAAGGTTAATGCATCAGAAACAATAAAAAACCACATCATCATTTTTCCATAGCTTGCACCAAATGGTTTTGCTCCACCACCATTCCAAGTTTCTTTACTTTTAGCTATGTCAATATTTAGTTCCATATAATATATTCTCTAATAATTTTTTTTTAATTGATGCGGCAAAAATAACTATTTTTAATCACCTAATAAAATAGAAAAACAAAAATAGATAAATCCATAATATATCTACAAAATGCCAAAAGATTGCACCTAGTTCAAACCCAAGCATATTGTCTGGTGTATATTTATATTTAAAATGATTATAAATAACAACGAAAAGCACCAGAACCCCAGCCAGCATGTGTAAAACATGCATAAAAGTGATTCCTATGATGAAGGAAGTCGACACCGTACTCTCTGGACCTGTAAAAAATAGACCACTACTTTTTAGTTGATTAAACCCAACATATTGTTGCCAAATAAATCCCAATCCCAAAATCAAAGTAATGACAAGAAACCATAATGATAATTGCCTGTTATTATCTTTTAAAAATTTTTGAGATAACATGAGTAGAATACTGCTCAAAACTATTAAAAAAGTACTGATGTAAAATGCTTGAGGTAAATCAAAACGAACCCAATCGTCTCTTCTCATACTTATAACATAAGCACTTGTTAATCCTGCAAAAAACATGACCATACTGATCATAGAGACCCACAACATTGGTTTTGCAGATTTTTTCTTAGCAACTGTTAATTCTTCTTGTAATGTTTGTTCTTCTTTCATTTTTAATGTAAAAATTTATCTACAACATATATAATTTGTACTACAGTAATGTATAAAACGCTTGCTAGCATTAATTTCCTAGCATCAATATTATCTTCGCTTTTATGTAATTTGATTGCAAAGTATAACATAAAAACTCCCAAAAAAGTGACCAAAAGCGCTGTGAGTGGAAAAATATAAAATTCTCCTGATCGCTTTAATACAGGTATAATGGATACCATGATCATGACTATCGTATAAAAAACAATCTGCTTTATTGCTCCTTTGTCTTTATTTCCCATAGGGAGCATATTGAACCCTGCTTTTTTGTACTCTTCATGCTGCAACCAACCAATGGCCCAGAAATGTGGAAATTGCCAAAAAAATTGAATGATAAATAAACACCCTGCTTCTACACCAAAATTATCAGTTGCAGCCACCCAACCAAGCATAAAAGGAATTGCCCCAGGAATTGCTCCAACAAATACAGCCAGAGGGGTTACAGCCTTTAAAGGGGTATATACACTTGTGTATAAAAAAATTGAAATCGCTCCAAATAATGCTGATTTAGGATTGATAGTGTATAAAATTGAAATCCCTAAAATTGTAAATAAAATGGCAATTGTAAGCGCTACATTTACGGACATTCTTCCAGTTGGCAAAGGTCTATTTTGTGTCCTTTTCATGATAGCATCGGTTTCTTTTTCAATAATTTGATTGAATGCATTTGAGGCACTAACCATAAAAAAACCACCTATAACAAGAAGAAAAAGTATCGAGTAATCGACAACATCTACAGCAATTAAATATCCTGCTATGGAAGAAAATACCACACTTAAGGAAAGCCCAAATTTAGTAAGTTGTTTAAGGTCTGAAAGAATCGCTTGCACCCATTTTTTATCGCCTGTAAAAACTGTTGTTCCCATATTACAAAATAGTTTTACAAAGATATTTGATAATTATGACTTTACCATATATTTTAGCTAGCTTTTATCTCTAAAATAAAAAACCCACTCAAAAGATTGAGTGGGAAAATTGCTATGAAAAAGAAAAATGTGAAATTAATTAAAAAATCACATGCATAAATATAGTTATAAAATCTTAAACTCTTGATTTTTTTAAAAAAAAATTAAAAATCAAAATACCAATTAAAAAGATCTGATCTTAAACCTATGGAAAACCATATGTTTGTTCCTGAATAAAAGTTGGCTAGCGGTTTTTCTATCGAAGTTTTTCTATACGATATGTTCATAAATAGATTTGTATTATTGGCCGAATTTATCAAGTAATTGGTTTCTAAATCTGTAATAAAAATCTGAGCAAGGTTTCCTTGACCCACTTTAATCCCAAGATCTGAAGATCTGTCTTCGTAAGTTTGATAAATATCCCCTCCATAACTTATCAATTGATCCTCTAAATCAAATCCTTTTTCTCCTAAAACAACTTTTGCACTTCCACTCCATCTGCCTTTTCTGTATCTCCCTATGGCTATGGCTTCTCTAAAATTTGCTCCCCACATGTGACCGAGTGGCTGGCTATAATTTCCATAATTTAAAATCGATGATTGATGAGCAAAAGTATATGGGCGTGCATGATTGTATTCTACTTGTAAAAATAAATTTTTAACCGCAAAAGCGTCAAAATATTTTACCCCTAACTGATATGCATATTTATGTCTCCAATCACTAAGATTGCTCAAATTCCCAATAGAAAACTCATCAACCATGAATTGAGAATATAAAGAGATATTATCATTCAATTTGTACTTTCCTGTAAAACCTAGCAAAGCATTTCCTGCATCTTCTCCTCGATTGAACTCTAAAGACCTGTAAAATATAATCGGATTAAAAAAACCTGCATCAAACCCATTTTCACCTGTAGAAATAGCTGTTTCAAAAAGACCTAAATTTAGCCTGTTTGTTAGGTTGATACTCAAGTAATGCGCAGCTACATATTTTCTTGCATGCTCATTCGGATTTGAAATAGCGCTCATTGAGGGTTCTGTATTCCACATCCAAATATTGGTATATTGTATTTTCCAAATATCTAGTGTTGCTTTTAAATAAGTGGTGGGTGCAGAAACATCAGATAAAATAAATGATCGATACCCATCGCCAATAAAATTTTTACCATTCCCAAATTGAAATTGCATATGTCTATTTGGCGTATATGCGATATACGCCTCTGCAACCGGGTAGTCGTGAGAATCTGTTTTGTGTGCTTTTGTTTTCCCTCTCCCAGGAATTAATCCTTCAGAGTTTTTGGGTCTTACATTAGCAGCTGTATTGGTTATAAAACGATTCACATAGGCTGCAAACCTACCTTGACTCTCATAATAGGTTGTAGAAAATGAAAAATGAGCACCAATTTCTCCATTAATATTTAAAATTCTTGAATTATTGAAGGTATAGTCTAACGCTGAATTATCTTTCCCAAGTTGAACATCAAATAAAAAATCTACAGTAAACCAATAGTCCTCTTTTTTTACTTGTAATAAATGTTCATTCCAAACTTTCTTTCCTAGCCAAGTTTTTTTACCAGATTTAAAAAATCTTTTCTTTTCTTCAGCAATCTTATAATAGTTGTTTATTTGCTGAAAAGTGTAGGGTTTAGAGGCAGAATGTGTCCCTGCTGCTTTATGCAAAGCATACTCATAGTCTACATAATTTTTATGTGTAAACGGGATATTTAATTTACTATTATGTTCTAAGTAAATGACTTCTGAGAATTCTTCTTGGGCAAGAAATATGGAAGGAAATAATCCGATTAGAAATATATAATTTTTAATCATATTATTCTTGTTTTAAAACCGCCCCATTTTTTAATTGATATTTTTGATTACTTTCTTTACAAATTGCATTTCCCTGTTTGTCAAAGTTTAAAGTATGCCCATACTGACTTACCCAACCTATTTGTCTTGAAGGGTTCCCAACAACGAGTGCATAAGGCAACACTTCTTTAGTAACAACACTCCCTGCACCAATAAAAGCGAACTCTCCTATAGAAATTCCACAAATAATAGTTGCGTTTGCACCAATACTTGCTCCTTTTTTTATCAATGTTTTTTGATATTCTGAAGTTCTTTTGATGGCACTTCTTGGATTGATTACATTGGTAAAAACTACTGAAGGGCCAATAAATACATCGTCTTCACAAATTACTCCTGTATAAATAGATACATTGTTTTGAACTTTAACGTTTTGTCCCAAAATAACTTTTGGAGAAACGACAACATTCTGACCAATATTACATCGATCGCCAATCATACAATTGGACATAATATGACTAAAGTGCCAAATTTTAGTTTCTTTTCCAATAGTGCAATCTTCATCTATTACAGCTGTCTCGTGGGCAAAGTAATTTTTCAAAATAATTTGTGTTGAGTTTATTTCTTTTCTAACAATCTCTTTTAGAAGACAATACAATACGCCTGCCTAATTCTAAACAAAGAATTTTATCTGTCAAAAATATTAAAAATAATATCTCTGATCATTCGCTAATTTACAATTATTTCTTTTATCCACTGAAGACACTCTCTAATTTTCCAAAACAGATGGATGTCATTTAATCGTATTATTCTTAACAAATTCTATTTTCCCTTTTAAAAACTATTGATTTCTAAATTACAAACCGTTGATTCTAAAACAAACTAAATGATCTTTTTATGGCTTGAATAAATCTATTTAAAACTCCCGGAAATCTGAGATGAAAAAAGCATTACTTGGATAAGCAATGCTTTTTAATCAAAATTAAAGAATCTAGGGAAATTCAATAATAAATAAAATTTTTCTTTTTCTTGTAATTAGTATTCTCCCGTGACAAATTTACATGAAATGAAGGCTGTAGAAAAAGTTATTGTACGGATGGTATTAAAAAATGTGTAAATGGTATTTATGAAAATGTAACTTGTTTTTTTGCAATCAATATGTGTCATTATTTCTTATGAAATAGAATAAAGAAAAAGAGCCACCGACAAAGTGTACTCAACTCTTAAAATTGAAGAACAACAGATTAAATAACCGTTTCATCTAAAAATGAATGATTTGTGAACGTTTTTTATAAAAAATCAGTAAACTTGAAATAAACAAAAAATTGAATATCCCTAAACGAGATATATTAACATCTATTATTATTGACGACGAACCCAAAGCTATAAAAAGTTTGATCTGGGAATTGTCAAATTTCAAAGATAAAATAGAGGTGAAAGCTACTTTTAACGACGCAGAAAAAGCATTAGTTTATTTGTCTAAAAATGAGATAGATTGTCTTTTTTTGGATATTGAAATGCCTACTATGGACGGTTTTCAATTTTTAAGTAAACTCGATGCTCCTAATTGTGCCGTCGTAATTACAACTGCTTACAATGAATATGCTATCAAAGCATTGAAAAAAGACGCTGTCGATTATTTATTAAAACCAATAGATCGAGATGATCTAAAAGAAACAATAGCAAAAATTAAAAAACACCGAACTAAATCTTTAAATTATAATAAAATAGAAGAGGTCCTATTGGGTTTTAACGAAAAAATAAAATCAAAAAAAATCACACTTAATACCGATGGAAAGATGATTTTTTTAGAGCCTGAAGAAATATCTTTTATTGTCTCTGACGGCAATTACTCAACAATACATACCCTTGATAAAAAATTTCTTATCTCCAAAAAATTAAAAGAAATAAATATGTTACTTCCAAAAGGAGAATTCTTTAGAATTCACAACTCATATATCATCAATCTAAAAAAAGTAAAAGAATTCTTTAAGTCTGAAGGCTATGTTATTTTAGAAAACAATCATAAAATCCCTGTTTCTCGTCAAAAAAAAACAACCTTTTTAGATAAATTTAATACATGAGAATACGAATATTTCTAGTTTTTTTTTGGCTGTTAAGTAGCTTTTCCTTTTCACAAAAAAAAGAAGGAATAAATCAAATTGAGTATTTCATTGAAAATAAAATATCTAACCTAAAAATTATCGACTCTATTTTTTTTAAAAACAGAACGGATGAAATCCTTTTAAAACTATTGGTAAAAAAAAGTACAGAAAACTCCTATTTAGAAGGTAAATTTTATGGTACTAACGCACTAGGAAGATACTACAGGGATGTTTCGCTATTTGACAAATCTCTCAATGAATATAACAACGCTCTTCTCATTAGTAGAAAAAAAAAAGACACAATCCTAGAGATAAAAACGCTCAATGCAATTGGATCTGTTTATAGAAGACAAGATGATATTAAAAATGCTTTAATTTACCATCAAGAAGCATTAGATAAGGCGACTACCATTAAAAATCCTAAAAGTATTACTAAAAAAAGTATTAGTATCGCTCAAAATAGTATTGGGAATATTTACCTCTCTTTAAAGCAATACGAATTAGCCTTTAAGGAGTTTACCAAAGCTATGAAAATTCAGAGAGAACTTGGGCATACTCAGGGAATTGCAATCAATCACAAGTGTTTTGGTGATACTTACCAAGGCTTAGGAAATTTAGACGAAGCGCTTAAAAACTATCGTATCTCTTTAAACTACAATCATAAAATTAACTCAAAAATTGGTAAAATTATTTGTGGGTACAATATTGCCAATGTATTGATTAAGCAAAAAAAATACCCCCAAGCATTGACAACGATCGATACCATATTACATTTGGTTCTTGAAGAAAAAGACAAGTATTATCTTTCAAAGACCTTTAATACGCTCGGTCTGGCTCAATTACACTCTAATAAACTTCAAAGTGCAAAAAAAAATCTAACCGCTGCTTTAGATATTGCTAAGAAATTTAATATCCATTCGATTACAGTACAAGCAAATGAAAATTTGTCTTCTCTTTACGCTAAAAAAGGAGAGTATAAAAAGGCCTATTCTTACTATAGAAAATCAAAAGAAGAAAATCTAAAAACATTGAATGATAAAAATTTACTGTATGTAGGTGAATTAATAACAAAATATGATAAAGAGCGAAGTGAAAATAAAATAAATTACTTGGCAAAAAAAAATCAAATCGCTCAATTACAAATCACAAAAAACAGAACTTTATGGATCATTGCTTTTAGTTTTTTTACATTGATTGCTGTGATGGTCTTCTCCTTTGGCAAACAAAAAGGACTGCAAAATGAAAAGAGAGTACTTTCTTTAAAACAAGATGCTTTAAGGAGCCAAATGAACCCTCATTTTATGTTCAATGCTTTAAATTCTATCAAATTATATATTATTGAAAATGATCAGCTAAAGGCGACCTATTACTTAAATAAATTTTCCAAATTAATGCGAAAAATATTGGAAGCTTCGGCGATACAAGAAACTACTTTAGCGCAAGAAATAGAAACGATGGAATTGTATCTAAGTATTGAAAACATTCGTTTTTCAAATGAGATCGACTTTTCAATTAAAACGAATGCTAATCTCAATTTAGAGGAAGTTAAAATCCCGCCTCTGGTATTACAGCCTTTTTTAGAAAATTCTATATGGCATGGTTTATCTACCAAAGAAAAAAATAAAAAAATAAAAATTAATATTGATAAAATCTCTTCCAATTATCTTCAAATTGATATTGAAGACAATGGAATTGGTCGTAAAGGTGCTGAAAAAATAAAAGCTGAAAAATCTATTCATAGAACTTCTATGGGAGTCAACTTAACAAAAGACAGGCTCACCAACTTTGTAAAGCAGTTCAATAACGATTACTCCATTATTTATAGAGACTTAAAAGACAAAAAAAACAAGGCGACAGGAACAAAAGTGAGTATAAAACTTCCACTATCTTAAATGTTTTTCAGCCACTTTTTCTAACTCATCATACCAATCTTTACCAAATTTTCTTATCAAAGCTTGTTTTACAAACTTATAAACTGGCACTTGCAACTCTTTCCCTAGAGAACAGGCATCATCACAAATTTCCCACTTATGATAATTTACTGCAGCAAATTCGCTGTACTCTTTCACTCTTATTGGATATAAATGACAAGAAATAGGTTTTTTCCATTCAATTACACCTGAATTGTAGGCTTCTTCAATGGCACAAAGCGCGGTATTCTTTTCATCAAAAATTACATAAGCACAATCCGCACCATTAATTAAAGGAGTTTCTGGTTCGTTCCATTCACTGGTTACCCAAGTTCCTTCTTTTTCAATAACATCGATTCCTTCTTTTCTTAAAAAAGGTTTTACTTTGGGGTAGATGCTTTCTAAAATTTTTGTTTCTTCTTTCTCTAAAGGAGCTCCGGCTTCACCATCTACACAACAAGCACCTTTACATGCAGATAAATTACACGCAAAATCTTTTTCTATAATCTCTTCAGAAACAATTGTTTTTCCTAGTTGAAACATACTACAAAAATAGTATTATTTTTTTCTATAACTTTACGTTTAGGTAAACTAAGTTGCCTAATTTTGTAAAATATTTTTAAACTCATGAATTTTAATTTTAAAGAAATTTTTACTGCTTTTATGGTATTATTTGCAGTAATTGATATTATTGGAAATATTCCTATCATTATAGATTTGCGAAAAAAATCAGGTCATATTCAATCTGAGAAAGCTTCATTAATAGCAGGGTTTATTATGATTGTTTTTCTATTTCTGGGACAAAGCCTATTAAAACTAATAGGAATAGATGTAAATTCTTTTGCTGTTGCTGGTTCTTTTATCTTGTTCTTTATTGCTTTGGAAATGATTTTAGGAATTACTTTATATAAAGACAATGAAGATGATTCGAACTCAGTTACAGCCTCTGTTTTTCCTTTAGCTTTCCCATTAATTGCTGGTCCAGGAAGTTTGACAACCTTACTTTCTTTACGAGCAGAATTTTACATAGAAAATATTATTCTGGCAGTATTTTTTAATGTTGTCTTAATTTATATTGTACTAAAAACTTCCTCCAAAATAGAACGTTTTATCGGTCCTAATGGAATTCAAATCATTCGTAAAGTGTTTGGAGTCGTTTTACTTGCTATTTCTGTAAAACTATTTGCGGCAAATATTAAAATGCTCTTTATTTAAAATGAATTTTGACGTTCTTATTCTTGGTGGAGGGGTCTCAGGAATGCAATGTGCATTGGTTTTAGGATCTGGACTCAGCAAACCTTTTGCTATAGGTAAAAAAGCTGGTATTATCATGCACCAAAGAGCATCACACCTCCAAAATGCTTTATTTAATAATGTTTTAGGGGTGCCTCATGGAAAATTCGGTAGCGATATTTTAACGGAAGGGAAAGAACAACTTACCCACCTATATCCTGCAGTTTCTCAAATAGAAAATGAGAAAGTGGTTGCTGTGATAAACGATAACGAGGGGTATCAAATTACCACAAATAAAAACACCTACTTTTCTAAAATAGTGATCATCGCTTTGAACTATGCAAAACCTTTCTCTATAAAAGGCCTAGAATCTTTTGTAATCCCTCATCAAAAAGCAAATCCATCAAAAGAAAGAATTCAATTAATTAATAAGGATCACCTCATACAAAAAGGATTGTACTGTTGTGGGACCATCGCTGGTTGCCGAAGTCAGTATGCGATTGCTGCCGGAAGCGGTGCAAGTGTTGCTACAGATATTCTTACGATTTGGAATGATGGGAATCACACAAAAATTCATGATAAGAGATAGGTTCCTTATTTCTTATACGTTAAAATTGTTTCAAAAAATTCCTCAAATTTTCTTTTCCCTTTTTTAGTAATTGAACAAGTAGTTTGGGGGTAATTATTCTTGAACGATTTTTCAATATTGATATAATTATTTTCCTTCAACTTTTTCAATTGTATGCTTAAATTCCCTTGAGTTGATTCTGTCACCTTTCTCAAATGTTTAAAATCGCATTCGCTCGTTTTAATTAAAGTTGAAATAATTTTTAATCTAATTGGATTGAATAATAATTTGTCGATTGATTTATTCATCAAATTTCGATATATAAAGCGTGATTCCTGGAATTAACATTCCTAATGAAACTCCGATGATATTGACTAATAAAAAATTAATATCAGAGTTGTAATTTATATACACTGTAAATAACATTAACAATAAGCCTCCAATTAGGATGGGTCTAAATTTTATAATCAATCCTGTAATTAATAAGGCAGTACTTAATAGGAATAAAATATCAGGTACCGGATTGACCCCTTTTAAAAGTGAAATTGGCACGATTAACAACCAGGATATATTAAATACACCCCAAATAATTTTTATTACCCTAGCAAGGTGCGTTTCATACCCAATTGTTTTTCTGTTTTTTATATTATAAAACACCGTGAGAATCATCCCTATTACTGGAATCACGGTCCAAAATAATAAAGACGAGTATTGGGTAGCTTGAATCCATTGAGGGAAAATATAATGTATCAAACTCATTCCAACAATCAAGCCTCCCCAAAATATAAAATTTACACTCAGGGGTTTTAGATTTTCTTTTGTGCTGTTGATCATTTTACTAATCAATTCAATTTGTTCTTCAGAAGTATTCATCTTTTATTAATTTTTAAAATCAAACAAATATAAACTAGTTTATTTTATAAACCAAATAATTTTGTGTATAATTTTTTAAATGGATTCAGATATCATTCACATAAGTTGGTGACTGTAACTGATATTGTAAATGTTATGTGTGTAATTGAGAGATAAGAATAACGAACACTTAATCCTACTCCACGGTAACGGATTAATTCGTTGTGACAATTATTCTTACTCCTTATACCTTTTTTGGTACTTTTCCCTTTATAGTACGATAGTAAGATGAGAGTTTTGGTTTATCCCAACTCTTTCCTGTTGGAGTTAGTAACTTTTCCTTATTTAATTTATCACATATATTTTTTAAAGATAAAAACTCTACCTCTTTAAGTTGAATTATTCTATCGTTTAAAACTTTACGAACCTTTTTATTTAACTTAGTTCTTGTATGTACTGGTTTTTTAAACCTGAACTTTACTTTCCTGTCTCCATCTATAATTTTGTAGTCCTTAAATCCAGTTTCATTGACAGTTTTTTTATTATTATAAATCAATTCATCGTGGAAACAACACGAATTGGACTCAAGTTCTTTCATATGGAAAAAGAAAGTATAAATTCTACAACCCAATAAAACAAAACAACAACCATATAAATGAGTTAAGAAAAACACTCAAACAATTTGAAAAGATTCCTTTTTTCTCTGTAATTGTATTCTTTGGAGATTGTGAATTAAAGGAAATAAACTATGTTCCAAAGGGAACTTATTTAGTTAAATCTCATAGGGTTTTCGAGGTTCTTAACTTGATTAAAAAAGAAAATGAACCTACCCAATACACCAATAAAAGAGAGGTTGTAGATACATTAAAACAATTAGTTTCTTTGGGTGAGAATACTGATTACCAAAAACAACATATTGAAAACATAAAGGATATGGTTGGTAAAGAAAGGATATTCAAATAACATCCTAAACTATTTTGGATTTGAAAAACCTCGTATAAACCAAAACCTCTTTAGAACTCCATCCATTTTATAAATTCTGAGGTTTTTGATTTAGGAACAATAAGGTCTATTTCAAAATCTATTGAAGTTTGAATTTTTAATTTTCTATTCATGTGTGGACTTACTAACTTAATACTTTCTTTAGACAATATAGTTTGTCTATTTATTTGGAAAAAATCCTTTGTATCTAATTTTTCTTGAACCTGTTTTAAATTGTAATTAGATGTGTATTTTTCTCCTTTGGATGTGAAAACATATGTTATATTATTTTCAATATAAAACACATAAATGTTTTTCACTTTTAAAGGTAAAATTTTGTTTCCCTGATAAACAATAATTCTATCTTTCTTTCTCTTTTTTTGGTTTGTGAAAAAATCAATAAAGTAGTTTATAAAGTATAATATATATCCTACTAAAAACGAATAGTTGTATTGGAAAAATGAAAACCCAAAATCGTTTGATAATAAATACTCTGATTCAGGTCCCCCTTCTCTTAAAAGAAGAAATTCTTTTGTTTTTAGAGTTATGAAGTTTATTAAAATCATAACTATAACATTCAGTAAAAAGATAATCCTTATGGATACTTTTTTCTCTTTAACATTTAATGTTTGTAGATAAATGTTAATTAAAGGAATTGAAATAGTTATTATCAGTGATGTGAAAAACTCAAAAAAGAAATAATTACTTATGTCCTCTAAATCTTTTCCATTGAATTGGATTATAAAAGTTAGAATAAATGAGGATAGTAGAAGAATATATAATTTCTTTTTCTGATAAAATTCAATGTTCAATTTAAAATTCTCCATAATTAAATTTAATAAACTACACTTATAAACGATTTAAATTGAATAAGTGTATAAAAATGGGGATTAAAATAATCTAATCCCCACCTCGTGAATTACAATTTTACCTTATCCATTATCTTCACCTTCTCCATCATCTTCTCCATCATCTTCTCCTTCTCCATCATCTTCTCCTTCATCTTCTCCTTCACCTTCTCCTTCACCTTCTCCTTCATCTTCTCCTTCATCTTCTCCTTCTCCTTCATCTTCTCCTTCATCTTCATCTTCTCCTGAATTACAGTTGTTTTCCTCCCACATACCTAATTCTTCTTCAGACCCGATGGTTGTGGATTGTCCTTCTCCATATTGAATAGTTATAGGAAATACAAAACTAAATCCTGGTTCTAAGTTCGGGTTAGATGAGTACCAGTTTTCTAATTGAGTGTAATCGTTTTCACTCTCAATTAGTATTTGAGTACCATCACTCATAACATAAGTAATGGGGAAAGTATACACCCAACATGAATCAGTATCTTCTTCTTCACCTTCATCTTCACCATTTAACTCTCTACCTTCCGTATTAAAGAAAACATCTACTTTTCTACCTTGTCCTACAAGATTGACCTTATAACCAAGTGATGGTGACTCAAAACTTGTATTAAGTGAATTTCCATTTGACACATAGTTCCTCACAATTGTGGATTTTGACGATTGAGGTAATGAGTTAAAATTAATCTCTGTTAAATCAGAATTTTTAATTTGTTGAACTAAATCTGAATCTGACAACAAATTCGAAACTGACAGATCATCAATTGTTGAATCTTTTTCACATGAAGAAATTGTTGTAATAATTGACAACAATATTAGAACAGTGGTAAATTTCTTTAAATAATTTTTCATTTTTACTTTTTTAGATTAATAATAAATTTAATGGACAATAGTAAATGATTGAAAATAATGTAAAAAATTTCTTTTATTAGAGTAGACAAATATTATCACCAAACAGACAATACATCGATTGAAAAATTTAAGACGTCTTTTCTATTTCGATAAGGTTCTAACTCTTTGTAAAAGAATTTAACCAGTTCTGATTTTCTGATTAACTCCTCAGTGAACTGTTTTGTATTATCTTTAATCCATTGTATGGATCCAGAATCCAATTTACTTTGTTTCATTATCTATCAGTTTTATATAAATAGTATCAACCTTTAGTTTTAAGTAAAAGGTTGTAATCTTTTTTAAAAATTTTATTTATTTGAACATTTCAGTATTGGATACACCAATCCCCTCTAAGAGTTTTACCTCCTTTTTTTTTAATTCTAAATTTCGTCAGACCAGTTCGATTGAATCACCCATATCTGATTTATAGTAGAACCCTTTTTGATACTATCGGAGAAACCTCTTCCATTATGTATAGATGTTATTTCAATCTTATAGAATACTATCCGACTTCTAACCCACTAACTATTCATTAGAACCCTCGTGGGTGATTGGTATTTTACCCTATGATGGATACCAGTATCTATTATAAGTATTACAAAGTGTAGGAAAACGTAAAAAAATAGAGGGTTTTTATTTAATAACTTCTACAATAGGAGGAGTAACATCAACTTCATCTTCTCTATTAATTCGTTCTTCACGAATTAAACCTTTCTTATAAATGGAATGGACGTGGTTGTTTTTAAATACATTACCACGAGGTGTTTTTAACCCTTCCTCATTTAGAATTTGAGATATCTTTCTGTATCCAATAGGGGTAAGAAAATGTTCCTTAAAACCCCTTATTTTGTCAAATAAATACTGTTGATAATTGGAATATGGAGAACTCCAAAGATGAGTTGTTCTTATTGATATTGAGAATGTTACGAGTAATTTATAGGAGTAAGAATAATTGTCACGAGTAACTACTCCACTGTAACGGATTTCGCTAAATTTCTGGGTTGATCTACATTTTTATCCAGCATTACTGCGATATGATAGGACAACAGTTGAAAAGGAATGGTAGTTAATAAAGGAGTGAATGCTTCCTCTGTCTCTGGTATCTCTATTACATGATCTGCAATTTCTTTTACCTGTGTATCTCCTTCAGTAACAACCGCAATGATCTTCCCTGATCTAGATTTTATTTCCTGAATATTACTCACTACTTTTTCGTAATGACCTTTACTTGTTGCAATCACAAAAATTGGCATATTTTCGTCTATCAAAGCAATAGGACCGTGTTTCATTTCAGCTGCAGGATAACCTTCTGCATGAATATAAGAAATCTCTTTTAACTTTAAAGCGCCTTCTAAAGCTACTGGAAAATTAAACCCTCTTCCTAAATACAAGCAATTTTTAGCATCTTTATACACAGCTGCAATCTCTTTTACGGTAGCATCAATGTTTAACAATTGTTCTACTTGGTTCGGGATCAATTCCAATGCTCTCAAATAGTTTTGAAACTTCGATGTTGAAAAAGTCCCTTTTTCTTTTGCTAATTTTAATGCAATCAAAGAAAGTACTGTAATTTGTGTTGTAAATGCTTTTGTTGAAGCTACTCCAATTTCTGGTCCCGCGTGTGTGTAGGATCCTGCATGTGTTTCTCTTGCAATAGACGAACCCACTACATTACAAACTCCAAAAACAAAGGCACCTTTGGACTTTGCCAATTTGATGGCCGCTAGAGTGTCTGCCGTTTCACCAGATTGAGAAATAGCAATGACAATGTCTTTCGATGTTATTACAGGGTTTCTATACCTAAATTCTGAAGCATATTCTACCTCAACAGGAATTCTTACAAACTCTTCAAGTAAATATTCTCCAACCAATCCTGCGTGCCAAGAAGTTCCACAAGCAATGATAATAATTCTATCTGCATTTAAAAACTTTGAAAGATGATCATCAATTCCAGACATTTTAATCATGCCTTGATCGGGTAACATTCGACCTCTGTATGTATCTATAATTGCTTTGGGTTGTTCGTGAATTTCTTTGATCATAAAGTGATCATAACCCCCTTTTTCTATTTGCTCTAGACTCATTTGTAATTCTAAAACATTAGGAGTGACAAGAGAATCATTTTGAATTTTACGAACTTGAACTTGTCCTCCAAGTTTTATGATCGCCATTTCTTCGTCTTCTATATAAATCGCATCTTTGGTATATTCTATAAATGGAGATGCGTCTGAAGCCACAAAAAACTCTTTATTTTCTTTCCCTATACCAATAGCAATAGGACTTCCTAAACGTGCAACAACCAATTCATCTGGTTTTGTTTTATCAAAGACAGCAATTGCATAAGCCCCAATAACGCTGGTTAATGCCAGTTGAACCGCCTTCCCCAACTTACAGCCCTCGTTTTTCTTTACTTCTTCTATTAAATTTACAAGAACTTCTGTATCGGTATCACTTTTAAAATCATAGCCTCTAGAAATCAATTCTTTTCTTAAGGAATCATAATTTTCTATAATTCCATTGTGTACGATGGCTAATTCTCCAGATTGAGATAAGTGTGGATGAGAATTGACATCGTTTGGAACTCCATGAGTAGCCCAACGGGTATGTCCAATTCCTATCTGTCCTTTTTTTCTTATTTCTTCTTTATTGGTAATAAGCTCTAAATCAGAGACCTTTCCTTTGGTTTTGGAAAGATGAATTTCTTCGCCGTCATATAACATTACACCAGAGCTGTCGTAGCCTCTGTATTCCAATCTTTTTAATCCGTTTATTACTATTGGGTAAGCATCTCTATAACCAATATATCCTGCAATTCCACACATAGTTATTTCTTTTTCTAATTTTAATCTTGTTGCTCAGAGTAGGAAATCTTAAACATTACTTTTTTAGCCCCATTATCTGTGTGATGGTTAAAAATAGTAACTGCTTTAGGATTCCAACTGTAATTTGTAAAGGTAGTATCTCTGTCTTGTAAAATTTTTAAATCGGTTCTATTGATCGTTTTTAATTTTAAACTAGGAGAATAATCGGTTTCTCCACTTAAAATATCTGATACGTAATCTGTAATTTTAAAGGTATATTTTTCTGGATTTCCATCACTATCTCTTTCTAACAAGCCACCAAAAACAGCAGTACCTTCTGTATATATGTCTTTTATATAACTCTGAACTAGATTCGCTCCCTCCTCATCACTCTTGTACAAGAAAAGTTGATACGGTAGCGCTGAATTATCTGCAGACTGATTGATATAGAAAGTCAATGAGGCGTCATTTACCAGTAAGTTCTGATCTCTCAAGGCTGCCAATTCGTCGGCTTCGAAGAGGGTTATTTTTGCTTCACTTCCTGCAGCACCTTGTATTTTTACTTCATTATTTACAGGATAGATTTTCTCTTCCATTTTGTAGGTACTTGCTTTGATCCCCGACAACAAAAAACTATCATTTTTATAGATCGTATCAATAGCAACACCGTCTTTTTTAGAAGAAACTAAGTTTGTATAATATACTTCTATCGATGGTTTGACTGAACCATTAAAATCAAAAGAAATCAAAGAACCATCGTTTCCTGATGCTTCTAAAATAAGGCCTCTAAAATAATTATTAAACGCCTCTTGGGATGCAAATTCTGCAGAACCGTATTTCTTTAAAAAGAGCTCGTTAAAAACATCTTCTTTTAAGGGAACGAAACCAAAAGGAAGGGGGATGGAGGAAGAACTTGAACTTGTATAAGTAACGATGTCTGTTTTAACAGGTGTCTTTTGATCGCTTAACCATCTTTTAACCCTTACTGTGTCTGTTGCTGCTTGTGGAGTAAACTGAAAATCATTCGAAGCATTTAAAACTGTTAGAGGCAATTGTTTTTCAAATACATGATCTGAATTATAACTATTTAACTTAGAGGGGTCTGATGGATTCAATCTACTTAAGTAGGTACTTGACTGGTATATATTTAAATTAAACGCTTTGGATTGGTTTCCAATTATGGAATCCAACTCATAGGCCGTCCCTTCATCATTTAATGTGACTCGGTATGGAATTCTAACAAAAACAGTATCTATGGTCGTCACCACTATTGTTGAATCTGAGTCATAAGCAGAAAGTTTTAAATTTGAATCTATGGCAATCTGAGAAATAATGGACGCTTCAATTTTTTCGTACTCATCGCTTGCATGCACTCCTAACAAATACTCTGGCGCATCAGAAATGGTAAAGTTACTTGTAACAACCTTTGTGACAGGACTGTTTTCAACTCGAGCGTTTACAAGCACAGAACCTGTTGAAAATGCCGTATTTCTAATCACATTTGAATCTATATCTACGAAGTCTTTTTCACATGACAGAAGAGTAGAAAACATCACTACTATAGCAGCAATATAAGGGCTTTTTTGAAAAAATTTTCTCACTATATAACAATTAATTCGCTGCAATTAAATCAGCATAAAAATTTAAATAACTTTCTTTTAAGTCTTCAGATTGATATTCTAAAACAGGGATTTCTTTTTCTTCTAAAAAAGAAGAAAGTTCTTCTGAAATTGTTTCACTACCATGAATAATTGCATCTGAATTTTCTATGGCACTTTTTAAGATGTTTGTAAAATTTGGCGTCTGTATTGTGGTGATTTTTTCCTCAGTAATATGGTCAAATTTTATCTTATCTGCCAGTGTTTCATTTAAGTTCCCTTCAAAACTATTATCGTATAAAGAAGTTATAATTTTACTTTCTGTAAACAACGGTTCTTCTTTGTAAAATTCTTTTAGATAAAGAGGTAATAAAGATGCCATCCAACCGTGAACATGAATAATATCTGGAGCCCAGTTGAGTTTCTTTACAGTTTCAATAACTCCTTTTGCAAAGAAAATTGCACGTTCGTCATTGTCTGAGAACAAGTTCCCATCTTCGTCTGTAAACACCGCTTTTCTTTTAAAGTATTCCTCGTTATCTATAAAGTACACTTGCATCCTTTCCTTGGGGATAGACGCTACTTTTATAATCAATGGCATGTCCATGTCATTGACAACGAGATTCATTCCAGACAAGCGAATTACTTCGTGTAATTGGTGTCTTCGCTCATTGATTACGCCAAACCTAGGTGTAAAAATTCTTGTTTGTACTCCCTTAGAATGTGCGTTCTTCGCAACATTAAAGGCTGTTGATGATAGCTCTGTTTCAGGTAAATAGGGAACTACTTCCGAGGAAACAAATAATATTCTCTTGTCCTTCATTAAATCAAACTCTTTTATAAGATGTGCAAAAATACAAATTTTTATGCTAATATCATGTTAAAATGGTAAGTTTGCAGACTTTACTTAATTTTTTTGAATGAACATTTTTAAGACTAAAAAAGAAATAAAATCTTATTTAACAGCTCAAAATCAACAAAATAAGACCATTGGATTTATCCCAACCATGGGAGCACTTCATAAAGGCCATTTATCTTTGATCCAAGAAGCAAAGAAAAAAAATGACCTGGTTGTTGTCAGTATCTTTATTAACCCTACACAATTTAACAATACATCGGATTTTGCAAAGTATCCAAAGACTATAGAAAATGACACCCAACTATTAAATCGTGTTTTTTGTGATGTTTTATTTCTTCCCTCTGCAGACGAAATTTATAACAATAACATAGCTTCAGAAAAATTCGACTTTGAAGGCCTAGAAGATCAAATGGAAGGGAAATTTCGACAGGGTCATTTTGATGGAGTTGCAACGGTTGTAAAAGCTTTTTTTGAAATTATCAATCCTGACATCGCTTATTTTGGTCAAAAGGATTTTCAACAGTTACAAATCATTAAAAAAATGGTTAAAAAATACCATCTGAATACGAAAATTAAAGGCTGTCCTATTTTTAGAGAGGCCGATGGTTTGGCAATGAGTTCTAGAAACGTCAGATTATCGAAAGAACACCGAACTGCAGCTCCTTTTATTTATAAAACTCTTAAGGAGGTTCGTGATAAGTTTAATGTGAAAAATGCAACTAAAGCAACTGAGTGGGTTGAAAACGAATTTAAAAAAAATACTTTTTTGGAGTTGGAATATTTTACAATTGCTGATGAAAAAACATTAGAAAGTGCTGAAAGCAATGAATCTGATAAAAAATACCGGGCTTTTATTGCAGTATTTGCAGGAGAAATTCGATTAATTGACAACATTCAAATACAAAATGATTAACCAAAAAATTCCTATTTTTGCCTCATGCTAGTACAAGTTGTAAAATCTAAAATCCATCGTGTAAAAGTTACGGGTGCAGATTTAAATTATATAGGGAGCATTACCATTGATGAAGATTTAATGGATGCCGCCAATATTATTGAAGGAGAACGTGTTCAAATTGTAAACAATAACAATGGAGAGCGTTTAGAAACCTATGCCATTCCAGGACCTCGCGGAAGTGGGGAAGTTACTTTAAACGGAGCTGCTGCAAGAAGAGTTGCAGTGGGTGATGTATTAATTTTAATCGTTTATGGATTTATGGATTTTGAAGAAGCCAAAAACTTTAAACCCTCTTTGGTTTTTCCAAACGAAAAAGACAATACCCTTACCTAGTGATTTTTTCCGCAAAAAAAATTTTAAAAACAATACTACCTCTTTTTTTTGGAGCCGCATTAGTTTGGTATTCTCTTTCTAAAATCTCTCTCATTGTTCTGGTTGGGTATTTTAAAGAAGCGAATTATGGCTGGATTTCCCTTGGATTATTTTTTGGAATTCTAAGCCATCTTTCCAGAGCTTACAGATGGAAATTCATGCTGGAGCCTATGGGTTTCCAACCAAGATTTACAAACAGTGTTTTAGCCGTTTTAGTAGGCTACTTGGTAAACCTAGCCGTGCCAAGAGCAGGAGAAGTCTCTAGAGCGTTTGTCCTAACAAATTACGAACAAATCCCATTCGAAAAGGGGTTTGGAACGATTGTCGCAGAAAGAATTGCAGATTTAATTATGATGCTATGTATTATCATCATTACTCTTTTTGTTCAATTTGATTTTATCTATAAACTCCTGACCACAAATTTTAATCCAAACAAGATTATTATAAGCCTGGTTCTTTTCGTAATCATATGTTACATTTTTTCTTTTTTTGTAAAAAAAGCTACCTCAGGATTTTTATTAAAAATCAAAACCTTTATTACTGGTTTGGTAGAGGGGGCTACAAGTATTTTTAAAATGAAAAACAAATGGGCTTTCATCTTTCACACCCTTTTTATTTGGCTAATGTATATCGCCATGTTTTGGGCAACAATCCCTGCAATTAATGGACTGGAAGTTCCCTTAGGAGGAATTTTAATTGGATTTATTGCTGGTGGATTTTCAATTGCAGCAACCAATGGAGGAATTGGCCTATATCCAATTGCCGTTGCTGGTGCCTTAGCCTTATTTGACGTTCCCTCTGATCCCGCAACTGCTTTTGGATGGATTATGTGGACTGCACAAACGGCTATGATCATCGTTTTTGGAGGACTGGCTTTTCTATTTCTTCCTATATACAATAAAACAAAGTGATTGATTGCGATTTGAAAACAACCCCTTAAATGGATAGGGTCCATATGTGAAAATTAGTTGACCTGTCATTGTTGTAAAAAATTTTAAAAGACTAATTTTAATATCGCTGTGAAACTTGTAACTTTGAATCTTTCAAACCTATTCTATGGCGAAAACCAAAACAACTTTTATCTGTCAAAACTGTGGGACTCAGCATGCAAAATGGGTTGGGCAATGTGGCGCTTGTAAAGAATGGAATACAATTATGGAAGAAGTAGTGCAGAAGGAAGAAAAACGTTCATGGAAACAAGCTAAAACAGCAAAAAAAAAAATAAATAAACCGTTGAAAATTTCCGACATTCAGACAAACTCTGAAGAGAGGATTATGACCAATAACAAAGAATTAGATACTGTTTTAGGAGGTGGTTTGGTGAAAGGATCTGTAACGCTTTTAGGAGGTGAACCAGGGATTGGCAAATCAACTTTATTGTTACAAATAGCTCTAAATATTGCTCAAAAAGTCTTGTATGTTTCTGGTGAGGAGAGTCAATCTCAAATTAAAATGAGAGCAGAAAGGTTATCTGCAAAAACTTCAAATTGTCTCATTTTAACGGAAACAAATACACAACAAATTTTTAAAAATATTGAAGAAATAAATCCAGAAGTGTTGGTAATAGACTCTATACAAACACTCCATACAAATACGATAGAAGCTTCCCCTGGAAGTATTTCTCAAATCAGAGAAACTGCTGCAGAACTAATAAAATTTGCCAAAGAAACCGCAACCCCTGTTTTATTAATTGGGCATATTAATAAAGATGGAAACATCGCTGGTCCTAAAATTTTAGAACATATGGTAGATGTTGTTTTACAATTTGAAGGCGACAGAAATCACACCTATAGAATTGTGCGTTCACAAAAAAATAGATTTGGGACAACCTCAGAATTAGGTATTTACGAAATGCTTTCGTCTGGATTGAGAGAAATTTCAAATCCATCAGAAATTTTAATTTCCAAAAAAGATTCAGATTTAAGCGGAACAGCAATTGCATCAACTCTCGAAGGAATTAGGCCTTTGATGATCGAAATTCAAGCCTTGGTCTCTACAGCAGTATATGGAACTCCTCAGCGTTCTACAACCGGATATAATCTGAAAAGACTGAACATGATTTTAGCTGTTTTAGAAAAAAGAGCTGGTTTTAAATTAGGGGCTAAAGATGTCTTTTTAAATATTACTGGAGGCATCAATGTGGATGACCCGGCTATTGACCTCGCTGTTGTTGCGGCTATTTTATCCTCTAACCAAGATATTGCAATCAACCCAAGTGTTTGTTTTGCGGCAGAAGTTGGTTTGGCTGGAGAAATTAGACCTGTTTCTAGAATAGATCAACGAATTATAGAGGCAGAAAAACTAGGTTATAAAACACTTGTCGTATCAAAATACAACAAAATTTCATCTGTAAATCACAAAATTAAATTGATCTTAGTTGGTAAGATTGAAGAAGCTTTTGCTACTTTATTTGCATAAAAAAACCGGACAAAAATGTTCGGTCTTTTGATAAATTTCGAGATCTTATTTTTTATTCACCACTTTAATGTACTTATCTAAAGCCATTGTCATAGAAGGTGTTTCAGGAGTAGGCGCAGTAATATCGCACTTTAATCCAGCTTCCGTTGCGGCTCTGACGGTAGAGTTTCCAAAAACGGCAATTCTTGTTTCATTTTGTTTGAAATTAGGGAAGTTCTTCAATAATGATTCTATTCCTGAAGGACTAAAAAAGACCAATACATCATAAAAAACATTTTCTAAATCAGACAAATCACTCACAACAGTTCTGTACAAATCCAATCGCGTCCATTTTACTCCTAAACCATCTAGTTCTCTTGGAATTAAGGGCTTTAATTTGTCTGAACTTGGCAATAAAAAAGTTTCGTTTTTATGCTTCTTAATTAGCTTTATCAAATCAGGAAAGGTTCGTGTACCCACGTATATTTTACGTTTTCTGTACACCACATATTTCTGCAAGTAATAGGCCACAGCTTCTGACTGACAAAAGTACTTCATTGAATCTGGCACTTTAAAACGCATTTCTTCTGCAATCCTAAAGAAGTGATCAACAGCATTTCTACTTGTTAAAATAATCGCAGTAAAATCATTTAGATCAACTTTTTCTCCCCTAACCTCTTTGACGCTAATCCCTTCTACATGAATAAAAGATCTAAAATCAATTTTTACTTTCTGCTTTTCAGATAGCTCAAAATACGGAGATGTTTCTGTCTTTGGCTTGGGTTGCGATACTAAAATTGTTTTCACTTTCATTTGTTTTCTTTTTCTAGTTAAAACATCCATTTAAACAGCATGAATAGCGGTGCTATTTCAAAGGCGCAAAGGTACAAAATAAAATAAAACAACTCACTAAAAACCAGCTTTTTATTAATAATGACATGTAATAGAAAACGTACAGAAAAAACAAATATTGAAAAATAAATTAAAAAAAGAATGTTTAATTGCGAATATTGAACTAAAACAAGGGAAATTAGTAAAAAAAATGCAGTAGAATAGAGATATATAGCCTTAGAAATTATAAAAAAATGAACCTGTTTCTGTATGACAAATAAGTATGAAAATACAAATTCAATGGCCCATTTTATCAAAAAATAGGAAGAAACAATACTCAAAACTTTCATGTAATTTGAAAAGTCTTGAGACTTCCAAAAGTCATAAAACAATAAAACCTTATACATGACTAATGATAAAACGGACATCGTAAAAACAAAAATTATACACTGAAATAGACTAAAAAAAGATGTTTTTTCTTCAACTTCAGCTTTGACAAAAGTATGGTTTACAAAAGAAGATACTGTTCCTTTTAATCTTGTGTGACTCAATCCTTTTAAGAGAAAAACACAGGTGAAAAGGAACAGGAATAATAAAGTGATCCAATTCGTATCAATGAGTGTTTTTTCAATTGCTTGCACGTTTTTTGGTTTTGATAAGATTCGTACAAAATTAGTGATTAAATAACGTATATTTGCTTACTTAGTTGATGAAAATTTTATTTATGTCAGACGCGTTAGTCATTATTCCGACCTATAACGAAAAAGAAAACATAGAAGCGATCATTAGAACGACCTTTAACCAAAAAAAAGAGTTCGATATCTTGATCGTTGACGACAACTCTCCAGATGGGACATGGAAAATCGTAGAGGACTTAATTTTAGAATTCCCAAATCGACTTTTTTTAGAAAAAAGAGACGATAAAAATGGACTGGGAACAGCATACATTCATGGATTTAAATGGGCAATTGCAAAAAAATATGAGTATGTCATAGAAATGGATGCAGACTTTTCTCACAATCCAAAAGATTTAATTCATTTGTACAATGCTTGTAAAAAAGAGGGGAATGACGTCTCTGTTGGTTCCCGTTATGTAAACAATCAAGTAAATGTTGTCAATTGGGACATAAAAAGGTTGTTACTCTCTTATTTTGCTTCTAAATACGTTCGTTTGATCACTAGAATTCCTCTTTTTGATACGACTGCGGGTTTTGTTTGCTGGAAAAGACAGGTCCTAGAAACAATTCAATTAGATAAAATAAAATTTATTGGATATGCTTTTCAAATAGAAATGAAATTTAAAGCTTGGAGACATGGTTTTAACATCAAAGAAATCTCTGTTGTTTTTACAGACAGGGTTGTAGGAAGCTCTAAAATGAGCAGCAGTATTGTTTCTGAAGCACTGTTTGGAGTGATCAAAATGAAATTAAAGGGATTGCCAAAATAAATTACCCATGAATCCAATTTATGTCAGAAAGGCTAATTTAAATGACTTAAAAACGCTCTTGGAGTTTGAGCAAGGGGTCATCAAGGCAGAAAGACCGTTGGACCCTTTTTTAAAAAATGGCCCCCTAACATATTACGACATCCCTAAAATGATTACGAGTCGAGAGGCCCATCTAACAGTTGCTGTTTTTAACGAAGAAATAATTGCCTCAGGATATGTAAGAATAGAAAAATCCAAGCATTATCATAAAAACCAGCAACATGGTTACATAGGTTTTATTTATGTAAAAGAATTATTTAGAGGAAAAAAAATTAGTAGCTTAATTATGGAATCCTTGAAAGATTGGGCAACCCAAAAAAACCTCAAAGAATTAAGGCTAGACGTCTATAGTAATAATACATCCGCGATTAAAGCATACGAGCATTTTGGATTTTCAAAAAGCTTGGTAAACATGAGAATAGATATTTAAAATATGAGCACATTAACTTTAATAAAAAAGGCAAGAATAGTAAACGAAAACAACACTTTTTTGGGAGATGTTCTTATTGAAAATGAAATCATAAAAGAAATTTCATCAGATATAAAAGCCCCTAAGGAAACACAAATAATCGATGCAAATGGAGCTTTTTTAATTCCTGGTTTTATTGACGATCAAGTGCATTTTAGAGAGCCGGGCTTAACACATAAAGCAACCATTGCAACCGAGAGTAAAGCTGCTGTCGCGGGAGGAATCACGACATTTATAGAAATGCCAAATACCGTTCCACAGGCAACCACTCAAGAGTTGTTGGAAGATAAGTTTTCAATCGCTGCAAAAGACTCCTATGCAAACTACTCATTTATGTTTGGAGGAACCAATGACAACTTAGAAGAATTGCTAAAAACAGATCCCAAAAAAGTTGCAGGAATTAAATTATTTTTAGGATCTTCTACCGGGAATATGTTGGTTGATAATGAAGCTGTTTTAGAGAACATTTTTTCTTCTACAAAAATGATCATTTCTGTTCATTGTGAAGACGAAACAACGATCCAAGAAAACACCAAAAAATACACCGATAAATATGGAGAGGATATTCCCATCAAATATCATCCAATTATTAGAAGCGAAGAAGCTTGTTATCTCTCTTCCTCTAAAGCAATAGAGCTCGCCAAAAAAACAGGTGCAAGACTGCATATTTTTCATCTATCAACCGCAAAAGAAACTGCTCTTTTTAGAAATGACATCCCGCTAGAAGAAAAACAAATCACGGCAGAAGTTTGCATACATCATTTATGGTTTAGCGATGAAGATTATCAAGAAAAAGGAACCCACATAAAATGGAACCCTGCTGTTAAAACAGCAGAAGACAGACAGGGTTTATGGAAGGCTCTTTTAGATGATCGAATTGATGTGTTAGCTACCGATCACGCGCCGCACACTTTAGAAGAAAAAAACAATGTATATACCAAAGCACCAAGTGGAGGGCCCCTTGTACAACATGCAGTAACCGCTATTTTAGAAAAAGTAAAAGAAGGGGTTATTTCTATTGAAAAAGCTGTAGAAAAAATGAGTCATAATCCTGCATTATTATTTCAAATTGAAAAACGCGGCTTCATAAAAGAGGGGTACTATGCAGATTTGGTTTTGATAGACCCCAACAAGTCACAAACGGTTTCTAAAGAAAACCTTCTGTACAAATGTGGCTGGTCTCCTTTTGAAGGGACTACTTTTTCTTCTACAATAACTCATACTTTTGTAAATGGAACCCTTATGTATCATCGAGGAGTATTCAATGAAAAAACAAAAGGGAAAAGACTAACTTTTAATAGATAAAATGAAAAACACTCATTACATATTTGTCTTATTTATGATATTTTCATGCACTAGTAATACCATTTTTGAAAAACCAAAAGACCTCATCCCAAGAGACACTATGAGTCTTTTGATTCAAGATATGATGATTGCCTCTTCTGCCAAATTCACAAAAAATAAAAACAAACAAACAAAAATTAATTACATGCCTTTTGTTTATGAGGTTTATAACATTGATAGCAGTCGTTTTCAAAATAGTAATTATTACTATATGACAAACATAGATGTCTATGAGGAAATATTTTCCAATGCGAAGACAACTCTCGAAAAAAGAAAAAAAACCCTCAGTAAATTAAAAGCAGCATCAGACTCGATTAAAAAAGACTCTTTGAATACATTAAACAAACAGCGTAAAGATGCCCTAATTTCTAAGAAACAGCGGTAGGGTAATTTTCTGAAACATCTTTAACAACCTCTTCGATTGTTTGAAATTTTAAAGAAAGGGTTTCTTTGATTTTTTTTGACGTATACAAAGAAGTACTGTTTGCTGATTTTGCTGCATACTTGCTAAGCAAGGGCTCTTTTCTTGTGATGATCGATAAAAAGCTAGAAATTCTCCACAAAAATTCCATTTGCCATCGATAAACTTTTTTATGAGGGCGTTTTTTATCAAGCGCATCCGCAATTAAAAAGAGAACTTCTTTGTACGATTTGTTTTCAGAAACTAAAATAAATCGCTCATTTTTAATAGTCGAATTTGTAAGTTGAACCATTGTTTTTACAACATCTGTAACTCCTACAAAACCTGTGATTCCCTCTGTGTAATATTTAAACCCATTAAAAACTTTTGTAAATAATTTTCCTGAACCAGAATTCCAAAAACCACCTCCAAGAATAACCCCTGGATTGACAATCACCACATCAACTCCCTCCTGACTAGCTCGCCATACTTCCATTTCAGCACCAAATTTAGTAATTGAATACCCGCTGTTATCCTCTTGTGGATTCCATTGATTTTCTTCTGTTAACAACCCTTCATTAACAGAGTTTCCAATAGACGCTATAGAGCTAACAAAACAGATTTTATCAACTTTTGCATCAATAGAAAGATTTACGATGATGGCTGTTCCGTGAATATTTACTTTTCGCATTGCTCTATAATCTTTTGGATTAAAAGAAATAAAAGCCGCGCAATGATATACTTTTTTAACGCCTAAAAAAGCGGGGATCATAGAAGGAACATCGGTAATATCTGCCTTAAACCACTCTATCTTAGCAATTAGTGAAGCATTTAAGCCATATAAAGAAAAAACTTCCCGAACGTTTTCAATCGTATTTTCTGAACGATAAATTGCTCGCACAGGCTCATTCGTTTGGACCAATTGACACAATAAATGAGCCCCGACAAACCCGGTAGCTCCAGTAACTAAAATCATACCACGAATTTAGTATATTTTACTCGATAAACTTATATTTGTTGTTTGATAAACTGTATACAATGAAGAATTTTATTGAAGAATTAAAATGGAGGGGGATGTTGCATGATCATATGCCAACAACTGAGGAACACTTGTTAGAAAAAATGAGAAGTGCCTATATAGGTTTTGACCCTACTTCAGATTCTTTACACATCGGAAACTTAGTCCCTATCATGTTGTTAGCCCATTTTCAAAGATGTGGTCACAAACCTATTGCTTTGGTAGGGGGTGCAACAGGTATGATTGGCGATCCTTCAGGAAAATCTTCTGAACGCAATTTATTGGACGAACCAACTTTACGCCACAATCAGGAAGCCATTAAAAAGCAATTAAGCCACTTTCTAGATTTCACTTCTAACACAGAAAATGCTGCAGTATTGGTAAATAACTACGATTGGATGAAGAATTTTTCTTTCCTAGAGTTTATACGTGATGTCGGGAAACACATTACTGTAAATTACATGATGGCAAAAGATTCTGTTAAAAATAGGATTAGTTCTGAATCAAAAGACGGGATGTCATTTACAGAGTTTACTTATCAATTAGTTCAAGGTTACGATTTCTTGCATTTGTTTCAAAAAAACAAGGTTTCTATTCAAATGGGAGGTTCTGATCAATGGGGAAATATCACAACTGGAACAGAACTGATTAGAAGAATTGGTGGTGGAAAAGGGTATGCAATTACCTGTCCCTTAATTACAAAATCTGACGGTTCAAAATTTGGAAAATCAGAAGGTGGAAATGTTTGGTTAGACGCAAAAAGAACCTCTCCTTATAAATTTTACCAGTATTGGTTAAATGCCTCTGATAAAGATGCTGAAAAATATATTAAAATCTTTACATTTCTTGATCAGAAAGAAATCAATACTTTAATTTCAGAACATAACGAAGCGCCTCACTTGCGAGTATTACAAAAGAAGATTGGAGAAGAAGTCACATTATTAGTTCACGGAAAAGAGGCATACGATAATGCGATAAAAGCGTCTAATATATTGTTTGGGAAATCGGTAGCTTCTGACTTAAAAGCTTTAGATGAACAAACTTTTTTAGATGTTTTTGATGGGGTTCCACAAGCTACAATTTCTTTAAATGACATTGAAAATGGCTTAGATATGATCGGTGCACTAGCGGCAAAAACTAATTTTTTAAATTCAAATGGAGAGGCAAGGAGAGCTTTAAAAGAAAATGCAATTTCTGTGAATAAAGAAAAGGTTACCGCAGATTTTACCATTTCAAAAGCAGATTTGATTGCAAACAAGTATGTATTATTACAACGGGGGAAAAAGACATATTATCTATTAAATGTTGAATAATCACAACAATATTTATAACATAAAGAACTGCTTGAAATAATCATTTCTTCAATTGTTTTGTGAGAATTTATTGCTTTGATAACAAAACTTAACAACTTTTCGCAAAATCTTTCAAAACACTAATTAATGCTTCTGTATTTTCTATGTGACTCATGTGTCCATCAGGAAAAACAATTAGTTTTGAATTCGTGTTTTCAGCTTCTTCTGTCAATTTTTGAACCTCCAAAACAGGATCTTTTTTCCCGATAATAATCATTTTTTTGAAATTATTTTCAGCCAAAACATGATTTCTGTTTGGACGTAATTTCATGCCTTCTTGTCCTGCAACATAGCCCTGAACAGAGGTCTGTAGTGCTTCGTTTAAAGCCCTGTTTATTTGATCAACGTACTTTTCCCTAGTTGTTTCACTAAATAAATTTGTAAATGACATTCTAACCAAGTTTGTAAAGTTCTTCTGAATCATTGCATTGGCTCTGGTTCTCAGCTGTTTTCGTTCGTGACTGTCTTCATTAGAAGTTGAATTCAACAAACACAACCCTTTTACTTTTTGTGGGTTTCTCTCTGCAAATGACAACGCTACATAGCCTCCCAATGAATGACCAACCAATATGCATCTTCGAATTCTCAACTGCTTTAATACAGCTTCCAAAGCTTCCGCAAACAACTCCATAGAATGGACATACCCCAAACAATCTGAGCTTCCGTGCCCCAATAAATCAATGGTAACCACCCTATTTCTTTTAGAAAGTTCTGAAGCAATTTCATTCCACATAGAAGCATTTTCTAAAAAACCATGTAATAAAACAATGGTAGTTCCTTTGCCTGTGTCTGTGTAAAAAATAGAAGCGTTTTTATAATTTAAAACCATTGAAACAAAGATACTATTTGATTCGTTTTTAATACTCTAAAACAACACAAAGTACTAACTATATTTTGAAAATAAATTATAAGAAAATCAAAAAAGACAGCCTCTTTTTAAAACTGATCCACAAGTTTTTTACGTTCATAAGAATTAAATAGGTTATTTTTGTTTTTATTTTTTAAAAATGTTGTTTTGCTAAACTATTATTTATACCAACATACCTCTTCAAAGAATTGGGTAACTTTTGTTCATGGAGCAGGAGGCAGCAGCTCTATTTGGTTCAAACAAATACGTGATTTCAAAAAACATTTTAATGTACTTATTCTTGATTTGCGTGGTCATGGAGAGAGCAAGCCAACCTTAAAAGACTCGTTCAATCCAAAATATACTTTTGACGCTATAACCAATGATATTGTAGAAGTAATTGATCATTTACAAATAAAAAAATCCCATTTTATAGGGATTTCTCTGGGAACAATTCTCATTCGAAATTTAGCAGAAAAAAAACCAGCACTAGTACAAAGCATGACCATGGGTGGCGCAATTATTAAATTAAACTTCCGCTCCCAAATTTTAATGAAAGTTGGAAATATATTTAAATCGGTAGTCCCTTACATGATGCTCTATAAACTTTTTGCTTTCATTATTATGCCAAAGAAAAATCATAAGCAATCTCGATTATTATTTGTGAATGAAGCTAAGAAATTGTATCAAAAAGAATTTATTCGCTGGTTCAAACTAACTGCAGAAATAAATCCGCTATTACGTTTTTTTAGAGCAAAAGACATTAAAATTCCAACACTGTATTTAATGGGTTCTGAAGATCATTTGTTTTTACCCTCTATAAAAAACATCGTTGCAAAACACATTACCTCTTCTCTTTTTGTCGTTGATAATTGTGGCCATGTGGTCAATGTAGAACAGCCAGAAATATTTAACAATCAGACCATTAAATTCATTCATTCCCTCACATAAAAGAGACTACAAGTTCCTCTTTATTCCATTAAGAAATTTATCCTAGCATAATCTCTTCAATTTCATCGGCTTCGATTGGGATATTTCTCATCAAATTAAAAGGAGCCCCGTTTTCTTGTATGACCACGTCATCCTCTAAACGAATTCCAAAACCTTCTTTAGGTAGATAAATCCCTGGCTCCACAGTAAATACATTATTCGCTTTCATTGGTTCATGTAATAATCCATAATCATGAGTGTCTAAACCTATGTGATGAGAAGTACCGTGCATGAAATATTTTTTATATGCAGGCCAATTTTTGTCTTCATTTTGAATGTCAGCTTTATCTAACAGCCCTAATTTAAGCAATTCTGAAGTCATTACTTTTCCGACCTCCACATGATATTCTTTCCATATGGTTCCTGGAAGTAGCATTTTTGTAGCTTCTTTCTTTACCCGATTTACAGCATTGTAAACGGCTTTTTGTCTGTCAGAAAATTTACCCGAAATAGGGACCGTCCTCGTCAAGTCGGAGGCATAATTTGCATATTCAGCAGCCACATCTAACAAAATCAAATCGCCTGCTTTGCATTGTTGATTATTTTCTATATAATGCAATACGTTTGCGTTATTTCCTGAAGCAATTATTGGAGTATATGCGAATCCTTTGGAGCGATTTTTTACAAATTCATGAATTAATTCTGCCTCAATTTCATATTCCCAAACAGTCGGTTTAATAAAGTTTAAAATTCTTCGAAACCCTTTCTCTGTTATATCACAAGCTTGTTGCATTAGCTCTATTTCAATTGGATCTTTTACCGATCGTAATGCCTGTAAAATAGGGTTGCTTTTTGCAACAGCATGCGCAGGATATTTTGCCAGTAACCATTTTGTAAAACGATCTTCTCGCGTTTCAGTCTCAGTATTTGCTCTGTAATGTTCGTTCGTATTGATATAAAAAGTATCGCAATAGGATGTCATTTCAAACAAGATTTTTTCTAGATCTTGCAACCAATAAACGGTTCGAATACCCGCAGTTTCAAAAGCAGCCTCTTTGGTTAGTTTTTCACCCTCCCATACGGCAATATGCTCACTTGTTTCCTTTAAGAATAACACTTCTCTTAAGTGTTCATTTGGACAGTCTGGAAACAACATTAAAATACTTTCCTCTTGGTCTACTCCCGATAAATAAAAAATATCTCTATGTTGCTGAAAAGGCATGGTACTATCTGCACTTATTGGATATATATCATTAGAATTAAAAATAGCCAAGCTATTTGGCTTCATGTTTCCAACAAAATTTTTTCGATTCTTTACAAAGAGTGCTGAGTTTATAGGCTGATATTTCATATCTATCTAAGTTTTAAAATCAAAGGTAGCAATATTTCTATTGCCACAAAATCACTCAGTTATTATTTAATACCGTTTCTTTTTTACTCTTCCCGATCTTCCACTCCCATGAGAAGTAACTGCTGATTTATTGTTATGAGAATGCGGCGGTCTTTTTGATTTACTTCCTCTAGATGAATTTGAATTTCTCGATTTATTTTTCTTAGAAAAAGAGCCTTTGCTTTGAGAAGCGGCTCTTTTTGGAGGTGCGGTATCTGTTGGCTCAAAACCTGCAACAATTGTAGAGTTTAATTTCTCTTTTAATAACTTTTCTATTTCACTTTGATATTCACTTTCTTCACTACACACTAAAGAGATGGCTTCTCCTGCTGCTCCAGCTCTTCCCGTCCTACCAATTCTGTGGACATAATCTTCAGGTACATTTGGCAGTTCAAAATTAATAACATAGGGTAATAAAGGGATGTCTAACCCCCGAGCTGCAATATCAGTGGCTACTAAAATTTTGATAGAATTATCTTTAAAGTTTTTAAGAGCCTTGGTTCTTGCTCCTTGACTTTTATTTCCATGAATTGCTGCTGAAGAAACTCCTGCTTGAATCAATTTTTTAGTCAGTTTGTTGGCTCCGTGTTTTGTTCTCGTAAAAATTAAAACTTGGTTCCAATTATTCTCTTTTACTAACTTAATGGTGAATGCTGTTTTTTTCTTTTTATCAACTTTATAAACCTTGTGAGTTACTTTTTTTGCCGTTGAATTTTGTGGCGCTGTTGCTACAGAAACAGGATTTTTTAAAATTCCAGAGGCTAATTTTTTTATGTCGTTAGAAAAAGTAGCTGAAAACATCAAATTTTGACGTTTTTCAGGCATAAAACTAATTATTTTATTAATATCTCTGACAAAACCCATGTCTAACATTCTATCAGCTTCATCTAGAATTAAAACATCTATTCTTTTAAAAGACAATGCTTTTCGATCGTGTAAATCCAATAACCTACCAGGAGTTGCTACCAAAATATCAACTCCTTTTTTTAAAGTGGCAATTTGTGGTTTCGCATTAACTCCACCAAAAATAACAGCAGATTTGACATTTACATACTTGCTATATTCTCTAATATTATCATAAACCTGGGCTGCTAACTCTCTTGTAGGCGTTAAAACTAAGGCCCGTAAAGGTCTATATTTTATATGTTTTGTTTCTGATAAATACTGTAAAACAGGCAAGGTAAAACCCGCTGTTTTTCCAGTTCCTGTTTGAGCAGAAGCTAAAATATCTTTACGGTTGAGTATGTGAGGAATTGCTTTTTCTTGAATGGGTGATGGTTTGGTATATCCTTTTTCATCTACAGCTTTTACTAAAGCACTGGACAAACCTAAATCTGAAAATGTCATAAAGTTCTTTTAAGAAACTTGCTTTCTGTAGCGGTTTCTAACAACAAATATACATTCTTTTAAGTTGAGTATTTACAAAAGTTTTAAAGTCATTTTTATGGTAAAATTTTTTTTTTGGCGTTACAAGTGGTAATTTCATCTCATCGAACCAATCTAATCTCTCTTATGAAATTTGTTTTCACTTTTTTATGCAGCTTTTTTTCAGCAATTATAATTGCACAAACCGCAACAAATTCTGCTACAATCAAAGAGTCTTTAAACAAAAAGTCTCAAATGATAAATTCTTCTTTAGTTAAAAATATAGCGTTTGCAAACATTGGGCCAACTATAATGAGTGGCCGCGTAGCCGACATTGCTGTCAACCCGAATAATCCAACTGAGTTCTATGTTGGGTACGCATCTGGTGGCTTATGGTATACCAACAATAACGGAACAACTTTTACCCCAATCCTAGACAACAGCCCTACACAAAATATTGGAGATATTGCAGTAGATTGGAATACAGAAACGATATGGATAGGTACCGGAGAGAAAAACTCTTCTCGCTCCTCTTATGCCGGAATAGGAGTTTTAAAATCTTCGAACAGAGGAAAGACTTGGAGCAATGTGGGTTTAACAGATTCTCACCACATCAGTAGAATTCTAATCAATCCTAATAACCCCAATGAAGTTGTTGTCGGGGTCATTGGTCATTTATATTCATCAAATGACCAAAGAGGTATCTTTAAAACAATTGATGGTGGTAAAACTTGGTCTAAAAAATTATTTATAAATAAAAATACTGGGATTATTGATATTGCTTTTGCTCCTGAGAATTTTAATATCATGTATGCATCTTCATGGGAAAGAAATCGTAAAGCGTGGAATTTCGATGGTGATGGTAAAAACTCTAGCATATACAAAAGTATCGATGGAGGAGATTCTTGGATAAAAATTTCAGACAACAGTGGGATCCCAATAGGAAATGGAGTGGGTAGAATTGGTCTGGCTGTTTTTAACGAAAATATCGTATATGCTTTTCATGACAACCAATTTAGAAGAAAAAATGAAAAGAAAAAAAGTGCTTCAAATACATTGACAAAAGAAGATTTTAAAAACATGTCCATAGAACACTTTTTAAGCCTAACCGATAAGAAATTAAACACCTATCTAAAAACAAACGGATTTCAGGAAAAATATCGTGCTGAAAACATAAAACAAATGGTTCGGTCTGGTGCTGTAAAGCCGCTAGATTTAGCAAAATATTTAGAGGATGCAAATTCGTTATTATTTGAAACTCCTGTGATTGGCGCAGAGGTTTTTAAAACCTCCAATGGAGGGGTTTCATGGGAAAAAACACATAAAGAATATTTAGACGATGTTTATTTTTCATACGGCTATTATTTTGGAGAAATTAGAGTTGATTTACAAGATGAAAATGCCATATATATTTTAGGAGTTCCTATTTTAAAATCGAAAGATGGAGGTAAAAATTTCACCTCTATCAGTAGAGAAAATGTTCATTCAGATCATCAAACATTATGGGTAAATCCAAACAAAAAAGGGCATTTAATTGACGGAAATGACGGTGGAATTAACATCTCTTATGATGATGGAAAAAACTGGATGAAGCTAAACCAACCTGCTGTTGGACAATTCTACTCAGTATACGCAGACAATCAAAAAAACTATCATGTATATGGAGGCCTCCAAGACAACGGTGTCTGGATTGCTCCTAACAATGCCAAAATTGATAAATCTTGGCAGCAGTCGGGTAAAAATCCCTACCAATCAATTATGGGAGGTGACGGAATGCATGTTCAAGTAGATGACAGAAACCCTAATATTGTCTACACAGGATACCAATTTGGAAATTATTATAGACTGGATAGAGCAACCGCAGAAAAAACATACATTCAACCCAAACATCCTTTGGGAGAAACCCCTTATAGATTTAACTGGCAGACACCTATTCATTTATCTAAACACAACCAAGATATTTTATATTTTGGCGGAAATAAATTACACAGATCTTTAAATAGAGGGGATGATTGGGAAACTATTTCAGAAGATCTGACCCATGGTGGAAAAAAAGGAAATGTTGCATACGGAACAATAACATCGATCTCTGAAAGCCCTTTTCAATTTGGATTAATATATGTTGGCTCTGACGATGGTTTGATAAACGTGACCAAAAATGGCGGAGGAAGTTGGAAGCAAATTTCCAATACATTACCCCAAAATTTATGGGTTTCTAGAATCATTGCGTCAAAATTTAAAAAAGAACGAGTTTATGCAACTTTAAATGGTTATAGATTCGATGACTTTAAACCTTATATTTATGTTTCTGATGATTTCGGAAGCACTTGGAAAAATATTGGCAGCCCTATCCCAACCTCACCAGTCAATGTCATTAAAGAAGATTCTGAAAACGAAAATATCCTATATGTAGGAACAGATAATGGGCTGTATATTTCTTTTAATCGAGGAAAATCATGGGAAGCATTTAGTAAAAACTTGCCAAATGTTGCAGTCCATGATTTGGTTATTCAGCCTTCGGCAAAAGAATTAATTATTGGCACACACGGACGTAGTTTGTACAAAGCTAATATTGGTTCACTACAATTATTTTCAGACACATTGGCAAAAAAACCCATTCATCTTTTTAAGATAAAATCTGTCAAAAAAAGCAGCTCATGGGGGAGCTCTTGGAGCAAGTGGCTGGAGGTTAAGACCCCTATATTAAAGATTCCTTTGTATGCAAATTCAACTAAAAAAATAACCCTTGATATCTTTTATGAAAAAACAAGAATCAACTCGATTTCTACAACTGTAGAAAAAGGGTTTAATGAAGCTATTTATGATCTTTCTTTCTCTACAAAGGGCAGAAAAGCATTCCTAAAAAAACATACAAAAGTTCCTCTTAAAAAATCTAAAAATGGAGTCTATTACTTGCCCAAGGGGGAATATATGATTAAAATTGAAAACACAAAGACCTCTTTTGAAGTAAACTAAAATCAGACCTCTTTGGAAATTTTTAAATGAACCTCCGTGTGTTTTTTAATTTCTTCGAAATGAGTAACAAACACTTTTTGATTGTCAAATGTAGCTTCTATCAACCAATAAGACCCTTTAAAATAAGAATTTACAACAGTTGCTATGATCGCTGATTGATTCGTGATTATTAATTGATCGGGATATAATAAAAAAGTTTCATTATTAAAGGTGAATTCATTTACATCATCAAACAATGCAGCAATATATTTTTCTCTGGGATTTTTATAAATCTCTCTTGGAGAACCTTTTGCAATGATCCTATTGTTCTTTATGATTAGAAGTTTGTCTGCAAAAGAAAGCGCGTCATTTTTATCGTGAGTAGCAACAATACAAGAAATCTTTTTTTCTTTTAAATATCTGAATAAATTTCTTCTTAAAGAGTTTTTTTTAAAGTTGTCTATTTGTCCAAAAGGCTCATCTAATAATAATAGTTCAGGTTCTTTCGCCAGAGCTCTTGCAATAGCCACACGTTGTTTTTGACCACCGCTTAGATGTTTAACTTTTGTCTTTGCAAAAGCAGTCATTTCTATGACTTCCAATAATTCTGCCGTTCGTGTTTCACTTTCCTCAGGATAAAAACGGGATAAAAATTTTTGAATATTTTCTGCAACAGAAATATAGGGCATCAAATCAAAATCTTGAGCAACGTACTTAAATTTTTCAAAACCTGGAACTAAATGGTGTTTTGGACCAAAAATTTGTTCCTCTTTCCAAAATATTTCACCTTTATTCAGGTCTAATAAGCCATAAATAGCTTTTAGTAGCGTCGATTTTCCACAACCGCTTTCACCCATGATACAAAGATGTTCTCCTTCCTCTAAAGAAAAATCAATCTCTTCTAAAACAGATTTCTTCTGCTGGTATTGAAAAGAAATATTCCTAAGTTTTAACATTTTACAAAAATAGAATTTCTATTGGGTTTGATAAGAGTAAAAAAATGGTACGTCTCTCTTCTTTTAGCTTTTTATTTTCGATTTTGGAGGATTAGGCAATTGATCTAAGCCCATATTAAACAGCGTAAATCCAAAAATATCTGAATACTGCTCAATGGTTTTTGCAACAGGGGTTCCAGCTCCATGCCCTGCGTTTGTTTCTATTCGTATTAACGTTGGAGCGACTCCTGACTGTTTTTCTTGCAATTCTGCCGCAAATTTAAAACTGTGTGCAGGAACCACTCGATCGTCATGATCACCTGTTGTTATTAAAGTTGCAGGATATTTTACCCCTTTTTTTACATTATGTACAGGTGAATATCCCTTTAGATAAGCGAACATCTCTTTACTATCATCTGCTGTTCCGTAATCGTATGCCCAACCCGCACCCGCTGTAAAAGTGTGATAGCGCAACATGTCTAAAACACCAACGGCAGGCAAAGCCACTCTCATTAATTCGGGTCTTTGCGTCATGGTTGCTCCAACCAATAAACCCCCGTTAGAACCTCCTCTGATAGCAAGATACTCTGGTGAGGTATAGTTCTTTTCAATTAAATATTCAGCAGCAGCAATAAAATCATCAAAAACGTTTTGCTTTTTCATTTGAGTTCCTGCATCATGCCATTTTTTCCCATACTCTCCTCCTCCTCGTAAATTAGGAACTGCATAAACTCCTCCTTGCTCCATCCAAACGGCATTAGCAATACTAAAAGAGGGAGTTAAACTGATATTAAAACCACCGTAACCATAAAGTATTGTTGGATTGTTTCCATCCAATACAATTCCTTTCTTATGGGTAATAATCATGGGCACTTTGGTCCCATCTTTCGAACTGTAAAAAACTTGTTTACTTGTATATCCCTCGATATTAAAATCGATAGAAGGCTTCCAAAAGACTTCATAAGCACCATCTGCTGGATTAAATTTATATAATGAACCGGGAGTATTATAATTTGTAAAAGAAAAATAAAGTTCTTTTGCCTTCTTTTTCCCTCCAAAACCACTAGAAGATCCTACGCCAGGCAATTGCACTTCTCTAATTAAATTCCCATTAAAATCATACTGAAATACCTTGGAAATGGCATCAACCATATATTCTGCAAAGAAATACCCCCCTCCAGAATTCAAGCTTAATACATGTGGGGTCTCTGGGATCAGGTCTTTCCAATTTTCTTGGGAAGGATCAGCAGCATCTACGGTGACCAATTTTTTATTCGGCGCATTGAGATTCGTAACCAAGTAAAGCTTAGTATGGGTGTTCTGTATTATATAAGTATCACTATCAAAATGACCTACAACTGTTTTTAATTTTGAATTTTCTTGAGATAAATCTTTGATAAATAATTTATTCCCAGAGGTGGAACTTGATGCAGAAATAACTAAATATCGATTATCATCGGTTATATAGCCGCGAACATATCTATGTTTTTCAGATAATTTTTCACCAAAAATAACAGGATCATTTTTTTGTAATGTCCCCAATTTATGATAATACAATTTATGCTGATCTGTTTTTGAAGATAGCTCACTTCCTTTGGGTTTATCGTAACTAGAATAATAAAAGCCCTCATTTTTATACCAGGAAATTCCTGAAAATTTCACATCAACTAATGTGTCCTCTTTAATTTTTTTGGATTCGGCATCCATGACAATAATTTTTCGCCAATCGGATCCACCTTCAGAAATTGCATAGGCAGCAGTTTTTCCATCCCTAGAAAAACTCAAAGAACCTAAGGAGGTTGTAGCGTCTTCAGAAAAAGTATTGGGATCTAGAAAAATTTCTGGTGCTGAATCTCCTTTTTTTCGATACACAACATACTGATTTTGCAAGCCCTTATTTTTATAGAAATAGGTATACTCTCCTTCTTTGAAAGGAGTTCCTACTTTTTCGTAGTCCCATAATTCTGACAAGCGTGCCTTTAACTGATCTCTGTACGGAATCTTATTTAAATACTTAAATGTTACTTTATTTTCCGCGTTTACCCAAGCGGCTGTTTCTTTGCTTCGATCATCTTCTAACCACCTGTAATTATCTACAATAACCTCATTAAATAGAGTGTCTATGACAGGGTTCTTTGTTGTTTTTGGATATTTCAAATCTGTAAATGTTTGATTGTTTTTTTCATTACACGAGAACAATAGTATACTTGCAAATATGCTCAAAAAGATTAATTTATTTGTCATGAGTTTTTAAATATATAATCGTAAAATTAGAATTTATTTATGAGATTTTTAGTCGTTTACTGTGTTTTAACATTTAATTGTCAACGACTATTTGCTTGATATTTTAAAAAGTGAAAAATAACTACTTTTGTCTGCAAATCATATGATAATGACAGCCAAATTAACAAAAGCCACTTTTTTAGAAAAAGTATTTAATTTCGAAGAAAACAAGGATTGGGTATTTCAAGGTAAACGTCCCGCATTGATAGATTTTTATGCAGATTGGTGTGGTCCATGCAAAATGTTAGCTCCAATTTTAGAGCAATTATCGGAGGAGTATGACGGAAAAATAGATATTTATAAAATAGATACAGAAAAAGAGCAAGAATTAGCAGCAGCATTTGGTATTAGAAGTATTCCATCAATGTTATTTTGTCCAATGAATGGAAAACCTCAAATGGCTAACGGAGCATTACCAAAAGCAGAATTAGAAAGAATTATTACCGAAGTTTTAGAAGTAAATAAATAAGACTTGTTTCCTAAAAAATCTAGTTTGCACTCAATTAGGGTTCTTTGACACGTATACCTAAGAAATTTATGCATATATTTGTTAGGTGAGCAATCAAAGACTATACAAGGGTTCTTTGCAAACCATCATTTTAAAATTATTAGCAACTAATGATAGAATGTATGGATATGAAATTACACAAAAAGTAAAAGAACTTACCAAAGGTCAACTTAATATTACGGAAGGAGCATTATATCCAGCGCTGCACAAATTAGAAGCAAATGAGCTGTTAGATGTAGAAGTTGTAAAAGTGGGAAATCGATTCCGTAAATACTATAAACTCACTAAAACTGGATCTAAAGAAACTATCAATAAATTGGAGGAAATGCAAGAGTTTTTAAAAACAATGCAAGAGTTGGTATGCCCTAAATTTAGTTTGGAGTAATCTTTTATAGACTATGAAATTAACTGAACATCAAATTAATGAACTCTACATATTTACGAGAAAGCACTATGTGTATCATTATGATGTGCAAACAGAATTGGTAGACCATTTGGCCAATGATATTGAAAGAATTTGGATAGCATCTCCAAAAATTTCTTTTGAAGAAGCTAGAGATACATCGTTTAAGAAATTTGGGGTTTTTGGGTTTATGGACGTAATTACAGCCAAACAAAAACAAATGAATAAACGTTATTGGAAAATCATATGGCGCTTCGTAAAAGAGTGGTTTACGCTCCCTAAATTACTGATTACAATAACAATTTTTATGAGTGTTTATATTTTATTACAGTTTCCTATTTCATCTTATTTTATTCTGGGAGCATTATCAATAGGTGTTATTGCAGAAATAGTTATGCTTTTTAAAGTAAGAAAACAACGCAAAGTCAAAGAGGAAAATAATGAGAAACTCTTTTTATTAGAGGATATGATTGGATCAACAAAAAATGGGTATACCGGCCTGGTTTTCATTAATCTTTTCAACATTGTTAGCACTTCACGACTAGATTTTTCAGATTCAGGATTCTTCTGGCAACTCGTCTTTTCAGGGACAATTACTTTATTAATTATTCTGTTTAATGTTGTTAATTACGTGTTGCCTGAAAAAGCTCAAGAATTGTTAGAAGAAACCCATCCAGAATATAAATTAGTGAAAAAATTGTAACAAAAACGAAGAGTATTCTACTTATAATATATCAACTATAACCAAAAATTTTTATGACTTTACATTTCTTAAACCTAGAATGGAAGCAATTTTATCGTTCCGCCTCCTTTAATAAAAGTCTAGGTGCTAAAATTCTTATTGGTTTTTTTGGTTTATACTTTACGATTTGTTTTTTACTAATTGGTATTGGAGGTTATTGGATTTTAAAAAAACAATTCCCAGAACAAGATCCTTTAGTCTTGGTAAATTCATTTTTAATGTATGTCATTGTTGGCGATTTAATTTTCAGATACATTATGCAAAAATTGCCAGTAATGAATATAAAACCATTGCTAACTTTGCCAGTTAAAAAAAGTAAAATTGTCCATTTTATTTTAATGAAATCATCCTTTTCTTTTTTCAATATAATGGGATTGTTTTTTTACGTTCCATTTTCAGTAGTTTTAATACTAGAAGGGTTTGATATTGCAGGGGTTTTAGGCTGGTTAGCTACCATGATTCTATTAATTCAGTCTATCAATTTCTTTAACTTTTTAGTCAATAAAAACAATGCCGTTTTTGTAGGTTTGTTGGTCTTTTTAATTTTGGGTTATTTAATACAGTACTTCAATTGGTTTGATTTACCAGGTCTTATAGGGATGGGTTTTGATCGTGTGTATCAATCTCCATTTCTAGCACTTTTATTTTTGTTTGTATTCGTTGGTTTGTATACCATGAACTATAGACAACTAAGAAATGAAGTTTATCTAGATGCATTAATATCAGAACAAACCAAAGAAGTAAATTCAACAGATTTATCATTTATTGAACGCTTAGGAGATTTAGCGCCATTTATTAAAAACGATATTCGTTTGATATGGAGAAATAAGCGAACAAAATCGTCCGTTTGGATGATTGCTATGGGGCTTTTATATGGTCTTTTTTTCTATCCAAATCCGGCTTATGAAGGCATGGAATTTATGTATGTGTTCGTGGGTGTTTTTTCTACAGGAACATTTTTAATAAACTTTGGTCAATTTATTCCTGCCTGGGATAGTGGTTATTACAATATGTTGATGAGCCAAAATTTTAAGTATGAACGTTATTTAAAATCAAAATTTACGATTATGACAATCAGTGTTGTCGCTCTTTTTGTACTTGGAATTCCATATATTTATTTTGGATGGAAAGTTTTGTTAGTTCATTTTGCTGCAATGATTTATAATGTTGGTGTAAATTCACACGTAATTCTTTATGGAGGAACTTTTAACAGAAAAAAAATAAATCTAGAAGAAAAAGCAGCCTTTAATTTTCAAGGGACAGGTGCTGTACAATGGATTATTGGGATCCCTTTAATGCTGCTACCAATGGGGATTTTTGGACTAATTAACTGGTTGATTAGTTTTGAAATTGCAACTGCAACTATAGCTGCCTTGGGTTTTATTGGTATTGCTTTACACAAAAAACTAATGGCAGCCATCACAAAAAAATACATTACAAATAAATATGTAATGATTCACGCATTTAATCAAGAAAATTAGGAAACAATGATACAAACTAAGCAACTTTCAAAAAAATACGGAAAAGCAGAAGTGTTACATATAGAATCTTTGGAAATTCCCAGAGGACAAAGTTTTGGTTTGGTAGGTAATAATGGCGCTGGTAAAACCACCTATTTTAATATTTTATTAGATTTAATTAGACCCACTACAGGTGCAATTACCAACCACGATATTGTTGTCAACCAAAGTGAATCTTGGAAAAATTTTACAGGTTCTTTTATTGATGAATCTTTCTTAATTGGTTACTTAACTCCCGATGAATATTTTGAATTTATCGGAGATTTAAGAGGAATGAATAAAGCTGATGTCAAAATATTTTTAAGTCAGTTTGAAGAGTTTTTTAATGATGAAATCATTGGAAAGAAAAAATATTTGAGAGATTTGAGTAAAGGGAATCAAAAAAAAGCAGGGATCATCGCTGCAATGATGGGAAACCCAAAAGTGATTGTTTTAGATGAGCCTTTTGCCAATTTAGATCCTACTACACAAATAAGATTAAAAACTATTATTAAAAAATTAACTGAAAATAAAGAAATTACTGTTTTAATTTCTAGTCACGATTTAACACACATTACCGAAGTTTGCGAGAGGATTGTAGTTCTAGACAAAGGGGTATTAGTGAAGGATATAGAAACCTCAACAGCAACTTTGAAAGAATTAGAAAGCTATTTTTCGGTATAAGACTTGCATTCTTAATTTATTAGTATTTTTACACACTGATACATACTATATTCTCTAATTATTAGTTTTAATTAAGAGTTTTTAGTTGTTTAAAAATAAAATTTAACTTAGAGATCCCTGTGTGAAAAACAATCAAAAAATAATAGCTTTTATTTTTCTTTTGCTAACTGTTGCTGCTTGTAGTACAAAAAAGAATACAATTGTCAGTAGAAGTTGGCAGTCTTTGAATACAAAGTTCAACGTTTTGTTTAATGGTAAAGAATCATTTGCCAAAGGCATTGAAGCGCTTCATGATACTTACAAAGATGATTGGTTTAACCAGTTGCCTATAGAACCCATTCAATTTGAAGAAGAAAAAATAACCGTTCGTCAATTAAATTCGAGAATAGGCAGCGGGTTTGGCTCTCCAAAAAACAACGAAAAGAAAAGCTCTAGTCCATTTGAAGTCGCAGAAGCAAAAGCTGTGAAAGCAATCCAAAAACACGGAATGAACTTTGATGGTGAAGAACGCAACAGTCAAATTGACGACGCATACCTTCTCTTAGGAAAGGCGCGTTATTATGACCAACGATTTATTCCCTCCATAGAGGCTTTTAATTATATTATTGCTAGCTATCCATTTGCGAATTTAATCAATGAAACTAAAATTTGGAGAGCAAAAGCCAATATTAGAAATGATAATGAAGAATTTGCAATCGAATCATTGAAGTTATTGCTTCAAGTAAAAGACTCGGAAGAAGCCGATTTACCCCAAAAGATCAAAGAAGAAGGTTATACTACTTTAGCAATGGCTTATGTTAAGTCAGACAGTCTTCAAAAGGCAAAAGAATCGCTGATGAAAGCTACTGAATCGATGAGTAATCGAGCGCAAGGAGCAAGAAATTTATTTGTCTTAGGTCAAATGTATAGTGCTGAAGATAAAAAAGATTCGGCTTCAATTATTTTTAACAAAATTATCAACTTTGACAAAGCTCCCTATAAATATAAAATACATGCAGCTCTTGAATTAGCAAAAAATGCTGCCAACGATTCTGCAGCCACGGTTAGTTTAGGAAAATTGCTAAAACTAGTTAAAGAGCGAGAAAACAGACCCTATTTAGCTGAATTGTATTACCAAATTGGACTTTTAAACGAACAAAAAGGACATATTGATAGGGCCTCAGACTATTATCGTAAATCACTGAGAGTAAAGTCCAATAATGTCAAGCAAAAAACTTTTTCCTATGAAAGGTTGGCGGATATAAATTTTAAAAATTCCAACTATAAAATAGCAAATTCTTATTATGACACTATTTTAAAAATTTCTAAAGATACGTTGACCTTAAGGATCAGACGCATCAAAAAAAAACACAAGAACTTTGCTTCTTTAATTAATTTTGAAAATACCGTTACAAAAAACGATAGCATCATTAAAATGGCCTCCCTCTCTAAAGATGCGCAAGAGACTTATTTCAAAAAATACATTGCTACTTTGAAAGAAATGGATGAAAAAGCAGCACAGTTAAAATCAAACCAATTGGCTTTTGGTGCCTCTTTTGGCCAAAACCTACTACAATCAAACAACAAAGGGAAATGGTATTTTTACAATTCTCAATCGATAAGCTTTGGAAAAAATGAATTTGAAAAAACCTGGGGGAAAAGAAAATTAGAAGATAATTGGAGATGGTCTTCACAAATTCAATTAAATTCAACTGCGAAAAATACGACGCAAACACCCAAAAAAAGTGACCGATATAATTTGGCTAGTTATCTAAAAAGAATTCCTACTGACCCAAAAGTAATTGACACACTAAAAATGGAAAGAAATTTAGCTTTATATGAATTGGGAATCATTTATAAAGAGCAGTTTAAGGATACCAAGCTTGCAGTTGAACGACTGGAAAGAGTTGCTAGTTTGGCCCCTGACGAAAAATTAATTTTACCTATTAATTGGCATTTATACAAAATTTATAGCCTTTTAGGGAAGGAAATAAAATCGACAAAACACAAGAATTTTATTCTCACAAAATACCCAAACACTACGTTTGCTCAAATCATTAAAAATCCAGAAAAGCCTCTTGTAGAGTCTATTTCAACAAATAAAATTGAAGAGCTCTACAGAGAAGTTTACCTTCTTTATAAAGAGGATAATTTTGAAGAAACTGTTTCAAAAATAAATGAACTCATCCCTACTATTGAAAATTCAAAATTAATTCCTAAATTTGAGCTGCTAAAAGCGTATGCCACAGGGAAGTACAAAGACAAAGAAGCCTATAAAGATGCCCTTGATTTTGTAGTCGTTAGTTATGGAAGTACTGAAGAAGCTAAAAAAGCAAAAACAATCTTAAAGCAATTAAATAAATAACATGTTTCATACAGATAAAACAGCTCAAAAAACAAAACTCATGGATAGAAATGTAATCGCTAAAAACACAACAATTGTTGGAGATATTAAATCGGATGGAGATTTTAGAGTGGATGGTACTTTAGAGGGAACATTAACAACCAATGGAAGAGTCATCATTGGCGCAGAAGGATCAATTAAAGGAAAAGTTGAAGCAAAGAATGCGGATATTGAAGGAACATTTTCTGGAAATCTTTTGGTTTCAAACACCTTAACCATCAAAGCGACAGCAACCATTTCTGGAGAGGTTGTCATTGGCAAACTTTCTGTAGAGCCCGGAGCATCATTCAATGCTACCTGTGCAATGAAAGGAGCTATAAAAGAATTGAATTCTAACAATGATGAAAAAACACTCTCAGAAAAAACCGCTTCATAAAGCGCTTCAACTCTCGGGGGCAGGCTTGCAAATGGGGTTGACGATTTATTTAGGATTTTTACTGGGAAAATGGTTGACATTAAGATTTGAAATTCCTTTTTTAACAGAAATAACAACAGTAATCGCCATTTTTTTATCAATGTATTCATTAATCAAACAGGCTCAAAAAATTAATGATTAGAAGTGCCTTTCTCTTTTCTATTGTATTCTTTTTTGTGTTTGTCGTTGGTTTTTCAATGCATGAATTTTTCATAGAAAAACAGCAAATAAACCTCCCTTTCCCTTTAAAAAAAGTATACCTATTTCATCTCATTTTTTCGCTATTAGTTTGTCTTAATTTTTTAATTTTCTCAGCTTTTGAAAGCGTTTTTGAGCAGCTAGGGTTTCTCTATTTGGGTTCAATTTTATTAAAAATTACTCTTTTTTATGCTTTCTTTTATGCTTCGATCATTACAAAACAAGAACTCACTTTTTCTCACAGAATATCCCTATTCATCCCTGTCATTTTATTTTTAATCCCAGAGGCAGCTATTGTTGCTAAAATTATAAAGAAAAAATAAAAAAATTAGCCTCAAAAAAGGTTTGTAATTTTGAATTATTCCATATCTTTGCGCCAAATTTAGAAAGCGTATTTTTACAATGAAGGTTGCACAAAACACAGTCAAATTTCTTTTTATCGTCTCAATAGCCTTGTTTTCAATAACAAGTTTTGCCTCAGATTCTGAGACAAAACATGACAATCAAAATGATGGTGGACGTATCAACACAAAAGAAGAAGTAGAGGCTTACATTCTTCATCATATTAAAGATTCTCACGATTTTTCATTGTTTTCATACACTTCTGAAGATGGAGAAAGAAAACATATCGGTTTTCCTTTGCCAGTTATTCTTTGGTCTAGTGAAGGGCTAATTTCTTTTATGTCCTCTGAATTTCACCACAATGACGATGGACATGTAATTGTAGAAAAAAACGGATTAAAATTTGCCAAAATTCACTCTAAAATATATGAGTTAGACAAAGGAGCAACCTCAATTTCCTTTGATGATTCGCACCATGCAGCAAACGCTCACAAAATAATAGATTTCTCAATCACAAAAAGTGTGGTTGGAATCTTGTTAATCGGAACCCTGTTACTTTTTTGGTTTTCAAGATTGGCAAATCAATACAAAACAAAGCAAATTCCTACCGGCTTTGCAAGAGTTTTGGAGCCGTTGGTTTTATATGTTCGTGACGAAATCGCAAGACCAAATATTGGAGAAAAACATTACAGAAGATTTACAGGATATTTATTAACCGTATTCTTTTTTATCTGGGTTTTAAACTTAGCAGGCTTGACTCCTTTAGGATTCAATGTTACCGGTCAATTAGCAGTAACGGGTTGTTTGGCAATTTTCACCCTAGTCATTTATACATTTAGCGGAAATAAAGACTATTGGATGCATATGATTTGGATGCCAGGCGTTCCTGTTTTAATTCGTCCAGTATTGGCAATTATAGAATTAGCTGGTGCCTTAATCATTAAGCCATTTTCTTTATTGGTACGTTTGTTCGCAAACATTTCAGCAGGTCATATTGTGGTAATGAGTTTGATTGCAATTATGTTTACTCTCAAAGAATCTCTAGGGGTTGTAGGAGCAACAGGATTGTCGTTCGTATTATCATTTTTTATAACATTAATTGAAGTTTTAGTCGCTTTTTTACAAGCATATATCTTTACAATGCTTTCTGCATTGTTTATTGGTATGGCAGTAGCAGAGCCTGAGCATCATTAATACAAGTTTGTTTAATTTAATATAAATACAGTTATTATGTACAATTTAATTGGAGCAGGATTAATCGTAATCGGAGCAGGAATTGGTTTAGGTCAAATTGGTGGAAAAGCAATGGAAGGTATTGCTCGTCAACCTGAAGCGACTGGAAAAATCCAAACAGCAATGATTATCATCGCTGCATTATTAGAAGGTTTGGCATTTGGTGCATTATTCTTAGGAAAATAATCCAAGCAAAAACTAAAAACAGTATTCTGTAACGGTTGGTTACAGAAACTGTTTTTTATGATTGAACAAAAAAACAACTTAATTAGTTTATAGAATGGAAACTTTATTAAACGATTTTTCACCAGGATTATTCACTGTTTCATTAATTTTATTATTGGCTTTGATTGCTTTGATGGTAAAATTTGCTTGGAAACCAATTTTAAATTCTTTGGAAGAAAGAGAATCTGGAATCGAAAACGCTCTGGCAGCAGCAGAAAATGCGCGAAAAGAAATGCAAAATTTACAAGCAGACAATGCTAATTTAGTAAAAGAAGCACGAGCAGAAAGAGAAGCAATGATGAAAGAGGCACGAGATATTTCAGACAAAATCATTGCAGATGCAAAAGAAGATGCAAAAGAAGTAACGACAAAATTGATTGAAAACGCGCAAGCTGCAATCGCTCAAGAAAAGCAAGCTGCTTTGGCGGAAATCAAAAAAAATGTCGCAGAATTGTCTATTGGCATTGCAGAATCTGTCATTAAAAAAGAATTGTCGAGCAAAAAAGATCAACTAAAGTTAGTTGAAGGAATCTTAAAAGATGTTACTTTAAATTAAATAAAGTATGAAAAACGCAAGAGCAGCAATACGTTATGCCAAAGCAATTTTGAATCTTGCTAGAGATTCAAAAGAAGAGACTGCTGTAAATAACGACATGCAATTTATTTCTACTACAATTTCTGAAAACGAGGAATTTGAAGTAATGTTGCAAAGTCCTATTGTAAAATCTTCTGATAAGATAAATGTCTTAAACGCGATATTCAAAGATAAGGTACATACAATTACCCTGGGCTTATTTCATTTACTACAAGACAATAAAAGAATTGCAATGCTTGCATCTATTGCAAAACAATATGCAATTATTTATGATTTTGAAAAACATTTACAAGTTGCAAAAGTAACAACAGCTGTTCCTTTAACAACAGAAATAGAAGCTCAAATTTTAGCAAAAATTGTAGCCTTAACAGGAGACAAAGCGAATTTAGAAAACGTAGTAAACCCAGCTATTTTAGGAGGGTTTATATTACGAGTAGGAGATGTGCAATATGATGCAAGTATCTCTAATTATTTAAATGAATTGAAAAAGGAATTTGACAACAGTCATTATATTCCAAAAATTTAATAATACATCAAATTATAAAAGATGGCAAGTATTAAACCGGCTGAAGTATCAGCAATTTTAAAACAACAGTTAACAAATTTTGAAGCAAAGGCTACGTTAAACGAAGTCGGAACTGTTTTACAAGTAGGGGATGGAATTGCTCGTGTTTACGGTCTTTCTAATGTTCAATATGGAGAATTAGTAGAATTCGAAAACGGATTAGAAGGGATTGTCTTAAACTTAGAAGAAGACAATGCAGGAGTCGTGTTATTAGGAGCTTCTACTTCTATTAAAGAAGGTTCTACGGTTAAACGTACAGAACGTATTGCTTCTTTAAAGGCAGGAGAAGGAGTTGTCGGTAGAGTTCTAGATACTTTAGGGAACCCAATTGATGGTAAAGGACCTATCTCTGGAAAAACATATGAAATGCCTCTAGAGCGAAGAGCTCCTGGAGTAATTTATAGAGAACCTGTAACAGAGCCACTTCAAACTGGAATTAAATCCATTGATGCTATGATTCCTGTAGGGAGAGGTCAAAGAGAGTTAATCATTGGAGACCGTCAAACAGGGAAATCTACTGTTGCTATTGATACCATTTTAAATCAAAAAGAATTTTACGATGCTGGCGAGCCAGTATATTGTATCTATGTTGCTATTGGTCAAAAAGCATCTACAGTTGCAGCTATTGCAAACACCTTAGAAGAAAAAGGTGCTTTAGCATACACTACAATTGTTGCTGCGAATGCATCAGATCCTGCAGCAATGCAAGTATATGCACCATTTGCTGGAGCAGCAATTGGAGAGTATTTTAGAGATTCTGGAAGACCAGCTTTGATTATTTATGATGATTTATCTAAACAAGCTGTTGCTTACCGTGAAATTTCTTTATTATTAAGAAGACCTCCGGGACGTGAAGCCTACCCTGGTGATGTATTTTATTTACATTCAAGATTATTAGAACGTGCTGCAAAAGTGATCAATGACGACAAAATTGCAAGTGAAATGAACGACTTACCAAATTCTTTAAAAGGAATTGTAAAAGGAGGAGGTTCTTTAACTGCATTGCCAATTATTGAAACACAGGCAGGAGATGTATCGGCATATATTCCAACTAACGTAATTTCAATTACAGATGGTCAAATTTTCTTAGATGGAGATTTATTTAACTCTGGTGTTCGTCCAGCGATTAACGTAGGTATTTCTGTATCGCGTGTTGGAGGAAATGCTCAGATCAAAGCCATGAAAAAAGTATCCGGTACTTTAAAATTGGATCAAGCACAATTCCGTGAGCTAGAAGCATTTGCAAAGTTTGGTTCTGATTTAGATGCAGCAACAATGAGCGTAATTTCAAAAGGACAACGTAATGTTGAAATTTTAAAACAAGCTCAAAATGATCCTTTTTCTGTAGAAGATCAAGTAGCAATCATTTATGCGGGATCTAAGAACTTATTAAAAGATGTTCCTGTAAATCAAGTAAAAAAATTCGAAAAAGATTATATCGATTACTTAAACGCAAAACACAGAGATACTTTAGACGTATTAAAGTCTGGTAAATTAACAGACGAATCAATTGCTGTATTAACCGCAGCTGCTAAAGAAATTTCTAAGCAATTTGCATAAAAATAGTTGTCATTCCCGTGAAAGCGGGAATCTCAAAATTCCAATAGAATGGCAAACTTAAAAGAAATACGTAACAGAATTACCTCGATTAAATCAACAATGCAGATCACCTCTGCAATGAAAATGGTCTCTGCTGCAAAGTTGAAAAAAGCGCAAGATGCAATCAGTGCAATGCGTCCATATTCATCTAAATTAACTGAATTGTTGCAGAATTTAAGTGCTACTCTAGAAGGTGATGCTGGTGGGGTGTATTCAACTCAAAGAGAGGTTTCTAAGGTTTTAGTCGTTGCCGTAACTTCAAACAGAGGTTTGTGTGGTGGTTTTAACTCATCAATAACGAAAGAAGTTGTTTCTCTTATAGAAGAAAAATATAGCAACGTTGAGGTAGACCTCTATGGTATTGGTAAAAAAGGTGCTGATATTTTATCTAAGAAATTCAATATCATAGAAACGAAAAACGATATTTTTGATACATTAACTTTTGACAACGTTGCCACAATTGCAGAAGAATTAATGCAATTGTATTCAGCAGGAACCTATGATAAAATTGAACTTGTTTACAATCAATTTAAAAATGCCGCGACTCAAATTCCACAAGTAGAGCAATTTTTACCTATAAAACCTATTGAAGGAGACGATACAGCAGTAATAAATTCTGATTATATTTTTGAACCATCGAAGCTAGAAATTATTGAGGCATTGATCCCAAAGTCATTAAAAACTCAATTATACAAGGCTCTTAGAGATAGTTTTGCTTCAGAGCATGGTGCCCGTATGACGGCAATGCACAAAGCAACAGACAATGCAAAAGAATTAAGAGATGAATTATTGTTAACGTATAACAAAGCACGTCAAGCAGCAATTACCAATGAAATTTTAGAAATTGTAGGTGGTGCGGAGGCATTGAATAATTAAACGTAGCATTCGCGTAGTTAAATTATAACAGGGCAGAAATAGCATTGAATAATTAAACGTAGCATTCGCGTAGTTAAATTATAACAAAGTACAATTGCATTGAATAATTAACCTCTTTGATAAGAATTATAACTAATTAAAAAAAGCCTCACTTAAAAGTGAGGCTTTTTTTTATATATTGGTATACAATTTGTAACAGTTCTTACTATGAAAACTTTTTATCTACTCTTTTTTGTCTTTGGTTTTTGTCAATGTGGGAGCACCCAATTTGAGAAAAATCCACCGTTTAAAATTATATCCGCAACCTATACCCCATGGATTGGCGGCATTGAAGGTGTCAGCGGTAAAAGTGTGGAGATTACATTATTTGAAAAAACAACCATTGCTTTTGATTCATTATTTTTTCAAAATAAAAAAACGAAAATAAGTATTAAAAATAGCCAAGAAAGGAGTTTTTTAGTGGGTAATTTCAGCAATTCCTCAAGACTAAAAAACGATTTGACACTCCATTTAAACGCTTCACTAGAACTAAAAAATAAACTCCCAAAAAAAACAAAATTTCGGTTCTCTTTAAAAGAAAATGAGGCTATTATTAGCTATAAGGTAGGCTCGTTAAAGAAATACTACAAAATAGAAAATATTCAAAAAAAATCTACCGCCTTTTTTCAATAATGAACATAATAGCCTCATTTTTTTATCATGAAAAGACCCACACACAGGGTCTTTTTATTTTTGGCACACATTTTGAAAATATCTAAGAAACCTCATAAAAAATAAGGTGTATGAAATCTGTAAGATTCCTTTTAGTAATGATCGTTACAGGAACGCTATTTAGTTCTTGTTCCCTATCAATTGAAGATGACACTCAAAATAATCGCTACATCAAAGAGATTGTTTCAGAATACGACTTATGGTATATCGATTATCATAGAACGCTTGGAAATGGAGACATCCCATTTATTTCAAGAGCATTTACAATGTCATTTGTAAATGGGACTTTATATGCCAATAATAATATTGTAGATATCGGAATTACAGGAAATGGTTTTGGAATAAACATTGGAAGATACAATGCTTTTAATGGGTTGCTAGAAATAAATCACCCTATAGATGGCACAACGAACTTTGAAGTTTCGGTTCTTTCTAATAACGAAATCAGCCTCTATAATCCAATAGAAAACGTCAACTATTATTTAATTGGTTATCAAATCCCTGAGTTTGATTATGATCAATTATTTTACGAAAACATTGAATACTTTTTACAAGAATATATCGACTGGGAAAAAACAGGGGAAGCAGACGGAATTCCTAATCCTTTTGACAATGAAAATTATATGGCCTTTACACCAGAAAATATAACTACATTTTACAGCTCTCAAGACAATTTGAACACACAAGTTCAAGATGTTTTCTGGAACTTCGTTGGAGCCTATGAAATTTACGATGTAAGAGGATATGAAGATCTAAAAATTTTAAGTCTTTATTATGATGGAGGAGACACTGAAGAGTTTGAATTAAGCGTTGTCAATGATAGAGAAATACACTTATACCATCTCAATTCTAAAACCAATTATTGGTTTTCAGGAAGAGGACTTATGTACTACTCAAAAGGAGGGGCTTCTAAAAAGGAAGCGAAAAATAGTGGAAGAAACTCAGGGAGGAAACGAACTAAAGTAACTCGAAAAACAAAAAATAGAAGCCCTTTAAATTAATGTTTGCTTCATTGATTTCTAATCCATTTTCTCACATAAACAATTCAATCAAAAACCGCTCCGAATCAGAGTGGTTTTTTTTGTTAATAATTGATGACAAAATCACGGTCTAAAAAAACAAACTAAACAACTTGTTTTCATACTTTTAACTATAAATTTAGCAGAAAATCTAAAAGCAACTCTCAGAAATTTAAATAGAAATTAAAATGATTAATAAACGCTTGTTAATTAAAAACCTACTTTCTCATCATGGTGAAAATAGTTTTTTTGATAAAAAGCAAAAAATATCATTCAGTTCTAAAGACGGAAAGGCAAAATTTTTAAAACATATTTGCGCACTTTCAAATTCAAACCCAAACAATAACTCTTATATGGTAATCGGGGTTGAAGATGAAGAAAATAAAATTATTGGTGTTGATTTTTTTGACGATAGTAAAATTCAAAACTTGATCAATGCTTATTTAAAAAATCCTCCAAAAATTGAATATGAAAACGTCCCTTTTCCAAGATTGCCGCGTCATAAAGTAATTGGTTTGGTGTCTATTCGTGCGAATAACAAAATGACTTCTCTATTAAAAAATGCATGGAAATATAAGAAAGAAACTATTTTCTATAGGCGGGGAAGCAACTCTGTGATAGCCTCCACAAATTTTAAGTTACCTGATACAAACAAAGAAATTGTTAGCTCCATAGAGAAAAATGCACGTAATAATATTGAACTCACTTTAGATGGTGTTTTTGACTTTGTAAATAGTCATAAGCCTATGTACAATCCAAAATACAAGGTTTTTAATGAACAATTTGTATTGTGTTGGGCAGGAGAAAAGAAAATTATCAATAAAAAAGAATTCTTTTCTAGGGTAGATATTGAATTGATTAATGAGCAAGTAAAATTATTTTTTTCTGCTTTAGATGATGTGCAAATTAGCTTTAATGATCATTCCTTTATTGTAACTGAATACATTTTATTAGGCCTAGAAAAGAAAGAAAAACACTATCCTTTAGAGAAAACAATTATCAATTTTAAAAGAAATGGGAAACACGATATCGTAAAAGAATTCCTATTTGTTCCCCCTAAATTTGATCATGAGATCATTCAACATGTATACAACAATTGTAAATTTATCATCAAAAAAATTGAGCAAGGGATCTCTCTCTCTGTCATTGAACATGAAGATTTATTACGCTTGCCTATAGATGCTCTTATTTGTTTTTTACAGGGCTATTCTGATATTGCTGAGGAACTTAAAAAAGCAAAGAAATACATTAAGAAATTAGAGAACAAAACAACATATATCAAATTCAAAGAGGCATTACGGATTATTAGAAAGGTAAAATACAACTAACCATAGGCTAAATACAGAACAAACAAAACAGTATAGATTGCCAAATAAAAACGATAGAAATTGCGTTGCTTTATATATGCTTTGTTCTCTGGATATAGATTCCCTAAAAGACCTTTCAATTCTTTTATAAAAAGAGGTTTTATATTGATCAACCAATGATCGGTTTGGTATACAATTTTTCTAAATCTACTTCTATAAATACTCAAAGGAAACCCCCAAATAAGAAAGGCAATAAACCAACTATTTTCTTTTATAAAAGCGATCATATTTATTTTTTAGGAAACCAAGGAAAAAAAGAATTTGTCTTTTCTACATATTCTTTATACTTAGGTTTTGTATTATGTAACGTTTTTTCTAGCAAAGCAACTCCAGAAACTTTTATGATCAAGAACGTCATAAAGATTGCCCCTATAACTTGCCAATACCCTCCAGCTGCAATGCTAAACAGTCCGTAAGACCACCATACTAGAACGTCTCCAAAATAATTTGGATGTCTTGTGTACTTCCAAAAACCTGTGTTTAAAACCTTGCCTTTATTTTTTTGGTTTTTTTTAAATCGATACAACTGATAATCTCCACCGGCTTCAAAAATAAAGCCGATCGCCCAAGTTAAAATTGCCAGGTAATCTAACCAAAAAAGGGGTGCAGAAGAACCACTATAATGTACCCCAAACAAAGGCAATGAAATAATTAAAATTAAAACTCCTTGTAATAAAAAAACTTGGAAATAACTGAACCACCAATAGCGTTTTTCTCCATAATTCTTCCGAAACTCTTGGTACCTATAATCTTCGCCTTTACCAATATTCCGATAGGCTAAATACATCGTCAAACGCAGGCCCCAAATAAGGACCAAAACAGATACTAATAAATTTCTAGGTTCAATTTTCTCAAGATGAAATACATAAAAAGTATTCACAACAACAAAGCCTGCTCCCCAAAAAATATCTACAATACTTGCATTGGTGATCCGCACACTCCAAATCCAAAGAAGTGTGACAATACACCAGATTAAAAAAAACGCCTCAAAAAAAAGAATCATAAAAAATTTAATTTGTGTTAGTCTGTATCAGTTATTCTTAGGTATATAAGTTTGTCAATTATATTGGCACTTTTAAGAGGTTTTTTCTCCTCTCAAGTTTTATTTTTCTAACTCCATGATCTGTATCCCATTGTGTAACTTCTGTAAACCCTAAGCTCTTGTATAATTTGATAGCAGGTTCATTTTTTAACCCAGTTTCAACAACAAAAAGATTCGAATCCAATTTATCAAAGACGAATTTCATTAATCTTTTTGCAATTCCTTGTCTAAAAAAATTCGGATCTACAACCAAACTGTTGATATGTGTAAACTCATAATGACAAGAGATTTCAATCACTCCAGATAAATGCTCTTCAATATAAAATCCGTAAAACACTGTTTTGGAGCTTATAAAATCTTTGAGTAGTCTTTTTAAAGGAGGGAAATCTATCGCATTTAATAATTTTGCCTCTACCTTATATGACAATTGAAAAAGAGAACGTATTTTTTTTGCTATCTCAAGATCTGTCTGCTCAAGTCTTTTAATCATCCCTTCTAAGATACGTAAAGTTATTCAAACTTCTGAGTTTTAGCTGGCGTTGGTTTTTTGTAATTTAATTGGAATCCAAACTTCTTCCTCTGAGTTTTCATCAACAGGATTGTAGGCCGCTCCTAAGAGCTCAAAATGTGCTCTTTTGTCTAATTCATAATCCGAATTTGGCAACCATTGTTCAAAAATATATTGAGCTGTCTTCGGAAAATTATTTGCCTTGCCTTTATGAATAAAAACCGCATAAAGTCCACCAGCCAAAATTCGTGTTTCCATATTTTTTGGAATGTTCTCAACTGCAGACACTTCAATCATCGCCGCTTTTGTAAACTCAGTTTGTGAATTAAATTCTTTAAAATCTAAAAAATCATCATAAATCTGTATTGAAAATAATGCTGACCCGACCGTATTTTTTATCAATTTTCTTTCAGGCATAAAACTTCTCCACAACACTGCTGTTCTATCTTTCTCTAAGGTCATTCTTAAAGATTTTCCAACTAATTTTTTTTTGGAGAGATTTATTATTCTAGGTTGCATACTGCAATACTAATTTTGATGGAATTGGTTTAAAAACATGTTTTTTATTATTGGGGGCATTACATCTTTTAAGCTTCTTTTTTAAGGAAGAAATTTACAAAATAAAAAAAGAATGATTCAGTTCTCTCAATAACAGATCAAACACATCTTTGGTGTAAGGCTATCATTTCTATTTATTGTGGACACAACAATTGTCGTTTTTACATTGACAATATTTTAAATTGTATAGATGGAAAAATGCTAGTGAAATAGCGGTTGCATATGTTATTATTTCAGGGAATGAAAACAAGGTTAATTTTTCGTTCATTATAAGTAAAAATAGCGAACTCCAACTTATCCATAATAATTGTTTTATAATTTTATTACCGCTTGTTTTCGTAGAATGATAAATAGAAACGAATGAAATAATTAAAAATAAATAATCAATATTTTTCCACCAAACAGGAGTCGTTTGATAGGTGTCCATTGAGCTCGAATGGGCCAAAAAAAGAAACGGTGTTACTACACAATGTACAATACATAAGATACTTGCAATAGCGCCAATAATATCTGGTTTCTGTAATGTTAACCTCATTCTTTTATCTTTTTATAACCAATAGAGTGCAAATATAAATAGTTTATTTGTTATTGCAACCTAGTTGTAATAAATTTGTCCTATGGGAATTATCAGAAAAACACAGTCTTTAGAAGTATTACTCAATCAATTTAAAAAGAAATCAAAAGCCCTCTCTACTGTCGAATTAATTAAGCGTCTTGATAAAAAGTTAAATAAAACAACTATTTATCGTGTCTTAGACAAATTGGAAGATGACGGAGTCCTTCATTCTTTTGTTGGAATCAATGGTGTGAAATGGTATGCAAAATGTAACAATTGTACAAAATCTATGCATACAGATATTCATCCTCATTTTCAGTGTCTCTCTTGTGGCAAAGTAGACTGTTTGGATATGCACATGCATATTCCTACAATTCCTAATCGTGAGGTCATTTTTTCTCAACTTTTAATTCAAGGAAAATGTGAAACCTGCTATGCTTAATCGTTGATTATCTGTGCCATTTACCCATGCCTAAATCAACAACTTGTCCTCCTATTTTTATACTATAGGTATTGTTTTTAAGTTGCCCCTTTAACTGAATATATGATTTTCTTCCCATTTGAAATCCTTGCTCTACCGTTGCAGATATTTGAGGTGATTTGTTTTTTAATAAATAGGCAAGAAAACAGCCATTAGCACTTCCTGTCGCAGCATCCTCAACCAAATTTCCATTTTCTATACAAAACATTCTGGTGTTGAAGCTATTCGCTTTTTCAAAAGTTTCTTTGGTAACAAAAAATAATGCTGTCGTTAAACCTGATGAGCTATTGGTTTTGTATTTCTTCTTTTTAACTAAAAATTCTAGAACTTTTCTTGCATCAAGTTGTAACTGGTTGATGCTCTCCAAATTGATGATAGGAATAATCACATAGGGCAATCCTGTACTTATTTCTTCGATTGGCTGTTCTTGGTCCAGAACCTCTGTAGAAATCGATAATCCATCAGCAATCTCTTGAGGGCTATATGTGGTTATAAACTCTGGCTCGGCTTGTTCCATTGTAAAGATACTATTGTCAACATCCCCAATAGAAGCTATATCAATACAAATATTTGAATGCTTTAAATTTAGTACGATCTTTTTTGGGGGTGATGATACTATATATTTTGAGATAATAAAGGCCGTGCCTAATGAGGGATGCCCTGCAAAAGGAACTTCATATTCAGGAGTGAAAATTCTAACTTCAAATTGTTTGTTATCATGATTTTTTTTTACAAATGTTATTTCAGGGAAATTAAGATCCTTTGCAATACTGAGCATATTTTTGGTAGAAACTTTATCTTCCAAATCAACAAAAACAGCGAGTTGATTCCCTCCGTGTTTTTGTGAGGTAAAAACGGTTACTAAATAATATGCTTTTTCTATTGAGTTCGCGATCATTGAAATAAGTTAGAAGTAGTTATTGCAATTCGACAATCACTTCATTTTTTCGATTAAAAACTTCATAGGGTGCGTTATATCCAAAAAAATAAAACCGATTGGAATACACAATCCCCTCTGCGTCTAAAGCTGCTGTTAATTGCTGTTTGTACCTTGCTATTTTTTTGTCATTCGCCCAACCACCAAAACTAATGGCCGCAACAGTTTTTGCAGGTTCTTCCCTAAATTCTATTTCTGATTGATTCGGAGTAGGGAGCATTTCTTTTTTGAATTCTTTGGGAACCATAAACATCATCGTCATAGAATCTTCCAAGGACATAGATACAGGAGAGGTCATCGCTATTTTTTCATTTCGTTCATTTTTTCCAAAAATATATCCTGCCAAAATTGAGAATCCTTTACCTGAAGAATCCTTATATCCTTTGGTTGAAAGTGTAACGGAGGTAAATAAGGTTGCCTCATAACTTCGTATTTCAAATGTGTCGTATTTTTTATTGACTTTATAGGCATAGGTTTCGATATTTTGTTGCCCCTTTATGGCAAAAATCTGTATGATGACAAAGGCGATAAGCAATACGCTAAGAAGGATTAATAATATCTTCATTTTTGTGTTTAAATAGTAGGAGGTTTTCATTTATAAAGACGCTTAAAGGTTGATGGCTAACTGAGGCAATCAGATGTTATTTTTCAATCAATTCTATTAATTTAGTAATTTCCACTTCATGTTCTTTTCCACTTATTGTATGGACATTTCCAAGATATTCCATCCCCAAATATTCTGCTGTTTTTACAAAAGGTAGCCAAAAATGTTCTCCGAGATTCTCTCCTGTAGAACAACTGACAGCAGCCATTTTTTTCCCTTTTAATTTGCGTCCGAGTTCTTTTTCTATTGTTAGTAAGTCGGTAAATCGGTCAAAAAAAACTTTCATAATTCCACTCATTGAATACCAATATACTGGTGTTATAAAAATTAGTGTTTCATATGTACCGACAATTTTTCTTATCAAATCCAGGTAATCATCATTTCTGTTTTCATGTGTATAGTCAAAGTAGCTAAATTGGTAATCGTTTAAGTTCAGTATATCCCATTTTGATTTTTCAAGGAGTTCTTTTGTTAAATTCGCAGTATCTCCATCATTTCTGGAACTTCCAACGATTATTACTTTTTTCATTCAAAGATTTGATTTTAAAACTACACAAAATGTATTTACATAGGGCCTCGTTGTTTCTGCGTTTTTTATCTTTTTATTTTAGGCGCTCCTATTTTCTCGAGCCTTTTTTCAAAAGGTGCTATCAATTCTCTAAGAGCATCTAGCTTATTAGTCATTATGTTAAACAGCTTGTTGGCATTGTTAAAATATGAAAGCTGTGCTTTTGTAGGACCATAAGTTGTCCCATAACTACTCGCAGATCGAATATAATTTCTAAGGGTTGGGTATTCATTTTTCTCTCCTACTTCAGAACGAGCTTTGCTACCACCAAACTCTTGTTCTAGGGCTAAGATTTGATCACGTGATTTGAGTAGGGCTTCAAGCAAACTTTCATCACTCAACTTAGCTTTATCATAAGCCTTAAGCATGATCTGAATCCCATTTTTGGTCTCTTTGATATCGCGTTCTAAATCGCTTGTTTTAACTGATATTGAGGCTATTTTTTCCCAATGTGCTACAACTTTATCCGCTGAGCTTCCCTCCAATGAATTTTTGTGAAATTGTTTCACTTCAAACGAGACGTTATTTCCAATCGCACTATATTTTCCTGCAATTTTCTTAAAAATTTGAGCTGTATACATTCCTGGCCCCACCATATTCCCTCTTCTTTTACTATTGATATTTTTAATTGAAATCGTCGCTGTAGATGCTGTCAAAAAATTCCAACTCATCCGATGAATTCCTTTTGTATTACTTCCTTTCATTTTTCGAAGAATATTCCCTTCTTCGTCATAAATGAATAACCAAACACTCGGAACTAGCTCTTTCTTTTCTTCCTCAAGAACAGACCACTCAGGAACCCCTACAATACCGGCTTCTTTCTCAATTTTCTTTTCATTTTCTTTTCGTTGAGCTTCTTTTGATTTATAACGATCCTTGAGGTAATAGGTAAACTCAACACCATATGGAGGATTGTCTGCTACATAAAAATTGTCTCCTTGTGAGGCTTTTTTCGAGTAGCCCAATACTCTTCGCTGCATATACCATTTCCCATCTCTGGGTTTGAACAATTGAGCTTCTTTTGTAGCGTTAATATCTCGAAGAGATGAATAATCATCTAGGATGTAAATACCCCTTCCAAAAGTTCCAACAACCAAGTCATTTTCTCTTTGTTGAATAGCGATGTCACGAACAGAAATATTTGGGAATCCCCCTTGTAATTTTGCCCAAGTTTTGGCACCATCAAGAGTAAAGTATACTCCAAATTCTGTTCCTAAAAACATCAAGTCGCTTTTTTCATGATCTTGAACAATCCGCCACAACAGTGTGCGGCTAGGAAGGTCGTTAGAGATGTCTACCCAAGTCCTTCCTTTGTTATAACTCTTATACAAGTATGGATTATAGTCTCCATATTTATGATTATCAAATACGGCATAAACGATATTTTCATCATGCAAATCAGCCTTAATATCATTCACAAAGGCCGTCTTGGGAAGTCCTTTGATTTTAGAAAAGTTTACTTTTCGCCAATTCGCTCCACCATCTTGAGTCACTTGAATGATTCCATCATCGGTTCCAGCATATATTAATCCCTCTTTTTTTGGAGATTCAGATAAAGAAGTAATGGTGCTATAATTAGACATGGCATAAATATCCCACGCATTATCCCATTTCTGTTTCTTCCCATAAAATGGTGTTTGAATACGCTCTTTATTATGGGTTAAATCATCAGAAATTACCTGCCAAGAATCTCCTCTATTCTCAGATTTCCAAACTCTTTGAGAAGCATGATAAATACGCTCTGGGTTGTGTGGGCTTACTAAAATAGGAGCATCCCAATTGTACCGTTCAAACTTCTCGCCCAATTCAGGTTGTGGTTTAATGGAAATGTTTTCACCAGAAATTCGATCATGACGATTTAGGTTTCCCTGTTGGGATTGGGCATACACAATGTTAGAGTTCCCTGGCTCAGTAGCTGGCTGGTGCCCATCACCTCCCAATACAACAAACCAATCTGAATTTCGAATCCCATGAACGTTATCTGTTCTAGAAGGTGCTCCTTGCGTATTATTGTCTTGAGTACCTCCATACACGTGATAATAGGGTTTCGCATCGTCTACAGCAATTTTATAAAACTGAGTAATTGGTAAATTATCAATAAACTTCCAATTTTTAGTACGATCGAAACTCTCATACAACCCTCCATCACATCCAACCAACATATAATTGGGATCGTCTTTTTTAAACGCTACGGCGTGATTGTCTACATGCTTTTCTTGTTCATTCATTTGATTGAAGGTCTTTCCACCATCAAAGGATACCAGCATATAGTTATTCGCTAAATAAAGTTCATCGAAATTATGAGGTGAGACATATAATTCCTGATAATAATGCGGTCCAGTACCTCCGGAAATTGCATCGCTCATTTTTGTCCATGACCCTCCTTGATCTTCACTTTTAAAAACACCGCCTTTTCTTCTATCTAATTCTATTGCAGCATAAATAACATCGGGTTTTTGGGGTGAGATTGCCAACCCAATTTTCCCCATATTACTGGTCGGTAGACCTTTGCTGAGCTTGCCCCATATTTCTCCACCATCTGTTGACTTATAAATAGCTGTTCCTGGACCTCCACCCATATAGCCAGCAACTGTTCGATGGCGTTGCCAAGTAGCCGCGTACAATACATCAGGGTTTCTTGGGTCAATGAGTAAATCCGTAGCACCAACCCATTCATCATCACCTAATGTGCGCTTCCATGTTTTTCCCCCATTGATTGATTTATAGACTCCTCGTTCGCCACCACTACTCCAAAGCGGCCCTTGTGAAGCAACCCACATGATCTTAGAATTCGTTGGGTGAATAATAATTTTAGAAAGGTGTTCTGATTTTTTAAGCCCCATATTTTCCCATGAATCCCCTCCATCTTCACTTTTATATACACCATCTCCATAGCCCACATGTCTCCCTCCTACATTTTCTCCTGTTCCTACCCAAACTATTTCTGGATTTTGTGGGTCTAGGGCAATACATCCTATCGAATAACTAACTTGATTGTCCAATAAAGAATTCCATGTAGTTCCGGCATTTTCTGTTTTCCAAACTCCTCCAGATCCAACTGCAACATACCAAATGTTTTCGTTGTTTGGGTGGATCACAATATCTGCAATTCTACCAGACATCAATGAAGGTCCAATACTTCTGAATTTTAATCCATTATAAATAGAGCTTGTATCAATTTTAATGGTAGGATCGGTTGTTTTAGACTTTTGAGCAAAACTTATAGAAATTAAGCTGAAAAAAATAAACACGAAACTATTTACTTTTATACTCTTCTGTATATCGAATATTTGTAACATTTTTGATGAGTTTAGAAAATAAAAATAGGAAATAAATTGTAATTTTTCATGTAATTGAAAAATACAAAGAATATCAAGATCTAATTCTTAACCAACTCTAGCAATAAATTGTGTAGTGTTACAAAAAGTTTTTTGGATTTTTATTCCGATTTAAGGAGTGTTCTACAAATTGCTAAACATCTTTAATTTGCTTTCGTAAAAGCGACTTTTAACCCAAAAATGATCAATGCAACTCCCACAAGAGTTTCAATTCTTTTTTGATATCGTTCAAATTTTTTAAGAATTATCGGATGAGAAAAGAAATAAGCAACGCAATAAAACCAAATAAAATGTGCCAAAGAGATGATTCCTCCATAAATAATTTGAACAAGCAAAGACGTTTCTGTATCAACGATTTGTGTAAATATACTCAAGAAAAAGATGGTCGTTTTTGGATTCAAGGCATTCGTAATAAAACCAATTTTAAATGATTCAAATTTACTGATGTACTTTACCTTGAGATCTTTAACGACATCTTGTTGAATCCTTGATTTAGAAAAAATTGTTTTGACTCCAATAAAAATTAAATACGCAGCTCCTATATACTTAATGATAGAAAAAAGGAAAATAGATTTTGATATTAAAATTGCTAATCCTGCAATTGAGTATGCAACATGTAGCCATATTGCAATGCTTATTCCAATAGCAGTATATATTCCTGCTGTCTTGTTGTACATCATACTATTTCTTGAAACCATGAAAAAATCCGGTCCTGGACTAATCGCCATAAAAATAGATATGCTTATAATTGTCAAAAACTCCGTTGATTCTGTAAAAATTGATAATTCCATTTTTAATATTTTATAGGGGTAAGTATTTATTCAATGTACTCTGGGGTATCAATAATATTTTAATTGTGAGAGTCCTACATGTTCATTTGTCTGTATTTTACTGTCCAAAATATAAAAGAAAAACAACGAACAAGGGTCGAAAGTGTGTATTTAGATGAAATGGTTTTTTTATACGGTAAAAAGAAGTTAGTGCTTCCCTACTTACTTTGTAAATATGGTTTTAAATAATTCCCTTTTTCGAGTTTATTTTTCGCCATATTGTGTTTTCAAATTGTTGCCAACGTTTTGTACAAGGTTAGTTGCTGTGTTTATGGACTAAAGTTAGTAGATAAAAACTGACGAAGAAAGTCCTAGCGGACTTTCGTAAGTAAGCAAAAAGCAAGCAATTAATTTTGTACGGTGTTGGCCATTGTTATTTTTTTAAATTATGTTTCCTAATTGTTATGAAATGAAATAAACTAAGAGCTTTCAAACTATTTGTTTTATTTCCATAATTTATTGAATTCCCATGCATAATTCCATGTCTCATTAATTCCGAATGTGATGATTTATTTGGTATAAATGCTTTATTCACAAGATTATTTTTATTGAAAATATCTACTAGAAAATGATTTTTATTTTGTTTTTTTAAATTCACAAAAAAAGATTTTTTAAACAATTCTCCGTTAGCAACTCCATCAGTTAATGAAAGAAATAAAATTGTTGATGCATAATATAATTCCATTTTGTGGCAAATTATTGCTTCTCTAATTATATGACTGAATTCTGCATTAGTTTTTATAAGTTCTGTTTCAATTTCTGTAAAATAATATTCAGTGATTTTTTTAATTTTTTCTCCTGCTTGTTTGCTTTTTCCTTCGTTGAATATTTTTAAAATAATAAGCACGTCTTCAATACTTGTTCCATCATAAATATACCAACCATATTTTGCAAATAATTCATCATGATCTTTAAAAATCATATTCATTTCATCTGGATATTCTTTTTTGAATCTTTCTAGAGTTTCAGAGAATTTCGACATTAACTTTTGAATTTTAGATGAGAAGTTATTATTTATTCTTGAATTCATAATTTTATAATGGCAACGGTTAGTATAAACCCGGTTTTAATGGGTTTTATAGGCTGTTCCGCTTAGTTTTTATCCTTTAATAATTTCTGAACTAAATTTATAATTGTTTTTTAAGTTGTTTTCTTTTATAGATTATAACTTGTTATATGGAGAACAAACGTCCTGTTTATAGGTTTCTATTTCCGGATAACAGGAGCTTTTATTCTTGTTTAACGGTTTTATTCAAATTTAATAAATGGTATCAACGGTCTCTGAACATCTAGTAAATCTCTCTTTGCAACATGTGTGTAAATCATGGAAGTTTTAGGGGTTTGAAGTGAATTAAAAATAAAAGAATATGAAGTAAAAACAAAAAAACCACCTGAATACAGATGGTTTTTAGTTAAAGCGTTTTAATTTCTAGATGAATCAAAAATTATAGATCAAATTTGATTCCTTGCGCTAGAGGCAATTCATCTGAATAGTTAATGGTATTTGTTTGTCTACGCATGTACACTTTCCAGGCATCAGATCCAGACTCGCGACCGCCACCAGTTTCTTTTTCTCCTCCAAAAGCACCCCCAATTTCGGCACCAGAAGTTCCAATGTTTACATTGGCAATCCCACAGTCAGATCCTGCATAAGACAAGAACTTTTCGGCCTCTTTTAATTCATTGGTCATGATGGCTGAAGACAAGCCTTGGGCAACAGCGTTTTGTTTTTTGATGGCATTTTCTACACCCCCTGTATATTTCATTAGATATAAGACTGGTGCAAAGGTTTCGTGCTGTACAATTTCAAAATGATTTTCGGCTTCAATAATCGCGGGTTTTACATAACAGCCACTTTCATATCCTTCGCCTTCCAATACACCCCCATCAACCAATACATGACCGCCTTCTGCTTTGGCTTTTTCTATGGCCGCTAAATAAGTATTTACCGCATCATGATCTATCAAAGGCCCCATATGATTCTTCTCGTCTAAAGGGTTTCCAATCGTTAATTGCCCATAAGCTCCTACAATCGCATCTCGTACCTTATCATATACAGATTCATGTATAATCAATCTTCGGGTAGAGGTACAACGTTGTCCACAAGTTCCAACAGCTCCAAAAACAGCTCCTGGGACTACCACTTTCAAATCTGCTGTTGGCGTAATAATAATGGCATTGTTCCCCCCTAATTCTAATAAAGATTTTCCAAAACGTTGGGCAACCGTAGCCCCAACAATTCTTCCCATTCGAGTAGAACCAGTTGCAGATATTAAGGGAATACGGGTATCGGTAGTCATCATTTCACCCACAGTATAATCTCCACTAATGATACAAGAAATCCCTTCAGGTAAATCGTGTTGTTGTAAAACATCTGCAATGATATTCTGACAAGCCACAGCACATAAAGGAGCTTTTTCAGATCCTTTCCACACACAAACATCTCCACAAATCCATGCCAAGGCAGTATTCCAAGCCCAAACAGCTACAGGAAAATTAAATGCCGAAATAATACCAACAACTCCGATAGGATGCCATTGCTCTCTCATTACATGACCTGGGCGTTCAGAAGGGATGGTTTGCCCGTTTAATTGTCTAGACAATCCAACGGCAAAGTCACAGATGTCTATCATTTCTTGCACCTCGCCATAGCCTTCTTGTAAAGATTTCCCCATTTCATAAGAAACCAACTTTCCTAACGGCTCTTTTAGTTCTCGTAATTTATTTCCAAACTGACGTACAATTTCTCCTCTCTGAGGAGCTGGCACTTCTCTAAAAGTCTGAAACGCTGCGGTAGCAGTTTCAAGTACCTTTTCATAATCTTCTCTTGTAGTTACTTTTACCTTCCCAATCAATTTCCCGTCAACAGGAGAATAACTTCCGATGAGCGCTCCATTTGAAAAATGAATAGCCCCTGTGGAGGTCCCTTCATTTATATCTTGAACTCCTAATTTTTGTAAGGCCTCTTTTATTCCAAAGTCTGTCATTTTACAATGCTATTTTTGTTAAAATTCAAAAAACGAATTTACAAATAATTTTGATAGTTTATAAATTAAACAAAAAATAGTATTATTGTTTAAAATTTAACAATAATACTATTTTATATCATTTAAAAAGGTAGCTGACCTAATAGAACTATTTTACAGGAACAACTACTTCTTCAAAAATTTCTGAACCTGTGCTATCTAGTCCTTTATAAAATTTAAAAACATAGTCTTCCTTTTGAGTGGCTTTTACGGTAAATTTAGTTTGTTCCTCAATAAGTGCCTCAGTACAAAACAAATCTAATTCGACAATTGCTGAAACAGCAACTGTACTTGTAGTCCCTTTCACTTCCTTATAAATTTGATCAAATGAATAGCAGCCATTTAACAAAAAATAAGTCATTGTAATCGTATCTGTTTCACCAAAAGTAAAACTTTCAGGAGTGATTGCTGAGTCTATTGGCAGGTACTCATAACGATAGTTTGGATCATCGGAGACTTTATTTAAAAAATAGTTTGGACCTTCTTGGTCATTATCTAAACAAGAATAAAAAACAACTAATCCCGTGAAAAGCAACAACCATTTTTTCATTTTTTTTAGTTTTAAAAAATTAGAATCATAAAGTTATGAAATAAATTAAAAAGGTTGCGTGTAATACTCTTATTTTTGCATAGAGAATGCAAAATAAGATTTTTAACATACAAACACCTGAAGATTTTAAGCAAGTGGCTTTCAGTGTTTTTAGACATCAGTTTGAAAACAATAAAGTATACCGTTCTTTTTGTGATCTATTATACATTCACCCTTCAGATATTCATACCCTTGAAGACATCCCTTTTTTGCCCATTGAATTTTTTAAGAGTAAAAAAATCATCTCCTCTCTAGAGGAAGTGCAAGAAGTTTTTACAAGTTCAGGAACAACAGGAAGCGTCACAAGCAAGCATCATGTAACAGATATTGAATTCTATAAAGAAAGTTACTTAAAAGGATTTGCTCATTTTTATGGAAATATAGAAGACTATGCTGTTCTCGCTTTATTGCCCAATTATTTGGAAAGAAAAGGTTCTTCTTTGGTGTATATGGTGGCTGATTTAATACAAAGATCTAAAAACAAAAAAAGTGGCTTTTATCTCAATAATATAGAAGAATTGGCTAGAAAACTGATAAAAATTGACCAAAAAGGGCAAAAAACACTCTTAATTGGAGTTTCTTTTGCTTTGATGGACCTCATAGAAAAATGCCAATTTGAGTTAAAAAACACCATTATTATGGAAACTGGCGGAATGAAGGGAAGAAGAAAAGAATTGGTTAGAAACGAATTGCATGCTCTTTTGCAACATGGCTTTGGAGTAAAAAACATTCACTCAGAATATGGAATGACCGAATTGCTGAGCCAAGGATATTCAAATGGAAATGGCGTTTTTGAGACTCCTCCTTGGATGAAAGTTATAACCAGAGACCCAGAAGATGCCCTTAGCATTCAAAAAAACGGAAAAACTGGAGGAATCAATATTATTGATTTAGCCAATTATAATTCTTGCGCTTTTATTGCCACCCAAGATTTAGGAAAAGTACACCAAAACGGAACTTTTGAAATTATTGGCCGTTTTGACAACTCGGATATAAGAGGTTGTAACTTACTGGTTTTGTAAAATTTAATGATCGTTCATTGCGTTCCAGCCTTGCGCTTTTAATGGAATGTCTTGATTTGCCCTAGTAACTAATTGTAAGCCTTGATTTTCTGCTGTAATATGACCAATAATAGAAAAATTTGGATTTCCTTTGAGTTGATCAAAATTAGCGATGGGTACGGTAAATAAAAGTTCGTAGTCTTCACCTCCACTTAAAGCGACCATGGTAGAATCTAACTCAAATTCTTCACAGGCAGAAATTACCTGTGGGTCTAAAGGCAACTTGTCTTCATAGATCTTACAACCCACTTTACTTTGAGTACAAATATGAAACAACTCTGAAGATAATCCATCAGAAATATCAATCATTGAAGTGGGTTGTATCTCCAATTCTTTTAACAAGCCTGAAATATCTTTACGCGCTTCAGGTTTTAACTGACGTTCGATTAAATAGGTATAATTATCTAAATCGGGTTGATTATTAGGGTCTACTTTAAACACTTGTTTTTCTCTTTCTAAGATCTGTAAGCCAAGATATGCTGCGCCCAAATCTCCAGAAACAACAATTAAATCGGTTTCTTTTGCGCCATCTCTATATACAATTTCTTCTTTCTCAGCTTTCCCTATTGCGGTCACAGAAATCAAGATTCCTTTGGTAGAAGACGTAGTATCTCCACCAACTAAATCAATTTTATACGTTTCACATGCCAATTGAATTCCAGCATACAATTCCTCTATTGCTTCCAGGGGAAACCTGTTAGATACCGCAATAGAAACCGTAATTTGTTCTGCTGTACCGTTCATTGCATATACATCTGAAAGATTCACCATTACCGCTTTGTACCCTAAATGTTTAAGGGGCATATAACTTAAATCAAAATGGACTCCTTCAATCAACAAATCTGTGCTAACCAGCGTTTGTTTTTCGGAAGCATCCAGAACAGCCGCATCATCTCCAATTGCTTTCACTGATGTGGAGTTTTCTACCTTAAAGTATTTTGTTATATGCTTAATTAAACCAAACTCTCCTAGTTCAGCTAAGGATGTCTTTTGTGTATTCTTATCTTCTAACATCTTGCAAAGATAGGAACATTCTGAAAAAGGAAAGAACTCCTTTCAAACCTATATTTGTTTATTTTCAGTATTTTTATGCCTGATGAAAAACCTGCTGATCATTTTTCTATTCATTTTTCAAGCTATTGGAGCGCAAACACCTTGTTCAAATGGTTTTGCTGGAGAGTACCCCTGTAATGACTATGATTTAATGTCTCGAATTCCCGTGGAAACTCTTGCAAATACAAACGGTAACCCAGAGGGAAGTGATGTTTGGGGATGGACAGACACCACAACAGGAAAAGAGTATGCTATTGCGGCCATGACAAATAGCACTGCTTTTGTAGATATTACAGATCCTATCAACCCTGTTTTTCTAGGAAGATTAGATTCTAATGCAGGAAACAACTACTGGAGAGATGTAAAGGTATATAATAATCATGCTTTTATTGTGGCTGATAATGTTGGAGCGCACGGCATGCAAGTCTTCGATTTAACAAAATTAAGAGGCATAACTTCCGAACAAACCTTTACATCAGATGCGATTTACACTACCGACGACTTAGGTAGTTGTCATAATATTTTTATAAACGAAGACACGGGGATTGCCTATCTCGTGGGTTGTAAAGGCCCATTTAATGCCAGCTTACATAGTGGTGGTCCTATTTTTGTTGATATTTCAGACCCTAAAAATCCAACAAAAATAAATCACTACGCCGCAGCCGGTTATTCACATGATGCACAAGTGGTAAATTATATTGGACCCGATACAGCTTATACCAATAAAGAAATATATGTAGGAAGCAACGAAACAAAAATATCCATCTTAGATGTTACCGATAAAAATAATGTGATATCAATTGCAGAAGTGAATTATGCTCAACTTGGTTACACACATCAAGGTTGGTTTACAGAGGATCATCGGTATTTTATTGTAGGAGACGAGTTGGATGAAAGAGACCTTGGATTGAATACAAGAACGTTGATCTTTGATTTTTCAGATTTAGACAATCCTGTATTATCTTCTAACTATTATGGCTCTTCAAGTGCCATAGACCATAATGGGTATGTAAAAGACAACCACTACTTTATGGCAAGTTACAGGGCAGGACTTCGTGTGTTAGATCTTACCAACATTTCAAGTCCCACAAATTCAATGACAGAAGTGGGTTCCTTCGACACCTATCCAGAAAACAACAATACTGCTTTTAATGGAGCATGGAGCGTATACCCCTACTTTGATAGTGGAAACATTATCATCAATGATATTGAAAGAGGCTTATTTGTTGTCCGAAAAAGTGGCACGCTGCATCTGAATACAAGTAAAAAATCTCCTAACTTTTCAGTGTTTCCAAATCCAGCAATAAATACAACAACAATTAACGCTAGCAATAATCTTCATATTCAAAATATCAAACTTTTTTCGATACTCGGTCAAAAAGTCTTTGAAAGAAAGAATCTTAATGAACTGAAATACGTTCTGAAAACAAGTTCTTTGAAAACAGGAATATATTTGATCAAAATAAACGATCAATTCACACAAAAAATAGTAATTCAGAAATAATAATCGATGTTACAAAGACATTTTTTAATCGCGCTCACGCATGTTTTTTATCTTATCTTTTTGTGGAACTGCTCTAAAAAAGAAGAATTAACCCCACCTGAAATTACAATTACTGGCGAATTAGACTTTTCTCAAACAGTGGGCGGTTCAAAAAATGACGTTTTAAAATCAATCATAAAAACCGATGACGGAGGGTATGCTATTTTAGGCTATACCCAAAGTAATGACGGAGATATCGGTATGAAAGAAGTAGAAAACTTCGATTTTTGGATATTAAAATATGATGTGAATAACAATCTTATTTGGCAACAAACTTTTGGGGGTTCAAAAGATGATCGAGGAGCAGATCTTATCAATACCTCTGATGGAGGATTTGCCCTTTTGGGCTATAGCAATAGTTCAGACAACAACCTCGCTTCAAATGCAGGATCTCAAGATTTTTGGGTCCTAAAACTATCTCCAGAGGGAGAAATCAATTGGCAAAAAACCTTTGGATTTTCTGGAAGAGACTATGGTACAGCTCTTTTAGAAACTAAAGATGGGGGATTTCTTATTACGGGTGTTTTAGATGTTTCTGCTTCTAACGGACAAGGAATTGCGAAAAATAAGATGGTAACTCATGCAGAAGGAGATTTTTGGGCCTTAAAAATCGATGCTGCAGGAATATTAGAATGGAGCAACTATTACGGAGGGTCATTTACAGATACCCCTCTAGGAGTTGTTGCAACCGCTGACAATGGATTTATTATGGTAGGTTCTTCAGACAGTAACGATGTAGATATTACAAACAACAAAGGGTCTTATGATTTTTGGGTGATTAAAATTTCCTCAGACGGAACTCTTGTTTGGGACAAAAGCTTTGGAGGCTCAGAAATTGATGAAGCGAGAGCCATATGTTCTACTCATGATGGTAATTTTATGGTGGTTGGCGACACACGAAGTTCTGATTCAGATATTACGATCAATAATGGCGGAGCAGATGTTTGGATCTTAAAAATCTCTTCAGAAGGAAATCTCATTTGGGAACAAACCATTGGGGGTGCCAGTTTTGACGTTGCACGTTCAATTTCTATGACACAAGATCATGGGTTTGTCATTGCTGGAAGTTCAAGGAGTTCCGATTATGGGTTTACCAACCAGGGACAAAATGATGCTTTGGTTCTTAAAATCGATGCTGAAGGAGTGTTGGAATGGCAACAAACAGTTGGAGGATCAGAAATTGACTTTTTGTATGATGCTATTGAATTGAAAGATAAAACAATCATTGCCGTTGGAGAAAGCAACAGTTCTGATGGAAATATTACAATAAACAAAGGCTTTTCAGACGCCCTGATTCTTAAAATAAAATAATGAAAAAAATAAGCGCTCTCTTATTCTTGGTAATTTTACTCTTTTGCTCTTGCGATAAAGAAGAGGAAAATATCAGTCTTACATTAAAGTTTACTCACAATTGGAATGGTGTTCCGATAACGAATCAAGATTTCAATACTTTTAAATTCACAACGGCCAATGGAGAGAATATCAGTATAGAACGTTTGCGTTATCTAATTTCTAATATCAGTTTGGCAGAAGAAAGCGCAAACAATCACTTTCTTATAGATGTTGGAAAAAACGCTGAAAATCTAATCCCTATCAAAGATGTTTTGTCGAATAACAACAAACTAACCTTTACATTTGGTTTAACAGATTCTGAAAATATTGATGGCAGTTATCAAGATTTGAATTCTGTAAATTTTAATGTTCCAGGCATGTTAGGTGGTGGTTATCATTATATGCAATTTGACGGAAAATACAAAGACACGAATAATCAAGATGCAAATTTCAATTACCACGTAATTAGAGCTGTAGATACATCGGATCCAACAAATTTAAAATTTGAGGATACTTCTTTTACCGTAGATTTGGGGATCATCGAAATAAAAAACAATACAACCATAGAAATTTCAATGAATATTGGAGAGTGGTTTACAAACCCTAACACCTGGGATTTAAATGTCTTAAATACGGTTTTAATGCCCAACTTTGAAGCCCAAAAACAAATGAGTGCCAATGGAAAAACCGTATTTCGTGTAGGAGAAATAAATCCCTAAAAAAATAAATGACCCTTTCTAAATAAGTTTTTCTATTTTTACCAATAAATAATTCTTTTTTTGATTTCAATAACTTCCACAAATAATAAAAAAATCTACTTTGCCTCAGATCAGCATTTAGGTGCACCAACCCCAGCAGCAAGTCTTCCTCGTGAAAAAAAGTTTGTGGCTTGGCTAGATGAGATAAAAGAAGATGCAGAAGTCCTTTTTTTATTAGGTGATTTATTCGATTTCTGGTTTGAGTATAGAACGGTTGTCCCAAAAGGATTTGTTCGTGTGTTGGGAAAATTAGCAGAAATTAGAGACCTCGGAATCCCTGTTTATTTCTTTGTGGGAAATCACGATTTATGGATGAATGATTATTTTGAAAAGGAACTCAATATTCCTGTCTTTCACTCGCCACAAGAATTTCTTATCAATGATAAAAAATTTCTAATTGGCCATGGAGATGGCTTGGGCCCTGGAGACAAAGGGTATAAGCGTATGAAGAAAGTGTTTACCTTTCCATTGTTTCAATGGCTTTTTAAATGGATACATCCAGATTTAGGAGTCCGGCTAGGACATTATCTATCTGTAAAAAATAAATTAATTTCTGGAGAGGAAGATGCTAAATTTTTAGGAGATGAAAAAGAATGGCTGGTTTTGTATTGTAAACAAAAACTGACGCAAAAACATTACGATTATTTTGTTTTTGGTCACAGACATTTACCTTTAGAAATTGAACTACAAGAGAATAGCACTTATATAAATTTGGGAGATTGGATTGAGTATTTTACTTATGGAAAATTTGATGAAAATACTTTTAATCTTCTCAAATATAACTCATAAAAAAGGGAGCAATTGCTCCCTTTTTTTATAAATATAAAAGAGCAGCTTTTCAGCTGCTCTTTTGTATAAATACATGTAGAATTTATTATAGTGCTTAAAATTGGTAGTTGATACCCACAGTATAATTGGTTCCTAATTGTCCTAATTGTTGTACTTCTGAAGAATACATGAATCGAGAACCTGCTTGTGCTGTATTTGTAGACGCTAAGGTTACATCTGGATACACATCAAAAATATTATTGATGTTTGCGTTGAATGTAATTCTATCTGTTAATTTATATCCAAAGCCTAAATCCGTAGTAATTTTTGCCGACAAATCTTGGTCTGTTCCACCACTAGCTGGAGCTGTAACAGTTACCTCTCCAAAACGTGTGTTGTTCAAAGTAATGTCCCATGTATCACCAATATAATTCAACCCTAAGGCCATTTTAGATTTTGGTCTAGAGTTAGTAATTAACCCCTGTTCTTGTCTATCAAAGATATCATAACCAGCATCTGCAATCGTTTTTGGTGTATTAATTGCATCAATAGTTGTTTCATTGAAGTTCGCAGCAAAACTTGCATGCAACTTCCCTTCACCCATTTCTATATTTCTGTAATTCAAAACAACATCTGCTCCAGTGGTTTTGGTATCTCCTGCATTGATAAACACTTGTACAGCAACAACATTATTTGCTTGTAAAATTTGCTCTACAGGATTTGTAGTCGTATCATCACCATCAGAACCAATTTGAGAAGAGAATAATACCCTGTCATCTACTTTGATTTGGTAAAAATCTACAGAAGCAGAAAAGTTTCTGTTAAATTTATACGTTAATCCAGCAGATAAGTTTTTAGAAATTTCGTGCGTTAAACTCGGAACTCCTAATGCTTGTACTGCAGGGTTATCATTTGCCAATGTCCCTTGTAACAGAGGTTCAGAAGAACCTGCTACAATAATATACTGACTCAAAGTAATATGAGATTGGTGTAAGGTTGGTGCTCTAAATCCAGTACTATAAGAAGCTCTTAACGCTCCTTTAGAACCTAATTTATAACGTCCATTTGCTTTCCAAGAAAAATTAGACCCTGCATCTGTAAAGTCTTCATATCTTCCCGCAATTCCCAATAGGAAATTATCAGTTACATCATAATCTAATTGTGTATACAATGCTAAGTTATTTCTAGACCATTTTCCAGCTTCATCAGGCTTAATTCCTGCAAAAGAATCTGACCCAGCACCATAATATGATAATGGATTCCCTTCAATTGCTTTAAAGCTTTCTTGCTTGAATTCCATTCCTAAAGCCAAACCAAGTGCGTCTGATAATTGACTATTTACATCAAAATTTCCTACAATATTAGTAAAGGCATATCCTCCTGGATTGAATGATCTTGGCGAAGTTCCATTATCTGCTAAATAATCTCTGTTTACAGAGTTATTAACCGTAACATCTACGTCATTTGAACCATAAGTAACAGAAGCATCTGCATTCCATCCTTCTGCGATTGGGAATTTCACTCCAATGGCATTGATGTAATCATTTATTTTCGTTTCAAAGGTTGGTTGATATCCAATAAAATCTGCTGGATTCTTTGTTATAAAGTTAGCATCTGCTACGTCATTTCTCCAATATGGAGCTCTGTAGTATGCAAAACTTTGACCAGTTCTTGTAGTGTAACCATGAAAAGAGTATAGTGTTGAATTATCTCCAATAGGGTGTTCCATATTTACAAAAAGATCTTTCTTTTCCATTTCAGGTTGTCCCACAGTCATTCCTGCTGTTGGATTTGCAGCCAACCAAGCAATATCTCTTGGCGTGCTCCCTGTATCAGCAGCGATCCCTGCTCTGTTCGTAATTTCTTGCTTGTAATACCCTAAAGTAACATTCACAAAACCACCGTCTCCAAAGCCAAATGCAGTGTTAAAATCAGATGACAAATTAAATCCGTCTTGTTCAGAAGTTATCCCTGCTTTCGTAGAAAAAGTAGAGTATTCTACGTCTTTTTTTAAGATGATATTCATTACACCTGCAATGGCATCAGAACCATAAATTGCAGAGGCACCATCTCTTAACACCTCAACTCTTTCAATAGCAGCGGTTGGAATACTTTTTAAATCTACTCCTACTTCTCCTTTTCCTGGAGTCCTATTCAAATATACTTGCGCACTTTGATTTTTACGTTTTCCATTTATTAAAACTAAGGTTCTACTTGGCCCTAATCCACGTAAATCTGCCGGATCATAGTGTGCCGTCGCATCTGAAATTGCTTGATTCTGAGAATTAAAAGAAGGAACCTTAAAGGTTAACATTCTGTCTAAAGTAGGTTTCCCACTTTGTACTAATTCTGATACATCAATATTGTCTATTGGTACAGGAGAATCTAAAATTGTTCTTGGCTTGTTTCTAGAACCAGTAACAACAATTTCATCTAAAGCATTGTCTTCCTTCATAACAATCGTTAGAAAAGAAGTGTTTGCTACATTGACTGTTTTTGTTTCAAAGCCCATAGATGACACCACTAAACTTGTTGGTAGACTCTCTACTGTAATGGAAAAACCTCCATTATCGTCAGAAACAACCCCATTAGAAGTGTTTCCTTTTTCAACAACATTCATGTAAGGCAATCCTTCACCTGATGAATCTGTTACTTTTCCTTTGATTGTTTGTGCCGCCAATGAGGTTGACAAAAACAACGCAAAAGCAAAAGTTAAAACTTTAAGTACGTTTTTTAATTTCATATGTAAATTATTTTAGTATTTAAACAAATATTGCAGTTTTTATTTAAAATAACAAATAATTTTGTTGAAATTTAGATATAAAGACGCTTTTTTACGGATTTCGCAATTTTTAACTCCTCTCCATATCAAGGCTTTTAACCCCGCATCTTTAACCTTCTTTTAACAAAGTATTTTTGTTAAAATTGTAGCTTTGTTTATATAATTTAATTACTCAAAGAATGGATATAGATGTAAGAGCAATAAATGAAAAAATTGAAAGAGAAAGTGCCTTTTTGGAAATTCTTACCTTAGAAATGAACAAGGTTATTGTTGGGCAAAAACAAATGATAGACAGTTTGTTAATTGGGCTTCTAGGAAATGGTCACATCTTATTAGAGGGAGTTCCAGGACTGGCGAAAACCTTAGCAATTAACACACTTTCTAAAGCGGTTCAGGGAAGTTTTAGCAGGGTGCAATTTACTCCGGACTTATTGCCCGCAGATGTTGTTGGAACGATGATTTACAACATGAAAGAAAATGATTTTGCCATCAAAAAAGGACCCATTTTTGCAAATTTTGTGTTGGCAGACGAAATTAATAGAGCGCCAGCAAAGGTACAATCTGCCTTGTTAGAGGCAATGCAAGAACGTCAAATTACAATTGGAGATACTACCTTTAAACTAGAGGAGCCTTTCTTAGTGATGGCAACACAAAACCCCGTAGAACAGGAAGGAACATATCCATTACCAGAGGCTCAAGTAGATCGATTTATGTTGAAAGTAGTCATCGACTATCCAAAACTGCAACACGAACAAACCATCATGCGTCAAAATTTATCAGGTGGATTTCCAACTATTAATCCTGTAGTTTCTGTAGACCAAATTGTAAAAGCAAGAGAGGTTGCAAACGAAGTATACATGGATGAAAAGATTGAAAAATACATCTTAGATATCATCTTTGCAACAAGATATCCAGAAAAATACAACCTATCAGAATTGAAAGATTTAATTAGCTTTGGAGCCTCCCCTCGTGGAAGTATCAATTTAGCAAAAGCGGCAAAATGTTATGCTTTCATCAAAAGAAGAGGATATGTAATTCCAGAGGATGTTAGGGCCGTTGTTTTTGATGTTTTACGTCATCGTATTGGAATAACTTACGAGGCCGAAGCCGAAAATGTAACGTCGGTTGACATTATCAATTCTATCATCAACGAAGTTGAAGTTCCATAGAAAACAATCCAAAAACACTAACGGAGTCTTTTACCCGAAGCGATGGAAACCAAAGAGATACTAAAAAAAGTTCGCAAAATAGAAATTAAGACAAAACGATTGTCTAATGATATTTTTGGAGGAGAATACCACTCTTCTTTTAAAGGGCGAGGAATGACTTTTTCTGAGGTTAGACAATATCAATTTGGAGACGATGTAAGAGCGATTGATTGGAATGTCACTGCGCGTTATAATGACCCTTATGTAAAGGTTTTTGAAGAAGAACGTGAGTTAACGATGCTGCTAATGGCAGATGTTTCAGGCTCTGAACTCTTTGGAACCTCCACACAATTTAAAAAAGAAACTGTTACAGAAATTGCAGCAACATTGGCTTTTTCTGCGACTCAAAATAACGACAAAGTAGGTCTGATTTTATTCTCTGATGAAGTCGAGCTTTTTATCCCTCCTAAGAAGGGGAAAAGCCATGTGTTAAGAATTATCAGAGAGCTCATAGAATTCAAACCAAAAGGGAAAAAGACAAATGTTGGTAAGGCTTTAAAATTTTTGTCTAGTGTGATCAAAAAAAGAGCGATTGTTTTTATGTTGTCAGATTTCATGGATGATGACTACGAAACAACTCTGAAAATTACGGGAAAAAAACATGATTTAACAGGGATTCGAGTGTATGACAAACACGATGAAGAAATCCCTAACATAGGAATGGTCCCAATGTTGGATGCTGAAACTGGCGATATTCAATTAATAAATACCGCTGCCAAATCTGTCAGAAATCGCTACAAAACAAATGCAACACAAACTACTGAATACTTTATGGATATGTTCAAAAAAAGCGGTGCTGGAACAATCAATATTAGAGTTGATGAAAGTTACGTGAAAAAATTACTCGGCTATTTTAAACATAAAGGAAAATAAGGCGCTTTTACACATGAGAAAACAGCTATGCTACATACTATTATTTATCTCTGCCATCAGTTTTGCTCAAAAACCAATGGTAAAAGCAGAAATTGACACCACAAATATTAGAATTGGAGAACAATTCAATCTAAAAATTTCTATTGATGAAACTCAAAATGTAATTCTTCCAAAACTTGAGCTCACAGGCTTAGAGATCATAGATTCAACAAAAACAGATACCCTTGAAAATTCTCTAATAAGAAAGTATATTTTAACGGGTTTTGATAGTGGTGCGTTTTACATTCCTGAACAACAAATATTTATAAAAAATCAAGCCTATTTTACAGATTCTCTTTTGGTCAACGTTGCAACAATAGCAATTGATACCACACAAGTGAAGAAATTTCCAATCAAATCGATTAAAAGCGAACCGTATACTTTTGATGATTTTAAAATATATCTTTACCTGCTGTTAGCTGCTATAGCGATCATAGGGTTTTGGATTTATTGGTTTGTTATCAGAAAACAAAAACAACGGAAAGAAGAGAAAACATATAAAGTTCTACCCCCTTTTGAGGAAGCAATCTACAAACTTAATGAGCTGGATGAAAAACTACTTTGGCAAAACAATAAAGTAAAAGAGTACTACAGTGAATTAACAGAAATAATTCGTGGCTTTATAGAGCGAGAACTAAAAGTTCCTGCATTAGAAAATACGACAGATGAAATTTTAGAAGCTCTTAAAAATTTTGAAGATGCTGAGACTATTCAGGTTTCAAAGGAGACCTTAAAAACGTTACAAGAACTATTACACGAAGCTGATTTAGTGAAATTTGCAAAATCAAAACCACTAGCTGTAGAGATAAAAGAAGATCGAAAAGACGCCGAAGATATTATTAGTAATCTTACTCCAAAACCAATTTTTGAAGATGATGAGTTGGAATAATTTTGAATTTTATAACGGTGGTTTTTTATGGCTACTGATTCTCATACCTATTGTAGCAATTTGGTATTTTCTAATGCGTAAAAGGGATGCTGCAACCCTAACAATTCCGAGTGTAAAAGGATTTGAATCACCATCCCTTTTGTCAAAATTTAAACCTTTTTTATCTGTATTGCGGCTATTTGCGCTTACAGCAATTATTGTTGCCCTGGCCAGACCAAGAAACGTCTCTGTAAGTAAAAAAACAAAAAGTAACAAAGGGATTGATATTGTCATGGCAATAGATGTTTCTGCAAGTATGCTCGCCAAAGATTTAAAACCAAATAGACTCGAAGCGCTTAAAAAAGTGGCAGTCAACTTTGTGGATCGAAGACCCAACGACAGAATAGGGATTGTTGTATATGCTGGAGAAAGTTTTACACAAACTCCTATCACCAGTGACAAAGGAATCGTAAAGCGCACCATATCAGAATTAAAATGGGGTCAATTAGAAGGAGGTACTGCAATTGGTATGGGATTGGGATCTGCGGTGAATAGATTAAAAGAAAGTAGCGCAAAAAGCAAGGTGATTATTTTATTAACGGATGGAGTAAATAATTCGGGTAATATAGATCCAAGGACCGCAACAGAACTAGCCAAAGAACTTGAAATTAAAACCTACACTATTGGAATAGGAACAAACGGAATGGCAGACTTTCCTTGGAGCAAGGATCCGAGAACAGGGAAATTACAATTTAGAAAACAACAAGTAGAGATTGATGAAGAGCTGTTAAAAGAAATTGCCTCGAAAACAGAAGGAAAATATTTTAGAGCAACAAACAACTCCTCATTAAAAGAAATTTACGATGAAATTGATAGCCTAGAAAAAACAAAAATTGAAGAATTTAAATACTATAATTACCAAGAAAAATACAGATTTTTTGTCTTTTTAGGAATCGGATTATTATTACTTGAATTTATTTTAAAAAACACCCTGTTTAAGAGTTTTATATAAAGATGTACAGAATAGAAGAGCCCATTTATTTTTACTTTTTAGCAATCATTCCCGCAATGGTTGTCCTATTTCTATTGGTTTTATGGTGGAAAAAAAGTACACAAAATAAATTCTCAGATTTAAATTTACTGCAAAAAACAGCCCCAAATTCATCGACTTTTAAATCGTCTTTAAAATTGGCAATGTTGCTCTTAGGAATTACTTTTTTAGTCATTTCATTGACAAACCCGAAAATGGGGACCAAACTTAAAACGGTAAAAAGAGAGGGAGTAGATGTGGTCTTTGCTTTGGATGTTTCTAAAAGTATGTTGGCCGAAGATATTGCCCCTAATAGGCTTGAAAAGGCAAAACAAATTATTTCAAAAACCATTGATAAATTAGGTTCGGATAGAGTTGGAATTATTATTTACGCAGGGAATTCATATCCCCTTTTACCAATAACTACAGATCATGCAGCCGCAAATATGTTTCTTCAAAATGCGACTCCAGAAATGGTTTCTAGTCAAGGAACCGCGATTAATGACGCTTTAGAACTCGCCAAAACATACTACGATAATGACGAACAAACCAATCGTTTTTTAATCATTATCTCTGACGGAGAAGATCATCAAGAAGAAACAAAACAAGTGGCACAGAACCTAGCAAATGAAGGGGTGAAAATTTTCACAGTTGGTGTGGGTACAGAAAAAGGCGGACCAATTCCTCTGCGAATCAACGGATCGATGATCGGATACAAAAAAGACCGTAAAGGTGAAACGGTAATTACAAAGCGTACTCCTGAAGTTTTACAAGGCATCGCTGATGCTTCTAATGGTAGGTATATCGATGGGAATGTTACCAAGAAGCCCGTGAAAATTATTTCAGAGATAATTACAAACGCAGAAAAAAATGAATTTGAAACAAAACAATTTGACGATTACAAAGATCAATTCCAATGGTTTTTGGGACTTGGTCTCTTTTTTTTAATCATAGATGTCTTTTTGCTCGAGAAAAAAACAAAATGGATTATGAAAATTGACTTGTTTAATGAAGAAAAAACAAAAAAATAACATGAAGTTCTTACCACCCCTTCTTATCGTTTTCTTACTGCTCTTTTTTTCTAAAGAAATGCTAGCACAAAAAGATTCTGTTGCACTTCAACGCAAAGCGAAAAAATTACTCCGACAAGGAAACGAACTGTATCAAAAAAAACAATATACCGATGCTTCTGTCGCTTATCAAAAAGCATTAGCAGCAAATAATAAATACGATAAAGCAACCTACAATTTAGGGAATGCATTGTATCAGAATAAAAATTTTAAAGAGGCAATTCCTCAATACGAATTAACCGCGGAAGCAGCCAAGGATAAATTCACAAAAGCAGCCGCCTATCACAATATAGGAAATGCAATGATGGACTCTAAAAACTACTCAGGAGCTGTTGAAGCCTATAAAAAAGCATTGAGAAAAAACCCCAATGATGATGAAACACGATATAATCTAGCCGTTGCTCAAAAACTCATGGAAAAAGAAAAAAACAAAAACAACGATAAAGACAATAAGAAAGACGACAACAAAGACAAAGACGACAAGAAAAACAAAGACAACAACAAAGACAAAGACAACAACAAAGACAAGAAGAAAGACAAAGACGACAACAAAGACAAAGACAAAGACGGCAACAAAGATAAAGACGATAAGAATAAAAAGAAAAAAGACAAGCAACAACCAAAACCTCAGCAAGGAAAAATGACTCCTCAGCAAGTGAAGCAGTTATTAGAAAGCTTAAATAATGAAGAGAAAAAAACTCAAAAGAAAATAAACGCTAAAAAAGCAAAGGGGAAGAAAATACAACAAGAAAAAGATTGGTAATTTAGTACACACTATTTTAAATGAAAATAAAATTTTACATCGCATTATTCATTAGCTTACTCTCGCTGACAGCATCAGCTCAAGAAGCTGTGTTAACAGCAAAAGTGAGTAAAAATAAGCTGGGAATAAACCAGCGTTTAAAAATTGAATTTACGATCAATAAACAAGGTGGAGATAACTTTTCTCCTCCTAAATTTTCTAATTTTAAAGTTGTTGGCGGTCCGAGCCAATCGGTAAGTCAATCGTGGATCAACGGAAAAGTAACCTTCTCTCAATCTTACAGCTACATTATTCAGCCAAAAAGAAAAGGAGAATTAACAATCGGAAGTGCAAGTATAGAGATTGCAGGAAAAAACATAAACTCTAAGCCAATAAAAATCATTGTTTTAGATGCTATTGAAATTCCCAAAGACCCAAACGACCCCAATTATATTGCACAGCAAAATATTCATTTAGTTGCAGAAATTTCTAAGTCGAAACCCTTTGTCGGGGAAGGACTTTATGTTGAATATAGGCTTTATGTCAGTGAAAATATTAGCGTATACGACACTAGTGTTACGGAAGCACCTCAATACAATGGCTTCTGGAATCAAAATATTAAAATTAATAATTTCCCAGTAAAAATGGGAAAATACAATGGAGAAGATTATAGATATATTGTACTTCAAAAAGCATTTTTAATTCCAACAAAAACTGGAAAACTACAGATAGATCCAATGAAAATGGACATTGTTATCGGAGTGCCAAATGGGAGAACCGATTTTTTTGGAAATCCCATTACACAAAATATTAGAAAAGAATTTGCATCAACAAAAAAAACAATTAGTCCTAGAGCACTTCCTTTAAAAGAAAAACCGGAAAACTATACAGGTGCGGTTGGTGCTTTTAAATTTAATGTTTCTCTAAGTAAAAACCTTTTAAAAGCTAACGAAAGTTCACAAATACAGTTAACTGTAAAAGGGAAAGGAAATCTAAAGCTATTTGAATTGCCAAAAGTTGTAACTCCCGTCGAATTGGAAAAATACCAACCAGAAAGAACAGAGAAAGTTCGGGTAAGTTCATCGGGAATTTCAGGAACAGTTTCAGACACATATACCATTGTCCCTCAATACAAAGGGAAGTATAAAATCCCAAATATTTCCTTTTCATATTTTAATCCCAAAGAAGAAAAATACCACACCATTAATACTGACAATCTTATTGTTGAGGTTTTAGAAGGGAAAGAATTGAATCCTGTTTCAGAAATAAATACGGTTCAAAAACAAACGGTTGTTTCCACTGGAAAAAACTTTAGATATATTCAGACTAAAAGCAATTTTAAACCAATAGATCGGTCAGAATTTTTTAAATCCAATTTATTTTATGCTCTGCTCTTCATCCCTATACTTACCATTCCAATTGTAATTTTAATAGCAAAAAGAAATGAAAGAAGAAATAATGACCTTGTTGGAAGTAAATCAAGAAAAGCTGAAAAATTAGCAAAAAAATATTTATCTGAGGCCCAAAAACAACTTGGTAAAAAAGAAGCTTTTTATGAGTCTCTTGAACGTGCTTTACACAATTATCTAAAAGGGAAATTAGGAATAGAAACCGCAGACATCAGTGAAGAAAAAATTACTGAAATTTTAGAAAAAAGGAGTGTTGATTCAAAAACCATACATGAGTTTATAGTCGTTTTAAAAAATTCAGATCTTGCGCGCTATACTCCCATAACAAATTCAGAGATGAAAGAAGAATTTGAGAGAGCTAAACAGGTTATTGTTCAATTAGACAAACAATTATAATGATGAAAAAAATAGTCTTTTTATTGTGGATTGTTGCCAATTCAGTTACAGCACAAAATACAGATAGTTTGTTTGTTGCAGCAAATAACCATTACAAAAATGGTAAATTTGAGACTGCAATCGAAAATTATCAAAAAATAGAATCTCAAAATTTTATTTCTTCTGAACTATATTATAATCTCGGAAATTCCTATTACAAGCTCAATAAAGTTGGTCCTTCGATTTACTATTATGAAAAAGCCTTACAATTAAATCCTTTGAATGAAGACGTCAAGAAGAACTTAGTTTTTGCAAAACGTTTGGCGTTAGACAACATACAAGAGTTACCCCAAACTTTTTCGCAAAAAATAAACACCAATTATCTCCAAAAACTTTCCTACGATAACTGGGCAATTCTAGTTGTTGTTTTTTCCGTGTTGGGAAGCCTCCTTTTTTTATTGTTCTTTTTTGGAGAGACACCATCAAAAAAAAGACTTTATTTTGCGACAAGTATTGGGGTGTTTTTTATTTTAATAACCACATTAACAATAACATATAAACAATACGACCTATCAAAAAGCAATATTGAAGCGATTATTTTTGCTGAAAAAACAGAAGTTAGAAATGCCCCTACTCTAAATTCTGAAAAGGTATTTACACTTCATGAAGGAACCAAAGTTAACGTTTTAGACCGCGTAGATCATTGGGAAAAAATAAAAATTGCTGATGGTAAAATCGGTTGGATAGACTCTAATGATTTAAAACTATTAACAAACTTTTAAATAAAAATTAACAAAACTAATATCTTCCAATTGTATATTTGCTAAACTTTTTTCAAAACCTATGTCAAAACAATTTATCACATCTTTTTTTACATTGATTCTATTGTTTTCAATTTTTACACCTTCATATTACAACTTAATAGAAGAAATTTCAAAAATTGAAGTTGTTGACATGGGGGAAGAAGAAAAAAGTGGAAAGGAATCAGCTGAAGAATTTGAATTAAAAAACTATTATACTTTCGATGATTCTTCCTTATACATTGGTTTAGAAAAGAAAAAAAGAATTGGTTTTTACTCTAAAAACTACTCTTCTTACTTCAAAAAATTAATTGCTCCTCCTCCAAAATTAATTGCTTAACGCATTACTTTTAACCAACAAACTTAATTACTAATTTTTCAGCCCACTTAAATATTTAGGGTTGATTTATATATATTTTTATCATGTTTAAAACCATCAAAAATGACTTGCCCGCTAGTATCGTGGTATTTTTCGTAGCATTACCCTTATGTTTAGGGATTGCGCTAGCTAGTGGAGCACCTCTCTTTTCAGGCTTGATTTCTGGAATTATAGGGGGTATTGTAGTTGGAGCCTTAAGTGGTTCCAAAATAGGTGTAAGTGGTCCTGCCGCTGGCCTCGCTGCTATTGTAGCTACAGCAATTATAACTCTTGGAAGCTACGAAGATTTCCTTGTTGCTGTTGTATTAGGAGGAATTATTCAATTGATCTTTGGAGTCGTTCGTCTTGGAATTATAGGTTATTTTTTCCCTTCTTCTGTGATCAAAGGAATGCTCACAGGTATTGGTATTTTCATTGTCTTAAAAGAAATTCCTTATTTCTTTGGATATGAAGTTCCTATTAATGGCGGAACAACTTGGAAGAATATTGCCAATTCAATTCAAAACATTAGTGCAGGACCAACTCTCATCGGAGTAATAGGACTTGCTATCCTGATCCTTTGGGACCGGGTTTTGAGTAAAAAGGGAAGAATATTTCAGTTAATTCAAGGTCCTTTAGTGGCAGTGGTGGTTGGAATTATCTTTTATATGCTAACAAAATCCAATGCCGATTTCGCTCTTACTAAAGAACAACTTGTTAGTGTTCCTGTCCCTAAGAACATCGACTCCTTCTTTGGGCAATTTACCTTTCCAAATTTTGAAGTTATTACTAAGGCTGAGGTATGGGTTATTGCCTTTACCATTGCGCTAGTTGCAAGTTTGGAAACCTTACTCTGTGTAGAAGCTACCGATAAATTGGACCCTAACAAAAACGTAACTCCAACTAACAGAGAATTATTAGCACAAGGAGTTGGTAATGTTTTATCTGGGATGATTGGAGGGTTGCCAATTACACAAGTAATTGTGAGAAGTTCTGCAAATATCCAATCTAATGGTCGAAGTAAAGCATCCGCAATTCTTCATGGATTCTTTTTATTATTTGCTGTAATGTTAATTCCAGCCTTGTTAAATCAAATTCCATTGTCAGTTTTAGCAGCTGTCCTTTTCTTAGTAGGATATAAATTAGCGAAACCATCGTTATTTATAAAAATGTTTCAGTTAGGATGGAAGCAATGGCTCCCTTTCTTAACTACAATTGTAGGGATTATTGCTATTGACCTCTTAAAAGGCTTGGCTCTTGGTTTGGCAGTAGGAATTGTGGCAACTTTAATTAAAAGTTATCAAAATTCTCATTTTTTACACAAAGAAGATGTGAGTAATGGTAAACCAAAAATTAAAATGACCTTGGCTGAAGAAGTGACCTTTTTTAACAAAGGAGCTATTTTAAAAGAATTAGATAGTTTAGAAGAAAACACGAATCTAGAATTAGATGTTACCAAAACTCGCTTCTTAGACAATGATATCATAGAAATCATGGAAGATTTTCAATGGAAGGCGAAAGAACGAAATATCAATATCAAACTTGTTTCTCAAAGAGGTACGGTAGAAAATCCAGAGAGTTTTATCGAATTTTTCCAAGCCAAAGCCTAAAATGAATTAAAAACATATTAATTATTAAATTTAAACCCATAAAAAATGAGTAATCAAATTATTTCAGAACAAGAAATCCTTAATGCACAAAAAGCATGGGGAGAAGGAATTATTAAAATTGGAAAAGTATTCCAAGAAGGTGGAAATTATAGCGCAACTGCCGAAGATCATATCAATCAATTTTATAATTATCAAGACGGGATTGTTTTATTTAAACCAACTCTTGCCTCTGAGAAGCAGTTCAGACTAGATTTTGAAGGAGCGTTATCTTATTTCGTTGGAGGAAATAGTAACTATCCTGAAGATCACGGATTTGCCATTAAACCATGGTCACATGTTCGTTGGGAAAGTATTGGAACCAAAATTATCGGTAACATGGCGATCGCTATGGGTAATTATTTCTTTACTCCAACAGAAGGTGGTGATGATGTAAAAGTTGAGTATTCTTTTAGCTATACTAAAAATGACAAGGGGGAGCTAAAAATTATCCTTCACGGTTCACATTTACCATATTCACCGGCTTAGAACCAATTTCTATTTTTTATACTTAGGGGTCGTATGTTATAACATATGACCCCTAAAATTTTATTCACTTTTTAGTTCGTAACTCTGTGATTAAGAAAGAGAAAACTTCTTAAATCAAAACGCTATTTTGTCTCTTTCTTGTTCTCTTTTTTTTCGTTCACTCCATTTATCATTGATGGAAAAATCATGGGTGCTATTTTTTTTACAGGCTGATATAAAATAGATGCTTCTAATTTTTCTTTTTTTACAAAAGGGATCGTATCATTCATCTTCCCAAAGAAAATAAAAATAACACTTAGTATTAATCCTATTTTTAATAGCCCAAACAAGCCTCCTAAACCTTTATTTATAATCCCTAAAGAAGCAAAATTAGCGATTTTAGTCAAGCCCTTTCCAACAAGTGAAATCACTACAACAATTAAGATAAAAGTAACTGCATACGCTACCAATGAAACATACTCTGTTTTCCAAGTAACTTGTTGTTCTAGAAAATTGGAAATTAAATATGAAAAATGAATCGCACCATAAACACCTCCGGCCAAAGCTGCTAAAGAGGCCACCTCTACAAACAGTCCCTTCATTAGCCCCCTCACAAAACCAAAAAGCAATAGGGCAGCAATTATTATATCAAAAATATTCATACAGTTATTTTTTTCAAACCTACATCTTTTTTTCCATAATTTACAAATGTCCATTGTATCTTTACAGAATCTTAAAACAAACAGTATGCAAAAAACAAATACACTAAAAATAAAATGGGATGTATTGGTTGACAAATTAACCCGTCAATTTGCAGATGGAGATGAATTAAATATCGATGGAATCATCTATTTAATTGGCGTTCAGGAATTAGGACAGGGTCATAGAGAATTTAAAAAAGACGAAAAATTGAACCTCATGCATATCGCAATATGCAAACTCCTAGAGCCCTATGGCTATTACGAATTTGATTATTTTGATACTGATAGTTGGCCACATTACAAAACAGTAACACCACTTCCAAACCTAAAACCAGGGGAACAAACAGTGTTAATGAAAGAAGCAATCATTAACTATTTTGATGCGCTTTTGTATTTTTAAAATTTTAAGTAACCCTCAGTTTTCTGATCATTTTTGAAAACAATCTTGGGAACAATCGTTTTACGTATACCCCGAATTTTTCTTTGGCTCCAGCGATATAAACTTCTTCTTTTTTATTGAGAATTGCATGTATCATCAATTTAGCAAAACGTTCTGGTCTTATTCCGTTTTTGGTAGCTGTATCCATTTTTTTTTGAGGTGTCCCATCGCCTGTTAATGCATTTAAAGAAATATTGGTGTTCACAAAACCAGGGCATACAAGTGTTACGAAAATATTATTCTTATACTGTTCTGCCCGTAAACTATCGAAAAAACCATGCAAAGCGTGTTTGCTAGCTGCATAAGAAGACCGTAAGGGAGTCCCTATCTTTCCAACAATACTTGTGGTAACAACAAACTGACCTTTTTTATTTTTGATAAAATGGGGCAATAAAGCTTTCGATAAAGCAACTGTCCCCAAGTAATTGATGTCCATTAATCGTTTATCTACAGGTATTTGTGTGTCTATCGCTAAAGAGCGCTGACTAATTCCACCATTATTAACTAAAATATCTACCTTGTCAAAAAAAGCAATGGCCTTGTCTGCTTTTTCTTGTAAATTCGTGTAATCTTCTAAATCTAGTGGAAGAATCTGTACCTCTGAAGAATTTGCACATTGCTTTTTGACCCGCTCTAATTCCTCTTTTGTTCTAGAGGATAAAATTAGTTTCACCTTTTGTTGCGCTAATTCAATTGCTAAAGCCCTTCCAATTCCAGAAGAAGCACCAGTAATCCATATAACTTTATTTTTAAAACTCATGCCTTTATTTTTAGTGTTACCAGCCCTTTTCTTACAAATTAATAGTACATTTGAGAAACCACTTAAGAATATTTATCAAAAAATATCCCCCCTTAAAAATGAAGAAAATACTCACTTTTGTTCTTTTTATTTCTTCCTTTATACAAGCACAATATACAATTAATGGAAGAATGTCTTCTGCTCTAAAAAGTGATTGGGTCATCTTATATAAAATTGAAAACACAAAACAGAACTATGTTCAACATTCAAAGATAAAACGAGATACTGTCAGTGTTCAAGGACAAAAAGACGAAATAGTAACATTTCAATTTATACTTCCTGAAAATACTCAACCAGGAGCGTACAGAATAGCATATAGCTCAGAAAATTCAAGTTTTGTAGATTTTTTTTACAATAACGAAAATATCCTTTTTAATTTTGATCCAGAATCCCCGAACGAATCCATCAGTTTTTTAAATTCTAGAGAGAATATCTTATATCGAAAGGTCATTGCTTTGATTTCCAAAGAACAACGAAAATTAGATGCCATTCAAAATACAGCAGTACAGAACTCATCATCCAATTTACAAGGCGAATACCTGAAAGCTTTGAATGGATTAAAACGTCTTCAAAAACAGTACTTAGAAGCATCAAAAGGCATGTATATTCACGATTTTATCAGTGCTTCTTTGAAAAAAAATCCCACAACAATTATAACAAATCCTCAAAAGTACCAATCTCATTTGGTCACTAGTTTTTTTGATCCCATTGATTTTTCTAATAAAAAATTAATCAACTCTCCTTTTTTAATAGGCAAAATCATAGAATATATTTTTTCAATAAACTATGTGGAGGATTCAAAAAAACAAAACAACTTATATAAAAAATCGATAGACATCGTATGCTCGAAAATAAAAGACCTTTATTACAAAAAAGAAATTATTGAATTTTTAATTGCTAAATTCGAAACAATTAATGCAATGGAAGTTTTAGATTACTTACTACAAGAACAGTACACAAAATTACCTATGCCTCTTCAAGACAAGGCGTTTCTTGTTGAAAAAAACAACCTGCTTGCTACTCAAATTGGTAGCATAGCTCCTAATTTTTCATGGGAAGAAAATGGAGAAACACTTGCACTTTCAAAATTAATGGAAAGTGAATATTATCTACTAATTTTTTGGAGCACAGAATGCTCTCATTGTTTACGTGAAATTCCTCAATTACATCGCTATTTGGGAGTTCATAAAAAAATTACCACCATTGCTTTTTCTCTAGAAACTAATAATATTCAATGGAAAAACTACAAGCAGAAATTAGCGAATTGGCATCATATTTTTGGGGAAAATAAATGGGAAAACAAAATTGTTAAAACCTACAATATCAATGCGACACCAAGTTATTTTATTTTGGATGCAACAAAAAAAATCATTGCAAAACCTTACGAATTATCCGAAGTAAAAGCTTTTATTGAAACTCTTTAAAAATAGAAAAAAGCATCCTTTTAAATGTTCTGTTGTTATTTGTTCTGAATAACGTCAACAATATCAAAGCAAACATTGACACATATCTCTTTTCCTAACACCTAATTATTCTTCGCTTTAGTTTAGGCCTGTTCTTATATTAATATTATCGTACAATTAATTTTTTATACTTTTATACTCTTAATTTTTAATAAAATTATGAACAAACGATTCTTATTATTCTTAATTGTTATAGCGGCATCCTGTGACGTTTCTTATTTTGATCATGAGGTTGAGCTAAAATGGTCTGGAGATGTTAATATTTCGATTGGTAGCATCAACTACACACTCACAGATGTATTCCAAGAATTAGACATCAATGATCTTGATGAAGATTCAGAAGGAAATTTATCTTTTAATTACATCAAATCAATCTCTGGAGAGAAAAATACAAGTTATGATGTTGCCATTGAGGACCTCTCCACTTTTATAGAAATTGAAACCCCTTTACTCCCTGCTATTTTTGATGACGCAGGGGTGACCTCTCCTCATACAATTGTTGCTTCTGAAATAGCGCCTGGAACCCCCAACCCATTAATTAGGACAGAAGAAATTAGCAAGCAAGTAATGCAGAAATTTGAGTTGAGTAAAAGCCTTTCAGGTGCTTCTTTTACTGACGGCGAATTGATTATTGATATTGCTTCAACCCTTTCCACAGATGTTATTGTAACAATAGAAATCCCTTCACTTATTACAAAGACATTAAATTCAACCTACCAAACATCCCAAACAATTACACCTTTCGGAACTCAACTAACCATCCCATTAGAAAACTATATCATTGATTTCTCTCAGAATGCTGTTGGTCTTGAACCAACAACAAATAATTTTGTGATTAATGTTTCCTCAAAATTTGATTTTAAAATTGGTGACACGGTAACAGATGATGAAAAAATTTCTGTTAAAGCTAATTTAATAGGTTCCAAAACATCGGTTATATATGGGGATTTTAAACAAGAACGTTTTTCATTTTCTTCGCAATCACTTCGTCTCGACTTCTTTGAAAATTTTGGACAAGGTGCCGTTACGTTTGCCAACCCTAAAATGAAAATCAAAGCCTCTAACGGCTACGGTTTCCCTATTGGTATTAATCTTTCAAACATTAGAGCAAAAAATAAAACAGATTCTTTAAATTTGAGATATGATGGTGATCAGGGTCAAGAAAACACAATTATTGTGAATGGAATAGAAACATACTCCTCATCGGCAACACCTGAAATTACAGAAATAATCATTGATAAGACCAATTCTAATTTTTCAGAATTATTATCTCTAAAACCCACAGAAATTATTCTTGATGTTGATGGAAATGCCAATCCAATAAATAAACTTCCAAATTTTAATTTTTTTGCGACAATAAACGATGGTTTTCAGGCAGAATTAGAAATTGAAGCTCCCTTGGAGGTCAAATTTGAAAACATAGAACTGACCAAAAGTATCGAATTTGATTATGAAGAGGAAATTGAGGATCTGGTTAACTTTACACTCGTTTTAAATACTGAAAATAGTATTCCTTTAAGTGGTAATTTAAAGTTGCTGTTCATGAAGAATGGTGTTGATTTGAATGTTTCAAAATCGTTTATAGCATTTGATGCTGCGGATGTTGAATCCAATGGAAAATCTAACGGATATAAAACTACAGCAACCGAAGTGACCTTCTCAGAAAATGATCTTGAGAAAATAAAAACCGCAACATCAATTGATATAAAATGTATTCTAGACAGTCCAAAAAATAAGGATGAAGTAATATTATTAGGAATAAACGATCTTGTCGTTAATATTTCAGCCAAAACAAGCATAACCCTCTAGTAAAAATATATGAAAGTATACACATTCTCACTAATTACTATTCTTTTTTTTACAGCAAACAATACAAAAGGTCAAAATAATTTGTCTTTTTACAGCTTAGGAGATTATGTTGTTCAAACACAAAATATTTCTGCAGTTTATTTGCCTAAAAATAATTTTATATTGGGCTTGCCAGGAGTTGGCCTAAACGTAAATAATCCCTTTAAATTGAGTGAATTTCTCGTTAAAAACAATACAACTAATAAACTAGAAACTAATTTTGATAATTTATTGCTGAATACAAAAACAATAAACCAATCAACGACAAGTGTAAACGCAAGTCTTTTTATGCTTGCGTTTAAAACAAAAAAAGGATCTATCTCTATATTTGCAAATTCAAAGTTAGAAAATAATATACAATATACCGATCAATTCATAGAGGTTGCAGCAAATGGAATTAATGACTTTACCCTATCAAACAATCAGCTAAACATGACGGGATATCACGAAATAGGACTTGGCCTTACACAACAATTCTTAAAGAACAAATTGGCGATTGGTTTGCGTTTTAAATACTTAAACGGAATTGCACATGCCTCTCTCAAAAATAATGCTTTTCTTCGCTTAGACATTGATGATACCAATCAAAACTGGACCATAGCCGCGACAAATGCTTCCCTAAAAACATCTGGCCTTTCCAACGAAAAAAAATCCTATTTTACCGGGAACAATGGTTTTGGAATCGATATGGGAGCAACCTATCAAGTTTCTGAAAAATGGGTTATAGAAGCAGCCATAAATGATTTTGGAACTATCAATTGGTCTGAGAACAATTCTCTATACGCTATCAAAGACACACAAGAAGCTATTTACAATGGGGTTGAGCTGGATACAGATGGAAGTATTGAAAATGAAATAGAGAGCGCTTTAAATACTATTTTTAATGCAACAGAAACCACTGAGAACTTCTCTACAAGACTGACGACAAAAACCTATTTTTCTGCAAAATACTATCCCAATAAAAAAAATGTTTTTAGCGCGGTATTTGCAAATAATCCTGTTTTTGGAAAGCCAATGACAAATTATGGAGTAAGCTACAATAAGCTTCATAAAAAAGCTACTTACGGGCTTTTGACAAGCATAAATAGCCAAGACAAAAAAATTAAATTTGGGGGAAATGCAGCTGTGAATCTCGATATTTTTCAATTGTACGTGACTACAGATGATTTTTTTAATGCCTTTAAAAAAATAGAAGAAACGTCACAAGCAGCAATCACTCTGGGGATAAATCTTATCTTTTAAAAAAATTATTAAACCTTAAAAATAGAAAAAAGCATCCTTCAAGTGTTCAATTTTTGTTTGCTCAGTATGCTGAATGATTGCAATAATATCAAAACGAACTTCCACCTCTAGTTCTTTTTCTATTACATAATGATCAATGGCAGAAAGTAATCGCTTTATTTTTTTAGGACTCACAAAGTCTTGTGGGCTTCCAAAAAAATCAGTAGCTCTTGTTTTTACTTCAACAACTACCAAAGTGTTCTCTTTTTGAGCAATGATATCTACTTCCGATTTTAAATACCGATAATTTTTTTCTAAAATTTTATATTTTTTTTTAACTAAAAAATCGATTGCTAACTGTTCTCCTTTTTTTCCAAGCTCATTGTGATCTGCCATTATTCCCTTTTAAAAACGATTGAATACTCTGTATCGTTGATTGTTAATTGGAGATCTCTTCCAAAAATCAAGGCCCTGTTATCTGCTTCATGACCCGAAGGAAAATCAAATAAAACAGGAATCTCTTCTGGGACAGCGCTTAATATTAATTCCTCAATTGAACTACCCCAAGAGGTCGTGTTTTTCTTAATGTTGCTCATGTCTCCTACAAGTATTGCTTTTACATTTTTAAAATAGCCAGCACGCTTTAAACTTTGTAGCATTCTGTCAATGGAGTATTTATACTCTCCTATTTCTTCAATAAATAAAATTTTATGAGCGGTGTTTACTTGACTTACCGATCCTAACATCGACATTAATATGGAAAGGTTTCCCCCTATGAGTTGACCTTCAATGACATTGTCAGTCTTTAAAATGGTATTTCTATTGTATTTTGAAGATGGGACTGTGTACGCTAATTGCCCTCCAAACAGCGCACTTTTAAGTGATGAAATTGTTTTGCGAATGCTGGCTGGATTCTCTTCAAGACTAGACGCCATCATGCCATGAATGGTTTCAACCCCTAAGTTATGAATATGACTATGAAAGGCGGTAATGTCTGAGTACCCAATAATCCATTTAGGGTATTTTACAAAAGCAGCATAGGACAACTTATCTAGAACTCTAACAGAACCATATCCTCCTCTTGCCGCCCAAATTGCTTTGATGTTTGGATTGTCTAATGCTTTTTGAAAATCTAGTGTTCGTTGCTCATCTGTACCTGAAAAATGATGATTTTGGTTAAATATATGGGCTCCCAATACAACTTTTAACCCCCAACTTTCTGCTAATTTCGCAGCTTTTTGGATTGTCGGAATCCGGTTTTTTAAAATTCCTGCAGGAGCAAGAATGACAATTGTATCCCCTACTTTTAGAGATGAAGGTCTTTTGAGTTTAATTTTTTTGATGGAATCGTTTTCTACTGCAACCTGCCCAACTGTTTTATGGGTGATTATTAATAACAAAATGAATACCCCCTTAAAAATAGCCTTTTTACTCATAAAACATGTTTTTGTAAATGTATCAAATTTCAATCGGTTTTAAAACTCGGTTTTTTGTACTTTTGCGACACAATGATGAACCTTTAAAAAAAATCAAGGAAAATTCGATGCATACTCCAAAAAGATATACCATTACAGCAGCGCTTCCCTATACAAACGGCCCTATTCACATTGGTCATTTAGCAGGGGTTTATGTACCTGCAGACATTTATGCTCGTTATTTGCGTTTAAAAGGCAAAGATGTTGCATATATCTGTGGATCTGATGAACATGGTGTTGCCATTCCAATGAAAGCGAAAAAAGAAGGTGTTTCTCCTCAAGATATTATTGATAAATATCATGGAATCATTAAAAAATCTTTTTCAGATTTCGGAATTTCTTTTGACAATTACGCTCGAACATCTGATACAATTCATCATGAAACTGCCTCAGCATTTTTTAATAAACTTTATGAAAATGGTGATTTTATAGAAGAAGTTTCTGCACAACTATACGATGCAGAGGCCAATCAGTTTTTGGCAGATCGATTTGTAGTAGGAACCTGTCCTAAATGTGGATTTGAAGAAAGTTATGGAGATCAATGCGAAAACTGTGGAACAACCCACAATGCAACAGATTTAATCAACCCAAAATCTGCAATAACAGGAAATACTCCGTCAATAAAAGAAACAAAACACTGGTTTTTACCTTTAGACAAACACGAAACATTTTTGCGAGAGTGGATTTTAGAAGGGCACAAAAAAGACTGGAAACCCAATGTTTACGGACAGGTTAAAAGCTGGGTGGAAGATGGTTTGAGACCAAGAGCGGTAACTCGAGATTTGGACTGGGGGATCCCTGTTCCTGTTAAAGGGGCAGAAGGGAAAGTGCTTTATGTATGGTTTGATGCTCCTATTGGTTATATTTCGTCAACTAAGGAGTGGGCAGAAAGAGAAGGAAAAAATTGGGAAGATTATTGGAAAAAAGAGGATACTAAATTAGTACACTTTATAGGAAAAGACAATATTGTCTTTCATTGTATTATTTTTCCTAGTATGCTAAAAGCTCATGGAGACTATATTTTACCAGATAATGTTCCTGCAAATGAGTTTTTAAATTTAGAGGGAAATAAATTATCGACTTCAAAAAATTGGGCTGTTTGGCTTCATGAATATTTAGAAGAATTCCCAAACCAACAAGACGTGCTTAGGTACACACTAACAGCAAATGCTCCTGAAAGTAAGGACAATGATTTTACTTGGAAAGACTTTCAAGCTAAAAACAACAATGAATTGGTTGCTATTTTTGGAAATTTTATAAATAGAGTTGTTGTTTTAACGAATAAATACTACAATGGTAAGGTTCCGTATCCAAACGATTTTACAGAGGTAGATGAAGATGTTCTAAATGCTGTTAAGGAATTTCCAGATACAATTGGGAAATCCGTTGAACGATATCGGTTTAGAGAAGCTTCTCAAGAATTAATGAATTTGGCGAGACTAGGAAATAAATATTTGGCAGACGAAGAGCCTTGGAAAGTAATAAAATTAGATGAAGATCGCGTACAAACGATTCTATATGTTGCATTGCAAATTTCTACAGCTTTGGCGATCATTTCTGAGCCTTTTTTGCCTTTCACTTCCGCAAAGCTGAAAAAAATTCTAGCGGTTGATAACAATTTGTCTTGGGAAAATGTTACTGAAAAAACTGTTTTATTACCGCCTGATCACCAAATAGAAAAAGCGCAATTATTATTTTCTAAAATCGAGGACAAAACAATCGAAGCTCAAATTGAAAAATTACAAGCAACTAAAATCGCTAATGAACAAGCAAATAAAGTGATGTCTCCTCAAAAGGATACTATTAACTTTGATGATTTCACAAAGCTAGATATTAGAATAGGAACTGTTTTAGAAGCAGAAAAAGTAGCAAAAACAAAGAAGCTCTTAAAGCTTAAAGTTGATGTTGGAATTGACACTAGAATCATCGTTTCTGGTATTGCAGAAAGTTTTTCTCCAAAAGATATTATTGGCCAACAAGTTACTGTTTTGGTAAATTTAGCCCCAAGAAAAATTAAAGGTATAGAAAGCCAAGGAATGATTTTAATGACTGATAGCATCGCAGGAAAATTGGCTTTTGTTGAACCAGAAAAAGAAGTTAAAAACGGACAAGAAGTTAGTTAATGCTAAAAATAGCATTCCATCCAATTTACAAACACGAATTGCCCAAAGGCCATCGTTTTCCAATGGAAAAGTACGACCTATTGCCACAGCAATTGATTTATGAAGGAACCTGTATAAAAGACAATTTCTTTGAACCAAAAATCCCGAATAATAGACACTTCTTTGCAGTTCACGACCCAGAATATTTTTTCAACTTATTAAATATTACGCTCTCCCAAAAAGAAGCTAGAAAAATTGGGTTTCCACTTTCTGAAGAACTCATCGCAAGAGAAATGATTATCACAGACGGAACGATAAAAGCTTCTAAATTTGCTTTAAAAAACGGAATTGCAATGAACATTGCTGGCGGAACACATCATGCTTTTTCAAATCGAGGAGAAGCTTTTTGTATGCTAAACGACCAGGCAATTGGAGCAAAGTACCTTCAACAAGAGGGATTGGCAAAGAAAATTCTAATTGTTGATTTAGACGTACACCAAGGAAACGGAACTGCAGAAATTTTTAGAAATGATGCTTCTGTTTTTACCTTTTCTATGCACGGAAAAAGCAATTATCCTTTTGTAAAAGAAATAAGTGATTTGGATATTGCTTTAAAAAATGAGACAAAAGACGCAGAATACCTCTCTGTTTTAAAAAAAACACTCCCAAAACTCATCAACCAAGAAAAACCTGATTTTATCTATTATTTATGTGGGGTTGATGTTCTTAAAACTGATAAACTAGGAAAACTATCTTTAACAATTGAAGGTTGTAAAGAAAGGGATCGTTTTGTCTTACAAACGTGTCACGACTTTAATATCCCCGTAATGTGTAGTATGGGTGGCGGATATTCTCCCATTATTAAAGTTATTGTGGATGCGCACGCCAACACCTTCAGGCTCGCTCAAGAAATTTATTTTTAAACGTTTTCAAGAGGGTCTTTGATAAGGTGAAAAAGGAACAGAGCCCAGAGAGCGTCATCCCCTTCTTATCTTCCCAAGAATGTGTTGTTAGTATACCTATAATAGGAACCTCTTTATTTTAAAGTTCTATATATCTCAATATTATCTGTAGCCTTGTTCAGGGCAATTAGATTATGTGTTCGCTAAAAATTCTTCGTTAAATAAATAATATTTTATGAATAAAAACCGACCCCCTACTTCTTATTAACCAATCCTTTAGTAAACTCATTAAGTTTTTCTACTTTTTCCTCAAAGTCGCCTTTAATTATTTTTCTGTATTCATTAAGATTTTTTACGAGGTCGTCGATGTTGTCTGGGATCACATCTTCAAAAAATTGTCGTAATCGTTTTGCTGTGGTTGGTGATTTTCCGTTAGTTGAGATGGATACTTTTACATTTCCTTTAGTGACAATTCCTCCCATGTAAAAATCACAATACGGTGGATTATCCGCGACATTCACTAAAATATTACGAGCTCTACAATCATGATAAACTGATTCATTAACAGGCACGTTATCAGTGGTTGCTATAGCAATGTGTTTATTTTGTAAATAATCACTATTGTAGGTATCTATGGTCATTTCTATCTTAAATTTTTCAGCAAGCGCAATAGTTTCTTCTCTAAACATGGGTGAAACCATTTGTACTTGCGCATTTGGACTCGATTTAAGTAAAAAATTTAATTTTTCTAAAGCAACATTTCCACCACCTACTATTAAAATATTAAGATGTGACACCTTTAAAAATATGGGATAAAGCTCGTTTCTTTCCATTTTTTCAATATTTCATATTATTCACTATTAATTTATCGCAATTTAATAAAAATAAGTATTATTACTTAGTTTTGTATAAGTATTTTGACTCAATTACTTACTTTTGAAGCGTAATATTTAATTCTAACTTTATATGAAGTCATCAAAAAAAGCAAAAGTAACCTTAGTAGGAGCTGGACCAGGGGCTAAAGATTTGATAACTTTAAAAGGCTTAAAAGCGATTCAAAATGCAGATGTTATTTTATATGATGCACTAGTTAGTGATGAGTTGCTTTCAGAAATAGACGAATCGATCCTTAAAATATACGTAGGCAAGCGTTGTGGTCAACATTCTTTTACTCAAGACGAAATTAATACATTAATTGTAGAAAATGCGTTTCAACATGGTCATGTTGTACGTTTAAAAGGAGGTGATCCTTTTGTATTTGGTCGTGCTAATGAAGAAATTGATCATGTAGAATCTTTTGGTATTGCTGTTACTGTAATTCCGGGTGTATCAAGTGTTATTGCAGTACCTGGTAGTCAAGGCATCCCAATGACACAACGAGGCATCAGTTCTAGTTTTTGGGTAATGACAGCGACTAAAAAGGACGGTTCATTTTCAAAAGATTTAAAATATGCTTCGCAATCAGCAACGACAATGGTCATTTTGATGGGTATTAGAAAATTCAAAGAAATCATCGAAGAAGTTAGTAAGTATAGAAGTGGATTAACTCCATTTGCAATCATTCAGAATGGAACACTAAAAAACGAATCATTTTCGACTGGAAGCATTAGTGATGTTTCGGGAGTAAGTAAAACCTTAGATGTGTCAGCACCCGGAATTATAGTAATTGGTGATGTAGTTGCTGAGCATCCCTCGTTTTTTGAAGAAGAAGTACAACGTGTGTTGTATTCAAGCTTTTAAATAAAAAATTAAGTCTCGTCAGAGTATTTTTAATGCAATACTTAGACTTTTTATAAATACGTAATTATGAAGAAAATCATTGTAGTTGGTAATGGAATGGTTGGTTATAAGTTTTGTGAAAAATTTGTAGCCCAAGAACAAAGTAAAAATTTTGAAATTACTGTTTTTGGTGAAGAACCAAGACCTGCGTACGATCGCGTTCATTTGAGCGAATTTTTTGAAAATCAAGACGCAAAAGCTTTAGAAATGGCACCTGCTGAATGGTATAAAGAAAACGGGATAACTTTAGTTGTAGGTGAACGTGTTTCAGATATAGATAGAAACAACAAAACTATCACAACTTCTAAAGATAGAGGGTTTTCGTATGATTATTTGGTTTTAGCAACAGGTTCTTCTGCCTTTGTGCCACCAATAAAAGGTGTAGAAAAAGAAGGTGTTTTTGTATACAGGACTATTGAAGATTTAGAAGATATGCTGGCTTATGCGGCAAAAATAAAAGCTAAAAAGCCTAATGCAAGAGGTGCAATTTTAGGTGGTGGTTTATTAGGTTTAGAGGCAGGGAAAGCAGTTATGGATATGGGTTTAGAAGCACATATTGTAGAGTTTGCTTCAAAGTTAATGCCAAGACAATTAGACTCTCGAAGTAGTCAAGTTTTGCAATTAAAACTAGAATCTATAGGGTTAAATATCCATTTAAGTAAAGCGACCAATCAAATTTTAGGAAATGGAGCAATTACAGGAATGGAGTTTGGAGAAGATGATGCTCTAGATGTGGATATGCTTGTAATTTCGGCTGGTATTCGTCCAAGAGATGAATTGGGTAAAACCTCTGGTTTAGAAATGGGAGCTCGTGGCGGAATTGTAGTTGACAATAGAATGAGAACTTCAGATAAAAGTATTTTCGCCATTGGTGAAGTTGCCTTATACAATCAAATGATTTACGGCTTGGTTGCTCCTGGTTATGATATGGCAACAATTGCTGTCAATCAAATTTTAGGTGAAGATCGTATGATGGCAGAAAACATTGACATGTCAACGAAACTAAAACTAATTGGTGTAGATGTGGCTAGTTTTGGAGAGCCTTTTATGCCAGCTTCAAAAGGTCATTCTGTTATTTTTGAAAATAAAACACAACATCTATACAAGCGAATTAACGTCAGTTTAGACGGCAAAAAGCTGTTAGGAGGTATTCTTATAGGTGACGCGACAGACTATAATATGTTGCATCAAGTTTACTTAAATGAAATGGCAATTCCAGAAGATGCAGCGCAATTAATTTTACCTGCAAGTGATGGAGATTCATCATTTGGAAGTGTTTTAGATTTACCAGACACAGCTCAAGTATGTTCTTGTGAAAGTTTATCTAAAGGTGAAATCTGTTGTTCAATCACAGACGATGGTTGCGATAATTTATCAGAAGTCATTTCAAAAACTAAAGCAACTACTGGATGTGGGGGTTGTAAACCTATGGTTGTAGACTTGGTGAACGAAACTTTAAAATCGCTTGGTAAAGAAGTGAAAGATACGATTTGCGAACATTTCAATTATAATAGACAAGAGCTTTACGATTTAGTAAAAATCAACAAAATAGCAGATTATGATGAAGCGTTAAATTTATTTGGTAATGGCCATGGCTGTGAAGTTTGTAAGCCCGTTTTTGCTTCAATTTTTGCAACAATTACGATGGAAACAGCGAATCGTCAACCAGGAATTCAAGATACAAACGATAGATTTTTAGCAAATATCCAAAGAAACGGAACCTATTCTGTAGTACCAAGAGTTCCTGGAGGAGAAATAACACCACAACAACTCATCGTTTTAGGTGAGGTTGCTAAAAAATACGATTTATATACTAAAATCACAGGGGGGCAACGTATCGATTTATTCGGAGCGCAGGTACATGAATTACCTTTAATTTGGAAAGATTTAATCGATGCTGGTTTTGAAAGTGGTCATGCCTATGGAAAATCGTTAAGAACTGTAAAAAGTTGTGTGGGTTCTACATGGTGTAGATATGGAATGCACGAGAGTGTAACTTTTGCGATTGATATCGAAAAAAGGTACAGAGGTTTGCGTTCGCCACACAAATTTAAAGGTGGAGTTTCGGGTTGTATTCGAGAATGTGCAGAAGCAAGAGGAAAGGATTTTGGACTAATTGCTGTTGAAGGTGGTTGGAATTTATATGTCTGTGGAAATGGTGGAGCTACACCAAAACATGCGGTTTTATTTGCAGAACAACTCGATGATGACACTGCTGTTAAATACTTAGACCGCTTTTTAATGTATTATATAAGAACTGCTGGTCCCTTAGTAAGAACAGCACCTTGGCTAGATAAATTAGAAGGTGGAATCGATTATTTAAGACAGGTTATTATCGAAGATTCATTAGGGATTGCTGAGGATTTAGAGAATGAAATGAAAGGTCTTATCGGTAAATATGAATGTGAATGGAAACAGGCTATTGAAAGCCCTGAAATCTTGAAGCGTTTCAAGCATTTTGTAAATTCTGATGATACTGATGAAAATATTGAATTTGTACCAATGCGAGGTCAAAAAATGCCAAAACCTTGGTAAAAACAATCTAAAAAAATAACAATGGAAAACATATTAGAACAATATAAATCGGTCTCTAATACTGATGTAAAAACTTGGTTTAAGGTTGGCGTAATTTCAGATTTCCCAGAAAATAGTGGTGCTTGTATAAAGTATAAAACGAAACAAATTGCTGTGTTTAATTTTACAAGAACTAGCAAATGGTATGCAAGTCAAAATCTGTGTCCTCATAAAATGGAAATGGTGCTATCTTTAGGAATGATTGGTAATAAAGAAGATGTGCCAAAAGTGGCTTGTCCTTTGCATAAAAAGAATTTTTCGTTAGAGGATGGCTCTAACTTAGCAGGGGAAGATTATAAAATCGCAGTATATCCTGTTAAAATTGAAAACGAAAATGTTTATATTGGCTTCAACGATTAAGAAATTTTACAATGAATCCAACAAATTTTGAAATTGCGATAGCATTAATTGATAAAAAAAATGCGGAAGATATTAATTCAATACATCTTCACGACGCTTTGTTTTCAAAAGAATTGTTGTATTCCAAACGCATGTCTCAAAAACTATTGCAGTTTAAAGGGGATGCCTCAGAAGAACTTCAAATAGCTGCAAGAGCGCAACATATTTGCCGTTGGAAAATTACTCGAAATGAATTTTCGATGGACAGAGTCGGCTATTTAAAGTGGAGAGAAACCTTAAAGCGAATGCATGCAGAAATCACTTCAGAAATATTAAAAGAAGTCGGTTACCCTGAAGATTTTATAAAAAGAGTGTCTTTTTTAATCAATAAAAAAATGATTAAAAAGGATGAAGAAAGTCAGGTGATTGAAGATGTTATTTGCCTCGTTTTTTTAGATTATTATTTTGAAGCGTTTTCAGAAAAACACGAAGAGGAAAAAATCATCACTATTCTTCAGAAAACTTGGAAAAAGATGTCGAATGAAGGTCATAAGTTTGCCTTAAATCTCAACTTTTCTGAAAAAAGTTTAACGTTAATTAAAAAAGCAATTGCTTAAAGATTTAAAATCAAATGGCTAATAAAAATGGGGCTTTAGATCAACGAACGTTTAAAAAATTAAGCCGTTTGTATATTATTGCGTTAAGCACAATAGCACTTTCTGTAATTGTTAGTCAGGTTTTAGTTCGTAATCATTTAAATAAACAACAAAGCGATTCTACAGTCATAAACGTTGCTGGTAGACAACGTATGTTGAGCCAAAAGCTTACCAAAGAAATTGTCTCACTTTCCGTTTATGCTGACCAAGAAAATAGAATTTCATTAAAAAATAATATTCAAAGTACACTCGATTTATGGGAGCTGTCTCATAATGCTTTGCAAAATGGAAATGATAGCTTAGGACTTCCAAATCAGAATAGTGTTGATATAAAAAATAAGTTCACAGCGATTAATCCTGTGTTTAATATTATTCAAAAATCATCAAAATCAATTCTTAAAAAGTTAAAAAATGACCCTTTAGTTTCTATTGATGATTTAGCATTAGACGTTAATAAAATAACCAACACAGAGAGTTCATTTTTAGTAATGATGGATGCTATTGTGAATCAGTATGATTTAGAAGCAGACGGAAAAGTGGCTTGGTTAAGACGCTTAGAATTGCTATTAATGGGTTTAACATTGCTAATTCTATTAGGTGAATTTTTATTCATCTTTTGGCCAACAGCAAAATCCGTTAAATCTACATTATCTAATTTGTTATCTGCGGAAAAGACAGCGAAGGAGATGGCTTTTAATGCTGATGAATTGAGTAAAGCTAAAGAAAAATCTATACGAGAGTTACGAGCTTTGAGCCAAGCCATTGATGAAACATTATTATTTGCAAGAATATCTCCAAATGGCGATGTCATTCATATAGGCAACAAGTTTTCGCGCTTGTTTAAATTTTCAAAATTCAACAAAGACGTTTTTATTTGGAATGTTTTGTCAACGAATGAAAAGGAACAATTACTAATCGAAGACTTAGTATATAAGTATAAAAAAACAGGTTGGCAAGGCGAAGTAAAAGCGACTATAAAAGGCAGCATAAATGTTTGGTTAGAAATGTCAATTGTGCCTTACAGACCTACAGAGGATAAATCCGAATTGTTGATTATAGCTTCAGAAATTACGGCTAAAAAAGAAGGGCAAATAGAAATTGAACGCTTAACTCAAGAAAGTTTTGAGGAAAAAATGAGTCAGCAAAAAATAATTTCTAGCAAGATTATTGAGAATCAAGAAAAGGAACAAAACAGAATTGCAAAAGATGTCCATGATGGTATTGGGCAGATGCTTACAGGGTTAAAGTATAATTTAGAAAGCATCAATGCGACTGATGTTGAAAAAACAACGGCTAAAGTAGAACACCTTAAGGAGTTAACATCTAGTATTATAAAAGGGGTAAGGACAGCGACTTTTAATTTAACTCCTCCAGAATTATCTGATCATGGTATAGTGCCTGCAATTTCTAAATTAACCCAAGAACTCGGGAAGTTAACAGGAAAAGAAATTCTGTTTTTCAATAAAACGGATTATAACCAGCGATTAGATTCTCTTGTAGAAATTAATATATATAGAATCATTCAGGAGGCTATAAATAACGCGATTAAATATGCGGTTTCTTCACATATTTTAGTGTCGCTTTCTCACAGTAAAAATATACTTAGCATTGTTGTAGATGATGATGGTAAAGGTTTTGATCCCTCTAAAGTAAAGAAGGTTAAAAATGGTGATGGTGGCATGGGAATGACGTTTATGAAAGAGCGCATTAAATATATAGATGGTCGTTTATTTTTAAATTCTCAAATAGGAAAAGGGACACGAGTTACTCTAAATATTCCTATATAATAATGAACGCGTTTAAAGTCGCTTTTTAATATTATTAGTGTAAAATATATGACAAAAAAATTTAAACATATAAGAGAATCTCAGATCACCATTACTGAGTTAATGTTACCATCTAATTCAAACTTTAGTGGCAAGATTCATGGAGGTTATATTTTAAACTTAATGGATCAAATTGCTTTTGCTTGCGCTTCCAAACATTCAGGGAATTATTGCGTAACGGCTTCTGTAAATAAGGTTGATTTTTTAAATCCAATAGAAGTTGGTGAGTTACTGACCTTGAAAGCCTCAGTTAATTTTACTGGAAGAACGTCTATGGTCGTTGGGGTACGTGTAGAATCTGAAAATATTAGAACAGGAGAAACAAAGCACTGTAACTCCTCTTATTTTACAATGGTTGCAAAAGATGATGATGAAAAAAGCACACCAGTTCCCGGAATTATTTTAACAAATAGTCACGAAGTTAGGCGTTTTGCAAGAAGTATTACAAGACAAAAAGAAGGTAGAAATAGAGTGTCTAGATTTAGCGGTAAAATTTTTAAAACTAACGATTATTTAGATTTACTTAAAGATAGTAACTCTAAAATTGATCTCCGTTAAATAATATAATGGTTTAAAAGTAATTTTCAACTACGTAGTTTTACTTAAAAAAAACTATTTTTGTACGTATAAATTATTTGTAATTATGATAAATGTAGTTTTGGCTGACGACCATGTTTTGGTAAGAGACGGCATAAAAGCCCTTTTGGAAGATCAAACAGGAATAAATGTTACAGATGAAGCTTCTAATGGAAAAGAGGCTTTAGCTGTCATAGCTAATAACAAACCACACGTTTTAATTGTAGATATCCGTATGCCAGAAATGAATGGGATAGAGGTTGTTGCAGAGATTAATAAGCACCATAAAGATGTGAGAACCTTAGTGCTTTCTATGCACGATTCTGAAGAGTATGTCGTAAAATCTATTCAAGCTGGTGCTGATGGTTATTTACTAAAAGGAGCGAGTAAAGAAGAATTTCTAAAAGCTGTAAATAAAGTGGCTTCGGGTGGAAAATATTTTACAGGTGATGTGTCGTCTATTATAATGAATAACTTTGTAAATGGTAATACTACTGAAGCCAAAGAACCGCAAAATGAAACAAAAACTCTTCCTTTTAAGCTAACCAAAAGAGAAAAACAAATATTAGTTTTAGTTTTAGAGCTAAAGAATAATAAAGATATTGCTGAAGAACTACAAATCAGTAAACGTACAACCGAAGTACATCGCTTTAATCTAATGAAAAAAATGGAAGCTAAAAATCTTCAAGAATTAACTAGTAAAGCTCAAGAATACCAATTGGTGTAACTAATGATAGGTTTGTCCCCTTGAAAGGACTTAAGAGGTGTTTTTAAATTCTGATAATTTATAGCCTTGTTTTTAACAAATTCTTAAAATTGCCATAATACAATTCGTAATCTACTAATAATTATTTAATACGTAATTTTTAACACAATAACTAAGTATAAATACTTAGTTTTGCTTTTAAAACCATGTATTATGATAAGTTCAACAGAAGAAGAACAGGAAGAAGTACGAGAACTAATTACTTTAAAAGAAAAAAAAGGTTGTTTTTTATTAAGTAATTCTGAATAACGAAATCGACTATTTTAACTATCTTTTTTTATGGATTTGAAAATACAACACGCTCTTTTTTAGGGCATTCAAAAAAATAAAATCAAACTTGGTTTTGTGAGATTTTAACGCCATATTTAATAGGATTTCTTTTAGAAATTGCTGTAAAAAAATAAAGCATAGCTGTAGTTACAGTTTCTTTTTCTATTGAAGTAGAAAGTAAAAAAGATTGTTTTATTGCAGTTATTTCAAAAGCGAAAAGGTATAATATAAAACCTTGCTCTAAATGATTAAAAATGAAATAAAAACAACCTGTTCATATTGTGGAGTAGGTTGTGGTATTATAGTAAAAAAGGACGCAAACAACACTATTTCTGTTGAAGGTGATTCAGAGCACCCTGTAAACAAAGGTATGTTGTGTTCTAAAGGAATGAATTTGCATTATGTTGCTAATGATACTTCAGATAGAATTCTATATCCAGAAATGCGTTGGAGTCGTTCTCATCCACGTGAACGCGTCAGTTGGGATACCGCTTTAAATCGAGCTGCAAGCGTTTTTAAATCCATCATAAAAAAACACGGTCCAGATGCTGTAGCATTTTATGTTTCGGGTCAAAGTTTAACAGAAGAATACTACATCGCTAATAAGTTAACCAAAGGTTTTTTAGGGACAAATAACATAGATACCAATTCGCGTTTATGCATGAGTTCTGCAGTGGTTGGTTATAAAAAAACATTTGGAGAAGACAGTGTACCAGTTTCATATGAGGATATAGAGTTAGCAGATTGTTTTTTAATTACAGGCGCAAATCCTGCTTGGTGTCACCCTATTTTATTTAGGCGCATAGAAAAACATAAAGAGGAAAACCCAGACGTACAAATTATTGTTATCGATCCTCGCAAAACAGATTCTGCAAACTTTGCAGACTTACACTTACAATTAACACCAGGAACTGATATTGTTCTCTACAACGCCATTGGTAGGTGTTTGTATAAGATGGGGCTTATTGATGATGACTTTATTAAAAATCATACTGACGGCTTTGGCGATTATAAAAAGTTAATTTTTAATACGTCACTAAGGAAAGCTTCAAATTTATGTGGAGTTTCTGAGAAAGAGATCAAAAAAGCAGCAAGAATCATTGGCTTGTCTAAAGGATTCATCAGCATGTGGGCAATGGGTTTAAATCAAAGTGTTATTGGTACAGATAAGAATACAGCGCTTTTGAACCTGTCATTAATTACAGGTCAAGTCGGTAAGCCAGGTTCTGGCCCTTTTTCCTTAACAGGTCAGCCCAATGCCATGGGAGGCAGAGAAGTTGGAGGAATGGCGAATTTGCTAGCAGTTCATAAAGATTTACAAAACGAAGAGCACAGAAGAGAAGTTGCACAATTTTGGGGAGTTGATAAAATATCTGCGAAACCAGGATTAACAGCTACAGAAATGTTTGACGCTTTAGAAAGCGGAAAACTAAAAGCCGTTTGGATTGCGTGCACAAATCCTTTAGTGAGTTTGCCAAACTCCCACAAAATAGAAAAGGCAATGGCAAATTCTAAGTTTGTTGTGGTACAAGAAATCTCTCATAAATCGGACACTATAAATTATGCAGATTTGGTATTGCCAGCAGCTGCTTGGTTAGAGAAAGAGGGTACAATGACAAATTCTGAACGTAGAATTTCATATTTACCAAAAGAGCTTGATGCACCAGGAGAAGCTCGACCAGATGTAGAAATCTTTTGTGATTTTGCTCAAAGAATGGATTTTAGAGGTTTTAATTATAATAGTGCTGAAGAAATTTATGACGAATATGCGTCCATGACTAAAGGCACCAACATTGATGTTTCTTTTTTAAATTATGATCGCTTAAAAACTGAAGGTACGTTTCAATGGCCTGTAAATGAATATCGTCACTCAGGAACCTCTAGACTTTTTGAAGATAAAAAATTCTATACACCATCTCAAAAAGCGCAATTCAATTTACCTAGTACTATTGAGAATACTTCTGTTAAACCAGATGAAAACTTTCCGTTGATTTTAACTACAGGTCGCGTGAGAGATCAGTGGCATACTATGACCAAAACAGGAAAAGTGTCTAGATTAAAAACACATTATCCAAAGCCAGTTTTAGAAATTAACCCTGTCGATGCATATTTAAATAAAGTTACTGAGGGTGGCATTGCGGAAATTAAGAGTAAAAATGGTGTTGTAAGATTGCGAACAAAAGTTACAGAGAATGTAAAAAAAGGGGTCGTGTTTTTACCAATGCATTGGGGAAAAGTATTGCAGAGTAATTTAAACAGGGCAAACAACTTAACCAATACACATGTTGATCCTGTCTCTAAGGAACCTGATTTTAAGTTTACCGCAGTATCGGTTTCAAAATATAAAAAGCCCAAAGAGAAAATAGTAATTGCAGGAGCTGGAGCTGCAGCTTTTCGATTTTTACAGAACTATAGAGATAATAATGAGGTTGATGAAATCCATGTGTTTTCAAAAGAATCTAACCTATTCTATAATCGTGTTTTATTACCAGAATATATTACTGAAGAATTGTCTTGGGAACAGTTATTAAAGATTAATAACGCTGAATTAAAAAAGCTGGACATAAAAATTCATCCTGAAACCATTATAGATGGAATTGATAAAGAAAATAAGATCGTAACAGATTCTAATGGAGAAACTCACACTTTTGATAAACTAATTTTAGCCACAGGAAGTCGTCCATTTATTCCAAAAGATGTTCAAATAGATTTACCAGGTCGTTTTACAATGCGAAACAAGATTGATGCAGATCGCTTCAAAACATATTTAGACAATACTGGTTTGCCTCCAGAAGAACAACATGTAGTTATTGTTGGTGGTGGTTTGTTAGGTTTAGAATTGGCAGCATCAATGAAGCACAAAAATGTAAAAATTACCATTGTGCAAAGAGCGTCTCGTTTAATGGAACGCCAATTAGATAAGATTTCTAGTAAATTATTGTCTTTAGATGTTCAAGAAAGAGGTATCCAAGTTTATTTTGATAATGAAGTGAGTACCGTTTTTGATGATGAAGATACAGGTGAATTAAACATTACTTTAAAAAGTGGAAAATATATTACCGCCAACGCTATCGTATATGCCATTGGTACCAGGCCTAATATAGAAATTGCTAAAAATAGTGGTATTATTTGTGGTCGAGGAGTTAAAGTAAATCAGCATTTGCAATCCTCGCATCCAGATATTTTTGCCATTGGTGAAATTGCAGAGTTTGAAAATAAGTTATTTGGTATTACATCTGCTGCAGAAGAGCAAGCAGGTATTTTAGCCAACTTTATTGCTGGTGATATTAGTGAAGCCTATAAGGGTTCTGTATTGATGAACATTCTAAAATTTAACGACTTAAACCTGTGTAGTATTGGCGAAATTTCAGTACCAGATAACGATCCAAGTTATGAGGAAATTATTTTCACAGATATTTCTAAACGTTATTATAAAAAATGTATTGTAAAAGATGATTTGTTAATTGGTGCTGTTTTGGTAGGTGACAAGAATGAGTTTGCAGAATTTAAAACATTGATAGAAAGTAAGATTGAAATGTCAGATAAACGAGACACCTTGTTGAGAGGATCTTCTAATGATAAACCAATTTTAGGTAAACTAATTTGTTCGTGTAGCCAAGTTGGTTCTGGAAACGTAGAAGAGGCAATTGCTAAAGGCTGTACAAATTTCACAGAGCTTTGCAATACAACTGGTGCAGGTTTAGGGTGTGGAAGTTGTAAAACGGAAGTAAGAGAAATACTTAATAACGCTAAAGTACGAGTATGAGAACGCAGTTAAATAGATTAATAGTAAAAGGCGGTGTTTTGTCACCTGGAGAACTGCAATACATTTGCGAATCTGTAGAAAGCTTGGGGGTTAAAACTATTTCTTTTGGATCTAGACAAGATATTATTTTACCAAAAAAGATAAATCAAGAGGATCTTATGCAATTTGATAAGCTTAAAATTGTTGAGGCTGACGAAACTGGTGTTGAAAATATTGTATCCTCATATTTATGTGCAGATATTTTTCCTAATACCTCTTGGTTAACTGGAGATCGCTATTTATACCTTTTAGAGCAGTTTAGTGCTAAATCGAAATTAAAAATAAATTTAGTAGATCCGAAACAACGTTTGGTGCCTTTGTTTACAGGAAATGTAAATTTTATAGCTTCAGAACACGAAGATTATTGGTATTTGTACATAAGACTACCCGATTGGAAACAGGCCAAAATGTATCCTGCATTAATTTACAGTTGGGATTTAGATAAAGTTGAAACTGCTATTGAATCTATTCTTCAGGAAGAACCAGAAACTATAGAAACTATTTTTGAGTTAGTAAGCGATACAGTTGATACCAATAACAGAACAGTAGACAAACCGTTAGAAGTCCCTTTTTATCCTTTCCCGTATTTTGAAGGTATGAATAGAATTGGTAGTGATAAATACTGGTTAGGGTTGTATTGGAGAAACAATAAATACGATATTTCTTTTTTAAAAGAGATGTGTGAGCTTTGCTCTGTAAATAAAATTGGTAAAATATCAATCACACCATGGAAGTCATTTATAGTAAAAGGGATTCCGAGAGAATCTAAATTAGTTTGGGAGAAGTTTTTGGGGAAAAGAGGAATCAATGTACGTCATTCTATGTTAGAGTTGAATTGGCATATTCCAGTTGCTAATAAAGAAGCTCTTAGTCTTAAAAAATATTTAGTTAATAATTTTGATCAAAATGATATTAGTACCTATGGTCTGACTTTCGGAATTACAGATTACAGTATAACTGCTCATTATTTTACATCCATTGTAGTTGAAAAAAACAAACAACCAGAAATTAATGGTAATTTTCAAATAAGAGATACATATAACCTTTTGTATGCTCAAAACTTTGATCCAAATACTAGAAAATACATTATGCATGTTCAAGATTTGGATAAAGTAGAATTACCTGGTTTGTTGATGGAATTAAGTCAATTGTATTTTGACCAGTTAGGAAGTGAAAAAGAAGTTGAAAAGTTAGTTGAAGTAAAAAAAGAAAGTATAGAATTAGAAGTTTATCAATGTCAAGATTGTTTGACAATCTATGATGAAGCTTTTGGAGATGTTACTCAAAATATTCCTCAAGAAACGGTATTTAGCGAATTACCCGAAAGTTATAAATGTTCGCTTTGTGAAGCCCCAAAAAGTAGTTTTCAAAAAGTAGTTTTAGTAAAATAATTAGAAAAAATAATGACCTTAAATTCAAACATAGCGGGAAAAAAGTCAAGCAAAAAAGTCATAGATTTTTCTTGTGTTTCTTGTAGTAATGCTAAATGTTTGATTAAAAATAATTTAAACACGTTAACAAATTCCGTTTTTGTAGAAAACAAAAAAACCTTAAAATGTAAAAAAGGACAGCAATTTATAATTGAAGGTGCGCCAGTAAACGGCTTGTTTTTTATTTTAAAAGGTGCTGTAAAAGTGTTTAGAACAGGTATTAATGGTCGTGAACAAATTGTGCGTTTTGCAAAAGATGGTGAAATAATTGGTCATAGAGGTTTTGGCACAGAAGAGTATTATTCTATTGGTGCAATTGCATTACAAGATGCCGTTTTATGTTATTTTTCTAAAGATGATTTACAGAAGGGCCTGTTAGAAAATCCAAAATTTGGATATGATATGATGTTATTCTACGCTAACGAATTGAACCGAAGTGAATCTAAAGTCAAATCAATATCACAGATGACAGTTCGAGAACGCGTCATAGATACCTTGTTATACATTCATAGAAAATTCGGAGAATTAAACGATTTTTTAAACTTGCCATTAAGTAGAAAAGAATATGCTGACTATGCTGGCACAAGAGAGGAGCAGGTTATTAGAGTATTCTCAACACTAAAAAAAGAAGGCTTAATTACTGCAAAAGGTAAAAAAATTGGTATCGTAAACGTGAATTTTCTCAAAAAAGAAATAGACGAGCATAATTATTTCTTAGACCTATAGGTTTTATCTTTTCCTGCAAAAAAAATGTTTCTTTCCTGTTTTTGAAAAATGTAAGAAAACGGCAGCAGCATATTAAAAAATTACGTAATTCTTATGAATTTACTTAGATATAAGTAAGTGTACGTATTTTACTTTTAATAATTTAACTATCATGTATTCAGTATTTTATAAATTATACCTGTGTAAACGCAGGTTTTTTTATGAGTAAAAAAGAGGTTTTTATATGTGTCTTGTCATAAGCTAGAATAATAACTACTTATATATTTGTCAAAAAATAAGTATTAATACGTAGATTACTAAAACTTACAAGAAATGAATTCTCTATTAAAAAAATCAACTTACATTCTAGCTACAGCAGCATTACTGTTTGCTTGTGGTAGCAAAGAAAGTAAAAAAGAAACAACAACTACAGAAGTAAAAACGTCAAAAACTAAAACTCTAGACATTGAAAAACCACAACTAACGTTTGGTTTTATCAAATTAACAGATATGGCGCCTTTAGCCATTGCTAAAGAAAAGGGATTCTTTGAAGATGAAGGTCTATTCGTTTCAGTTGAAGCACAATCTAACTGGAAAAATGTTTTAGACAGAGTTATCGATGGTCAATTAGATGGTTCGCACATGTTAGCTGGTCAACCAATTGCTGCAGGTGCAGGTTTTGGTCGTCAGGCTAAATTAGTGACACCATTTTCTATGGATTTAAACGGAAACGGAATTACAGTTTCTAACGATGTGTGGTCTAAAATGAAACCAAACGTGCCAAAAGGTGCAGATGGAAAGCCAATTCATCCTATTAAAGCAGAAGCGTTGAAGCCAGTAATTACAGAATATAAAAATTCTGGTAAAGCCTTTAAAATGGGGATGGTATTTCCTGTTTCTACTCATAATTACGAAATAAGATATTGGTTAGCTGCTGCAGGAATTCATCCAGGAATGTACACCAAAGAAAATGTACAAGGACAAATAGACGCAGAAGTTTTATTATCAGTAACACCACCACCACAAATGCCAGCAACTTTAGAAGCAGGTACTATTTATGGCTATTGCGTTGGTGAACCTTGGAATCAGCAGGCCGTTTTTAAAGGTATTGGAGTTCCTGTAGTTACAAATTATGACATTTGGAAAAACAACCCAGAAAAAGTATTTGTAATGACAGAGAAGTTTATTGAAGATAATCCAAATACAGCTATTGCAGTAACTAAAGCATTAATTAGAGCTGGTAAATGGTTAGATGAACCGAGCAATAGAAAAGAAGCTGTTGAAATTTTATCAATGTCCCAATATGTTGGTGCGCCAGTAGAGGTATTAGCAAACTCTATGACAGGTACTTTTGAGTTCGAAAAAGGAGACAAGCGAGATATGCCAGATTTCAATGTATTCTACAAATACAATGCTACGTATCCATTTTATTCGGATGGAATTTGGTTCTTAACACAAATGAGACGTTGGGGACAAATACCTGATGCAAAACCAGCAGATTGGTATGCATCTACAATAAAAGATATATACAGACCAGACATCTGGAAAAAAGCAGCAGCACTTTTAGTTGAAGAAGGAAACATTCCTGCATCAGATATACCAACAACAGATGGTTACAAGCCAGCTACAGCAGATTTTATTGACGGAACTACTTACGATGCTAAAGACCCTTTAGGCTATATCAATAGTTTCAAAATAGGAAACAAGGATAAAAAATAATATTGTTTAGAAGAGACCTCACAGGTTTCAAAAATCTGTGAGGCTTCAAAACAGCTACGCTTTAAAAAATAAATAACACCAAGACATGAAAGCAAGTTTAACACTAAATAAAGTCTCTAATTTTTTAGGATTAGGATTATTTACAACATTAAAAGACCTCTTTACTAATAAGCTAGAAAAAGAAGATTTTAAAAACTTTTTAAGAAAGACTATTGTACCACTTGCTTCCATTTTATTATTCCTAGGTTTGTGGAATTCAGGTGCAAAAGCATTATATAATACTGAAGCTGATTTTAAAATTGAAAAAGCATTGCAAAATCAGGGTCAAGCTGCAGCAGATGCTTTGCAAGTTTGTATTGCTTCTGGCGAATCAAGTTGTCAGCCAAACACACTGCCATCGCCATCACAAGTATGGAACTCTTTTCAATCTTTATTAAGAGACCACAATATCATTAACGCAGATAAAGCAGCGTTTGCAAAAAAAACGGCAGCATTAAATAAAACGCGAATTGCTGAAGGAAAAGATGCTATTGTTTATACAGGAAGACCCTCTTTTGTAGACCAAATATTTAGAAGCTTAAAAACAGTATTTGCTGGTTTCTTATTAGCCTTATTTATTGCTGTTCCTATAGGGATCTTTATAGGATTGAGTCCTACTTTAAAGAGTGCTTTTAACTGGTTCATTCAAATTTTTAAACCAGTATCGCCCGTAGTTTGGTATTTATTGGTTTTTATGATTGTAAAAACTGTTTTAATTGGTTCTGCAGACGATAGCTCATTTACTATTTCATTTATCAGTGTTGGTTTATGCTCAATGTGGGCAACCTTAGTAAATACAGCAATGGGAGTTTCTACGGTTGATAAAGATTATATAAACGTTGCGAAAGTATTGAAATTAGGAGCGTTTCAAAAGATATTTAAGGTGGTGTTACCATCGTCTTTACCATTAATTTTTACTGGTTTAAAAATAACATTATCAGTAGCTTGGATGGTTTTAATTGCGATAGAATTATTAGCACAAAGTCCTGGTTTAGGTCTCTTTGTTTGGGAAGAATTTCAGAATGGAGCAAACGACTCAAACGCAAAAATTATAGTAGCCATGTTTGTGATTGGTATTATTGGATTTTTATTAGACCGATTAATGTTAATGATACAGAACTGGGTGTCATTTGATAAAACAGATGCGATATAACAAATCAATAGTTAAACAATAAAGAAATGGCATATTTAGAACTAAATAATATTTGTAAAACCTACGGTCAGGGCGATAATGAATCTCAAGTGTTATCTAATATTAATTTAACAATTGAAGAAGGAGAATTTGTTGCCATTGTTGGCTTTACAGGAAGTGGGAAAACAACATTGGTTAATTTAATTAATGGTTTGTTAGAGCCTACGAGTGGAGAAGTTCTTTTTAAAGGTAATCCCGTTTCTGGCACAAGCCATGAGCGCGGCGTAATTTTTCAAAACTACTCTTTATTACCCTGGTTAACCGTTGAGCAAAACGTATTAATGGCTGTTAAAGAAGCTTTTCCAAAACGTGAAAAGGCGGTTTGGAAACGTAAAGCAGCCTACTATATTGAGATGGTAAACTTAACGCCTGCGACCAATAAATTACCTAAAGAATTGTCAGGAGGAATGCGTCAACGTGTTGCTGTGGCTCGCGCATTGGCAATGAAACCAGACATGATTATTATGGACGAACCTTTAGGTGCCCTAGATGCATTAACACGAGGAAATCTTCAAGACCAAATCTTAAATATTTGGGGAAAGGATAAAAGAACAGCATTGTTAATTACCAATGATGTGGATGAAGGTATTTATATGGCAGATAGAATTATTCCGTTACGTCCAGGTCCAAATGCAACGTTAGGTCCGGAATTTAAAATTGATTTGGAGCGTCCAAGAGATAAAACCGAATTGAACGATAATGCCAGTTTTAAGAAAACGAGAAATGCGATTATTGAGTATTTAATGGATATTGGACACGAACGAAAATCTGAAGCAAAAGAACAATTTATACTTCCAGATTTAGCACCAAAAGATTTTGTTAATCAATTTAGATAAGAAAAAAGATGAGCATTATAACAGAAAACACAAGTACGAAAAGTGTATTAGATAACGGCCTTTTTCCGTCTAATGAAGTGATGTTGGATTTAAAAAATCTAAAGAAAGTGTATCCAACACCAAAAGGAGATTACGTAGTTCTTGAAGATTTAAATCTTCAAATTCGCAAAGAAGAGTTTGTAACTATAATTGGTCATTCTGGTTGCGGAAAGACAACAATGCTCTCTATGATTGCAGGTTTAAATCCTATTTCTGGAGGAAATATTGCGGTTTTAGGAAAACATATAAAAGGACCAGGGCCAGATAGAGGTGTTATTTTTCAGTCGCCAAGTTTAATGCCGTGGATGACATCTTTACAAAATGTATTATTAGGTGTAGATCAGGTTTTCCCTCATGCTAGTAAATCTCAAAGAAATGATATTGCTAAATACTATTTACAAAAAGTAGGTTTAGAAGACGCTTTCAATAAAAAAGCAAGCGAATTATCTCAAGGTATGCAACAACGTGTTGGTATTGCCAGAGCATTTGCCATTAAACCAAAAGTGTTGTTATTAGATGAACCTTTTGGAATGTTAGATTCTTTAACGCGGGGAGAATTGCAAGACATCTTAATTGAAATCTGGAATAAAGAAAAAATCACAGCTGTAATGATCACGCACGATGTTGATGAAGCTATTTTTTTAGCAGACCGTGTGGTGATGATGACGAGTGGTCCAAGAGCAAAAATAGGAGATGTTCTTAATATTAATTTTGAAAGACCCAGAACCAGAAAAGCAGTTCTAGAACATGATGATTATTATAAATATAGAAAGCATTTAATAGACTTTTTAGAACACTAAATAAAAAAACAAGGCTTTTGAAAAGTTGAATTTTCACTAGCACAGAAAAAGTACAACCTAAAAATAATTAATAAATGAAACGTAAAAATTCAAATAGTAATTTAAATTTAAAAACAAGAACAATGAAAAAACAATATATTTTAATAGGCTTTATGGCATTGATTGCTCAATTTACACAAGCACAGTTTAGTTTAGATGGTGAATTTAGACCCCGTACAGAATATCGAAATGGATTTGGAAGTATAATCCCAGAAGATACAGACGCTGGTTATGGTATTTCAACAAGGTTAAGGTTAAATGCAGGTTTTAAAACTGAAGGTTATAACTTTTATGTAAGCCTTCAAGACGTTATGGTTTGGGGTGAAAACAGACAACTTTTACCTTATGATCAAAACAATTCGTTCTCTGTTTTTCAAGCATGGGCAGATATTAAATTAGGAGAAGGTTTTTCTACTAAAATTGGTCGCCAAGTATTATCTTATGATGACCAAAGAATTTTAGGAGGATTGGATTGGGCACAACAAGGTCGTAATCATGATGCTGCACTTTTAAAATATGCTAAAGATGGTTTAAAATTAGATGTTGCTTTAGCTTTTAATCAAGACTATAGTAATCCAACAGGTTTTGTTTCTACAGGAACATCTTATGATACAAAAGGCTTTTTCTCATATAAAACCATGCAAATGTTACATTTAAGTAAAAAATGGGATAAATTCTCTGGAAGCTTATTAGTAATGAACAATGGTTTTCAGGAATACGAAGATGATGGAGTAACAGCAGATGGAACAAGTTCTTTACAGACTATTGGTACACACTTAAAATATAAGGCTGGTAAATTTGGTTTAGCTGCCAATGTATATTTACAAACAGGGCAGAGACAAGGTGAAGTAGATATTAAAGGTGCACATTTATTAAGCTTAGATCTAACGCATAAAACTTCATCTAAAGTGACATTAGGAGCTGGTCTAGAAATTATTAGTGGTAATGATGGTGACGCAGGTGAAACAGGAGCATTTTTCCCATTATACGGAACAAACCACAAATTTAACGGATTTATGGACTATTTCTATGTAGGGAATCATGCAAACTCTATTGGTTTAGTAGATATACATGCAAGTGCAAACTTTAAATTAGGTAAAAAATCTAGTCTTTTAGTAAAAACTTTGAACTTTAGTGGAGAACAGGAGTTGGCTAGTGGAGAAAAATCTTTGGGAACTGAGATTGATTTAGTTTTTAAGCAACAGTTTAAAGGTTACGCTTTAGTTCTTGGATATTCTCAAATGTTTGCAAGCGATGGCATGTATGAGTTAAAAGGAATTACTGAAGATTTGGCAGCAGGAAGCCAGAATTGGGCTTGGGCAATGCTAGTCATTAAACCTAAGTTTTTGAACGGTACAAATTAAAAGTTATTAAATGATAGTAGCAGTTTGGCTAGTTCAGTTTATGTGTTAATAATTGTAACTGTTATTATTTGAAATCCCTCTTTTTGAGGGATTTTTTATTTTTTAATTGATTTTGAAATAGCTGTTTTGAATCAACCACCAATAGTAATCATACTTCTGTTTTTGTTGTGTAATTTTGGTTCTTGAAGTTTTTCAAGAGTATCCATTCCTCCTCGAATTTTAAACTTCGCTTTGACGGCTTTCTCAATAACAGGTTCAATAGAGTTTCCTTGGCGTAATGTGGTTAGTAAATCTGATTCTGTAGCAGAGAATAAGCAATTTTTTATTTTCCCATTTGCAGTTAAACGCAACCTGTTGCAAGAATCACAAAAAGGATTGGTAACAGAGCTTATAATTCCAAAACTACCTTGATAACCTTCTATTTTGTAGTTTTTGGTTGTGTCGTTTTTAGCATCTGTTAAACGTATAATTTCGTTGTTGTTAAATGCATCATGCACATAGTCCATGATTTCTTTATACGACACCATTTTATTTTTATCCCATTTGTTACCATCAAAGGGCATAAACTCAATAAACCGAATTGAGATTGGTAAGTTTTTCGTTAGTTTAATAAAATTGATAATTTCATTATCGTTAAAATCTTTCATTAAAACAACATTTACTTTTACTTCAAAGTTTTCTTTTACAAGCAGAAGTAAATTAGTATATACCTTCTGAAACTGATCTCTAAGTGTGATTTCTTTAAACTTTTCTCGCTCTAAAGAATCTAAGCTTATATTAATTTTATTAACGTTATTCGCCTTTAAAACAGCAATGTGCTTGTCAATAATAACAGCGTTAGATGTTATAGAAAGTGTTACATCTAGAGACGCTAGTTTTTCTAAAATTACAGGAATATCTTTTCGTATTAATGGCTCGCCACCTGTGAGTCTAATTTTTGTAACACCATGTTTTACAAAGGTTTTTGCAATGTTGTAAATCTCATCGCCTGTCATTAAATGACTTTTTGGTGATAGTTTTACGCCTTCTGCTGGCATACAATAGGAACAACGTAAATTACAACGCTCAATAAGTGAAATACGTAAATACGCATGATCTCTACCAAAATTATCCTGTAAAATAGATGTTGACTTTGCTAAGGTGTTAGTCATGTCTTGCACCTTTTAATATTTTAAATACATGTAATGCTGCTGGGAAAATTGCATCCATAGATTCTTTTGCACCATTTGTTGAGCCGGGTAAAGCTAAAACTAAAGTGTTTTTTATAGTTCCTGCAACGCTTCTAGATAACATGGAATAAGGCATTCTATCTTGGCCATAATTACGAATTGCTTCTTCAATACCTGGAATTCTTCGATCAAGTAAAGGTAAAAGTGCCTCTGGCGTAGTATCTCTTACAGAAAGTCCTGTTCCACCAGTAAAAACAATTAAATCTACTTTGTTGTTTTGGTGTTTTAATGCTTGTTCTTGAATGTTTTCTACTTCATCTGGAATAACAGTATAATCTACTATTTTTACATTACAATCTTCTAGTTTTTTTATAATGGCTTTGCCTGCTTTATCTTCTTTATGTCCTGCAGAAATAGTATCTGAACATACAATTACAGCGGCAGTTAGATCCTTTCTAAAACGATCTTTATAGTCCGATTTCCCCCCTTTTTTCTCTAAGAGTTTTATGGCATGTATTTCGATGCCTTTATCAATCGGTTTTAGCATATCGTACATGTTTAATGCAACAACACTTGCGCCATGCATAGCTTCTACTTCAACTCCAGTTTTGTAAATGGTTTTTACAGTAAAGAATACTTTAATTTCAAGGTCGTTTATTTCGTATTCAACTCCTGTAAATTCAATTGGAAGCGGATGACAATCTGGTAGAATGTAAGGTGTCTTTTTTACGCCAAGCAAACCTGCAGCTTTGCTCATTGCAAATACATTTCCTTTTGGGACTGTATTTTCTTCAATCGCCGTGATAGTTTCTGGCTTACTAACTTTAACAATAGCTTGTGCAATAGCAGTTCGTAATGTTGTGTTTTTATGAGTGATGTCTACCATTTTACTTATTTGTTTTCCATTGATGTGTGTCGTCTTCAAAAATCTCTTTTCCAAAAACAGGAACGTGCGCTTTTATTTCTTCAACAATATATTCAATAGCCTTAAAAACTATTTTTCGTCTTGGTGAAGATGCAAAAACAAACAGGCAGATTTCGCCAGCTTTGACGGTTCCTAAACTGTGGTAAATATGCATACATGTTAAGTCGAACTTCTTAAAAGTTGCTTCTCTAATAGCATCAAATTTTTCATTAGCCATATCTTCGTAAGCTGTATATTCTATAGCTACAACTGTTTTGTTTTCTATGACATCTGCCCTTACTTGACCAAGAAAAATATTATGAGCTCCAATTGTGGTTTTAGATTGGTGTTTCTGAATAGAGTTTCCAATAAATTCTGAAGTTATAGCACCTTCTTTAAATACGTTTTTAATTTTTTTATCTTTCATAATTGATGTTTTCTAAATGTTTTTTTATTTCAGAACTTGTTTCTTTTATAGAAAAACAGTTATTTATCTTTAATTGTTTTAAAATGGAAACCGCTTGTTTACTTCGTTTTCCAGATTGACAAAAAAGAATGAGTCCTTTATTAGTGTCTAATTTTTCTAAATTATTTTCTAAATCGTTCAATGGAATTGAAGTGATTGTAATGTGTTCTATTTTGGGTAATTCTGAAGTTTCCCTAACATCAATAAACTGAATGTTCTCTTTTTTTAAAGCCTCTTCAATTGAAATTTGAGTGGTTTCAGAATTGCAACTGAAACTCATTGTCTTGGTTTCAAAAGCATGTTTTTCATTTAAGATTTTATTAATCTCTTCTTCAGATTTATTAATTTTTATTACTGAAGTTTGGAAATTAAGCGCATTATATATAAGTAGTTTTCCAGAAAGGATATTTCCTATTTCTAAAATTATTTTTAAAACCTCATTCGCTTGCATGCTCCCAATAATTCCAGGTAAAACGCCTAAAACACCAAGGTCTTCGCAATGACCAGATTGTTCTTTTTCTTGTTGATTAGAAAACAAACATCTGTAACTAGGTCCAGCTTTATAATTAAAAACGGAGACTTGTCCTTCAAATTTATAAATAGCACCAAAAACCACAGGTTTGTTGGTGATAATTGCTGCGTCGTTTATAAGGTAACGTGTTTCGAAATTGTCCGTTCCATCTACAATAATATCATAGTTTTTAAATAGAGAAAGCGAGTTTTGATGTGTCAGTTTTTTAGGATAAGCTGTTATTGAAATCGTATTATTTAAATCTTGTAAACGTGTTTTTGCAGCTTCCGCCTTATTCAAACCAATAGAAGCAGAACCAAATAATACTTGACGTTGCAGGTTAGAAAGTTCTATAGTGTCAAAATCTACAATGCCAATGTTGCCAACTCCTGCAGCAGCTAAATATTGTAAAATTGGGCAGCCCAAACCACCAGCTCCAATAACTAAAACTTTAGCGTTTAAAAGTTTGTTTTGTCCTGCTTGTCCAATTTCGGATAATGCGATATGTCTACTGTATCTATTCATGTTAATTATCCACCAGCAAAAGGTGGTAAAAGTGCTAGTTCGTTTCCTGTAATTAATGCGTCTTGCGTAACCAGTTCCTGGTTTTGTGCAACTTGAAAATCTTTATTTTCTAAGTTTGGATATTTTTTATATAACAGTTCTAAAAATTCTGAAACATTACTTTTTGTAAAAAGAATAGTTTCCTTTTCGCATGCTGTAATTTCTGCTATCAGTCCAAAATATTTAACGTTAATAGTCATTACTTATCTGTTTTAATTGTTCTGGTGTATTTATTTTTACTGTATAATTTTGTAAGCCTTCATCTAAAGGAACTGTTTTAATTGATTATCTAAAAAGTTCCAACAGTTTTTATTAATAGTATCAAAAGCAGTAATTAAAGATTTACCGTAGTCGGTTAAGGTTGTTCCTCCACCACCTTTGCCACCAATACTGTTAATGGTTACAGGTTGTTTTGCAGATTTATTTACAGAATCCATTAAACGCCATGCTTTTTTATAAGATAGATTTAGAGATTTTGCTGCTTTGGATAAAGAACCCGTTTCCTCAATAGCTTTTAATAAACTAACACGACCTTCTCCTAAAAGGACATTGTCTTCGTTTTCAATCCAAATTCTACTTTTAATTTTATAGCTCATAAAAGATTTATATTGGAAGTAGAATAACTTCTACGTTATCATTCATATTGATTTTAGGTGTTTCGCTAGGCATAAAAACCAACGCATTTGCAAGTGCAAATGTTTGTTGCATTGCAGAACTTTGTCCTTCTAAAATTGTAACAGACTCATTTTTAAAAAGTGCTTTTAAAAATTGAGGTCTATCTCCTTTTTTTATGAATTCCGAACTTGATTTAGCTGTGACTCTAGGAAGTTCGATGTTGTGTACATCCTTCATTTTTTGTAGCGCTATATATACATATATATAAAAACAAATTAAAGCAGCAGCAGGGTTTCCTGGTAATGCAAAAATGGTAGCCTTATCTTTTTTTCCGAAGAATAAAGGTTTACCTGGTTTTTGTTTCACTTTATAAAACATTGTTTCTACTTCCAATGTATTTAGTGCTTTACCAACAAAATCGTAATCTCCAACAGAGATACCTCCAGAAATAATAACTAAGTCTTTTTTGCTAATTATTGTTTTTAATGTAGAATACGTTTTATCGTAATCATCTACAATTTTATAAATAGTAACATCGTAAAACTTTAAATTATATAATGCATTTTGAAGCATTTTAGAATTACTCTCGTAAATTTTTCCGTAGGTTAAAGGTTGGCCAGCTTCAATAAGTTCGTTGCCAGTTGTAACCAATGCAATAGATGGTTTTTTGTACACAGAAACCTCTGTAATTCCTAAACTAGTTAAAAAACCTATTGCAGCAGGTGTTAATTTTGTGTCTTTGAAAAGTGCAACTTCTCCTACTTTTACTTGTTCTCCTAATGGACGAATATTTTGATTGATTGCAATGTCTTTTTCAGTATGTAAAATATTTCCCTTGACGTTAACTTTCTCTTGAATGACGATAGCGCTTGCAGTATCTGGAACAGGCGAACCTGTAAAAATCCGAACGGCTTCTCCAGGTTTTAAAATGGGATTGTCATCATCTCCAGCTTTAATCTCTCCAATAAGTGTGTAGTTTGAATCTTTGTGTATATTTATAGCATAGCCATCCATTGCAGATTGCCTGAAAGGGGGCATGTTTATAGGTGAATAGACGTCTTTAAATAAACTGTAATTACCAGATTTTTCAATTGGCTTTATGACCTCTTTTAAAAGTGGTTTACAGTTGTCTATTACTTTCTGAATAGCATCTTTAACTGAAATCATTTTTGTATCGTTGTATCCTTTAGGGTATAGCGACAAATGTAAGTAATATATAATAAATCAAGTATATATTTTTAATAAAAATGAGATATTAGAAATTCTTCTAATATCTCATTTTATTATTATTAACCGTTAAATAAGGATTTAATATTAAAAAATTATCTATTATTTTCCCAACATCAACAACTCATTAACTACGACCTCAGTTACAAATCGCTTCATACCATCTTTACCTTCCCAAGAACGTGTTATTAATTTTCCTTCGATAGCAACCTCACTTCCTTTTTCTAAGTATTTTTCTATAATTTCTGCTGTTTTGTTCCATGCTACAATGTTATGCCATTGGGTATCTGTTACTTTTTCTCCTTGAGAATTTTTATAACTTTCATTTGTTGCAATAGAAAATTTTGCTAGTTTTTTTTCATTTTCTAGAGTGATAATTTCTGGATTGTTTCCTAAGTTTCCAATTAACTGTACTTTGTTTCTTAACGTACTCATAAGATAAGTTTTTAAATTATTATTATTTTGTCAATTCGTTTTGACATTGCAAAGTTGCGATATAACTACAATTTTAACCGGTTATAAAACAATTACTTTCGATTGTAAGCGGATGTAGTCGTTTGTAAGTGGATAAAATTCTGTATATTTATACTATGGAAAATAAAGAGTGTTTGGTCTGTAAAGAACCATTAAAAGGAAGAATAGACAAAAAATTTTGTTCCGATTATTGTAGAAATGCCTACAATAATCATATAAATAAAGACAGTAAAAACCTTATCAGAAACATCAACAACCGGCTTCGAAAAAACTATAAAATTCTATCAGAATTAAATACCAAAGGAAAAACAAAAGTAACAAGAACTAAGTTGTATGATAAAGGTTTTGACTTTCAATTCTTTACTTCTATTTATAAAACAAAAACAGGAAATACTTATTTTTATATCTATAACGAAGGATACTTAGCGCTAGAGAATGAAACTTTTTTATTAATCAAAAGAGAGCAATAGACTATTTCCAGGTATTCCCTTTTATTTTTAACGCAGCTTTTAGAACATCTTTTTGGCTAATTTGGCCTATTAATTTTCTGTTTTCTACAATAGGAAACCGTCTTCTTTTTGAGTTTATAAACTTCGTTGCTGCATCAAAAATATTCATGTTTTGATCAATCGTTTCTACTTCTGTAACCATGTGTTTTCCAACAGTATTATCTGTGTCAGAAGGCATATTATAATACTTACTTTCAGAAATATGCTTGATACAATCAGTTTCAGAAATAATACCAATTAATTCTTGCGCGTCATTTACAACAGGTCCACCAGAAATTTTATAAGTAATTAATTGATGAATTACATCATCTAAAGAGTCTTCTGCTTTGAAAGTTATTAGCTTTTTAGTCATATAATCAGACACCAAAATTTGAGCATCTTCCTTTGCTTGATTTAAATCTCTTTTCCCTTGAAAACTTTTTATACCCATGTGAAACTATTTTAAACGCTCCTTAAATCTACCCTTTTTAACTCTTTAAACCAAAAACTTCTCAATTTTAATTTTTAATTCTTATTAAAAACACCCTTATTTATTGAATAAAAACATGAATTTTAATCATAAAAAAAAGCATTCTAAAATTAGAATGCTTTGTAAAAAATACTGATCGTAATATTATCCTATTTCTGAAACTCGTAAGGTATTTACCATTCCTTTTGCTTCAACAGGCATAGAAGTGAGGTTGATCATTAGGTCTCCCTCTTTCACAAAGCCTTTTTCTTTAGATATTTTATTAATATCTACAACCGTATCATCTGTGCTTAAATTTTTATCATAAAAGAAAGCCTTCACCCCCCATAGTAGGTTTAATTTTCCTAAAATTCTTTTTTCCGATGAAAAGGCTAATATCTTAGATTGTGGTCTCCAAGCAGAAATCTGAAACGCAGTATAACCACTGTTTGTTAGCGTAGAAATTGCTGAAGCTTCAATGTTATTGGCCATTAATGCTGCATGGTGGCAAACAGATTTTGTAATAAATCTGTTGGTTCTAATATGTGGTGCTTCAAGAGGAACTTTAATCATTTTTGAATTTTCAACAGACTTAATGATTTCCGCCATTTTTTGAATCACTCTAACAGGATGTTTCCCAACAGAAGTTTCTCCAGAAAGCATTACAGCATCTGCACCATCCATGATAGAATTTGCAACATCATTTACTTCTGCTCTTGTCGGCACAGAATTGTCAATCATTGTTTCCATCATTTGCGTAGCAATGATTACAGGAATTCTTGCTCTTTTTGCGCGTCTCACTAACTTTTTCTGAATCAAAGGAACATCTTGCATCGGTATTTCAACTCCTAGATCTCCACGAGCAACCATTAAGCCATCACAATAAGGAATCAAAGCATCCATATTTGCAACTGCTTCTGGTTTTTCGATTTTTGCAATTACAGGAACTCTATATGTTGAATGTTGATCGATTAAGTCTCTTAACATTCTTAAATCTTCTGGGGTTCTTACAAAAGAAAGTGCTATCCAATCTACGTCTAAGCCTAGAGCAAAAATGGCATCCTCCTTGTCTTTTTCGGTTAATGCAGGTAAAGAAATTGCAGTATTAGGAAGGTTTACTCCCTTCTTTGATTTTAAAGGCCCTCCAACAATTGTTTTTACAACCACTGATTTGTCTTTATCTGTAGAAACAACCTCAAATAATAATTTCCCGTCATCAACCATAATTTGCTCTCCAACCTTAACATCTTTAGGAAAACGTTGATAAGTCATAAAAGCCTTTTCCTGATTCCCTATACATGGCTCTGTTGTAAAAGTAAACAAGTCTCCGTCATTTAAAATCACATCTTCCTCCATCACCCCAACACGTAGTTTTGGCCCCTGTAAATCAGCTAAAATCGCAACATTATATCCATTCTCCTCATTTATTTCTCGAATGGTCTTTACTGTTTTTATTACATTTTCATAATCTGCATGAGAAAAATTAATTCGAAATACATTGACTCCCTCTCTCGCTAACTCTGTTAAGATTTCCTTACTACCTGTTGCTGGACCAAGTGTTGCAACTATTTTTGTTTTCTTGTAATCGTTCATTTTTAAAATATTAAAAAGTCTCTAGACTTTAAGGTGTTTTTGTCTATTGAATATGCCGTAATCACATTATCAATATTTTTAATCTTTTGTATTATTTTCATAACAAAATCGTATTCTGACTCTCCACAGATTTTTAAAAAAAAATCTACTTTTTTCTTCTCAGAGATCAAATATGTCTTTGTTTCCGAAGTCAATAATAGCTCATTAGAAACGGTTTGATTTTCCCGTCTGTAACTATTTGCTATTAAAAACCAATCAAAACCATCATTTGTGTTTTCATAATTATAAATAGAAAAAGACGCTTTTTTATGATCTCTTTTAAACTCTAAATCTTTAGTTGCTTTGTTAAACCTTGTGTTAAGATTTCTATTTATTAAGTAGGCAAGTTTATAATCTTCTAATGTTGAGTGTATTCCAATTAAAGAATAGGGTTCTTCAGAAAAATCATCCATTTCAAGAGCGTACACCTGCATAAATTATAAACGTTTTTTATGGCTTTGCTAAATTACTAATTGTTTATGAGTCTCGACATTAAATTTAACGAAAACGTTATCGTAAACTAGCTTAAATTAATCTGTTTTTGAAAAGCAAAATAAGCTCTTTTTGATGCTTGTTCTTCCGCTTTTTTCTTTGATGTTGCTCTGCCCTTGGCAACCTGCTCTCCATCAATACTGATCTTTACGCTAAAATGTTTAACCAGCTCATTTCCAGAATCTTCATAAGTATTAAACTTATATCTTTTCTTTTGTTTTTGACACCATTCTATGATCAACCCTTTGTAACTAGTTATCTTCCCCTCAAGTTTTTCGATGTCTACATAAGGAACAATTACATTTTGGTAAATAAATTTTTGACACCCCTTATACCCTTTATCTAAATATATAGCCCCTAACAATGCTTCAAAAATATTTCCATGAATATTATCACCTACTTGGGTCGGAGTAATCTTACTTTTTACAAAACGTATTAAATTTAAGTCTTTACCAAGCTCATTTAAATGGTCTCTACTTACAATTTTAGAACGTATTTGTGTGAGATATCCCTCTTTCCCTTTTGGAGCTTTCTTATATAAATAATCAGAAATTACCGCATCTAAAATTGAATCTCCCAAAAATTCTAATCGCTCATAATTGATAGGAATTCCTTTACTGTCTGCTATTTGAAAAGATCTATGTGTAAATGCTTTTTTGTAAAGATTTATTTTACCTGGAGAAAAATTTAGCTTTTTTTTTAATTCATAATATAATTGAAGATCCTCTTTAGAATACCCCTTAATTATTTTACGAAAAAAATTCATAGACTCTTATTCATCTATTTTTTTAAAAGCAACACATGCATTATGCCCCCCGAAACCAAAAGTATTACTCATTGCAACCTTAATGTCTCTTTTTTGAGCAGTATTTAATGTTAAATTCAATTCTGGATTGATGTTTTCATCCACTGAAGAGTGATTGATTGTTGGCGGAACAATACCATGCTTCATGGCTAATATTGACGCAATAGACTCTATAGCGCCCGCAGCTCCCAATAAATGACCTGTCATTGACTTCGTAGAGTTGATATTGATGTTCTTTGCATGATCACCAAAAACAGCTGAAATTGCTTTCAACTCTGCAACATCTCCCAATGGAGTAGAAGTTCCATGAGTATTGATATGATCTACTTCTTCGGGTTTAATTCCAGAATTTTCTAAACAGCTTTTCATTACTGCAACAACTCCAATACCTTCTGGGTGTGGCGCTGTGATGTGATAAGCATCTGATGACATTCCTCCCCCGATAACTTCTGCATAAATTTTAGCACCTCTTGCTTTAGCGTGTTCGTATTCTTCCAAAACAATGGCCCCAGCTCCTTCTCCCAAAACAAAGCCCTCTCTATTTGCATCAAAAGGTCTTGAGGCGGTTTCTGGAGTTTCATTTCTTGTAGATAAGGCTTGCATAGAGCTAAAACCTCCAACACCCGCTATGGCAATGGCAGCTTCACTTCCTCCTGTGACAATAACGTCACAATGCCCTAAGCGAATATAATTTAAGGCATCTATCATTGCATTTGCAGAAGATGCACAAGCAGAGACCGTTGTGTAATTTGGCCCCATAAAACCATGTTTTATAGAGATATGTCCCGGTGCAATATCTGCAATCATTTTTGGTATAAAGAAAGGATTAAATTTTGGAGTACCATCTCCTTGAGAGTAGTTTAATACTTCGTTTTGAAAGGTTTCTAAACCTCCAATACCAGCTCCCCATATAACCCCAACTCGAAGTTTATTAATGGTTTGTAGGTCTAAATTTGCATCTGCAATTGCCTCATCTGAGGCAACCATTGCATACTGCGTAAATTTATCCATTTTACGAGCATCCTTTCTATTGATAAAATCTGTAGGATTAAAATTCTTTACTTCGCATGCAAAACGAGTTTTGGACTTGGAAGCGTCAAAATGCGTTATGGGGGCAGCTCCGCTAACTCCGTTAACTAAAGCGTTCCAATATTCTTCAATATTATTTCCTATGGGCGTTAAAGCTCCAAGTCCAGTGACTACAACTCGTTTTAACTGCATGAAAAGATTACTTTTTTGCTTCTTCTATATAGCTTACTGCTTGACCTACTGTACCGATGTTTTCAGCTTGATCGTCTGGTATTTGAATATCGAATTCTTTTTCAAACTCCATGATTAACTCAACAGTGTCCAAAGAATCTGCTCCTAAATCGTTTGTGAAGCTAGCTTCTGATGTTACCTCATTATCGTCAACCCCTAATTTGTCTACGATAATAGCTTTTACTCTTGATGTAATGTCTGACATAATTTTTTGTTTTTTAAAATTTAAATCGGGGCAAAAATACAAATCTTATTAATTATAACTAATTTTTGTACTAAAAATGATCATTAAAAGTAAATAAAAAAATTAATCTTCCCTAAAAACAATCAAATTGTTAATAATTATTCTTTTTTTTGTGTCCATAGAAATATGGTTATGAAGCGTATCGTTATTTTTGCTTCTGGTTCTGGAACGAACGCAGAAAACATCATTAAATTTTTTAAAAAAACAAAAACGGCTGAAGTCACTAAGGTGTTATGTAATAATGAACATGCGGGCGTTTTTGAAAAATGTAAAAAGCTAAATACAAACTGTCTGCTTTTTAAAAAAGAAGAGTTTTATACCTCTGAAATTGTATTGAATATCCTAAAAAAAGAAGCAGACTATATTGTTTTAGCAGGTTTTTTATGGAAAATCCCTCAAAACATGATTGCCTCTTTTCCTGATAAAATCTTAAATATTCACCCTGCATTATTGCCAAAATATGGCGGAAAAGGGATGTATGGAATGCATGTTCATAGAGCTGTAAAAGAAAAAAAAGAAACAGAAACGGGAATTACAATTCATAAAGTCAATGAAAATTATGATGAAGGAGCTATTGTTTTTCAAGCAAAGACCAAAATTGCTGTCGATGACACTCCTGAAATTATTGCAAAAAAAATTCATATTTTAGAGCAAGATCATTTCCCAAAAGTAATAGAAGGTGTAATTTTAAAAACCGATGGCTAAAAAAAAGTTTTATGTTGTTTGGAATGGAAGAAAAAAAGGAATCTATACTTCCTGGAGTGTCTGCAAAAAACAAATTGATGGTTTTGAAGGGGCACAATATAAATCTTTCTCAACTATAGAGGAGGCCGAAATTGCGTATTCTAAAACGTTTAAAGATTACAAAGGTAAAAATACTAAAACTCCTTCTTTAACTGCTTTTGAAAAATCTAAATTTGGGTTGCCAAATCTAGAGAGTATTTCTGTAGATGCCGCCTGTTCAGGAAATCCTGGGAAAATGGAATACCGAGGGGTATTAACCCACAATAAAAAACAGCTTTTTATAAAAGGGCCATATCAAAATGGAACCAATAATATTGGTGAATTTTTAGCATTGGTCCATGGTATTGCCTTGTTAAAATCAAAAAAAAACACAAGTACCCCTATTTATTCAGATTCTAAAATAGCAATGAGTTGGGTAAAACAAAAAAGATGTAAAACAAATATTCACTTCGATGAATCTAATAGAGATTTATTAACACTGATTAAAAGAGCCGAAAAATGGCTCAAAGAAAATCGTTTTGAAAACCCTATTCTAAAGTGGGAAACAAAAGCTTGGGGGGAAATTCCAGCAGATTTTGGCAGAAAATAAAAACCATAATCCTCTTTTTCTTGCCAAATAGCCTATTTATTCGAGGAATATTACTTACCTGTCTTATTTAAATAGAAGCTTTCATTAATTCTCTATTCATTCTTGCGATATTGTCTAATGAAATTCCTTTTGGACACTCAACTTCACAAGCGCCAGTATTTGTACAGTTTCCAAAACCTTCTAAATCCATTTGAGCAACCATGTTTTGTACTCTATCTGCAGCTTCAACCTGTCCTTGTGGCAATAAAGCGTATTGAGATACTTTTGCCCCCACAAACAACATTGCTGAACTATTTTTACATGTTGCAACACAAGCACCACATCCAATACAAGTGGCTGCATCCATTGCTTCATCTGCAGCATGTTTGGAAATAGGGGTAGCATTAGCGTCTTGAGTGTTCCCTGAAGTATTAACAGAAATATACCCTCCTGCGTGCTGAATTCTATCAAAAGCTGACCTGTCAACAACTAGATCTTTGATAACTGGAAAAGAGGCTGCCCTGAATGGCTCTATGGTAATCGTATCTCCGTCCTTAAACATTCGCATATGCAACTGACAAGTTGTTACTCCTCTGTCTGGACCGTGAGCTTCTCCATTAATATACATTGAGCACATTCCACAAATTCCTTCTCTACAATCGTGATCAAATGCTACTGGCTGCTCACCAGCATTCACTAATTGTTCATTTAAAACATCCATCATTTCTAGAAAAGACATGTGTTCTGAAATTTCAGTGACTTTGTAATCCACCATTTGACCCTTTGTGCCAGCGTCTTTTTGTCTCCAAATTTTTAATGTTAAATTCATGGTCTGTTTTTTATTTGTAACTTCTTTCTTTAACTTCTATGTTCTCGTAAACCAACTCTTCTTTGTGTAAAATAGCGTCTTTTGGTGCCCCTTTGTACTCCCAAGCCGAAACAAATTGGAATTCTTTTACTCTTTTTGCCTCTCCTTCTTCTGTTTGATGCTCTTCTCTAAAATGCCCTCCGGCAGATTCTTCTCTTACCAACGCATCTTTAGCAAACAATTCTCCTAGTTCAAGAAAATCTGCAACCCTTCCTGCTTTTGCTAATTGCTCGTTGTATTCAGAAGCTGTTCCAGGAACATTTACGTTTTCCCAAAAATCTTTTCTAAGGGTAGAGATTTCCTCAATCGCAGTTTTTAAACCCTCTTCGTTTCTAGACATACCACATTTATCCCACATGATTTTTCCTAATTTTTTGTGGTAATAATCTACTGAATGCGTTCCTTTATTGTTAATGAAAAAATTAATTCTTTCCGATACTTCTTTTTCTGCAGCATCAAATTCTGGAGAGTCTGTCGCTATTTTTCCTGTACGAATATCATTCGCTAAATAATCTCCAATTGTATAAGGCAATACAAAATACCCATCGGCTAACCCTTGCATTAAAGCAGATGCTCCAAGTCTGTTTGCTCCATGATCAGAAAAGTTTGCTTCTCCAATTGCATAACAACCGGGAATGGTAGTCATTAAGTTATAATCTACCCAAACACCCCCCATAGTATAGTGGACTGCTGGATATATCATCATGGGTGTTTCGTATGGATTTTCATCAACAATTTTCTCGTACATCTGAAATAAATTTCCATATTTTGCACGTACAATTTCTTGTCCTAACTCTTTAATTTTTGCTGCAGAAGGATTTGAGATATTCTGAATCTTTGCTTGTTCTTTTCCATAACGCTCAAAAGAAGCTGCAAAATCTAAATACACTGCTTCTCCTGTAGCATTTACTCCATAACCAGCATCGCAACGCTCTTTTGCCGCTCTAGATGCGACATCTCTTGGAACTAAGTTTCCAAAAGCAGGGTATCGTCTTTCCAGATAATAATCTCTTTGATCCTCTGTTAAATCTGTTGGTTTTAATTTTCCATCACGAATGGCTTGTACATCTTCTAAGTTTTTTGGAACCCAGATACGCCCATCATTTCTTAATGATTCAGACATTAATGTTAATTTTGACTGGTAATCTCCAGAACGAGGAATACATGTAGGATGAATTTGCGTATAACAAGGATTTGCAAAATACGCACCTTTTTTATGTACTTTCCATCCGGCAGTCACATTAGAACCCATTGCATTTGTTGATAAGAAATATACATTTCCATATCCTCCAGAAGCAATGACAACTGCATGTGCAGAATGACGCTCTATTTCTCCTGTAACTAAATTACGCGCAATGATTCCTCGAGCTTTTCCGTCAACAATAACAACGTCTAGCATTTCATGGCGATTGAACATTTCAATCTTTCCTCGAGCTATTTGACGGTTCATTGCGGAATAAGCTCCTAGCAATAATTGTTGTCCTGTTTGTCCTTTGGCATAAAAGGTTCTTGAAACTAGAACCCCTCCAAAAGAACGATTGTCTAAAAGCCCTCCATAATCACGAGCAAAAGGAACTCCTTGTGCCACGCATTGATCTATAATGTTTGCCGAGACTTCAGCCAATCTATATACATTCGCTTCTCGAGAACGGTAATCTCCTCCCTTTACAGTATCATAGAATAATCTATAAGTAGAATCTCCGTCTCCTTGATAGTTTTTTGCCGCATTTATTCCTCCTTGCGCAGCAATGGAATGGGCTCTTCTTGGAGAGTCTTGATAGGCAAAAGATTTTACATTATACCCTAATTCCGCTAAGGTTGCGGAAGCTGAACCCCCTGCCAAACCAGTACCTACAACAATAACATCAATATGTCGCTTGTTTGCAGGGTTTACTAGATTGATCTGATTTTTATAATCTGTCCATTTATCTTTAATTGAACCTTTTGGTACTTTTGAATCTAAAGCCATAATTTTAAGATGAATGATTTAAGTGATGGTAAATAGCAATAAAAATAAAACCGGCTGGTACAATTATTGAATACGCCCTACCAATATTTTGTAGTATTTTCTTCCTTCCAACAGTGCCACCCATAGACTGAAAAGCAGAGGTAAAACCGTGTGCTAGATGCAGTCCTAAGAATACAAAAGCGACAACATATGCAATTACCCTAGCAGGATATATGAATTTGTGAACTAATTCCTCATGATAACGAAAGCCTTCGACACCTTGAAGGGTTCCAGACCAATCACCTTGTATGAACTTCGTATTGATTTCTGGAAACCAAAAATCTATGAAATGTAACACAATAAATGCCAAAATTGTAACACCACTGTAGATCATGTTTCTGCTAAACCAAGAAGAATTTGCAGCACCATTGTTTTTGGTATAAGAAACTCCTTGTGCCTTCCTGTTTTTAAGCTCCAAAATAAAACCCATTACAAAATGAAAAACAACTGCAAAGATCAAAATTGGCTGTAATGCAAATTGTACCAATGGATTGGTTCCCATAAAATGGGACACTTCATTAAACGTTTCTGGACTAAAAACCGATAAGATATTGATTGCTAAATGCTGAAGCAAAAAAAACATTAAAAAGAACGCAGAAAGCGCCATTGCTACCTTTCTTCCAATTGAAGATTTAAAAAACCCACTCATTGTATAATTAATTAAATTTTTTAGGGTACAAAAATACGGCGAAACAGTTCGTAAAGCAAAGAATTTACAACGTTTTCGTAAGTATTTAGAATTATTTTAAATAAACATCGCTTCCTGCCACAAGCACCTATAAAATAATTGTTTTTTCTGGGAAGAACCGGCTGTGATTTCTACAATAATTTGTTAAAACACCTTGTGTATTTTTATTGTAGCATTGTTAAATAAAAGCTCTTCACCTTGTTGTTTCCCAAGCAATAATTTTCCTATGGGAGAAAAAACAGAAATAGCAAAATAGTCTTTATTATTTGCTGTTATTTTACCAACGGAGACCGCTAAAAAATAACGAAACCCATCTGTTTCAATTAGACTACCTAAACAGGCGGCCTTAGACTCTTTTAAAACATCAATTTTTGCTAGAACAAGCTTCATTTCTTGAATTGCAATGAACTGTTGACTTGCTTTTTCTATTTCTAATTGAAGCATGGCCCTTCCTGTTTCGTGTTTATCTCCTGCAGAACTTTTGGTTTCGGATTGAAGCGCTTTTTGATTCGAGGAAATTATTTTTTCTACCGTCTCAAGGCGATTATTTACAATTAATATACACTGCTTCAAAAGCACTTCCTTAATATCCATGGTCTATTTTAATAAATCAGCTAATTCCTTACCAACCAAACTGCCAATAGCAATTCCCATACCACCCAAACGAATTCCACAAAAAACATTGTTAGAAACTTGTTTTACAATTGCTTTTTTCTGATTTCCTACTCCCATTATACCGCTCCATCTATGTTCTATTTCAACAGGAATATTGGGTAATATGGTTTCTTTTAAAATATCTTCTAATTTTTCTTGAATCAATTTTGTTACTCCAAAAACAGGGGTTTTTTCTGTTTTAAAATCAAGGTTTCGCCCCCCTCCAAACAATATTCTATCATTTATATTTCTAAAATAATAGTACCCCTTTTCTAAGTGAAAGGTTCCTTTTATGTGTAGGTTTTTAATTGGTTTGGTAATCAACACCTGTGCTCTTGCAGGCTGAATATTTTCATTCAAAAGCTTTTCAGAAAAGCCGTTTGTTGTAATGAATAGTTTTCTTGTTGAAAAGGTAATCTTATTGGTCTCCACCGCGATTTTATCCCCGTTTTCTACAAAGTTCTCGACCGAAATATTATTGAGAATTTTTATTCCTAATATTTGAACCTTATGAAGCAGCTCAAGAGTCATTTTTCCAGTATCTATTTGACCTTCAAAATTATTGACAATATATTGTTGATGAATTTTTTGAAAACCAAAAATATTTTCAGAAAGCGAAAAAACATCCGCTTTAAAAATTGGATGTAACAACTCATTTATTTCTCTTTTTTTAGAGATACATCTTGAAAAAAAAGATTCAGTTGTACATAGTTCAAACCCTTTATTTTGTTGAAAATCTATTTTGGTATCCCCTAAGTTTTTACGAAGTAATTGCACTCCTTTCCATCGCCTATCCACTAGATTAAAAACCTCTTCTTCTGTGTGTGTATTTAAATCGTCAATCAGCTCAGACAAGCTTCCAAAACAGGTAAAACCAGCATTTTTAGTACTTGCCCCTTGAGGCAACATGCCTTTTTCTAAAAGTAAAACTCTTGCTTTTGGGTGTTTTTTCTTTAACTCTATAGCGCAATTTAAGCCTACAATCCCACTACCGACAACTGTAAAATCAATGTCGCTAAACCATTCTCTTAATTCCCAATAACTATACTTCATTCTTATAAGGATTTTAGAAGTGAAAATCTGCCCAATTTAGAGGCCTATAGATTTACATTTTGCTCATCTTGTTAAAAATCAAACGCTAACTGAACCCAGAAAGGGGCTGATTTTTTTGTGTCTAAATTACCAAATGAAATGCCTAGCAATCTCACAGAATTTTGTAACCTCTCTTGATACAACAACTCTTTTACAACAGGGAAAAATTCTTCTTTAGATTGCATAAAAAAAGGGCTGGTTTTACTTCTTGTTTGTTGTGTAAAATCTGAATACTTTATTTTTATCGTAATTGTTTTGCCTTTTGCTTGGTGTTTCATCATCCTTTTTTCTAGCTCATCTGCGATAGCATCCAACCGTTCTATCAAAAAGATTTCGGAAGAAATATTCTCATTAAAAGTTCTCTCTGCAGCAATGGATTTACGAACTCTGTTGGGTTTGACCGGACTATTGTGAATCCCGCGAACAATGTTGAAATAATGAGCGCCTGCCTTACCAAAGACAGTTTTTAATTCTTCCAATGATTTTTTCTTTAAATCTGCCCCTTTAAAAACCCCTAAGTTATACATTTTACCGGCAGTTACCTTTCCTATGCCATAAAATTTATGAACAGGAAGCTCTTCTAAAAAACGGATGACTTCCTCTGGATGAACTGTTTTCTGACCGTTGGGTTTGTTAATATCTGACGCTACTTTTGCAATAAATTTATTAATAGAGATTCCTGCAGAAGCCCTAAGGCCTGTTTCCTCAAAAATACGTTGCCTTATTTCTCTTGCAATATCGTTTGCAGAAGGATTTCCCTTCTTATTTTTGGTGACGTCTAAATATGCCTCGTCCAAAGAAAGTGGTTCAACCAAATCTGTATATTCATAAAAAATACCTCTTATTTTACCTGTCAGTTCTTTGTAGCGAGCAAAATCGGTGTTTACAAAAATAATGTGAGGGCATTTTTGTTTGGCAAGCACGTTACTCATTGCCGATTTGACTCCATATTTTCTAGCTTCATAACTTGCTGCAGAAACCACCCCTCTGTCACCTCCGCCACCAACAGCTATTGGTTTTCCTATTAATTCAGGACGATCCAACTGTGCTACAGAAGCGTAATAAGCATCCATATCAATATGAATAATTTTACGAAAGGGAGGTTTTAATTGCATTTATTTGTTCAAAAAAGATATACAGGAACTAATTACTTCACCTAATTCTTTAGAAATTATTTTTCTTTCCCAAGGATGAAAAACATTAAACACATGATCTGCATTTTTAATAATTTTGAGTTCACTGCAGGAGCTCCATTTGTGTAAGTTTTCGGCTTCTTCAATCAACACAGAAAAATCATTATTTCCGTGAATGATTAACTGTGGAATCGTTAAATTTTGAGTCGCGTTCTGGATATTTAATCGAGATGCGTTTTTTTCAAAATCTTCAAAAAATTGGAAAAAATGAGGCATTTTTTGTTGAGTTCGTCCATTTTTTACAAAATAAACCTGTTTTTCTCTCCATTTTTGAAATTGTTGGTCTTTGGGAAATCTGCTTTTAAAGTCTGAAACCCCCGCCAAAGTGATGACTTTATTAATCCTAGGATCTTCATTGGATTTTAACAAAACAACCCCTCCGCCTCGGCTATGCCCAATTAAAGAAATATCCTTGGAATCAATTTCATTCATAAAAATTGGGTTCTCAGAAACCCAATCAATAATACTTCCTAAATCATCTAGTTCTTTCGAATAATTATTATTTCCAAAAGCTTCTAAATCTGGAAAATCTACAGGTTGCTCAAAGGTGCCTCCGTTATGAGAGAAGTTAAATTTGATAAAGAATAAACCTGAGTTAGCAAACGCTTCTGCCATTAAGTTCCAAGCGCCCCAATCTTTAAACCCTTTGTATCCGTGGCAGAAAACAACTACTTTTTTTAGTTGGTGATTCTCTTTATAGAAAACATCCGTTATAATTGGTTTGGAGTGAATTCCTTGAACTTTTATATTTTTTATAATTTTCATTTACTTTTTAGAACCTATTTGACAACCAAGAAATTATTTTTTTTATGTAAAGATTACTTTTTTAAGTAAAGTATACAAAAAAACGCATTAATAAATTAATGCGTTTTAATGGATTTAAATTTAAACAGTACTACACGACGCCCTGAGCCAACATAGCGTCTGCAACTTTTACGAAACCGGCAATGTTTGCTCCTTTAACATAGTCTATGGAGCCATCTTCTTTTTTACCGTATTTCATACAAGAATCATGAATATCTTCCATAATATCTTGTAACTTTTCGTCAACCTCTTTTCGTGTCCAGCTTAATCGTAATGAGTTTTGACTCATTTCTAAACCTGAAGTTGCGACCCCTCCAGCATTACTTGCTTTTCCGGGAGCAAATAAAATTCCTGCTTTTTGAAAAGTATGCATTGCCTCTGGTGTTGAAGGCATGTTTGCTCCTTCAGAAACACACATACACCCATTCTCTATCAACATTTGAGCTTCATCGCCACTTAATTCATTCTGAGTTGCACATGGCAAAGCAATATCACATTTAACAGACCATGGCCTCTGTCCTTCATGGTATTGAGCAGACGAATATTTCTTTATGTATTCACTTATTCTACCTCTTTGTTTATTTTTTAAATTCATTACAAAAGCCAACTTTTCTGCATCTATACCGTCTTCGTCATAAATATATCCTGCTGAATCAGACAGGGTAACAACTTTAGCTCCAAGCTCTATAGATTTTTCTGCAGCATATTGAGCCACATTCCCAGAGCCAGAAATCACAACTGTTTTACCTTTAAAAGAATCTTCTTTGGTTTTTAGCATGTTCTCTGCAAAATAAACGGTTCCATAACCTGTTGCTTCGGGTCTTATCAAAGAACCTCCCCAAGAAGCCCCTTTTCCTGTCAAAACCCCTGTAAATGTGTTGTTTAATTTTTTATACATTCCAAACATAAATCCAATTTCTCTTGCTCCAACCCCAATATCGCCGGCAGGAACATCTGTATTATGACCAATATGCCTATACAATTCTGTCATGAAGGCATGGCAAAAACGCATGATTTCGTTGTCTGATTTTCCTTTAGGATCAAAGTCAGATCCTCCTTTCCCTCCTCCCATAGGCAGGGTGGTTAAAGAATTTTTAAAAACTTGTTCAAATGCTAAAAATTTTAAAACACTTGCATTCACTGTTGGGTGAAAACGCAAGCCTCCTTTATAAGGACCAATGGCGGAGTTCATTTGAACTCTATATCCTCTATTCACCTGAATTTCACCACTATCATCTACCCAAGAAACTCTAAAAGATAATAGTCGCTCTGGTTCTACCATCCTTAAAAGAATGTTCTTGCCATGATAAATATCATTATTTATAATGTAAGGGATGACCGTTTCTGCTACTTCTTGTACGGCTTGTAAAAATTCTGGCTCATGATGGTTTCTTATTTTAACCAACTTCATGAATTCGTCAATTTTAGATGTGATACTTTTATCCATGTTTTTTTATGATATTAATAAAAATTTACTGGTTCAAAGATACATAATTTTCAATATCACAAAAACAAAACAATTAAAATAATTTTTCCACAACCCCTTATTTCAATCGATTTCGGTCCATGTTTTCGTTTTCTCGTCAAATACAATAAAAATCTCTTTAAAAAAGATTAAATTTGCATCTTAATTATTCATTAAAATGTTAGACAGAGTAAAAGAGCTAATTGTAGAAGTAGAAGCATTTAATGCAACAACAAAAGAGGAAGTTGAATCTTTTAGAATAAAGTATCTAGGTACTAAAGGGTTGCTTAAAGAACTATTTGCAGAGTTTAAAAATGTAGATGCCGGACTTCGTAAGGATTTTGGTCAGGCTTTGAATAATTTAAAAAAATCTGCTGAGGATAAGGTTATTAAGCTAAGTGAATCTCTAGAAGAATTGACCTCAGAAAATTCTTTTTATGGAGACCTAACACGTCCTTCAGAGCCTATCAATCTAGGTTCTAGACACCCTATTTCATTAGTTAAAAACCAAATTATTGAGGTGTTTAATAGAATTGGATTTACCGTTTCTGAGGGGCCAGAAATTGAAGATGACTGGCACAATTTCACTGCCTTAAATTTACCTGAATATCACCCCGCAAGAGACATGCAGGATACCTTCTTTATTGAGCAAGATCCAGATATTTTATTGCGTACACACACCTCTTCTGTTCAGGTTCGATACATGGAAAAAAACCAGCCTCCAATAAGAACAATCTCCCCTGGAAGGGTTTTTAGAAATGAAGACATTTCTGCAAGAGCTCATTGTATTTTTCATCAAGTTGAAGGCTTATATATAGATACAAATGTTTCTTTTGCCGATCTGAAACAAACTCTTTTATACTTTACAAAAGAAATGTTTGGAAAGTCTAAAATACGTTTGCGCCCATCTTATTTTCCTTTTACAGAACCAAGTGCCGAGGTAGATATTTATTGGGGCTTAGAAACTGAGACTGACTATAGAATTACAAAAGGAACTGGATGGTTGGAAATTATGGGTTGTGGAATGGTAGATCCTAATGTCTTAAAAAACGCGAATATTGACCCTACTAAGTATTCAGGCTACGCATTTGGAATGGGAATAGAGCGCATTGCTATGCTACTCTATCAAATTCCTGATATTAGAATGTTTTATGAAAACGACAAGCGTTTTTTAGAACAGTTTAAATCTGTGATTTAATACGTTGCTTTTCGCAATTTTGAGATACAAACAAACTCAATACATATGAAAAAAGACATTCAAATCCCTGAGGTTAAAAATATTCACATTGCGGTTGTTTACGAATATAATGACATCTACAAGACAAACGACTGGAATGTATACGTGATGAACAACAAAAACGCTGATGTAGAGATGATGGTCATTGTTTCTCAAGGTTTTTCTGAAACAAAAACCACTTCTATTTTGCGTAAAAAAATAGACGTTTTACCAGCAAACTCTTTTGCTAAAATCGAATTGATTCAACCAGATTTATTCAAATTGAACAATCGTTTTCAAGTTTCTTTTTTTGAAGACAACACTTTATTTGAAAAGACCTTTGTTTTTAAAAAGAACTCCATTAAAGAAGGAAGCTTGCGCATGATTCCTGAAATTAAAAAAAGAGGTGTTTTAGCAAATTAATTACCAAAAAAACCTATTACTACATATAACAAAGTGGTAACCATTCCTCCTATAAGCGCATAAGGTAATTGTGTTTTTACATGGTCTATGTGGTCACTCGCAGAGGCCATGGAGGAGATAATTGATGTGTCTGATATTGGCGAACAATGGTCTCCGAAAATTCCACCTCCCAAAGTAGCAGCAACGACGATTGTGAGGTCTGCTCCGTGAATGTTTGACATAGGAACAGAGATTGCCAACATAATTGCAAATGTTCCCCATGAAGTTCCTGTAGAAAAAGCAATAAAAGAACTAATTAGAAAAACAACTGCTGGCAATAATTCTGGTGACAACCAGTCTTTGGTAGTGTTTGCAACATAAATACCTGTTTCTAATTCTTTACAGGCATCGCCAATCGCAAAAGCAAGTAGCATTAACAACGCAAGAGGCATTAACTCACTGATTCCTTTTAAAGTAAGCGTTACAGCTTCTTTGAGCTTCATAATTCCTTGTATAAAATACATGGTCATCGCAACCAACAATGCGGTGATTACAGCATATAAAACAGCTGAAGACCCTGAGCCTTTGCCTACTGCCTCTAGAGCGTGGTTAAAGAGAGAAGGGGTGTTTTGTACAGAGTTCCAGCCTGTATATATCAAGCTTATTGGCATCATAAAAACCATCACAAAGAGCGGAACCGTCATGTTATATGCTTTCGCTTGAATTCCTTCTTTTGCAGGAAAGGAAGTAATTTCATCGGAAACCATTGGTTTGGAGTTTGGGTTCATTAGTAAACCCGTTTGCTCGGTTCTTTTTTCTGCTTTTTTCATTGGCCCAAAATCTTTTTTCGTAAAAATGACAATGAAAACAATGGCAATCGCCAATAAAGGATAAAAGTTATATTTAATAGAGGTAAGCATCAGGGAAAAAGGGTTTTCTATTCCTTGAGTTAATAAAAGCCCCATAATAAAAGCCCCCCAAGCATTAAAAGGAATTAAAATGGACGATGGAGCGGAACTTGTGTCTGCAATGTAAGCTAATTTTTCTCTTGGAATTTTTAATTTATCAAAAATTGGCCTGTATAAGGTACCAACCGTTAGGGCGCTTATACTTGTTTCTACAAACAGTAATAACCCTGTAAAAGCTGCCAAAACCTGTACCATTATTCTACTGTAGCCCGTTTTTTTATTTTCAAGTTTTACTAATTTTCTATTGATCACCTGAATAAAACCCTCGACCCCTTTTGAATATTGAATAAAAATTAATAACGCACCAACTAAAGCGCTAAACATAATTGTTCTTGTATTTCCCTCAGACTGAAAAACATTCACCATTCCCTCAATCATAGCGAGGGTACCCTCTAAAAAACTCCAGTCTTTTATGATGAGCCAAGAAAACCAAATCCCAAAGAGCAAAGCAACATATACTTGCTTTGTTCTTAAAGCAAATACAATAGCAACAATTGGGGGAATCACTGATAAAAAACCATATTCCATAAAAAATAATTTCTCTAAAGGTAAGGATTAAATTTAATTATAAATTTAATAAAGCCCCTGTTTTTAAAGCGGAAAAACAATCTTTTAAAACACAAAAAACCAGCAGATGTATCTGCTGGTTTTTTAATTAAACATAAAAAGGTATTATCCAGAGACCATAACTTTTTTGGTGATTCTTTTATTTCCTTGCTGAATTGTTAACAAATAGATTCCTGAAGCAATATCTTGAATATTGATTTCCTTAGTAAAAACATTGGATTTTGAATCCTCAAAAGTTTGTAGAATTTGTCTTCCTTGAAGATCATACAATCCAATATTCACTTTTTTAGTATCAAAGCTCGTAAACTGTATCTTAAAAACATTGTTTATCGGATTCGGCCAAAGACGAAAGCCTTGAAAAGAATTGTCTTCGATACTGAGCGATCTCTCTCTTATATGTATTGTTTGGTTTGGTAACCATCCTCTCAATACACTTGTTAAATCAACCTTAAACTCGTCGCTAAATGAACTAGTTTCCGTATTAACATAGGTTATAAATCCGCGTCTAATTTGATTTTGATCAAATACATCTCCAACCGACAGGATGACACCTTGTTTTTCTATATGTCCTTTTGAAGGAGTTGTTATTAACCTAAAGGTTATATTTGATAGCTCTGAAGTTGTTGTTCCTTTAACCTCATCATTCGTTATGGTATGGGTGGTATTTTTATCCACTGTGATTTCTGAATTGATTAATGACGGAGCCGTTGTGTTTGTTTCTATTTTACAAACCGAAATGCTTGCAGAATTTATCTGCCCACCGTCTTTCTCGTAGGGGTCATTTACTATTAGTTTCCATTTTCCAAAGGCGTCTTTTCCTGCGAAAGGAAAACTCATATTGTTTAGTGGAGCAATCAAACCTGAGACTGTAGGTGATGTCCTGTTACAAATTAATGGGTCTGCGGCATCATCAAAAGTAGTATTGATATCATCTTCTTCACCGCATTTATTTGAAAGCAAAACAACATTTGTTGATCCAATGCTTGAGGGTCCTTCTATTTTAATCGTCATGTCTGCAACATAAGTGTGAGAAATATCTGCTGTTACTTTTACCTTGTCTATATTTAAATGATCTATCACATCAAAGGGTACAAAAGACGCTGTTGTATTGGCGATTGTATCTATCTTAGCTATAGAAAAATCTGTTGCTGTATAGGTAAAGCAATTGCTGATTCCTGTCTGAAAGCTGTATATAGGAGAGAACTCTCCTGAGGCACAAGAGTTTTTTGGTTTTATCCTCCAGTAATATATCCTTTCAGCTTCCAGCCCCTCTATAGAGAATGATGTATCAGTGCTTACTTCAGAAAACAAAATAGTATCAAACAAAGGGTTGTTCGAAACTTCTATTTGATAGGTTTCAGCATTATTATTCTTTTCCCAAGAAAGAACAATATTCGATGTTGAAAGTCCTGTCTGACCTTTTAATGGGTAAACAGGTAGAGCTTCTTTCTTGGAAAAAAATTCATTTATCACTCTTAAATCAATAGGGGTTGTTGTAGTTTCAGCACCGTTTTGACCGTTTATGTTTATCTTGTAAGACCCAGGAGCAACATTGTTTAAGTTTCCAAAAGTCACTGTTAAAGTTCCATCCGTATTTAACGAACTATCAGATAAATCAAGGGTTGCATTTGTGGGCAGGCCGTCCACCGAAAAAGAAGTGATTCCTCCGATGGTTTCTATAAAATTAAACCTAAACTCCTCTGTGTTGTTGCAAGAAGTTTTGGAATTTGTATCTGTTAGTAAAGCAATCCCTGAAGAGATACCGGTAACAATTAATGATACTTTTTGCGCGCCCCCCTCCAAGGAACCTTTGTGAGAAATCGTGATTACGTATTCTCCTGACGCATTATCTACATCCACCCTCTCAAAGGGGTCTACAATATTGTCTTCTTTTTCATTTGTATCGACAGAAGTAAGTTTCCACGGCATGTATGTATTTGATGTTTCAGAATTTTGAACAACCCTTATGTCTAAATCATTTATCAGAACAGGGGTTGGATCATTTGTGGTTCCAGTGTTTGCGGTTCCTGGCATGTCTGTCCAAGATATTGATGCCAACAAAGGTTCTATACCATCAGATTTTACAACAATTGAATAGGTGCTTCCTTCTGATAATTCTATCTCAGAAATGACAGATTGTAACCCTTTTTTAGTAATCGTTTCTGCTGCTTTTTTAGCATTCATTAACCCCCATCCTGTTACTGCATCTGGTCCTTTTACTCCTATGTCGTCAGCAGTGTGGAGCGCTAAACCTTTTAAAGTAGAGGCCCTCATAAAACCACCAAACATTTCGTTATAATATTGTTGAAGCAATAACAAAGAACCTGTGATGTTAGGAGAAGCCATGGATGTTCCTGAAATAGTATTGTATATATCGTCTGCGCTTTCGTAAGTTGAGTACAACCCTGTTCCGTTACCTGTGATGTCTGGTTTAATTCTTAAATCATCTGTTGGGCCCTCAGAGCTTGATGAACTAATTGTCACTGAATTTAAGGTTCCGTCAGCATTTATTAGCGCATCTTGTCCATTCGCAACAATTAAACTATTTTTTGACACTTTATCTCCTGTTAGTTTGTCGTAAGAACTGTTTCCTTCCAGAGGCGCTTCATTCGCAGAGTTGTCGTTTCCCTCGTTCCCAGCAGCGGCAACCATTAAATAATAAGGAGCGTTATACATGATAAGATCCCAATCTCTTGCGTAGGAAGTATATCCTCCAAAAAAATATGCAGGTAAGACGGATACACCAAATTCATCTCTAACTGCAAAACCATAAGAATGATTGGAAAGTAGCATTCCGTTTGCAGCTGCAGCCGCGGCTTCTCCATTGTCGTTTGACCAATTGTAGCCAATTCCTTTGGCTTGTGGAGCCATTCCTTTGGCAAGAGGGTCTACTCCAGAGGCGATAATAGTCCCCATAACATGTGCCCCATGGAAATCTAATACGGTTGAACCATCTCCTACTGAAAACCGATCTACTCCTCCTTCTCCGTCATATTCTTGATGTGTTGCCCTTGCAATCCCTTCATCCCAAACATATACTGTCATTCCCTGACCCTCAAGGTTTAATCCAAGACCACCTTCTTTGTGTAAATAATTAGCTCTGGTAGAAATAGCAGCGTCTTGATTGAATGTCTTATAGTAAATTGGTTTTCCTTCTTTAGAAACACTCATTAACTCATGCTTAGATCCTTTTGAATCTGTATACTTTAGTTTCCATCTTTTTTTGTTGGCTAATAGTTGTGCATTGTTTTTTTCTAAATAAAACTTTTGAGAAGACGCTTGTTCAATTTGACTTAATTCTGTTAAATCATATTCTTTAATGATTGATCGCTTGTCTTGTGAGTTTTGAGAAAAAATTATTGGAGATACAAATAGTAAAATAATCGCAATTATTTTAACCAATCTGTCTTTTCTGTATAAATTATTTGTTGGCTGTAAAATGATCATCTTGTAAAAATACTCTTTTACAGTCTCTGTATTTTGTTTTTTAACTTTTTTTAACTTTTGCCAGCGTGTTGTTTTTCTGAGGTGTATAGGTCTTTACTTAGGTCTAAATTCCTTAAAGTAGGGTTTGTGATTCCTGAAACAACCGTTGTTATAATGGTCATAGTACCACCAAAGACAACAGCGATTACTGGTCCTGCTATTTTTGCTGCTAAGCCACTTTCAAAAGCACCTAGTTCATTGGAAGAGCCTACAAACATCGAATTTACAGAAGAAACTCGACCCCTCATTTCATCTGGGGTTTTTATTTGTAATATCGTTTGTCGAATAACCATTGAGATTCCATCTGCTGCACCGCTTATAAATAAAGCAAGAACACTTAACCAAAAAACAGATGACACCCCGAAAGCAATAATACTTAATCCAAAAATAAACACAGAGACTAGCATTTTTTTTCCTGTTTTTTTATGGATTGGAATATAGGTTGTTACAAACATTGTTAGAATACTTCCTAAAGAAATAGACGCATTTAAAACTCCAAATCCTGTGGGGCCTATTTTTAAAATATCTTGTGCAAAAACAGATAAAATAGCAACAGTTCCTCCAAATAGAACGGCAACCATATCTAAAGTCAAAACACCTAAAATTGCCTTATTTTGAAAAACAAACTTTACTCCAGCTTGTAAGCTCTCTTTCATTGGTTCTCCAATTTTCTTATTTAAAACAGGCTTCTTTTTTATCTGAAAAAGAATGATGAACGATAAAAGAACCAAAAGAAAAACGATACTTAGGGTTTTGTCAACACCTATCCAACTGATGAAGAACCCTCCAAAAAGAGCTCCAGAAACGGATGCGGTTTTCCAGGTGCTTGTACTCCAGGTTGCAGCATTATGATAGATGTTTTTAGGGACCAATAAGGCAACCAAAGAAAAAATTGTAGGGCCAAAAAAAGACCGTAAAAAACCTCCAAAAAAAACTAATGCATATATAGCATACAAAACGTGATCAACAGACCAATTTCCAACAACTTGCTGTGTTGTCAAAAAAAACAACCCTAGGCTAATCAATGAAAAGGCAGCTGTGCAAACAGCAAGAAGATTTCTTTTTTCTTTTTGATCTACGATATGACCCGCAAATAATGCCATTGTAAATGCAGGAATTATTTCCATTAACCCTATAATTCCAAGAGACAAGGGGTCTTTTGTCATAGAATACACTTGCCATTCTATGACTATAAATTGCATGGACCACCCAAAAACAAGCAGGAACCTTACAATTAAAAAAATATTGAACTCTTTTATGCGAAGAGCTGCGTAGGGGTCTTCTCTTTTCATTTATTTAACTTAATTTCATATCCATTAAGATTGAGAAAGTTTGATTGATGTCTTTCTCTTTAACCACAATTGTCATCTCGTTTGTGGTTGAAATAATTTCTTGTAAGGGAATGTCTGCCCAGGCCAATTGTTTTAGAATAAAGTAATAAACTCCTGATTGTTCTAAATTTTCTTTTGGTAATTTTATAGTAATTGACGCCAACTCTAACATGCTGTTTGTCAACACTTCTTTTTCAAAAACCTCACGAACAAATGGCTGAAGATTTTTACTCGTAACAATATTAGTTTCAAAAATACCTTGTGATACCGTTAAAAAATAATCGGCATTTTCTGAAGATTTTGTCAATATTTTAGCTATTTCCTTAAACAATGAAGGGGTGTTTTTGAAAGTAAAGTCACACAAATCCGAACGAACAATAACATCACCCAAGTCTAAAGAAAGTTTTTTAATGTTTTTTCTAATACGTAATTCACTTGCTGGAGAAAGCCTGTTAATAGCCATCATAACAGCACCAACCTTCACGTTTTTCTTTAAAACATTGGAAACTTCTGGTAAAATAATTCTTGCCAAAGAAGAAACATTTATCAATTTTTCATGAAGCGCTTCTTCTATAAAGGGTGTTTTTCTAATCGTAGTTTCGACAACCTCTTGTATTGTTTTCATTGTAATTGTTTAATAAATTATACCAATGTTCAAAATTAAACATTTAATTTAATTTATTTGTCAATTTTTTAAATTCTTTTTTTGGGTTTTTACCCCCATACAATACTTGAAAAACAGCCTCTATGATTGGAGTACGGGCCTCGTTGTCTTTTGAAATTTTATGAGCGCTTTTTGTAGCGTAGTAACCTTCTGCAATCATACTCATTTCTATTTGAGCAGATTTTACTGTATACCCTTTACCTACCATGTTTCCAAATTGTCTATTTCTACTAAAGAGAGAGTAACCTGTAACTAAAAGGTCGCCTAAATAGGCAGAGTTATTGATATTGCGTTTCATTTTGTGAACCTTCTTAATAAAGTGTTTCATTTCACGAATTGCGTTACTCATCAAAACTGCCTGAAAATTGTCTCCGTAACCAAGTCCATGAGCAAGCCCTGCAGCAATTGCATAAATATTCTTTAACATCGCAGCATATTCAGTACCAATAATATCATCAGATTTTTTTGTTTTTATATACCATCCTTGGAAGGACGCTTCTATCATGTTGGCTTTATGCTCATCTTGACAGGCTATTGTTAAATAAGACAGTCGCTCCATTGCCACCTCCTCTGCATGGCAAGGACCTGTGATTACACCAATGTTTTCAAATGGAATATTAAATATCTTATTAAAATGTTCTCCTATAATCAATCCTGTTTCTGGAACAATTCCTTTGATTGCTGAAAAAATGATTTTATCCTGTAACGATACGTTTAATTTTTTAAGTTCGCTCGTTAAGAACACGGAGGGAATCGCAAAAATAAGAACCTTATAATTTGTAACTATTTCATTTATATTATCTGAAAGGTCTAATTGTTCTGCGTTTAATTCTGCAGATTGAAGGTAGTTGGGATTGTGTTCATTTTCTTTAATATGTTCAATTGCTTGTTTATTTCTCATGTACCAACCAATTGTGTTTAAATTTTCACTCAGTATTTTTACAATTGCAGTTGCCCAACTTCCCCCACCTAAAACAGCTATTTTTGTTTGTTCGATCATTTATCTATAAATTTTAATTCCAAAAATAATAAAAGTATTATCTATGAATGAATGCATTTGCTAATTATTATATTTGCTCCTTATTGATTAATTTTTTAGAGAAGGTGTTTTTCCTTATTTTAACCCATTCGATTAAAGGTCTCTTAAAATTAATTCCATCTAAGAATACGCATTTTATTGAATATACAAAATTATGAAGGTACAAATCATAAACAAATCTAAACATGCAACACCGAGTTATGAAACAGAAGGCGCTGCTGGAATGGATATAAGAGCTAATATTAGTGAACCCATCACATTAAAAACACTAGAAAGGGTTGTTGTAAAAACAGGTTTATTCATAGCGCTTCCTGTTGGCTTTGAGGCGCAAGTTAGGCCAAGAAGTGGTCTGGCTGCGAAAAAAGGAATTACAGTATTAAACTCTCCCGGAACCATTGATGCTGACTATAGAGGTGAAATAGGTGTAATTTTGGTAAACCTATCCAACGAAGACTTTCTTATAAATGATGGTGAAAGAATTGCGCAATTGGTTGTTGCAAGGCATGCCCGGCTTAATTGGGAAGAAGTCGCCGTTTTAGACAAAACAAAACGAGGTGAAGCTGGTTTTGGAAGCACAGGTGTCTAAAATAATTATATACCAAAAGAAGATCAATTATCTTTTTAAAACTTTATACATTTGATTCATCTTTCTCACTTTATCATATAATAATTCATAGGGTAAAAATACGTGAGAGAAATATGTATATTTTATTTTTTTATAAAACTGAACCGCTTGTTTGTGATAATCCATAGCGTCTAACCAAATTATTTGGTATCCTTTTTTTATTGCTTTTGCTTCCAACCAAGAAAGCAACTTTTTCCCTATGCCTTTTCCTTGTACTTTATGACTCAAATATATTCTGTGAAGTTTTACTTGGTTTTGTTCATGGAGACCTTTTAATTTTTTATCCCAAACAACCCTAAAAACCCCTACGGTTTCCTCTTTATAAATCACAAAATAATAGTCGGTTTGTGGCTCTAACAATTCTTTTAAAATAACTTCCTGTGAATATTGAGAATGCACATACCAAACACCCCCGTCTTTCCAAAAATGGCTGTATGCATTCACATATATTTCTTTCATTAAACCATACAAAAATGCTGCGTCTATTTCTTTAACCTTATTTAATTGTATGTTTTTAGATATTTCAACCATGGTAGTTTTCATAAAAAACTGCTATAAGAATATTTACCTATAGCAGTTGATAATAAAAAATTATATCCCTTTTTTATTCTTGATTTTCTATGGCGTTTTTGATTTTACCTTCAAGTTCCTCTGCTAATTCAGGATTGTCTTTTATCAATCCTTTTACTGCATCTCTTCCTTGGCCTAATTTTGTTTCTCCGTAACTGAACCACGAACCACTTTTCTTGACAATTCCTAATTCTACACCAATGTCTAAAATTTCTCCAACTTTGGAAATCCCCTGACCATACATGATATCAAATTCTGTAATCTGAAAAGGAGGTGCTACTTTATTCTTGACTACTTTAACTTTAGTACTATTTCCTATTACTTTATCTCCGTCTTTAATTTGTGTTCTTCTTCTAATATCTAAGCGCACAGAAGCATAAAACTTTAACGCATTACCCCCTGTTGTTGTCTCAGGATTGCCAAACATTACCCCTATTTTTTCTCTTAATTGATTGATAAAAATAACTGTACAGTTTGTTTTTGAAATAGTTCCTGTTAACTTTCGAAGTGCTTGAGACATTAAACGAGCATGAAGACCCATTTTTGAATCACCCATTTCTCCTTCTATTTCAGATTTAGGAGTCAGAGCAGCAACAGAATCTATTACCACAATATCTATCGCTCCAGAACGTATTAAGTTTTCTGCAATCTCAAGAGCCTGCTCTCCGTGGTCTGGTTGAGAAATGATTAAATTATCAATATCTACCCCTAGGTTTTCCGCATAAAACTTATCAAAGGCGTGTTCTGCGTCTATAAAAGCTGCGATACCTCCTGATTTTTGAGCTTCTGCTATTGCGTGAAGTGTTAGGGTTGTTTTACCTGAAGATTCTGGTCCATATATTTCAATAACCCTTCCTCTGGGATACCCTCCAACACCTAAAGCTAAATCTAAACCTAAAGAACCTGACGAGATTGCATCTACTTCTTCAGTAACCACGTCTCCTAGTTTCATTACAGAACCTTTTCCATACGTTTTATCTAATTTATCTAGCGTTAGCTGTAAGGCTTTTAATTTTGCTGCTTTTTCTTTATCTGCTGCCATAAGTATTTGTGTCTATTATTTTAAATAAGAGCCACAAGTTACAAAAAAATAACCTACATTTTTGTACTATTGTTGTTGTTCATTTAAAAAATTAAAATCTTATTAATTTGACAAAAAAACACCATCATTTTATCATTCATAAACCTTGGGGAATGATATCTCAATTTATAAATCCCGCTAAAAGGAAAAAAAAATTATTGGGAGATTTATATGATTTTCCTTCTGGAACCATGGCTATTGGACGGCTTGATGTTGCTTCTGAGGGATTGCTTTTCTTAACTACTGATGGAAAGGTTTCAGAAGAAATTAGAAGTAATAAATATGAAAAAGAATATTACGTCCAAGTTGATGGTATCATAAATCAAGAAGCGGTAGACAAATTAAAAAAAGGAGTGGAAATTGGTGTAAATGGAAAGAAATACAAAACAAAACCAGGAAAATCTTTTTTAATAACTTCTCCTAATTTTCCTTTAAGAAGCCAAAAAATAAGGGATGATAGACATGGGCCTACTAGTTGGGTTGCTATTATTATTAAAGAAGGAAAGTTTAGGCAGGTTAGGAAAATGACAGCAGCCGTTGGTTTTCCTACATTGCGTTTAATTCGTATTAGAATTGGTCAAATTAAATTAGGAAAATTAAACGTTGGAGAGGTGGAAGAGGTCCTTTTTTTATTATAATTCTTTTTCCATTTTTATATGTGGTATACCATCTTCTAAGTATCCTTCTTCTTTTTGATTAAATCCGTGAGATTCGTAGAATTTTTTTAAATATTTTTGAGCAGAAATAGTAATAATATCACATTTGAAATGTTTTTTTACTGCTTTAATTGAAAAATTCATTAAATCATGACCATATCCAAAGTTACGTTCCTTTAATGCAATCACAACCCTGCCAATACTCGCATTTTTAAAATAATCTCCTGGTTTGAAAAGGCGTGTGTATGCAATAATTTTATTTTCATTATAACCGAAAACATGTAACGATTTTTGATCTTTTCCATCTACGTCTTGATATACACAGTCTTGTTCTACCACAAAAACTTCTGAACGTAATTGAAGAATTTGATATAATTCTGTTGTATTTAATTCATAAAAAGATTTGATTGAAAAATTCATTAACCTGCACATGAAATTTTATCAACCCTTTTTCCATGTCTACCTCCCTCGAATTCTGTAGAAAGAAAAATATCTATAAAACCGATCGCTTGTTGTAGAGAGACAAATCGAGCAGGTATTGTTAAAACATTTGCATTATTATGTTGTCTTGTTAATGCCACTAGTTCATTATTCCAACATAAAGCCGCTCTAATACCTTGGTGTTTGTTTGCTGTCATCTGGGCACCATTTCCACTTCCACATAAAATAATACCAAAAGTTGCTTTTCCTGATTCTATGGCATGAGCTGCTGGATGAATAGCATCTGGATAATCCATTGAGTCATTTGTATCTGTTCCAAAATTAAGTAGCTCGTACCCTTTTTTTTCTAGATGTTTAATAATTTCAAATTTATATTCTGTTCCAGCATGATCATTTCCAATTGCGATTGTCATAATAGATTGATTTTTATTTAATTGTATACATACAAAAATAATGAAATTAGAGAGTATCCATTGTTATAAACAATGAAAAAAACATCTTTTTAAATAATTATTTAATTTTTAATTGTTTAACTAAATAATTTAATTGTTAAAAAGTATCTGTAATTTTTCACAAGTTTTTTAGGTTAATTAAAGATAAATTACAATACAAGTAATAAAATCAATTACACAACTTTTTTTATAATTTTTTCATAAAAGGTTATCAACAAAAAAATTAGGATTTATTTACATAAATTAAGTATTTATATATTCATATTTTTAGGTTAATTCATTTTATAAACTTTGTTAATAAATTGTATTTTTTATTGATTTTAAGGCTTTTAAGATATTCATAAAATGTAGATAATTTTTAATAAATGATATATGAAAATAAAAGTAAACATATTTATTGTAACTATTCACAGACTATAATAAACATCATTGTTTTTTAAATATTTTTTAAACTAAAATAATTATAATAAAGAATGTTAATAAGTTCAAAATTTAAAAAATAACAAAATTGATAGCTTCTTTAATAATAGTTACAGTTATCGTCCCATTTCCTATTAACTCTCCATCTGCTTGTATTAAAGTTTCTTGATTTTGAGGGATTACAGTTATTGAGTTACTTTTATAAGTTTCTACTTTTTTATGATGTATTATAGATCCACTGTAGAGTTTTCTAATATTATAAATAAAATCAAAAAATGTGATATTTTTAATAATAGAAATATCCAATAATCCATCAGAGGTATTTACATTTCCTGTAAATTTCATTCCTCCTCCAGAGAATTTACAAATTCCAAAAACAGTCATTAAAGAAGTGGTCTCTATTTCATTATTATTGATGATAATTTTAAAACGATCTTTTTGATAAGTTAATAAACTAAATAAACCACTTAATAAATACGCAATAGAACCAAAACGTTTTAATTTTTTTAATCTTTTAACAGTATATCCATCATATCCTATCCCTGCAATATTATTAAAGTAAGAATATATTTGACTCTTTGTTTTTATAACACCAATATCCTGCAAAATTGTTTTTTTATGATTGATAATTGTTATGGCTTTTTCTATATTCTTAGGTATACTATAGGTTTTAATCCAATCATTTCCAGTTCCTAAAGGTATCACAGCAATAGTTATATCAGAAGTTTTTACGTACCTTTGTTTCATGACTCCGTTTACTACATGATGTAGTGTTCCATCACCTCCAATCGAAATGATATTTCTAAAACCTTTTTGAATAGCATTCTGTACCAATTCAATTTCGTGTTTAGAAAATAATGTAAAAGCAAAAGAATAATTAATATTACTATTATTTAGTAACAATTGAATTTGTTTCCATTTATTAGAGAAATTATGATTTCCTGAAATTGGGTTTGCTATTATAAACCAAGAGTTTAACATGTATAATAATATTTAGTAGACCAAAATACAATAATAGATTTGATAACTTTTTTTTAATAAATAGTTATATTAAATAATTGTAATTTGGTATCATAAAACAAGAAGAAAGAATAAATGTCTAAAAAAAAGAAAGTTTTTTTTAAAAAGAAAGGGAATGTTGTAAAAGATTTAACAAGAAAAATAGTTAAAATTTTAAATGAAGATCCACAAAAATATTACAACTATAAGCAAATAGCTTCAAAATTAAAGATTTCTCATACTGATGGAAAAACACAAATAGTTAAGAAATTAACAGAATTAAAAGCTACAAAAACAATAAAAGAAGTAGAAAGAGGGAAGTATCAAATAAACATTGACAAAAAATATTCTATAGGAACATTAGATCTAACATCGAGTGGAAATGGGTATTTTATTACAGAAGATTATGAGGATGATATTTTTATTTCTAAAACCAATATAGGTAAAGGATTACACCAAGATACTGTTAAAGTTTTTGTTTATAAGAGAAAAAATGGAAAAAAAATAGAAGGTGAGGTTGTTGATGTTATAAAGCGCTCAAAAATAAATTTTGTAGGAGTTTTACAAAAAAATAAAAACAAGAATTTTGGTTTTGTTGTACCTGATGATCATAAGATGTATGTTGATATTTTTATATCAGAAGGTAAAATTAACGAAGCAAAGGATGGAGATAAAGTTCAAGCAACGATATCAGATTGGCCTCAAAATTCAAAAAATCCTTTTGGTAAAATAACAAAAGTTTTAGGGAAACCAGGAGATCATAATACAGAAATGCATTCTATATTATTAGAATATGATTTACCTTTTGAATTTGAACCTGAGGTAGAAAAAGAAGCGGAACAACTACCAATAAAAATCACTAAAGAAGAAATTTCTAAACGCAGGGACATGCGTAAAGATTTAACTTTTACAATAGATCCAAAAGATGCAAAAGATTTTGATGATGCATTATCATTTACAAAATTAGAGAATGGTAATTATGAAATTGGAGTTCATATTGCAGATGTTTCCCATTATTTACAACCAAAAACTCTTTTAGATGATGAAGCTTACAAAAGAGCAACATCTGTTTATTTGGTTGATAGAGTAGTACCAATGCTTCCAGAAATGTTAAGTAATGGTGTATGTTCTCTTAGACCAAAAGAAGAAAAATTAACTTTTTCTGCAGTATTTGAAATCAACGATAAAACACAAATTATAAACCAATGGTTTGGAAGAACTGTAACGTATTCTGATCAACGTTTTGCTTATGAAGAAGCACAATCTATTATAGAAAATTGTAAATTATCAAACAGTTCTCAAAGTTATACAATGCCTTCCAATATTTCTATTTCTGATAATGAGTATGAGGTTACACCAGAAATAGTTGAAGCTACCTTAAAATTAAATCAATTTGCTAAAATTCTTCGTAAAAAAAGAATGAAGCAAGGAGCTATTTCTTTTGATCGAATAGAAGTGAAATTTAATTTAGATCAGGAGGCGAATCCAGTAGGGGTCTTTTTTAAAAAATCTAAAGATGCTAATAAATTGATTGAAGAATTTATGTTGTTAGCAAATAGAAAGGTAGCTGAATTTATAGGTCTTTCCCAAAGGAAAGCTACGAATAAAACATTTATTTATAGAGTTCATGATGAACCCGATGTAGAGAAATTAGCTTCTTTACAAAATATGATTCATAAGTTTGGATATAAGATTAACACAGATACAAAAGAAACAACATCTCAATCATTAAATAAATTATTAAAAGATGTTGATGGAAAAGCAGAATCTAATATGATTGAAACACTAACAATTAGAACGATGTCTAAAGCTGTGTATACAACTCAAAATATAGGTCATTATGGATTGGCTTTTGATTATTACAGTCATTTTACCTCACCAATTAGACGGTATCCAGACGTAATGACGCATCGATTACTTCAACATTATTTAAATAAAGGAGAATCTCCTAAAGCAGATTTGTATGAAGAAAAATCGAAGCATTCTTCTAAAAGAGAGGAATTAGCTAGTAAAGCAGAGCGATCTTCTATAAAATATATGCAGGTAAAGTATATGCAAAACCATAAAGATGAAATTTTTGAGGGAGTTATTACAGGGGTAACAGAATGGGGTATTTATGTTGAAATTAAATCTAATAAATGTGAAGGAATGGTTAGGATTAGAGATATAAAAAGCGATTATTATTTTTTTGATGAAAAACAGTATGCAATAATGGGTCAAAATTCTAAACAACTTTACCAGCTAGGAGACGATGTTAACGTAAAGGTTAAACACACAGATTTAGAACGTAAACATTTAGATTTTTATCTAATAGAAGAATAAATTTTACTACTTTTCACAATAAAACAAAGAAAAAACCTTTAAAGTTATATAAAATAACAAATAATGAAAAGAAAAACAATTACAGTTCTAGCAATATTATTCACGTGTACAATATTCACTCAAACCACAGTGAAAAAATCGTTAGGAGATTATTCTACACTTAAAGTTTATAATGGTATCGAAGTAACGTTGGTTAAATCTCAAGAACAAAAAATTGAAATAAAAGGAGAAAAATCAGAAATGATTAAAATTAAAAACGTAAACGGAGTTTTAAAATTATCCTTACCTTTTTCACTTAAACCAGAAAATAATTATGCAAATGGTAAGGTTTTAGTAACACTATATTACAATACAAATATTGATATTATCGATGCAAATGAAGGATCAACCATAATAGGAAAAGATTTTGAGCAAGAAAAATTAAAAGTAAGCGCACAGGAAAGAGCTTTTATAGAGTTAACTTTAAAAGTAACACACCTTAATATAAGAGCATCTTCAGGAGGGATGATAAAATTAACAGGCTCTACAGAGTCCCAAATTGCAAATATTGACCTATATGGCGTGTACAATGGTTTTGGTTTAAAAACAACAGGAAATTCTAATGTTTTTTCTGGTACAGGAGCCAAAGCAGAAATTTTTGCAGGAAAAACACTAACAGCAAAAGTAAATTTTGGTGGATCTATATTTTACAAGGGATCTCCTGAGATTCAAAAAAATAAAAAAGTTTTAGGGGGTATTATTCAAAGAAGGGATTAACCGATATAATAATAACCTTTTTTGTATATTTGTACAGTAAAATATAAAATAAATGAACAGTTTAGTTACATATTTCGGATTCATAGGCGGACCTCAAGTTATCGTTATTATTGTGATAATTCTTTTGTTATTTGGAGGTAGAAAAATTCCAGAATTAATGAGAGGTTTAGGAAGTGGTATAAAAGAATTTAAGAATGCCGCTAAAGAGGATGAAGATAAAATAGAAGAAAAAAAATAATTATCTTTAAAAAATAACAGAATAGAAAAACTCAATCTTTATAAAGATTGAGTTTTTTTGAAAGTAAAAACTTTTTATTCTTTGTTGTTTTTCTGTTGATTTTTCATTGCCTCTCCTATTTGATTACTAGCGGTAAAACTTGCAACCATATCATTCAACATGGTACTTCCTGCTTGAGGTGAGTTGGGTAGTAAGATTAAGTTACTATTTGTTTCTTGCCCTATAGATTGTAACGTATCATAGTGTTGTGTTACCACAATTAAAGCAGAAGCTTCTTGGCTATTGATCCCAACATTATTTAAAACCTCTACACTTTCTTCTAAACCTCTTGCTATTTCACGTCTTTGGTCTGCAATACCTTGTCCTTGTAAACGCTTACTTTCTGCTTCTGCCTTTGCGCGCTCAACAATTAAAATACGCTGAGCATCTCCTTCGTACTGTGCAGCAACCTTTTCTCTTTCAGAAGCATTTATTCTATTCATAGCCTCTTTAACTTGTGCATCAGGATCGATATCAGTAACTAAGGTTTTAATAATATCATAACCATAAGTCATCATCGCTTCATTCAATTCAGATTTTACAGCAATTGCGATGTCATCCTTTTTTACAAAGACATCATCCAATCTCATTTTTGGAACCTCAGCCCTTACGACATCAAAAACATAAGAGGTGATTTGATCATGAGGATAGTCTAGTTTGTAAAATGCATCATATACTTTTTCATAGATAACTTTATACTGAACTGAAACCTTTAATTTAACAAAAACATCATCTAAAGTCTTCGTTTCTATAATTACATCTAATTGTTGAATTTTTAAACTCAATTTACCGGCAATCCTATCTATTAAAGGAATTTTAAAACGTAAACCAGACTGTCTAATTGCATTAAATTTACCAAAGCGCTCTATAACAGCAGCGGTTTGTTGCTTGACCGTAAAAAAGGAGGTAAAAACAAGTAGTGCGATTAAAACAATAAAAATGTAGGTAAGAGTAGACATAGTTCTTTTTTTTTAAATAATTAGTTATTGTAAAGATACAAAAATATCTACTTATTTCATTTCCCTTTATTGCGCTTTAGGAAAAATCTTATAATTTTTTCTATTATATTTAATCCACTTTTTATATTGTTTTTCACTAAGCAAGTTTCTAATGCTGGTGTTTAATTTTTTATCTTCTTCTCTAATAACCTCACCAATTGGTTTTAAACGAAACATCATCTCTTTTCGAACCTCAGCTTGTTTGGAAAAGTCACCATTTTTAATTGCGTTCTTTTGAAAATTTTCTACCATTTCTTTGGTGCTGCGAAGTAAAAAACTATTGATTCGCTTAATATCTTTGGTGTTCTTGTTGTATTTGGCTATGATTTTAGAAAACTCACCCCCTTTTTGAGAGTTTAATTTTACATTAGATTTCTTTGCTGCCTTCTTAACGTCGTATATGATAATTCCAATATACCTTTCTATATCAAAATTAGGTTCTGGCGCTTTTTGAGAGGTTTGCATGGGTTGCATTTGCCGCTGCCTTTGTCTATTACCATAACCAAATTGAGCCTGTGCTGTAAGAGAGAGGCTTACAATTAAAAAAAAGAGAATTTTTTTCATTTTATAGATTTTTTATTGCGTTTTGAATTCTTTTAACAGTTTCTTCTTTACCAATCAACTCTATAATATCAAATAAATGTGGACCTTTTAAGGCCCCAACAAGGGACAACCTTAACGGCTGCATTACTTTACCAAAGCCAATGTCTTTTGATACAATCCATTCCTTTACTTCCTTTTCGGTGTTTTCAGAAGAAAAGTGATCTAACGAATCGATTATGGCGATTAATTCTTCCATTAGTATAGGGGTACCATCTTTCCAGTTCTTTTTTGAAGCTTTCGGATCGTAGGAGCTTGGGGCTTCAAAAAAGAAAGAAGAGAGGCCCCAAAAATCAGTTACAAAAACAGCTCTTTCTTTTATAGAAGAAACAACCTTTTCTACAAAATCTAAATTTTTTGCAACCCCTTTTTGTTTTAGAATAGGAAGGAAGGTCTTAGCCAGTTCTCTAGCGTCTTTATTTTGCATGTATTGTTGGTTAAACCAATGGGCTTTATCTAGGTTAAACTTTGCACCGGATTTACCAACTCTTTTTAAATCAAAGGACTCTATAAGATCAGCAAAAGAAAATAGTTCTTGTTCAGTTCCAGGGTTCCAACCTAAAAAAGCCAACATATTAATAAATGCCTCTGCAAAATACCCATCTTCTTTATAACCGCGGGAAATTTCACCTGAGACCTCGTTAACATATTCTAAAGGAAACACAGGAAACCCTAGCTTATCTCCATCTCTCTTACTTAATTTACCTTTTCCGACAGGTTTTAAAATTAAGGGCAAATGCGCAAATTTTGGAGATTCCCAATCAAAAGCACGGTATAATAATACATGCAAAGGCATTGATGGCAACCACTCTTCTCCACGAATTACGTGGCTGATCTCCATTAGGTGGTCATCTACGATATTTGCTAAATGATAAGTTGGCATTCCGTCACTTTTAAACAACACTTTATCATCTAAAGTGTTCGTGTCTATTGAAATTTGACCACGAATTTCATCTTCCATTTGTAAAATTTCATCTTGTGGAGTTTTAAAACGAATTACAAATTTTTCTCCAGCATCTAATCTTGTTTTCACCTCTTCATTTGAAAGAACAAGCGAATTAACCAAACGACCCTTTTCCCTGTTGTGCCAATTATATATAAATTTTTTTCCCGAAGCCTCATGTTCTTTTCTATGCCCATCTAATTGTTCTGAGGTATCAAACGCATAGTATGCCCAGCCCGAACGTATAAGCACATCAGCATACTTTTTGTACAACCCCTTTCTTTCAGACTGTCTGTAAGGGCCAACTCTTTCATTTTTCCCAGGCCCCTCATCAAATGGGATATTACACCACTCCAAAGCGTCTACAATATATTGTTCTGCGTTTTTTACATAGCGAGTTTGGTCTGTGTCTTCAATTCTTAAGACAAAAGTTCCCTTGTTTTTTTTAGCGAATAAGTAATTATATAAAGCTGTTCTTACACCACCAATATGGAGAGGACCTGTTGGGCTTGGAGCAAAACGAACACGAATATTAGATTCCATTTTTTTTATTTAAGCTGTAAAGATACTTTACTAAAAGCACAAAAAAAAGACTTTATAATAAGCTTCTAAAGATTCTTTCAAGCCGTTTATTTAAAAAATCGTTTTAAAAATAGTATTTTTAGTTACTCTTATGGACCCTTTTGAAAGTATTGAAAAAAAATTACACCAATTTACTCGGAAATATTATACCAGCGAGTTGATAAAGGGTGGAATTTTGTTTTTTTCTTTAGGCCTATTGTATTTGTTTTTCATTCTTATTTTAGAATATTTTTTATGGTTAAAACCTACTGCAAGAACCGTTCTTTTTTATTTATTTCTAGGCGTGGAGATATTTTTGCTAACTCGGTTCATTGCTGTTCCTTTTTTGAAGCTGATCGGTCTTCAAAAAGGGATCACAGATATACAGTCGTCAAAAATTATTGGGCGTCATTTTCCTGAAGTTCAAGACAAGCTTTTGAACGTTTTACAATTAAAGAAAACACCTCTTCAATCAGATTTATTAATTGCGAGTATCGATCAAAAATCAACAGAACTAGAATTTGTTTCCTTCAAAAAAGCAGTTGATTTTAAGTACAACAAACGATATTTAAAATTTGCAATTTTCCCTCTATTAATTTGGGGCGTGATTTTTTTTACAAGCTATAAACCGTTGTTCAAACAAAGTTTAGAGCGGGTTGTTAATTATAAAACAGCTTATGTCCCTCCTCCAGCATTCTCCTTTTATTTATCAAATTCCAACCTAGAGGTTGTCCAAGGAAAATCACTTTCGATTTTAGTAAATACTAAAGGCTCGGAGACCCCAGAAGAAGCGCTTATACATTTTGAAGGACAACAATATTACTTAAATAATAATAATGGAGTATTTTCATATGTATTTAATACTATTCAACAATCGTTTTCTTTTTACATAACAGCAAAAGGGATTCAGTCTCAAAACTATAAGGTAAGTGTTATAAATACCCCAACAATTAACAATGTCACTTTGGGATTAAGATACCCCAGCTATCTTGGGAAAAAAAATGAAATCATTGATAATTCGGGCAATATAACCGTGCCTGAAGGAACAAATGTCAACTGGAAAGTTGAATCAAGCCAAACAGACTCGATGGCTTTTATTACACCACCTCATAAAAAAGTTTTTTTTAAAGAGCTTTCTAAAAACCTTTTTTCCCATTCAAAAACTATTCAAAAAGATCTCAATTACCAAATCACCTCCTCGAATCAGTTGTTAAAAAACTTTGATGTTTTAAGTTTTAAGGTAGATGTAGTGAAAGACGAACCACCTTTTATCACTGTTGAAACGGCTATCGCCGACATCACCCGAGGGGTCTCACAGTTTGCAGGACAGATTTCCGATGATTACGGGATTAGTAGCTTTCAAGTCGTATTATATGAGAAAGAGAACCCCCAAAATAAACAACAGGTGAGTTTACAAATTACCGACAATACTATTCAAACATTTTTTTATCAATTTCCTGATGGATTTACTCTTCAGAACGGAACTAGTTATCAATTCTTTTTTCAGGTTTTTGACAATGATGCTGTAAATGGAAGTAAAAAGTCAACAAGTCAGATGTTTTATTATAGAAAGAAAACATCACAAGAGGTTCGGCAAGAGATGTTACAAGAGCAAAGAAACGCCATTCGTAATATAGAGAGTGTTGTGAAAGATCAGCAAGATTATCAAAAAGAGCTATTGAAAATTCAAAAGGAGTTACAGGTAAAAAAGAAACTCAAATGGACTGATAAAAAAAAGCTTCAAAAACTTGTTAAGCTTCAACAGAAAAACACCCAAAAGATCCGACGCCGAACAACAATTTTACAAGAAAAATTAGGAGAAAAAAAGGAAGAAAATCAGCAACTTCAAAATAAAAAAGAAGCTTTACAACAACGCTTAAAAGAGATTCACAAATCACAAAAAGAACAACGCCTTCTCGATGAAATAAAGAAAATTGCAGATAAAATTAATAAAAGCGACTTTTTAAAGAAAGCCAAAGAATTAGCACAGCGTAATCGTCAACATGAAAGAAGTTTGACTAGGATCTTAGAACTCACCAAGCGTTTTTATATAGAGCAGAAAACAATGCAGATTGCCGATATAATTGAAAATTTATCGCTAAAACAGAAAAAAGCAATTTTGAAAAAAGATTCAAAATCAGCAACTCAAAATGAAATAAAAGAAGCGTTTAAAAGTGTTAAAGAAGCGTTGAAAGAGTTAGAGAAGGATAATCAAGATTTAAAAGAACCATTGCCTCTTCCTAATTTGGATCATGAAAAAGAAATGGTTGATTCAGCACTTCAAAACGCGCAAAACAAACTTCTTAAAGAAGCTCCTTCTAAAGCGAAAACTTACCAACAAAATGTTTCAAAAGAATTGAAAAAAATGAGCATTAAAATGCGACAGTCAATGAAGGATATGCAAAGTGTGATGATGGAAGAAAATACAGAAGACCTTCGTAAAATACTAGAAAATTTACTTGTTTTTTCTTTTGAGCAAGAACAATTAATGAACACCTTTATTGATAAATCAACAAATCATCCCGATTTTGGCGAAGATCTAAAGAAGCAATATCAACTCAAAACTTATTTTGAGCATATTGATGATAGTTTGTATGTTTTGTCTATGCGTTTGCCCACGATTTCTACAACCATACAAAATGACCTGTCCTCAACACACTATAATTTAGATCAATCTTTAGATAATTTCTCTGAAGACAGGTTTTCAAAAGGAGTTTCAAATCAACGTTACGTGATGATGGCAGTAAATAATTTGGCAAATTATCTTAGCAACACCTTAGATAAGACAAAAAATAGCATGTCTATGAAATTACGCCCAGGAGGAAAACAGAAAGAATCAGATTTTCGTTTGCCAGACCTGATCAAGACACAAGGAGAGCTGTCAAAAAAAATCATGAAAGGAATGAAAAAAAGGGGACAGCAAGAGGGAAATAAAACAGGAGATAAAACAAGCAAAACAAAGAAAGGCGCTGGATTAAAAAAAGAGGGGATAGGTAATACATCTAGAGAAGCTACAAGTGAAGAGGCAGATGGTGAGCTGTATGAAATTTACAAACAACAAAGCCTTTTAAGGCAAGAACTGCAAGAGCAGCTTAATACACTTCAAAACAATGCAAATGGAATAAAGGATGCTACGAGAAAAGCACTTCAAAAAATGGAAGATTTAGAAAACCAAATTCTTGAAAAGGGCTTCCATTTCTCAACCTTTCAAAAAATGCAACAGGTATCCTATGAGTTATTAAAACTCGACAATGCTTTATTACAACAAGGGACAGATACTAAACGAAGTTCAAACACAGCTTCTACTCTTGTTCAAAAGAAGAAATTGAAAGCGATTCAATTCAAAAAGCAGTTTTACAATCAAACTGAAATATTAAACAGACAATCACTACCTTTGCGTCAAAATTATAAGAAAAAAGTAAGAGCTTATTTTTCAGAGACTAAGAAATATTAACCATGGTTGCCTTTAATTTTGAAACAAATTTTAAATTAAAAAACGAAAAGCTTTTAGAAGATTGGATCTGTGAGGTTGTAAAATCTCATGGATTTACCGTTGGAGAAATTAATTTCATTTTTTGTGATGACACCTATTTACACGAGTTAAATATAGCATTTTTGCAGCATAATACCCTCACAGATGTTATTAGTTTTGACAATACTATTGGTAAATTAATCAGTGGAGATGTTTTTATTTCTGTAGAAAGAGTTGCGGACAATGCGAAAGATTATAAAGTTTCTTTTGACAATGAGTTGCGAAGAGTCATGATTCACGGGGTGTTGCATTATATTGGTTTTAAAGATAAAACCATTCTTGAAAAAACAAAGATGACAGCGGCAGAGGACCAAGCGTTAATGCTCTTAAAATATTGATAATCAGGTAATTAACATTAAAGTTTCACGTGGAACTATAAAATATGAGTTTATTTTCAACAACATACGATGTAATTGTAGTGGGGGGAGGTCATGCAGGCAGCGAGGCCGCTGCTGCTGCTGCTAATATGGGTGCTCACACTCTTTTAATTACAATGAATTTACAAAATATTGCCCAAATGAGTTGTAATCCCGCAATGGGAGGTATTGCCAAAGGGCAGATTATAAGAGAAATTGATGCTTTAGGAGGTTTTAGTGGCATTGTTACTGATAAAACGGCTATTCAGTTTAAGATGCTAAACACCTCTAAAGGTCCAGCTATGTGGAGTCCCAGGGCCCAATCTGATAGGATGCAATTTGCAGAGTGCTGGAGAACCGTTTTAGAAGAAACGGAGAATTTGGATTTTTATCAAGACTCAGTGAATGGATTATTGTTTGAGGGGAATACAATTGTTGGGGTTAAGACAAAGCTAGGGATTGAAATCAAGTCGAAAACAGTTATTGTGACCGCGGGAACTTTTCTTAATGGTTTAATTCATATTGGCGATAAAAGCTTTGGAGGAGGTAGGGCTGGTGAAGGAGCTTCTAAAGGGATTACAGAAGACTTGGTCTCGAAAGGATTCGAGTCTGGAAGAATGAAAACAGGGACCCCGCCTCGAGTTGATGGAAGGTCTTTGGATTATTCTAAAATGATAGAACAGCCAGGCGACGAAGTCACCGAAAAATTTTCATACTTACCAACAACCAAAGCCCTTACGAAACAACGCTCCTGCTATCTTACCTATACGAATCAACAAGTTCATGATATGCTCCGTGAAGGTTTTGATCGCTCACCAATGTTCAATGGACGTATTCAGTCTACAGGACCAAGATATTGCCCATCCATCGAAGATAAAATAGACCGTTTTGCAAGCAAAGAAAGACACCAAATATTTGTTGAACCCGAAGGATGGAAAACAGTTGAGATGTATGTCAATGGTTTTTCTACTTCACTGCCAGAGGATGTTCAAGACAAAGCAATTCGTTCTATAGCAGGTTTTGAAAATGTTAAATTTTTAAGGTATGGTTATGCCATTGAATATGATTATTTTCCACCAACACAACTAACACATTCTTTAGAGACCAAACTTGTCGAAAATTTATTTTTTGCAGGTCAAATTAATGGGACAACAGGATATGAAGAAGCGGCAGCTCAAGGTTTAATGGCTGGGGTCAATGCGGCTTTAAAGACTCAAGGGAAGCCTTCTTTTGTGTTAAAAAGGAATGAAGCCTATATTGGGGTTCTAATAGATGATTTAATCACAAAAGGGACCGAAGAACCCTACAGAATGTTTACCTCTAGAGCTGAGTACAGAACGTTGCTAAGACAAGATAATGCGGATTTAAGACTTACCCCCTTGGGTTATAAAATAGGCTTAGCATCTAAAGAGCGGTTGGACCGGGTAAAACAAAAGAAAGAAAAGGCAGCGCTATTGATTAAATTTTTACAAGAAACAAGTGTAACGCAAGAGGAAATAAACCCTATTCTAGAGGCTAAAAATTTAGCATTGATTAACCAATCAGTGAAGCTTTATAAAATTGCTGCAAGACCACAATTATCTTTTTCAGATTTTAAAAATATTGATAAGCTAAGCGCTTTTCTACAACAAAACGATATCAAAAAAGAGGTTATAGAGCAAGCGGTTATTCATTTAAAATATTCCGGTTATATTGAAAAAGAAAAGAACAATGCTGATAAATTGAATAGGTTAGAGAACGTGGCAATTCCCTCAAAGTTCAATTATCAAAAAGTGGTTTCTCTCTCTTATGAGGCTAGAGAAAAATTAAGTAAAATACAACCAACCTCTATTTCACAAGCCAGTAGAATTAGTGGAGTATCTCCAAGCGATATCTCTGTATTGCTGGTGTATATGGGGCGATGATTTTGTTAAAAAATTCAGATGTTCCTCGTGGAACAATATAATTTATATGTCACAGAAAACAGACTTTTTTAAAAATTTAAAACCGTATTTAAATTGCAAAGATCATTCTGTTTCAGGAGAGGATTATAAAGTTATGTTTAACGAAGAGTTCAAAATGTTGGTAACACAACCCGTTCCAAAAAACCTATCTGATTACTATAAAAGCGAAGGCTATATTTCTCATACAGATTCCAAAAAAACAATTTTTGACAAAGTATATCAAGCGGTAAAAAACATCACTCTTAAAAGGAAGTTACGATTAATTAATGAATGCTTGCGTGTTCAAAATAGTTGGTCTAGATCAGAAAAGAATATTTTAGATGTTGGTGCTGGAACAGGGGAATTTTTAAAAGTTTGTAAAAATAATTCTTGGAAAGTTTTTGGAACGGAACCAGATAATGATGCTAGAAGTACTGCCGCAAAAAAAGGAATTGAATTACAGGAAGATTTATCAAAATTCACAAATCAAAAATTTGAAATCATAACGCTTTGGCATGTTCTAGAACATGTAGAAAATTTATCAGAGTATATTTCAACTTTAAACAATATGCTTTCTGATTCTGGAAGATTAATTATTGCAGTGCCAAACTTTAAGAGTGAAGACGCAAAGTATTATAAAGAATTTTGGGCAGCATTTGATGTTCCTAGACACTTGTGGCATTTTTCTCAGAACGCAATCCATCAATTATTTTTGTCAGAGAATATGTTGGTCGAAAAAACAATTCCTATGAAGTTTGATTCCTATTATGTTTCTCTTTTGAGTGAAAAATACAAAAATGGAAAGACCAATGTTATGAGCGCTTTTTACAGAGGTTTTATTTCAAATTGGAAGGCAAGGGCTTCTTCTGAGTATTCTTCTTTGACATATGTTTTAAAAAAGCAATAATAGGTACATAGAAGCTTTTTAAGCCGCTTTTAACACATACACTACGCCATTACATCTACAAAACAACAAACCCCCTTAAAACAACTATTTTAAAGAGATTTATTATCATTATTTATTATTGCTTATTAGTTCTTCATCAATTTTAACTATGAAGTAAGTAAGCGCCGAAAATGGTAATCATAAAATAAACGGCCAACGACATCGCTCCTGCATAATCTTTTGCCAATCGCTGACCAATAAGTAAGAAAATTAAAGCAACAGCAGAGAGTTCTACGCCTATTAATGCAATTTCTTTGAGACCCGAAGTGTAAATTTGATAAGTTCCTATGATCATAAAAATTCCTGCAACTATTTCAATGACCAAAATAATAGCGAGTAACAAAGGAACATTATTTCTTAGAGGAGAATCTTTAAAATGAGTCTTTATAAATCCAACATTTCCTTTCCAGTCAAGTATTTTATCAACTCCAGATTGCATAAAAGTGACAATTAAAAAAAGTAAAATCAATATTTCTGTTGGGTGGTCTGATAGAATTTTCATGCTTTGAGGTGTTTGTTTTTTAGAGATCTTTTCAATTAATTTTAAAAGTAATGAAATAATCTCCAATTATTAAAGGCTAATGTAATCTCTTTTTTATAATTAACGATAAAAGAAAGACCTGATTTAGATGTTATTTTGATGTGCTTTATGAAAACTACGATGCAAAAATAAAAAAATAAAACATTGATTATTAGGAACTTATACTAATAAAAAGATTCTTTAGAGGGTGTCTTTTTTTTCAAGATCGGTTAAAGGGCAAAACAGTATTTTAATCTTATCAACAATGGTTTCTGCCAGTTTTTTTTTACTTTCCTGAGTCCAACCTCCTACATGTGGTGACAATAAAACATTTTTAGCAGTAATTAAATACTGAAAAGCGTCTGGTAACTGTTTTTCAGAAAATAGAGTTTCGAAGGAAGATTTTTCATACTCTAACACATCCAATCCAGCGCCCAGTATTTTTCCAGATTTTAATGCAGAAACCAATTCTTTTGTTACCACAGATTTTCCTCGAGCGGTGTTAATCAACCAAAAATTCTTCCTAAATTTTTGGATAAAATTGGTGTTTATCATTTTTTCAGTAAGTGGAGTTTGAGGAGTGTGAAGGCTTAACACGTTTGCCCTTTCTTGGAGCTCCTTCAGTGAAACCTGTGTGCAGTTTTCATCGCCTACAGCTGGCTTTATATCGTAACATATCACATCAACATCGAAGCCCCTGAGTTTTTTTGCGAAAGATTTTCCCATATTTCCATATCCAATGAGGCCGATTGTTTTTCCATCGAGCTCTACTCCGCGGTTTGCTTCTCTCAACCACAGTCCAGCTCTAACTTCCTGATCTGCCTTATTTAGTTTATTGAAAAGTGATAACAACATACCTAAAGAGTGCTCTCCAACTGCATTGCTGTTTCCCTCCGGAGCCGCAATTAGTTCAATGTTTTTATTGGCAGCAAATTCACAGTCAATATTTTCTAGACCAGCCCCTACTCTTCCAATGAATTTCAGCTTTTTAGCTTTGTTTAAAAACGATTTATCAATAGAAAACCTACTTCTAATAATACACCCATCATACAAATGTATTTTTTTTTCTATTTCAGCTTTTGTAGAGACGTAATCTTCATCGTTTTGGAAGCCTAGTTTTTGAAGCTGTTTGATTAATAGGGGATGATTTGAGTCTATGTGAAGAATTTTCATAAACAGTTTTTTTAATACTGTTCTTTTTCATTAGGAAAATCTCCGCTTTTTACATCCTTATTATAGGTTTGAAAAGCATCTGTCATTTCTTTGTATAGGTCTAAATATCTACGCAAAAAACGAGGGTGAAATTCATGTGTCATTCCAATCATATCATGAGTTACAAGTACTTGACCGTCAACACCATTTCCTGCTCCAATTCCGATAACAGGAATTTTTAATGCATCTGCTACTTTTTTGGCTAATTTTGCAGGTACTTTTTCAAGCACCAAGGCAAAACAACCAATTCGTTCTAACATCAAGGCTTCTTCCATTAGTTTTTCGGCTTCTTCTTCCTCTTTTGCTCTTACGGTATAAGTACCAAATTTGTAGATAGATTGAGGGGTTAATCCCAAATGTCCCATTACAGGAATGCCCGCATTTAAAATACGTTTGATAGACTCTTTGACTTCCTTTCCTCCTTCTAATTTAATAGAATGACCTCCGCTTTCTTTCATGATTCGAATGGCAGATCGCAGTGCTTCTTTAGGATCAGATTGATAACTACCAAAAGGCAAATCTACGACCACCAAACACCTGTCAATTGCTCGAACAACAGAACTTGCGTGGTAAATCATTTGATCTAGTGTAATAGGGAGTGTTGTTTCATGGCCAGCCATTACATTGGAAGCAGAATCACCGACTAAAATAACATCAATTCCCGCACCATCAACAATTTTTGCCATGGTATAATCGTAAGCAGTTAACATAGAGATTTTCTCTTCGTTTGCTTTCATTTCTATCAAAGATTTAACGGTTACCCGTTTGTATTCCTTATTTGCTGCAGACATCCTAATTTGTTTTTATGATGGTGTAAATGTAAGAAATATCAACAGATATAAAACAAGTTAGTAACATTAGACCAAGATTCAAGCTTCTTCCACGAATTGTTTTAATCGTTTGACTTTTTAAATTATAAGCAAGGCCTTTGTTGAGGAGGTTTTTTAACAGTACATTTGTTTCTTAAAATAAAAACAGATTGAGATAGCACCCTATAAGAAACCTTTGAAATGCACTTTTTACCCGAAAATATTGATGACTATATTGTTGAACACACTCAACAAGAACCTGAAATTCTAAAAAAATTAAGCAAAGAAACTTGGCAAAAAGTATTAAACCCAAGGATGTTGAGCGGTGCTTTTCAAGGAAGGGTTTTGTCTATGATTTCAAAAATAGTACAACCCAAAAAAATTTTAGAAATAGGAACGTATACAGGGTACTCTGCACTGTGTTTTGCAGAAGGATTAGGACCGGAAGGAAAAATCTTTACCATTGATAAAAATGAAGAGTTAGAAACTCTTCAAAACACATACTTTGAAAAATCTGGATATCGAGACCAAATAACACAATTTGTTGGCAATGCATTGGAAATTATCCCTAAAATTGATGAGACCTTTGACCTGGTTTTTATGGATGCAGACAAATCTAATTATATCAATTATTTTCATTTAATCATTGGAAAAATGAATCCAGGAGGAATTATTTTATCTGATAATGTTCTTTGGAGCGGAAAGGTTGTTGAGAAACTAGATCCGAAAGACACAGATACAAAAGTGCTTTTAGCCTACAATAAGCTTTTAAATGAAGACTCCAGAATAGAAAGCGTATTGTTGCCAATTAGAGACGGTTTAACGCTAAGCCGTGTAAAGAGATAGGGTTTAAAGATTTCGTTTTATAGGGCCTGTAAGTTCTTCAATACTGTCTTTTACAGAGCTAGCCTCTTTTTGGAGATCTTTTGCAATATTGGGATCAATATTATTTTTTTCAGAACTGTCTTTAATTTCTTTTTTAATATCGTTTGTAGCGTCTTTCATTTGACGCATTCCTTTTCCTAAGCCCCTTGCAATTTCGGGAATTTTGTCGGCACCAAAAACCATCACAACGATTAGCATGACAACCATAATTTCAGGCCCACTGATAAATAAGAAAATTGGATTCATGCTGCAAATATAAGGAGATATTTGAATTAATATAAGAAAACTGATTGATTCAAATTATTTTTACCTGCTTCATGTTTCTTTGGAGAGCTCAATGAGTAAAAAAGCAGTTGAACTATACAAAACAGCGAATGAGTTTTGTCTTATCTTAAATTCAGTAAACTTTGAGAGAAAACAACAAACCACCAGGAGGTAATTAAGCAAAAAAACAGCCTTTTTAAACCATTCATACATTATTAAAAACCATTCATACAATTATGCTTTTTTGTAAAAGTGTTTCTTCTATCTTTATTGAAAATCCAGTGAAAAACCCTAAATATTTTATAATATGAGTAAATTATTATTAGATTCCCTAAAAGAAACTTCCTCATCTGAGAGTAAATGTTCCTCTCAATTTATTGAGCCGGAAATTCATTGCATACAACTTGCCAAAAATGACTTTGTCAAATTTGAGGGGGACCAATTTTTAGAGATGTTAGACACTCCAGACAAAGCTAGTTTAGAACAATTTTGTGAAAGTTGGAATGATTTATCCGAAGATACTTATATGTCTGATGGCGGTCGATACCGACTCCGAAGGCATGCGGTTTTTTCGGCGAACAAGTATGGAGCAGAAGTTAGACCAAAATCGCACCAACCTCATTACCAAACAACGCACTTCAACACGCTAAATGGTGGTCTTCAGCGATATTTTGAACCAATAAAAGAGGCGATTTGTGATTGTAAAATTATGCGCAGTATAATTAATTTTGGAGCACGTACTTTTGGTGCATTATCCCCTTTCAATGAATGGCATATTGAGGTGCATCAATTTCGGATACTTGCTGGTGATGATGAAGGAAAACCAACACCAGAGGGTATGCATCAAGATGGCGTAGATTATGTTTTGATGGCTTTAATTCAAAGATCTAATGTTGTTGGAGGAGTGACCACAGTGCAGAATTTGGAGGGTAATGAAGTTGCTAGATTTACACTTACCAATCCTATGGAGTCGATTATAATCAATGACTTACGAGTTGCCCACGGGGTAACTCCCATATTGAAAGCAGATTCAGAGTTGTCAGGACATCGCGACATGCTTGTAATTACTTATAAACGTGCTTTAAATTAGAATTATTAGCAGCGTTTTATTGTGGGGCTAGTCAAATGAGAGGCGAATACATGCAATTTGTTGCTCTTGAAGTAATTTTAATAGATCTTAATGATTATTGTCCTTGATACAATATTGTCATTATTTTTATGGTGTTCTTTATAAAATTTTACTCCTAACCCAAAAAATACGTTAGGCATAAAATATTATTTCTTGGTCAACATTCTTTTAATCTCATTCAACTTCATGAGCGCTTCGATAGGAGTCAAAGCATCAATATTGGTCGCTAAAATTTCGTCCTTAATGTCTTCCAGTAAAGGATCATCTAGCTGAAAAAAGCTAAGCTGCATTTTTTCGTCTTGTGCTTGTTTTAAAACCTCTTTTTCGTCTTTGTTTTTTTTGTTTTTTTCTAATTTAGCCAATATTTTATTGGCTTGACGAACAACCCTGGAGGGCATTCCTGCAAGCTTGGCAACATGTATTCCAAAACTGTGGTTGGATCCTCCAGAAACAAGTTTTCGTAAAAAAATAATGGTATTGTCGAGTTCTTTTACAGACACATTAAAGTTTTTAATGCGTTTAAAAGAAGCCGTCATTTCATTTAACTCATGGTAATGTGTAGCAAACAATGTTTTTGCTTTTGACGGATGTTCGTGTAAAAATTCTGAAATTGCCCAAGCAATAGAAATTCCATCATAAGTTGAGGTGCCACGACCAATTTCATCAAGTAAAACCAAACTACGCTCAGAAAGATTGTTTAAAATAGAAGCCGTTTCGTTCATTTCTACCATAAACGTCGATTCTCCCATAGAGATATTGTCACTTGCACCTACTCTTGTAAAAATTTTGTCTACAATACCAATTTTTGCGTTTTGAGCTGGGACATAGCTTCCCATTTGAGCCAATAAAACAATGAGCGCTGTTTGTCTTAAAATAGCGGACTTACCAGACATATTTGGCCCTGTAATCATAATGATTTGTTGCTGACTTCTATTCAAGACAACATCGTTTGCAATATAGTGTTGGTCTATAGGCAATTGTTTTTCTATAACTGGATGACGGCCATTTTTAATTTCTAAATCGGTGCTTTTGTCTATTTTTGGACGCACATAATTGTTGTCAATTGCTAAAACAGAAAAAGACAATAAACAGTCAATTTTGGCGATAATTTGTGCATTTTCTTGCACAATTGGCACAAATTGAATGATATATTCCAATAATTTAGAAAAAATTTCTTGTTCTAATTTTTGAATTTTCTCTTCAGCGCCTAAAATTTTAGTTTCATATTCTTTTAATTCTTCCGTTATATATCGTTCTGCATTTACCAAGGTTTGTTTGCGAATCCACTCTTCCGGAACTTTGTCTTTGTGAGTATTACGAACTTCTATATAATAACCAAAGACATTGTTGAATGAAATTTTTAAACTTGAGATCCCTGTTCTGTTTGTTTCACGGGTCAACATATCATCCAAATACTGTTTCCCACTAGATGAAATAGCTCTTAAATCGTCCAATTCTTGATGAACATTTGCTGCAATTGCATTACCCTTATGGATATTTACAGGAGCAGTATCAAATAAAGTTTCAGAAATTTTAGCAATCAATTTAGCGCAAGTATGTAGCTGATTTCCAAGTTCTTTTACCGTTTTATTGGTGCTTCTCTCTGTCGCTGTTTTTATGGGTAAAATTGCTTTAAGAGAATCTTTTAACAAGACAATTTCTCTTGGTGAAGCTTTACCGGTAGCAACTTTAGAAATGAGTCTTTCTAAGTCTGATATTTGTTTTAATTGATAGGTTACGGTCTGCGAAAAATCATCAGAATCGATAAAATACTTGACCAATTCATGACGCTTTTTAATTGCATCAATATTTTTTAAAGGGAGAGCCAGCCAACGTTTTAGCAGCCTCCCTCCCATTGGCGAAATGGTTTTATCGATGACTTGTAAAAGGGTCACTGCGTTGATTGAGTTTGGATTGTATAGTTCTAAATTACGAACAGTAAAACGATCCATCCAAATATAATTGTCTGCGGCTATTCGGTGAATAGACTGTATGTGTTTTAGTTGGTTGTGCTGTGTTTCTGATAAATAATACATAACCGCACCAGCAGCAATAATACCATTTTTAAGGTCTTGTATTCCAAAACCTTTCAAGCTTTTAACTTCGAAATGATTTTGTAGCGTTTCTTTGGCATATTCTGGCTGAAAAACCCAATCATCTAAATAAAAAGTATAATACCTATTTTCAAAAAGAGAGATAAATTCTTGTTTGTGTTGTTTTTGAACCAATACTTCACTTGGAGCAAAGTTTTGTAATAATTTATCAATGTATGCTGCATCTCCTTGAGCAACTAAATATTCTCCAGTAGAAACATCAAGAAAAGAAATACCAAGCTGTTTTTTGTCAAAGTGGACAGCGGCTAAAAAATTGTTTTTGTTGCTTTGTAGGACCTCATCATTTAAAGAAACTCCAGGAGTAATCAATTCTGTAACGCCTCTTTTTACAATGGTTTTAGTCATTTTCGGGTCTTCTAATTGATCGCAAATAGCCACGCGCATTCCTGCTTTCACCAACTTTGGCAAATAGGTATTTAAGGCATGGTGAGGAAAACCCGCTAGGGCTGTTTCACTTTCGCTTCCTGCTCCTCGTTTTGTCAATGTTATTCCAAGAACAGCCGCTGCTTTTTTTGCATCATCTCCAAAAGTTTCATAAAAATCACCTACTCGAAAAAGCAACATTGCATCAGGATACTTTATCTTGATGGCATTGTATTGTTTCATAAGAGGAGTTACCTTTTTAGGGTTCGATTTTGCCAACTTTTTCGAATTTTTCAATTAGTTTTGCTAAGATAGAAAAAAGTGATTAGGTGGTCATTTATAATTATTAGGGAATTATCCACAAATTATGAGAAAACTTAAAAATAACGAGTTAGGCAGAATTACTGTTGAGGCTTTTAAAGCGGTTCCAAAAACACCTTTAATTGTCGTTTTAGATAATATTAGGAGCTTAAATAATATTGGATCTGTTTTTAGAACTTCAGATGCCTTCTTAATTGAAAAAATTTACCTGTGTGGCATTTGTGCTGTTCCACCAAATAAAGACATTCATAAAACGGCTTTAGGAGCAACAGAATCTGTAGCATGGGAATATGTAGAGGACACGCTTACATTGGTTGAAAAATTAAAAAAAGAAAATATAAACGTCTTGGCTATCGAGCAGGTGGAAAACAGCACAAAACTTAATTCTTTTTCTCCAGACAAAAATCAGAAATATGCAATTGTAATGGGAAATGAAGTAAAAGGAGTGCAAGATGCAGTAGTAGATGCGGCCGACCTGTGCATAGAAATTCCTCAATTAGGAACCAAACACTCGCTAAATATTTCTGTGACGACTGGGATTGTTTTATGGGACTTGTTTCAAAAGCTAAATTCCTAAAATGAACTTGGCAATCATAAAGTAAATTAAAATTCCGAAAATATCATTACTTGTGGTAATAAAAGGACCTGTTGCAATGGCTGGATCAATCCCTCTTTTGTTCAAAAATAAGGGCACAAAAGTACCGATTAAGCCCGCAACGATAATCACAACCACCAAAGATACCGAAATTGCTAAAGCGGTTTGCATTTCTCCTTTTGTCATCCAAACAAAAACAAAAAGAAATAAAGCTAAAATAACACCATTCAATGCGGCGAGTAGCATTTCTTTAAGAAGCCGACTGTTAATACTTCCTTTTACATCGTCATTTGCCAAACCTTGAACAATAATTGCCGAGGACTGTACACCAACATTCCCTGCCATAGCCGCAATTAGTGGAGTGAAGAAAAACAATACGAAAGCACTTCCTTTGAATGCATCTTCAAAACCTTCCATGATTAAAAAAGCACCAATTCCCCCAATTAATCCTAAAAACAACCAAGGCAATCTAGCTCTTGTTAACTCTATAATGCTGTCATCTGAATCTACATCTTGGGTTAAACCTGCTGCCAATTGGTAATCCTTATCAGCCTCTTCTTTTAAAACATCGACGATGTCATCAATGGTAATTCTACCTAATAAAACATTGTTATTGTCAACGACAGGAATAGCTTCTAAATCGTATTTTGCCATAATTTTAGCAACCTCTTCTTCTTCCTCATTTACATTTACAACATCTACTTTGTCTATGTAAATTTCGGCAATTTTTTGTTCATTTTTTGCAACGATTAAATCTTTTAAAGAAAGCCTTCCAATGAGTTTTTCTTCTTTGTCAACCACATAAATAGAATGAACCCTAGTAACCTCTTTTGCTTGGCCCCTTATTCTTCTTAAACAACCCGCAACAGTCCAAGTTTCATATACTTTTACCAATTCTTTCGCCATCAAAGCACCGGCAGAGTTTTCTTCATAAGAAAGGAGTTCTTTGATATCTGCCACCAATTCATCATCTTCCAAGGCAGAAATTACGCGTTCTTGGCGTTCTTCAGAAAGTTCTCCAATAATGTCGGCGGCATCATCAGAATCCATTTCTTCTACTTCTTCTGCAATTTCTTTTGCAGATAAGTTTTCTAAAATTTTCTCACGAATATCATCGTCTAATTCTGTAAGAATTTCAGAGGTTTTTTCGCTGTCTAAAAGCTTGATAATATATATCGCTTCTTCAAAATTTAGCTCTTCTAAAATTTCAGCGACATCGGCATAATGAATTTCGGAAAATAATTTTTTGATTTCAGAATCTTTATTTTCGTAAACGAACCCAATTAGTTGTTCTAAAAATGTAGTAGTAATTTCAAATGCCATTTGATGCTATTTTTTGAGTAAGTAAAATAAACTCTTGAACAGACAATTGCTCTGGTCTTCTCGCAAATATAGGTTCTTCTTTTAAAGAATCCGAAAGATTCAATGATTTTAAACTAGAACGCAACATTTTTCTTCTTTGATTGAATGCGGTTTTTACCACTCTAAAGAATAATTTTTCATCAACAGGGAGTGCGTAGTCTTTTTTTCTCAAGAGCCTAATAACACCAGAATCTACTTTTGGCGGTGGATTAAACACAGAAGGGGGCACTGTAAACAAATAGCTTACTTCAAAAAAAGCCTGAGTCAAAACCGATAGAATTCCGTAAATTTTACTGCCTTCTTTTTCTGCAATTCTTTTTGCTACTTCTTTTTGAAACATTCCCGAAAATTCAGGCACATAGACTCTGTTTTCGATCGCTTTAAAAACAATTTGAGAGGAAATATTGTAGGGAAAGTTGCCGATGATAGCGACTTGTTTTTTCTTGAAGACTGAGGATAAGTCGAACTTTAAAAAGTCACCCTCTATAATCTCAAACCGATCTTTAGAGGTCTTTAGTTTGAGGTGTTCAATTGGGAAAGTATCGTTTAAATAGGCTACAGATTCTCGGTCTATTTCCATGACTGTAACTTTTGCTTTCTTTTGCAATAGATATTTTGTTAAAACACCCATTCCTGGTCCAATTTCTAATACATTTTCGTACCCTTTCTCAGTTAAAGTATCTGCAATATTTCTAGCAATATTTTCATCCTTTAAAAAATGTTGACCTAAATGTTTTTTTGCTTTTACAGACACTTGTGAAAGATTTATAAGTTTTTACAAATGTAAAACTAAATTACGGTTTCGTACTTTGTAGATTGATTCATAAAACAAACTTAAAGTAAGGCCCTGTTTTTTTAAAATTAATTTTTAGTATTGGCTGGAAAAAACTTTTTTACCAATTTCAATTCGGTTCTAAAACTCAGCATTTTATCGCCAAATTTTTTTAGACTTTCTCTTTGGAGTCTTTCGGCTTCATATTGGTAATAATCGTCTAGGTCTTCTCGAGAATTTGCCGAATATTGAACAGAGTAGGTGCTACCACCCATTTCTTCTTCAACCAAAACCTCTGTCAGTTTTGCTGAAGTAAAATAACCTGTATTCAAAACTTTTACAATATGATTTTCTATCCAAGCAAGCCAATCATCGTGAACACTGTTTTCAATATTTATTGTTACGTTGTAGATGTACATTTTTAGAATTTTGAGTTTTGTGTGATGCTTTTTTGAGATTAAAATGCGTCACCCCGAATTTTACGATATTTTTTCCTCGCAGCTACCAAATAAATACTGGAAGCATAATCAAAAATAATCTTTTGATAGTATTCTGAGGCTTTTTCAGCGTTTTTTATGTGATTGCTATACAGTTCTGCTAATTCGAAATAGCTGTCATCAACTAAAATACCTTGTGGGTTTAAAGTAATTACCTTTTTAAAGTTGGCAATTGCAGCATCAAATTGGCCTAGTTTTATCAATAGTTTTGCTTGTTTAAAAAGAGCCTCGTCTTCAATAGGCTGTCCTTTGTAATGAATACAGATCTGATCTAAAGTGTCAATAGCTTGTTGTGTTTTATTTTGAAAGGCTAACAGTGTTGCTTTTGAATATTGGGCTAAACCAGAAGGAATAGAATCTACAGGTTCATTATCTGAGATTGTTAAAAACAAGGCAACAGCATCATTTGCAACGAGCTGTGATGTGGCGTTTTTCAGCACTTTTAATTGTGTTTTTGCCCATGTGAAATCGCCCTTAAAATAGCTAGTTTGCGCCACCTTAAAACGAGCTTGGTGGGCAAGTTCGTGATTTTTTAATTGTGTTTGTATCTGAGAAAAATAACGCAATGCTTTATTGTATTTTCCTGTAAATACAAGAACATCTCCCAGTTTTAATTTGATTTTAGCCCTTTCAAATTTTGATCTAGAAAAAGAGATTGCTTTTTCTAACACCTCTCTGGCTTTATCAGGATTGTTTTTGGTAAATGTTAAAAAGTCAGCATATACGATTTGTAATTTTACAGTAAGTGCTTTTTCCCCAAAGGCATCAAATAACCCTTGAAAAAGTGTTTCTGTTTCGGAATCGTTGGTGGCAATTGCTATTTTTGTAATGTATAGATAAGCGTTAATTTTTTCATCATCATAGTTCGATCTTAAAACAATGAAATCAAAACAATCTTTTGCAGAAGTATAATTATTGTTATCGAAAGCGGTTTTTCCTAATTTAAAAAAAGGCTCCAATCCTCTTGGGTTTCTTAGGAACAAGGCTTTTTCTTGAATCAAGGCTTTTTTGTATTCTCCTTGTGTTGTAAACAACCAGCTTAACAAAGAATTCCACACTTCTTTTGGGTGACTAGAAGATTTTATCAAAAGCGTTTTTTTGAATGAGATATTCGCTTTATTTTCAGCATCATTAGTAATGTATTTACTTGCATATCGTTGAACAAGAGGGAGGAATTGCTCATTTTTATCGATCAAATTGATATACGATTCAAACATTTTTTTGAAGTTCCCTTTTTCTCCATAAATTTCGGCAATTTGAATCTCATAATTGGCATTTTTATTTTTTGACATTGCTTTTTCATAGGATAAAATTGCATTGTCTAGAAGGTTGTACTCTTTAAAAGCACGCCCTATAATAGCTGCATAAGAGTTGTAATTGTCAATAGATTTTAGGGCCAGATCATAATTTTCTTTTGCCAAGTTGTTTAGCTGTTGCCGTTCGTAATTATACCCCAAATACACATATAAAAAGCCGTATTCTGGATTCTTTTTTAGCTTGGGAAGCAGAAGTTTCTCAACTTCTGTAAACTGAGACAACTCTTGATAGCAGCTAATTAAACGACTTAAATAAAAGGTGTTGAAAGGGCTCTTTGAATGTAGTTTTTTAAAAACGTGTAAAGCTTTTTCATACGCTTCTTCTCTGTAGTAATTTTCCCCTAATAAATAATCGTTTTGAGAGAAACTAACCGCAGCAATTGACAAGAAAATAAGTAAAAGTATTTTTTTCATTTCTATTCAAAGATAAGCAACAAATAAGAACAAACGTATTATGTTTGTCCCCTCTATCAGCCTTGTTTTGTTCCGAAAGCTCTTTCAGAAACGAACAAAAACAAATAACCTATATTTATGCGATTACTGGTTAATCGATGATGCTAAAACCAGTATATGGAATCAAAACTTCTGGAATCTTAATTCCTTCCGGTGTTTGATAGTTTTCCAAAATACCTGCCAATACGCGAGGTAAAGCTAAAGAACTTCCATTTAATGTATGAGCTAGCTCGCTTTTCCCAGCCTTATTTTTAAAACGAAGTTTCAATCTGTTTGCCTGAAAGGTCTCAAAATTTGATGCCGAGCTAATTTCTAACCATCTGTCTTGAGCTGTTGAAAACAGTTCAAAATCAAAAGTTAATGCCGCTGTAAAACCAGTGTCTCCACCGCACAAACGTAAAATTCTAAAAGGCAATTTTAATTCTCTTAATATGTCTTTAATATGCGCTACCATTCCGTCTAGAGCCTTGTAAGAATTTTCGGGATGTTCAATCCTTACAATTTCTACTTTGTCAAACTGATGCAGCCTATTTAAACCCCTTACATGCGCGCCATAACTTCCTGCTTCTCTCCTAAAACAAGGCGTATAGCCCGTGCAAGTGATTGGAAAATCAGCTTCCTGTAGCAAGTTTCCTCGAAACATATTTGTAATTGGTACTTCTGCGGTTGGAATCAGATACAAATCATCTTCTGTACAATGATACATTTGCCCTTCTTTGTCTGGTAATTGACCTGTTGCAATTCCTGAAGCCTCATTTACTAAATGTGGAACTTGTACTTCTGTGTATCCTGCCTTTGTGTTTTTGTCAAGAAAATAATTGATCAGAGCGCGTTGTAATTTTGCTCCTTTGCCTTTGTAAACAGGGAAGCCTGCGCCGGTAATTTTATTTCCTAATTCAAAATCTATGATGTCATATTTTTTAGCGAGCTCCCAGTGAGGTAACGCGTTTTTTCCTAAATTAGGAATGATTCCTTCGCTAAAAACTTGCTCGTTATCGGCTTCTGAATTTCCTGCTTTTACGGAAATATGAGGAATGTTAGGGATCTGAAATAACAGTGTTTGTAGTGTGGTAACATCCTTGTTTAGCTGTTCAGAAAGTCCTTTGGATTGTTCTTTTAGTTGTCCTGTTTTTTCTTTTAAAAGTTGGGCCTTTTGAACCTCACCAGATTTGAAAAATGCACCTATTTCTTTGGATATTTTATTAGATTCTGCAAGGATGTTGTCTAAGGAAACTTGGGTTGCTCTTCGGCTTTCATCTGTCTTTAACACCTGCTCGATGATCGCTTCAGCATCCGAAAAATTACGTTTTGCTAACCCTTTTAAAACAACTTCTTTGTGTTCTCTGATAAATTGTACTTGTAACATTTTTCTGATGATTTAATGAAGCAAAGATACAGTAAGCATCACACTTTAGCAATCTCGTTTTAGAGATTCTTTGTGATAAAGTCTCTAGCAGTTTGTTCGTCTTTTTTAAGCTGGAGGATTAAATGTTCAATGGAATCAAATTTTTGTTCGTCACGTAAAAAGTAGAGGAGTTCAATGGTGAGTTGTTGTTGGTATAGGTTCGCATTGAAGTCAAAAAAATGCACTTCAATAGTTTGATGATTTCCCCCTACCGTTGGCCTGTTGCCGACATTCATCATCCCATATATATTGACGCCTTGTATCTTTGATGAAACGATGTATACTCCTGTTTTAGGAATTAATTTATAGGTTTCTTTAATATTGATATTCGCTGTTGGGTATCCAATTTTCCCTCCTAATTGCTTTCCATTCACAACAGTTCCGCTCAACATGAAAGGGTATCCCAAATAGTTGTTCGCAGTATGTAAATTTCCTTTAGCCAAGGCGGTTCTAATTTTTGTGGAACTCACTGAAACATCATCAATGTCTTGTGCGGGAATTTCTTCAACGGTAAACTCATATAGGTGACTGTATTCGGTAAGCTGAACAATATTACCCTCCCTGTTTTTTCCAAAATGGTGATCGTATCCGATAATCAATTTTGAAATATTGAGTTGATTTACTAAAAAATCACGCACAAAAGCCAAAGCAGACATTCTAGAAAATGCGACACTAAACGGATGAATAATTAAATAATCCAATCCTATTTTTTCTAGCAGATGCGTACGTTCTTCAATGGTATTTATTAGCTCTAAGGAATTGTCTTTTTGCAAGACCATTCTTGGATGTGGAAAAAAAGTTAACAATACTGATTTTCTGTTCGCTTTTTTAGCCTCCAAAACTAATTTTTCAATAATTTTTTGATGACCAAAATGCACCCCATCAAAAGTGCCAATTGTAACATAGGTTTTCTCTGAAGTAGAAAAATTAGAAATATTTTGAATTGTAATCAAATTTTTTAAAATTTTAAAACAAAGATACGACAACTAACACTTTCTTTCTTGCTTATAAAGAGTCGTTTATAAACTTTTTATTTGATATAAATAACAGTTATTTTTTATGAACCCCTTAATATTTTGGCCTTTTTATTTAAGAATTCAAAAAAAATTGTATTTTGCATCTAGTTAACTAATAATTAAAATTATGACAAAAAAGATTTTACTATTTGCTTTTGTAGTTTTTGGAAGCGCAGCAATGTTTGCGCAAACAACGATTACAGGTACCGTAAAAGACGCAAAATCAGGGGAAACACTTCCTGGCGCAAACATCAAAATTTCCAGAAAAGCTGTTGGTACAACAACAGATTTCGATGGAAAATTTGTATTAAATGTTTCGGATACTCCTCCATTTACCATAGAGGTTTCTGTCTTAGGATTTAAAACGAACAAAATACAAATTACCGAAAACAATCAAAAAGTTGCTGTAAGCCTTGTTGAAAAAGAGACTTCTTTAGATGAGATTGTTCTTTCAGCATCCAGAACTCCAGAACGTATTATGGAGTCTCCGGTATCTATTGAAAGAATGGATTCTAGAGCGATAAAGAATACTTCTGCTCCAAGCTTTTATGACGGCTTAGAGAATTTAAAAGGGGTAGATATAAATACAAATAGCTTGACTTTTAAGTCCGTGAATACACGTGGTTTTGCAACTTTTTCAAACACTCGTTTTATGCAGTTGGTTGATGGGATGGACAACGCTTCACCTGCATTAAATTTTGCATTGGGGAACTTACTAGGAATGAGTGAATTAGATATTGAAACTATTGAGTTATTGCCAGGAGCTTCTTCTGCGCTTTATGGTGCAAATGCATTCAACGGAATCATGTTTATGAGAAGTAAAAATCCGTTTGATCATCAGGGAATTAGTGTTTCTTTAAAAGGAGGTATTACGAGCCAAGAAGCAGGAGGAGACAATGAGTATAAAGATCTCAATATAAGAATGGCACATGCTTTTTCTGATAAATTTGCAATGAAAGTAACCCTTGGAGTATTAGAGGGAACGGATTGGCTTGCAACAGATTATAGAAATGTTAGAGGAGGCGAATTGGCTTCTGGAACAAGGGAATCTGATAGAAATTATGATGGTGTAAATGTATTTGGAGATGTAGTTTCTGCAAATTTAATATCTGTTGGTGAATCTTTAGAAAGATTGGGTATTCTTCCTGCGGGAGGGTCTGCACTTTTACCAAATGAAAGTGTTAGTAGAACCGGTTATAATGAAAGAGATCTGATGGATTATGGTGTTACTAGTGTAAAGTTTGGGGGCTCCTTAAATTACCGTCCTTTTGGAAACGATCGTTTAGAGGTAATTTGGAACTCTAAAATTGGTACAGGAGATACTCAATATTTAGGAGGTCAAAAATATAGCATTAAAAACTTTTTAATGCAACAACACAAACTAGAGGTTAAAGGAAAAAACTTCTTTGTAAGAGGATATGTGACAGCAGAAGACGCAGGAGACTCGTATAACACTTTATTTACAGCACTAAATATAAATAGGACATGGAAAGATGATAACACGTGGTTTGGTGAGTACGTTGGAGCATATGTAGGAGCAACATTAAATGGTGCAACCTCAGATCAAGCACATGCAGCAGGAAGACAAACAGCAGAATCAGGAAGGTATTTACCTGGCTCAGTTGAATTTAACGAAGCTTTTGATAAAATTACATCAGATCCGAATCTTTTAACAGGTGCAAAATTTAGAGATGAAACTAAATTATATCACGGAGATGTAAATTATAATTTTAGAGATATAATCGATTTTGCAGAAATTCAAGTTGGTGCTTCATACAGAAGATATTCCTTAAACTCTTTTGGAAATATATTTACAGATGCAGATGGGCCAATTAATTATGACGAATATGGGGTATATTCTCAAGCTCAAAAAAGCTTTCTTGAAGAAGACCGTTTAAAAGTAACAGCTTCCATTCGTTATGACAAAGCACAAAATTTTGATGGTAATTTTTCACCAAGAGCTTCCTTTGCTTATGCCGCAGGAGAAAATAAAAATCACAATTTTAGAGCTTCTTTTCAAACAGGATTTAGAAATCCAACAACACAAGATCAATATATTGGTTTGGATGTAGGAAATGCTATTTTAGTGGGTGGAGTTGAAGAAAATCAAGATAGATATAGTTTAACTTTTCAAGATGGTTCTGGGGCAAGTTATACGGTAACAGGTAGAGATGCCTATGAAAACTCTTACACAGCAGCAAGTGGGGGGACGGTTAAAGCAGATGTAGATTTTGTAAAGCCAGAAAAAGTAACCGCTTTTGAAGTAGGGTATAGGGGTTTATTATTTAAAGATTCACAAAGAGTTACAGTAGATTTAAGTATGTACTACAATCAATATGAAGATTTTATAGCCAATAAAAATGTGATTGTACCTTATAATGCCACAGGTGGTTATAAAGTTTTTCAATTGTATACAAACTCAGCAGCAGATATTAACTCTTACGGAGCTACAATTGGTTTAAATACAAAGGTTTTTAATGGATTTGATTTAGGAGTAAATTATACCCTTGCTAAGTTTGATTTTGATCAAGCTTCTGACCCAGATTTTGAAGCAGGTTTTAACACGCCAGAGCATAAAGTAAAATTACAATTTGGTAAAACAAATTTGATTAAAAACTTTGGTTTCAATATCAATGCAAGATGGCAAGATGAATTCAGATGGGAATCTACTTTTGTAGACGGAACTATAAAATCAAGAACAGTTTTAGATGCTCAAATTAACTACAGTGTTCCTAGTATTAAATCTGTATTTAAATTAGGAGGAGCTAATTTAACCGGACAAGAGTATTTAAGCGCCCCAGGAATAGGTGCAATTGGATCTCAGTATTATCTTTCATGGACAATTAATAATTAAAATTAAAGAATTATGAAGAATTTTAAAAATATAAAAAACATAATAGGTTTATTACTAATTTCAATAGGTTTTGTTTCTTGTGAAGTTGAAAATAAATTAGATGAAATAGTTGACCCAGAGATTGTATATCCTGCAGCAACTTCAGGTTCAGCTGATTTTTCTAATTTCGTTGCTTTAGGGAATTCTCTAACGCATGGAGTTGTAAGTGGTACAGTATTTTTAGCCGGACAACAAAACTCTTTTCCAAACATCATGGCCAATCAAATGAAAGCCATGGGCGGGGGAGATTTCATTCAACCTTTAGTAGATGATAATATTGGAGGTCTTTTATATGGTGGTCAGCAAGCTGGTGCGCCAAGATTGTACTTTAATGGAGCGGGTCCTGCATACTTAGACGCGATTCCAACGACAGAGGTTACGAGTAAAATATCTGGACCTTTTAATAATTTTGGTGTAGGTGGTGCAAAAAGTTATCATCTAATAGCACCTGGCTATGGAAGTCTATCGGGGGTATTAGCAGGAACAGCAAATCCTTATTTTGCACGAATGTCTAGTTCTGAAACTGCTACAGTTTTAGAAGATGCAGTTGCAACGAATCCTACTTTTTTCTCTCTTTGGATTGGAAATAATGATGTTCTTGGGTATGCAACTACTGGAGGAAATGGTTCAAATCCAATTACGGATACTCCGACCTTTGATTTTGCAATGACAACCCTTGTAGAAACTCTAACAGCCAATGGCGCTAAAGGAATTATAGCAAATATTCCTGATGTAACGGCAATACCATTTTTTACAACTGTTTCATACAACCCAATTCCTTTAGATGCAGCAACAGCAGGTCAGTTAAATGCAGCTTATGCTGCATATAATGGAGGATTACAAGCAGCATTTCAAGCACTTGCTGGTACAGGGTTGTTTACTCAAGAAGAATTAGACAGAAGATTAATTAATTTTGCTGAAGGTAACAACGCTGTTGTTATTCTTGATGAATTCTTGACAGATTTAGGCGCTATTAACCCCGCTTTTGCTGCGCTTCCTCAATTGAGACAAACATCTGCAGCAGATTTAATTACCTTGCCAACAGCCTCACTTTTAGCAACAGGAGGAGGTACAGCAACACCTTTACCAGATACTAATGTGTTAACACCAGAAGAGCAAGAAGAAATTTTACAGGCAACCACTACATTTAATGCAACTATATCTAGCCTGGCTTCTCAAGAGGGTTTGGCGCTGTATGATGCCAATACAACCTTTCAATTAATGGCAAATGGAGGTGTGCCGTTTGATGAGTATGTCTTAAACGCTAGCTTAGTTTTTGGGGGTGCTATATCCCTAGACGGTGTTCACCCTACCTCTAGAGGGTATGCTTTTATAGCAAAAGAAATGCTAAAGCAAATTGATGTAACTTACGGTTCTAATTTTGAAGCCTCTGGGAATTTACCTAAAGCAGGTGATTATCCTACAAATTATTCTCCAACTTTAAGGTAGCGTAAATTTTATAAATAAAAAAAGGTTGAGCTAAGCTCAACCTTTTTTACTTTAAGATCTTTTTTATGAGAGCATCGAGACCGCTCTTTTCAGTGCGGTAATAAAAAGATCAATTTCTTCTTTGGTGTTGTAAAAAGAAAAGGAGGCTCTTATAGTTCCAGGGATTTTGTAAAAATCCATAATAGGTTGTGCACAGTGATGTCCGGTTCTAACAGCAATTCCGAGCTTGTCTAAAATGACACCGATATCATACGGATGAATATTGCCAATGTTAAAGGAGATTACCGCTGTTTTTTCAGCAGTAGTTCCATAAATTTTCATGCCTTCAAATTTTAATAATTCTTTTGTTGCATAGTGTAAAAGCGTTGCTTCATAGGATGCGATCGCTTCAAAACCAACGGCATTCATATAGTCTAGCCCAGTCCCAAAAGCGATTCCTCCACAAATATTTGGGGTTCCTGCTTCAAATTTATGAGGCAAACCCGCGTAGGTTGTTTTTTCAAAGGTAACAGTGTCAATCATTTCTCCACCTCCCTGATAAGGGGGAAGTTTTTCTAGCCATTCTTTTTTTCCATAGAGTAAACCAACTCCTGTAGGGCCGCACAACTTATGAGCTGAGGCCACATAAAAATCAACGTTTAAGGCCTGAACATCTGGTTTGATGTGAGGTGTAGCTTGGGCTCCATCTATTAAAACAGCAGCCCCAAATTGATGAGCTTTTTTAATAATTTCTTCAATAGGATTTACAACACCCAAAGCATTAGAAACATGGTTACAGAATACGATTTTTGTTTTTTTAGTAACTAACTCGTGGTATGCTTCCATTTGTAAAGAACCATCTATATTCATAGGAATGACCTTTAAAATAGCCCCCGTTTTTTCACATAACATCTGCCAAGGAACAATATTGGAATGATGTTCTAAGGCAGAAACAATAATTTCATCACCTTTTTTTAATAATGCAGCAAAGCCAGAAGCCACCATATTGATACTATGGGTGGTTCCTGAGGTTAGGATTATTTCATAGGCGTGTGCAGCATTAAAATGTTGTTGAATTTTTATACGCGCTTCTTCATACTTATCAGTTGCCTCTTGACTTAACGAGTGTACACCCCTATGAATATTTGCATTGAAATTACTGTAATAATCAACAATAGTGTCAATAACTATTTGGGGTGTTTGTGAGGTAGCGGCATTGTCAAAATACACTAAAGGCTTGCCGTTTACCGTTCTATTTAGAATTGGGAAATCTTTTCGAATTTTATCAACATCTATCATACGAATCGTGTTTATAGTGCAAAGATAATAGATGATTTTTTAAAGTTTTCAAAAAGGCAATATGATTTTCTTATTTTCGCATAACTAAAACCTTATGGATGAAAATTTTTAAGAGAATACTCCTTGTACTGGCCGTAGCTATTACTAGTTCAATAGTTTATAATTATCCAAAATTAAATATATTGGCAGGTTATTCTGCAAAAAATACTGCTTCCTCGGTTTTTTTAGCCAATAGAAGCTTGGCACTAACAGATAGTACAGACACCAATTTTTCTCCCGTTCATTTAGCTTCAGATACCATTGATTTGGAAAACAAAACTGCCATTTCCTCTGTGTTTGGGTTATTGACGAGAAAGGCAATCTACAGAGAGGGGCTTGGAAGTGTTCTAACCTTAAAAACTACCGATGAAACAACACCTTATTTAGTTCCGAATAGATCGCATATAGAAACTACAGAGATGTATCCTTTTTGGAATGCCTCTCAAAAAGATACGTTATTTGCGAATATCAATTATAAAAAATTACAACAAAGCATCGATTTGCTTTGTGAAACCTCCAATACAAGGGCTGTTGTTGTTATTTATAAAGATAAAATTATTGCAGAAAAATATGCGAGAGGTTTTCATCAAGACGCTAAAATTTTAGGATGGTCAATGACTAAAAGTATTGTAAGCACTGTTTTTGGAGTATTGCAATATCAAGGAAAAGTAAACGTACAAGACAAAGCGCCAATAGCATCTTGGCAAAATGATGCAAGAAAAGACATTACGCTTCATAATTTGTTACAAATGAATTCAGGTTTGGAATGGGATGAAAATTATGATGAAATTTCTGACGCTACTAAAATGTTGTTTTTAGACCGAGACATGAGTAAAATGCAAGAATATAAGTCATTAGTGGGCAAACCAAACGAATCTTGGGACTATTCTTCAGGAACCACAAATTTATTATCAGGAGTTTTAAGAAACCTGTTTGAAACACACCAAGACTATTTAGATTTTTGGTACTCAGGTTTAATTGATAAAATAGGAATGAGTTCGATGGTTTTAGAGGCTGATTTAAGCGGAAACTACGTGGGTTCCTCTTATGCCTGGGCTACGGCAAGAGATTGGGCTAAGTTTGGGCTGTTGTATCTCCATCGAGGAAATTGGAACGGTGAGCAATTATTTGCAGAAGAGTGGGTAGATTATGTAACGACACCAACCCCTGGGTCAAACGGATTGTATGGCGCACATTTTTGGTTAAATAGAGGGAGTCAGTTAAAAGACGTTCCGAAAAACATGTATTTTGCAGACGGATATCAGGGTCAAAGAGTCTATGTGTTACCAGATCAAGATTTAGTCGTTGTACGTTTTGGCTTATCTTGGTTTGAGGAGAATGAATTTTTAAAGGGTCTTTTGGAGTCGATCGATTAATAATTAAAAACCACGCAATCTGCGTGGTTTTTAATTATATGAAAAAAGAGTGGAATTCTTACAGGTCAAACCCGATATCAACTCCTAATTTGTTGGCAATTAATTGTGTAATTCGCTGTTTTACTTCTGGAATTTTTACACTTTCTAAAACGGTATTCGCAAAGGCATACATGAGTAAGGCTTTTCCTTCTTTTTTTGGAATTCCTCTTTGCTGCATATAAAATAAGGCTTCGTTGTCTAATTGACCAATTGTACAACCATGAGAGCACTTCACATCATCTGCAAAAATTTCAAGCTGAGGTTTTGCATTAATGGTGGCTTTGTCGTTTACTAAAACATTGTTGTTTTGTTGATAGGCATTTGTTTTTTGAGCCTCTTTTTCAACAATCACCTTTCCGTTAAAAACCCCTGTTGAGCGTTCGTCATAAATTCCTTTATAGTCTTGATGACTTTCACAATTTGGCTCTATATGATGGACTAAAGTGTGGTGATCTACGTGCTGTTTTCCTTCAATAATTGTAATTCCTTTTAGGATAGAATCGATGTGTTGTCCTTTTTGATAGAAGTTCAAGTTATTTCTTGTAATATTTCCTCCAAAAGAAAAGGTATGTACAGAAACGACACTATTCGATTGTTGCTCTATAAAAGTATTGTCAACTAAAGAAGCATTGGTTTTATCGTTTTGAATTTTGTAATAATCAACGAAAGCTCTTTTGTCTGCATAAATTTCAGTAACAGCATTTGTCAGAACAGGATTGTTTGTTAAACTTTGATGGCGTTCTATAATTTGCACCTGCGAATTTTCTTCAACAACAATTAAATTTCTTGGCTGTAACATGGTGGCTGCCTCAGAACCTGTTGTAAAATTGATGATTTGAATTGGTTTTTTTACCTCTACATTTTTTGGAATATAGATATAAGCACCCTCTTCTGTAAAAGCAGTATTAAGTGATGTTAAGTTATCTTGTTTCGCTATTTTATTGAAGTAATTTTCAATGACTGCTTTGTATTTTTGCTTATTCAATGCGGCTGACATAAGGCAAACATCAAAATCTCCATGTGTGGTTTCCGAGAGGAAAGAATTGTATTTTCCATCTACAAAAACAAGTTTGTATGCATCAATGTCGTGTATAAAATATTTTTTTACATCAGAAAATTCAACATTGTTTTCTTTATTAGGAAAGATGCTATAATCTTGCTTTAAAACAGTCTTTAAAGAGGTGTATTTCCAAGCTTCTAATTTTTTGGTTGGAAAGCCCAACGCTTCAAAATTCTGAAATGCTTCTGAACGAATGTCATGCACATCGGATTTTGTGTCCACGCGGTTTTCAAACGCTACATATGATGACAATAATTTATCTTTTAATTCCATCTTTTTAGCGTATTTCTTAAACTAACTCTTGTTTAATCCAATCATATCCTTTTGCTTCTAATTCTAGCGCCAAAGAAGCGTCTCCAGATTTTACAATTTTACCATCATGTAAAACATGCACAAAGTCTGGAACAATATAATCGAGTAGGCGCTGGTAGTGCGTAATCACAATTACGGCATTGTCTTTAGATTTTAACTTGTTTACTCCGTTAGCTACAATACGTAGTGCATCAATATCAAGCCCTGAGTCGGTTTCATCTAAAATAGCCAATTGTGGTTCTAGCATTGCCATTTGAAAGATTTCATTACGTTTTTTTTCACCTCCTGAAAATCCTTCGTTTAAAGAACGAGATAAAAATTTTCGGTCTATTTCCAATAATTCAGACTTTTCGCGAATCATTTTTAGCAAATCTTTTGCAGGCATGTCTTCTAGACCTTTTGCTTTTCGCGTTTCGTTAATGGCCGTTTTTATAAAATTTGTAACAGAAACTCCAGGAATTTCTACAGGGTATTGAAAAGATAGAAAGATCCCGCTATGCGCTCTTTCTTCTGGAGCGAATTCACTGATGTCTTCTCCATTTAGCTCAATGGTTCCGTTGGTAACATCATATTCTTCTTTTCCAGCAATAATATTCGCGAGGGTACTTTTTCCAGCACCATTTGGGCCCATAATTGCATGAACCTCCCCTGCATTTACTTCTAAATTCAACCCTTTTAAAATAGATTTATCATCTATCCTTGCTTGTAAATCTTCTATTTTTAACATCTTTCTTTATACTATATGCCTCAAACTGTTAATTATGGGCGTTTTATATTATTCAATTATCCTACAGAGCCTTCTAAACTAATCTCTAATAATTTTTGTGCTTCAACGGCAAATTCCATAGGGAGTTTATTCAAGACCTCTTTGCTAAATCCGTTTACAATCAAAGCGATTGCTTTTTCGGTATCTATTCCACGCTGATTGCAATAGAACAATTGATCTTCACCAATTTTACTCGTGGTTGCTTCGTGTTCTATTTGTGCCGATTTGTTTTTTACTTCAATGTATGGAAAGGTGTGAGCTCCACAGGCATTGCCCATCAATAAAGAATCACATTGAGAGAAATTACGAGCATTTTCTGCTCTTGAATTAATTTGTACCAGACCTCTGTATGAATTTTGAGATTGACCAGCCGATATTCCCTTGGATATAATCGTTGACTTGGTATTCTTCCCCAAATGAATCATCTTCGTTCCAGTATCTGCCTGTTGGTGATTGTTTGTTACTGCGATTGAGTAAAATTCACCAATAGAATTATTTCCTTTTAAGACACATGAAGGATATTTCCAAGTAACTGCAGATCCAGTTTCTACTTGTGTCCAAGAAATTTTTGCATTGTTTTCACACAGACCTCTTTTCGTTACAAAATTATAAACCCCTCCTTTTCCTTTTGCATCTCCTGGGTACCAGTTTTGAACCGTCGAGTATTTTATCTCTGCATCGTCCATGGCAACTAGCTCTACTACCGCAGCATGAAGTTGATTTTCATCTCTACTTGGCGCAGTACATCCTTCAAGATAAGAAACATAACTGCCTTTATCTGCAACAACAAGCGTTCTTTCAAACTGACCCGTTCCTCCCTCGTTAATTCTAAAATAAGTAGACAATTCCATAGGGCAACGAACTCCTTTTGGAATGTAACAGAAAGAACCGTCAGAAAAAACAGCAGAGTTTAATGCTGCATAGAAGTTATCCTTTGTTGGGACAACCGTTCCTAAATATTTTTTTACCAATTCTGGATGTTTTTGAATTGCTTCAGAAATAGGCATGAAAATAATCCCTTTTTCACCCAATGTTTTTTTGAAAGTTGTTGCTACAGATACCGAATCCATGACAATATCTACAGCGACATTGGCTAATTTTTTTTGTTCGTCTAAAGAAATCCCTAAACGTTTGAAAGTATCTAATAATTCTGGATCAACCTCGTCTAAAGAATTTAGTTTTGGCTTTTCTTTTGGGGCAGAATAATAAGCAATGTCTTGAAATTTAGGTTTTTCATAATGAACATTTGCCCATTCAGGTTCTTTCATTTGTTCCCAAACCCTAAAAGCTTCTATACGCCAGTCAGTCATCCATTGGGGTTCATTTTTCTTTTTTGAGATGGCACGGACAACCTCTTCATTTAACCCTTTGGCAAAGGTTTCACTTTCTATATCAGTATAAAAACCGTATTCGTATTCTTTGGTTTTTAGTTCTTCTCTTAAATCGTCTTCAGTATATTTTGACATCTTTTTCTTAATTTTAAAGCGAAAATGATTCTCCACAACCACAGGTTCGGTTTGCGTTTGGATTATTAAATACAAATCCTTTTCCGTTCAAGCCTCCGGAGTATTCTAAAGTAGTACCGACTAGGTATAAAAAACTTTTTTTATCAACAATAATTCTCACGTTATTCTCTTCAAAAACTTTATCGTTTTCTTCTTTTTTATTATCAAAGGTTAGATCGTAAGACAGCCCTGAGCAACCCCCACTTTTTACTCCAACCCTTATAAAGTCTTTTGTAGCATCAAAGCCTTCCTCAACCATCAATGCGACTACTTTTTTCTTTGCTGTATCTGAAACTTTTATCATTTTTTTAAATAGATTAATTTTAAATAGATAAAATTAAATATGTTGCAAATATACAATATAAGTATAATAAAAGGAGCAAATTTTAATTATGAAACCTAATGGCACAATTGGATTTGTCGATTACTCTTTGAAGGCTGGATTCTTGATAAAATCTGAATCGGAAAGAGAGAGTAGAAAAGATTTTAAATCGGCCTTTTCATTCGGGCTAAGTCCTACGCCTCCTTGCGACACTTTTTTCATCAAAGGATCTATTGTAGGGGAGGGCTTCAATCCCTCTGAATAATGATCGATTACTTCTTCTAGAGTTGCAAATCTTCCGTCATGCATATAGGGGGCTGTAAAGGCTAAATTTCTTATGGAAGGAGATTTAAATTTACCATTGTCTGAGGGATCTCCTGTGATCGCTCCCAAACCTAAATCTTTAAAAAAAAGATCCAAACCATTGTTGTGAAATTGATGATCTGTCCACAGAGGGTTATTATCGCTTCCATGACAATGAAAACAATCTCCTTTGGCTTCATCCATAAAAATAGCAAAACCATTTTGTTCTTCTGGGGTTAAGGATTTTTCTCCACGTAAATATTGATCAAATTTAGAATTACTGGAAATAAGTGTTCTTTCAAATTGAGCAATTGCTTTTGTGACTCGGTCTCTATTAATTGTTGGCGAACCAAAAGCTTGTTGAAATAAAACAGGATATGTTGGATGGGTTTTTAGTTTTTCAACCACAGTTTCCCAATTTGCGTGCATTTCGATAGGATTTGAAACGGGTTCTAGTGCCTGTCTTTCGAGGCTAAACTCTTTTCCGTCCCAGGCAAAAAGCTCGTCAAAATTCCAAGCCAAATTGAATAAAGGCATTGAATTTCTGGTGCCAATACGCCCATCAATTCCCTTGCTGAATTGTTGATTATTTGTAAAAGCTTTTGTTGGGTTGTGACACGTTGCACAAGATTGCGTCTCGTTGCCAGAGAGAATGTTATCAAAGAATAATTTTTTCCCAAGCGCAACACCTTCCACGGTCATTGGATTGTTTGTTGGGATGATTGGAGCGATTAATTTGTCTTGAAAAAGATCAGGAATTTCTAAAACATATGGAACAGGGGTATACATTTTCTCTTCACTAGAAGAGCAATTCATAAGAAGGGAAAAGAATACAATGTACATCCAGTTGTTTTTCATGAATCGTTATTATTACTGTTTTAAAATACAACTAGAAAAAGGATAACTTTCCTAATCTGAAGTTTCTAGTGTTATTACTTTTTGAAGCATTTTATCGTCTTGATGAAAAACTCTATAAAAACCTTCATCCCCAAAAAGCGTATTTGCAATTGCTGCTTTCAGGTATTTTTGTATGCGTTTTCTTGTTTTAAAGCCTTGTTTTTTTTCGATCTTATGCGTTTTTAAATACGATTTAAGAACAGTCTCATCTGCATCAAAATCTGAAATAAAAGTAGAAAGAGTCCATTTGTTAAGAGAGGTTCTGTTGTTGTCTACAAAATTAAAGGCAAAATTATTTATGGAATTGAAGTAAAAATTAGAGAGATAAGAAGTAGTATCTAGGGCGACAAAAACATCTGGAATAATTCCACCACCACCATAAACGATTTTTCCTTTTGGAGTTTTAAATTGTAAAGAATCTATTGTTTTTATACTGTCTTTATTTAATAGCTCTCCACTAAAAACTCTTTGTTGGTAATCTTCATAATAGTTTTTATAACCTTTTTTAGCATATGGTTTTTGAATAGAACGCCCTGTCGGAGTGAAGTATCTAGCAGTTGTTAGGCGAACAGCAGAACCATCTCCTAAATCCATTTCTACTTGTACCAATCCTTTTCCAAAAGAACGACGTCCAATGATGGTTCCTTTGTCGTTGTCTTGCAGGGCTCCTGCCACAATTTCTGAAGCAGATGCGGAATTTTCATCTATTAATATATACAAGTTACCATTTTTGAAACTACCTCTTGAGCTTGCAAAAGATTTTTCGATCTTATTTTGGTTGTTCTTTGTGAAAACAATCAGGGTGTTTTCTGTTAAAAACTCATCAACAATCTGAGTTGCAATATCTATAAAACCTCCGCCATTTCCTCGTAAATCTAATACAAGCGCCGTCATTCCTTGATCAATTAATGTTTCAAGAGAAGATTTAAATTCTCTAAAAGTATTTCTGGCAAAACGATCTAGCTTGATGTACCCAATTGAGTCCTTAATTATGTATGCCAAATCTACACTTTTAATATTTACCTTTCCACGAGTAACCTCAACGGTAAAAAGAGAATCAGTACTTTTTCTATATAGTTTTAGTGCAACGGTTGTATTTGGTTTTCCTTTTAAATAAAAAGGGATTTTATTGCTAGTAATGTTTTTGCCAAACAAGGTGTCTTTGTTTGCCATTAAAATTCTGTCTCCAGATTTGATGCCTGCCAGAATGCTTGGGCCGCCCTTTATGGGCTGAATCACGGTTATGGTATCGTTGATCATTCTAAATTGTACACCGATTCCTTCAAAATTACCTTGCATTCTTTCTTGAACAGCTTGTAAGTTCTCTTTGGGAATGTATGTAGAATGAGGATCTAATTCCCCTAACATTTCATTGATGGCAACATCTAGCAAGTTTTCGGTATCTACGGTATCTACGTATTCTTTTTTAATAAAATTGATTAGTTTTTTAATCTTTATTTCTTGTGAAGAGCTTTTTGAAAAAGACCACAAATTAAAACTGTCTTCACTCACAGAAAGACCCATAAAGATTCCGAAAATAACGGCTAAAGAGAAATATAAAGGAAGGTTGTTTTTATTTTTCATAGGGCAAGTGCAGCATCTCAACTCCAGCTTTTTTTAAAAAATCAATACCAGAAGTATCTTTGTAAGAGTTCGCATAAACAACACGTTTTATTCCTGCTTGATGAATTAATTTACTGCACTGCGTACAGGGAGACAATGTGATGTATAAAGTTGCTCCACTTGCAGATTGTGTTGAGGAGGCAACCTTTAAAATTGCATTGGCTTCTGCGTGCAAAACCTCCCACTTTGTAGCTCCTGATTCATCTTCACAACAATTGTCAAAGCCAGTTGGTGTTCCGTTAAAACCATCAGAAATAATCATCCGATCTTTAACAATTAAAGCCCCTACTTGTTTTCGTTTGCAATGGGAGAGTTTACCCCATTCATATGCCATTTTTAAATAGGCCCGGTCGTATTTTAGTTGTTTCTTTTCTGTCATTAGAACGAAAGTAAAAAGATTTGGAGAAAAAAGACGTTAATAATCCAATAAAATTTGCTTACCAAAAGACTCTATCAAACATCATTTGTAATGAAAAACCAATGACGATAGACGAACATACCAAAATCCAATCTCTTTTTGTGACAGTAAAAAAATATTGAAGAATATTTCCTAGGATCAAAACCCCTAAAACAATTATAATTTGTGCGACTTCAATACCCAAAGCAAATTCTAATAGCGGAAAAAGCTTATCTTCTTCTTTCCCGATCATCATTTTAAAATAATTAGAAAATCCCAAGCCATGAATGCATCCAAAAAGGAGACCAAAAATCAAATTTGTATTTTCTTTCCCAGATGTTGATTTTTTAGCACTAAAAACATTTACAATTCCAGTGATACAGATGGTCAGAGGAATTAAAAATTCAATCAAGTCCATTTTTATATTGAGAACTCCGTAGGCAGATAAAGCAAGTGTAATAGAGTGCCCAATTGTAAATAAAGTAACAAGCCACACTACTTTTCTAAACTGATTAAAACTAAAGATAACTGCGAGAACAATTAAGAATAAAATATGGTCATAGGCAGCAAAGTCTAACACATGGTAAAGACCCATTTTGAAATAAAGAATAAATTCGTTCATTTTGATATATAATTAGTTAGACCTCTCCAAAGATATTAAAAATGGCATCACTATTAAATTTAATTTTTTAGAATTTGTACTATTATCTATTTGCGCAGTCTGATAAAAAACTTCTGTTCAGGTTGAGGTTATTTTCATTGGGCTAGCCCTCTTCAAAATTTTTAGAAAATCGATACAAAAGCAAAAAAAGAGCTTATTTGGTGATTCGCAGCCACGTGGCGACTCACTATAAATCGTTCTACTTATGAGCAGTTATGTTGTTTAAAAACAGTGTTTTATCTAAATAAAGGAGTTTTGTTTTTTTACTTCTCTTACAGAACTTATATTTGTAGCACACTAAATTTTTCCAAAAATATAAAGTTTAATTGTTACGGCAACTTGGATAATTGAACTTTTTTAAACCCCCTAAATAAAATGAATAAGGTTATCAAAATATTTTTAGTCGTCCTACTTATTTTTGTAAGTGATCATGTCTTTTGCCAAGTTGGTATTGGAACATCATCTCCTCATGCCTCTGCTGTATTGGAAATTCAATCTGATAAAGGGGGGTTGTTAATTCCAAGAATGACGATTAGTCAGTTTTTAGCTATTGAAAATCCAGCTGCAGGATTGATGGTGTTTTTAACAAATTATAACGGAGGAACAATTATATATGTAAAACAAGACGGTAGTTGGGAGGTACAATCCTCTTCATCTGTCGGTATTCCAGGTAGCCCAACATCAGTAACAGCTATTGCTGAAAATAAACAAGCTACTATTTCATTTACAGCTCCTAGTAATGATGGAGGGGCGCCAATCACTTCATATACAGCTATTTCAAGTCCAGGAAATATAACTGGAACTCTAAATCAGGAGACGTCTGGCAGCATCACGGTTACGGGTTTAACAAATGATACCGACTACACATTTACGGTTATTGCTAATAATGCATTTGGCTCAAGCCAGGCGAGTAATACCTCTGGTACGGTTAGGCCTTTATACGAGGTAGGGGATTATGTCTATGGCGGTGTAGTGTTTTATGTTGCATCCGCTGATGAGAACTTAGATAGCGATACCGCTTTAGAACGATATTTGATATGTTCTGTAGATAAACAAAGTTCTCAAAACGGGATAAGATGGCACAACGGGAGTAATAGTGCTACGTCAGCACAATATAGCCTTATAGGTAAAGGGGCTCTTAATACAGATCTTATTATAAGTGCACAAGGCGCTACACAAACGACATATGCTGCTGGATTGGCAAGAGCTTACCAAGGAGGCGGCTATACAGATTGGTTTCTACCCTCAATAAATGAGTTAAGCGAAATGCATGCAAAAAGGAATGAAATAAATGCTACATCCACATTAAATGGAGGTGCAAATTTTACTGCTGCTTTTTATTGGAGTTCCACGGAGAAAGATGTTGATGAAGCATATTACATGAATTTTAATCCTGGTGGAGGTGATTCTGGTGATAAAGGAAAGAATTTTGGGTTATCTGTGCGTGCAATTCGAGCTCAGTAGTTACCTTACCAATCTCGTATATACGAGAATTTTATACCTCAACAATACAAAAATCGTACAAATTTGATTGCATATAATAAATAAACCCTTGAAAATAAAATGATTAACAAGGATTGTTGTACTCGAGGTGGGAATCGAACCCACACTCCCGAAAGAACTGGATTTTGAATCCAGCGCGTCTACCAATTCCGCCACTCGAGCAAGTGCTTGATAGTTAATGTATTGAGGGTTGTTTTAGTGATTTTTTATCTGTTTTTAATTTCAGAATTCGTACACCTTAACGTACACCTTTGAGTATAACTACCTTTAAGACGCTTCAAAGATATAAACTCTTTATCTATTATTAAAGACCTATTTTGATTTCTTTTGATTTCGTTTAATTAAGAACATAGGACTTAAAATATCTCATTTTACGATAAATCAATCCTATCACTCTCGGACATCATCTGTTCCCAACTACCGTCTCTAATAAATTTCTTTACTTTCTTTACAGTACCAGGTGAGGTTTTGGATAATAGAGCAGTTCGTTGAATACTCTCTCCTTTATTCAAATATTTAACAATTCTCTGTGTAGAATCTTTACCCCAAAATTGTCTTTTTGATTCTTTAGTTCCAATTCTACGTCCAACATAGACCCCTTTCAATTTAGCATTTGCTATTCCCTCTGCTTGTCTTTCCTTTGCTCTCGATATTTCAAACTCTGCAAGTGTTCCAAGTATACCAATCATCATTTTAGCAATAGGGTTCTCTTTTCCATCTATGATAGTATTTAACCCCTCCTTTTCTGATACAACATTTATCCCCTTACTTGTAAAGTTTTGGATGGTCTGCAAAATGTCAAGTGTATTCCTGCCTAACCTATCAATAGAATGAACGTGTACCTCTGTAATATCTTTGTTATTTAATAGCTTCTTTGCTTGTGGTCTTTCTGAAAATGGAGTAGACCCACTTATCTCATCTCTGTAAATCTTACCCTTAAACTTTTCTTGTCTATCTGTTTTCTGTTCAGTAGTCGACACTCTTATATACTTGACTTTCATATGTTCTATTCTGTTCGGTTAAAGTTCAAAGGTATTAATTATTTCCTACATAGACAAAAATAGGGTAGGTTAATTTATCTAATCAAACCTACTAAACACTTTCATATAAGTAGGGTAATAAAATGTATGCCCTAAAAATGTCTCAAAATATACTGTAACAAAACCATAACCGAGTGGTTATTAGAGAGAGAAAGGAAATATAAATTATTAAATCCCTAATTATGAAAATAGAAATTAGCATAAACAAAAAAACTTATAGATTAAATATAAAACTTGAGACTATTATAGAAATATTGAAATTCTGTTATAGAGGAATAGAATTAATGAATGTATTAAAGGATATAATCTCATCTTAAATTTAAAATTGATGTTTCAGAAGATTAATAATTTTAGAATTGGAAATCAATTACTTATAATAATAATTGTTTAGCTCCTGACTTTAATTGCATCATAAGACACTTACAGAACTAACTCAAAAACAAGACACTTTTTTATTTATTAGTTATCATAGTATATGAATTATTAAATATACAGATATGAAAAAATTAAATAAGAACTCATTCACCTTCAGGATGCCAAACTCAATGAGAGAAAATCTTGAGTCAGTAGCAATGGAAAATGAAGCCTCATCTTCGGAAGTAGTCAGATATGCAATAAGTCAATTCTTAGAAAATGATGAAGAGTAGAATACTAAAGGTGAACCATTTCAAAGAATGGCTTCACGATTCAGTAGTTCAAACGAAGCATTGGACAAAGAAGATTAAAAGAATTTATCCCTATGAGAATGGCGTTCAATTAATATGGAATTGGGAGGCTCAAAAATATGAATTACCAACTAAAAAATAAATATATGGCAAATGAGAGTTACGCAGTAAGTTGGTGGGGTGATGTTACCACCGAAGGGTGGGGAAATATTTACAAAAATACGCAATCCGCTTTTGCGGATCACGAAGTGATTCCGCAACCAACCGACTAAACAAAAACTGATATGAAAAGACAATTTAAAAACGAATTAGTATTGCCTCACATAGTTTTAGGAGGCTTGATAGTAATTCTAATATTAACAATAATACACGGAATAAAATGATAAATCCAAAGTACAAAAAACTCTATGACAGAGTCTGCAAGGCTTTAGAAGATATGCAGAGCAAAGAAACAAGAAAACGAATAGAAATGAATCTTAATTCTTCTAATCGTTTTAGAATAAAACTATTCAAGAACCTAAACCAATAACCAATTCCGCCACTCGAGCATTTTTAAAGTGTGTTGCAAAGCTAATAAATATTTTTAGTTTTAATCTCTAATTTTTGATTCAAACTCACCAAATAATTTATATTTTTGTAAAACACAACAATTAAACACAACTAAATGTCTTCAAATCAGCTTGCACCAAAACTTTTTGCTTGTTCTCAAAGTACAGAATTAGCAGAAAAAATAGCCAAAGAGTACGGATATGAACTAGGAAAAGTAACCACAACACATTTTAATGACGGTGAATTTCAACCTGCATTTGAGGAATCTGTAAGAGGGAGACGGGTTTTCTTAATTGGCTCCACCTTTCCTTCGGCAGATAACTTAATGGAAATGTTACTCATGCTAGATGCTGCAAAAAGAGCCTCTGCTAGACACATCACTGCTGTAATGCCTTATTTTGGTTGGGCAAGGCAAGATAGAAAAGACAAACCTAGAGTTGCTATTGGTGCAAAGTTAGTTGCAAATTTGTTGCAAACAGCCGGGGCAACAAGAATCATGACCATGGATTTACATGCAGATCAAATACAAGGGTTCTTTGAAAAACCAGTAGATCATTTGTATGCCTCTACCATTTTTATGCCCTATGTAAATAGCCTTAAGTTAGAAAACTTAACGATTGCATCTCCAGATATGGGGGGTTCTAAAAGAGCCTATGCATATTCTAAACATTTACAATCAGATGTTGTAATTTGTTATAAACAAAGAAAAAAAGCCAATGTAATTTCTCATATGGAGCTTATAGGAGATGTTAAAGGGAAGAATGTTATTTTGGTTGACGATATGATTGACACAGGAGGGACATTGGCACATGCAGCCAATTTAATGAAAGAAAGGGGTGCTTTAAGTGTGCGAGCAATTTGTACTCATCCGATACTTTCTGGGGATGCTTACGACAAAATAGAAAATTCTGCTTTAACAGAGTTAATTGTTTCTGACACAATCCCCTTAAAAAAGGTGACATCTAAAATAAAAGTAGTATCTTGCGCGCCATTATTTGCGGATGTTATGCACAAAGTGCAAGACAACACCTCAATTAGTGGACAATTTTTAATGTAAATAATTAATAAAAAAGTAATGAAATCAATTACAATTAAAGGATCAAAAAGAGAAAGCGTGGGCAAAGTAGCGACAAAAGCCTTACGTAATGCTGGTATGGTTCCTTGCGTTATATACGGAGGAGAAAACCCAATACACTTTTCAGCAGAAGAAAAAGCATTTAAAAATTTGGTGTATACTCCAAACGTTTATACAGCAACGATTGACGTTGATGGGGAAAAGATACCAACTATTTTACAAGACATTCAGTTTCACCCGGTGACTGATAAAATTATTCATGTAGATTTTTACCAATTATTTGATGATAAAGAAATTACAATGAAGATTCCTGTAAAATTAATGGGGACATCACCAGGAGTTTTAAATGGGGGTTCTTTACGTTTTACGAACCGTAAATTAAAAGTAAAAGCATTGCCATCTAACTTACCAGATTTTATATCTGCAGATATTTCTGCATTAAAAATTGGAAGCAAACTTTTAGTTTCTTCTTTATTTAATGATTTATACACATTTATGCACCCAGACAATACGGTTGTTGTTCAAGTGAGAACTTCTCGTAATGCATCTGAAGAAGAAGAAGAAGAAGAAGAAGTGACAACAGAAGCTACTGCAACAACAGAAGCTACTGCAGCAGAATAGAGATTGCAGAGACATCAAACAAAAAGCGTTACAAATTTGTAACGCTTTTTTATTTTAGTTTTTTATCAAATAAACTTCAACAACTTTTTTTCTAATATATTTGCTACAAAAGTTAAACCTAAGGAAGATTTAATGAAGAAATTTTTAATTGTTGGTTTGGGAAATGTTGGTGAAAAGTATGCCAATACCCGACATAATATTGGTTTTAAAATTTTGGATGAAGTTGCCCAAGAAAATAAAACAACCTTTGAAACTGAAAAATTAGGGGAGGTAGCTACCTTTAGAGTAAAAGGTAGAACTTTTATTCTTTTAAAGCCAAGTACCTTTATGAACCTGAGTGGGAAAGCACTAAAATATTGGATGGGTAAAGAGAAAATTTCTCCAGAGAATATTTTGGTAGTTACAGATGATGTACATATTGACTTTGGAATGATACGCCTAAAAGCGAAAGGGTCTGCGGGGGGACACAATGGCTTGAAAGACATTCAGGACAAATTACAAACCCAACAATACGCACGTTTCAGATTTGGAATCGGAGGTGCTTACAAAAAAGGAAGACAAGTAGATTTTGTCCTGGGAGAATGGACCAAGGAAGAAGAGAGTCAATTAATAGAACGCTTGCCATTTGCAGCAAAAATAATCACTTCTTTTGGAATAGCAGGCTTGTCAAATACAATGAATTCTTACAATGGAAAATAATAGATTGCCAAGATTGTACTTCAATAAAAAAAGCAGTCTAATTTAGACTGCTTTTTTAATGGTTATTTTAAATTAGTTTCTTTCAAAGCTAATGGATGTTTTCATTTCTGTTGTTATGGAGTCTTCAGTTTCTTCAGCTTCTTGATACAAAACAAGAGAGGTTTCATTGAATGTAACAATATCGAATGTTCCGCTTAAAAATTCACCCACAGAGGAACTAAAATTAATGGTATTGTTTGTGGTGTCTAGGGTAAAATTTCCAGAGGCGTCAATGTCCAATATGGAAGTCTCTGATACGGGGTTGCCAACCACAGGAGTTACTGTAGAAATAGTTCTAAATAAGCCCTCTGCTTTGAATGTTCCCTCTTCTTCAAGCTTAAAATCAATTTGAAAGGTATCTCCATTACTTGTAGAGGTGGCAACATCAAGCGGCACTAACACACCGCCAACGTCTGTTAATGAGGTTACTTTTGCGTCTGTGGTTAAATTCGTAATAGTGTATGACCCAGCAATATTAGTCTTCGATAAAATAATTGTTGGTTCTTCAACATCATTGCTACAGTTTATAAAAAGGGCCGAAATAAACAGTGTGATTATAATTTTAAAAGATTTCATAGTGTATGTTTTAAGAGTTCATAATAGTGTTACTTGTTTTTTAAAGAAGGCATTAATTTTCATGAGCATACCACTCTGCAAAACTTGTTTCAGTTTCTTGAAGCTTTATGCTATATATTTTAATGTTTTCTGGGAGTCTTTTTTTTATTTTTTCAGCAAAATCAATCACCATCATCTCGCTAGTTGGTTGATAATCGACCAAAATAACATGATGGTCTCTCTTTATGAGTTCATTCGCCAATTCAACATGAGGGGTGTTTTTGTTAAACACGGTAGCATGGTCAAAAACATCTACAATTTCTTCATTAACAATTTTCTTCAAATCACCAAAATCGATGACCATTCCAAATTTTACGTTGGTATTGTCTTTTATTGGCTCCCCGGTAACTGTCACAGAAAGCTTGTAGGAATGGCCGTGGACATTTTTACATTTTCCATCATAACCATACAAGGCGTGACCTGTTTCAAAATTAAACTGTTTGGTAATTCTAATTGTGCTCATTTACGTTTGTTTCTGTATTTGTTGTTTTTTAATTTGTTGTAAAAGTAAACAATTACTAAGCCTATTGCCAATCCTGTAAATAAAAAATCTCCTCCCATTTTATGAATCTTTAATTATAAAATTATGTAAAACATCTGCAATTTTTCTAGTATCAGATAACTGCGGAATCTTGTTTTGACCTCCAAATTTACCAATGGATTTCATATATGCATGAAACCCTCCTTTATTTACCTTTCTGATAACAAGTGGACGCAAAACTTTTCCTTTAATTAGGTCGTAATAATAAATATTTTGCGCTTGCATAGAAGCATCAATCTTAGCTGCAAAAGCATCTAAATTTTCAGGTTCATTTTCAAACTCTATAAACCATTCATGATAAGGGAGTCCATTTTTAGGATTCACTTTTGGTGCCACTGTAAATTCACTAATGTTGATCGTTGTTCCTAGGATTGAATCATTTAGTGCTTTTTCCACCTCTTTTCCAATGACATGTTCGCCAAAAGCAGAAATAAAATGTTTGATCCTTCCAGTGACTTTTATACGATAAGGCTTTGTTGATGTAAACTCTACAGTGTCTCCAATATTATATCCCCAAAGACCTGCAGTCGTATTTAAAATAATCACGTAATTCACACCTACTTTTACATCTCTGAGACAAATTCTAGTTGGGTTTTCATTAAAATATTCATTGGCAGGGATAAATTCATAGAAAATTCCAGCATCTAATTGAAGTAACATTCCTTTTGCTGTTTGTGAATCTTGATAGGCTATAAATCCCTCTGAAGCAGGGTATAATTCTATGTAATCGATTTTTTTACCTATTAAACTTTCAAATTTATTCTTGTAGGGTTCAAAATTCACCCCTCCATAAATGAAAAAATTGAAGTTCGGGAACAATTCTGATACTGATTTTCCTGTTTTTTCAATAAGTTTTTCAAAATACATTTGAACCCAAGACGGAATTCCGCTTATTACAGACATGTCTTCGTTAATGGTTTCTTCAACAATCGCATTTACTTTTGTTTCCCAATCTTCAATGCAATTCGTTTTCCAACTTGGCAATCTATTTTTTAATAAATACTGAGGAACATAATGAGCAACAATTCCACTTAATCTCCCAAGTTTTACACCGTTTTTATCATTTAAAATGGGACTTCCTTGTAAAAAAATCATTTTACCATCGACAAAACTTGCATCTTTTTTTTCTGCGATGTAAAATAACAAAGCATTTCGAGCAGCTTTGATGTGCGTGGGCATTGACTCTTTTGTAATAGGAATGTATTTTGCACCAGAAGTTGTTCCTGATGTTTTTGCAAAATAGAGTGGTTTTCCCGTCCAAAGAACATCAGATTCTCCAGCAATAATTCTATCTACATAGGGTTTTAAGCCCTCATAATCTGTAACGACAACTTCTTTTTTAAAATCTTCATAATTTGTGATAGTGTCAAAATTATGATCTTTCCCAAAAGCTGTTTTTCTTCCTTTAGAGAGGAGATGTTTAAAAACTTTTTCTTGGGTTTTATGTGGCTTTTCGGCCCATCTTAAAACTTTTTTAGTCGCTATTGTAGCAAATGGAATTGCGAAAAATGATTTAATACTCATTTATTTAAAGTCTATAAAATTTGTTGGATTAACAGCATAACCGCCACTCCAAAGTTCAAAATGTAAATGAGGCCCTGTGGTTAGTTTCCCACTAGAACCAACAGTCGCAATGACTTCTCCGGATTTTACAAAATCACCTTGTTTTTTTAATAGGTTTCCGTTGTGTTTGTATACAGAAGTATATTCGTTGGCATGTTTTAAAATGAGAACATATCCAGTTTCTATGGTCCATCCTGAAAAAATAACAGTACCATCGGCGGTTGCTTTAATTGGATCGCCCATTTTGGCGGTGATATCAACAGCAAAATGATTTGATGAAGCTTCAAAAGTTTGAGAAATAGGACCGTTTAAAGGAGCGAAAAAGACAATTTTAATAGTACTTTTTGTGTTTTTTTCTAGTGAAAAACGAGTTTTTCGATCTATTTTTTCTCGGAATAATGAATCTTTTTTTGTGGCGTTTAGTTCTCGCTCATCAAAAGTGCGGTTTCTTACTTTAGTTTTAATAGAGTCTATATATTCGGGCTCAACTTCCCCTGATAAAACCGTTTTTAAAGCAGTTGTATAATTTTCTAAATGGGTTAATTTAATTTTTAAAGAATCTGTGTCTAGGGATAATTTGGTGGCTTTTCTTACTAAACTAGATGGAGAATACCCAGGGATATACTCTTTTAGAGGTGTGAAGGCGATTAATATTCCTGTTGCAGCAATTAATAAAATAGAGAAGAAACCTCCAAAAACAAATACATTTAAACGAGATAGTTTCAATGAAAAACGCTCTTCAAAACTGTCTTCATTTAAAACAACTAGCCGGTATTTATCCGTTAGTTTTTGTTTTAATTTCATCTTCTTTTTAACTTTTTTGGCCACAAATACTCATTTGATATTCAACAAATATACAACGATTTTTAAGTGAAATTATCTTTTGTAAAAATTCATTTCATCTACGTATTTCCATACCTCTTTTGACAGAAGTGGTTGTATGTTTTTTTGATTTCTAATTCCATTTCTGATCATTGTAGAGGAAATTTCAATAATTGGAGCATCAATTGTATGAATTTTTGGGTGATTTTTAAATTCATGTTTGTCTTCACCATCACTAGCCCTTGGATACACATAGATATGATGATGCTCTAAAATAGTTTGGTAGTTTTTCCATTTGTGTAAGCTTCTCAAATTGTCTTCTCCCATGATTAAACAAAACTCGTTGTTTGGGTATATTTCAGAAATATGAGCCAGGGTACATACGGTATAGTTTGGTTGTGGTAATTTAAATTCAATATCAGAAGGTTTTATTTTTTCATAGTCTTCCGTTGCCTTATACACCATTTCAAAACGATGATGATTATCGAGTAAAGATTTTTTCTTTTTAAAGGGGTTATGAGGGGTGACAACCATCCAAATTTCGTCTAAATCTGAATATTCAACCATGTGGTTGGCAATGATTAGATGCCCGATATGTATTGGATTAAATGTCCCGAAATATAAACCTACTTTTTTCATATTTGTAGCTTAAAAAAATGCTGCGTTTTTAAACGGTTTCTTTTTCTATTCTAACTCCAAAAAATCGTGAACCAAACGATCTGCCTCTTTTAGTGCAGTTGCTAATTCGTAATTTTTAATGATTTTATCAAATTGTGGTGCAGTTGCTAATTCAACCGATGCTTTTGCAATGCGCATATTTATTTTGTCTTCACTTTCTGTTGATCGCTTTTTCAAACGAATTTTCAATTCATCGACACTTGGAGGTTTTACAAAAACCGCCAAAGTTTCTTTTGGATATTTGTTTTTAATTCTTAGTCCACCGACAACATCAATATCAAAAATAACGTGTTTTTTTAATTTCCAAATTCGTTCAATTTCACTTTTTAACGTTCCATAAAAGTTATCTCTATATACTTCTTCCCATTCTAAAAAGGCATCGGCTTTAATGTTGTCTTTAAATTCCCTTAAGGATATAAAATAATAATCTTCCCCATTTTTTTCAAACCCCCTTGGCTCTCTGGAAGTAGCAGAAACAGAAAAGGCTAAATTAAATTTTTCTTGCTTTAATAGATGACGCACAATAGTTGTTTTCCCTGAACCCGAGGGTGCAGAAAAGACAAATAATTTTCCTTTGAATTCTGACATTTATAATACGTTTAAAATCTGTTCTTTAATTTGCTCTAATTCATTTTTCATTTGAATGACGGCTTTTTGCATGGGAGCAAAATTGGCCTTAGATCCTGTTGTGTTTATTTCTCTTCCCATTTCCTGTACAATGAATCCTAATTTTTTACCATTTGAATTTTCTAAAGCTAATGTTTCTAAAAAATAATCGAGATGATTTGCCAAACGAACCTTTTCTTCATTGATGTCTAGCTTTTCCAAATAGTAGATCAACTCCTGTTCAAAACGATTTTCATCCGTTTCTACTTTTAATTCATCGATTGCCTTTTTTAAACGTATTTTTATGTTTTCAATTCGATCTCCGTCTAGGGCCTTTACCTCCTTTAAATAATTCTTTATGTTAGCGATTCTTTCTTTAAAGTCAATCTCTAAAGAGGCCGCTTCATCCATTCTATACTGAATGATTTCGCGAACAGCAATTTCTATATGCTCATCAATGAGGTTCCATTCATTTTGATCTAGTTCCTCGCGTTCTGTTTTGAGGGCATCTGGCATTCTTACGGCCATTTTTAATAATTCAACATCGTCGGCCCTTCCTGTTTGAACCACTTTTCTTAACTGTTGAAGGTATTGTTTTACCACTCCATGATTCACCGTTGTTGAGGTTTCCTCTGCAGTCATCTCTACATAAATTGAAAAATCTACTTTACCACGAACTAATGCACTGGCTAATTTTTTGCGAACAGTTAATTCTTTTTCTTTGTAAAAAGAGGGGATTCGGACGTTTAAATCGAGGTTTTTACTGTTCAAAGATTTAATTTCTATGGTTACTTTTTTCGTTGGTAATTGTAATACAGATTTACCATAACCCGTCATGGATTGGATCATAAAATAAACGTTTAGTATGAAGAACAAAGATAGTTTTTATTTAATGATTTTTTTATTAAATCCAGTAATTCAGCCATTCGATATTACATTAAATTCAAAGAAGCTACATTTGTGAAATAAATAAAGAGAATGGAGATACATCATATTGACAGTTCAAATTCAATTTTAAATACTTTCATTGCAGAGATAAGAGATAAAAATATTCAAAAAGATGCGATGCGATTCAGAAGAAATATCCAAAGAATTGGTGAGGTTCTGGGTTATGAATTGAGTAAGAAGCTTTCATATTCGAGTACAGATATTACAACTCCTCTTGGAAAACAGAAAGAACAATTGCCAACAAATGAGATTGTTTTATGTTATGTATTAAGAGCAGGTCTGCCATTGCATCAGGGGGTGTTAAATTATTTTGACGGTGTAGAAAATGGGTTTATTTCAGCATATCGTTACCATCCTAAGAACAATGAAGAGTTTGAAATTGCTGTCGAGTATTTTGCAGCACCTTCTGTGGAAAATAAAACACTGTTATTGGCAGATCCTATGCTGGCAACAGGACAGTCATTAGTTGCTGTTTTAGAGGCCATACAGCAACAAGGAACTCCCAAAGAAATTCATCTTATAGTGGTTATTGGCTCTAGAGAAGGAATTCAGTTTTTAGACGATAATTTTCCAGAAAACACCCACCTGTGGATTGCTGCTATAGACGATGAACTAAATAGCAAAGGATATATTGTGCCAGGTTTGGGAGATGCTGGTGATTTGGCTTTTGGAGCTAAATTATAGGAAATATAAAATAACAATAGTTCCCAATAGAAGCCCTCCAAACAAGATGTTTTTTAGCAGTCGTTTTTTTATAACTTCAAATCCATTTGCAATTATTATACATCCAGGGATTAAGAAGAAAACAATTTCTGATCCATTTTTATCCTGAATGAGTAGGCCAAATACAACGGCAATAATTGAGTTTACAATTAAAAGAATCCAACTTTTCCTAAATAAATTATTGATAGAAAATACTTTAGGCGATTTTAAGAGAATAGAGAGAAGGGTTAAAGACAAAAAGAAGTAGAAGATCCAAAGGCTATAATTTTCTTTAGAAATAGACAGTTGATTCGCTGGAGAGAAGTTCAATAATTGGTTGAACTGTTCTGGAGAATTATTCCACAATAGGTATGTGAAATAGATAATTAAAGGAGAGACAAAGCCCACAATAGGAGAAATGATGGAGTTGATCGTTATTTTTTGGTAAGTTAAAATAGCGACATACAGTATCACGGAGAAAAGAATTGAAAAAGGCTCTAAAAGAAACATAATACCAATCCAAAAACCACTGTCAAAGATTTTTTGAATCATGTTTTTCGTGGAACGAAGGCTATAGATCTTTCTTAAAAATAGAAGATAAATTATTACTAGGGTTATTGATTCAAAATCAAAAAGTGCAGAAAAAAAAAGAGTTAGAGCTAAGGTAAAGAGGAAAAATGCGTAGGAATGATCTAACGTAAGCTTGTTTTTTGTAACGATAAAGTTGAAAAAGAAAAAAATATACAGAAAAAGAAACACCAACACAAAGCTTTCAAATGCCTTATAAAAGTTGTAATCACCCCGATATAGTGTGGAAGTAATTGTTCCAAAAAAATGACAAAAGAAGAGTCCTAAATAGACGATGAAATTGATTGGTTTAGATTTCTCCAAAAAATTGGCTAGCATTGTTTCTTTTGTTATTTTTGCAGTGTAAAGATAATTAAGATATGATAGCAAGCAACATTTTTAGATGGATTGGTACTTTATTTACAGAGTATTTATTTATTCCTTTTAATCAATTACGGTCCGATTTAGCTTTGAGAGAATTTGGATGGTGGATTTCCAATGGAATTAATTGGCTTTTTCTAGTTGTTTTTCTATTTCTCTTGCGTTATTGGATGAAAGAATCCTACAGGTTTAAAAGAGAAGGAACAGAAGATAAAGCATAGTTTTTACATTGGGAAGTAAAAATAAATTGAAACGTTTTAAGGAAAACGAAACGTTTAAAAATGTCATTCAACCAACAAGAGAAGAAGTAGTAACTAGCTTCCCTTACAAAGGAAGATGGCATTCTTTTTTTGGAAACAACAATCCTATTGTTGTTGAATTAGGCTGCGGTAAAGGAGAATACACTATTGCACTAGCCAAAAAAAATCCGAACAAAAATTTTATTGGAATCGATATTAAGGGCGCTCGTTTTTGGAGAGGCGCAAAGACGGCTATTGAGGAAAATCTAGACAATGTGGCTTTTGTAAGAACACAGATAGAATTGGTCGATTTTATTTTTGCAAAAAACGAAGTCTCTGAAATTTGGATTACTTTTCCAGATCCTCAAATTAAATACAAGCGTACAAAACACAGAATGACAAATTCTGACTTCATGAAGAAATATTTTAAAATATTAAAGAAAGATGGATTCATGAATTTAAAAACTGATAGTGAATTTATGCATGGGTATACTTTAGGCCTGTTACATGGAGAGGGCCATGAGATTTTAAATGCCAACCATAATGTATATAAAAATGAAGGGTCACCCAAAGAGGTCACAGAAACCCAAACGTTTTACGAGAATCAATATTTAAAAGTAGGAAAACCAATTACTTACATTCAATTTAGATTGAAATATTAGAAGGTTTTTATATCTTCACTTTGTGAAAGAGGCAGATAATTTTTTTAATAAAGTTTACAAAGTAGTTCGTTTAATCCCTTACGGAAGGGTTACTAGCTACGGGGCTATTGCTCGCTATTTAGGAGCTGCTAGATCTGCAAGAATGGTAGGGTGGGCAATGAATAAAGCCCATCATATAGAGGATGTGCCAGCGCATAGGGTTGTTAATCGAAAGGGAGTTCTTACTGGCAAACATCATTTTGGAGGGCCCAATTTAATGCAACAGCTTCTAGAAAATGAACAAATTATTGTTATTGACAACCAAATACAAGACTTTGAAAAGGTTTTTTGGAACCCTCTAAAAGAGCTGTCATTTTAATCTTTTCATCATTTGGTTCTTCGGAAAATTTTATTGCAGATAATTTTTTTAAAACTTTAATAGGAATTTAAGACGAGTATTTCTTTAAAACTAATTTTACGAGTATCTTTGCAATTTAGAATTAATCCTATTTAAAATCTCAACAATGAGTTTTAAAAAACAAGATATTTATAAAGCATTAGAAAAGATTACAGCTCCTGGAGAAGGGAAAAGCTTAATTGAGAATAAGAATGTTTCTAACGTAGTAACCTTTGGGAATGAAGTGGTTATAGACGTTACCATCAATAATCCAACACTTCAGGCAAAAAAGAAAATTGAATCTGAAATTACGAGAGTAATCAAAACAACGATTGATGAAGCAATTGAGGTGAAAATAAATGTAACGGTAGAAAAACCTGTACAAAAAGAAACCTCAAATCAAATTCGTGGAAAAGAGATTCCATCGATTAAAAATATTATTGCAATCGCCTCTGGAAAAGGAGGGGTAGGGAAGTCTACAGTTACAGCAAATACAGCTATTTCCCTAGCTAAAATGGGTTTTAGCGTTGGGGTTCTAGATGCAGATATTTACGGACCTTCACAACATATTATGTTTGATGTTGAAAAAGTAAGACCGCTTTCTGTAAATGTTGATGGTCGTTCAAAAATGAAACCTGTAGAAAATTATGGCGTAAAATTGTTGTCTTTGGGGTTTTTTACAAATCCAAATCAAGCAGTAATTTGGCGAGGCCCGATGGCTTCTAAGGCTCTAAATCAGTTAATCTTTGATGCAGATTGGGGGGAATTAGATTTTTTATTGATTGACTTACCTCCAGGAACAGGAGATGTACATTTATCAATTGTACAAGCATTACCAATCAATGGGGCGCTTATTGTAAGTACGCCTCAAAATATTGCATTAGCGGATGCCAAAAAAGGAGTAGCAATGTTCCAACAAGAAAGTATCAATGTTCCTGTATTAGGGATTGTTGAAAACATGTCGTATTTTACACCCGCCGAACTTCCAAATAATAAATACTATATTTTTGGTCAAGATGGTGCAAAAAATTTAGCAGAAGATATTAAAACTAAATTTTTAGGGGAAGTTCCCTTGGTGCAAAGTATTCGTGAAGCAGGTGACGTTGGGAGACCAGTTGCTCTTCAGGATGGGACTCTTTTGGAAAAATCATTCAATGATATTACAAAGGAAATGGTTTCAGAATTATTAGAAAGAAATAAAAATTTGCCACCTACAGAAGTAGTGAGGATTACAACGATGAGCGGCTGTAGCGCAGTTAAAAAATAAGAGTATGACAGAACAAGAAACATTGAGTAATGTTGAAAAAGCACTGAATGAAATTCGTCCTTTTTTAATGAGTGATGGAGGGAATATCAAATTACTTTCTATCGAAGATACTGTTGTAAAAGTTCAGCTAGAAGGTGCGTGTACAGGTTGCTCTGTAAACCAAATGACTTTAAAAAACGGTGTAGAAGCAACGATTAAAAAATACGCACCACAAATTAAAGAGGTTATTAACGTTGTTTAAACTGTAGATGCTTTTGTCATGCAACCAGAAATGCTTGTCACATCTGTTTCCTCTCAATTTTTATTTTTAAAGGAATGATTACAACAGATATTCTAATTATTGGAGCAGGACCCACAGGGTTATTTACTGTTTTTGAAGCAGGTTTGTTAAAGCTTAGATGCCATCTCATCGATGCCTTGCCACAACCAGGTGGCCAATGTTCAGAAATTTATCCAAAGAAACCCATTTATGATATTCCTGCCTATCCAGAAATTTTAGCAGGTGATTTAACCGATAAGTTGTTAGAACAAATTAAGCATTTTGAGCCAGGCTTTACCTTAGGGGAACGAGCAGAAACGATCGAAAAACAAGAAGACGAAACGTTTATTGTAACGACCAATAAAGGCACAAAGCACCATGCAAAAGTGGTTGCCATTGCGGGTGGATTGGGTTCTTTTGAACCAAGGAAACCTCCGATTTCAAACATTTCAGATTTTGAAGACAAAGGGGTTGAGTATATCATTAAAGAACCGGAAATATATCGCGACAAAAAAGTAGTGATTTCTGGAGGAGGAGATTCTGCTTTAGACTGGGCAATTTTCTTGTCAAACATTGCTTCAGAAGTTACCCTTATTCACAGAAGAAATGAATTTAGAGGAGCTTTAGATTCGGTTGAAAAAGTACAAGAGTTAAAAAATACAGGAAAAATAAGGCTCATTACTCCTGCAGAAGTCAAAGGGATTGTTGGAACAGATAAGGTTGAAGGAGTCTCTGTAGCACAAGATGGAGAAGCTCCATTTACAATAGACACAGATCATTTTATTCCGTTGTTTGGATTGTCTCCCAAACTGGGTCCTATTGGGAACTGGGGGTTAGAGATTGAGAAAAATGCAATAAAAGTAAACAACGCTTTGGATTATCAGACGAATATTCCTGGGATATATGCCATTGGCGATGTCAATACCTATCCAGGGAAACTCAAGTTGATTTTATGTGGTTTTCACGAAGCTACTCTAATGTGTCAGAGTGCATACAAGCGAATTTTCCCTAACAAAAGATATGTGATGAAATACACTACTGTTGGAGGGGTTGATGGTTTTGATGGAACCAGAAAAGAAGCTCCCAAAGCAGTCATTAAGAAGATAGAATAATCAATTCTGATATTTCTGACAGAGTTTTTCCTATATTTGTATTCACAACGAAATCGATTGAGATGTATCTAGAATTGCTTGTCTTTTTAAAATTTTTAATGAAACGCAATCCTGAATGAGTGTTTTATAGGGTTCTTTTTTTCAATCTAAAAAAAGGAATACGATACTACAGAAACAGTATATTACTTATATAAATTCACTAAATACATTTACAAAACATGCCTTTTTACCACAAATTAGGACAAATTCCACCTAAAAGACATACGCAATTCCGTAAAAAAGATGGAAGCTTATATTACGAGCAATTGTTTGGAACCATTGGTTTTGATGGAATGTCTACCAATTCGTATCATGAACACAGGCCAACTATGGTCAAAAAAATAGGGAAGCAATATTCTGTTAAACCTAAAATAGCGAAAGCAAACAATCTTCAATCCTATCGTTTTAGAGGGTTTCAAGTTTCACCAGAAAAGGATTATTTAGAGAGTAGAAAAGTGGTCTTGACAAATTCTGATTGTAATATTATTCTTTCAGCTCCAAAACAAGCTACTTCATCTTATTTTTATAAGAACACAGACGCAGACGAAGTAATTTTCATTCATAAAGGAACTGGAAAATTAAGAACGCATCTAGGGAATATTGATTTCAAATATGGAGATTATTTGGTGATTCCACGCGGGGTTATTTATAAATTGGAGTTCGATGATGAAAATAACAGATTGTTTATTGTTGAATCCTACACACCAGTCTACACTCCAAAACGTTATAGGAACTGGTTTGGTCAGTTGCTAGAACATGCTCCTTTTTGTGAGCGGGATTTAAGAAGGCCTCATGAATTAGAAACGCATAATGAGTTGGGAGATTTCTTAATTAAAGTAAAAAAACAAGATGAAATTATAGAAATGACCTATGCATCACATCCCTTTGATGTAGTAGGGTATGATGGGTATAATTTTCCATATGCATTTTCTATTCATGACTTTGAGCCTATTACAGGAAGAATTCATCAGCCTCCACCAGTGCACCAAACTTTTGAAACAAGTGCCTTCGTAATTTGCAGTTTTGTTCCACGATTATATGACTATCACCCGAAATCAATTCCTGCACCTTATAATCACAGTAATATAGATTCCGATGAGGTTTTATATTATGTTGATGGTGATTTTATGAGTAGAAACGATATTGAACAAGGTCATATTTCTTTGCATCCAGCAGGAATCCCACACGGACCACACCCGGGGGCAACAGAACGGAGTATTGGTCATACAAAAACAGAAGAATTAGCAGTAATGGTAGATACTTTCAAGCCTCTACAGGTAACAGAGGATGCGATGAAAATTGCAGATCAGGATTATTATAAATCTTGGTTAGAATAATTCATAAAACATACAAATGAGTAAAAAAGAAATAAAATCAGTTAACTACGGTTTGGATAAAATATTTGAAGGAGCGCAAGATTTTCTTCCATTATTAGGGACAGATTATGTAGAGTTTTATGTAGGAAACGCAAAACAATCGGCACATTTTTATAAAACAGCCTTTGGTTTTCAATCTCATGCTTATAAGGGGTTAGAAACAGGTGCTACAGACAGTGTGAGTTATGTGCTCACACAAGATAAAATAAAAATTATTTTGACCACTCCCTTATCTAGTACATCTCCTATAAATGATCATATAGTAAAACATGGAGACGGCGTAAAAGTAGTGGCTCTTTGGGTAGAGGATGCTAGAAAAGCATATAAGGAAACAATATCTAGAGGGGCTGTTTCTTATATGTCGCCAAGGGTTGAAAAAGATGAACATGGAGAGGTGGTTAGAGCAGGAATCTATACTTATGGAGAAACGGTACATATGTTTGTAGAACGAAAAAATTATAAGGGCGTCTTTTTACCAGGTTTCCAAAAATGGGAGTCCGAATATAACCCGCCAGAGGCAGGGTTAAAATACATTGACCACATGGTGGGGAATGTTGGCTGGAATCAAATGGATGTTTGGGTAAAATGGTATGAAGATATCATGGGTTTTGAAAATTTTTTATCATTTGATGACAAACAAATTCATACTGAATATTCTGCGTTAATGAGTAAAGTAATGTCTAATGGGAATGGTCGAATTAAATTTCCGATTAACGAACCTGCAGAGGGGAAGAAACGTTCTCAAATAGAGGAATATTTAGATTTTTACGAAGGTGCTGGTGTGCAACATATAGCGGTTGCAACAGATGACATTATTCAAACAGTCCATCAATTGAAATCAAATGGAGTTGAGTTTTTATCAACACCTCCAGAGGCATATTACAAAGCAGTTCCTGGGCGTTTAGAGGCGTTTAGTCATGAGTTAAGAGAGGATATTGAGAAATTAAAAAGTCTTGGAATTATGATCGATGCAGATGAAGAAGGGTATTTATTGCAAATTTTTACAAAGCCCGTAGAAGACCGGCCAACCTTATTTTTTGAGGTTATTCAGAGAATGGGAGCCAAAGGATTTGGAGCGGGAAACTTTAAAGCTTTATTTGAGTCTATAGAACGAGAGCAAGCCAAAAGAGGGACCTTATAGATTTTAAAATGAATAGAGAAGAAATTTTAAAAGCAATTGAAGAAAAGTATGATCATCTCGGGGTTCCTGTAGATGCGATGTTAGAAGGATTGCTGTGGAGTACACCAATTACATATTGGGACTATATTCAAACAGATGCATTATTAGGATTGCAAACCCCCAGAACAACCCAGCCCGATGAAATGGTTTTTATCATGTATCATCAAGCAAACGAATTGTTTTTTAAAATGATTTTGTGGGAAATTGATCAAGTTGCAAAATCTACAAAAATTACCGCCGATAAATTCACCATGCACTTGAATAGAATTGGCAGGTACTTTGAGATACTATGCAACTCTTTTCATGTAATGGCAGAGGGTATGGAAAAAGAACAGTACTTAAAATTTAGACAAACGTTAACTCCTGCAAGCGGATTTCAAAGCGCTCAATATAGAAAAATAGAGTTTGCATCAACGGAGTTAATCAATTTAATTGATGTGCGATACAGAGATACTATCAATAGAAAGTCGTCTTTTAAAAACGCCTACAATCATTTGTATTGGCAAGCCGCAGGGAAAAATTATACAACAGGTCAAAAATCTACATTGCTAGCACTTTTTGAAAAAAAATACTTAGGAGATTTTATTGATTTTATGGAAGATTATAATGAGATCAATCTTTCTAAAAAATTCAAAGAATTACCAAAAGAAGTTCAAGAAGATAGTACCTTAATCAAAGCAATGCGAAAGTACGATTATACTGTAAACGTAAAATGGGTGATGGCTCATTATAATGCAGCGGGGAAATATCTGGGAGGTAAAGATAAAGATGTTGAAGCAACAGGAGGATCTACTTGGCGAAAGTACATGCACCCAAAATACCAAAGAAGAATATTTTACCCCTACTTATGGAGTGAAGAAGAATTGAAAAATTGGGGGACGTTTTAAACATCGATCCAAAAGATTAAAATTCGTTTGTGGTGAGAGTGTAAATTTTTTTAACTTATTGGTAAGGAAATTGTCAATCCTTTTTTATAAGTTTGGTTCTCATGAAAACACACCGCTTAATTTTTTTTAGCCTATTCTTTTTAACTGCCACGGTTGGACAACAAAAACCTACGGTTTTTAAAAGTGGAGAATGGCTTCGGTATAAAATGAGTTATAGCGGTTTTCTTAGAGCAGGAACGGCGATTCTAGAACTAAGCGAAAAAGATTTTAACGGAAAGAAAGTTTTTTATACTAAAGGGACTGGCTGGACTTCTGGAGCTGTAAAATGGTTTTTTAAGGTAGAGGATCGCTATGAATCTTATTTTGACAAAGACACAATTAAACCCTATCTATTCAAAAGAAAGATTAATGAAGGAGGGTACAAGAAACATAGAATTACGTCATTTAATTATAAATCTAACAAGGCCTATGTTCAAGATTTCACACTACAAAAAGACACTTCTGTGGTTTTCTCTAGGGTACAAGACATGCTTTCTGCCTTTTATTATTTAAGAAACCACAATGTTAAAAACATGAAAAAAGGAGAAGAAATAGGTATTGATATGTTTATGGATTCTCAAGTATATCCATTTAAATTGCGCTTTTTAGGAAGAGAAATTTTAAAAACAAAATTTGGAACTCTAAAAACAATGATATTTAGACCATTAGTTCAATCAGGAAGGATTTTTAAAGCGCAAGAAAGTGTTACCTTATGGATTACTGATGACGCAAATAAAATTCCTATAAAATTAAGTGCAGACCTCTCTGTAGGCTCTCTTAGAGCTGATTTAGAAGCCTACAAAGGGTTGGCAAATCCTTTTTAATAGTTACGAAACCGTTTTAGAAACTTCATTGAGATAGACCCTTACAAAACCGTTTTTATTTGTATTTTTGGGAACTATCTCAAATAGCACTCATTTTTTGAAAAAAATAATTCTCGTTTTACTGTTAATTATCTCTGTTTTGTCGTGTAAAAAGGACTCTGAAAAGGGAAGTACAGTTCCAAAAAAAGCAGTTCCAAAACCAGTATTTAAGTATGGCTATAACTTAGATCACTTTAAAGTGACACAAGACACCATTAAAAGTGGAGAAAGTTTTGGAATTATTTTAGATAGACATCATATTTTCTCTCCAAAAATAAACAAAATAGCAAGCGCTATAAAAGAAACGTTTGACGTAAGAAAAGTACGGGCGGGTAAATTATATACCGTTTTAGCTAGTAAAGATTCTGCAGAAAAAGCACAAGTTTTTGTCTATAATCACGACAAAATTAATGCGACCGTAATAGATTTTAAAGATTCAATAATTACAGCTTATCGTTATCAAAAGCCAATAAAGACTGTTTTAAAAACAGTAAAAGGAGTCATTAATTCTAGTTTGTCTGTAACCCTAGACAGTTTACATTTGTCTCCCAATTTAACTTGGACGATTGCAGATATTTATGCCTGGACCTTAGATTTTTATAAACTTCAAAAAGGAGATTCTTTTAAGTTTCTGTATGAAGAAAAATTTATAGATGACACTATTTTTGCTGGTTATGGAGAGGTGAAGTCTTCCGTTTTTAAACACAAAGGGAAGAATTTATATGCCTTCAGATACACTGCAGACTCGCTTTTAGGAATTCCTGAGTATTATGATGAGAAAGGGAACATGCTTCGCAGTCAGTTTTTAAAATCACCGATAAAATTTCAGTATAGAATTTCTTCTAGATACAATTTAAGAAGAAAAATTGCCCTTTACGGAAATAAAGTTAGACCCCATAGAGGAACAGATTTTGCCGCAAAAGTAGGGACTCCTATCCTAGCAACCGCCAGTGGAACTGTTACCGCATCTGCAAAAAGGGGTGGGAATGGAAATTACGTTAAAATTAAACACAACAATACGTATTCCACCCAATATTTACACATGCAAAGGCGTAAGGTTACAAAAGGACAATACGTTAAACAAGGCGATGTTATTGGTTGGGTAGGAATGACCGGAAATACATCTGGTCCTCATGTGTGTTACCGTTTTTGGAAAAACGGTAGAGAAGTAGATCCTCTTAAGCAAAAATTACCTTCTGCAAAACCGTTAAAAAAATCCCTGAAACCCAAATATTTAGCGTTTATCAAACCGCTTAAACATCAATTAGATCATCAACAAATTCAAACCCAACCATCAGAAGTAATTTCAGAAATGGTTGTTCAAAATTAACAAATGGCTTTAAAAAACATCAATCCAACGACCACAAATGCTTGGCAAAAATTAACAAATCATTTCAATGATATTCAACAGATCAATATCAAAGATTTAGATAAAGAAGTGAATAGAAAAGCAGAGTTTTCATTAAAATTAAATGATTTATCAGTTGATTTCTCTAAAAATAGGATCACCAAAGAAACCCTTAATCTGTTGATCGAATTGGCAAACGAAGTGGATTTAAAAGATGCTATTGAAAAACAGTTTTCTGGAGATGTAATTAATGTTACAGAAGGCAGAGAAGTTTTACATACTGCATTGCGAAGCACTTCAGACGAGGCGTTATTGGTAAATGGTAAAAATATCAAACCACAAATACAGTCTGCTCTAAGAAAAATTAAAAGCTTCAGTAATAAAGTTATTTCTGGAAAATGGAAAGGATATACTGGTAAATCGATTACTGATGTTGTAAATATTGGTATTGGAGGTTCAGATTTAGGGCCAGATATGGTTGTAGAATCTTTGAAATATTACAAAAACCAACTTACAACTCATTTTGTTTCAAATGTAGATGGAGATCATGTTTCGGAAGTGATTAAAAACCTAAACCCTGAAACCACTTTATTTGTTATTGTGTCAAAGACGTTTACAACTCAAGAAACAATTTCAAATGCAGAAACTATTAAAAATTGGTTTTTAAAATCGGCGACTATTTTTGATATTCCAAAACATTTTGTCGCAGTATCTACAAATCTAGAGGCAGTAGATAATTTTGGGATAGACAAAGCCAATGTGTTCCCAATGTGGAATTGGGTGGGAGGTCGTTTTTCTCTCTGGTCTGCAGTCGGATTGTCTATTAGTTTGTCGGTTGGTTATGATCATTACAAAGCACTTTTAGAAGGGGCAGAAGAAATGGATCTTCATTTTAAAGAGGAGGCTTTCGAGGAAAATATACCAGTAATTTTAGCACTTTTGAGCATCTGGTATAATAATTTTTATGGGGCAGAAACGGAAGCGGTATTGCCCTATTCTCAATATTTATCGAAGCTCCCAGCCTATCTTCAGCAAGCCATTATGGAAAGTAACGGGAAAGGGGTAGATAGAAATGGAGAGGTCATTGAATACCAAACAGGAACCATTGTTTGGGGAAGTACAGGGACCAATATGCAGCATGCATTTATGCAGTTGGTACATCAAGGGACCAAATTGATTCCTGCCGATTTTATTGGGTACAAAGAGTCCTTGTATGGGTTAGACGATCATCATCAAAAATTAATGGCCAATTATTATGGTCAAATGGACGCTTTGGCTTTTGGAAAAACCAAAGAAGAGGTTCATCTAGAATTAAAGATTTCCGGCGATGAAGAAAAAATAGCAACGTTGCTACCATTTAAGGTCTTCGAAGGAAATAGACCTAGTAATGCGATCCTTTTTGATAAGCTAACACCCCGATCTTTAGGGAAGTTAATCGCACTGTATGAACATAAAATTTTTACTCAAGGGATTTTATGGAATATATACAGTTACGATCAGTTTGGAGTGGAACTGGGGAAAGAGTTGGCAAAAAAATTATTAAAAAAACAATAGTCTAAAAATATGCTTAATTAAGCGGATACTATTTCATAGCTTTTTGTTAATAACGCTGTTGATATAAAAAAGTGTTCGATTCTGAGAGTTTGCCAAAAATTTAGTACTTTCGAGATCATAATTTAATGTTAATTTTTAACGTTAAGTTAACAGGTTAGAATTTCAAAAACTGGAATTTTGCGAGAAATATTTAATAACATAAAATTAAACAATGAAAAATTTTAAAAACTTATTATTTGTAGCGGTATTATTCATGTCAGCTTCAGTATTAGGGCAGTCTAAAATTACTGGAGAGGTTGTTGATGAAACAAACCAGCCATTACCAGGAGCAAGTGTTGTTGTAAAAGGAACAACAAACGGTACGTCAACTGATTTTGATGGTAAATTTACCTTACAAGCAGGTGCTAATTCTGGTACAATTGTGATTTCTTTTATTGGATTCCAATCAAAAGAAGTGTTTTTTTCTTCATCTAAAACTAATTTAGGAGTAATTCAATTAGCTGAAGATGCAAGTTTAGATGAAATTATTGTAACAGCAACTTCCTTTGCTATTGACAGAAAAACACCTGTTGCTGTTTCTACAGTAAAAGCAGCGGATATTGAAACTAAATTAGGTTCTCAAGAATTTCCTGAAATCTTAAAATCTACGCCAGGGGTATATGCCACCAAAACAGGAGGTGGTTTTGGAGATGGACGTATCAATCTTCGTGGGTTTAGTTCACAAAACGTTGCGGTTATGATCAACGGGGTTCCTGTGAATGACATGGAAAACGGAAGGGTATATTGGTCTAACTGGGCTGGATTATCAGATGTAACTTCTGCGATGCAGGTACAAAGAGGGTTAGGAGCTTCTAAAGTAGCTGTGCCCTCTGTAGGTGGGACTATCAATATCATATCTAAATCTACAGATGCTACAAAAGGAGGCGTAATTAGAATGAATACTGGGAACAATGGATACCAAAAATATGGGATGACATTATCTACAGGATTGTTGGATAATGGTCTTGCTATTACAGCCTCTGCAGCTAAACTTTCAGGTGATGGTTATGTTGACGGATTGCAATTTAGTGGTGTTAATTATTTTTTAAACATATCAAAAATAATAAATGACGATCACAAATTATCGTTTAATGTAATAGGGGCTAAGCAAACGCATGGCCAAAGATATAATACAAAAACGATTTCTCAAAACAGAGCTACAGAACAAGGTGGTAAAAGGTTTAATCCAGATTGGGGATACAGAAATGGTCAGGTTGAAAATATTTCTTTTAACTTTTATCACAAACCACAAATTTCGTTAAATCACGACTGGGTTATTTCAGACAAAACATTTTTAACAACGGTTGCATATGCTTCCTTTGGAACTGGTGGAGGAAGAAGACTTTATGGTACTGGAAAATTCACAAACAACGATTACCGATTAGGGGCTGATGATCAACCAATTGATTTTGACAGAATTGTTCAAGAAAACAAAGATAATGGAGCATTGGGTTCTACAGATGTTTTTGCTGCCTCAAATAATGACCACAATTGGTATGGTGTTTTATCAACTTTGAAAACAGATCTTACAGAAAACATAAAACTAGTTGCTGGTTTGGACGGAAGATATTACAAAGGAATTCATTATTATTCAATAACTGATTTACTTGGTGGTCAATATTTCTTGAATCCTAATAAAAATGATAATAACTACAACGAAGCATTACAAGTAGGAGATCGCTTCAATAGAGATTATGAAGGAAGAGTTTTAAGGGCTGGTACTTTTGCACAAATAGAGTATTCAAAAGATGACTTATCTATTTTCTTATCGTCATCACTGTCTAATACAAGATATGGAAGGTCTAGTTTTTTAGATGATTCTTCAAACCCTAACGGAAATGTTTCTGATAATGTTAATTTCTTAGGTTTTGGAACAAAAGGAGGGGCAAATTATAACGTTGATGAGAAAAATAATGTTTTTGCCAATATTGGGTATTTTTCTAGAGCACCATTTTTAACAGGCGGAGTATTTGTTAACAAAGAATCTGTTGATTTTAACGAAGATGCAGCAAATGAAAAAGTTTTCAGTATGGAATTAGGATATGGATATCGAAGTGAAAACTTTACAGCCAATGTAAATCTTTACAGAACTTCTTGGTTAGATAAGTCTATTTCACCTTCAATTCAAGACCCTGATAACCTTGGGGAATATTTAAATACGAATATAACAGGTTTAGATGCTTTACATCAAGGTATTGAAGTAGATTTTATTTATAAAATCTCGGATAAGTTAAAAGCAACAGGAATGCTTTCTTTGGGTGATTGGACGTGGCAAAGTGATGTGAAAGGTGATGTGTTTCTTGAGGATGGAACACTATATAGAACAATTACTGTAAATGCCAAAGATCTAAAAGTTAACGATGCTGCACAAACAACCTATGCTTTTGGATTAAACTATAAAGCTTTAGATAGAACATCTGTGTTTTTAGATTATAATTATGCAGGAGATTTATATTCTAAGTTTGATTTTAGTAGAGGAACTACAGATAGACAAAATACTTGGAAGCTACCCTCTTACCATTTATTTGATTTAGGATTCAACCATGGATTTTCTATAGCAGATTTTGATGCAACTCTTACAGGGAATATGAATAATATTTTTGATGTTGAATATATTTCTGATGGATTTGATTCAACTGAAAACATAAATGGAGTTGACGTTCATAATTCAACAAATTCCGGGGTTTACTACGGGTCAGGAAGGACATTTAATTTGGGATTAAAGATTAACTTTTAAAAAATACAATCATGAAAAAAATACTATTATTACTAACAATTCTTTCAGTGGTTTTTACTTCTTGTGAGCCGCTAGAAGACATCAATGCAGAAATAGATGCAATGTCAAGCCCTATTGTAGGAGATGTGATATTTACAATGTCTGACGACGATTATGATGAATTAAATAAAAGTTTCGGTAATTTTGACTCAGAAGAAGAAGCAAAAACCTTGATTCCAAATTTATTAGAAATTAAATATCCTGTTTGGGGAAATAAATCCTCTGCAACAGTATCATTTAAGATTTACAGTAAAAAAAATGATGAAAAAAGTCTGATTGTATACAAAACGGAGTCTACGGATTATTCAGCTGCAGGATTGTCGTATTCGTCAATTTCTAGCGATAGTCAAATGAATCAATTGTTAGATCACTTATATCCATCTCCTGAGAATAGAGTTTTAGTCTCTTTAACTTATGATCAATATGACAGTGGTATTACGACTGAAGTGACTAATGGTTTTATTTATTCTAACGGAGGTTGGGAAAAGTCTATGGGGATAACTGAAGCTGAGTATATTGCTATGGGCGAATCAAGAGCCCAATTCTCCAATCACGAAGAAGCCGAGCAAAAAATACCGGTATATCTAAAAAATAAGATGCAATATTCAGCACCCTCTGCTGGAGATATTCAAAGTGTAATGTACAACCTATACGTAACAGACACACAAGATGTAGATAATGACGGTAAAACAACAGACAAAACGGTATACAGTTATGTTGTTTTTTACACTTATGATGGTTTAGATTGGACGCCCTACAAAAACACTATTGTTGAAACCATACAGTTTGGTCATGATGGATCTAAATGGGTTCCAGATAACACAATTAAATATACGCTAGTTAGAAATTCTGATTATGAATATATGGCATCTCAACTTACAAGCGCTGAATACTCAGATTTAATTGGAAATTTAGCAAAATATGGTGATTTTGACTACAACTGGACAGATGCACAAATTAATTATGCATTAGCGATATTCTTAGATTATTTAAATCCAGATGCCGCAGAAGGACAGAAATATATTTTAACTTATGTTATCTATGACAATGGTGAAAATGACTACACAACAGGATTCATTAAGACCAATGGGGCTTGGGTTGTTAACGACTAACAAAAAATAAATTTATTCCTAAAACCACCTCACTTGAGGTGGTTTTTTTATAGAAAAAGAACTAACTTTACCAACGAACAAAACAGTCATTAATTATGAAAGAAATTCATTCGTATTGGGCCTATATAGTACTTTTACTACTTGTAGTCGCGGTGATCAATTCAGTAAGAGGGATCCTTCAGAAAAAAGAGTTTTCAGAGGCAGATTTACGCATTGGTTTATTTGCAGTTATAGTATCGCATATTCAGTTGTTAATTGGGTTTGGATGGTATTTTATGTCTCCATGGTTTAAAGCCTTAAAAATAAATGGAGCAGAGGTGATGTCTGATAAAGGGGTAAGGCTTTTAGCTGTAGAGCACCCAATTACCATGATTTTTGCCATTGTACTTATTACAATAGGGTGGTCTAAACATAAAAAGAAAACAGATTCGCTTGCAAAATTCAAAACAATTGCTATTTTTTATGGGCTTGCTTTGTTGTTGATCCTCTCAAGAATTCCATGGAATAACTGGTTCTAAAATGAAAGGATTAAGCTATCTATTGTCGCCAATTTTTATTACAGTATTTTTTTTATTACTTGTTATTTTTCATCCTTTACAATGGATAAGTTTAAACGTATTTGGTCATAAAATTCACGGAAAAGTAGTCGAATGGTTGAATTTTTTTTTGGTAAAGTCAATGTTGATATTAGGAGTCAATGTTCGTCTTAAAAACGAACACATACTTCCAAAAAATGCTTCTCTTATTTTTGTTTCTAATCATCAATCTACCTTTGATATTCCTCCAATTGGTTGGTTTTTCAGAAAACATTCTCCTAAATTTGTTGCGAAAATAGAACTAGGAAAAGGAATACCAAGTGTTTCTTACAATTTAAAATATGGAGGCGCCGCTTTAATTAATAGGAAAGATCCAAAACAAGCCATTACAGAATTAGTCAACTTTTCGAAACGAATTCATCAAAAAAAATGGGGAGCGATTATTTTTCCTGAGGGAACAAGAAGTAGAGATGGTTCTCCTAAAAAATTTGCTGTAAACGGCTTAAAAGTAATAACAAAGTATAATAAAGAGGGATACATTGTGCCCTTAACAATTAATAATTCATGGAAAGTTTTCAAATATGGAAAATTTCCACTCGGTCTTGGAACTCCAATTACCATTACAACACACCAACCTATCAAAATTAATTCTTTGCCATTTGAAGAATTATTAGAAAAAACAGAAACTGTAATTAAAGAACACATACTATAAAACGATGTCTATTAAAAACATTAGAAAAGAAGTGATGCTAACACTAGAAAAAAGCATGGATACTTTCATGAATAAATATCTAATTCCTGCCGAAAAAATATGGCAACCCACAGATTTTTTACCCAACTCACAAAAAGATTCATTTATTCAGGAAGTAGAAGAAATTCGCGAGTTATCTAAAGAATTGCATGATGATTTTTGGGTGGTTTTAGTAGGAGATACCATTACAGAGGAAGCACTACCAACGTATGAATCTTGGTTACTAGATTTAGATGGAGTGACTCAAGATCCAGATAATAATTGGGCTAAATGGGTAAGAACTTGGACTGCAGAAGAAAATAGACATGGAGATGTTTTAAACAAATATTTATACTTGTCAGGACGTGTAAATATGCGAGAAGTAGAAATTTCTACTCAACATTTAATTGCAGACGGTTTTGATATTGGAACGTCATCAGACCCATACAAGAATTTTATTTATACCTCTTTTCAGGAGTTAGCAACGTATATTTCTCATAATAACGTAGCTAAAATTGCTCGTAAAAAAGGACACAAAGCATTGGCAAAGATGTCTAAGATTATTGCAGGAGATGAAATGCGTCATCACCAAGCATATACCGAATTTGTAAAAGAAATTTTTAAAATTGATCCAAGCGAAATGATGTTGGCTTTTCAACACATGATGAAACATAAAATTGTGATGCCTGCTTTGCATTTACGTGAATCTTTTGCGACAAAGGGAAGTTTATTTGATGATTTCTCAACAATTGCTCAAAGAATTGGCGTCTATACAGGCTTTGATTATGTTGATATTTTGAAGAGGTTAAACGGAACTTGGGAAATTGATAAGATCACGAATCTTACCCCTCAGGCAGAAAAAGCGAGAGATTATTTAATGAAACTCCCAGATAGAATGTATAGAATTACAGAGAGAATTGTGGTTCCTGACACCGACTTTAACTTCAAATGGATGATCAATCCAACCTAGTTTTAAAATCGATTTTTAAGATATATTTTATAGGATTTCTCTATATATAGAGTTACAATTATTTGCTTTTGAGGTCTATTTCAAATAGACAGACGGGGGCTTCTTTATAATGCTTAGGTAAATTTGAAGTGTTTTGAAGCGCATGCATTCCTAAAAAATCAAATCCTGCATTTTTATAATGCTGAATCAATTTCGTATTGTTTCCAAGAGTATCCAGTCTTATATATTGCAACTTCTTTTTTTCTGCATATATTTTGACCCAACTTACAATTTTTTGAATAAAATTGTTCCCTCTAAAGTTGGGATGTGTCGCAATTCTATGAATATAGATTGCGCGGTCTTTATTTTTTTCTTCCCAAATTTGTTCATCACTAAAAGTCACCGCCCAAATACAAACAATTTTATTGTTAATGAGTAGTTTGAATTGCCGGTTTTGTTCAATCTCTGTTTGTACCATTTCTCGATTAAAATCAGGCCAGACCACGACTGTTTTCTTTGATTTTTGATATTTTGAAGCGGTTTTGTAAAAATCAAATACCTTGTCAATATCTGCAATAGAAATGTTTTTAATAATCATGCTTTGGTTCATTAGAGAGGTCAATTATAAAAGAATCTTGATCATTTAAAAAGCCTAATTTTTCTCGAGCAGCCTGTTGTTTTGTTTTATCTAAAGTCGTTTTTATAATTCCCTTTTCGTTCTTTTTTAAGGTAGAAAGTTCTTCACCTAAAAAATTCACTATCGAAGAATCTCCAGAATATTCTTGTTTATTTCTGTCTTTACCTATTCTATTGACCCCTATTGTATAACTCATATTTTCAATTGCTCTTGCTTTCAAAAGAGTTTTCCATGCTTGAATTCTAGTAACTGGCCAATTGGCAACATAAATTAATAAATCATAGTTTTCGGTATTTCTTGACCAAACTGGGAATCGCAAATCATAACAAATTAACGGACAAATCTTCCACCCTTTATAGGTTATAATTTGTTTTTTTGATCCAGCAGTATACATTGTATCCTCTCCAGCTAAGCTAAAAGAGTGTTTTTTATCATACATTTCTATTTTCCCTGTAGGATGTACAAATAATAGTCGATTATAATAACTTTTACCTTCTTCTATTACGATACTTCCTGTCAAAGCAACCTTTTGTTCTTTAGCCATTTTTTGCATCCACAAAACAGTATTTCCCTTCATTTTTTCTGCCACATTTTTGGGATGTAATGTAAATCCAGAAGTAAACATCTCTGGGAGTACAATAAGGTCTACCTCTTTAGGAAGGGTGTTTATTTCCTTTTCAAAAAAAGCAATATTTTTTGTTGGATTTTCCCAAGATAAGTCAGCTTGAATCCCGACAATATGTAATTCATTTGGCATCAAAAAAATAGTTGAATGTTTAAAGAGGTATAAATGTAAGTTTTTGTAATTTAGAAATCAAAATAGATTCTTAAAAAAATAGATGCAATCTTTTATTTCTCAGACCTTAGATCATATTTTAAAAACAACAACCTCTTTTGAAGATGTTATTTTTATTCTTCCTTCGCAAAGAGCAAAAGTATTTGTTAAACAAGCACTAAAAGATAAAATTGAGGGAGGATTTTTACCAGAAATACTCAATATTGAGCAATTTATCAGTCGAGTTTCAGGATTGCAAAAAGCGGATAGCATACAATTGCTATTTCATTTTTATACCCTATATAAAAGTTTAGAAAAAGCACCTGTCTCCTTTGATATATTTGCTTCTTGGGCATATACAGTACTGCAAGATTTTAACGATATCGATCAACATTTAATCAATGCCAGAGATATTTTTATCTACCTAAGAGATATTCAAAGACTGAAAAAATGGTCTGTAAAAGGCGAGTTCAAAGAAACTGAATTAATGAAAGATCATTATTCATTTCTTGAGAACCTCGATACTTACTATAGTGCTCTTTATCAGTTTTTACAACAAAAAAAGATAGGATATCAGGGCTTAATTTTTAGAGAATCTTGTAAAAAGATCGATCAATTTTTACAACAGAATAGTCATAAAAAATTATTTTTAATTGGATTTAATGCTCTAAACAAAGCGGAAGAATTTTTATTTCAAAAAGTTTTAGAAAACGAGTACTCAGAGATTTATTGGGACATAGATATTGCTTTTTTCAATTCGAATCATCAAGCAGGAAAATTCATTAGAAAATACAAAGCTGAATGGAGTTACTATGAGAAAAATGATGTAAAGATTTTAGGAAGTTCCTTTGCTCAACCCAAAAACATTGAGGTTATTGGAACGTCAAAGAATACGACTCAAATAAAATATGCTGGAGAACTTTTAGAGATTTTTTCAGATTTTAGCAATACTGCATTGGTTTTAGCAGACGAAACCTTGTTGCCAATCATGTTAAACTCTCTACCCAAAAATATTGATGCAATTAATATTACAATGGGATACCCTCTAAAAGATCTACCAACAACTAATTTGATAGCTTCAATATTTCAATTGTTTCTCTCTCAAGAAAAACTTCAAAAAACACTTGTAAACGATTTTTATTATAAGGATGTGCTGCGTTTTTTAAAACATGAGTCCATTTATAAATTACTTTCAGACATCCATTTTTTTACGGACGAGATTGCCGCAAAAAATCAGTCTTTCATCAAACAAGACCATCTTAGAAAATTATTTGAGACTACAACAGAGGAGCTCAAGATAATGATGAATTCAATTTTTAATCCCTATACTTCCATTGAAGAATTTATTGATAGAATTTTACATTTAATCAAGGTCTTAAAAAAGGAAGTAAGCGATTTGGAAAAAGAATATTTATTTCGTTTTCACACTACTTTTACCCAGTTAAAAACCTTACACAATGAATATAAATATTTCCCTGATTTAAAAACATTATTCCTATTCTTTAGACAATTGATTGCATCTGAAAGTTTATCATTTCAGGGAGAACCATTAAAAGGGCTTCAATTAATGGGGATGCTAGAAACACGTGTTTTAGATTTTGAAAATATAGTACTTGTCTCCTCAAACGAGGGAGTTTTACCGGCAGGAAGTCAACAAAAATCGTTTATTCCATTTGATGTAAAACTAGCCTTTGACATTCCCACCTACAGAGAAAAGGATGCTATTTTTTCGTATCATTTTTTTCGACTAATGCAAAGAGCAAAAAATATTTTCCTCATTTATAATACTGAACATGACGTTTTTGGGAGTGGCGAAAAAAGCAGATTTATTACCCAATTGGAAATGATGAGAACAGACGTTGTTCAGAAAGTTATTACTCCAAAAGTGTTGAATCAAAAACCAAGCTTAAAGAGTATAGCAAAAAATGAATTTGTAATTGAACGCTTAAGAGAATTAGCAAAAAAAGGGATTTCTCCCTCTGCTTTAACTAATTATTTATACAACCCTATTTCATTTTATAAACAAAAAATACTTCAATTAAAAGAGTTTGAAGATGTAGAAGAAACCATCGCTTATACTACTCTAGGGACTGTTGTTCATCAAACTTTAGATGAACTATATACGCCCTTTGTTGGTAAATTTTTGCAGACAGGTAGCCTCTCCTTAATGGAAAAGAAAGTAAAAGAATTAGTGGTCAAGCATTTTAGAAATGAATATAAAAATGGAGACATTACATCAGGTAAAAATCGTTTAATTTTTGAGGTAGCTGTAAGGTTCGTCCATAATTTTTTAGCGCAAGAAAAAGAACTATTAAACGACGCAAAAAATCAATTAAAGATTCTTGCAACTGAAGAAAACCTTGCAACAGAACTTCATATTGAGGGTCTTGATTATCCTATTAAAATTCATGGTCAAGTAGATAGGGTAGATGAATTAAATGGAGTTTTGAGAATTATCGACTATAAAACAGGAATGGTTAGTAGTTCTGATTTACGAGTTTCCTCATCTGAAAGATTACGGGAAAAAGAACAGTATAAGGCCATTCAAGTTCTCATGTATGCATATATATACACTCAAAGCAATAAAGATTACTGTAAGCAATCGTTACAAGCAGGGATTTATTCTTTTAAAAATTTGCACAGTGGGTTTTTAGCTGTTGATTTTTCTTCAAATTATAGAAACCCTATGATTGAAATTACCGCTGAAAGATTGGACGAATTTATAGCTGAGATTAAAAAATACCTTAAAGAAATATATACCCTTCAAGAAAATTTTACGGCACCTGCAGAGTTAAAATACTAATGCATTCTATTTTCAACTAAGGGCTTTTTTTTATATTAAGAGATGTACCTTTGTTAAAAAAAGCCATTGGAGACAAACAACAGTTTTAAAAAGATTAATAGATTAGCAATACCTGCGTTGGTTGCAGGTATTGCAGAGCCTTTATTATCTATTACCGATACCGCAATTATTGGAAATATTCATGAAAACGCAACAGAGAGTCTTGCAGCTGTTGGAATTGTCGGGGCATTTATTTCAATGTTAATTTGGGTCTTTGGACAAATTAGAAGTGCAGTTTCTGCTATTATTTCTCAATATGTAGGGGCCAATAAATTAGAGGAAGTCAAAACATTGCCAGCTCAAGCGATCGCAATAGTTATTCTGGGGAGCTTTTTTATCATCGCAATTTCATACCCGTTTGCAAAACAAATTTTTCAATTTTACAATGCATCAGGAGAGGTTTTATCGTATTGTATATCCTATTTTAAAATACGAATTTTCGGATTTCCATTTTCACTTTTTGTGTTTGCTGTTTTTGGGATATTTAGAGGTCTGCAAAATACGTATTATCCAATGATTATTGCAATCATAGGAGCGTTGCTAAATATTATGCTGGATCTTATTTTCGTATATGGGATTGAAGGCTATATTCCTGCAATGCATATTGAAGGTGCTGCATACGCAAGTGTAATTGCGCAAATTACAATGGCAGTCATGTCATTAACTTTACTAATGAAAAAAACAGTGATTTCTTTAAAAATAGTATCCAAATTTCATAAAGAAGTTCCTCGTTTACTGGGGATGGTAGGGAACTTATTTATAAGAACAATTGCTTTGAATATAGCATTGTATTTTGCTACAACTTTCGCTACTGGTTATGGAAACGAATACATTGCTGCTTATACAATAGGGATCAATATATGGCTTCTAGGAGCTTTTATGATTGATGGTTATTCAAGTGCTGGAAACATTTTAGCAGGGAAATTCTTAGGGGCAAAAGAGTACCAATCGTTGGTCACATTGAGTCATCAACTTTTTAAATATGGTTTAATAACAGGGGCAAGTATTGCAGTATTAGGAGCTATTTTTTATAACTATATTGGACAAATCTTTACAAAAGACCCAGCTGTTTTAGAACAATTTTACTCAGTTTTTTGGATTATTTTAGTATCCCAACCTATAAGTGCAGTTACATTTATTTTTGATGGAATGTTTAAAGGAATGGGAGAAATGAAATACTTAAGAAACCTTTTAATTTTCTCAACAGGATTGGTTTTTATTCCAATGTTATTAGTTTTTGATGCTTTTGATTTAAGGCTAACAGCTATCTGGATTGCTTTCACTTTTTGGATTATTGCAAGAGGAATACCATTAGTATTTAAATTTAGAAGTACCTTTTTGCCACTTGCAAAAGCAGCATCTGCTTCAGCTCATTAAAAATTCTTATCTTGAAATATAATTCAAGATAAAAACTTATTTTTACGAAAAGAACTTTTTATGATTACCCCAAGACAACATGGTCGTTTGAACACAACCATTCGCAATAATATAGCAACAATAACCTTTGGTCATCCTGCAAGCAACTCCTTTCCAAGTGAATTATTAGAGAGGCTTACAAATGAATTAATTTCTGTTGGAAAGAACCCATCGATTGCTGTAATTATTTTAACATCACAAGGAGAAAAAGCTTTTTGTGCAGGTGCGTCTTTTGATGAATTGGTTGCAATCTCAAATTTTGAAGAAGGAACACAATTTTTTTTAGGTTTTGCAAATGTGATCAATGCAATGCGAACTTGTGGAAAATTAATTATTGGAAGAATTCAAGGGAAAACAGTTGGTGGTGGTGTAGGACTAGCAGCTGCATGTGATTATGTATTGGCTACCAAAAATGCAGAGATTAAACTTTCAGAATTTACAATAGGGATTGGGCCTTTTGTAATAGAACCTGCTGTAAAACGAAAAATAGGAATTTCAGGAGTTGCAGAACTTACCATTGACGCCATTGGTTGGAAAAGTTCCAATTGGGCAAAAGAAAAAGGCTTGTACGCAAAGGTTTTTGAAACGACAAAAGAGATGGATGATGCCCTAGAGTCCCTTTCGTTGAAATTAGCATCATATAATTCTAAAGCGCTATCAGAAATGAAGAAAATCTTATGGGAAGGAACAGAAAATTGGACTGATTTACTAGCAGAGAGAGCAGCGATTTCAGGGGAATTAGTTGTGTCGGAATTCACCAAAAAATCATTACAAAAATTTAAAAAATAAATTTCTGAAGTTTTGGAAATTATCAGACTACGAAGCTATAAACATGAAAATCATCTCAACAAATATTGGTACTCACAAAGAAATTGATTGGAAAGGCAAAATCGTAACTACAGGAATTTTCAAATTTCCTGTTACACATCCTATTTTTTTAGATGTTGGATCCGTTATGGGAGACGAGATTTCTGATAAAAAGCACCATGGAGGAATTTTACAGGCAGTGTATGGATACTCCTACAAACATTACGAATATTGGGAATCGCTATACCCAAAAGTAGATTTTCAAAAGGGAATATTTGGAGAAAACTTAACAATAGATGATTTAGATGAAACGGATATTTATCAAGGAGATACTTTTAAAGTAGGGGAAGCTATTATAGAAGCGACCGTTCAAAGGAACCCTTGTATGAAATTAGGAGTTCGTTTTGATGATATGAGTATTGTAAAGCAATTTTGGAACACTACTTTTTGTGGAGTCTATTTTAAGGTACTTCAAACAGGGTATGTAAGTACTGGAGATCAACTTATTCCAATTAAAAGCTGTCCCGAAAATCCCACAATTGCTCAGTTGTACGAGGCCAAGAGAATTTCAAAAGGGATTTAAATTTCGATTACAATTTTTTTAAAAAAGGGGGTATAATTACCGATCAAACGCTTTCTTCTTTTTGATGTAAAAATCGAGTGAGTTTCATTGACAGGTCTAATAAAATAATTTTACCATTTCCATTTCTCTCTATGTGATAGATCGCATCATTTAACTCTTTTTCAATGGCTAAAATATTTCCGGCATGCACAAAGGGAGCAAACTTAGAAAGGTCAAATCCTGTTTTAGTTTCCATAAAAACCAATTGATCCGATTTATAATTTAGTAACAACGATTGTCTAAAAAATTGCAAACAGTAGGTTAAAAAGCGTTTTTGAGTTTCTCGACCTGTTTTTGCAATCGTCTCAGACCATTCTATTAATTGCTGAACAACAGCAGCATTTCCTTTGGCTTTAAAAGCAGTTCTAACCCAGGAAACAAACCATTCCTCAAAAATAAGGTCATTAGAATCGTGCTCTAATAAATGCAATGCTTTGTTAAAATTTCCTTCAGCTTGATGCGCAATCTTGGCAGCTTCATTATCTGGAGCTTGATAATTTACGACCAATGCATTAGAAATATCTTGTTCGCTCAAAGCAGGGAAATGCAATGCTTGACACCTAGATTTTATTGTATTGATGAGCTGTTCTTCATTTTCAGTAATTAATAAGAAAATGGTTTTTTTTGGGGGTTCTTCAATGAGTTTTAGTAATTTATTTGCGGCAGCAATATTCATTTTTTCAGCCATCCAAATAATCATGACTTTAAAACCACCTTCATAACTTTTTAGGGTCAGTTTTTTTACAATTTCCTCTGCTTCATCAACACCAATGATTCCTTGTTTTTTTTCTACTCCGATATGTTGCAACCAATTGAACAAGCTTCCATAGGGCTGGCTTGCAACAAAAGTTCTCCATTCCTCTAAAAACAAGTTGCTTACAGGGTGTTTTTTTACTTTTTCATTGGTGGTAACTGGAAAGGCAAAATGCAAATCGGGATGTTGCAATTTTTCACATTTTAAGCCGCAAACCTCAGCGTTATCAGAAAAATTACAGAGTAAAAATTGAGCATATGCGATGGCCATTGGCAAAGTACCACTTCCTTCTTTTCCTACAAATAACTGCGCATGCGGAATTCTTCCGTTTTCAGCAGAAACTTTTAAGTGGTTTTTAATATGTTCTTGACCTATAATTTGGTTGAAAAGCATCTACAAATATAAGTGAATAATTACGCAAACGATGTATTAATTTTTGGGTTTTCCATTCAAAAAAAACTAAATAAAAAGGTATTTTTGTTGAAAATAGATTTAACAAAGATGAAAACACTAAAAGACTTTAATTTTAAGAACAAGAAAGCGTTAGTTCGTGTAGACTTCAATGTGCCTTTAAATGATCAGTTTGAGGTAACAGATGCGACAAGAATTCAAGCTGCAAAATCTACAATTGTATCCATTCTAGAGCAAGAAGGGAGTTGTGTATTAATGTCGCATTTAGGACGTCCAAAAGGGGTTCAGGAAGAATTTTCTTTGGCTCATATTGTTGGTGTTGCTTCAGAGATTTTAGGGGTTCAAGTAAAATTTGTTTCAGACTGTATTGGTCCTAAAGTTGAGGAGGCTGTTGCTAATTTAGAAACCGGAGAAATCTTATTATTAGAAAATCTACGTTTTTACGATGAAGAGAAAAAAGGGGATGTAGACTTTTCTAAGAAATTATCAAAATTAGGAGACATCTACGTAAATGATGCTTTTGGGACAGCGCACAGAGCACATGCATCTACCACAATTATTGCACAGTTTTTTCGAGACAACAAGTGCTTTGGAAACTTATTAGCTAGAGAAATTGAAAGTATAGACAAGGTTTTGAATAATTCCGAGAAACCTGTGTTGGCTATTTTAGGAGGGGCAAAAGTTTCTTCAAAAATTACGGTCATCGAAAATATTTTAGACAAAGTAGATCACCTAATCATTGGAGGGGGAATGAGCTTTACATTCATTAAAGCACAAGGAGGACAAATTGGAAACTCTATCTGTGAAGATGATAAGATGGAGCTGGCTTTAGATATTTTAAAGCAAGCAAAAGCAAAAGGTGTTGCTGTTCATATTCCTGTAGATGTTGTAGCAGCGGATGATTTTTCGAATGACGCGAATACACAAATTTGTGATATTTATGCAATTCCTGAAGGTTGGGAAGGAGTTGATGCTGGCCCAAAATCAAGAGAAAATTTTGATACGGTTGTGAACCAATGTAAAACTATTTTATGGAACGGACCTCTAGGAGTTTTTGAAATGGAATCTTTTGCAGAAGGAACCATTGCACTTGGGGACTCAATAAATAATGCAACTAAAAATGCAGCCTTTTCTTTAGTTGGAGGAGGAGATTCTGTAGCCGCTGTAAAGCAATTTGGTTTTGCAGATAAAGTGAGTTATGTTTCTACAGGGGGTGGCGCCATGTTGGAAATGCTAGAAGGGAAAACATTACCGGGAATTGAGGCTATTTTAAACTAGTATAAAACTACATAAAGACAAAAAAAGTTCTCATTTATGAGAACTTTTTTTTGTCTTGGATTTTATACCTAAATAAACCTTATTTTTGATTCTCTTAAAATTTTGACTTGATGAAATATACCACATTATCGAATACTGATATAAAAGTTTCCAAAATTTGCTTAGGAACCATGACTTGGGGAAACCAGAATACAGAAGTAGAAGCATTTGAACAGATGGAGTACGCTCTGGAGCAAGGCGTAAACTTTTTTGATACGGCAGAATTATATCCAGTTCCTGCTACCCCTGAAACTTATGCAGATACCGAACGAATTATTGGAAATTGGTTTCACAAAACAGGAAACAGAGAAAAAATTGTTCTAGCCAGTAAAATTGCTGGCGGGGGAGACTATACAAAGCATATTAGAACAGGGGGTTTTACGAAACAAAATATTATAGAAGCCATAGAGGGGAGTCTACAACGATTGCAAACAGACTATTTAGACTTGTACCAATTGCATTGGCCTTCTAGAGGGGTGAATTGTTTTGGGGTTAGAGATTACCCCTATCAAACAGCTACAAAAGAAGCTGAAAATCATTTAGAAATTTTAGAGACCCTCGATACTTTCGTAAAGTCAGGAATCATCAGAGCCATTGGCCTTTCTAATGAAACACCATGGGGCACAATGAAATATTTACAAACTGCTGCGGCTCATGACTTGGCAAGACCAGTTTCCATCCAGAATTCATATTCTATAATCCATAGAGGCTATGAAGTTGGGATGTCTGAAGTTTCAATAAGAGAGGATATAGGGTTGTTAGCATATTCACCTCTAGCCCAAGGGGTGTTGTCCGGGAAATATTTAGATGGAAAAAGTCCTGAAGGGTCGAGAGGTAATTTATTTCCCAGGTTTATTGCGAGATACATGGGAGATGGCTCAAGTGAAGCAGTAAAAAGATACCAATCCATAGCAAAGAAAAACGGAATTACCTTGACAGAATTATCCTTGGCTTTTGTGAATCAACTACCCTTTGTAACTAGTAATATTATTGGGGCAACCAAAATGAGTCAACTCAAAGAAAACATAGGGAGTATTCATATAGATCTATCGGAAGAAACATTACAAGAGATTCAAGAAGTACATGCGATGATCCCCAACCCAGCTCCATAAAAGAAGAGGCTTCTAACAGGGATCGGGGTACTTGTTATAAAGAATTTAGTCGATTAATTTTACAGAACTTGCTTTCAATCTTCCGTTTTCAATAGCGCCCGATACAGTTGCTTTTCTGATGACATTACACAAGCCGGTTTGTTTGTGATGCGCATCTCCAAAATCGTCGATGTGAACTCCATCTATAAAGTGAACTTTAGTGTCTATTCGAACTGCTAAGTCACATCCCTTAGGGGCCTGAATTTTAAACTGACATTGCCCACAAGAAATTTCAACAACTTGGTTGATTTCTTTTGGGTTGTAACAAGAGCTAACAATAAGAATGCAAACTAGTAATATTTTTTTCATCATCGATTTTTCTGTGATATAGGAATGATTATTTTTTCCCCCAAGAGTCCCTTAATCCAACAGTTTTGTTAAAAATCAAAGCTTTCGAGGTTGAATCATCATCAACATTAAAGTATCCTATGCGTTGAAATTGAAATTGTTCACCAATACTTGCGGTTAGTAAACTAGGTTCAATAAAAGCCTTGATAACTTTTAAAGAATTTGGATTTAAAAATTCCATAAAATCTTTGTCTTTATGACTATCTGGAGCTTCGTCAGAAAATAAACGATCATAAGACCGAACTTCTGCATTGATCGCATGTTTTATTGAGACCCAATGAAGTGTCCCTTTTACTTTACGAGTACTCTCTTCAGTTCCACTTCCAGATTTACTTAATGGGTCGTAGGTACATTGAATCTCTGTGATATTCCCATCGGCATCTTTGGTACAACTTTCTGCTTTGATAATGTAGGCGTTCTTTAAGCGGACCTCTTTCCCTAATTTTAATCGGAAAAATTTCTTATTGGCTTCCTCTCTAAAATCTTCTTTTTCTATAAAGAGTTCCCTTGAAAAAGGAACTTCTCTAGAGCCAAACCCTTCTTCATAATCGTTATAACTTGCGTCTAAGAGTTCTTCTTTATCTTCAGGGTAATTGGTAATGACAACTTTTACAGGATCTAAAACTCCCATCACTCTTTTGGCAGTTTTATTTAAATCTTCGCGAATTTTAAATTCTAACAAGGCTACATCTATAATGTTTTCCCGTTTAGAAACTCCGACAGTTTCAATAAAGCTTCTTATTGAAGCTGGAGTATATCCACGCCTTCTCAATCCCGAAATAGTAGGCATTCTAGGGTCATCCCATCCAGAAACCACACCTTCTTCAACCAAACGCATCAATTTACGCTTGCTCATAATGGTATAACTTAAATTTAAACGTGAAAACTCACGTTGTTTTGGAGGATTTGGAAATTGTGCTTTTCCATACTCGTAGACGTGATCTCTAAACCAATTGTATAAATCTCTATGAGGTTTAAATTCTAGTGAACATAAAGAATGCGATATCTGCTCTATATAATCACTCTCACCATGGGTCCAATCATACATTGGATAAATATTCCAATCATTTCCAGTTCTGTGGTGCTCTTTATAAAGAACTCGATACATGATGGGATCACGAAGCAACATGTTTGGACTCGTCATGTCAATTTTAGCACGCAGTATATGTTCTCCTTCTTGAAATTCACCCTCTTTCATTTTTTGGAATAAATCCAAATTTTCAGATACAGAACGAGTTCTAAAAGGACTGTTGATTCCTTGTTCGGTTGGTGTTCCTTTTTGTTCGCGCATTTCTTCTGAAGATTGACTATCTACATAAGCCTTCTCTTCTTTAATCATTAGAATTGCCCAATCATACAGCTGTTGAAAATAATCTGAAGAGTACAATTCATTTGCCCAATGATATCCTAACCAAGTAATATCATTTTTAATAGCATCTACATACTCTTGTTCTTCTTTAGCAGGATTTGTGTCGTCAAAGCGAAGGTTTACAGGAGCCTTGTATTTTTCTCCTAGTCCAAAGCTAATTCCAATTGCTTTGGTATGACCTATGTGTAGATAACCATTTGGCTCTGGAGGAAATCGAAAACGCAAGTTTTCTGTGGGCATCCCATTTGCCAAATCTTCTTCAATAATTTGCTCAATAAAATTGAGTGATTTTTTTTCTTCAGACATAAATTTATTCGAAAAAATTAAGCCGTAAAATTACATAAAATACTTCATAGCAATTAAGTCTTTTGAATAAATTCCTAAATTAAGGGCTTAATTAGGGTTTAATAACTCATAACGAATAATCCTCTAAGTAGCTTTTTGGCAGTTAAAGTTTTATTAAAGAAAGTTGAGGCGTCATTTTTTGTCGTAATTTTGCATTTATGAGTAAAGGTGAAGAGAAAAAACCAGATTTAGTTGTTTTTAACGAGGAAAGTCAGCAATATGATGCTTCTTTAAAACCCTATGGGACTTCTGCAAGCTCTCCTGTAATTACCCCATTGAACACTGCAAGTTGGAAAAATGATGGGATACAGCGTGTAAATAAACAATTTAAATCTAAGTTTGACGAGGTAAAGAAAGAATATGAAACACTAATGCAAAAGTTTCATTACAACGATTTAATCTACAACGCAAAGTTTAATTTTGAGCCAATATTTGGGGAACACTATCACTTATACAATACCAAAAATAAAGAACCTTTTTTATCTATTATTTCACCAGAGCAATGTAATTTTGAGTACATAGGATCTTTTAGATTGAATACCGATAAAATGTGGGAAAAATTAGATGTAAAATCAAACTCAGAGGATTAAAATGGGAGTCATACAGGTAAATAATATCAAACTTTATGCATACCATGGGTGTTTGGATGAAGAAGCAAAAATAGGAAGTGAATATCGTGTTGATGTTTCGGTAAAAGCCAATTTAAAAAAATCTTCAAAAACAGATGAGTTGATAGATACTGTTGATTATGTTCATTTAAATCATATTGTAAAACAAGAAATGGCCATCCGTTCTAAATTATTAGAGGAGGTTGTGCAAAGAATTTTAAATCGTATTTTTAAGGAGCTTTCCATGGTTAACAAAGCGAAAGTTTCTGTAGCGAAAGTAAATCCACCAATTGGGGGTAACGTCGAAGAGGTGGTCGTAATTCTCACAAAAAAACGATAAGCTAAAAAAATACTTGTAATACATGTAAATTTACGTAAATTTGCACACCTTAAAATGTAAAGGTGTCGTGGCCGAGTGGCTAGGCAGTGGTCTGCAACACCATCTACAGCGGTTCGAATCCGCTCGACACCTCAATTTTTATTTACAAATCCTTAACTTTTAACTAGTTAAGGATTTTTTATTTTATTTTTTACCCACAATTTTACCCGCATTTATAAAAAAGTGTTATTTATAAATATCTTTTAATTAAATTGGATTAAAAGCTTTTACAGTAACAAAAGTAAATAAATATAGAACTAAATAAAATTTTTAAATTAATGTTCGTTAAATTTTATTAGTTCTGAAGGGGAGACTCCAAAGGCATCTGCAATTCTTTTAAGCATCGAAATTTTCATTTCTTGCTTTCCTAATTCATATTTTCTTAAGTTTTGCGCATCAATTCCTGCTTTAAAAGCAATCTCCTCTATACTTAAATTATCCTTTTTTCTTAATTCCCTGATATGTTTCCCAAATTCTACACAGAATTGAGGGATCTCTTTTTTTCGTTTACGCTTTAACATAAATCAAAGGTGCTTACAATGAACTACATATAACCAATTGTAAACAATAGGTTGTTTATAACCTATTTTGTATATTTGTTAAAATTTATAAAAGATTATTATGAAAACAGAAATCAACCAAAAAACAAAATACGAATCACTTTCAAAAGGATTAGGAATTACAGGTCTAGTTTTAGGAATTATTACGCTATTAGTATCCTTTATTCCTTGCTTTGGCTTGTTTGCTATCTTTTTTGGAATCATAGCAATTATGGTTTCACTAATTGGATTAATCATAGCATTAAAATACAATTATGAAAAGAGTTTAATAATGGGAGCTTTAATTACTTCATTGTTAGGTTGTGGAATAGCTTATTCGCAATATGCAGCAATGAATGCTATTACTAATGAAGTTATTAAAGATGCGAATAAATTAATTGAAGAAAATGGAGGAGAACCCAAAGAGTATAAAAAAAATGATTCTCCCAAAGAAAATGATATCGATTTAACTAGAAAAAAAGATATTGCACTCGTTCTTGAATATATGAAAAATTCAAAGAAAGAAGTTACAGATGAAAATGGATTAATATCTAATTATGAATATAAAATCAAATAGGGAAGAAGTAAAAATATTGGTAAAACAGATAAAATTTCAAATTTAGGTACGCATAGAAACTCTCTTTTCCTAAATTTATCAGTCAGTGAAATAGAAGTTATTTTAAGTTTAAACGGAAAACATAAAAAGAATGTGAAGCTAATATCACATCTTTACGAATTATATGAATTGAATCCATTTGGATCTGATAGAATTCCAACAGAATATAAAAAAGAAGAATTAATTTATACACCAGAATTAGACAATATAAGCGTTCAAAAAGATATTATCAAAAAAGTAACTACTACTAAATTTTATCAGTCAGATTTTGTGAAAAATGAGAATTATAAAAAAATCTCTAATGATTGGATTAATACTTGTTCAGAACTTATAAAATTATTGTTACAAAAAAACTAAAGAGCCTAAAAACACAGAAATAAAGAAAGATGTGGTTACAGAAAATAAAATATTTAATATTAATGTAGATAATTTACGAGTGAGAACCAGTCCAAAACTTGATGCAGAAAAAATTGAGAACCTACCTTTAAATACTAAAGTTGAATTTTTAAACGAAAAGTCTCATAATAAAACAAAGGTTACCATTAAAGGTGAAGAAATTGATGAATATTGGTACAAAATAAAAACCCCTTCAGGAAATATTGGTTGGATTCACGGTTGTTGTTTTGAAAAACAGTAATATGAGAATAAGAATCCTAATTTTAGTATGTGATTTTATTGTTGCTTGTAAAGAAAAAAAAGCAAACTATCGTTGAACCTCTTCAAATTAATCTACCAGAGAGACCAGTTATCAATAAAAAGGTTGTGAATGAAGATAATTATGAACTAAATATCGATAAGAATTTTGTTCTAGGAAAGTTCAATTACAGAAAAGATACTTCATTTGTTAAGGTTCAAAAGATTCATTCATCAAAAATATTATATATAAAAAAGAAGTTTACGCTTCTTTTGTTAAAATGTTTAATGATGCAAAAGCTGAAAATATCAATTTGAAAGTAATTTCAGGAACAAGAAATTTTTATGAACAAAGGCTATTTGGGAGAGAAAATGGAAACTTTATAAAAACCTTACTTCTATAAAGAGAGCTAAAAAAATTCTAGAATATAGTACTATACCTTCTACTTCAAGACACCATTTGGGAAAAGATATTTACCTTAACAACCTCAATAACTCGTATTTTAAAAAAGAATATGATTGGTTAGTGAAAAATGCTAGCCTATATGGTTTTTACCAAGTTTACACTTCTAAAGAAAACGGCAGAGAAGGCTATAATATAGAAAAGTGGCACTGGTCTTATAACCTCTTGCAAAAAAAGTATTTAAAATTTTACAATGAAAAATATTAAAATTGATGATATTAATGGGTTTAAAGGAGCAGAATTATTCAAAGAGTTAGATGCCATCAATAGCTATGTCAATGGAATCTCAAAACAATTAATTGAAGAAAATAGAGTTTATTTAATTGTAAATATTTTGCTGATTGTCATCTTTTTTATTGCTTTTGTGGTTTTTAATAATTTTCAGATTTCTTGTTATTATAAAGAACGATATGATATCATTTGTAATTCTTGTGTAATCATTAGAGATTTTAAATCATTGTTTATTTTTAATAACGATAAACTTATAAATCCCTTATAAAAATACTTTACTTTTTTTCTCTAGCTTCTTTATGATGAGATTTATCAGTAGTTTTATTGTTTTAAACGAAGTAAAACTCACACTTACAATTGATATACTAATTACTTTTTTTTTGATATATGGTATTTACAATCTAATTCATGAAAATTCAAGATAAAAACTAAGATCTTTTTACAGTGTTTAAACCCGCAATGATATTAATAATTTAAAAACATAATATTATGGACGAAAGAGATTATTCAAATCAGTTAGTATCTAGAATGATAAGTGACGCATACCAGCTAATGTTTATCTGGATGAGAAGAAGAAAAAATGTTTTGAATTAAATTAGTAATCAAGTTAGAAATTTAATTTCAAACTTGATTACTAGTTGTTATTAGTTTAAAGTTTAGTTTATTCTTTAATTAATTTCTTTGTAATAAAACTACCTTTATCGTCTGTAATTTTAGCAATATACATTCCTGAAGATAAGTTAGAAATATCGTACTTATTATTACTTAGTTTGGTAACATTTTTAGTTACTTCTTTACCCAGTAAATTGTATAGAGAAACATTTTTAATATTGATATTTGTTTTTACCTCAAAATTAGTTTTAACTAAATTTGGATAGATAGAAATTTCTTTATCTAAACTAAATGAATTCACACTTAAAGGGTTTGAATCTAATATTTTAATATTATCTACATAACCAAAAACAGTATCTGATAAAACTCTTCCTACAGGGTCATTTTGACCACCAACGTCTGGATGTAAATCTACTCTAAATATTGTTCCACTAGTAAAACTTGTACCACTAGCAGAAGTATCGTCTCTTATTTCAAAAATAATTTCTTGCCAATTTCCTAAGTCAGTGTATTTATTCAAAGCTCTAAGTACTTTTGTCCCTCCAGGACCTACAGTTCCGTCAGTTGTTGCTGCTAACCTAATTGCCAAATCTGGTTGTGCTGGAAAATTGACCATAATGCTAAGAAATTTAACATCAGTCGCTGCTATTGTAACATCAGGATCTACATTTATACCTGTGTAAGCCCACCATTGTGTAGATGTTGCAGTTCTCCCTAATTTTAAAACATTATCAGAAGTATTTAACCCAGTCTTTGATGGGTTTACGACTACCTCTACAGTAGAACCACCACCAGTATCTATGGGAGCAAGTGAACCTGTCTCAAAGTCATTAATAGTAGTTTGTGCACTTAAAAAAGTACAACTTAAAGCTACTAAAAGAAAAGTAATTTTTTTTATCATAATTTATAGTTTAATTGTTTAAGTTTTAAAATTATATAATTAACAAGCGTCATAAATAGAGGATAATTATGATTATATGGATAATACTACTCAATACTGTTTGTTAATTAGATTTATTTCTTGGGTTTTTCTTTAATAGAAAGGTTTTTATATGGATAATAATTGATGATTTCTTTAAGTGTAAAATTCGCTTAAAAATGAGATTAAAATCAAGGTAAAAAAGTAAAAATCCCAACTTTTCAGTTGGAATTTTTTAAATAATTATAATCAACAAAGTTTGTTTTTATTAAAATCCAGTTCCTGGTGCTTCTGGGCTTTGAGCCTGAGCTTTTTGTGGATTTAATATTAAATATGTACCCAAGGCTGTTAAAGCTGCATATTTACCGTAATTTCCTATTTTTTTTATCGCTTCTTTACGATTTATTTTTGTGTTATTTTTCATCTTTTTATTCTTAAGATTTATTCTAAAATTATTTTTTTGTTTAAATTTCCTTTTTCTGTTTCTAATTTTAAAATATAAATACCAGTTGCTAAATTTGGTAAGTTTACATCTACATTATTTCGTTTAGAAAAGTTTTTAGATAAAACTTGTTTCCCTTCAATATTATAAAGTTTTACAAGTGTTTTAATTTCGTTTAATCCACTTATATGTAAACTATTACGATTATTTTTATAAATATTAACACCTGTTAAAGTAGTTTCATCTGTAGATAATGTTTTAGACGAAGTATGTAGATAAAATCTATCTAATCCATTTGATTCATTATCTAAGCTAGTTTTATAATTAGTTACATTTAAGTTCGTAAAAATATTATTTTCTCTATCTTCTAAAATTACATTTATATTTTTTGGTAATGCATTTGTTAAAGCTGAAAAAGTAATTTCCTTGTTTGCTATTGCTTTTATATCAATTGGTATTATTAAATTATTAAAATTATTATTTGGTAATGACTGTACACTTAACTTTTTGCCAGTATTATCTGCAATTAACTTTGAATAAATAGATAAATCTGAATTTACACCAGTAAATAATGAAGCATCAAAACCATTGTCAAAACCAATTGTTGTATCTTCTATGTAATATAAATCAGTACTTCTAACAACACCTTCTTGAGCTATTTTTAAAGAAACTTCAGTTCTAGTGTTTGCTTCTTTCAAAAAAGAATCTGCTTTGTGGCTTTGATTAGCAACATTAAAAGTAACTTTATTAGATGCTGCATTACCAGCACTTACAAAAAATCCTTGACCTGGTGCAATTTCAAAAGCTGCATCTGCTCCAGACATTTTTTGCACATAACCTCCCATATTTGCACCATTTTTATTTTCATCCCAAATCCAAATGGTTTGTTCTGATAATCTGTTTGCAGCATTATTATCTGTAAAAAATTGACCTAAATTAATGTAAGATGTAAAAGGATTACCAACAAAATTAAAAAAGTTAGTTCCATTTTGAGAGATATCTGTTTCTACTTGACTTGCATTGTAAGTTCCTGTAAACGAAAGGTTGTTACTTGCAGCTGCATTATCAATTTTTGCCATTAGACCCATACCAGCTTGAAGAGCATCTGTGCTAGATGTTGTAAAATAAGCAAAATTAGAGCTACTACTATTATAGGTTGCCAAACCAATTCTATTGCCAGCTGAACCATCTGCAAAAGAATTTTCTGCTTGTAAAGAAGAAACTGTAGCACCAGAAACAGGGACTGCACTAGAGTGCCATGCATTAGTTAAACCAAGATCTTTTGTAATTGTTCTCTCATACGTTAAATTACCTGTAACAGCTCCACTTGCTATTAAAGAACCTCCAGATTTTATTTTTAAAGAACCTCCATTATCAATAGTTAAGTTTTTAACAACTGCACCAGTTGTAGCATCAATCTCTAAGTTAGTTCCAGATGGAATTTCTGTATTCCTATTTACTGTTGGTACACCGATTGCCCAATTTGCAGCATTGTTCCAATTATTATCAATAGTGCCAGTAAAACTATTTAAATTTCTAGGTGAAGCACTGTCAGTTAACATAATATTATCAACATAACAAATATCTGTTGCTGAATTTAAAACCTGTAAATTATTTGCTCCATTACTTGTACCTTTAGTATCTGGGTGAAATAACATTGTTGAAATTGTTTTACCATCTGCACCTCCTTGTATTTCAATAACTATATCTTGCCATTCACCTTCATCTCTATACTTAAAATTATCTGCTGGTGTTAAAATACCAGAATTACTACCATTACCATTTCCAATAGCATCCCATCTCATTCTAAAATCTGGAACAACTGTTAAAGGTACTGTTGGAGTTGCTGTTCTATCATAATACACGTTTGCGTGCAAATATCTTGACTCATTAGCAGGTACTGAATATATTGTTTCCATTTTAAACTTAGATAATATATACCAGTTTACATTTCCAGAAGTTCTACCCAACTTTAAAACATTGCTAGAACTATTACCCTTTGTATTAGGGTTAGCAACTACTTCATTTGAAGCTCCAAAAGCAGATACAACAGCAGGATCTGAACTCATTGCACCAGAATCTTCAAAATCATTCAACAATATGGTTTCACCATATATATTTCTTGGAACAGATCTTTCAGAAAACTCTATATTATCTATATAGCAATAATCTGTTGCTGAATTTAAAACTTGTGCTGGGTTTCTAGTATCTGGGTGAAAAATCATCCAATTTATGGTTTTTCCAGTTGCACCACCTTCAATTGGAATAACTAAATCTTGCCATTTACCATGGTTAGTATATCTCACTGAAGCATTTGGTGCTATCATACCTCCATCAGAACCATCTTTGTTTGCATCTGTCCCATTCCATCTTATCCTAAAGTCTGGTGTTACTGTAATTGGCATTGTTGCAGATGGCAAATCATACAAGACATTAACATGTAAATACCTTGTTTCATTAGCTGGTATAATATAAGGTGATGACAATTTAAACCTTGACAAAGCCCAATAGTTAGCACTAGGTAAATTTCTGCCAATTCTTAATACATTTGTAGAAGTATTACCATTAGTATTTGGGTTTGCTGTTATTGAATGAACCATATTATAGGCAGATTCTACAGCAGGGTCTGAACCCATTGCTCCAGAATTTTCAAAATTATTAAGCACAGTTTGGCTATTAAGCAAAACTGCAAATAGTATACAGCCTAAAAATGTAATTTTTTTTATCATTTTAATTAGATTTAATTATTTTGTTAAATTTAACATAATAGACATCTAACCAAATAGACAAAAATTGAGGTTTTATGGATTTTATTGCTTAATTTATATTTTTTATCTCATTAAAAAATATATTCCTTAAAAAAAATGCTAAATATTTTCAAATTTTACATTTGATAAAATCTAATTTTTTAAGATTGTAGAAGTAGTGTTACTATAAATATTTATTTTAAAGGAATAATGCTGTATGAATAACTCATTTTCTTAGCTTTAATTTGATATTTATCTAAAGGTTTTGCCCACCAACTTGTGTCACCTCCAACACCCATTTGTTTATGATCTATGTTGATATTTACAAAATCTCTTTTTACAATATCTACAGTGTGCCTTTGTTCTTTTTTTGTTCCAGCATCAAAATCTGAATTGTATTGATGATGTGCACTAAAACTTAAATTTTTAGATCCTAAAATTTTAATACCTCTACCAGAAGCATCCGTAAAAGTTACCCAACGAACGTCTGTTTTATAACCATTTTCTTGCGGACGAATATATGGGAAATACAAATCTTCTACACTAGAACTGTAGTTTCTTACAAATGCTGCAGAATTTCTATCTTGGTAATTTTCTTGTGGCCCTCTACCATACCAATTTACTTGATTATACTTTCTGTTTACAATAAAATTACTCCCAAAACGTGGTAATACAGAAGCATTTTTCTTTACTTCTATCAGTGAATTTGTAACTGTAATTTGCCCTGAAGCATCAATTTTATAGTCTATTTGAATTTTAGCCAACTTATTTGGTAATTGATATCGTGTTTTTAAATAGACAGAATTTTTATTTAATTTTTTCTCTGCTCCTAAAGTTGAAATATCTAATTTATTTTTGCCATCATTTAGTTCTAAAGAAATTAGTTTTTGTTTTTTTGTAGCTTCTTTCCAATCTCCAAAATGTTTTGGCATATTAAAACCAAAATCGTTATCTGTAGTTGCTCGCCAAAAATTAGGTTGTATGCCTTGCACTAAAATATTGCCTCCTACATAATTTAAAACTTGTAGTTTGCCCGATTTTTTATTGAAAATTGCTTCAAATTTAGTAGATTTTAATGTTAAATTATCACCCTTAATACTTACTATTAAAGACTCTTTTGTGTTTTCTAAAAAAACTGGTTTATAATTTCCTGTAATAAATTCTTCTTTAGCAACTGTGTATCCTTTATCTATTAAATGAGATTTTTTATTAGGATGTGCATATAATTGTAAAGAAAACTCACCTTTATTCAAATCTATTTTTGGTAAGTTTAGGCTTAAGTAATTTGTTTCTCCTGGGGCAATATCTATACTGGCTATACTTCCTTTTTTTATCTTTGTCCCATTTTTAAATAGCTTCCAAGTATAATTAAATTCGTTTAAATTTCTAAAGAAAAACTCATTATAAACAGCAACTTTACCTGTTTTAAAGTTTATATTTTTAAAATGTATGTTTTGGTATACTTTTTTTAATTCTTTTAAGGCTGGGTGTGCAGATCTATCTGGGTTAACAACACCATTTAAACAAAAATTACCATCGTTTTTTAGATGACTTGCTCCTAAATCTCCACCATAAGCCCAATATTTTTCACCATTTTTTGTTTCTGTAGCCAAACCTTGGTCAAGCCAATCCCAAATAAAGCCTCCTTGTAAAACATCATATTTTCTAATAACATCCCAATAATCTTTAAAATTACCCAAACTGTTACCCATTGCATGAGAATACTCACAAAGTATAAATGGTTTTTGGGGATTACTTTCTGCATATTTAATCAACTGAGGAATTCTGTCATACATTGGTGCATAAATATCTGTATTTTTATATTTTGTTGCGCCTTCATATTGTGTTGGTCTTGTTTTGTCGTGCTTTTTTAACCAATTATAAGTTACAAAAAAGTTTTCTCCATTTCCTGCTTCATTTCCTAAAGACCATGTTATAATTGATGGGTGGTTTTTATCTCGCTCAAACATTCTAATGGTTCTATCTAAATGCATTGCTTTCCATTCTGGTAAATATGCAGGATGAACCGCTTTTCTTTTTTCATCATTATCTAAACCTTGGTTAGTAGCACCCATTCCATGGCTTTCTATATTAGCTTCATCAATTACATAAAAGCCTAATTCATCGCACATACTATAAAAGAAAGGATTTTTAGGATAATGGCTACAACGTATTGCATTTACGTTATTTTCTTTCATTATTTTTAAATCTTTTAAAGTTAATTCTTTACTAACTACATGTCCTTTAGTCTCATCATGATCGTGCAAATTGACACCTTTTAATAAAACTGGTTTTCCGTTGATTAAAAACTGATTGTTTGCTATTCTAATATTTCTAAAACCAACTTTTAAGGACGTTGCTTGTAAAATATTATCATTATTATCTTTTAACGTTACTAAAACTGTGTAAAGATTTGGTGTTTCTGCTGTCCAATGTTTTATGTTATAAATTACATCACTAAAACTTGTTGATGAAGAACTATTTGAAGTTGTTGCATTGTTTTTAGCATATTTTTTTAACTCTTTATTTTTTTCTAATAATTTAATTTCAATATTAGCGACCTTATCATTTTTAGAGCTGTTCTTCAACTCAACATCTATATTAAATAAACCCTTAGTATAATCTTTAGATAAATCTCCATTTAATCGAATATCTTTTATATGTAGTTTATTTTCTACTCTTAAATAGACATCTCTTTCTATACCACTTAATCTCCAAAAATCTTGATCTTCCATATAACTAGCATCAGACCATCGTAAAACTTGTATTGCAATTTGATTTTCTCCTGTTTTTACAAACTTTGTAATATTAAATTCCGAGGCTGTTTTGCTTCCTTCATTATAACCAACCATTTTACCATTTACATAAATGTACATAGCACCACTTACTCCTGCAAAGTGAATGTAAACTTCTTTATTATTCCAAGATTTTGGTATATTAATATTTCTTTTATAGCTACCAACATTGTTTATGTTATGTTTGATAAATGGTGGATTTTTAGGAAAAACATAACCAGCGTTTACGTAAACTGGCAATCCAAAACCTTTCATTTCCCAATTAGAAGGTACTTCTATTTTGTCCCAACCTTTTAAGTTGAAATCTGTTTTATAAAAATCTGCTGGTCTTCCTTGTACACTATCTGTGTAATAGAAATTCCAAGTTCCATTTAAAGATTTATAATTGGTAGAGTTTTCCCAACTATTATTTTCTAAAGCCATTTTTTCATTATTATAATTATAAAAAGTAGCTCTTGGTTCTTCTCTATTTATTTGAAAAATTTCTGGGTTTTCCCATTCTGGATTCTCCCATTTTTCTGAAGTATAAATAGGTTTATCAACTATATTATTAGTAGTACAAGTGGCGTACAAAAAAACAAATAAAATGCTTAAAATATAGTTTTTAAAATTCATTTTTAAGAATTTACTCTAATTATAAATGTCTTTTGTAGAAAAACCACCTTTTTTACCTTTCATTTTAACCGTTTCTAAATCTTTCATTTCTAATTTTTTAGTTGGATTAAAATTCTCGCTTTCCATATAGTTTAGTAAGCTATTTCTCAATTGTCTTGCTACTGGTCTTCCTTTTAAGTTAGAGGTGATATCTATTGCCGAAAAAACTAACTTTCCTTTCCCTACTTTTGTTTCAAAAACATTTGCTAAGTGATGGTTAATAACAAAATTATCAATTACTCGAATTATTGGGGTAACCTCTAAAGAGTCTATAATGATGGATTTAGAATTGATACACAAATCCCACCATTGCCAATCTGAATGTGTATCTGTAGGAAAGCTATTAAATGCTGCGTTTTTATCATCTATCATTAAACCCATTGTTGCTGGTTGATTTGGAAAATGTACTGGACTCCAAAAAACAGGAACAAACCTACCTTCTACACCTTCTAAATTTTTATAATTAGGATTGAGTAATACTTTTTTTCCATTTTTTAATGCTGCTTCTGCAACTTTAAAAGAAGAGGTAATTACTACGTTTTCTGATGTTGTTGTCACTTCTTTTGGATAGACCCAAATATGCCAACTATTTTTATATTTTGTATCTTTTAATTTTATTGTTACAGTTAGTTTTTCTGCTGATTTTGTAGTTACAGGAAAATCAATATCTCCTAAACCTCTATTATTTCCTATTGTTAGATTTACGTTTGTAAAGTTTCCTTTTTTTAAAACTTCATTTTTATTATTTGTGATTGTCCAATCTAAGGTTTGATTGGTTTTTTCTTCAAAGAAATTTGCTATTTCTACAGAGGCTTTAAAATTTTCTCCAGATTCATATACTGCTTTCTCAAAGCGAATTAATGGCACTAACTCACTATTAAACTCACTAAATTCTTCTGCAGAAATAACTCCTTTAGATTCCCAAAAGGCATTTAACAAGCCAACCAAAGCAGTTCCTTGTCCTGGAAAATCTTGCAACTGCAAGAGTTGAAAACCATCAAAACTTGGTGTTTTTAAAGCTCTTTCTATTTCTTCTTTGTATAATAATGCTGCTAATTTTCCTGAATTGTAGGTAAAATCTTTAGCATACTGAATTAGTTTTTTGTCTTCTAATTCTTTTTTAACAGCTTTAAAATTTAAAGGATCTAAAACACCTGTATATTTTTTAATTTCACTCATATCTGGATATACTGAGTATTGACCAATTTCGTGAGAAACCAGAGGCATTTTTATGTGTGAACTACCAGAAGTATAATCTGCATTAAAATGTGGTGCTTTAGAATTGAAAATTCCCTGTCCACGAATCCATCCTTTGTCTGTCCATTGCGCAATAAAAAATTCGTCTTCTTTTTCTGGTCTTGTACCTGTTGGTTGCTGAAAAGAAAATGCTGTTGTTGCATATAAATGTCTATTATCCATTGGTTTTAATTCTGCAACCATTTCGTTTAAAACACTAATATCTCCTTGCAATTCATTACCCATTGCCATAAAAATAAAAGAAGGATGATTTCCGTAATTTTTAATAATTCTTTTAGCTTCTTCTTTTAAAAATGCGGTTGTATTTGCATCTTCACCAACTTTTAAACTCCAATGAGGTAATTCTACTTGATAATAAAAACCAGCTTCATCTGCTGCTTGAAAAGCTGCTTTTGGAGGACACCAAGAATGAAAACGTAAATGATTTAAGCCATACGCTTTTGCTTGTGAAATTAACTTTGCCCAATCTTCTTTTTTTGTTGGTGGGTATCCTGTTAAAGGAAAAATAACACACTCTAAATTTCCTCTTAAAAAGATTCTTTTATCATTTAAAGCTAAGTTCCCATTGTTGTTTCCAACAACTTTATAGCCAAACCTTGCCTTAGTTTTTCCTGTTTTTGTTGTAATTTCTACATCGTACAAATTCGGGTTGAATTCATCCCAAAGTTGTAATTCTTTTGGCTTATCAATTTGAAAACTGAAGGTATTATCAGCCTCTTTTTCGACCTTAATTTTCTGATTAAAAACTTCTTTACCATCTTTATCTGTTATTGAACAATTTACATTTTGGTCTTCTAATGCTTTTTGTTCAAAAGATATTTTTAAATTCTTTAAATTTTTATTTGGGTAAATCTGTACGTTTTCTGGAGCATTTTTAGCAATTGCATTCAGAGAAATATCACCTAAAATACCATTCCATTTTATTTGTGTATGGTTGGTATATGCGTGTGCCATATCTTGATTTATTGTATCTGGATATCTTGTTCCTGGCACATTTATATTCGGGAATTTATTGCCATTATCTATAACAACAGTAATTATATTTTTACCTTCTGATACAAATTCTGAAATATCAAAATCGTGTTTTGCAATTAAACTGTTATTTTTTCCTACCAATTTTCCGTTTACAAAAACAGTAGATTCCCAAATAATTCTTTCTAAGCTTAGTATGATGTTTTCGTTAGCCCAATCACTAGTAATTTCTATTTCTTTTTGATACCAAGCTTTACCAATAAACTGGTGTTTTCTTGTTAAATTAGACAATACATAATTGTTCATAGCTGGTTTTAAGGTAGTCGCCTTTCCAATTTTTGCATCATCTAAAGTACCTGGTAAAAGAATTTCTTGACCTTGAAATTTAGATGATGCCCAATTTTGGTTGATACCGATATTAGTTGAGTCTAATTTAACTTGCCAATTTCCTGCTAAAGAAATAGTATTTACCTTAGGGTTGTTGCAACTAAAAAATACAAAAAGTATAAATACTGCTGTAATAGTAGAAGAAAATGCTTTCATTTTTAAATTTAATTTGATGATTATTTTTTAATCTATAGTTAAAGAACCTGAAGATAAAATTGACGAATTTTCGATGATCTTATAAAAATAAATTCCTTTGTTTAATTGCGCTCTTTTTACTAAAATTTCTTTTTTATTGATGTTTTGTATCCTTTTAACCTCCATTCCTAATGAGTTATAGATAATTAAATTTCCGTTTTCTAAATTTCTAGGAAGTTGAAATAAACATTCTTTTGAAAAAGGAATTGGATAAATTTTTATTTGACTTTTATTAAAAGAATTTACAGCAAGAGAATTGGATACATCAATAACAAACGTAGTTACAGAATATGCTGGCGAATTATAATTTATCTGTTTGCCAGATAAAACACCTTTACTACTTACTGTGCTATTTGTTTTTTCTTCTGTATTTTCTCCAGAAATAGAGGAAGAGCCAGAAGTTCTGTAAGTTTTAAAGCTATTTATATTAGAAAATTTACTTAAATCTACATTGTAATTTCTTGTTGTATTTGTGCTATTTACAATCACAAAAACAAACTCATTGTTATCTGGGCTTACTGCACCTAAAGTGTTACCATTACTAGTATCTACTATTTTGTAACCAACTTTAATAAAATTAGTTACATTTTTACGACAATAAAAACCTCTTGTTTTGTTTAGAATTGGTTTTTTATAAGGATCATTTTCATTCCAATTTGTTTGGTGTAACATACCCCAACCATCATCTCTAGACATTAATTGCCAATCGCACCAAACTGTTGCTTTTAAATTTCGCATATCTTCAATTAGTCTATAAGCCATATCATAATGTCTTATAAACCAGTTATTGGTTCCTGTTGGTGGCCTCCAACTTAAAGGACCTGTTTCTGTTTGCCATATTTTTTTATTACCATTTTCTTTAGCAAAATTTCCTAAATCACGTTTATTTTCCCAGTTACCTCCATAACTGTGTGTGCTTATTTTAGCAATACCATTGTATTCATTTAAATTGTTATTTTTTAAGGTTTTTAAATTAGATAAAGAACTTGTTACTTTAGAGTTATCCGAGGCAGAAAGTTCTATAGATAAAATATCTAAATCTCTTCTTCTTTGCCACAATCGCCATAAAACTTGTGCTTGTGTTGCAGGGTAAAATGCAGATCCTTCTTGGTTACCTCCTTTTTTCCAATATCCAGAAGTAGGTTCGTTAAAAGGGTTTATGTATTTTATATTCCAATTAGGGTGTGCAGTATTTAAGTCTTTTGTTACAGAAACCAAATAGTCTGCAAAATCATCTCTAAATGCTGGTTTTAAGTTTTCTGAAGTTCCGTTTACATTTCCTGCAGAACATTCTCCATAAGTCATCCACCAAGGTGGAGAATAAGAAATCGTCTCTGTAATTATATCTCCTTTTGGTGCTCTTAACGCTGCAATCTTGTCCATTACTTTAATTTGGCGAGCATCATTTGTAAAATTATTTACACCCCAACCTTCATTATCGTTTTGCTTACTTCTGTAACCAGGCATTAAACCACCATCTTTTCTAAAATGATTTCCTTCTGTACAATTTGGGTTTTCGCCTCCACCAATATTAAATCGAAAAACGTTAAAATTTAGATCGTTTACGGCATAACTGGCCAATTCATTCATAGAAGATTCTGGCATACCACCTGCCAAATTTGCCCACCAAGCTAAAGAAACACCCCAACCTTCTATAGTTTGGTACTCTATTTTTGGATTAATAATTACATTTGTTTGTGCGTTTATTGATTTAAAACCAAAACAAAATAAGATAAAAGTAAAATATTTAAATAGTAATTTCATTCTCTAATTATTTTGAGTGGTTCAGACTTTATTTCCGTTTAAAATTGTCATAAAATCTTTACAAGCTGCATTTACTTTGTAAGGATATTTTTTACTTTTCTGTACCGCTTTTATATTGTTTATAAAAGGTTCTTTTTTATTGATATATAAAAGATAGTTTATAGTCATTAAAGCAATCTCAACATTGTTACTTCGAATAGATTCGTTTAAAATTTTTTGTGCTTTTTTATTTTCAAACTGGTTGTATAATATTGATGCAGCAGTTATTTTAACTGGTAAATAAGAATCTTCTAATGCTTTTAATAACTCACTTTTGTGAAGGCTGATCGTATTTTTATTTTGACTCATTAACCCAACAGCTGCCCAATATCTTATAAATTTATTTTTATTTTTTAGAAGCTTTATCTGCTTTTTAATAATTTTTTCTCCTTTTTCTCCAGACAATAAAGCTGCTTTGTAAATTTTTTGAAATGGATATTCTTTTTTATCCAATCTAAAATCAAAGGCAGTAGTTGTTTTAGAGATATTGGCAATTTCATATTCTGGAGCAAAATGTATGTCTTTGACTTTTAACAGTTCTTTACAAAGTTGTTTTCTCATTTTAGATAAAACAGCCTTATATTTAGAATTATTTACCAAATTTTTGGTTTCCCAAAGGTCATTTTCTATATCATATAAAACCTCAACTTCTCTTGGTTTAAAAAGGCTTTTCTGCAAAGTATTTAGTTTATTATTTTTATAATCTAAACGCATTTGTTGTGTAATTTCACCTATTTCCAAATAGTTTATATAACGCATTTGTGGCATAAATGGCATAAAGTTTCTTGAATATACAAACCTGCCATCTGTAATAGTTCTTACCAAATCTGGCCCATTATCTGCTCTGTCTGTAGATAATAAAAGGTAATTTCTTTCTTTGTCTCTATTTTTACCAATTAAAGTTCTTCCTTTTAAATAATCTGGTTTTTTACCATTTGCCAAATTGATGATTGTAGGCGCTAAATCTTCAAAATTTATCAATTCAGAGCTTACAGAACCTGACTTTCCCCAAGGAGAAAGGTGTTTATATTTCTCTGGAAACTTAATTACAAATGGCACTCTGTAACCATAATTAATTCCATTTGTTTTTCCTCTTGGCATTCCTTCTCCGTGATCTGCGTAAAAAAAGATAATGGTATTTTCTGTTAAACCATCATCCTCTAATTTTTTTAATAATTTACCAATTCTATTATCTGTTAATTTTATAGAATTATAAACCCTTGCAAATTGTTTACGCATTTCTGGTGTATCCTTATAAAAAGGTGGCATTTCAAAAGCATCATCTCCTATTCTATCTTCTTTTGGCAGATAATCCCAAACGTATTTTTTATACCAAGCAAAAGGCATAGACATTGTTCTTGATTGATGTGATGCTGCATAATTAAAAACAGAGAAAAAGGGTTGATTTTTATCTTTTCTACCAGACCAAGTTGCTTTGTTAGAACTTTCATCCCAAGATTCATTAATAAAATCTTTTTCGTTGGCAATATTGTAATCTGTTTTTACATTGTTAGATGTGTAGTAGCCTTCTTGTTTCAAGAAATAAGGAAAACCTTTTATATATTTTGGAATTGTGTAATTACTTCTATGGTTTCCTGTTCCCATTTTATAGGTCGGAATTCCTGTAATTATTGCTGATCTACTTGGTGAACAAACTGTACCTGTAGAAAACGCGTTTGTAAAACGAATGCCTTCTTTTGCCAACTTATCTATATTGGGTGTGCTTGCATTTTTATTACCATAACAACCTATAAATTGTGGTGAAGTATCTTCTATAGTAATCCATAAAATATTTGGTTTTTCTTGGGCAGAAAAACTACTTACTATAAAAAGTAAGAGAATTGCTATTATTTTATCGACTTTAAAAATCATTATTTTAAAATATTTTGAAGTTTCTGCTCCATCTTTTTTACAATCTTCGGATTGTTTTCTGCAATATTATTTTTTTCTGATGGATCTTTTTCTAAGTCAAATAATTGGACTTCTTTTCTAAAACCAGGATCTACAAACTTATTTTTTATCCAACTAGGAACTGGTTTGTCTTTAGGTTTAATGTATTTCCATTTACCCATTCTTAATCCATAAGTGTAAGCTTCTTCTAATAAAAATTTGCGTCCTTTTTTAGATTTACCAAGCCAAGCATCTAAATGCTCTTCACTATCTGAAGCTTCATTTTTATCAATTTTAACATCTAACAAACAAGCTAAAGATGCATACAAATCTACTTGGGAGAGTAAAGCATTACTTTTGCCTGGTTTTACTTTTGCTGGCCAATGCACAATCGTTGGCATTCTTGTTCCAGCTTCGTACACAGAATATTTTGCGCCTCTGTATTTGCCTCCAGGTTTATGATTACCTACTAATTCTATAGCATAATCTAAATAACCATCGTCTAAAATTGGGCCATTATCTGAAGTGAAAATGAGCAAGGTGTTTTCTAATAAATTTTGTTTTTTTAAGGCTTTTGTAATTTGTCCAACACACCAATCCATTTGCGCAATAACATCTCCTCTTGGTCCCATTGTACTGCTTTCAACAAATTTTATATTGGCAATTCTTGGTTGATGAATATCGTGCAAAGAAAAGTATAGAAAAAATGGATTCTCTTTTTCTTTATCTATAAAATCAGTCGCTTTTTCTGATAAAACAAAAGGAATTTTCTCATCTACCCAAAGTGCATCTTTACCACCTTTCATATAACCAATTCTGCTAATTCCGTTGATAATTGCTCCTTGATGATAAGGATCTGTATGCTGTTTTAGCAATTCTGGATGTTTAAATCCCCAAGGATAGCCTTCTATTCTTGTTTCATAACTTACTTCTATGGGATCGTTTTTATCTAAATTAACTACTTCTTGGTTTTCTAAAAAAACAGTAGGAACTCTGTCTCCTGTAGCAGGAATTAAAAAACTATAATCGAAACCAACTTCTTCTGGGCCTAAAGGAATTTTTTTATTCCAATTTATTTTTCCTTTTCCTAAACCCAAATGCCATTTGCCCACAATACCAGTTGTATACCCTACTCTTTGCAGCATTTTTGGCAATGTTTCTTTTGTTGTATCTATAATTAAAGGAGCATCTCCTTCTAAAATTGCGGCATTATTTCTAAACGCATAACTTCCTGTTAAAAGAGAATAACGAGATGGTGTACAAGTAGCTGCAGAGCTATGTGCATCAGAAAAATTTAATCCATTTTTTGCCAACTCATCTACAAAAGGGGTTTTTACACCAGTTGCACCATTAACACCAATATCTCCATAACCTAAATCATCTACATAAATAATTACAATGTTAGGTTTCTTGTTCTGCGAAAATGCAAAACAAGAAACCAAAAACAGAATTGCTATGATATTTTTGATGAAAATAGATTTCAAACTTTATTCTTTATAATTATAATACTGCTATTAATTTTGAATGTAAATGTGCTGGTAAATGATATAAATCCATTGCTATAACTTTAGCAAAACTATTGTTTGCTTTTTCTTGATTGTTTAAACCAAGCTCTCCTAAACCAATTAAATAATTACAATGAATTTTGTTGATATCATTCAAATCTTCTTCCCAAATTAATAAATCTGGTAATGAAATTGCGAAATAATCTAACTTTACTTCATCATTCATATGGTCATTTCCGTAATTAATTAGATTTTTAAAACGAACATTTGCTTCTTCATTTCTATTCAATTTCTGTAATGCCAAACCTTGATAAAATATTTTATCTGGTTGTTGATCGTTATAAAATATTGCAGGACTTGGATCACTCAATCCTTCTGAAGCCAATTCAAAATATTTAGTTGCTTCTGCTGTATTTCCTAAACCTTCATAAGCACAGCCTAACCAATAATTAATATCATTTTCTTGTGTACCATCTAATTTGCCTTCACCTAAATTATGAGGATATGTTTTTGCTTGTTCTAAACACGCAATTGCTTTCTCAAAATTATTAAGATTGATGTGTTTTTTAGCCAATTCTACCTGACTTGTTAAATACTGAAAAGGTACTTTTCCTTCTCCACCTTCCCAAGGATGGAATTGTCTTTTAGACATTAATTCAGATGATTTTTCGAAATTACCTAAGGTATTGTATAAAGCAACTCTTTCTAAATATAAATCGTCTCTTGAGTTGGTTAAATCGATGTGTTTTTCTAATAATGCCAAACGTTCGTCTACAGAAACATTTATTTTTTTGTAGAATTGATCTAACTCCATTAACAAACGTGCATCTGTATTATCTAAAGAAAATGATTTCTCTAAATGTGTTCTTGCCAAGTCTTTTTGTTTGGTTTTATTAAAGTATAAAAGTGCTAAATTTCTGTGTGTAATTGCAAAAGTGTCATTTAAAGTCAAAGATTTTTCCCAAGCATTTTGTGCTTCTTTGTATTGCCTGTTTGCGTACCAAAAATTCCCTAAATAATACAAAGCTTTTGTATCTGTTGGATTTGCTTTTGACGCTGCTTGTAATGCTAAAACTTCTTCAATTTTATTCGGAAAACAATAATCTTCTGACATTGTAGCTGCTTTCTTATAGCATTCTAAAGCTTGTGTTGCATCACCTTTTTGATCTAAATACCAACCCATAAAGTAATATACCATTGGGTAAACTGTATCATTCTCATTGGTAAATACTTTTAATAAAGAAATAGCATCATTAAACTGACCAGCCATTGCATAATCTAAAGAAAACTCGTTATAATTATGGGCATAACCTCTAATAATTTCTTTAAACGCTTGTAAATCTTCTGCCTTATTAGAAATTAAATAACGCTCATATAAAACACCAAAATTGAATTTATCGATTGCTAAAGAATCTTCAATTAACTGACTTGCTTGATCTAACTTTCCTAATTTTCTTAAAATAATTACTTTTAAATGTCTCGCTTTGTGGTTGTGCCAATTTTTAATTAAAGCTCTGTCTATTAAATCTAACGCTTTTGTTAAGTCGCCTCTAAACGTATCTATTTGTGCTAAATTAAAATACCCAGCATCTTGCCATTGAGCATTCCAACAAGATTTAAAGAAACTTGCATAGGCTTCTTTCTTTTTTCCAAGGAAATTTAGAGCAATACCTCTGTTAAAATAAGGTTCACCATCATAAGGGTTTGGGTTGTGCTTTGTTAAAGACGCAATTGCTGTATCAAAATAAGAAACTGCTTTTTCTAATTGTCCTTTTCTTAAGTACAACAAACCCATTGCATTGTTGCAACGAATATCTCCTGGCGCTCTTTTTAATGCTTCTTCGTAATAATCCATAGGATTAAAAGTTGCGTGTCTGTATTGTTCTAAATGCAAACCTTGTAAAAATAATGCTTCTACAGAATCTATTTCATTAGGTTCTTTTGCAGCAGTTGCAGGATCTGGAATCTCTGTAGATAAGTCTTTATCTGGTGTCCAAGAAACTAAAATATTGCCATTTTTATCTGAAACTGAAACTTCTAAATCTTCATACTTTGCACCATTTATCTCTATTAATTGTTCAAAACCATTTCTTGGTGATAGTTGCACAACTTCTTCTAATAAAACTCCGTTTTTGCCTTTTAAAGAAATAATACCATCATCATAAGTAGAAGTTACGTGTACTTTTACGCGAGCTTTTTCATCAACCATTTCTAAATTTACCATTGCTTCTTTCGTCGCATTTTTTACAACACCTACGTTATAATATGGCATAAAATATTGGGTAAAACTTTTTTCTTCATAGGGATGCATCCACGTAAAATCTGGTTGATTGTCTGTATAAACACCACACATTAATTCTATATAAGGCCCATCTTCGTCTGTTAAATTACGATCCCAAGCTTTACCAAAATCTCCATTTCCCCAAGTCCATTGTTTTTTTCCTGGTGATACATTATGATCTGCAATATGCAACAAACCACCTTTAGAATCGTTTTCGTATCCACCTACAAAATCATATTCAGATGTAATTGCCATATAACTTGTTGGTACAGGAATATTTTTATAGTTGGATATGTCTGTTCCTGGTGAATAATCTACTTTATAATATTCTCCTTTTGCAATTGGGAATTCAGAAACATCTCTTTTTCCGTGATCAAAAACTGCGTTTACATCTGGTGGAAATACAGATTGATAATGATCATTTACTGCAACAGCAGGGTTTGCCCACCATAAAAATGTTTGTGGGTGTGGAGTTCTATTGTACAATTGCGCCTTAATTTCTATATATGCTTTATCTGGATGCAAAGTAAAACCTGCCATACCTTTTGTACGAAACATTCTTTCTAACTCACTTACCCAAATGGTTTTACTACCATCTTCATTTTCTTCTATAGTAGAATCTGTAGGATCATAGGTACTTGGTCTATGATGTTGTGGCCAGTTGAATTCGATTCCGCCAGAAATCCAAGGACCAGTTAAACCCACCAAAGCTGGTTTTATAACGTGATTGTAATACACAAAATGACGTTCTCTAACTTTGTCGTAAGCCATTTGAATTCTACCACCCAATTCTGGTAAAATCATAACTTTTATATAGTCATTTTCTATGTAAATAGCATTCCATTCTTTGTCTACTTTAGTATCGCTAATTTTTTCGATTACTGGATGAGGATATACAGCCCCACTACTGGCTTGATATACTCTTTTTTCTAAAAAAACTGGATATTTTTCAGGGGTTCCAACTTCATAAGTAGGGATGATTACTTTCTCTTTCCAAGCTCTTACAGTCTTCATAATTAATCTTTTTTTCTCTTATTAAAGAGTGTTATGGTAATTTAATAGTTGTTTTATTTTTTTAATATCTATAGCAACATTAGGGTTAAAATCTTCAGTTGTCATATACTTTTTTAAGCTGTACAATAATTGTTTCGCTTCTAATCTTGTTTCTAAATTTGTATGTAAATCTATACCAGATACAATTAGTTTTCCTTTACCAACTTTGGCTTCAAAAACTAATGCCAATCTTCTGTTTTTAAACCAATCGTCTATTACTCTAACAATAGGCGTTAATTTTGGTAAATCGTCTAAAATAATTGCGTTTGAGTTTGTCATAGCATCCCACCATTGCCAATTAGAATGGTATTCTGTTGGGAAATTTGCCAAAGCAGGATTCTTTGGATCACACAAAATACCCAATGTATGTGGTTTTTGTTCTTTGGTCCAAGAAGTATTCCAAAAAATACTTGAAAAACCTATTCCTATATTTCCTCCTTTTTCTGGTGCAATATCTCCCTTAGTTATGTTGAATAAAACTTTGCCTCCTTTTTGAAGAAAATCGATTGTATTCTCATCTAACTTATCTACAACTTTTATATTTTTATCACTTGATATTGCTGGGGTTTTATTTGGATATACCCAAAAATCCCAAGTATTTTTAAACTCATTTACACTAACAGAAAGCGTTAATTTTTGCGCTTGTTCTATTTTTAAGAGAGATGTATTTACATTTCCTAATTGAATTCCGTTTCCAATTTCTATGTTTGTTTTATTAAAATTACCTTCTGCAAAAACTTCATTATTTGTGTTAGTAATTGTCCAAATTGGTGTAATATCTTTCAATATTTTTTCTCCAAAATGAGCAACTTCAATTTTTACATTTAAATTATCTGTGTTTTTAAAAGTTCTTTTTGCAAAACGTGCCAAAGGAACTGTTTGCCCACTAAATGCTTTGAATTCTTTTGGAGAAATATATCCTTTTTCATCCCAGAAAACATCTAAAACACCTATTAAAGCAGTTCCTTGACCAGGGAAATCGTGTAAATCTAACAGTTGAAAACCTGCCATATTTTTGGTTCTTAAAGCAGCTTCTATATCTGCTTTATAACACAATGCTTGTAATTTACCAGAAGCTAATAAAAACTGCTTTGATAAATCTGCCATACCATTTTCTGCTAATGTTTCTTGAAAAATTTCAAAGTTTTTAGGTTTTAAAACGCCTGTATATTTAGACATTTCTTCAAAATTTGGATACACACACCATTGGCCCATTTCGTGACTTACATAAGGCATTGGTGTTTTGTCTATAAAATTGCTCCAATCAAAAACAGTTTGCGGTGCTTTTGCATTAATTACACTTTTTAAATTCTCATCCCAACCTTGAATTCTTGGTCCCCTGTGATTAAAAAAATCTAAATTATCTAACATTGGCCAACCAGCTGCGCTTGTATACATTTTTGATGCATCTAATGCTCTTAAAAAATCTACATAGTTTTTTAAGTATTTCTTTTGATTTTTTCCACTTGGCTCATTTCCATAAGTCATCATTACAATAGAGGGATGATTACCATAGGCATTTAAGATGTCTTCTCCTTCTTTATATAACCATTTATCAATGGGTTTGTCATTTCCAATAGTTGTCCAAGCAGAGGCTTCTACTTGTAAATAAACTCCTTCTTCATCTGCAGCAATAAATGCAGCTTCAGGAGGGCACCAAGAATGAAAACGCATATGATTTAATCCGTGATTTTTAATGGTTTTGTATATGCGTTTCCAATCTACAACATTAGTTGGGGGATAACCTGTTAGCGGGAAAATGGCACACTCTAAAGTGCCTCTTAAGAAAACTTTTCTATTATTAATGGTGAACGTTTTATCAACAGCTTTAAATTCTCGCATTCCAAAATCGATGTTTTTAGTAACTACACCCGATTTTGATTTTAATTCAATTTGCATTTGATATAGATTTGGATTGAATTCATCCCAAAGCTTTGGGTTTTCTCCCATATCATATGCTACAACAACTTCTTTATTGCCAATAATTGATACTTCTTTTGTAAGTTTAGAAATAGTATTTGTCGTTGATTTTTCTTTTGCTATTAAAGTTAACTCTGCTTTTTGCTCATCAACAAAATCACTTTCTACGTTAATGATCACTTTTACTTTTTTGTTAGCAATATTTGGCAGTAATTTTATGTTTCCTAAGGTAATTTTTGGAGTTGCAACTAACTTTATATCGCCAACAATGCCATTCCAATTACTTTGTGTGTTGTCTGAAATACTATGTGCATCTTTACCAACATCTATGTCTTTAATTCTGTTATCTATTTTTATTGTTATCGTATGTTCACCAACTGTTAAAAGATCTTTTAAATTGTAATTGTGAGGTGTTGCCAAACTATTTTGCATTCCTACTTTTTTACCATCAACCCAAACAACAGATTCCCAATGCACTCTTTCTAAAAATAAATAGATTGTTTTATTTTTCCAGTTTTCAGGAATAATCACTTTTTTCTGATACCAAGCAGCACCTGCATATTCTTTATTAGGAGTTAGCCAAAAAGGTATTTTTACATTTCCTTTTTGTCTGTATTTTGCCATTTTAGGGTCTTTATACCACAAACTGTCATTCCACATATTTCCAGTCCAAACAGTTTTTACTGTAACTTCATTTCCTTTATCATTCTCATTCATAGAACCAGGTAACATTACTGTTTCTTTGAACTTATTTTTGTACCAGTTTTCAGAAACTCCTTTATCTTCAGCATCCATTTTAAAATTCCATTCACCAGACAAATCAATACTATTTTGTGCTGCATTTTGACAAGCAGAACAAACCAGCACAACTAAAGTTGCGAATAGTATTTTGATATGTATCTTAGTTAATTTCATTAAAATCTAAAAAATTATTTTTTAAAATATTCGAAAATTGCATCAGCAACAAACTGGTGTCCTTTCTGGTTAATGTGATTGTTTTGAGACATATAACCTTTTAAAGGTTGCTTTTTTGCTAAATTTTTAAATAATAAATAACTATCTATTAAACCCACATTATATTTTTTTGCAAGTGCTCTAATTTGGTTGCTGTGTTTTGCTAATTTTGTTTCTTCTGATAAAATATTTTCTCTTGTATCTGGTGTTGGTGTCATTAAAATAACTTTAGTACCATATTTCAAGGCTTCTTTTATCATTTTTTCCCAAGCTATTTTTGCTCTTTCTAAACCAATACTTCTATCATTTAATGCATAATCTATAAAAAGTACATCTGGTTTATAGTTTAAAACTTCATCTTTAAATCTTTTTGCACCTTGTTCTGCTTGTTCTCCACCAATTGAAGTGGTAATTGTATTTACAACTGAATAAGGATAATAATCATTTACCTTTTTTAGAGTTCTAAAAGGATATGCTTGCAAACGATCTACAACACCTCTTGTTGTATAACCAGAAGGCACAGAATGACCGTGAAAAACCAAATTAACCGTTTTATTTTTTGGCCATTTTTTATTCAATTTTACTTTGATAGCGTCTAAATAGGTTAAGGATATTCTTTCTTTAGATGCTGAATTACTTTTTTGTTGTGCGCAGGCAAAATTCAAACTTAATAAAAAGCAAGTGGTAAAAAACAGACAAAATCTCTTCAAATTAAATTTCATTTCTATTTATTTTTTGTGAGTTCTGCTTCAATTTCTTCTAAAGTCTTCCCCTTCGTTTCTGGTAATTTATTTTTGATGAATAAAAAGCCTAAAACACAAATAATACTATATACCCAAAAAGTACCAGAAGCACCTAAAGCATCATTTAAAATCGGAAACGTAAACGTTAAAATAAAAGAAGCAACCCACAAAGCAAACGTGGCAATTGACATTGCAACTCCTCTAATTTTATTTGGAAAAATTTCTGACAAAACTACCCAAGTAATTGGTGCTAAAGACATTGAGTAAATTGCAATTGCAGTAAGCACTAATACTAAAACTGGCCAACCTGTATATTCCATATAATAAGCACCACCTAAAATTGCATATACCAAGCCTAAACCAATAGAACCAAAGAGCATCAATTTTCTACGTCCCCAACTATCTACAGTTCTCATTGCAATGATGGTGAAAATTAAATTTACACTTCCTGTAATTACAATATTGAATAACATATCTCCAACAGTATAACCTGCTGCAGTAAAGATTTCTTCAGCATAATTAAAAATGATATTAATACCACACCATTGTTGAAAAATTGCCAAAACAATACCAATAATTAAAATTGGTTTTACTTTTGGACTTTTAAAATCAGAAAAACTAATTTTAGAAGTTCCACTTTCTTTAAGTGTTACAGCAATGTTTTTGACTTCTTCTTCTGCATATGCTTCTCCACCAATTTTTGCCAATACTTTTTTGGCGCCATTAGCATCATCCATTTTAATTAAAAAACGTGGGCTTTTAGGCACTAAGAACATCAACCCAAAAAAAGAAAGTGCTGGTATTAGTTCTGCCCAAAACATCCATCTCCAACCAGTTTGTCCGTTCCAAGAAGTTAACATTGTTGCTTCGTCTGCAACAGGTTCTGCAATTAAAAAATTTACTATTTGTGCTGCTAAAATTCCTATAACCAAGGTTAATTGGTTAATTGCTACAAACTGCCCTCTATATTTTGCTGGTGCAATTTCTGCAATGTACATTGGCGATAATGTTGATGCCAAACCTATACCCAAACCACCTAATAATCTGTAAAATATAAAAGGTGTAAAAGTATCTACATAGCCAGTACCAAAAGCGGACATTGTAAATAAGACTGCTGCAAAAATTAATGGTATTTTTCTACCAAATTTATCAGCTACAAAACCAGAAATTATAGCCCCAAAAATACAACCAATTAAAGCGCTACTCATTGCCCAGCCTTGTAAAGTTGGCATTGCACTAATATCGAAATACAATTCGTAAAATGGTTTTGCACCACCTATTACAACCCAATCATAACCAAATAAAAAGCCTCCCATAGCAGATGCCAAGGCTAAAAACAGTAGGTATTTAAAGTTAAACGTGTTACTTTGTGAGCTATTTTGGTGATTGATATCCATATTTTTTAATAATTAGTCTTTTGTTAAACTACTTTTGTACCAATTTTCATTGGGTTTAAAATCTTTATTTAATATTTCTTTTCTTCGTTTTTCTAAACGCTTTATCATTTTTTCTTTTCTGTTTTCTATCATCTTTTTTGATGCTATCGCATCAAAATTTGGATTTAACTTTGGCAATTCTATTTTACTATTTGCTAAAAAAGTATCTAATTCTTTTCTTAAAGAATTTGCTGTAGATGTATTCGATTTTAATACATCTATTTTTTCTGCTGAATCTTTAGATAGATTGTATAATTCGTCTTTACCATCTTCCCAGTAGTGAATTAATTTCCATTCTCCTTTTCTAATCATACTTGCTGGTTCTCCTCCTTGATTTCCATAATGTGGATAGTGCCAAAACAAGGCTCTTTCATCTAAAGAGTTTCCTTTTAATAGTGGTACTAAACTTTTACCATCAATTTTTTGAGATGTTTTTTTAGAAATACCAGCTAAATCTATTAATGTAGGGTAAAAATCTACTCCAGAAACAGGCTCTAAAACCTTATTTGGAGCTTTTTCTATTTGTGGTACTTTTATTAAAAATGGTTCTCTTATACCACCTTCCCATTGATATCCTTTTCCTCCTCTTAATGGAAAGTTTGATGTTGCAAATGCAGCATATCTGCTGCTTACCAAACCACCATTATCTGATGTAAAAACAACTATTGTATTTTTATCTAAATCTAATTCTTTTAATTTTTTCATAACAACACCAACTGCGTCATCCATTGTTTCTACTAAACCTGCATAAATTGGGTTTTCTTGTGTATTGGCAACTGGTAAAATTCTTTCCATTTTAAATGGAGGTTTAGTTGTGCTATTTGTGTTCGCCTTCTCTTGATATTTTCTCCATTTTTTTTCTGAAGTTTGCAAAGGTGTATGAACTGCATAAAAAGATAAAAATGCGAAAAATGGTTCGTTTTTATTATCTTCTATAAAACTATTTGTTTCTTCTGCTAATCTTATGGTAAGACTTTCTCCTGGGTGTTTGTAAGCTAATTTTGGGTTTGTCCAAGGTGCATAATAGCCTCCTTTGGGATTCCCAACTTCCCAGCCACCTTTATTAATTTCGAAACCGTAATTTTCTGGAATCGATTCATCTTTACCCAAATGCCATTTACCAGCAAAAAATGTTTTGTAACCGTTATTTTTAAATGCTTGTGCTATTGTAACATCATCTTTAGAAATAGTTCGTTTGTAGTTTGGGGGTAGAATTTTACTATTTTGTTTTTTTGCCCAACTTTCGCCATAATCTGCACCAATCCAATCTGTAATTCCGTGGTTTGCAGTAAATTTTCCTGTTAAAATACTTGCTCTTGATGGGCTACAAACTTGTGCTGCTGCATAGCCTTGTGTAAAAATTGTACCTTCTTTTGCTAAGGCATCTATATTTGGAGTTTCGTAGAAAGTGCTACCTGCATAACTAAGATCGTGTGCGCCTAAATCATCAGCAAGGATAAAAATAATATTAGGTTTTGTATTTTTAGTTTCTATTTTATTATCAGCCTTTTTACAACTATTAAATAGCATTAAAAAGATGAATAATAAAGGATATTTATATTTTTTAAAGTTCATTTCTAATTATTTATTATACCAATTAAAGTATTTATAGATTTTGCTTTTATTACAGTTTGGTTACTATTAAAAGAAATTTTTTCTAAATTTTTATTTGTTGATGTTTCGTACATTTTCTCTAATTTAAAATTGTTAAAGTGTACTGTTTTATCTTTATTACTATAATTAATTATTACAGAAACTATTTTAGATGTTTTTGAATCTAAATAAGTTGAAATCATAAGGTTTTTGTAAGTTTCTTTTAAACTTTTAGTTTCATTTATTTTAGATGAAACTCTTACCATTCCTGGTCTTACAAATCGTGAATAATTACCAAAGGCCCATAATAACTTAGAATCGTGGAAATTGCCATTAAACTTTAAAGCGTCTAAGTTGTGCATCTCTTTTTCCTTACCTGTGTCTATGTAAATAAGACCATCTTTATAATCTGCATTTGAAATGGCTGTCCACCATTGCCAAGAACTCGCGTTTGCAAGTGTTAAATCTGCGTGCATAACTCTTGCAACATATAAGGCAGTATTTATACCTAAATCTCTTTTGTTTCCTCCAGAAATATCATCATTTTTTTCTAAAATACAGAATTCGCTCTGCCAGTAATTAAGGTTTGGGTGGTTTTTTAATTTTTTATGCAATTTTTGCCTTACTTCAATTAACGTATCTATTGGCCAGGTTGTAAAATAACTATGCCCAGAAATTGTATTGTCTAAATTTTTAATTTGTTTTTTATTATTAAAAAAATAATCTATTTGATTGCCTCTTTTTGGTTTACCGAAATCTGAATATAACCAACGCAAATCTGCAGCTTCTGCAACAACTATTTTGGTAGATAATTTTTTCTTTTTAATTTCTTCATCTATTAGCTTTGTGAGCTTTAATATATCTTTATTTGTTGCAGGTGTTCCTTCTTGTGTTTTCTTTTCCCAATCCCATTGAGGTTCGTTAATTGGGCTTAAATAATCGAATTTAATTCCTTCAGATTTAAAGTGCTCTAAAAAATTTACCATAAAACCTGCATAATCATCAAATTTATCTTCTTGTAAATTAATGTTTCCGTCTTTAGAATCTCCATTATATGCTTTTCCGTTTAAAGACCATTGTACAGGAGCTGCAATAGAAAAAGCTAAAAAAGAATCTACTCCATAAGATTTGGCTTTTTGTAAAAACCACTGTTGTCCTTTTTGTTTATTCCAGTCGTAGTTTCCTTTAGCATCTATAAAAGATTCTGCTCTTCTCCATTCATTTTTAATCCCAGATTTTTTCCCTTGTTCTGTTGAACCTGCACCAATATAAAAACGCCACATAGAAAGTGCAACACCTTTTGGATTGCCAGAAGCATCTAAATCTTTACTAAAAAGAAGTTCAGCAATTTTCTCTTTTTTTTCCTTAGGCCAATTAGCACCTACAAATTGAGTTCTCCAAGCATCTGAAGCACCAAAACCTTCTATTTTTTGATAAGTAGCATCTTTATCAATAGTAATTTCTATACTTGTTGAGTTTGTTGTTGTACAAGAAACAATAAGAAAAAAGAATAACAGATAATTAAAGAAACTAAAATTAGTTCTGAAAAATATATTCTTATATTTTCTATTAGCTATTCTCATTATATTGGTTGAAGAAAAAAATTAATAAGATGATTATATTTTAATAATTGATAAAAGAATATCAAGTGTTTTATAAAAAAAGGAACAAGTCAAAATTTGTTTAAGTTGTTCCTTTTATTCAAAAATTACAAAATAAAATTCTTATTTAAAACTTACTTTAAGGTTGCCTTTAAGGTTACAATAGATTTTGCAGGAATTAAAAGACCATCATTATAAACAGCATCAGATTTCTCTAAATTTTTAGTTTCTGAAGTAGTGTACATCTCAAAAGAATCTGTAGTGATTTCGAAATCAGTCCCAAAACCTTCAAAATTGATGGTTCTTGCACTTTCTGTAGTATTGTTCATTACCAATACAATTTCTTTTGAAGAAGGATTTTTATAACCAGAAATCATAAAATTTTCTACAGAAGTATTCTCGTTATAATTAGGATCTACTACTTCAAAACGAATCATACCTGGTCTTACAAAACGACTGTAATTACCCAAAGCCCAAAGTGGTTTTACATCTTTATAGGTTCCTCCTGTATGAGAAGGGCTGTTACTATTTGGCGTATATAAAATTAAATTAAACCTAAAAGGATGATCACCAAAAGTAGATTGGTTTAATGCTGTCCAATAACTCCAACCTGTTGCATTACCAAAAACTAAATCTGTGTGAATAATTCTTGCCAACCATTGTGCATAATCGATTTCTTTTAAAGTAGATATATCTTTACCTTGTTGATAAGCTGTACCCAACAAACTATACTCTGTTTGCCAATAATCTAAACCAGCTCCTGCATTATCAAGCTCTGTTTTTAAAGACTTACGCTGGTTTATTGAGTTGTCTGTTGTATTATTACTCCAATAACTATGACCTGCAATATGCTTCGATAAATTTGTTAAATCTCCTATGTAGTTTGGACTAGATTGGTTAAAGAAGCTATTTATTTGGTTTTCTGTATTTAATGTACCTGAGTATAGGTATCTTAATTGCCCAGCTTCAGGAATCATCATTTTTGCTTTTACGCCTTTTTCTGTAAAAACTCTATCCATAATTCTGCTTACAGCAGCAACTTCTGCATTTGTTGCTTTAGTTCCTGCTTGAGAGGCACTACCTATATCTGCTGTCCATTCGTATTGAGTTTCATTAAAAGCACAAACAGTTTCAAAATCGTAACCTTGAGATTCATAATGTTTCATAACATTTGCAATAAAAGTAGAAAAAGCCTCATAATTGCTTGGATCACAGTTAAAATTTCCATTTCCAGTAGTTCTAAAGGAATATCCATTTTTTGTCATAAAGTAAGGTGCTGTAATAGCCCAAGCTGTAAATTTATTAACACCATATTCTTTTGCTTTTTTTAAGAACCATTGTTCACCAGATTGTTTATTCCAGTCATAATTACCATTTGCGTCTAAATAACATTCTGTTTCTCTAAACCAAGAACCTGCTCTAAAGCCACTATTTGCTTGTTCTGCAGATCCATCACCAATATATGTTCTCCAAAGTGATAAACCTATACCTTCTGGGTTTCCTTGAGCGTTAGATTTTGTACTAAATAAAAGTTTTGCGACTTCATCTTTGGTTGCTGTTGGCCAATTACCTACCCATTGATCTTGAAAACCTCCAGAAGCTCCAAAATGATCTATAATTTGATATGTAGTATCAAAATTTAGCTGTATTGCAGGTTCTAAACTCCCAAACTTAGGATCGTTAGGATCTGTAAAATTATTTTTATCACATCCTAATGAAATAATTAGTATTAATATTGATAAAATTTTTATTGATGATCTATACATTCTGAATTTTTTTATTTATTAGTAGCCTGGATTTTGAACAATATTTCCTTTTGAAAGTTGAATTTCTTCTGGCGGAATTGGCCATACTAAATGTGTATTAATGTCAAAGAAAATTCCCTTTTCTTGTGGTTCTTGTAAATTTGTAGTTTCAAAAGGATCTGTACTCACATTTACATTGTAATTTACAAAAGAACCATTTGGCCCCATTAAAAGGGCTATTCTTGGTACACCATTAATTTTTTGTCTTCTTAAATCAAATAATCTGTGATGCTCTAAAGCCAACTCTAATCTTCTTTCTTTCCAGATTGCGTCTCTAAGTGCATTGCCAGTTAAAGCCATATTGGTTGTAAGTTGCACACGATCTCTAATTGTTTTTAAGGATGTTTTTGCTGCTCCTTCATCACCAGCAAAGAAAGATGCTTCTGCATGCATTAAAATTACATCTGCTAATCTAATATGAATGTAAGGTAAAGAAAGTGTACCTCTTTGATAAGGAACTGGTCTTTCATCAACAGGAATATAAAATTTTCTATTAGTTCTACCCGACTTATTTTCTGAAGGTGCACCATCAAAAGAAGTAACAGCAGGATCTCCATAGACAGGTTCTCCGTGTTTAATTATTGTAGAACGCAGTCTAATATTATCACCTTCACTTAAAAATGCATTTTCTAAATCGCTTGTTGGTGAACCCCAACCCCAACCTTGGTCTCCACGACTTCCGTTTGTTATTGGCAAACCATTTCCTACTTCACTAAATGTTAAGTTTGTATAGTAGTTAATTTCAAAAATAGATTCTGGTCCATTATAATGATTTACCTTATAAATATTATCGAAACTTGTTTCTAATGAATATTCTCCAGAATTAATTACGTTACTAGCCATATTTTTAGCTAAACTCCATTGTTCTGTAGTTAAATATACTTTTGCTAATAAAGATTGTGCTGCTCCTTTAGTTACTCTTCCTAAATCTGTTGGTGACTGTTGGCTTTTTTGAGGTAAATTATTAATAGCTGCTTTTAAATCTGACTCAATTAATGCATATACTTCACTAACAGAAGAACGCACTTTATCATTTATTTCTGGTTCTAATAATTCTGAATAGGTTGTTACAATAGGAACACCACCAAAACTTCTTACCAATTCAAAATAAAAGAATGCTCTTAAAAAACGACTTTCTGCCAATAATCTGTTTTTTGTGTCCTCATCCATATCTACTTCTGGTATTCTTTCTAGGGATATGTTTGCTCTAGTAATACCTATATAATGGCTTTCCCAAAAACGTACAAAGTAAGTCGAACCTGGAAATACATTGTAAGCAGCAATACCTGTAATATCTGGTCTTGGTTGTAATGTATTTCCAGACCAATTGTCATCTGTAGCCATATCATTAATTTGTCTATACATAGTTACCTGCCACCAACTTTCTCCGTTTACTTTTTGGTAGATACTATTTACAAATTTTATAGATTTTTCTTCTGAAGAAAAGAAATCATCTAACTGCTCTCTTCCTCTGGGTTTTTCGTCTAAAAACTCGTCTGTATTGCATCCTAAGTTTAGTACTAAACTTAAAATTAATAGTATTTTAAAATATTTTTTCATAATGTTATAAGTTTAAATTTAATCCTATTAAAAAAGTTTTTGCAACTGGGTTTCTGGCATAATCTACACCAAAACCGTTAATTACACCTCCACCACCACTTACTTCTGGATCGAAACCAGAGTAGTTTGTAAGGGTTAATAAGTTTTGACCTGATAGAAATACCCTACAATTCTCAAAACCTGGCAATGTAAAATCATAGCCTACTTGTATATTTCTAAGTCTTAAATAAGATGCATCTTCTATAAACATATCAGAAGGTCTTAAATAGTTACCATTTCTATCTTGTTGCGTTAATCTAGGATACTGAGCACCAGTATTAGTTGGCGTCCAAACTCTATTTATAGTTCCTTTGGCAACATTTACATCTTGATTTCCTGAATTTAAAAAAGTTGAAGGATAATTAAAAACATCATTTCCAAAAGTACCATACCATTGCATAGAAAGGTACCATTTTTTGTATTGGATGTTTGCATTAAATCCACCATAAAAATCTGCAAAAGGATTTCCAATAACAGTCATATCATCATCGTTTAACAAACCGTCATTATTTGTGTCTTGGAAAATTAAATCTCCAGGTTGTGCATTTGGCTGAATAATGGTACCATTTTCTGAAGAATGAGAATTAATCTCTGTTTGATTTTGAAAAATACCTAAAGTTTTAAATCCTTGAAATAAACCAACAGTTTCTCCTAACTCTGTAATTTTAATAAAACGGTTTCCTAAATCTTCTCTTTTTTGACCCAACACTATCTCATTACCTGGACCTAATGAGACTGCTTTACTCTCATTAGTTGATAATGTTAGGTCTAAACCTAACGTAAAGTCTCCTAAAGTTTTATTAAAGCCTAATTGAAGATCTAAACCTTGAGATTCAAAGCTACCTACATTCTGCCAAACTCTGCCAGGTATACCTGTATAATTTGGCAACTCTACAGCAAACAACAAATCTTCTGATGTTTTTTTATAGGCTTCTAGAGAAACTGTAAAAGTATTGTTCCAAAGTCCCATATCTACACCAATATTTTGATCTCTTACGGTTTCCCATTTTAAGCTTGTATTCCCAAACCTAGATAAGAAATTTGTTTCAACACGATCTCCATTAAATCCAAAATTACCAGGAGCTACTTCAAAAAACCTTGCACTTACAGGTATGTTATCATTACCAACCTCTCCTGTACCAATCTTAAATCTTAGATTGTTTATAATTTCACTTTTAAACCAATCTTCAGAATCTACATCCCAGGAAAAAGAAATACTAGAAAAAATTCCTGTTTTATTGTCTTCAGGAAAGATAGATGAGCTATCTGCTCTTACAGAACCTGTGACTGTATATTTATTATCATAACTATAGATTGCTCTAAAAATACTTGAAAAAATATTTTTTTGGCTCTCATTACTGTTTGCTACTATTCTTTCTCCTGTAGCTGCATCAATATACCTAAGCAAAGGATCTTCATCACTTGGTACACCATCTCTAGAGGCATTTAAATAATTATTGTTCTGAGCATCATACAAAACACCACCCAGTAAGTTTATATAATGCTTATCTTGTATTGTTTTCTTGTAGTTTATAGTGTTATTAATTACATAATCAAACCTTTGACTTGTGTTTCTAAAAACCGTATTAATTTGTCTTTGTTGATTTGGATTTGTAAAATAGGTTGGTGAAAAAGCATCTGTTCTAGAACTTGTAATATTTAACCCAAATTGTGATGTAAATGTTAATTCTGGTGTTATTTTATAGTTTAACTTTGTATTAGAAAACATACCAAAAAACATTGTCTCATTAAATTGACGAGCTACTATACCAACTGGATTTGGAACCAAGTTATTACTAGCATCATAGATGCTAAAAATATTTCCTGTTCTTTGGCTTTGTGGTAAATACACTTCTGTTAAAGGGTCTATACGTAGTAAGTTGTATAAGAGCCCTGGAGTGTTTTCGTAACGCTCTATTCTTGGACTTAAATCTTGTGATACTGTCACTTTATCAGAAAGTTTAAAATCAAAATTAAAACGCCCAGTAACTCTTTGATACCAACCTTTTGTATAATTAGATTGTTGATCGAAAAAACTGATACTACTTGAATATTTTATTTTTTCTGAACCACCAGAAATATTAATATTTGCATTAGTTATTGGTGCAAAATTCTCTACAGTTTCATCCCACCAATCTGTATCAGTAGTTATATCAGCTGGATCGTATAAAGGCTGATTACCATCATTAGTTCTTCTTTGGTTAACTACCTGAATATACTCATTGGCATCTGCCATTTCTATTTTATCTAATCTTTGAATCCCTGTGGTAACATCTATTCTAATTTTTGTTTTACCTTCTTTACCTCTTTTAGAGGTAACTAAAACCACACCATTAGAAGCTCTAGAACCATAAATTGCAGATGCAGAAGCATCTTTTAATATTTGAAAACTATCTATATCTGCTGGATTTAAAAAATTAAGTGATGTACCAGCTGGCAACATTATACCATCTAAAACAATTAAAGGTGCTGTACCATTAGCTGTAGTAATACCTCTAATTAATATTTGAGGGGAAGCTCCTGGATTACCACCACTTGAAAGCACTTGTACACCAGCTGCTTTACCTTGTAGCGCTTCTGCTGGGTTACTTGCTACTTGCTTAGCTAATTCTGCTCCTTTAACTGTAGAAATAGAACTTGTAATTTTATCTCTCTTTACAGAACCATAACCAATGACAACAATCTCATCTAATTGAGATACATCAGACTTCATTACTACAGTAATTTTATCTTTATCACCTACTACAACCTCTTGAGTTTTGTACCCCAGATATCTAAAAATTAATATTGCATTTTTGCTAACTTTTAGCACAAAATTACCATCAAAATCTGTTTCAATTCCGTTTGTTGTATTTTTTTCGACAATACTAACACCTGGCATAGGCATATTATCTTGATCTGTAACAGTTCCTTTAACTGTTTTTTGAGCTAAACTCGAAAAACTAAAAAAAAGAGTTCCTATTACAACTAATATTAATTGTTTCATATAATAATTTGTTTTAATTGATTGCTTGTTTTATAATTATCTGATTGTTGCAGATATTCTATTTAAATGTGTATCAAAAGTAAAAGTGTAATCTTTATCTAAAGCAGAATCTGGAAAAACAAAATTAGTACCACCATTTGGTACAGTAGCTTCTGGATCTACACCATCATCTAACCTCCAAAAAGGAGACCAACCTGCAGGGTTTGCATTTAAAATAAAACCATTGGCACCATTATTACTAACCTCATTTTTTAGACTTACATCTATGGTCCATAAGTAATTATTATTACTATCTTTTGTAAATGGTTTTCCTGAAGCAAAATTCCAACAAGTTGCAGCACCAGTAGCATTATTTGTACATGTAGATGTTGTATCATCTATATAAACACCTGTCCCTATTATATATACTTGATCAAAAGCTGTATCTGATGGGGTGTAAGGGGTTATTTTGTAACTACTATCTCTTAAATCCATCTTAATTTCATAATAACCAATACTTGGTAATACAATTGGATTTACAGAAGAAGAATTCCCTAATGCTAAACCACCAGAGTTATTTATTGCTCCAAAAGAAAAAGGACTAAAAGATGTTTTTTGAGCTAAAAAACGCACTTCTGAGTTTACCGATTTAGAATAATATTTTGCTGTAAAAACAAAACCATCTTCTGTAGACGCTGTACTTGCTGATGTAGTATAAGGAATTCCAAAAAGATCTGAGCTTAATAAAGCTTCATCTGTAACATCTGTAACATACATAACATCAAAAGAAAGATTATTTAAAACATTAACTGAAACCGTTTTTGTAGAAACGTTGCCACTAGCATCTGTAGCACTTATCTTAAAGGTGTATTTATTAGGATTTGTAATATTTAAAGATTTTTTATAATTATAAGAAGTACCTGTAATCGCAATTGTTTCATTTAAAATATCACTTTCAATTTTAAATTCAGACAACTCTCTATCTGTAACAGCTATATCTAAATTTATTTCATTATTACTACCGATTAAAACAGTTGATGCATCTATTGGTGAAGTAATATTAATTTGAGGTTTTGCAATATCTTTATCTAAAGTAATAACGATGTTTTGCGTAGAGTTTACATTACCAGCGTTTGTAACAATAATTGGTATTGTGTGCGTACTATTTGCGATAGCATCATTAGGCACCTTAAAATTATAAGAAATATTATAAGATTTTGGCAAAGAATCTTTGACAATAGTTTTGTTTAAAAACCATGGCTCATAACTAATATTTACAGATTTTATTCCTGCAGGATCAGAAACTACACCTTTAAAGGTAAATGTTTCTCCAGGCAAAGAAGAGACACTATTTTCTACAGAATTAAATTCTGGAGTAGAATCTACAGAAATTGCATCGTCATCTGAACAATTTAATAGTAATAAAAGAAAACTAATAAATAGTAATTTGGTTTTTGTATTTCTCATTTTTTTGTGTGTTTTTTTGTAGAAATCCTAAAATAGGTAGGATGTTTTTACAAAACTATAACCTATAAATAAAAAAAAAATAGACACAAAAACCTAAAAAATGGACAATATTGCTTTTTTAACAAAAAGTATTTTAATTTAAAATATTTTTAACGATATTAGATAACTAGGAAGTAGTAATTTAATACCATATTACCACCGCATATATATGGATATAAATACTCAACAACAAAATAAAATAGTTTAGAATTATTTAAAAAAATATTATGGTAACAACTGCTTTAAAAGAAGGTTTTTTAGGACAAAAAATGATTTCCCTGCCAAAAACTTCTATCAATATTGCAAAAAATAATAACATAACTAAAAATTTTTATATTTCTGATCTGGGTTATTATCCGAAAGCAAAAAAACATTACAGAAAAAGAAATAAAGGTTCTAACCAATATATATTTATTTATTGCACAAAAGGTAAAGGAGAGATTATCTTAAATAACATAAAATATTTAATTAACCCTAATCAGTTTTTTATAATACCAAAAAAAACAAAGCATGAATACAAAGCAGATGAATCTGATCCTTGGAGTATATATTGGTTTCATTTTAAAGGTACAATAGCTCCTAATTTATATAGTAGATACAAATCTACAGATAGTAATAATTATAAAATTGTATCATTTTCTAAAGAAAAAATTAAACTATTTGAAAAAATTTTTAACCTATTTAACAACAATAATTTAGAAAAACAAATAGAATATGCAAACCAGCTTAGCCTCAGTTTTATAAATAGTTTTATTTACTATGATTTTGATTCTAATATAGATGTAAATGATAATACTATTAATTCTGTTAAAAGATTTCTTTTAGAAAATTTAGATAAAAATTTTACTTTAGATGAAATTGCATCTAAATTTAATTATTCTAAATCTTATTTACATACAAAGTTTAAAAATAGTACTGGTTATCCAATAATGGTTTTTTTTAATCTTAATAAAACTCAAAAAGCTTGTGAATATCTAAGTTATACAGATTTAAGCATCAAGGAGATTAGCTTTAAAATTGGTTTTGAAGACCCACTTTATTTCTCTAGAACTTTTAAAAACTTTATGGGAAAATCTCCTAGAAACTATAGGAAAAGTCAACTTAAATAAAATTATAGATTACCCTAGTATTTGACAATTTTAACGATTTTCTTATTAGAATCTAGCTTTACAGAATAAATTCCTTTTACTTCACTTCCTAAACTAAGTGTAATTTTACGATTTACAACATTATATTCTTTCTTAGATACTAATCTACCTTTAATATCATGTATAGCAGCAATTACATTATTTAGATTATTTAGGTTTGTGATTTCAAAATTACCTAAAGTTGGGTTTGGAAAAGCGGTAATTATAGAATTTTTTATTAAAAGCTGTATCATTTACAGAAAGTGAACCACCTTCAATTTTAAAATCTACAATTCCACTACCATAAGTAGAAAAACGAATTAATTTTTTTTGAAATAATACACTGAACATCAGTAACTTGAACGTTTGACACATTCTCCCCAGACATTTTATACCACCTATCATTATCTACAGAAAAAACCCAAGCTCCACTAAATTCATATGCTGCAAAAACAAATTTACCATTAGGAGACGTGTCCAGATCCATAATTCTTGAAACGTTTAAACCAGAAATATGACTTGTAAAATTAGCTCCTCCATCTGTAGATTTTAAGAATGAATTACCTGCACCAGCATAATAAACTGTTTTTCATCTGCCCTACAAGCTCTTATAACCGTTCTTCTTTTTCTATATGGTAAATTAGCTGTTTCTTTTGGAGAGGTACCTGAATAAGAAGATTTTTTATATGTACTACCTCCATCAGTAGAGTATACAAATTCTCCATTTCTAAACCCCACATACCATCTATTTGTATTTAATTCAAAATATGTAAAGCTTATAGGTTCTCCTGAAAATTTGTAGGGTATGAAAGACTTTGTTATGGTATTATTAACAAAAGTAAATTTATTTAATTGTGAACCATCAGCTGGTACAATCATAGCATCTTCATTCATAAGTTCTATAATCTTTACCATTTTTTACTGATGCTCTTCCTATTGTTCCATAATAATACCAAAACCAAACAGATTCTTCGTTTCTAGAAAGTGATACTCTTAAAACATCTGTATTTGCTTCTCTTGCTGCTGTGTATATACCATTACTACTAGCAACATCATCAAAAGCTTGCGAACCTCGATCTTGGTTTGCTGTATAAATTCTATTATTCTTTTCTGTAGTAACTGCATCATAAGCCATAATTATTGGTGAACCTGTATTTATGGAGTTCCAAGAATTCCAATTTGATGAATCGTTTGTGTGAAAACTACCAAAATCCATTCCTACAAAAGTAAAATTAGAACCATCTTCTTCATCGTACGTTTACATGTGTCTTAAATCCCAAACATAAAATGTTTTTAAATAATGATTGTTGGTAGAAAAAAACTGTCCGTAATTAGAGACATATATACATCTATTTTGCATCTACCCAAGTTTTACCCTCTTCATCAGAAAACTCCATAGCACCACTAGATTTTTGGTGCAATAAACGAAAACTATTGTCTGGTAAATTTATACCGTTAAAATCTTCTCCTAATAGTATTTTTTGTTCATTTCTTGTAAGCCATTTTATAGATTTACTCTCATCTATTTTATATAGATGACCTGGACTAGAAACTACAAAAAGTTCTTTATTTACAGAATCGTATATAGAGCCTACAGCTCTAAAACCACTATCATCAAATAATGTAAGGTTTTTTTGAGACCAACTACCTATTAAACTATTATTTGCGTAAAAATATCTATCTGTTTGTGTTTTAGATTTGTATTTAAAAAAATCTGTAAATTGATAATTACTTTTTTCTAAATCAGTAATCCATTTATCATATTCTTTTAGATTTTTATCACTACGATTTTCATCACTTAAAACGTCTTCTTTTAAGAAATCTTCTTCAGGTACACGTTTATAACTAATTTCTTGAAACGCATTGTCAATATTTGTATGCTCTTTATTAAAAAAATAATAAACTGTAATTGTTGCTATTAAGAGTAAAACCAATAAAGCTGATGTCTTTTTTTCATTTATGTGTATATTAAATCAGCTAATATTTACTTAGGAATAAGAGTAAGTTTAAAAACTGATATTTATTTATTTTTAATATTATTATTAAGTTAAAGGATACATATAGACAAAACATAGAGTTGAAAAACTTAATAAATAGACAATAACACTTTACTAAAAATATTAAATGATAATATTTTAAAGTTTGCTTCAAAAAAGTAAAAACAACTAGTACATACCAGTTGTTTTTTATTATGTTTGTATTATGGAAATTGTAACCGTTAAAAAGAAATCTAAAATTCCAAAATACAGGCAAATAATTGACTCTGTTGAAAACGCGATTGCTAAAGGTATTTTAAAAAAAGGAGATAAAATACCTTCTTTAAATGCTATAAAAAATAATCATAAAGTTTCCAGAGATACTGTTTTGACTGCTTTTAACGAATTAAAAAATAGAGGTATTATAAATGCAATTGTGGGTAAAGGTTATTATGTTTTAAGTGAAGATATTTTAGTTCATAAAAAAGTTTTTTTATTATTTGATGAACTAAACTCTTTTAAAGAAGACTTGTACAATGCGTTTTTACAGCATTTAGATGAAAATATTCAGGTAGATATTTTCTTTCATCATTTTAATAAAAAGATTTTTAAAAAACTGATTAAAGACAATATTGGCAATTATAACTACTATGTTATAATGCCTGCTAATTTAGATAAAACAGAAAAAATATTAAGTAATCTACCAAAAGATAATGTGTTTATATTAGACCAAATTTCTAAAGAATTAGAGGATTATTCAGCCATTTACCAAAATTTTAAAAAAGATATTTTTAAAGGATTAACAGTTGCTTCAAATAAAATTGAAAAATATAATAAGCTGGTTTTGTTATTTTCTGAATCAAAACAGCCTGTTGGAATTTTAAATGGTTTTACTGCATTCTGCCAACAAAGTAATTTAAAATATGAAATTATTGATGCTCTCGAAAACAGAACTCCTGTAAATGGTGAATTATATCTTATTTTAAATGATAAAGACCTAATTAGAATTATAAAAAAAATAAAAGAAAATCAATTAGTTTTAGCTAAAGAAATTGGTGTTATTTCTTTTAATGATACTTTATTAAAGGAATTTGTAGAGGGTGGAATTACAACAATTTCAACAGATTTTAAGTTGATGGGCAAAAATCTGGCAAAAATGATTTTATCAGAAAAATCGGCTCAAATTGAAAATCCAAGTAGTTTAATTTTGAGAAAATCGATATAATGTTTACAGTTAATAATTTAAAAACACAAAATAAAAATTATGTGATATTGCAAAATGCAGATAAATCTTCAACTGCAAAAATCAGTTTAAATGAAGGTGGTAGCCTTACTAATCTCAAATTAAACAATACTATTTTAATCAAAGAAATTGAAAATTTTGATTATAAAAATTCGTATGCTTCTTCAGTTTTATTTCCATTTGCAAGCAGAATTGAAAATGGAAAATACGCATTTAATGATAAAGAATTTGTTTTAAAGTGTAACGATTCTGATAAAAATGCTTTGCATGGTTTGGTATATGACAAAACATTTACTGTTTTAAATTCTGTGGAAGATAAAAACTATGTATCTGTAATAATTTCATACCAAGAAACAAAAAACAGCATAGGTTTTCCTTATAAATATAATATTGAACTTACTTACACTTTATATAAAAATGAACTAACCTTATCTGTAAAAATTAAAAATTTAGACGATAAAACATTTCCATTTACTTTAGGTTGGCATCCTTATTTTTTATGCGATGATTTGCAGAAAAGCTATTTAAAATTTAAAAGCAATCAAAGTATTCAATTCGATAAAAACTTAATTACTGATAAAGTAATAGACAAAATAATAGATCGCGAATTTATAATTGCAAATAAACAATTAGACGATTGTTTTATCTTAAAATCAGATTTAGTAGGTTTTTTTACACCTAATTATCAAATTGAAATAACTACAAACCAAGTAGAAAATTATCTACAATTATATACACCAAAAAATTTACCATTAATTGCTATTGAACCAATGACTGGTATTTCTAATAGTTTTAATAACAAAATTGGTTTGCAAAATTTAGCGCCAAACCAGCAGCATACAGTAAAATGGAATGTAAAATTGATTGATTAATAAAAATATGAGCAAAACATTAATAAATACCGTAAAAAATAGTTTTATAGACTCTTTTAACACAAACCCATTATTAATTTTATCTCCTGGTAGAATTAATATTATTGGAGAACATACAGATTATAATGATGGGTTCGTTTTTCCTGCAGCTGTAGATAAAGGTATAGTAGCTGGTATACAAAAAAGTGATTCTGGTAAATGTACAGCCATTGCTTTAGATTTAAATAGCACCATAGAATTTGAATTAGACCAATTGAAACCATCTAAAGAAGGTAATTGGGAGAATTATGTATTTGGTGTTCTTGCAGAAATTCAGAATAGAAATAAAATTATTGGCGATTTTAATATCATTTTTAAGGGAAATATTCCTGGTGGAGCTGGCATGTCTTCTTCAGCTGCTCTTGAAAACTCTGTTGTGTTTGGTTTAAATGAATTGTTTGAGTTAGGGCTTACGAAACAAGAAATGATTTTAATATCGCAAAAAGCAGAACATAATTACGTAGGTGTAAATTGTGGAATTATGGATCAATATGCAAGTATGCTTGGTATTAAAGACAATGCTTTGCATTTAGATTGTAGAACTTTAGAAGCTAAACTATACAAAATCGATTTTAAAAATCACCAACTATTATTAATCAACACAAACGTAAAACACAGTTTGTCTGATAGTGCTTATAATGATAGAAGGTCTGCTTGTGAAAACATATCTAAATTACTTGGCGTAAAAGCTTTGAGAGATGTAACTGAAAAAGATTTAGAAACTGTTATAGATAAAGTTACGCCCACAAATTACCAAAAAGCACTATATGTTATTCAAGAAATTGAAAGAACTAAAAAAGCTGCAAAAGCCATAGAAAATAACGATTTAGAATTATTAGGGTCTTTAATTTATCAATCTCATGCTGGTTTGTCTGACCAATACAAAGTAAGTTGTGATGAACTTGACTTTTTAGTAAGGCAAGCAAAAAAGAACAAACATGTTTTAGGCGCTAGAATGATGGGTGGTGGTTTTGGTGGTTGCACTATCAATTTAGTAGCAAAAACTGAAGCAAAGAATTTTGGAGAAACAGCATCAAAAGCGTATAAAAATAAATTTAACAAATATTGCTCTGTATATTTTGTGGAGCTTTCAGATGGAACACATTTAGTAAAATAATCAACAAAAAAATACTATGGAAAATACAAATTTACAAGATTACTCACATATAAGATTTAATATTTTAACAGGAGAATGGGTTTTGGTTTCTCCTCACAGAGCAAAACGCCCTTGGCAAGGGCAAAATGAAGAAATATCTAACGAACAAAGACCATCTTATGATGAAAAATGTTATTTATGCCCAACAAATACAAGAATTAATGGTGAAGTAAACCCAGATTATAAAGATGTTTTTGTATTTACAAACGATTTTGCGGCTCTTCAAAAAGATTCTCCGTCTTTAAAAGTAAATGATGGTTTATTTAAAGCTGAAATTGAAACAGGTATTTGCAAAGTAATTTGTTTTAGTCCAGACCATTCTAAAAGTTTGGCGAATATGGAAGTGGATGCTATTGCTAAAGTTGTAAAAGTTTGGCAAAAAGAATATGCATTATTAGGTGCATATGAAAATATTAATAATGTACAAATTTTTGAAAATAAAGGAGCTGTAATGGGTTGTAGTAATCCACATCCTCATGGACAAATTTGGAGCCAATCTACCTTACCTAATGAAGTTGAAAAAAAAGACAAGCAACAGAGAAAATATTTCAGCGAAAAAAAATCAAGTCTTTTAGATGATTATTTACGGCAAGAATTAAATGCAAAAGAGCGAATAGTTTTTGAAAATGATGACTTTGTAGTACTGATTCCTTTTTGGGCAGTTTGGCCTTTTGAAGCTATGATTGCTCCAAAAAAACAATATAAAGATATCACACAACTTTCTAATTCTGAAAGTTTAGCGTACGCTGAAGCAATTTCTGTTTTAACAAAAACGTACGATAAATTATTTGATTGTTCTTTCCCTTATTCTTCGGGGATTCACCAAGCACCAACAAATGGAAAAGAAAATAAGCATTGGCATTTTCATATGAGTTTTTATCCTCCATTATTAAGAAGTGCAACAGTTAAAAAATTTATGGTAGGTTATGAAATGTTTGGAACGCCTCAAAGAGACATTACTGCAGAACAAGCCGCGAAAAGATTGAGAGATTTGGTGTAATGGAGTTAATCAACTGTAAATTTTTTTTTGTATAAAATTTCCCCTATCAGTAAAAAAGTAATATAACAAACCAACTCAATATGGGTTGGTTTGTTTATGTCTAATAGTTCTAAATTACTTAGCTTTTTTTGTTTTAATGGTTTTATACAACCAACATAATTAAAACGTTTCCAGCAATTTCTTCGATTTGATAATTTTTGTTTTTATTATTTTTTATATTTATTTTAAGGTATTTAAAAAATAACAAATAACACAAAATGTAAATAAAAGGAACCTGTTAAGATTTTTATTATATGAATTTATAAAACCAATAAACGAATTTAACAAATCATGGCTAAAACAATATTTAGTTTAGCTATGCTATTTTTAAATTCAAAAAAATGTGATACAGTATTATTTAAAAACCAGTACCAGGAGCCTCAGGGCTTTGAGCTTGTGCCTTTTGAGGATTTAAAATCATATATGTACCTAAAGCAGTTAAAGCTGCATATTTCCCGTAATTTCCAATCTTTTTTAGAGCGTCTTTACGAGTAATTTCTTGTGTATTTTCTATCTGTTTTTTCATAATATTCTATTTTAAATTCTCGTTTATTATTCTAAAATTATTTTTTTGTTTAATTTACCTGCATCAGTTGTTAACTGAACAATATAAACACCTTTTGCCAATCTCGGTAATGCAATTTCTTTCACTCCATTAGAGTTAAAAGAGGTATTTAAAATTTGTTTACCAAGAATATTAAATATCTTAACACTAGCTTCACCTTTTTGCAAACCAGCAATTTTTAATGTATTCTTAAATGCATATACACTAATGCTTTCTAATAGATTAGAATCAACATTTAAAACACTTGATGTTTTTGTATGAATATAAAATCTACCAATTCCATTTAAAGCCTCTGACAATAAGATTTTATATTCAGAATTAGCTTCGTCTAAACGTGTAAATGTATTTATTAATCTATCTTCTAAAAATACTTTTATCCCTTCAGGTAAATTTAAAGTATTTGTTGAAAAAACAATTTCTTTACCAGCTGCAGCTTTTACACCAATAGGAATTACCATATTCTCCAAATCTTTATTTGGTAGAGATTGAATCGCTAATCGCTTTCCTTGATTGTTAGAAACCAGTTCAGTTGATATTTCAAAAGAATTAACAACTCCGCTAAAAACAGAACTATCATAGCCGTTATCAAAACCAGTTGAAGTTCCGTTTAAATAATAAATTTTTGTTTTTTTAGTTGACCTTCCATCATTCACAAATAGTTGGATTTCACTTTTCCCAGCAGTTTTTTGAAACGTATTTGTTGTTTGGTGAGACAACATAGCTTTAGTAATTGAAAATGTTGCTGAAGCACCATCCGCTTTTACAAAGAAACCTTGGTTTGGGGCAATCTGGAAACTATCTCCTGAATTGTATGTATCATATTCATTATCTTCTTGATCCCAAATCCAAATTGTAGATTCAGTTAGTAAATCATTACCTCCAGAATCATTTGCTGTTAATAGAGCAGATAAACTTAAATAGGAAGCATAAGGATTTCCTTTTAAGTTAAATGCGTTTCCACTACCTCCACTATTATCAGCTAAATTTAAAGTAGTAAAATCTGTAGTATTTAAAGTTCCTGAAAAAGAAATATCTCCTGCAGCAGTAAGTTTTGTTGAATATCCTGCACCATCAACCAGTGAGTTTGTAGCTGTATTTGCAAAATAAGACCATCTATCAATTGCGTTTGCTTGTGCGTTGTCATAAGGAGCAAAACTAACTTCAGTTCCACTATCTGCAAAACTATTATTATTTCTCATATCTGTCATATTCTCACCACCAACTGGGCTAGAAACCAAATACCATTTATCTGCAACACCTAAATTTCTTTTGCTTGTAACAGTTCCTGTAACTGTAGATGATGTCATAAATGAAGAACCAGATTCTAAAGTAAGACTATTTACAGTTAGAGCTGTAGCTGCAGTTGGGTAGTTTGTTAATCCACCAGGAATAACCAAATTATTTGTTGTAGTTACTGGTGCAGCTTTTGTATCCCAGTTTGCTGGCTGAGTTAAATCTGAATCTGTACTACCATCCCAAACATTTTTTATTGGTGTTTCTTGTGTTATAAATTGTAGGTCAGAAATGTATAATGTACCATTTCTATTAGAACCAGAATAAGGTTCTGTAGTATTATCTGCTCCAAGATAACGAATTGCTAAGGTTACAGTTGTACTGCCTGTATAAGCACTTAAATCTACCATACCCTTTACAAAAGTTTGATCATCGTTTGTTGAATTACCAAATTTTCCAGAATGCAATGGTAATGTTGTCCAAGTTGCAGTACTTGCGTTACCAGAATAATCTGTGGAAACTCTAGCTGTTATTGTAGCAATATCTCCTTGTGCAAATCTTCTTTGCGTCCAGAAACTTGCATAAACAAAATCATCACTTGGGTTAATGAGTGCATTTGCACTTGTTAAGTCTAAAGTAGTAAATACGGCATAAGCATCTACAGCAAAATTTGTAGATCCATTATCTCCTCTTGTAGAAATAGATCTTTGTGCTCTAGCTGCTCCATTTGGTATTCTATTTGCTTCCCTATCTACAGTAGGATCGAAAAGGTTATTACTATCTGCTAAATCTGGTACATTACTTACTCTATTTAAAATATTTCCGGGAGATGTATGTCCTCCATCAGAAATAAGTCCTGCTACAAAACCTCTACCAAAATTGGCAAACCTAAAATCTTCAGAATAAACAATCGTTCTTGCACCCAAAGTAGCACCATTTAATGAAGCATTATCTACATTAAAATTACGAGCAGTATTACCATCATCATTTCTGGTAAAACGCAACTCTAAAACATCTCCAGCATCAGATGCAACAGCAGTATAAGAAAAAGTAGATGTATGTACATCTCCATTATTCATACTTGTTCCAGCATCTACATCTACTGCTAATTCTGTGTTGTCAGTTTTGTTGTGTAAAGTAACTCTTACACTTACAGCTGAAGCATTGGTGTTAAATATATTAGAGTTTATAGCATATACTTTACCTTCTTGCATAGTGCCATCGAAAGTAAAAAGACCTCCTTGTCCTACAGTTGCAGATGTACCATCAAAAAACAAAGCACCATCTGCAGCTCCATCTCCATTATCCCCATCTGTAATAACTTTAGAAATAGTAACATCTCCTATTTCTGACCACTCACCAGCTGGTTGTATTTGAGCAAGTGTTATACTCCCCATAAAAATAAAAGCAAAAAATATAAATGCTTTTTTAATTGTAATTTTTTTCATCCTGTTAAATTTTGAATTTGTTGGGATAAAATTATACTTAATAAAGATTTTTTTAAGGTGGGTAACAATTCAAAAGAGGAGGTGCATTGTGTTTTTTACTGATTTTCAAGCATTAACAGGCCAAAAGAACTTGCTGTGTGAAAATTTGGTGTTTCAGTTTTTGGGTTTACCCAAGGAATCCATGTGGGCTCAAAAGCACCATTTTTTTGCTGATTGTATTTAGCTCTGTAAATACCAGTTTCTATTTTTCCATCATTTAGAAGATTCAATTCTTTTAAAGATTGTAGTGTAATTGCAATTTCTACAATAAAATAGTTTGGCTCAATTGTAGATTTTACTTCAATATCTTTTGATGGCCAGTTCCAATTAAAATCGAACTCTTTGTTGGGTTTCGCTTTAAAATCCATCACTCTTGCTAATGGGTCAATTTCTAAACAATAATATGGATTTAGATTGGCATCACTTCTAAAAAATAATTCTACTCTGTCTGAATTATTGATACTATCATTTTTATCTGCTGAAGGATGAATATACACCAGATTGTCATCAACCTTAAACTGAAAAAATATTTTTTCTGAATTATGAATAGCCTTAAATTCAATTTTTTTGATGGGCTCTGCGTCCCAAGGTGAACAAAAATCGGTTAAACTATTTGCTGAATTCCAAATAGAGTGATTCCCTTTTCCTGATAATATTATATCCTTCTTTTGAGTAAAATTTACTTTGTAAGTTTTCAATTCTTATAATTATTTAGTGATTGAATTTAACCATTTTTCTGCAAGAATTGGCCAAGTTTCTGCTGCAATATTTCCTTTTCTTAAACCATAGCCATGACTACCAGTTTTAAGTGTTTGTAATTCAAAATTAGTATTTATTTCTTTCAAATAATTAGTAAATACAGGAATGCTGTTAAAATAGTCATCATCTTGAGTACCAAAAATAAAAATAGGTGGTAAATTTTTATCTTGCATTAAATTTGATGAAACTGAATTATTTTCTCCTTCATCTAAATATGCAGGATAAATTAATACAGTAAAATCTGGTTTGCAGTTTTTGTTATCAAACTCATCATTTTTTTTGTATGATAATTTAGAAAAATTTGTACTCAATCTTGCAGATAAATGCCCACCAGCAGAAAAACCCAAAACACCTAATTTTTTATGTTGATATTTATTTTGAATCAATTTGAACGCTCTTTGAATGTCATTAAAAGCACCTTTCCTATTATTTGGCACTCTATAGTGCAAAACGTAAGCTGTATAACCCAAAGAATTTAGCCATAATGCTGGTTCTGAACCTTCTAAATCTATGGCAAGTATTTGATAGCCACCACCAGGACAAATTAAAATTCCAAATCCATTATCGTGTTCTTTTTTAGGTCGATAAATCTCTACTAATGGATTGGAAACTTCAACTAACTTAGTAATATTCTTATTTTTATCAAACTCGAAAATTGCCTCTTTTATAGCTTTGATTTTATTTGGTATTTCATCTTTCCATAAGTAAATTTTGTTTAACATTTTATTGATGTTTTGATATGTCAACTTATTGAATTTATGGCAATTGAATCACTTTAAAATTTTCAATCAACATATGGTTATTTACAGTTCTAAAACCAAAATAGCCACTTTTGTATGGTTCAGCATCATTAACTTTATAAATGATTTCGCCATTTCTACTATAACTTGTAAAATTATCTTTTACTACAATTTCAATATGCTTTTTTTTGTTGGCTATAATCATAAATTTTTTGTCGGACAAATCATGCTCTGGTAACAAAGGCCTGTTAACATTTCCATTATACCTTCTAAAACGTGTTTTTGTGTTATGATGCCCTCCATAACCTACATAATAGCCTGTAAAATGATGATAATTAGGAAAACGACCTGCTCTTTCTTTAGATGCTTTGAAAAAATCATCTGGATTTTTAGGATCATTTGCCATCCATAAACAATTCATATCAGAAACCCTATCGTACTTTCCTCCATTATCAATAATGGTAACATCGTATTCAATTTTTATGTTTCTTTTTAATTTATTTTTAAACCAAACTGTGCAACCTTTAGCATCTACAATTTCTAAAGTATTGTTTTTAAAAGTAGCTGTTCCATTAGGCTGTTGATTTATTAAAGCTCGCAAAAGCTCAAAAGCCTTATTTGTATCGTATAAATAACATAATCTTAAATGTGATTTTATTAACATATTTACAGCTCTTTCATGAGAAACATGAAAGTCTCCTATAAGAATGTACTTATCATTGATAAAATTTTCAACAGAGAAGTTTCCAATATTTGTGTTAAGAGGGTCTAAGATTTTGTTAGATGCTTTTACAGATACTCTTTTCTCTGGGTCTAATTGAAGTTCAAGATAGTTCATAGCCTTTTCATTATCTAAGAAATTTCTGATCAGGTTATTTTCTAGTTCTATTTGGTCTTTGGTCATTTCCTGAAGAGGAACACCAACATCTCTATGTATTATAATTGATAAAAGCCCTGCATCTTTTGCTAAATAATGATAACCGTCTAAAGAACAAAACCAATCTTCGTACATTCTGATTTTTCTATCAATACTACTTACTACATTCTTTTTGTTTTCCTCATCAATAGTAGATGTTGAAATGTCTTGGTAAGATACAAGTATAGGGTTTTTTCTTACTTTCTCTAATAAATGTAGTGTTTCAGTTTCTTCTACTTCCTTAGTTTCATTTGGTGTAGCGTTTTCATTTACTGTTAATAAATGATGGTTATCTCTGTTGATACCTAAAAGAACCTTTCCTGCATTTCTAAAGTCAAACTTGCTCGAAGTTTTCTTTAAATTAGGCTTAAATATCTTAGGCAGAAATACCGTGCTATGACATTGCCTATTTCTAAATCTATTTATAGTTTGAATTGCATCCATAGCATTAACCTTAGTATGAATATTTCCTAAATCTATTACCAATCCGTATTTTTGAGTAGAGGTTTTTTTCTGTTTTATGTCCTCTTCTGTAAGACCATCTTTATTTATATTAATACCATTTACAAAAAAAGTTGTTACAAGTACAACATCATAATCTCCAAACTTACCTGACAATATATTTTGTGTACAGTCTCCTTCAGATTTAGAATAAAAAAAACCTATTTTAACAGAAGAAGATAATTTAAACTGAATCTTTCTAACATATTCGTCCATTTTAGCTTTATAATTAAAAATATGACATACTTTTCTCCCTTGTTTTAGATATTTATTTATCTGACTAATTACTGCATCAGATCTTTCTGTCGAATTATCTGTGTCTAAATGGGTTAGATGTATTGTTGGTTTTACTTTGTATTTTTTATTAACTATAATTCTTTGGAAAAGTGATTTTATTCCGTATTTATCCATGATTTCTGGTATCACGTGAGTTTCAACATTAGGAGTTCCAGACATAAATATAATCTTAGTTTTATTACCTCTCTTTTTTGCTACGAATTCAATTATATGGTATAGAAGACTAGAAATAACTTCAGCCCTATAATCAATACCATTAGATAAAGTATGTGCCTCATCTATAAAGATATAATCAAAAGTAGCCATATCTTCATGGCTTAAATTTAAAATTTGATTGTAAGTGCAGTGAATAACTAAGTTATCAAATTTCGGTATTTCCAATCCTTTTAAAGTTTTTTCATAGTTGACTTTAAGCTCTTCATCATTTGTCTTTTTAAAACTTTTAACAGTTTCCTCTATACTAGAGTTTATAAATATTTGATGAGGTCTATTTTGTTCGTCCCAGCCTTCTTTAGCCATTTGATTAGATATTGCGATAAATGGTTCACCTAATACCACTCTCCCATCTATTTTAAAAATTGGGTGACCAGCAAGACTGTTCTTTCCAGTGTTACATTGACTTCTTAAACAAAAAATTCTTTTATTAGCATATTTATTCTGAAATAAATCCTGCATGATATCTTTGTCCAAAAATTCATCTTGCTTTAATGTGATTTCTACCTTTATTTCCTCTAACTCCGCAATTAAAGGTAATCTGATTTTCTTTTTATCTATATAATCGGTAACATTATCAGTAAATTCTGATAAATCAGCTTTTTCATTGTCTTCAGTGTACAAATCTAAATTACGTTTATAGGTTTCGTAATAGCCATTAATTAGCTTAAAGTCAGAAACGTTTCTTGAAGAAACTCCATATTCTTCTGATAAGAAATTTTTTACTTCTCCTAATTCCCTTACTAATTTATAAAAAGGACTAGCATCTAAAGATTTTAGTTGTTCAACATCATAATCATTTTTAGATCTTATTGCCCAACGATAATCATTGTGGTTTTCATCTAATTTGTTGGAGTCATTTGGTACAAGCCTCTTAAGTTCTTCTATCGCAAATTCTCCAAATACTCCATAAAGTACCCAACTCAATTTATGTAATGTGTGGTAATCGTCAAATTTTTCGTGAATCCAATTAGAAACTCGATCATCTTTAGACGATAATTCTTCTATGAAGTCTATAACTTTAATAAACTTATCAGTCTCGTATTCTAAATCAAAATTACGAGTCCTATCCTTCATTAAAAGATCATAAGCATCTTCTTTAGATGTAATGCCTTGCTCTTTCATTATTTTTGCTATTGCTCCTGAATTTGCAGAAATTTTTTTGAGAAGCACCTTTTGTGCAAACAATCTTTCTTTGACTACTACCTTTGAGTAGCTTGATTGTATACAGGGATTATATTTAAAATTACAAGTTTTATTTGCAATAAAAGGTAAATAAGTTAACCTTTGTGGATCATTTGTAGACAAGTCTATTTTATCTTTAAGTTCTGGGAATTTAAATTCTAATTCTTTTCTTGCCCCCTCGTACCAAACTTTGTGGTGTTTAATTACGACTTTTCTATCCTCAAGTCCATAGTCTCTTTGAAAATCTAAATTAGAAGTATCTACTTTACAGAATATCTTAAAACCTTTTCCTCTTGGAGAAATAAATGCCATATATGGCTTTACATTTTTAGTGCCTTTCCAAACTTTATTCATCCAATCTACAGCATCTTTTGAGTCTTTTAATCCATCAAAATCAAAACAAAATTTACCTGTATGTTTAAATTTCATAATAGATTTGTCTCTAGTGTTGGTCTGTAGTGATATCATTATTGCTGGTAGAAAAGGTTTTACAGCGTGAAGGTCTCCTCCAGAGGAATCTAAAAGTTTTTTAATAGACCCTGAAGGATCAGTCATTTCTTTTATCAGTTCATTTTCTGTTATTTTTTCTGCTTTTTTTCCAGAATTTTTACCGAAGGATTTGGTGCTTGCTCCCCACTGAAATTGAAATCCTAAATATTCTACAAGAAAATATTTTAAGTATATTCCTTTAAGTTTGTATAATTCATAAAGTTGGTTTTTGTGCTTCATTATGAATTTAGAACAATAGTCTAAAGGACTCTCTGTTAATTTTCCTTCTGGATACTCGTTTTTTAATTTAGCTAGTAGATTCCTGCTATTTGTGTCTAATGCTTTGTAGGTTGCTCCAGCCTTCAAACGAGCATAAATTGATTGATTAATTGTATGTGTCGAAAAATAATAATATTTGTTTTTCATTTTATTTCTTCAGTTTTTAGTGTGCAACAGTTGGGGGAAATTTCTTCTTTTTATATAATAGAATCATAAATCCCCAACTGTTGCAGAGAAATTTAAATTTTTTGTGGTGATTGATTTTGGATAAGATTACCTATATAGGTTCTATAACCGAAACAATTTTTAATACTGAATGTCCGTTAAAACTAACGCAGGCTAAATTATGTGTCCTCTAAAAAGACGTTATAAAATAGTTGACGTTAAAGGCTTTTAAGAGAACAACACGTCAAGTAAATCTGACTTTTTAAAATACGTCCTTTGTCCGACTTTAAAAGGTTTTAGGATATTTTTTTTGCTCCAGTCGTTGATGCAATTTAGGCTAACATCGAAAAAATTGGCTGTCTCTTTTCGGGTTAAGTGAGGTTTATCCGTAGAAATTAAATTTTTAATTTTAGGATTTGCTGTGAGCTTTATAAGTTCTGATTTTAGCTCACAGCTAATGAAGTTTGCCAATTCTTTTGGTGATAATTGGATAATTGTTGATTTCATCATAATTTTGTGTTTAATTATAATGCAAAGATCAGAAGTGTTTGTTTTAAAAAACTGTAAAACAGTAAGTTAATCTAGATACAATCTAGATTTAAATTAGATTTTTAGTTTTTAAAATTTTGAAAGAATCTAAAAAGTCCTTATTTATTACCTCGATTTTATGGTTTAAAAAATATTGATGTAATTTTTTTAGAATTCGAATGTTCTTATCATTCAAATTATTTTCCACATCAGAAGTTTTTAAGAAGTATTTATCCCCTGATTTTGATTTGAAATCATTTAAGTATTGAGTGAAAGCCAGATTATTGATGTAATTTTCATCATTAATTACCTTGCTAAGTTCTGCACCATATTCATATTTAATACCTTTATAAAGAAAATTTTTTTTGGATTGTATTTTAATCTTATCTGTAGCAAGAAGTTGTGCAATAATGAAGTATTCGTGCTTAGGCTTTTTAGGTAAATCTTTAATTTTTCCCGTTTGCTTTTTCTTGTTCTTAATTATTTTTTTTATCACATCAATTTTTTCCTCAAGATCATTCATCCTATAGCCTGAATCTCTATAAAAAGACTTTGTTTTATCAAATCTTTTTCGATCAGTCTTTATTCTTCTCCAAACGTTTTTCAATTGTGCTTTCAAATCAGAGAGCTCATCAATTGATTTGATTTTGAAGTCCTTTGAATTCATTTCAACAATATGTTCTACTTCTGGGTATAGGTCAATATGTGCATTCATTTCTGTTTTTTTTAATAATCTTCTCCCTTGAAAAATGGATGTGTTCCTATTTTAACTGCTTTATGTAGGGCGTCTGCTTTAATATAATTTAAAAATGTATTAATGCTTGAGTGTCCACTAATTTGCATAATATCGATGGGATTCATACCACTCAGATATGCATTAGTGCAAAATGACCTTCGAGCTGTGTGTGTTTTCACTAAATCAAATTTAAAGTTTTTTGTTGTCACTTTTTTACCTCCAATAGTTTTTGTTGTACTAGCTACCTCATCTATACCAGCATTTTCACATACTTCCTTTATTTTATAATTGATTTGTTGATCTGGCATTCGTTTTGGTGGTTTGTTGCCATGTTTTTTCAGAATTTCTTTTACTTCAGGACGCAGTGGTATTACTATTTTTTTAGTTGTTTTTTTTGTATTTACATTTAGAAATGTTTCTTCATTATGTTTGTAAATATTTTCTTTATTGAGATAATTAAAATCTGAAACACGTAATCCTGTGTATGCACCAATTAAAAATAAATCTCTTGCTTGGTCTAATTTAGGGTGTTTGGATAAGTCTAATTTATAAATTTTGTTTAGTTCTTCTAAAGATAGATAAATATTATCAACCTCTTCTCTAATTACTTTAAAACGCGGATTCTTAAATTCTAAATTTGTATTGATTTTTTCTAATGTTGCTGTGTTTAAGAAAAATTTAAAAGTTTGAACAAGTTTACCAATGTAATTCCTAGTTAAATTCTGTTTTTCGCACCAATCAATAAAATCGTTATAAAAATCCATGTCAATATTATCGAAATCGATTTTATAAACTTCGTTATTGAATCGTTTTAGTATGTTTTCAGTAATTAAATAGTTCTTTAAAGTACCACTTGCTTTAGATTTTTTTATATCTGGGCGTTTTTGCAGAGCGTCAATAAAATCAAATAGGTTTTTTGGAATTGATTTATCATTATTACTTCCAAAGAATGTTTTAAAGTTTCTTTCAACGTATTTTTGATTTGGTTGCTTACCATTTTGGAGCAAGTTGTATTCAAAATCTTCAATTCTTCTAATTAAAGTTTTGATGAGGTTATTGATTTGAGTACGATTTTTTATATGGATTCTGTTTTTTACCTCTTGTTTCTCACTATTCCAATCTTCAGATTTTGATTTAAAGCCTATTGCTTTTCTAATATCTACTTTTCTCCCAAACCTATACCTAATATAAATTGAATAATCTTTTCCTTTTTCAGTAGCTTTTCCGTTGTTTAATTTAAAATTTATGTTAGCCAATATGTAATTTATTTATACTGCAAATTTAGTGTTTTTATTTACAATATTACCCACAATATTACCCACAATTTGTGTATCAGTTATTATCTATTTGTTTTTATTTTGTCTTTATCTCTGTATTTAATAAGGTTTGTAGTGTTTTTAAGAATAAGTAAAAACTAATAAAAACATCCTTCGGTATCCGCTAGACACCTCAAAAACGCTTCAATAAATTGAAGCGTTTTTTTATTCTGTATCGTTTTTTTGAAGCGAACAATTCTTTCATAAAAAAGGGAAACATACGCCACTTTTTTTAAAAGCATCAGCATCTAATTAAAAAGGATAATTCTTGTATTCTTCAAAATAGTGATCTCTAAACTTTTGCAGTTATATATCCATTTATAGCTCTTCAGGGTGACTGAAAGTCCATAGAATAATTTTTTACAGCAACTAAAAAGTGTTTTATCGAAAAAAAGAATAAAAACCTGTAAAAAACGATTTTTCATAATACATTCGTATTGCTAAGAAAAGAAATACTTCAAATTATGTTTATAGGGAAGCATAGCATTATATTTTTTAAAAGTTTAAGAATAGAATCAGTAATGCCTGAGATGGACTATAATCTATTTATTGTTGTTTTCGGTTTGACGATAGCTGTTTTTGTTCTTCTCAAAGTAGCCAAGTTTTTGAGTAAGATAAAAATCAATAAAATGATTACTTCCAAAAGAAATTACTTTAAATAGATTTTATATGAATCTTTAGAGTTTTTTAACAAGAATCTATCTATTTTTCTACATCTTTGTTTCCGTTCAAATTTTAAAGAGTTGAATGAATATTGAGTTATAAATGATTCTTTTTCAAGAAATTTCAACATCATTTTAATTGATATAAAATGAATATTTATCCAATAGAAACAGGGAATTTTAAATTAGATGGAGGTGCAATGTTTGGCGTTGTCCCCAAAAGTATTTGGCAGAAAACAAATCCTGCAGATGATAAAAATTTGATAGAGATGAGCATGAGATGTATGCTTATTGAAGATGGGAACCGTTTAATTCTAATAGACACTGGGTTGGGATCCAAACAATCTAACAAATTTTATAGTTATTATTCTTTATATGGAGACTTTTCTTTAGATACCTCTTTGGCAAAGCAAGGGTTTCATAGGGATGATATTACAGATGTTTTTTTAACACACTTGCATTTCGATCATTGTGGAGGTGCTATACAGTGGAATTCTGATAAAACTCTTTTACAGCCCGCTTTTAAAAATGCAAAATTTTGGTCTAATGATAGACATTGGAAATGGGCTACAGATCCCAATCCAAGAGAGAAAGCTTCTTTTTTAAAAGAAAATATCAACCCTATTAAAGAAAGCGGACAGTTAAATTTCATTCATAGCAATCCAAGAGAACAGATAGGGTTTGATATCCTTTTTGTGGACGGTCACACAGAAAAACAAATGCTGCCAATACTTAATTATCAAGGGAAAACAATTGTATTCATGGCAGACTTATTACCAACCGTAGGACACATTCCATTACCCTATGTAATGGGCTACGATACAAGGCCTTTGTTAACAATCCAAGAAAAAGAGCAGTTTCTAAATCAAGCAGCAAACAATGAGTATTATCTTTTTTTAGAACATGACGCGACTCATGAACTTTGCACCGTTCATCATACAGAAAAAGGAGTTAGATTAAAAGAAACCCACAAATTTATAGATATATTTAATTAATAATAAAGCAATTATGAGATTTTTAAAACCAATTTCTATTACCATCACGTTTATGTTCTTACTAGGAAGTTGTAAGTCTATTTCAAAGATTCCAGTTCCAACACCCTCTACGAATACAGTAACAGCAACGGCTAAAAAAGTGCCGCTTACGGAAGCGGAAAGTAAGTCTTGGAGTCACAGTGATTTAGTTACAGATTCAATTCCAGGGATGAGTTTGGAAAAAGCCTATGCTTTTTTACAAGGGAAAAAAGGAGTAGAGGTTGTGGTTGGAGTGTTAGATTCTGGAACAGATTTACTGCATGAAGATTTAAAAGAGGTTGCTTGGGTAAATCCTAAAGAGATTCCTGCAAATGGTATTGATGACGATAAAAATGGATATATCGATGATATGAATGGGTGGAATTTTTTAGGACCTATTTATAAAGAACATCTAGAATATCAACGTATTATTATAGATCCTTCTATTACAGATGAAGAAACGTTTCAGGAAGCCAAAGCGTTTTATGATGAAAAACAAGCTACAGCTCAAGCAAATGAAAAAGGGTATGGGAGAATGTTAACAATGGTAACGAATGTAGATAACACGATTTCTAAACATTTAAATAAAACAGATTATTCTAAGGATGATGTTCTTGGAATTGTTACAGATGATACCGCTTTAAAAGCGAGTATAGAGGCAGCTAAACAAATCTATGGCTTTGGCGTAAGTTCTTTAATTCAGGCAAAAAAGGAACTTTCAAAGTTAGTAGAAGACGCTCAGTTAGTGTTGGCGGATGAAGTGTTAAAAAAAGAATATCGAAGTGTTTTAGGAGACAATCCAAACACGATGGATGATAAATTTTATGGAGATTCTAATACGGGGCATTCAGAAAAAGATGAATCGCATGGGACCCATGTATCTGGAATTATTGCTGCATCAAGAAATAATGATAAAGGGATGAAAGGCGTTGCCAATAACGTAAAGATTATGGCTGTTAGAGCTGTCCCGGATGGAGATGAATATGATAAAGATGTGGCTTTAGGATTGCGCTATGCCGTGGACAATGGTGCCAAAATAATTAATACTAGTTTTGGGAAAGCTTACTCTCCAAAGAAAAAATGGGTTTACGAAGCAATACAATATGCCGCATCCAAAGATGTATTGATTGTGAATGCTGCTGGGAATGATGGGAAAAATATAGATGTTGAGAAAACATATCCAAATGATTCTAGAGATTTAAAAATAGAAATTTCAGATAATTTTTTAACAGTAGGAGCAATGAGTGCAAACTACAATGAAACATTACCAGCCTCTTTTTCTAACTATGGTAAAATTAATGTAGATGTTTTTGCCCCTGGAGTCCAAATTTATTCAACAACACCAGAGAATGGTTATGAAAAATATAGTGGAACCTCTATGGCAGCTCCATCTGCAGCTGGAGTTGCGGCATTAATACGATCGTATTATCCAAAATTATCGGCGAGTCAAGTAAAACACATTTTAATGAATTCAGGTACTTTGATAACTCTTGAAGTTATCAAGCCAGGATCTCAATCAAGAGAAAATCCTACAGGAGAAAAAGTGCCGTTTTCTGAACTGTCAGTTTCTGGTCGTGTTGTAAATGCTTATAACGCACTAAAAATGGCAAATCTCATGGTAAATGGGCAATAAAATAAGAACATTCATGAAAAAAGTATTTTTAATTCTAGCCATAATTCCATTTTTAGGTTCTTGCATTCCCACAAAAATAATTACTGGTCAAAACTCCGTTACATCCTATAACTCATGGCAACAGCATGTTGATTATACAATGGAGATTGATGTAGACGTAAAGAAATTTCGTTACAAAGGAAAACAAAAATTGGTGTACACTAATAACTCACCAGAAGAGTTAACACATGTGTATTATCATTTATATTTCAATGCTTTTCAACCAAATTCTCAAATGGATATTCGCTCAAGGAGTATCAAAGATCCAGACAGAAGAGTTACCGATAGAATTAGCAAATTAACTCCGGAAGAGATCGGATATATAAAAGTAGGGTCGTTGAAACAAAATGGTAAAAATGTTTCATTCAATGTTGTTGGGACTATTCTAGAAGTGACCCTAAACAATCCCATTAAGCCAGGGAGTAGTGCAACATTTGAAATGGTCTATGATGCACAAGTGCCAAAACAAATTCGTCGTTCAGGAAGAAATAACGCAGAAGGAGTCGCACTTTCTATGGCGCAGTGGTATCCTAAATTAGCTGAATATGATTTTGAAGGCTGGCACACTCCTCCCTATATCGCTAGAGAATTCCACGGTGTTTGGGGTAATTTTGATGTAAAAATCACGATTGATAAAAATTATGTAGTTGGTGGTTCGGGTTATTTGCAAAACCCCCAAGAAATAGGTCACGGTTATCAAGACAAATCAATTGCACTAAAGGTACCTTCAACAGAAAAACTAACATGGCACTTTAAGGCGCCAAATGTACATGACTTTATGTGGGCAGCAGATCCAGAATTTATCCATGACATTGTAAAAATGGAAAATGGAATAGATTTGCATTTTTTATATAAGAGCACCCTAGAAGAAAACTATTTAAAAAACTGGAAAAATCTTCAAGAACCAACTGCTAAATTAATGGATTATTTTAGCAAGCATATTGGTCAATATCCATACAAACAATATTCTGTGATACAAGGAGGAGATGGAGGAATGGAGTATGCAATGGCAACATTAATCACTGGTAAGCGAAAGTTTGGAAGTCTTTTTGGGGTAACGGCTCATGAAATGGCGCATACTTGGTTTCAGTTTTTATTAGCTACTAATGAAAGTTTACACCCTTGGATGGATGAAGGTTTTACCTCTTACATTTCTAATAAAGCTGAGAATGAAATTTTAAAAGAAGGCAGAGAGAATCCTCATGAAGGAGCATATAAAAGCTATAGAGCCATCGTTGAAAGAGGTTATGAAGAGTCTTTATCTACTCACTCAGACAGATATGACACTAATTGGGCCTACGGAACAGCAAGTTATTCCAAAGGGAATCTCTTTTTGTCACAATTAGAATATATCATAGGGAAAGAAAATACAGCAAAAGGACTCCTAAAATATTATAAAGATTTTAGTTTTAAACATCCAACACCCAATGATGTAAAACGGACTATGGAAAAAGTTTCAGGCATTCACTTAGGGTGGTATTTAAATGAATGGACTCAAACAACTCACACCATTGACTACGGTGTAAAATCCATAGATGCAAAAACAATAATTTTAGAAAGAATTGGTCAAATGCCAATGCCAATAGATTTAGAAGTTACCTATATAGATGGAAGTCGTCAGCGGTTCAATATTCCCTTAGAAATGATGAGAGGCAATAAGTCAACATCGGCAACAATTTTAAAAGATTGGGGTTGGGCGTATCCAACATATACATTTCAAACAGCAAAAATTATTAAATCGGTCATCATCGACAAAAGCAAATTGATGGCAGATATGAATGAAGAAAATAATCGTTTGGAGGTAGAGTAATTTAATAGAGTTATTGAGATTGAAAGCTGAAGTTAAAAACCACTATTGTCAATTTGTAATTTTTATCAAAGTGTCTAATTTTTCTTCAGGGATAAATCCTTTCAACATTAAAAAAACGCCACACACAATCAAAATAATTCCCATGATTTTTTTAACCCTGTAAATCACGAGAACCGTCATTTTAGTTTTTAGTTTTTTAGCCAAAAATATTTTACCTAAATCGGTAATAAAATAACTAAAAAGAATGGTCCCAAAATACCAAAATATAGCTGATTGATTCATTTTAAGTGTTGGGCTAATAACGAGTACTGTTCCTAACCAAAAAGCCAAAACTCCAATATTTATGAAATTTAAAAAATACCCTTTCACAAAGAGTTTGAGATAATTATTCTTTATGGGAACATTAATCATGCTAGAGTTTTCTATGGCTTCTTTTTTATTCTCTTTGTCAAAATAAGTGATCATTCCATAAATGATTAAAACCAACCCACCTATGAAGAACAACCTTGGATCGTCTTTTATTTTTTCTAACAAGGACCGGCTTCCGTAATAAGCAATTAAAATAAAGGATAAATCGCCAAGAATTACTCCTAGGTCAAAAGTAATGGCAGCTCTAGTTCCTTTTAAAATACTGGTTTGTATCAGCATAAAAAAAACGGGCCCTATCATAAAAGCCATGAAAAAGCCAATTAAAAAAGCATTTTTAAAATCGTAAATATCCATATTTAACAAAAATACGGATTTTTAGACATCATCAAAGTCTATTGAAATTTCAGGGGTTGTTGGGTGGGCTTGACAGGTTAAAACAAACCCTTCTTCAATCTCACTATCTGTTAAAATGGAGTTTTTAACCATCACAGCTTTCCCTGTTGTTATTTTTCCCAGACAAGAACTGCAAACGCCTCCCTGGCAAGAGTAGGGTGCATCTATATTATTGCGCAAACTTGCCGATAAAATATCATCAGTTTGTTTCATGGTAAAGTTGGTTTCTTCATCATCAAGTAGGACCGTCACTTCTGTAGTTCCCTCTTTTATTTTTGAAGCGGTGGTTTCATCTGTAGCAGCAGTAAATAATTCGAAATGAATATTTTCTTTCTTAATTTTTGCTCTTTCTAATGTATCAGATACTTGATGAATCATTTCCTCTGGACCACATAAAAAAGCAGCATCAAAAGCGGTTTCTTTGTAAATGTTTTTTACAAAATAATTGGTCACATTTTGATCAATTCTACCTCTTAATTCATTTTTTACGTCTTCTCTACTAAAAATATAGTGTAGCTTAAATCTTTCGGGATAGCTTTCTTTTAAAGAATTTAACTCTTTGTAAAAGATGGTATCAACCACAGATCTATTTCCATAAACTAATGTAAAGTTTGAAGATAGCTCAGCAGATAGAACAGTCTTGACCATCGATAAAAGGGGGGTAATCCCAGAACCAGCAGCAAAACCAATATAGTTTTTATTAGCTTCAGAATCCAATAAAAAACGCCCCTCTGGAGCTGAAACTTCAATGGGATCGTTAACTTTTAACTGAGTGGTTGCATAGACAGAAAAAGTTCCATTTTCAACGGCTTTTATGGCAACTCTAATTTCGTTATCTTTTGGGCTAGCACAAATAGAATAAGCCCTCCTTATCTCTTTTCCATTGATTTTTTTTTGAAGTGTGATATATTGTCCTGCAGTAAAATGAAATTTAGAGTTTAAATCTTCGGGAATGTCAAATACAACAGAAACCGCATTAGCGGTTTCTTGTCGTATTTCTTTTATGTGAACGGGATAAAATGTTGCCATTAAATTAGATGTTATACCAAATCATTTGCAATTAAATATTCGGCAATTTGAACTGTGTTTGTAGCAGCGCCTTTTCTGAGGTTGTCTGCAACGATCCACAAATTTAATGTATTTTCTTGAGATTCATCTCTTCGAATTCTACCAACGAATACTTCATCTTTGTTGTGAGCATTTATTGGCATTGGATAAATATTATTTTCGAGGTCATCTTCAACAATAACTCCTGGTGTTTCACGAAGTAACTTGCGTACATTCGCCAACTCAAAATCATTTTCAAATTGAACATTAACAGCTTCAGAGTGTCCTCCAGCAGTAGGAATTCTTACAGCAGTAGCAGTAATAGAAAAAGAGGTATCATCTAAAATTTTCTTGGGTTCTTTTACCAGTTTCATTTCTTCTTTCGTGTATCCATTTTCTAAGAATATATCACAATGCGGCAATGCGTTTCTACCGATTTTGTGAGGATATGCCATTTCTCCATCAATTCCTGCTTCTTCGTTGTCTAGTTGTTGAACAGCTTTTACACCTGTTCCAGAAACAGATTGATACGTAGAAATAACCACGCGTTTCATGTTGTATTTCTTGTGCAAAGGAGCCAAAGCCATGACCAATTGAATTGTGGAACAATTTGGATTTGCAATAATCTTATCATCGGCAGTTAAAACATCGCCATTAATTTCAGGGACTACTAATTTTTTAGTAGGGTCCATTCGCCAAGCAGAAGAATTATCAATAACTGTGGCACCTACTCCAGCAAATTTTGGAGCCCATTCTAAGGAGGTATCTCCACCAGCAGAAAATAATGCAATATTTGGATTCATTGTTACTGCTTCTTCAAGGGTTACAACGGTATATTCTTTCCCTTTGTAGGAGAGTTTTTTTCCAGCAGATCTTGCAGAGGCCACAGGAATTAATTCTGTGATCGGTAAATTACGCTCTTCTAATACTTTTAACATGACTGTGCCAACCATTCCAGTTGCGCCTATTACAGCTATTTTCATTTTTTTTCATTTTTTTGATGCTACAAAGATGCTAAAAAAAACAAGGAAATAAGATAGTTAAAACGGTATAAATCAGTGGAAGTTTAAAATTTAAGCAATAAAAATTTAGATGTTTAAAATTAAACGAAGTCATTGATTTTTTTTCGATTACAAAAGATCTAAGATTGATGAAAGTGAAATTTAATTATTTACCTACATTTGCACTAGATTTTTATAGAACCTAATTCGTATAGCATGCAACTGTACAATAAGTTAAGCGCTTCAGAACGCGCCGCGTTAATTGATAAAGCAGGCAAAGACCGCCTCACAATATCTTTCTATCAATATCACAAGATAGAAAATCCACAATTACTTCGAGACAAGTTATTTCTTGAATGGAATGATCTAGATGTATTGGGAAGAATTTATATTTCTTTTGAAGGCATCAATGCTCAAATCTCTGTTCTTGCAGAAAATTTCTATAGACTGAAAGACCAGTTGGATGCGATTTCTTTTTTGAAAGACATTCGATTGAATGTAGCCATTGAGCAAAATAATAAATCGTTTTTAAAATTAAAAGTAAAGGTCAGAAACAAAATTGTAGCAGATGGTTTAAATGATGCAACTTTTGATGTAACCAACAAAGGGGTTCATTTAAACGCTGTTGAATTTAACGAAATGCTTGAGAATCCCGATACGATTTGTGTAGATATGAGGAATCATTATGAAAGCGAAATTGGCTATTTTGATGGCGCCATAACACCAGATGTAGACACCTTTAGAGATTCGTTAGATCTTATCGAGGAGGATTTAAAAGAGCATAAAGAAGACAAGAATTTATTGATGTATTGTACTGGTGGGATTCGATGTGAAAAAGCGTCTGCATATTACAAGCATAAAGGATTTAAAAATGTTTTTCAACTTGAAGGAGGGATTATAGAATACACCCGTCAAGTCACTTCTGCAGGAATCGAAAATAAATTTATAGGAAAGAATTTTGTATTCGATCACAGAAGAGCTGAGAAAATAACAGACGATGTGGTTTCCAACTGTCACCAGTGTGGAGCTCCTTGCGATACGCATACAAATTGTGCAAATGAAGGGTGTCATTTACTTTTTATTCAATGTAAATCTTGTTCAGAAAAAACTGAAAACACCTGTTCTACAAATTGTCAAGAAGTTATTCAACTATCTCCCGAAATACAAAAAGAACTCAGAAAGGGGAAAGGGAATAGTAATAAAATCTTTAAAAAAGGGAGAAGTGAAGCTCTTAGATATAAGAAATAATGAGGCAAATCTGTAATAGAAAGACCTTAATTTCATATTTTTTTTGTTGAAATTTACCTTTTAAAATCCCTCTAGATTCCTTACATTTACTCATTAGTTTTTGTTAATTTGTGTTTGTTCATCATCTTGACAATCAATTTATAAACCAAATAGATTCTTGGCCTTGTAATGAGTTTTAGAGTAGGGTTTCTACAAAAAACAAACAAGAAAGTACAGGAGTTTTTAATAATATACAAATCACATGGCATGTGGAAGCTGTGGTACAACAGTAAATGGAGTACCAAAAGGGTGTAAAAGTAATGGAAATTGTGGTACTGGAGGAAGTTGTGGAAGCGGAAGCAAATTAGCTGTTTTTGATTGGCTTTCGAATATGACACTGCCAAGCGGACAAGAAAGATTCAATATTTTTGAAGTTCGTTTTAAAAATGGGAGAAAGCATTTCTATAAAAACCCTGATAATTTATCCATTACTATGGGAGATATTGTTGCAGTAGAGGGTGCTCCTGGGCATGATATTGGAACGGTTTCCTTAGCTGGAGAATTGGTAAAAGTGCAAATGAAAAAACGCAAAATTACCGAAGATCACGAAGATATCAAGAAAATTTACAGAAAAGCAAGTCAAAGAGACATCGATATTTGGCAGCAAGCTAGAGCAAAAGAAGAAGACACTCAAAGAAGAGGAAGGGAGATTCTGGGGCGCCTGGGGCTTCAAATGAAGCTATCTGATGTAGAATACCAAGGGGATGGGAATAAAGCAACGTTCTATTATACCGCAGATTCGAGAGTCGATTTTAGGCAGTTAATTAGAGATTTAGCGTCTGCTTTTTCTATTCGTGTGGAGATGAAGCAGGTAGGAGCAAGACAAGAAGCTGCAAGATTAGGAGGAGTAGGTTCTTGTGGTAGGGAATTGTGTTGTTCAACTTGGTTGACAGATTTTAGAAAAGTGTCGACATCTGCAGCGCGTTATCAGCAATTATCTTTAAATCCTCTAAAATTAGCAGGCCAATGCGGTAAATTAAAGTGCTGTTTAAATTTTGAGTTAGATACCTATTTGGATGTATTAAAAAACTTTCCAAAACAAGATGTAGTTTTAAAAACTGAAAAAGGGCTAGCTGTTTTTGTGAAAATGGATATTTTTAAAGAACACCTCTGGTATACATACAAAGAAGAAAGATTCAAATGGTTTCGTCTAACATTAGATCAAGTTCAAGAAATAATTGATTTGAATAAAAATAATGAGAAGTCTGCTTCCTTAGAAGAATATGAATCTGAAGTAGAGGTTGCTCCAAAAGTCGATTTTGAAGATGTAGTAGGCCAAGATAGTTTAACCCGTTTTGATGTACCCAAGACGAGGAATCGCAAGAGGAGTAATAGAAACAGAAGCAGAAATAGAAATAAGAAAAAGCCTGTTGCTTCTACGGCAAATACTCCTCAAAAAAAACAAAATCAAAGAAAAAATCAGCCAGGAAAAAAACAACGGAATCAAACGTCTAAAGAAAATAGAAATACTCCAAAAGGCGAGGTTCAAAAGAGGCGTAAACCAAGTAGAAATAATAGAAAACAGACAAATAATAAACCAAAAAATGCCAACAACTCTGAAAATAAATAATTTTTCAATTGTCTTTTTAGCTCTTTTTTTTATGTTTTCTTGTCATGATAAAATTCAATTTAATCAGTATAAATCTATAAATAGTGAGGGTTGGAAAGCAGATGAAAAGGTATCATTCGAGTTTGAAGTAACAGATACGATTTCTTTAAAAAACTTATTCATCAACATAAGAAATAATAGCACTTATGAATATAGCAATCTATATCTTATTACAGAACTTATTCTTCCAACTAGAACCTCAGTGGTAGATACTCTTCACTATCAAATGACCGATGCAGCAGGAGTGTTTTTAGGTGATGGGTTTACCGAAATCAAAGAGAATAAATTATTTTACAAAGAAAAGAAGGCATTTCCAGTTCAGGGAACATACAGGTTTACCCTACGTCAGGCAATGAGAAAAAATGGTGTTGTTACCCCTATTGAGTTTTTAAAAGGAATTCAAGATGTTGGGTTTAGTATAGAAAATATAGAATAGAAAAATGGCGAAAAACAAAACAAAAGAGTTTGTAAAATATAACAGATGGTTTTGGGGGATTACTCTTGGAGGGTTTTCTTTTATTGTATTGGTTTTTCTGTCTGCTTCATGGGGGTTTTTGGGAGTGTTACCAACATTTGAAGAGTTGGAAAATCCAGAAAACAATCTGGCGACAGAAGTGATCTCTTCAGATGGTAAAACGTTGGGGAAGTATGCTGCAGAAAATAGAACCCCTATCAAATATAAAGACTTACCGGAGAATATTGTTGAGGCTTTAGTTGCTACAGAAGACGAACGTTTTTATGAACATTCAGGAATTGATTTCAGAGGAACTGCTCGAGCAGTCTTAAAACCAGGAAGTGGAGGAGCTAGTACGATTACTCAACAATTGGCTAGAATGTTATTTACAGGAAGAAAATCTAGAAATAAGGTCAAAAGAGTTCTTCAGAAGGTAAAGGAGTGGGTGGTTGCAACCAAGCTAGAAAGACAATACACCAAAAAAGAAATCATAGCAATGTATTTGAATAAATATGATTTTTTAAACCAAGCAGTGGGGGTTCGTTCAGCGGCCCGTATTTATTTTGGGAAAGAACCCAAAGAATTACTTCTTCAAGAATCTGCGATGTTGGTTGGGATGTTGAAAAATTCCTCTTTATACAATCCATTGAGAAGAGCAGAAAAAGTAAAACAACGTAGAAACGTTGTGTTAAAACAAATGCATCGTAATGAGTTTATTTCCCTCCAAGAGAAAGATTCTTTACAACAATTAGATTTAGGGTTAGATATTCATAAAGAAGGGCATAGTGATGGGATTGCAACGTATTTTAGATCTCATCTACAAAAAATAATGCGAAAATGGGTGCAAGAAAACCCAAAACCAAATGGAGAACAATACAATATTTTTAGGGATGGATTAAAGCTCTATGTTACCATAGATTCAAGAATGCAACAGTACGCTGAAGAAGCGATTCAAGAACACATGTCTAACTTACAATCTTATTTTTTTAAAGAACAAGAAAATAATGAAACTGCTCCTTTTTACGATCTTGAAAAAACAGATATAGATAGAATCATTGAGAGAGCAAAGAAAAACTCTGACAGGTACAAAAGGTTACAAACAATTGGAAAATCTAAAAAGGAAATCAATACTATTTTTAATACAAAAACAAAAATGAGAGTTTTTTCGTGGAAAGGACCTATTGATACCATCATGTCTCCAAACGATTCTATAAAATATTACAAACACTTTTTACGCTCTGGGCTATTGTCTATAGAACCACAAACAGGCCATATAAAAGCATGGGTTGGAGGGATTGACAACAAGTATTTTAAATACGATGCAGTTGCACAACAAAAAAGGCAAGTAGGCTCCACATTTAAGCCATTTGTATACGCAACTGCGATTAATCAATTAAAATTATCTCCATGTGACGAGTTTCCAAATACCCCTTACACCATTCCAAAAGGGAAATATGGAATACCAGAGGAGTGGAGTCCAAGAAATTCTAGCGATAAGTACGGAGGAATGATGACCTTAAAACAAGGTTTGGCAGGCTCAGTAAACACCATGTCTGCTAGATTGATAGATATGGTTTCTCCAAAAAATGTAGCTCGTTTGGCAATGTCCTCAGGTTTAGAAAGTACTATTAGAGCAAATCCATCAATTGCATTGGGAGCAGTAGATTTATCTCTATTAGAAATGGTAGGTGCCTATGCGACTTTTGCAAACAAAGGTTTGCGTGTTTCTCCAATGATTTTAACAAGAATCGAAGATAAAAACGGAACAGTTTTACAAGAATTTACTCCAGAGACTAAAGAGGTTTTAAGTGAAGAATCTGCTTATGTCGTATTGGATTTATTAAAAGGGGTTACCCAGTCTGGTTCAGGTGTTCGTTTACGTTTACCGTGGGAAAAGCCTAAATATGTTACCGGGTACCCTTATGAATTTACAAATCCAATTGCTGGTAAAACCGGGACAACCCAAAATCAATCTGATGGGTGGTTTATTGGGATTGTTCCTAATTTAGCAACAGGAGTCTGGACTGGAGGAGAAGATCGATCAACACATTTTGAAGGGATTGCAAAAGGACAGGGAGCAACAATGTCTTTACCTTCGTGGGCTTTATTTATGAAAAAATGTTATGCAGATCAAACATTAAATATCAGTTTAGAGGATTTTGAGCAGCCAGAAAATTTGACCATTAATATTGATTGTGGTAAAAATAGCAAGGTGGAAGAGGATGAGGAAATTATAGAAGTAACACCTGAAGAAGATCTAGATTTTTAATGGTTTAAAAATCTATTTTTTGGGGAGATTTTTTTTTGCTTTATTATTTTAAACTATAAAACATTCGGGATGATAAATAAAACAGTAAATAACGTACAAGAAGCATTAGAAGGAGTTAAAAACTCCATGACTCTGATGCTTGGGGGGTTTGGCTTGTCTGGAATCCCTGAAAATGCCATTTCTGAATTAGTAAAAATGAAGGTTACAAACCTTACTTGTATTTCCAACAATGCAGGGGTCGATGATTTTGGTTTGGGCCTATTACTTCAACAGAAGCAAATTAAGAAAATGATTTCTTCCTACGTCGGCGAAAATGATGAGTTTGAACGTCAAATGTTATCTGGAGAATTAGAAGTAGAATTGACGCCACAAGGAACTTTGGCAGAAAAGTGTAGGGCTGCACAAGCAGGGTTTCCTGCTTTTTATACACCAGCAGGATATGGGACAGAAGTTGCTGAGGGAAAAGAAACAAGAGAATTTGATGGGAAAATGTATGTTTTAGAGCCTGCTTTTAAAGCAGATTTCTCTTTTGTTAAAGCTTGGAAAGGTGATGCGGCAGGAAACTTAGTTTTCAAAGGAACTGCAAGAAATTTCAATCCAAATATGTGTGGAGCTGCAACAATAACAGTGGCAGAAGTAGAGGAGTTGGTTCCTGTTGGAGAATTGGATCCAAACAATATCCATATCCCCGGAGTATTTATACAGCGTATTTTTCAAGGTGAGAATTATGAGAAAAGAATAGAACAACGAACGGTAAGACAAAGAAGCTAGGTATGTTAGATAAAAACGGAATAGCGAAAAGAATCGCACAAGAAGTTCAAAACGGATTTTATGTAAACTTAGGAATTGGAATTCCAACATTGGTTGCTAATTATGTTCGAGAAGATATCGAAGTAGAGTTTCAAAGTGAAAATGGGGTTTTAGGGATGGGCCCTTTCCCTTTTGAAGGGGAAGAAGATGCGGATCTTATAAACGCAGGAAAGCAAACGATTACGACACTCCCAGGAGCAAGTTTTTTTGATTCTTCGATGAGCTTTTCAATGATTCGGGGAAAGCATATTCATTTGACCATTCTTGGTGCTATGGAAGTTGCAGAGAATGGAGATATAGCGAATTGGAAAATTCCAGGGAAAATGGTAAAAGGAATGGGGGGCGCCATGGACTTAGTTGCCTCTGCAGACAACATTATTGTTGCAATGATGCACACAAACAAACGAGGGGAATCTAAACTATTAAAAAAATGTTCTTTGCCTTTAACTGGTGTGGGTTGTGTAACAAAAGTAGTGACTAACTTAGCCGTTTTAGAAGTGAGAAATAATGAATTTCACTTATTAGAAAGAGCTCCAGGAGTTTCTGTTGAAGAGATTCAAAAAGCCACAGAGGGAACGATAGTTGTTAACGGGGAAATCCCAGAAATGTGTATCTAAGATGAAAGTTTTAGCAAGGAAACCTTACCTAGTTATTTTTATATTCACACTAGTATTGATTGTCTTTTTTGACAAAGTTTTACATATCGAAAACTCTTTTATTAGATATGGGTTTGCTGCAAGTTTGGCAGCTTTTCTATCACCAAGAAAAAAGAAAATAAAAACACAAACAGGAGAGAAAACTCAAATCACATGGGTTTTTCTAAAAGAACCTATTTTTTTAGACTAAATGAAAATAATATCATACAATGTAAACGGAATTAGAGCTGCTTTAAAAAAAGGGTTTTTGGACTGGTTGCAGGTGGCAAATCCAGATGTGATTTGTATTCAAGAAACCAAAGCACACAAGGAACAATTAGAGGTCTCTTTATTTGAAGAGGCAGGGTATCCATTTCACTATTGGTTTTCTGCTCAAAAAAAAGGATATTCTTCCGTAGCTGTTTTTTGTAAAGTAAAACCAAATCATATCGCCTATGGGACAGGTATTGAATCCATGGATTTTGAGGGTAGAAATTTACGGGTAGATTTTGATGATATTTCTATAATGAGTCTATACTTACCTTCTGGAACGAATATAGAGAGATTGAATTTTAAGTTCAATTATATGGATCAATTTCAAGAATACATCACAAATTTAAAACAGGAATTACCCAATTTAGTAATTTGTGGAGATTATAATATTTGTCACGAAGAAATAGACATTCATAATCCTAAAATGAAAGGAGTTTCTGGATTTCTACCTGAGGAAAGGGCTTGGATGAGTGATTTTATAAATAGCGGCTTTATAGATAGTTTCCGGTTTAAAAATCCAGAAAGACAAGAATTTTCTTGGTGGAGTTACAGAGCAAACTCAAGAGCGAATAACAAAGGTTGGCGTTTAGATTATGCAATGGTTTCAGCATCTTTAAAAAATAAAATTTCTAGAGCTTACATTTTACCCGAGGCCAAACACTCAGATCATTGTCCCATTGTTGTAGAATTTAATTTATAACTTTAAATACGATTCAGTTCCGTAAAAACATATATAATGAAGCAACTGATTTTATTTCTTATAGTCCCGATTGTTATTTTCTCTCAAGAAACAAAAAATAGCAGTATCGAAACCCAAAAAGATACGGTACTCGTTTCTATAGATTCCATTACAAAACTTAAAAATCAGCTTCTATTTTCTGATGAAGATTTGGTAACTATTGACAGCTTGCTAGTGCAAGGGAAATTGTATTCATCACTTATAGATACTCTTGATTATGTACTTAATTACAAAGACATTAATGTAGCTTCAACCCGGGTATTTACCTCAGACATACTCAAAGGTCGACTTTCCAAATTAAATGAAGAAACACCCTTTAATTTGTCATATAATATCGCTCTAGAAAAGACGATTAATCGCTATTTGTTACATCGTAAAAAGTACTATCCAGCGTTGATGGCCAAAGCCAAATATTACTTTCCAATGTTTGAGAGGTATTTGGACCAATATGATATTCCGCTGGAAATGAAGTATCTGGCCATTGTGGAGTCTGCCCTGAGACCAAAAGTAAAATCAAGGGTTGGTGCAACAGGTTTATGGCAGTTTATGTATGGAACTGGAAAACAGTTTGATTTGAAGGTAAGCTCTTATGTAGATGAGCGTCAAGACCCAGTAAAGGCAACGATTGCAGCATGTAGATACTTGAGGCAGTTATTTACCATTTTTGGAGATTGGGACTTGGCCTTGGCAGCCTATAACTCTGGTCCAGGAAATGTAAGAAAAGCGATAAAGCGTTCAGGAGGATCTAAAAATTATTGGAATATAAGACCTTATTTACCAAGAGAAACAGCTGGGTATGTTCCTGCATTTTATGCAACGATGTATATTTTTGAATATGCAAAAGAACATCAAGTTTATGCTGAACTTCCCGTTTTTTTCAATTTTCAAACAGATACAATTCGCTTAAAAAGAACGTTGAGTTTTCGACAAATTTCAGATAAAATAGATGTTAGTGAGCAAGTGATTTCTCGTTTAAATCCCTCCTACAAATTAGGAATTATTCCATTTATCAAAGGAAGAAATTATGCTGTAAGATTACCAACAAATAAAATAATTGAGTTTTTAGATAAAGAAAAAGAAATTTATGATTTAGCTGTGTTAGAGGATGCGACAAGAGAAAAGCCTCTGCCAAGATACTTTGAAATGGATAAGCGCATTCGTTATAAGGTGAGAAAAGGAGATTTTTTGGGGAAAATTGCCAACAAGTTTGGAGTGCGTATTAGTGATATTAAGCGATGGAACGGTTTAAAAAGCACTCGTTTAAGTATTGGTCAAAGATTGTATATTTACCCAAAAAAAGTGTCATTTTCATTTAATAAACGACGAGAAAACAAAAACGATAAATTAACAACAACTATTGTTTGTGGTCGGTATAAGATTCGAAAAAGAGCGTTGAATTCGAGTATTTCTTAAAAAGAGATTGATGTTTCTAAGGATAAAGTTATAAAATGGAATGATATTTGGAACTACGTTTAAAAAACATCTAAAAGTAAAACCCATGAAAAAAATATATTTCTTTTTTGCCATTGGCCTATTTCTATTTTCTTGTGTAGGAAATGATACATCCGTTTTACGCTCTTCAATTGGTAAAATAAATAAAGTAATGGTGGTTACCAAAGCCAGTAACTGGAATGGAGATATTGGTAAAGAAATAAAAAATTCATTTGGAAAACTCATGGTAGGATTGCCTCAGCCAGAAGCACTTTTGAATACTTCTCAAGTAACTCCGAATGGATTTGGAAATATGATGAAAGTAGCCAGAAATATACTGGTGATCGGTGTTTCTGATGAAGAAAAATATTTTGTGAGAAAGAACGTATATGCTCAGCCACAAACAATTGTATATGTCTATGCGAAAGATGATGAAGGAGTCGTACAACTGTTTAAAAAGTATGAAAAGGAAATTATAAATACTTTCATCCAATCTGATATTAGCATGACTCAAAATTTGTTTAAAAAAAACAGACTAGATGAATCTCAATATCAAACACTACAAAACTTAGGGATTTCATTAACCATTCATAATAAGTTTAATCTTGTTGATGATACCGGAGAATTTTTATGGTTACGCCATCATTTAACTAGTGGAATTGCCAAAACAGGGAGTAATAATATCTTGGTGTATTCGGTACCATTGCTACCTGAAGCCCAAGTGTCAGATAGTATCATCTCTATTCGAAATCAAATAGGGAAGCAATATATACCGGGTTCAGATCCCGAGAAGATGCATATGATTACCGAAAAAGCCTATACACCTGTTACCATTGAGACGATTATAGATGGTAAAAAAGCCTATGAAACTCGTGGAAAATGGGAGGTAAAGAATGATTTTATGGCAGGTCCTTTTTTAAACTACACAGTACCTGATCCAAAAAATAATAGATTGATTGTAGTTGAAGGATTTACCTATGCACCCTCTGTAAGTAAAAGAGCATTTCTCTTTGAACTAGAAGCAATTGCAAAATCGATTAAGATTCTCTAAGTTAAATTATTGCAGCAGGCTGAATTGAGAAAAAAATCTGTTATTTAGATGTTAATAACCAATTTTTGCTCTCACTCTCTCTATAACATCATTTGCAACAACTGTTGCTTTTTTTGCACCAACAGCCAGCGCTTTATCAATCTCTTCCTTATTTTCCATAAAGTATTGATAGCGTTCCCTAATCTCAGAAAATTGGTCAAGAATCAATTCGTATAAGGCTTGTTTTGCATGCCCATAACCGTAGTTTCCACCCTCGTAATTTGCTCTCATTTTTTTGATTTGTGTATCTGTAGCTAGAAGTTTATACAGGTTAAACACGTTGTCATTATCTGGGTCCTTTGGTTCTTCTAAAGCTTTGCTATCTGTCTTTATAGACATTAGTTGTTTTCGTAATTTTTTATCTGATAAAAAAATATTAATCGTATTGTTTCTAGATTTACTCATTTTTTCACCGTCAGTTCCAGGAATTAATTGGGTGTTTTCTTGAATTTTTGCTTTGGGAGCAATTAATGTATTGCCTGCTATATTATTAAATCTGTTCGCAACATCACGGGTCATTTCTAAATGCTGTAATTGATCTTTCCCTACAGGAACAATTTCTGCATCATATAACAATATATCAGCGGCCATTAACATAGGATAGGTAAATAAACCGGCATTTACATCTTCCAATCGATCAGATTTATCCTTAAAACTATGAGCTAAGGTCAACCTTTGATAAGGAAAAAAGCAGCTTAAATACCAAGACAATTCTGTAACTTGAGACACATCACTTTGTTTGTAAAAAACAGTTTTTTCAATATCTAATCCACAAGCCAACCAAGTAGCAGCAGTACTGTAGGTATTATCTCTCAATTCTTTACCATCCTTAATTTGAGTTAAAGAATGCATGTCTGCAATAAATAAAAACGCTTCGTTTTCTGGGTCATTAGCCATTTTAATGGCAGGTAAAATGGCTCCTAATAGATTTCCTAAATGTGGCGTTCCTGTACTTTGTACACCGGTTAAAATTCTTGACATTAGTTTATTTTTATGATGGAGTAGTATACTTATTCGTTCTACCACCATCACAAAAATAAGGTTTTATGCTATAAAAACGAACAAGCCAAAAAGATTATTACTATTTTTGAACTTCATGAAATATTTAAAAATACCCTTTCTTTTAATTTGGCGACTATGGTTTTACATCCTCATGACTATAACGGTCATTTTAATGTCTCCGTTATTATTCATCTTTACCTTTAAAGAAGCATATTATCATTTGTTGTGGAAATTAGTAAGAATTTGGGCTAAACTTCTGATCTACGGTATGGGCTTTCGTTTGAACATTCAATTAGATCAAGAAATCGAGCCAAATAAAAGCTATATGTTTTGTCCAAACCATGCGTCTTTAATGGACCCTTTTGTATTGATTGCTTTAAGTAAGAATCCCATTGTTTTTGTTGGGAAACAAGAGCTGGTTAAGATTCCAATTTTTGGATTTTTCTATAAGAGGGCTGTTATTATGGTTGACCGAGGCAATCCTAAAAGTAGAAAAAGAGTCTATGAAAGGGCTAAAAAAAGATTACAAAATGGGGTTAGTATGGCAATTTTTCCCGAGGGATTGGTTCCTACAGAAGACGTAATTTTAGCTCCCTTTAAAAAAGGAGCTTTTAATTTGGCGATCGAGTTTGACATGCCAATTGTGCCTCAAGTTTATTTTGATTGTAAACGGTTCTTTTCTTGGGACTTTTTAAAGGGAGGTCCAGGAGTTTTTAGAGTTCGTCAACATCAATTTATTACTACTAAAGGGCTTTCTCCTGATCAAATGGAAAATTTAAAAGAGACTACATTTGATATCATATACAATGACTTGATCAACGATGCCAAGTACATGAAAGATACGCAAAGAAATTAATGAAAGAGCTTTTAAACCACCGATATTCAGATTCAGAAGAACGCTTAAATATTTGGTCTCATGCCCTGGGTTTGTTGGCAAGTATTCTTGTATTTCCTTTTTTAATAATAAAAGCATTTAAGTATACAGAATTCTGGGAGACAATGAGTTTTATTATTTATGGATTGAGTTTACTGATGTTATATGCAGCTTCAACATTTTATCACGCAGCACAAAACCCAAGGAAAAGAAGACGATTAAATATTCTTGATCATGCAGCTATATATGTATTAATAGCAGGGAGTTATAGTCCTTTTTGCTTGGTGGCCTTGGAGACTAATTTAGGGTGGTATCTGTTTATTGCTGTATGGATCTTCGCTATTGTTGGAGTGATTCTTAAGTTGTTTTTTACCGGTAGATTTGATAAAATTTCAACAGTAATATATCTTTTAATGGGTTGGCAAGTGTTATTTTTTATACAACCATTAATGGAAGCACTGACGGATTTTGGATTAAATTTATTGATAGTTGGAGGAGTTTTTTATACTGTAGGAGCCATTTTGTATTCTGTAAAAAAAATCCCTTACAATCATGCAATTTTTCATTTGTTTGTCTTATTGGGGAGTGCCAGTCATTTTCTGGCCCTATATTTTTTGTAGTTATCCGCTTTGCGTTTTTTATTTCCAGTTCTTATAAGGGTTTTTACTGATACTAGAATTATAAAATTTTAGATTGCCCGTAACCTCTTTATCCAACCAAGAGGGTTTGGCAAAACTTTCATCTTCCGAGGTCAATTCTATCTCCGCAATAATTAGACCTTGGTTATCCCCATAAAATTCGTCAACCTCAAAAGTGTGATCACCTACGTTAATCAAATATCTTGTTTTTTCAATGATACTAGGTTCGCAAAGTTTAAGGAGTTGCTCCGCTTCCGATTTTTCGATCTCTTTTTCCCATTCAAACCTTGAAGTACCCGATGAGTTTGAGATTCCTTTAATGGTTAGGAATGCTTTTTCGTCAGCAATTCGTATTCTTATGGTTCTATTTTTATCAGTGTTTAAGTAGCCTTGTTTCAGGTGTTTTTTCCTATGACTATCCCTTTTGAAAAGGTCACTTTTTACTAAAAACTTTCGTTCGATTTCGATGCTCATAAAAACGGATGATTTTTTACTAATATAAGGTGTTTTGTCGTTATTTTAACAATAAATAAATATCTTTGAGAATCAAATTTAAGCAATGAAACACCTTTTTTCGCTTTATGTATTGTTTTTTTCAGGTATATTTTCTGCCCAAACAGACTATAGTGATTCTTGGGAAGACCTCTACTCTTATAACAATGTGAAAGACATTGTAAAGGTTGATGAGATTATTTATGCACTGGTAGACAATGCTGTCTTCACCTATGATACAGCTACAGAGGAAATTAACAAGTTGTCCTCAGTTCAGGGGTTGTCAGGAGATAATACAAAATCAATATATTATAATGAAAGTTTTCAAAAATTGTTTATTGGCTATGAAAATGGATTGCTAGAAGTAGTTGATAATGATGGGTCTATTACGATTTCTTCGGACATTGTGAATTTTAATCAATCTGGAAGAAAAAGCATTAATCATATTAAAGAATACAACGATAAGTTATACTTGTCAACTCCTTTTGGGATTGTCGTATATGATATTGAAAAATTAGAATTTGGAGACACCTATTTTATTGGAGATAATTCAAGTTCTCTAGAAGTTTTTCAAACCGAAATCTTGGACGGATTTATATATGCAGCGACAGAAAGTGGGATTTTTAAAGCAGATGTCACCAGTGACCTATTGATAGATTTTAATAGCTGGGAGCAAGGGTTTTCTTCGCGAAACTTTAGTCAAATTAAGTTGTTTAATAAGGAACTCTATGTTGTAGAGGGGGCTACCTTATATCGAATAAATGGAACTAATTTAATACAAGAAAGAAGTTTTTCTCAAAATATTAGTTCTGTAAAATCTTCCAGTAGCTTTTTGTCAGTTGTCTTTAATTCGTCCGCAAGAATTTTAGATACGGAAATGGATGATATATTTGAATTTTCTTCAAATACAGCTTTTGCATATACCTTGAACGATATTTTTATTGAGAATGATGCGGTATTTTTAGCCACCAAAGAATATGGAATTTTAAAATCAAGTCTTAGTTTACCAAATAGCTATATAGAAATTCATCCAGAGGGACCATTGGATAATGATGTTTTTTCTATTACTGCTCAAAATAATAGTTTGTGGGTTGTGTACGGCGGATATGATGACACATACACTCCGGTCAAAAGAAGAAAAGGATTTAGTCGTTTTAATGGAGCGCAATGGATCAATACAGTTTTTAATTCAAGTTTGCCAAGTGATTTAGTACAGGTAACAATAGACCCAAACAATGAAAACAAAGTTTATATAAGCGCTTTGGGAGAAACATCCGATATAAATACTATTCCAACGGGGGGTTTGTTGGTGGTAGAAAATGATATTGTTACTAAGACGTATAATCATCTCAATAGTTCTTTTGAGCCAATTCCTATTTCTCTACCTATTATAAATATCAGAGTCAGTGGTTCCGCGTTTGACAATCAAGGAAATCTCTGGGCGACCAATTATGAAACCGGAGAGGAATTAAAAAAATTATCGGCCAGCGGTCAATGGAGCTCTATTGATTTAAGCGCTATTGTAACAAATAAAAACAAACCAGGTTTAAATGAAGTAGTTGTAGATAAAAGCAATTCTGTTTGGATAGGAACTAGGAAAAATGGGCTGTATGTTTATAATGAAAATGGAGATCGTAAAAAAGCATTCATTGCTGCTCCAAATAGAGGAGGTCTCCCAGATTTAAATGTTAGAGCTATTGCAATTGATGCCACAAATAGAGTTTGGATAGGAACAAACTTAGGGATGGTTGTTTATAATAATGCCTCAGGAGTCTTTGACGATACAACTCCGAATGGGTATCCCGTGGTAATTAACGGAGATGAAAATGGTTTTGGAGAGCGGCTTTTAGGAGATCAAACGATTAATTCGATTGTTATTGATGGGGCAGAAAACAAATGGTTTGGGACAGACAATGGAGGAGTAATTTATACAAATCCTAATGGACAAAAAACGCTGGCAAACTTTAGCACGAAAAACTCTCCGTTACCCTCCAATAAAATTAAAAAAATTGCTGTAGATCGCAGTTTGGGAAAAGTATATTTTGCAACAGACAAGGGAATGGTTGCCTACAATAGCAATGTTTCTCCTTTTGGTTCTGTTTTGACTGCTGTTTATGCATATCCCAACCCTGCTTTAAAAAATCATCAAACAATTACAATCGATGGAAGACAAGGAACTCACTTGCCAAAAGGAACAAATGTAAAAATTTTGGATGTTGCAGGGAATTTAGTATACGAAACCAATGTTGTAGAAGGGCAAGAATTACAGGGAGGTAAAGTGGTTTGGAACAAAAAAAATCTTGCTGGAAATACAGTCGCTTCAGGAATTTATATAGTATTGCTAACGAATGAAGATGCTTCAGAAACATCAATTACAAAAATTGCAATTGTCAACTAATGGCTATAGTATCTACAAAGGCGATTGTTTTAAGCTCTCTCAAATACAGTGACACAAGTTTGATTGTGAAGTGTTATACACAAGAGGAAGGGCTAAAATCGTATTTAATAAAAGGGGTTTTAAAAGCCAAAAAAGGAGGGATAAAAATTGCTTATTTTCAACCTTTAACGCAACTTAAAATTCAGGCAAACCATTCGAGAAGAGGCGCGTTAAACGCTCTTAAAGAAGTTCAAATTTCATATCCTTACACAACAATTTACAAAGATATTGTTAAACAGTCTGTAGTACTATTTCTCTCCGAAATGTTATCATACTCTATTAAAGAGGAAGAACGAAATCATTCTCTTTACGAGTATTTAGAAACGGGACTTATTTGGCTTGATGTTCATGATAAAATTGCTAATTTCCACTTGTTATTTTTGCTAAATTTAACACGTTTTTTGGGCTTTTACCCAGATTTATTAGATGAAGATGCCTTTGGATTTGACCTATTAGAGGGATCTTATACAGAGGAATTTTCTGGTAAAAATGTGATTTCAGGAAATAATTTTTATCAATTTAAAAAGCTGTTAGGCATAAATTTTGATGGTATAGACAAAATATCTTTTAGTAAACAAGAAAGACAACTTGTATTAAAGATAATTATCAGGTATTACGAATTACATTTAGAAGGTTTTAAAAGTCCAAAATCAGTACAAATTTTAGAAACAGTTTTTAGTTGATGAAGTACAATTTAATTTTATTCTTTTTTTTAATAACGGGTTTTTGTTTTTCTCAAAAAATAAAAATCATTGATAAGGTTTCAGGGAAAGGGATCAAGAATGTGACCGTTTATAATGAAGAATTAACCATTAATTTATCTTCTGATAATGAAGGATTTGTAGACATTTCTGAATTTAATGCAGATGAGAAAATTCTGTTCTCTCACATTTCATATACGCTCCTAAAAATTAAAAAAGCGATACTTCAAAAACAAAAAATGGTTGTTTATTTGAACAAGCAATCAGCTCAGTTAGACGAGATTATTTTATCTGTTTTTAAAAACCCCGAAAAAACCAATAGAATTGCAGAACAAATTGCAATCATTTCTTCAAAAGATATTCAAAAAATATCTCCGCAGACTTCTGCAGATTTATTAGCAACCATCCCGGGAATTAAGGTTCAAAAATCTCAATTTGGAGGAGGAAGTCCTGTTATTCGTGGTATGGAATCCAATCGTGTATTATTAGTGGTCGATGGTGTTAGAATGAATAATGCGATTTATAGAAAAGGACACTTGCAAAATTCAATAAGTGTTGCCCCAAATATGTTAGATAAAACGGAAGTTGTTTTTGGCCCATCTTCAGTAATATATGGTTCAGACGCTTTAGGGGGAGTCATTCATTATTACACTAAAACACCCAAATTATCAGCATCTAATGAGGTGAAAACTCAGTTTTTTTCTCGTTTTTCATCGGTAAATCATGAAATAACATCTCATGTTTCTGCGGAGCTTCGTTTTTCTAATTGGGCCTCACTTACAAGTATTTCTTTCAGTAATTTTGGGGACTTACATAGCGGTTCAAATCGGAGCCATGGTTTTAAAGATTGGGGAAAAGTATTTTATTATTCAGAAAATGTTCATGGAAATTACAGTGAAGGCCCCACGGTAAATCCTCACCCAGAAGTATTAAAAAATACAGGCTATCATCAAACTGATTTTTTACAGAAATTTTTTATTCCACTGTCAAAAAATACAGATTTGAAAATAAATCTTCAGTATTCAACATCTTCAGATATCCCCAGATTTGATAGGCTAATTGAGTTAAAAAATAACTCCTTAAAATTTGCAGAATGGAATTATGGCCCACAAAATAGATTCTTATTATCTTCACAGTTGTTGATTCATCCAGATAAAAAATGGCTAGAAAGCGGCTCAATTACTGGTGCATATCAACATATTGAGGAGAGTAGAATTCAAAGAAAATTTGGGAGTCTAGACCGTTCTCATAGAGAAGAGCTTGTAAACATATTTAGCGTAAATGGAGATTTCTCTGTGTCGTTAACTCAAGATAAAAAAAGAGTACTCTCCTATGGATTTGAACTCACCTATAATGATGTTACCTCAAAATCTTATGGGAGAACCTTGCTTATTTCTAATGGAGAAATAGAGCGTCATTCAGGAGAGTTTAAAGTACAATCTCGATATCCAGATGGGGGCAGTAATTATTTAAGTTCTTCAGCTTATATGGCTTACAGACAAGATATTAATAGTAAATCGACTCTTAATACAGGTTTGAGGCTTACCAATACCTCTTTACATGCACTTTGGTTAGATCAGACCTTCATTCACTTGCCAGAAACAAATATCACTGCCGTCAATTCAGCAGTTACTGCAACTATCGGTTACGTGTATAGACCCAGTAAAAATTGGCAGTTAAATAGCTTACTCTCTTCAGGATTTCGATCTCCGAATATCGACGATTTAGCCCGTGTTAGAGAAAAAAATGGCAATATAACCATTCCAAATATTCATGTGAACCCCGAAATAGCTTATAATGTAGAAATAGGGATTCAGAAGTATTTTAATGATAAAAGATTTAGATTAGGAGCAAATGTTTATTATACATTATTAGACAACTACATTCAAAGAGATTTTATCTATAATCCTGATGGGAGCAAAAAACAGGTTCAGTTTGATGGAGAGTTTGGAAATGCAATTACCAACCACAACAAAGGGACTGCATATGTTTTTGGATATACCTTAAGTTATTTAGGAAACATATCCTCGACCATTAGCTCCTCTGGGTTTACCACCTTTACCAAAGGACGAACTTATGATACGCACGAACCGATGTCTTCTATCCCGCCTCTTTTTGGTCGGGTTGAAATTAATTACAAAAAGGATAAAATAGAATTTGGGGCCGCTGTAAAGTTTAATAGTAGAAAAGATATTGAAGATTTTAACCTAACTGAAGGAATTGACAATCATGATTTAACACCAATCATAGATCCAAATGCTACTTTCGATTCAGATAAATATTATGGGTCGCCAAGTTGGATGACTATTGGGCTAACTTCAAATTATTTACTGAGTGACACATTTTCGATTCAAGCAAGGGTAGACAATATTTTTGACGAACACTATATAGAATTTGCCTCTGGAATTTCAGCTCCAGGAAGAAATGTATCTCTTTCTTTTCAGGCGAACTTTTAGAGTGTAAAAACCGTGTAATGTCACTCTCTATTTCCTTCTTCGGTAAAGTTGTCATTCAAACTGCGTTCTGTTTTTACAATACTAACGACAACACAAAGGAGAACTAAAATCATGGGTTGCCAGGTTAATTCTTTGGAGGAAAAATTTGCCAGTAATAGACTTCCCAACAAGGAAATTCCTGAGTAGTTCAATAAATTTCTATTAAAAATATTGTTTGCAAAATTCCAGATCTCTATACTTCGCATAGTTCTAGGTGTTCTGTAACCATATATATTATTAATTTTTTTTGGTGGAAATTTCCAAAAAATAATACTTAATAAAAATAGCAAACCATTCGTGGATAAAATATATACTATTGGATTCATAGTTAGTTGTTTTTAGGTCTTATTAATCCTTCTTGTGCAAAAGAGGCGACCAATACACCTTCTCTTGTAAAAATATTTCCCTTGGACAAACCTCTTGCTCCAAATGCATTTGGAGATTCTGTTGATAAAAGCATCCAATCATCAAAATCAAAGTCTCTAAAAAACCACATGGAATGGTCTAAACTTGCCGTCATTGTATTCCCAAAATTATACTCTTTTGCATTGGGATTGAAAGCTGCGTTTAATACATTATAATCAGAGACATAAGTTAGTATTTGATGCTTTATTTGAATTTCCATTTTTGGAAGATTTCCTTTTAATTTGAACCATATTTCTTCTTTGGGGGCTCTGTTTTCTGGTTCTAAAGGATTTGGAACATGAACGGGTTTAAAATCAATGGGTCTTTCAATGCTTAAAAAAGATTTTATTGATTTTGGTAAAAAATCACTAAATTGATTCACCATATCTCCCCAGCTTAATAGTTCTTCCGGTGTTTTTATAGAGGGATTCATTTTGATTTGGTGTTCAAAACCCTCTTCCTTTTTATGAAAAGATGCCGCTAAAATAAAAATAGTTTTGTTGTGTTGACTTGCAGTAACTCTTCTTGTAGAAAAACTACCTCCATTTCTCATTTCTGCCACATGATAATTGATAGGGATTGTTAAGTCTCCTGTTTCTAAAAAGTAAGAGTGTAAAGAATGTAAAAAACGATCTTTAGGGATTGTTCTATACGCTGCATTTACTGCTTGTGCCAATACTTGTCCTCCAAAAACAATTGGACTTCCAATAGTAATACTGTTTCCACTAAAATTATGATCTCCTACATCTTTTAAATTTAAAAGAGCGATTAATTCTTTACAATTTTTCATTGATTTTTATAGTTTTAAAAGGAAATTTTTGTTGAAATGTACTTGGTTGAATTCGCTGTAAAAGTAACCTTAAAAATTTATTTGTGATCCCTTTCTTGTGACGAAGATAGATGGTTAAATCTTCAGGAACTGCTCCAACAGAACTTTTTATTTCGCTAGCAGTTCTTCCAAAATTAATTGTATGAAGTTTTTTATTGATTCCAATTTCTATATAGTTGTATAACATTCTTTGATAGATGGCATGCTCTCGATTTAACAGATAATCAATACCAACAAAATGAGCATCTAGCGATTTTTGATTAATGACACCTGAGATAAAGCCTACCATTTTATTATTTAACCAATAGGATCGTATAATATAATTATCTTCCAACAATTCCTTTAAATCTTTAAACGTTTTTAAATTGAAATGGCTTAAATTAAAATTTGCATTCGCCACAACTTTTTGGTATAAATGTGTCATTTGAGGGAGTTGAGAATCAATGTTTTCCTTTGTAACCTCCTCAATCCTAATTTCTTTACTCCTTATAAAAGCTTTTCGTGCTTTGACCCTAAATTTTGTTTTCATAGCAGCCAAATAATCATCAAAAACGAGCCATTGTTTATTCAATTCAAAGGTCATATTTTGCTCGACAGAAAACGGATGGTAATTATATTTTTTTAATTCATCAGAGATGAATAACGAGTTATTTTTAAAATCTTTTAATAGAAAAGCATCTATTTTCAAGTTTTTATCAGCAGTTACAAAATGTAAAATAGCTTTTGCTAATTGTTTGATAATTATTTTTTTATTTTCTTCTTTTTTGATAAAAATTCCATGTTCTCCACTGATAAAGGTGTTTCCCGAAATTAACAGTTTTAAAGGTTTTTTATTGGGAATGATTCCAAGCTTTCTCCCTATGTTTTTTATTTTTTTTATGAATAGTTCTAGGTCATTTTTTATATCATCAATATAAAAATTTATAATTTGAATCGCTGCAAATGCTATTGGAACTTTATGGTCATCGACTAAAATAATATAGGAAAATTGAATTTCCGGATGATTTTTTTCTATGGATTTTAAAAAATTGGGATGAAAATAAATATGTTCTCCACACGCCAGTTCTCTCCAAGTTTCGGAAGGTATTTCATCAACAGAGGAGTAGAATAAAGAGGCAGGTGTGTTTTTCAATAGATTATTAGTTTGATTTAAAAGTTAAGCTCAAGTACTTTTTTAAGGGGTTGTTATTTGTATGCACCCTCATGTAATTTGATAATACCTAATAGAACGCCAAAGTTCATTCTTTATAATTAGATTTCGAAAGTTTTTAACTAAAAAAATAAAATTATAACTTTTATTTAACTTGTTGTATGTATTCTCAATACCACTTTTTTAATTGACCTCAATGATTGGTAAAATTATATTATATTTATTTTTCGTAAGTTATTCATTTTATAAATATAGCGATAGTTGGATTTATCAGAACAAGCATGGGACCATAGATACTTACATGATGACACCGCTTGGGATTTGGGTCAAATTTCACCTGCACTAAAAAAATATTTTGATCAATTAACAACCAAGGAATTGAAAATTTTAATCCCAGGAGGAGGAAATTCCTACGAAGCAGAATATCTTTTTAATAAAGGATTTACAAATGTTTTTGTTGTTGATTTGTCTAAAACGGCTATTGAGAATATTAAAAAAAGAGTTCCAGATTTTCCTAACTCACAATTAATTATCGGTAATTTTTTCGATTTGAAAGGGTCTTTTGACCTAATTATCGAACAAACTTTTTTTTGTGCGATCCATCCTAGTTTAAGAGAACAATACTCAGTAAAAATAGACGAACTTTTGCTGCCTAAAGGGAAATTAGTAGGACTGCTATTCAATGTTCCATTACATAAAGATAGACCTCCTTTTGGCGGAAATAAAAAAGAATACGAAAAATTGTTTCCGCAGTACTTCAATATCAAGAAAATGGAAGGTTGTTATAATTCTTTTGGCAATAGAAAAGGGAGAGAATTGTTTATTAATTTTACAAAAAAAGACCTAGTTTAAACAAATCATTACCTCTTAATTATTTAAAAGCATTCAAGCCAGTAACGTCCAGTCCAGTGATTAGAAGATGGATATCGTGTGTACCTTCATAAGTTATCACACTCTCTAAATTCATCATATGACGCATGATCGAATATTCGCCAGTAATTCCCATACCACCTAACATTTGTCTCGCTTCTCTTGCAATGTCAATTGCCATGGCTACATTGTTTCTTTTTGCCATAGATATTTGAGCAGAAGTTGCCTTCCCCTCATTTTTTAAAGTTCCTAAACGCCAGGCTAACAATTGTGCTTTGGTAATTTCTGTAATCATTTCTGCTAATTTCTTTTGTTGTAGTTGAAATTGACCAATTGGTTTTCCAAATTGTTCTCGTTCTTTTACGTAACGCAATGCTGTATCATAGCAATCCATCGCAGCTCCTATTGCTCCCCATGCAATTCCATATCTGGCTGAATCTAAACAGCCCAAAGGAGCGCCAAGTCCAGATTTATTGGGTAATAAATTTTCTTTTGGAACCTTTACATTATCAAAAATAAGTTCACCAGTTGCAGAAGCTCGTAAAGACCATTTATGATGTGTTTCTGGAGTAGAAAAACCTTCCATACCTCGTTCTACAATCAGTCCGTAAATTCTGCCTTTTTCATTTTTTGCCCAAACCACCGCAATTTGAGCAAAAGGTGCATTGGAAATCCACATTTTAGCACCGTTTAAAAGATAATGATCCCCCATATCCTTAAACTTTGTCTCCATTCCCGAAGGATTAGATCCGTGATTTGGCTCTGTTAAACCAAAACATCCCATCCATTCTCCTGAAGCTAATTTTGGCAGGTATTTTTTACGTTGTTCTTCATTTCCATATTTGAAAATAGGGTACATGACTAATGAAGATTGAACAGAGGCAGTTGAACGAACTCCTGAATCTCCTCGTTCTATTTCTTGCATAATTAAACCATAAGAGATTTGGTCTAAGCCTGCACCTCCATATTCTTCTGGAATATAAGGTCCAAAAGCGCCGATTTCTGATAAACCCTTTATAATTTGAGAAGGGAATTCAGCTTTTTGAGCATATTCTTCGATAATCGGTGAAATATCTCGCTTTACCCAATCTCTAGCGACACTTCGTATTAATTGATGTTCTTCTGTAAGTAAATCATCAAGATTATAATAATCAGGGGCTTGAAAGAGGTCTTGTTTCATGCTTTCTATTTATAAATTCAATTATTAAGGTTTTTTAAATCCTACTAATTTGTATAAAATTAAACAAATTTAATCACTATTGTTTAAATTTACTCTATTTTTCTCCAAAAAGTTAGCGGTCAAATATTGCGCTCGAAACAAAGTTAACCATATAAAATCTATTAAAAGTTGATGAATTCCATTAAGTTTGTACTAATGAAGCATACTTTAGGAAAAGAAGAACGTTTAAAAAGTAAAAAACTGATAGAAAGTCTTTATCAGAAAGGCAGCTCTGTGAAAGTGTTTCCTTTAAGAATGATTTTTTTACAAACAGCGCATACCTCCAACTTTCCTGCTCAAGTTGGTATTTCTGTTGCAAAAAGAAATTTTAAGTTAGCGGTTGATAGAAATCGGATAAAGAGATTAATGCGAGAGAGTTATCGTTTGCAAAAAGGAATTGTATACAATCATTTAGAGAATCCCTATGTGTTTATGATTTCGTATATTGGTAAAGCAGAGGTTCCTTATCAAGAGCTCTTTTTAAAGATGGAAAAATTGTTAGGGCTCTTTTTAGACCAAACAAAAAAAGAATAAAAATGATGAAATTTACGCTTTCAAAAAAAACAGTTTTTATTCTTATCCTTGGGATTATTTTTTTGTTCTTTTCATTTACATCTAAGTTTTTTGAAGTTGCAAAACAGATAGAAATCTACAACACCCTGTTTAAGGAGTTAAACATGTATTATATAGATGAGATTAACCCTGCAGAATTGACCAATAAGGCGATCAAAAATACGTTAAAGGATCTTGATCCCTACACTGTTTTTTATGATGAGCAAGAGGTTGAAGATGCTAGAATAAGAAAAGAGGGAGAATATGGGGGAATTGGTGTTTCTACATATTATTCAAAAAAAGGAATTCAAATTAACGAAGTTTATAAAGGGTATTCTGCAGATAAAGCGGGTTTAAAAGCAGGAGATCTCATTATATCCATAGATGGGCAATCGCTCCAAAATATGGAAAGAGACCAACTTTCTTTGTTTTTAAAAGGAATCCCGAATAGTAGTTTTACACTTCAGCTATTGAGACAAGGAGAGGTCATAAAAAAAGAAATCTCAAGAGATAAAATAATTATGAAAGCCGTTCCTTTTGCGGAAATGATTGATTCAGAAACAGGATATATCGCATTAACTGGCTTTAATAGCAGGGCTTCTTCCGAAGTAAAAAAAGCATTTCAAAAGTTAAAAAATCAAGGAATGCAACGACTGGTTTTTGACTTGCGATCTAATCCCGGAGGGTCCTTATTTGAATCGATTAATATTGCCAACTTTTTTTTACCAAAAGGGAAGGTAATTGTAAAAACAAAAGCAAAAGTTAAAAAATGGAGTACTACTTACAAAGCTTCAAACAAGCCTTTAGATTTAGAAATCCCAATTGTAGTTTTAGTAAATAGGCGTTCTGCATCTGCCTCAGAGATTGTAAGTGGGGCTTTACAAGATTATGATAGAGCTATCATCATGGGAGAACGCTCTTTTGGGAAAGGTTTGGTTCAAAGTTATAGAAAACTTACCTATGGGACTCAATTAAAACTAACTATTTCTAAATATTATACTCCGAGCGGGAGGTGTATTCAAGAATTGGATTATGCCAATAGAGATGCAAAAGGAACGATTCCTAAATTTTCAGATCAAGGCATTAATGAGTTTAAAACCTCAAATGGAAGAATTGTTTATGACGGTGGTGGAATTCTACCTGATATAAAAATGAAACGTTCTAAAAGTACAGAAGCAACCAAAACCTTAGTAAAGTCGAGAGCAATTTTTAATTATGCAACAAATTATTATTATCAAAATCCTTCAATAGCAAGGAGAATTGATTTTGATTTTAAAGAGGTTGACTTTGAGCGATTTGTCAAATATTTACAATCAGATACCACGTTTATAACAAAGCAAGAATCATTATTTAAGGGAGCTTATAATTCACTCTCTACAAAAAAAATTACTACAGAATATAAAGCAATTAAAGAAAAGTTATTACAGGACAAAATTGCTGATATCTCTAAAAACAAGGATATTTTAAAAAAAATTCTCAAAGAAGAAATTTTAAAAAGATACTATTATCAGGAAGGGGTGTACCATCATAATTTAAAAAATGATACCGTCATAAAAGAAGCAGTGCTATTATTGCAAAACCAAGAGATGTATAAGCGGTTGTTATCTGCTAAATAATTATATCTTTGATACTAAAAATAGAATGGCAAAAGTAAAAAAAATAGAAAGGACAAGGGCTCAAGAGTCTACGAATGCGATAGAAAAGTTATACATTTCCATGCGACATTTATTCAGCAGAGGGTTTTATAAGCCAATGGGGGTTTCGGGAGAGACTTTGCGAAAATCCCTGCTTTCTTTAAGGCCCGAGATTTACGGTTCTATTGCTGAAGATAGAATAGAGTTAAATGGATTGGCTTATGTAATAGAACGGCTTCCACAAGGAATTGAAGAATGTCAATTTATCAATTTAACTGCAGATGAAGGGTATAACGAATCTCATTTTGAAACAATAATTCCTCCTAAAAGAAGAAGAAATTGTTATCGAATTGATAAGAATCAAATGAACATAGAAATTACGCGTGGAAGGTCTGAAATCTATGACATCCTTACACATTTGACTTTTTTATTTATTGAATCTCATAAAATTCAAAAACGAGTGACCCTAAATGGAGGAAAAGATTTTGTTAGAGAATGGAAACACTTGGAGGAAATTGTTATTTTGAATAAAGTTATTTCTGAAGAAGAAAGAGAGGTTTCCATTGCACATTTGGGGAACATATTAGGAAGAACTTTTGATGAAGTAATCGCTATTCATAAAATTTTTCAAACAGCAGACAATAAAGATCGATTTTTTCATTTGATTTATTGGTTGGGGAAATTAGGGATTGATGAAGTATTATTACAAAAGAAAAGAACGGTTACCTTTAGTTCCGTATTAATAGAAGAAATTGGACACCATATTTATGGAGAAATTTGGGCAAATAATATCAAATCTATTTTAAAAGAAAACAAACTTTTACACAGGCCAATCCATATTATTAGTGCAAATATGCACAGTGTTTTAAATGCGATCTATGCACAGGGGGCGCTGCCAGAAGAAGCTCAAAAAAACAAAGGATTTGAACTGTATCAATTACTGAGTGATGCAGACAGTAAACCGCTACAAAAAAAAGTAAAAGATTACGCCTCAAAAAATGGACTGATTTACGTAAAAGACACTTCAGGGACAAATATCAATGTACAGATAATAGATACCCATAAAATAAACTTTAAGGTTTCATCGTTTACACAAGTAAACTCTCTGAAAGAGGATGCAGTTATTATTGTAATGGATTATGCTTTTGGGGAACAGGCTTATGAAACGATGGACGAGTTGTTAAAACCCTATAAGATTGATAAAACAACTAATTTTCTAGATGTGAAGTCTGTTTCTATTATGGGTAAAGCTGGAGTTTTAGAAGGAGGGAAAGGAGATATTATGATTCCGTCTGCACATATTTTTGAAGGTACGGCAGACAATTATCCTTTTACAAATGAGTTATCTAAAGAAGATTTGGAAGGTTTTGGAGTGAATGTTTTTGATGGATCTATGATTTCTGTTTTAGGAACTTCATTACAAAATAAAGATTTACTCTCCTTTTTTCATGATTCTAGTTGGAATGTTATTGGGTTAGAAATGGAAGGAGCTCATTATCAAAAAGCCATACAGTCTGCTTCTAAAATTAGAGGGAACATTTCTGAAAATGTAAAAGTAAGGTACGCCTATTATGCGTCTGATAACCCCCTAGAAACAGGAGCAACATTAGCCTCGGGAGGTCTAGGAATGACAGGTGTTACCCCAACATATGCCATTACTCAAAAAATATTAGAACAAATATTATAACAAAACAAAAACAATGTCAACAAAACAAAATAACAACGAAGAAGAGGTAGATCTAGGGTCTTTATTTCTAATTATTGGGAAAGGATTTTCAAATCTTTTTAATTTTATAGGCAATTTTTTTCAAGGTATTTTCCATGCAGTAATTAAGTCTTTGGTATTTTTAAAAAAGAATTTACGATCAATCGCAATTGCTACTTTTATTGGAGGAGTTTTAGGATTGGTGATAGAATTTAATAAAACAGATCTATTTGAAGCGGAATTATTACTTGAGCCAAATTTTAAAAGTACTAGACAATTGTATAATAATGTGAATTATTATAATGACTTGGTAAAACAAGAGGACATTGCTTTACTTCAACAAATATTCAATTTAGATGAAAATGAGGCAGTGTCTCTGAAAAAGTTTGAAATAGAACCCATACAGGTTGATAGTGATATTATAAACTCTTATGACGATTTAATTTTATCTGTAGATACATTGACGATAAAAAGTTACGAATATGCAGCTTTTAAAAATTCATTTACGAAGTATGATTATACGATTCATAAAGTAACTGTTAGAGCTGAAAAGAATGATGTCTTTGATAAATTAGATGAGGTTATTATTTCTTCGGTAGTTGACAATGCTTATTTTAATAGGTTGAAAAAAATAACGAATAAAAATTTAAATAGAACTGATTCTTTGTATCGCCAGAATTTAATTCAAATAGACTCATTAAGAAAGGTGTATATGAAAGTGATGATTGAAGAGGCAAAAAAACAAACATCAGGAACAAGTATTGATTTTGGCGGGGAAAAAACTATGACAAAAGAAATAGATTTGTATGAGACCAATAGAAAAATAAATAAAGATTTGGAAGAAATCATAGAAAAAAAATCGACTAAGTATGAAGTGATTAATGTTCTTTCAAATTTTCAACGCATTGGAACCGAGGTAAAAGGAGTTACAAAAAATTATGTTTTTTTATTGGGGGCTTTGGGAGCAGGACTCATGATTTTATGCTTACTTTTAAGACAATTAAACACCTATTTAGAAAATTATAAATAGTAAAAAATGCAAGTAATTCTTGTCACTGGAGGAGCGGGCTTTATTGGGGCTAACTTTATATCGTATTTTTTAAAAAAAAATGCTGTATGTAAAATTGTAAATTTAGATGCGCTCACCTATGCAGGAGATCTTTCTAATGTGTCTGAATTACAGGAAAATCCAAGATATACTTTCATTCACGGTGATATTTGTGATCGAGAATTTGTTGAAACTCTTTTTAATAAGTATCAATTTTCTGCGGTGATTCATTTTGCGGCAGAATCGCACGTAGACAACTCTATCACAAATCCAGACGCATTTGTGAAAACAAATGTTTTTGGGACCTTTAATTTGTTGGATACTGCTAAAAATTATTGGATGGAATTTCCAAATGTGTATAAAAAAGGATTTGAGGATGCTAGATTTCATCATATTTCTACAGATGAAGTATATGGAACTTTAGGAAAAACTGGATTGTTTACTGAAGAGACTCCTTATGCGCCAAACAGTCCATACAGTGCGTCAAAGGCATCTTCAGATTTTATGGTGCGGAGTTATTTTCACACTTATGGAATGAATGTTGTTACGACCAATTGTTCTAATAATTATGGACCAAAACAACACGATGAAAAGTTGATTCCAACAATCATCAGAAAGGCAATTTTTGGGGAGAAGATTCCAATTTATGGTGATGGCAAAAATATCAGAGATTGGTTGTATGTTTTAGATCATTGTAAAGGAATTGAATTGGTTTTTACTTCAGGGAAATCTGGGGGAACCTACAATGTTGGCGGAAAAAATGAACGAGATAATCTATATATAGCCCATACTATTTGTGATATTTTAGACGAAATGATTCCAAAGAAGGTCTCATACAAAGAACAGGTTCAATTTGTAAAAGATAGACCGGGGCACGATTATAGGTATGCAATAGACGCAACGAAGTTAGAGCAAGAATTAGGTTGGGAAGCTGCTGAGAATTTTGAATCAGGAATTCGAAAAACTATTCAATGGTATATAGATAAATACAAAAACACATGAAAGGAATCGTATTAGCAGGAGGCTCAGGGACAAGGTTACATCCTTTAACATTAACGGTTAGCAAACAGTTAATGCCAGTGTATGACAAACCCATGATTTACTATCCTATTTCAGTATTAATTTTAGCTGGAATCAGAGATATATTAATCATTTCTACACCCCAAGACTTACCCTTATTTGAAAGGCTACTTGGTGATGGGAAAAAATATGGATGTAATTTTCAATATGCTGAACAAGAACATCCCAATGGATTGGCAGAAGCCTTTATTATTGGGGAAAAATTTATAGGAGACGAAACAGTAGCTTTAATCTTAGGGGATAATATTTTTTATGGATCTGGGTTGTCAAAACTATTAAAAGCGAATACAAATCTTACAGGAGGAATTGTATATGCCTATCATGTAAATGATCCAGAACGCTACGGTGTTGTTGAGTTTGATGATGATTATAATGCAATTTCTATTGAAGAAAAACCAGCAAATCCAAAATCGAATTATGTAGTACCAGGAATTTATTTTTATGACAATGAGGTTATTTCCATTGCTAAAAAGATCAAACCAAGTAAAAGAGGCGAGTTAGAGATCACTGATGTAAATAAAGTATATTTAGAAAAAGGAAAATTAAAAGTAACTGTTTTAGATAGAGGTACCGCTTGGTTAGATACAGGAACATTTGGTTCTTTGATGCAAGCAGGTCAATTTGTCCAAGCTATCGAAGAACGCCAAGGATTGAAAATTGGAGCCATTGAGGCGGCGGCATATCAAAGTGGCTTTATTACAAAAAAGCAAGTGTGTAAATTAGCAGAGCCTTTGTTAAAAAGTGGTTATGGAAAAAATTTAATGAAGTTATAATGAAGGTTACAGAAACGCATTTAAAAGGGTGTTTTATCATAGAACCCACAGTTTTTGGTGATGAAAGAGGCTATTTTTTTGAAAGTTTTCACAAAGAGAAATTCCAACAATTAACAAATATTGAAGTCGATTTTTTGCAAGACAATGAAGCTTTTTCCAATAGAGGAGTTGTTAGAGGACTGCATTTTCAAAAAGGGCATTTTGCTCAAGCAAAATTAGTGAGAGCTGTAAAAGGAAAGGTTTTAGATGTTGCTGTAGACTTAAGACCAGAGTCAAAAACATTTGGTAAATATTTCTCAATTATCTTATCAGAAGAAAATAAAAAGCAACTTTTTGTTCCAAGAGGCTTTGCGCATGGATATGCTGTTTTAGAAGACAACACTATTTTTGCTTACAAATGTGATAATTATTACAATAAAGAGTCAGAGGGTGGAGTTATTTATAATGATAAGGATTTGCAGATAGATTGGATGTTAGAAAAAGAAGAGGTTTTATTATCCGTAAAGGATGGTAAATTAATTTCTCTCAAAGATCTTAAATGAAAAAATTAATAGAATGCTTCTGTGAGCCTCTCTTATATGGTTAATTTTTACAGTAAAATAAGGAATTTAGACAGGCATACAAAAGAAGTATTTCTAAAATCGTCTTCTACTATCTTAGTTCAAATTACAGGGGTTTTAGCAAGATTAATTACAAGTATTATTCTTGGAAGAATTCTTGGGCCAGCTGGTTTGGGTGAAGTCAATTTAATTAATCAAATTATCACCATTTTTATGGTGATATCCATGTTTGGAATGGATCATGTTTTGGTAAAAAAAATAGCTATAGGATACTCTAATAAAAATACGAATGCCATTGGAAATACAATATTCACAGCATTATTAGTTAATATATCTATTGCAATTGTATTTACAGTTTTAGGAGTTTTTGGTTCGGGATATATTGCTTCTTTTTTTAATAATACTAAGCTTCAAATACCATTAATTATTGGTCTTATTGTTATTGTTCCTCAAACAATTGGAAGTATATTTACTTCTGGAATTAATGGATACAGAAAAATATGGCAGAGTAAATTATTTAAAGATTTTTCAACTTCATTAATTGTGTTGTTAGGGATTGGTTTGTGCCTCTTGTTCAATGTAGAAATAACATTAATATTGGTAATTTTACTTTATGCAATTGGTCGTTTAACAACTTTTATATCAGTAACAATATATTGGAAGACTCTTTATAGACCTGTTTTTATTCGAAAATTTATTGATAAAAAAATGCTTAAAATGGCTCTTCCCTTATTTTTTGTTTCTGCGACAACTTTACTCGCTTCTTCAGTAGACATACTAATGTTAGGTTGGTTAAGTGATATTTCAAAAGTTGGTTTTTACACAGTAGCCTCAAGATTAGTTTTATTTATTGCTTTTTTTTTACAAATTACGAATGCTGCACTTTCACCTAAGATAGCAACTTTTTTTGTTAATAATCAATTAGAAGAAATGAATATAATGATAAAGCAAGTTACATTTTGGCTTATTATTATTGGATTTATTTCTACATTATTTTTTCTATTATTTGGAGAATCTATTTTGGGGTATTGGGGAAGCGAATTTTCAGGGGCTTATGTTTGTTTAATAATTTTATGTTTTGGTCAATTTATAAATATTTCAACAGGTTGTTCAGGAGTATTATTGATTATGTGTGGACATGAGAAAATTTTTAGTTATATCTCTGGTTCTTTTTTAATATTAAATATTGTTTTAAATTACTTTTTAATCGTAAGATATAATGAAACCGGTGCTGCTATTGCAACAACAATAGCAATTGTTGGAGAAAATATAACCAGAGTTATTGTAGCAAAACAAAAAACAGGAGTTTTAACTTTACCAATAGTTTCAAGGATTAAGAAGTAATTTAAAACAAAAAAAGATAAGAAATGCAAATAACAGCTATAATTGTAACCTATGCAGATAGATTTAATTTTCTTAAACAAGTTATAGACGCTTGTTTTAAAAGTGGTGTTTCAAGTATTGTAGTTGTAGATAATGATTCTCATGAAAACAGTAAAAGTCTGCTTAGGTCCTTGATAGAATATCACAAAGATAAAATAACAGTAGTATGGAATTCATCTAACCAAGGTTCTGCAAAAGCATATAAGCAAGGCTTATTTGAGGCTAAAAGTATAAATAAGGGTGATTATATTTGGTTATTAGATGATGATAATAAACCAAAAGAAAATGCTTTAGAAATTTTAAAAAATTATTGGATAAGAAAACCAAAAGATGTTGCTGCTTTGTTGTCATTTAGACCAGATCGAGAGCAATATAAACAAGCAATATTAGAGAATAATCCTAATTTAGTTTTAGGAAGGAAGAATAGCTTTTATGGGTTTCATTTAAACGAAAAATTTTCAAAATTTTTTTCTCAAAAAGAACTCCATAATAATAAGATTGTTGGTGAAATTGCATATGCTCCATATGGAGGAATGTTTTTTCATAAAACCATTATTGATGAAATTGGATATCCAAATGAAGAGTATTTTTTATATTCTGATGATCATGATTGGAGTTATAGAATAACTAAGGCAAATAAAAAAATTTATTTAGTATTGAATAGTGTTATTGACGATATAGATACCTCTTGGAGTTTAATGGATAAAAAAAGTACCATTTTTACAAAAATAAAAAAAGGGCCAGCTTCAAGAGTATATTATAATGTTAGGAACCGAATGTTATTCGAAAAGAAGAACCTTGTAAGTAATAACTTTAGTTATATAATTAATAAACTTGCGTTTACGTTTATTTTATATTTTTTTTGTTTTAGGAGTAAAAATTTTAAAGTTTTTAAGAAGGCAGTATATGATGCCGATAATAATAATTTGGTAAGATTTTAATGAAAATTGCAATTATAAATACCTTATATGCGCCAAATAAAGTAGGTGGAGCAGAAAAATCTGTGCAAATATTAGCAGAAAATTTTTCTGATTTAGGAAATGATGTTATTGTGATATGTCTTGGGAAAGAAGATGCTAATTATAGGTTAAATGGAGTTAATGTTCATACCGTTAAAATTAAAAATGACTTTTGGCCATTTGAAATTAATAACAAATTTTTTTTTCATAAATTAATATGGCATTTAAAAGACGCTAGTAACAATAAGTATAATGATTTTTTATCCCATCTATTTCTTAATTATAAGCCAGATGTTTTACTTACAAATAACATCAGTGGCTTTTCTACAAAAGTTTGGAGAACAGCCTCTAATCTGAATATAAAAATTGTACATACCCTCAGAGATTATTATTTGCAATGTCCAAAATCAACAAAATTTAAGAATAATTTAAATTGTTCTAATCTTTGTAATGATTGTAAGCTACTCTCTTTGCCAAAGAAAAAAGACTCCTCTAAAGTTAATTATTTAATCGGAATTAGTAATTATATACTGAGTGATCATATTAATGAAGGATATTTTAGAGGAGTTCAAAATGAAGTAATATTTAATGGTTTTGAAATTAATAAAAAAAGTATAAATGATAGAAAAGTTACCAATACATTTGGTTTTATTGGACAAGTAAATAAAACGAAAGGAATTGAATTAATTCTTGAAAGTTTTTCTAATCTTCCTGAATCTTCCTGGAAACTTTTAGTAGCTGGAACTATTGATGAAAAATACTTAAAATATTTAAATAAAATAAACAACAGTATTCAAATAGAATATTTAGGATACATGGATAGTTCTAAGTTTTTTGAAATGATAGATGTATTAATAGTTCCATCATTATGGAATGAGCCATTTGGTAGAGTGGTTTTAGAATCTATATTACATAAAAAGCCAGTGATTGCAAGTAATATGGGAGGGATTCCTGAACTTTTAACAAACAATAAGCAATTTCTTTTTACTCCCACAGTAAATGAATTAACAAGTTTAATTGAAAAAATTATATTGGAATCAAGTTTTTTAGATGAATTTAAATTTGAAAAAGAATATTTAGAAAAATTTACTATTAAAAATACAGTTCAACAGTATTTAGAGGTTTTTAACAAATTAATTAAAGATTAGTTTATGAAGGTGAAATTAAATAAATTTTTTTATTGGTCTATTTTATTTCAAATTTTGGCTACTCAGGGTGTATTGTTCTTTATCATTTTTAAATACATTGGAAATTGGGAGATTAAAAAAATTCTTCACCCAATCTCCTTTTTTTTAGTAGTGATGGTTTTTATAGTAAAATCCTCAAAAAAAATTAAAATAACTATTTTAGACATTCTTTTTTTTGGCTATTTTCTTGTTTTGTTAGTTGTTATGTTTATCAATATTAATAATTTAGAAAGCGCGTATATCGTTTTTCGAGAGGTTTACTTTGTATTTATATTAGTATTTATTTTTAGTCAGGTTGAGATACGTCAAGAGCAATGGAATAAAGTGTTGAATTTAATTTTTTACTTATTGATTTTGAATTCAGTTTTTATATTGATCACAAACTACTTAGGGCCAGAAAAATATATGAAGATGATAACCGGAAGATATCAATGGGGAGTAGATCCTGAGTATAAAATTAAAATGTCTAATTTTTTTAAATTTTGGAGGTCTCCTGCATTAATAGGCGAAGCTGCTTCAGTAGCCTATTTTAGCGTTATAGGCTATTTTTTAATGGATCAAAATAAGAAGTTTAAAAATAAAAAATATATAGCATTATTTCCTTTGATTTTCTCTTTTGTAAGAAGCGCTTATTTGGTGTTTTTTTTATATGAATCTTTAAAATTCTTCACAAAAAAGAAAAATCTTAAAATTTTAGTTTTAATTTTTAAAATAGGAGTACCCTTATTATTAATACTTGGATTTGTTCTGTCTAAATACGATATTTTGTCTTTAGAGTCTCTTCAACAAAGATTTTATCTTTGGGAAAATAATACAAAAATAGACTACAATTCTTTTTTTGGAGGCGCAATAGGTAATGTAGGGGGCGGTGCAAGAGGGCAAGGCTTTATATCTACAATTGATAGTTATTGGCTATTTATGTTATTTTCATCGGGGATAATTGGTATCAGTTTAACAATTTTATTTATATATGAAAAAAGCATAAAAACAAATAAGTTCTTATTTATTCTACTTTCGTTTTTATTCGCAGGTTTTTTTGTAAGTCTTACACAGAGTTTGGTTTTTCTCGCACTTTTCCCATTACTTTTTATTAGATTTAAAAAACAAACTTTAACGACATGAAAGGCCAGTTAAAAAGTATTTTTATTCATTTAACCGTTATGCTTGGTTGTTTCCCTATTCTTACTTTTGGTATGAGAAGTGTTTTTACAATAGTCTGGAGTTTATTTGGGATATATATATTTATTTCACAAAAAAAGAAACTTAATCTGAGTTTAGATATTTTAATATTTACTCTACCTTATCTGTTAATTGTATTGTCTCTTTTCTATTCAACAAACAAAGAATATGGATTAGGAGTATTAATACAAATGCTATCTTTTTTAATCTTCCCAATAATTTTTTATTTAAATAGAGATTTTTTTTCAAAAAAAAAGATTTATAAAATTTTAGATTTTTTTTCTTTTTCAGTTTTTCTTTTAGTAATATTTCAAGTAATACAGTTGCTACTTAATTTTGATTTTGTCTCATCTGCAATAACTTTACAAGAAATAAAATCAAATGGATACCCTAGTTTAAACGAAATATCTGAAGATAAAATAGATCAAATAAAGTTAAGAAGATTTCGAAACTTCATTATTAAAATTTCAAATACACATACAACGTATCAAGGACTTTGGATTTCTTTATCAATCTTTTATCTTGGATTAAAGTCGTTTGCTTCAGAAAACAAAATTGTAAAAATTATTAATATAGTTGTCATTTTAATTTTTATTTTATGGTTTTATTTAATTTCTGCAAGAATGCCTTTTATAGCCCTTGTTTTTTCTTTGATTTTAATTATTCTATTTTTTTATAAATCCACATTAAAGAAAAAAGTATCATTATTACTAATTCCACTTTTTATTTTAGTAGCACTATTGTCGTTTAAGAATCCTTTTTCTGTTAGAGTCAAAGAGTATTATAATACTGGTTTTTCTATTCTGGCTGAAAGTTCAGGAGCAAATAAGTTCAATTCCTCTAATGTAAGAAATGGAGTCTATTATTGCGATTTGAAATTAATAAAAGAGGCCCTTTTTTTTGGAGTTGGTCTTGGAGATGTTCAAGATAGCTTAGATGATTGCTATCAAGATTATATTAATTCAAAAGTTTATAAGTGGCATATTTATAACACTCATAATCAGTACGCTTTTTTTTGGATAGCATCGGGTGTTTTGGGTTTCATATCATTTCTATCCTTAATATTTTTCAACTTTTTTAATTCCGTCAAGAAAAAAAATATACTTTTATTTTACCTCACAAGCATTACGATGATCGTATTTTTTTCAGAAAACCTTTTACAAAGATCAGATGGGGTTTTTTTTTATTGCTTTTTTATTAGTTTGTTATTTTTTAATAATTTAAAAAAATAATATATTAAATTTCTAAACTAATAATTGAAATTAATTTTTTTGCAGACGTATCCCAGCTAAATCTAGCAATGTTTTTGTAGCCTTTTTTTACCAACTCCTCTCTTTTCTCTTTATTTTTAATTAGAAATTCAAGTTTGTTTTTTATACTTTCTATAGATTCGGGTTCACAATACTCAACAGAATCGAGGTATACTTCTGGTAATGAAGTTTTGTTAGAAACGATACATGGACAACCACAAGCTTGAGCTTCAAGGGGGGGTATTCCAAAGCCTTCAAATAATGAAGCATATACGAAAATAGAAGCACGATTGTAAAGCTCTTTTAAATCATCATCGCTTAAATAGCCTGTAAAGATGATATTTTCATTAATAGATTCTTTGGTTATGTTTATTTTGGAAAAAGACTTTGCTTTTGCTCCCACAAAATATAATTTATATTCGGAGTCTAATTGTTGATATGCATTAATTATGCGATTAAAATTTTTTCTTGGGTCAAGTGAAGAAACTGCTAAAATTATCTTTTCTCTGTCCAAGCTTAAATTTTTAAAATGAGTACCCTTGGCGCAGTATACAACTTCGATATTTTTTATATTAAAATGACTCTCGATATCTTTTTTCACATAATTACTTACGGTTATAACTCTAAGAGCATTTCTTGCTGATATTGGGACAAAAATATTATATGCCTTTTGAAATAGGTATGAGAAATTTTTAGGATAATATTTAAAAGCTAAGTCATGTATATAAGTTATTTTATTTTTATAGTATACAGGACCAACACCTCCAAAATTAATAAGAATTGGGTTGTTATTGTTTTTTAAAAAATTAACTAAATCTATTTGCTCCCATAAGTGACCTTTAAAGTTCCCAAATTGGTGAATTTTTAAGAAATTTAATTCTTCTTTGTTTATTAATTCTCCTTTTGGAGCAACTAGTATTATTCTTTTTTCTTTTATTGATTCCGGGAACCTTTTACAGATTTCAATCGCATACCTTTGAACTCCAGTAATTTTTTGGGTAAGAAATCGAGCATTTATTACAATCATTTTATAGAAACATATTAGTTATTCAAAAATAATCTAACTATTCTAAATCAAGTTAGTCATTTTTTTTTAAAAAATTATTTAATTGGAACTTTTTAATATCCTCTTAAATTATTATTCTCAGTTATTATTATTACAAATTAAAAAATAACAGGAACTGGTTAAATATTACTTTGGCTATTTTCTCTTTAGTTTTAATAGTTCTTATTTCTGCAAGATTAGCGATTATTATTGTCTTTTTAATTGGCTTATTAGTTATATTATTTGATCTTAACAAAAAATATATAATGAAGATAATATTGCTTTTTATAGGTGCAATAGTTCTAATATTTTACAGCAATCATAGTTTAAGAGAAAGATTTAATTTAATTTCAAAAGATGCAAGAATGGTTACTTGGAAAGGAGCTTCTGTTATATTTTTTTAAAATTCAAACTATATTTTTGGTTCAGGAAGTGAGCAAAATACTAGGGCTAATCTTTTAGATTATTATAAAAATTATGAAGGATTTGATAGTGTAGCAGAACAAAATAGATTTATAAGTAAAAATTATAATACACATAATCAATATATAAATGAACTACTAAGAGGCGGGTGTGTTGGTTTTCTATTATTAATTATTCCTCAGATTATACTTTTATATAAAAGTGTATCTAAAAACAATGTTTTGGCTCTTATGTTTTTAGTGTCTATTATGAGTTTTAGTTTAACAGAAAATATTTTGGCAAGACAAATTGGAGTATAATTATTTGCCTTGTTTATGAGTCTCAGTAGTATTTTTCATACAAAAAAAGAGTATAAATGATCAAAATTTTGCATATAGCTAGACCAGTAGCTGGTGTCGGTGTTTATATATCCTTACTATCTAAGTACATTAATAGTAATCAATTTTCTAATGCAATAGTATGTAATACTAACGAAAAAATTATTTCATCTATAAACAAGTCAAAACCAATATTTAATCAATTAAATAAATATAGTTGGGAATATTCTTCAAGTGTAATTGAGTCTGTAGTTTATAAAATTGAAAAACAGTAGGAAAAAACAATAAACAATAGTTTCTGACGTTTTAGGAGTAAATATTCAATTATTATGAAAAAAAATATTGGTAAATAATATTAAGGGGTTAGGAATTATTCTTGTTGTTTTTGGACACATGTAATTGAGAATTTAGGAAAAAGGGTTATTAAATAATTCATTTTTTTCTTTATTGTTGAGTTTTATTTAAAATCAGTATTTATTGCTGCTATTGTAGTTTTTTGTTTGAGATAAACAATAAATTATTTAAACTTTTACGAAGTGATTTTTTAATTATATCCTTGGTGCAAATATTTTTCACTTTCAGCTAGAGGAGTGTATTAATTTTTTTTAGATTTACAGTACTTAAAATTTTATGAGAAAAGCATTAGTACATGATTGGTTTTATACAAATGGAGGAGCTGAAAAAGTAGTTCATTCTATTGGGAATATATGGAATGATTTAGAATATTATTCTTTAATAGATTTTTTGAATAAAAAAGATAGAGATTTTATTTTAAAAGGGAAAGAATCAAAAACTACTTTTGTTCAAAAATTTCCATTAGTGAAAAATAATCATAGGAAATTTTTGCAATTTTTTCCAAGTGCAATAGAGTCTTTTAATCTAAATGATTTTGATTTAATAATATCCTCTTCCTCCTCAATTGCAAAAGGTGTTTTAACCAATCAAAATCAAATACATATATGCTACTGTCACTCGCCAATGAGGTATGCTTGGAATTTGTATCACGAGTACTTAAAAGATAAAGGATTAACAAAAGGATTAAAAGGTTGGTATGCAAAAAGAGTTTTATCTAAATTAAGAATTTGGGATGTTATTTCTACAAACAGAGTTGATTATTTTGTTGCAAATTCTCATTACATAGCAAAAAGAATAAGAAAAATTTATAATAGAGACGCAACAGTCATATATCCTCCTGTAGATATAGCTAACTTTAAGTTAGAAGAAAATAAAGAAGATTTTTATGTAGCGGCTTCAAGACTTGTATCTTACAAGAAAACAGCTATAATTGTCGAAGCATTTAACAAAATGTCAGCTAAAAAATTAAAAGTAATTGGTGATGGACCAGAATTTAATAAACTGTCAAAGTTAGCAAATAGAAATGTAGAAATTTTAGGTAGAACAAATCAAAAAGATATGGTTGAGATACTACAAAAAGCTAAAGCTTTAGTTTTTGCAGCAGATGAAGATTTTGGAATCTTACCTCTGGAGGCTCAAAGTTGTGGGACACCAGTTATTGCTTTTAATAGAGGTGGGTTAAAAGAGACTGTCATTGCCAATGAAACAGGCGTTTTTTTTGAAAAACAAGAAGCTTCTTATATTGTAGATGCAGTAAAAAGGTTTGATTTATTAAAATTTGATGCAAAAAAAATAAGAAAAAATGCAGAGCGTTTTAGTAAAGAAAGGTTTGAAAGAGAGTTTAAAGAATTTGTAGAGAAAAAAATAAAAGAACATTAGTTTGAAGAAAAGATTCTCAATTTTTTTAAAACCATTAACGTTTTTTTTTGACTTATTAGTCATTAATTTAGTGGTCATTTGTATTTATGACTTCGAATTTCTTAATAAATTATTTTTAATTTATATCTCTTTATTTTGGTTTATATCCTCTTCGTTTTTAGGATATTATAAAACAAATCGAAACACAAGATTTTATCAGTTATTTAAGTTATTAATATTACAGACTTTAATTTTTGTTCTTGGTTATTTTTCTTTTTTCGGTTTTTTTAGAGAAGGAGTTGTTGTCAATAACCAAACAAAAATTTTAGTATCAATTATTTCTTGTTTATGGAGTTTCAAGATTTTTCTTTTTTTTGCAATTAAGTTCTATCGATCTAAAGGGAATAATTACAGAAAAGCAGTAGTTATAGGATGTGATTCATCATCAATAATAATTAGTGATGTATTAAAAGAGGACAAGCAGTTAGGCTATCAATACCTTGGATTCTTTTCTAACAAGAAAAAACTTGACAAAGAATATTTGGGCTCAATAAATGAAAGTTTCTTTTTTATTTTAAAAAATGAAGTAGATGAAATTTTTTGTTCTTTAAAAGAAATAAATAATGAAGAGTTGAAAAAAATAAAAAAATTTGCTAGCTCCAATAATCGAGTATTAAATTTAGTGCCAAATTCTAAAGAAATAGATAATAATAATTTGATTAAAGAGTTTTATGGAAATTCGTTACTTATTTTAAATGTAAAAAAATTACCATTAGAGATTTTTGAAAATAGATTATTAAAAAGATCAATTGACTTATTATTCTCATTTTTTGTTTGTGTATTTATATTTCCATGGTTATTTCCAATAATTATTTTATTGATAAAAATAGAATCTGAGGGTGCTATTATTTTTAAGCAAAAGCGAGAAGGAATTAATGGAGAAGAATTTGTTTGTTATAAGTTTAGATCTATGAAAATTAATAGCATGTCTGACAAAGTCCATGCTACTGAAAATGACTTTAGAGTTACAAAAATTGGGGCTTTTTTAAGAAAAACCAGCATTGATGAATTGCCTCAATTCATCAATGTTTTTTTAGGACAAATGAGTGTTGTTGGTCCAAGACCGCATATGAATGAACATTCTAAAAAATTTGATAGAGATGTTCGAAACTACATGAAAAGAAAATCTGTTAAACCAGGAATTTCAGGTTTAGCGCAAGTAAGTGGTTATCGAGGAGAGATAAAAAACCAATCAGATATAGAAAACAGAGTTCGTTTAGATGTTTTTTATATAGAAAACTGGTCTTTTTTTTTAGATTTAAAAATTATTATTAGAACTATTTTTAATATTTTTAAAGGTGATGAAAAAGCATATTAATTAATGATTACAAAACTAGATTTTACTGCTTCGATTGTTCTTTATAATGAAAATTTAAATGAGCTTATTAAAACTGTTGATTGTTTCTTAAATACTTCTTTGAAAAAGAAATTATTTTTAATTGATAACACATCCAATCAGAAGTTTAAAAATATTTTTAATTACCCTGAAGTAGAATATATTGCTGTTGGAAAGAATATAGGTTTTGGCGCAGGACATAATATGGTTACTGACAAGATAAAAGATATATCGCCCTATCATCTTATTTTAAACCCTGATGTTTTCTTTAAATCAACTGTAATTCCTAACTTGATTGGAGTTTTAGAAATGAAGAATGAATTAGCTATGATTGCCCCAAAAGTTTTGTTTCCAGACAAAACTCATCAATATTCTTGCAGAAGATATCCCTCTAGACAAGAATTGTTGGCAAGAAGATTTCTTTTTTTTAAATCGATATTTAAAAAGGTTATTTATAAAGGGACTTATAGAGATAGAGATTTGAATCAACCTTTTTTTGCTGAATACATTACAGGTTGTTTTCATCTATACAAAACACAATCTTTTGTTGAGATTAGCGGTTTTGATGAACGTTATTTCTTGTATATGGAAGATGTAGATATTTGTAGAAAAATAGATGCAATAGGGAAAAAGAAACTTTATTTTCCAAAAGAAGAAATTACTCATGTTTTAAAGCAAGGTTCCTCAAAAAATATAAAATTGTTTTTCATTCATATTTCTTCTGCAATTAAATATTTTTTAAAGTGGGGATTCTAATTTCCTTAATTATTTAAAATATATTTGCACCAACAACACAATACAACACAAATGAATATTCTTATACTAGGTTCTGGAGGAAGAGAACATGCTTTTGCTTTAAAATTATCTCAAAGCAATAAAATTAATCAACTTTTTGTCGCTCCTGGGAATGCAGGAACTCACCAAATTGCTCAAAATATTGCTATAGATCCTACAGATTTTGAAGCAGTGAAAGAAACGGTGTTGGTCAATGATATTCAAATGGTTGTTGTGGGTCCTGAGGCACCTTTGGTAGCAGGAGTTCATGATTTCTTTTTGGCGGATAGTGAATTAAAGCATATTCCAGTGATTGGGCCTAAAAAAGATGGAGCTTTGTTAGAAGGAAGTAAAGATTTTTCAAAACAATTCATGCTAAAACATGGAGTTCCCACAGCAAGATATCAATCATTTACCAAAGAAAATTTAGAAGACGGATTTGCTTTTTTAGAAACTTTAGCACCTCCGTTTGTATTGAAAGCAGATGGTTTAGCGGCAGGGAAAGGGGTTTTGATTTTAAATTCTTTAGAAGAAGCCAAAGCAGAATTGGAAGAAATGGTTGCTAATCAAAAGTTTGGAGAAGCTTCTGCGACTGTCGTTATTGAAGAGTTTTTGAAAGGAATCGAATTATCAGTTTTTATACTAACCGATGGTATAAATTACAAAATATTACCCTCTGCAAAAGATTATAAGAGAATCGGCGAAGGAGATACTGGTTTAAATACTGGCGGAATGGGAGCAATATCTCCTGTTCCCTTTGCAGACGATGCTTTTTTAAATAAAGTTGAAGAGTTGGTTGTTAAACCTACAGTTGCTGGTTTGCAAAAAGACGGAATTGATTACAGAGGTTTTATCTTTATTGGTTTAATGAATGATAACGGAAATCCTTCTGTAGTTGAATACAATGTAAGGATGGGAGATCCCGAAACAGAGGTGGTTTTACCTAGAATTGAATCTGATTTATTTGAATTGTTTGAAGGTGTTGCAAACCAAAATTTAAATGAAAAGTCTTTTTCAGTTACAGATAAAACTGCAACAACCGTAATGTTAGTTTCTGGTGGTTATCCTGAAGCTTACGAGAAAAATAAAGAAATTACTGGCTTTGATAACTTAGAAAAATCTACAGTATATCATGCTGGGACTAATATAAATGAAGGTGAAGTTGTTACAAGTGGAGGTAGAGTTATGGCGATAACTTCTCTTGGAGATAGCATAGAGGAAGCTTTGGAAAAATCTTACCAGAGTATTGATGCGATTCATTTTGATAAAATGAATTACAGAAAAGATATTGGTTTTGATCTCGTATAATGGAAAAAAAAGTAATTGTAGCACCTTTACATTGGGGACTAGGTCATGCTTCCCGTTGTGTGCCAATTATTAATTCATTATTAGAAAATAATTTCACCCCCGTTATCGCTTCTGATGGAGAAGCCTTACAATTTTTAAAGCAAGAATTCCCTCGCTTAGAAAGTTTAGAACTCCCGTCATATAAGATTACTTATCATAGAAATATAAAGTTAAAAATTCTCTTTCAACTTCCTACAATTTTAAATTCTGTTTATAAAGAAAAGAGCATCATTCATGATTTTATTCTTAAAAATAAAGAGGTTGTTGGTCTTATTTCTGATAATCGATTTGGGGTAAGAAGCCGTTTGCTCCCCTCTGTTTATATTACACATCAACTCAATGTTTTGTCTGGGGTTACTACTTTTTTTAGTAGTTTCTTTCATCAAAGAATCATTAAGAAATTTGATGAATGTTGGGTGCCAGATATTTCAAATTCTGAATTTTCAGGGAAATTATCAATTACAAATAAAAACCTAAAAGCTAAGTTTATTGGAGTTTTGAGTAGGTTCCAAAAAGAACATATAGAGGAAGAAATAGATCTGTTGGTTTTAATTTCTGGTCCCGAACCGAACCGAAGCTTGTTAGAAAGGAAGCTTATTTTTGAATTTAAAAAGAGCCCTAAAAAAATTGTTTTTGTTCTGGGAAAAATTGAGGGAAAACAACAAAAGTGGACAATTGGGAACAGCACTTTTTTTAATTATTTACTATCTACTCAGCTTCAAACAATTATAAATTCAAGTAAAGTAGTGATTTCTAGGTCAGGATATTCTTCGATTATGGATTTGGCAATTTTAGGTAAAAAAGTGTTTTTTATTCCGACAGAAAATCAACCAGAACAAGTATATTTAGCGTCCTATTTAAAAGAAAAGGGATTGACGCCTTTTTCTACCATTGCTGATTTTTCTGAAGAAAAACTGTTCGAAATTCAAAACAATAAAGGATTAGCAACCAAAAAAATGGTATTTGATGTGAGCTTATTTCGCCTTTTCAAGCGTAAATGAGAATTCAGAACCTTCTCCATAGGTACTTTTTAATAAAACAGTTTCATTGTGAGCTTCAATAATGTGTTTTACGATAGATAAGCCCAATCCAGAGCCACCTTGTTCTCTAGATCTACTTTGGTCTACTCTATAAAAGCGTTCAAAAAGGCGAGACAAATGCTGCTGTTTAATTCCTTCTCCATTGTCTATAATTTTAATGATAAACTTGTGTTCATTATAACTATCAATGGCAACGATTGTAGTGCCGTTAGGCTTACCATATTTGATAGAGTTTACAATTAGATTGATTAAAACTTGCTCGATTTTTTCTATGTCCCCTTTTACAAAAACAGGAAATTCATACACTTTATCAAATTGTAAGGTCAAATTTCTTTTTTTTGCTTTCATTTCAAATAAATCAAAGACATTTTGAACAAGCTCAAGAATATTAAAAACTTCAATATCTGGTTTGGTGCCCTCATTTTCTAATTTGGAAATCATATCCAAATCTTTGATAACAGCGACCAATCTTTCGACTCCTTTATTCGCTCTTTCAAGATACTTTGTTCTGATCTCTTTGTCATTTACAGCGCCTTCTATTAGGGTTAAAATATAGCCTTGAACAGTAAATAGGGGTGTTTTAAGTTCGTGTGCTACATTGCCTAAGAAATCCCTTCTAAACGAATCTCTTTCCGTTAAATCTTTGATTTCAAGAAGTTTTCCGTCTACGAATTTTTTCATTTTTTTGGAAAGCTTTTCAATATCAGTAGTTACAGAATCACTTTTTAGATCATTCACGTCTAATACGGAAACCTCTTCATAAATTTTTCTTAAACGTCTGTAAATAAAATGCTCTGCTCGATATTGAATGATGAAAAATGAAATAATAAAAAGAGCTATAACAGCAAGTGCGACAGAAATAATACCTAGATAGGCTATCATAAAGTAGTACGATAGGGTTGCGATAGCCACTGTAAGGATTGTTAAATAAAATGCAGACCAAAGTGCGTACGAGTAGGTTCTTTTTAATTTCATTGAGACAAATCTATTTATCTTCGCCTTCTAAAACAAATTTATACCCAACACCTTTTACAGTTTTAAAATGATTGTCGCCTATTTTTTCTCTCAGTTTTCGAATATGGACATCAATGGTTCTTCCTCCTACAACCACTTCGTTTCCCCATACAGTATCTAGAATTACCTCTCTTTTAAATACTTTACCGGGCCTGGATGTTAACAACGAAAATAATTCAAATTCCTTTCTTGGTAGGGAAATCTTTTTTCCAGCTTTGTATACAACATATTCATCTCTATCTATAACGATGTCACCGATTGTGATAGTATCTTCATTCTTTTCGTTGGTCTTTACTCTTCTCAGTAGCGACTTTATTTTACTTACCAAAACTTTTGGTTTTACGGGCTTGGTGATATAATCATCGGCACCCGATTCAAAACCAGCTACTTGAGAGTAGTCCTCTCCTCTTGCAGTTAAAAAAGAGATGACTACATTTTCTAATGATTTAATTTTTCTAATCTTTTCACACGCTTCAATTCCATCCATTTCAGGCATCATGATATCTAATAAAATTAAATGAGGGATATTTTTTTTTGCAGATTTTATTGCTTCTTGCCCGTTATTTGCCGTAAATATTTGATATCCCTCGTTTCTTAGATTGTATCCAACAATTTCCAGAATGTCAGGCTCATCATCTACCAATAAAATTTTAATATCGCTATTATTCATATGTCTTTTGTAATGGTAAGTATCAAAAATAATAATTTAAACCCAAAACAGATGTTTAATTATCACCATATTTATGTAGTTAACAATTGTTTAATATTAAATTAACAAATATGTACAATAGCACACCAACACACCCATAAATTTCTTATTAATCTAATAATTAGGGTGTAACGTTAAATTAATAGTAGTAAAATCTTTATTTTTCAAAAAATTTCGTAATTTGCAATTACATTATATCACCAATTTAAACTATACAATATGAAAAAAAATTACATTTTTATATTATTAATGACAATCTGCATGACTGTCGTTTCTTACGGGCAGGAAATGCTTGTTAATGGAGGTCTAGAAAATTGGGATTCAGATACAGTTCCCACCGATTGAACGAAGACAGAGGCATTGACAAAATCAACCGATGCTCATTCAGGCTCTTTTTCGGCTGTGGTAGTTCCAGGTGATAGTGGTTCAAAAGATCTTAGTCAAACAATTATTGGGATTACACCTGGTGAAAGTTATACACTTATTGCTTGGTATAAAGTTACTGCTGGTGATGAGGAAGATGCGAGAGTATGGTCTACTTGGAAGAATGGAGATACAACGGTGTATCACGTTGGAGATGTTAATGATCGTTCACAAGACCCTTTAAGAGGACCGAATGATGGTTATTTTGACAATAATGGAGGTGTTTGGTCGAAATATGAACTTACTGTAACAGCTCCTTCAGGAGTAGATTCATTTTACTATGAAGTAAGATCTTATAAAAATTCAACAGTATATTGGGATGATTTATCTTTTGTAAAAAACAGTAGTGCCTCTCTAAATAATAACCCAATCAGTGGTTTTGCAAGCTATCCAAACCCCGTGTCTGACGGAATTTTAAACATTTCTTCTGCAAGTACTTCAGTTAAGGAGGTCACTATTTTTAATCTTTTAGGAAAACAAGTACTTTCCTCACGTTTTTCGGGAATTAAGAAAAATATTGATGTTTCTTCAATCAACGCAGGAATGTATATTCTTAAAGTTACAGAAGAAGGAAAAACGGCTACAAAAAAATTAATCATCAGATAATTTTTATTTTTTTATAAAATAGAAAGCTTCAAATTAATTTTTGGAGCTTTTTTGTTATCTTTCAATTAGAAAAAGAAAACCCCTATTACAATGAATTTGAATTTAAGAGTAACCAATCTCCTTTTTTTGGATATTGAAACTTGCCTCAAGAATGCGGTAACGAAAGTTATACCGCAGTTTAACAACCAAGAATTTTTAAAAAGGAAGATGTTGTTTTAATAGATTAAGATTCAAGTTTCATGGAAAGCACTAACCAACGTTCTTCTTTTTGTTCTATGTTGGAAATTATTTCCTGAAGTTCTTGAGATTTTTTTTCAATGTCCTTTGTGTCAATTTCAACATTTAAAAACTGGTTTTCTATCATAAGCTTTCTTTTTTGAAGCCTTTCAATATCTGCTTCTAATGTGCCAAATTCTCGTTTTTCATTAAAACTTAACAAGGATTTCTCACTCTTTTTTTCTATTTTTTGTGTTGTTTTTTTGTTCTTTACCTCTTTTGGGGATGAATCGTCATAGGCTCTAAAGTCTGAGTAGTTTCCTGGAAAATTTTCCACCCTTCCTTCACCTCTAAAAACAAACAAGGCATCTACAATTTTATCCATAAAATACCGGTCGTGAGAGACAACCAAAAGATTCCCTGGATAATCTAATAAAAAATTTTCTAAGACATTGAGTGTTACCACATCCAAATCATTCGTGGGTTCATCCAAAATTAAAAAATTTGGATTTTGAATCAAAACCGCACATAGATATAGTCGTTTTTGTTCTCCACCAGAAAGTTTTTCAACAAAATCATATTGTTTTTTCTTGTCAAATAAAAAGCGTTCTAATAATTGAGAGGCGGAGATTTTTCTTCCTTTCGAAAGTGGGATATATTCTCCAAATTCCTTGACGACTTCAATTACTTTTTGCCCTTCTTTTACCTCAATTCCAGCCTGAGTATAATATCCATATTTTACGGTTTCTCCCAAGATAACCTTACCAGCATCTACGGGCGATTTTTGAGTAATAATATTTAAAAAGGAAGATTTTCCAGTTCCGTTTTTACCAATGATGCCGATACGTTCTCCTCGTTTAAACACATAATCGAAACCCTCTAAAATCTTCTTATCTCCAAATGATTTATAGACTTTGTGAAGTTCCAAAATTTTACTTCCTAAACGCTCCATATTAATTTCCAACTGAATAGGATGGTCTTTCCTTCGCTGGTGAGCCTTCTCTTTAATTTCATAGAAATCATCTGTTCTTGATTTTGATTTGGTGGTTCTGGCTTTGGGTTGCTTTCGCATCCATTCCAATTCTTTTTTAAATAAACTTTTCGCTTTCCCTAAATTGGTTGCTTCTAAAGCCAGACGTTCTTCTTTGTTTTGCAAATAATAGGAATAATTTCCTTTATATTTATAGAGGTTTCCTTCATCTAATTCTAGAATTTCATTGCAAACACGTTCTAAAAAATACCGATCATGGGTTACCATAAATAAGGTGATTTTTTCTTTGGCAAAAAACGCTTCTAGCCATTCAATCATTTCCAAGTCTAAATGATTTGTGGGCTCGTCTAAAATTAATAAATCTGGTTTGTTAATTAAAATAATGGCCAAAGAAAGCCTTTTTCTTTGGCCTCCAGAGAGTGTCCCCACTTTTAGTGTTAGATCGTCTAATTTTAATTTTGATAAAATTTGTTTGTATTGTGTCTCAAAATCCCATGCGTTGTATTGTTCCATTAATTCAAATGCCGTTTGGTAGGCCTCTGTGTCTTCGAGGTTTTTTAACGCATTTTCATATTGTTTCACGATGGAAAGAATTTTATTATCTGTAGCAAAAATAGTCTCTTCAATGGTCAGTGTTGGATCAATTTGATCTTTTTGCGCGAGATAAGCAACAGAAATCCCTTTTCTACTGATTACTTGTCCTGTGTCTGGGGTATCTATACCAGCGATGATATTTAAAATGGATGTTTTACCACTTCCATTTTTAGCTACAAAAGCAATTTTTTGATTTTTGTTAATTCCAAAAGAGAGCTTTTCAAATAAAACACGTTCTCCATATGATTTGGAAATATTTTCTACAGATAAATAATTCACAGAGTTTCTTTTTTACAAAGAAACAAAAAACCCAAGTGTTAACTTGGGTTTTTAATGTTATTTAATTTTTTTTGGGGGTTGTAAATTAAATAACTGCGAAGTTGAGCAAATGTATTTCAATATATTGATTTTGTCAATCCCTAAAAACAGTGAATTTTTTACTCCCTAAAAATAGGGATAATATACCCCATAAATGGTGAGACATTCTTGTTTTTTGTCACGTTCAAAATTTCATAATTCTTCCAATTAATGGTATATTGCGGGATAAAAATCGAAAAGAAGATATATGAAGATAATTGTACCAATGGCCGGAATTGGATCTCGTTTAAGACCACATACTTTAACAGTACCAAAGCCTTTAACTGTCATTGCTGGGAAGCCAATAGTGCAAAGGTTGGTAGAGGACATTGCTTCTGTTATTGATGAAAAAATTGATGAAATTGCATTTGTTATAGGCCCTGTTGCAAAAGGGTTTCCAAAAGATACAGAAGAAAAATTACTAAAAATAGCAAATGAACTGGGGGCAAAAGGTTCGGTATATGTTCAAGAAGAAGCTTTAGGAACTGCACATGCAATTTATTGTGCAAAAGAATCTTTGAAAGGCCCCTGTGTAGTTGCTTATGCAGACACTCTGTTTAAAGCAGATTTTACATTAGATACAAATGCGGATGGAGCTATTTGGGTAAAGCAAGTTGAAAATCCAAATGCATTTGGAGTTGTAAAATTACAAGATGGCTATATCACTGATTTTATTGAAAAGCCGAAGGAGTTTGTTTCTGATTTGGCAATTATAGGGATCTATTATTTTAAAAGTGGAGAAAAATTACTTGAAGAGATTCAATATTTAATCGATCATGATTTAAAGGAAAATGGAGAATATCAAATAACCAATGTTTTGGAATCTTTAAAATTACAAGGAGCAAAATTTGTTCCAGGAACAGTCAATACTTGGATGGATTGTGGTAAAAAGGACCCAACAGTAGATACGAATAAGCAAGTACTAGGTTTTGAATATAAATCAGGGAATAATTTAGTTTCTCCTGATGTCGTTTTAGAAAACTCAACAATTATACCTCCTTGTTTTATCGGAGAAAATGTGCTGCTAAGAAATTCAACTATTGGACCTTATGTTTCTATCGGGGAAAACAGTGTCGTAGAAAACACAACCATTGTTAATTCGTTAATCCAATCAAATGTAGAAATCTCGAATGCAAATCTAGACAATGCAATGATAGGGAATTATGTAAAATACAATGCGAAATATACTTCAGTAAGTATCGGGGACTATACCGAATTAACTTAAATGATAAAAAAATTAAAGAAAAATAATCATAGAGAAAACAATAGGATTTATATTCATAAATCGAGACTCGTTACTTTTTGCTGTATTTTTTTTGCATTGCAAATATATGGTCAAGACAGCATTCCTGTTGTGAAAGATGTCGCTGAGGAAAATAAGTTGAATTTTCAGCAATTCTTTTTCGAAGCCTTATCGGAAAAATCAATTGGAAACTATCAGAAAGCAATTGAAAGTCTTGAAAACTGCAATCAGATTTCACCAAAAGATGCCGCTGTTTTCTTTGAGTTTTCAAAAAATTATTTTTTCCTCAATAAGTTCTTTTTAGCAAAGGAATATATTCTAAGAGCCCTGCGTATAAAACCCTCTAATGAATGGATGTTAAAGCATCTAGTAGAAATTTATTTAAAGGAGAATAATTTTTCGGAAGCAATTCTTGTACAACAAAAGTTAGTAAAGCTCAATTCTAAAGAGAGGGTGTTTCTTTTAGAGTTATATATTCAGAATAAAAACCATGAGAAGGCTATTTCTCTTATCAATACGATGGAACAAGAAAACGTTCTCTCTGCCCGTTATCAAAGAATTAAAAACAACTTTAATCAAAAAAAAGAGTCACTAGTTTCTGAAGAAAAATTACCAACAGAGAACTCATTAGAATCTCAATTTGCAACAAATAAATCTTTTTATATTTTAAAGAAAATTTTAGAAAAAAACAAAGCAAACCCATCCTTATTAATAAAATATTCAAATGAGGGGATTTTACTTTTCCCTGCTCAACCTTTTGTATATTTAATGCGAGGAAAAGCTCTAAACGATCAAAGAAAATATAAAAAGGCACTGTTATGTTTACAAAATGGGATTGATTTTGTAGTTGCTGAGGATATGGAGATTACTTTTTTCAAAGAAATAGCAATTTCATACAGAGGCTTAGGTTTTTTTAAAGAGGAGAAAAAATATATTGAAAAATCAAAAAAAAAGGGATATTAACATGAGGGGTTTACAATATTTTGTGGTGTTTTTAGTCTTATTTTCCTCTTGTAAGGTAAAAATGGATCTAACAAAAACACCTGTCATCTCCAAAAAAATGTCTGCCAGAAAAGTTGCTCGAAAGCATATGGCATCAAGTTTAGATAAAGCATCTGTATCGGCAAAACTTAAAGTAAATTTTAATAACGGAAAACAACAGCAACGTATTTCTGTAAGTTTAAAAATGAAAAAAGACCAGGTAATATGGCTGAAAGGATCTAAATTTATTACTTTGTTTAAAGTTAAAATCACACCAACCTCGGTTCGTTACTATTCGTCTTATGCAAAAAACTACCTAGAAGGAGATTTTTCTCTGTTGAAGAAGTTGTTAGGAGTAGAAATTAATTTTGAGCAACTCCAAAATTTATTATTAGGACAATCTTTACTAAATGTAAAAAAACAAAAGCAACGTGTGATTATAGAAGACGATAAGTATGTTTTAGCTCCTGAAATTCAAAATGATTTATTTGATATTTCCTTTTTTGTAAACCCGTCTCATTTTAAGCTAGACAGACAATCCGTTGTTAATTTTGAAAAAGATCAACGCTTGGATATTTTTTATCCTTCTTATAAGGTAATTGATGGTGAAGTTTTTCCACAAGAAATTCAAATAATAGCAAAGCAACCAGATGTTTTTACAAAAATCGATTTTATTCTCAAATCTGTTCAGTTTGATACCAATTTTGATCTTTCTTTCACGATTCCTAAGGGATATAAACAAATTAAATTATAGTGAGAAGGATTAAGTTTTACATATCGATTTTAATTTTCTGTTTATCTGTTTTTTCTGTTTTTGGACAAACTAGAAAACAGTTGGAGTCGCAGCGAAAAAAACTGAACAAAGAAATTAAACAGGTAAATAGGTTACTTTTTAATGAAAAAAAGAAAGAAAAAAACGCCTTGGACGCTTTAAAAGACATTTTTAAAAAAATTGAAGTAAGAACTCAATTAATTTCAACCATTCATTTAGAAGCTGAAATTTTATCAAAAGAAATTACTACAAATCAAATCAAATTATCCCAATTGTCCGAAAAACTAGTTCGTCTTAAAAAGGACTATGCAGATATGATTTATAAATCATACAAAAGTAAATCACAACAGAGTAGGACCATGTTTTTACTTTCTTCTGAGAGTTTTCTTCAAGCATATAAAAGATTGGAGTATATGAAGCAGTATGCCTCTTTTAGAAAAAAACAAGGAGAGGATATTGATAATCAAACCAAAATAGTTCAAATATTGAATGATTCTTTATTGATTCAAAAAGCATTAAAAGATACCCTAATCGTATCTGAAACAGCCCAAAAAATGCAAATTGAAGTCGATAAAACGAATCAAGAGAAGTTGCTAACGGTCATAAAGAAAAATGAAACGAAGTATAAGAGAGCGCTTCAAAAGAAAATTAAAGAAGAGAAAAGAGTTACTCTAAAAATTGATAAAAAAATTCGTGAAGAAATTGCAAGAGCAAATAGGATTGCAAAAGAAAAACAAAAAAATAAGCTAAAAGTGGTTAAGAAAAATGAATTTATTTTAACTCCAGAAGCAAAAGCATTGGCCGCAAAATTTGAGTTGAATAAAGGCAAGTTGCCTTGGCCACTTAATGAAGGTGTCGTGGTTAGAAAATTTGGAAAGCAACCCCACCCCTCATTCCCTGGGATTACCATAAATGGTTCAGGACTTCACATAGTTACTAGTCAAGGTCAAGAAGCACAAGCCATTTTTAATGGGAGGGTTTTAAATGTTTTGGTGAGTTCTGAGGGGAGAAAAAACGTATTGATCCAACATGGAAATTATATTTCATCCTATAACAACTTAGAAAATATTTACGTAAAGACAGGAGATAAAATTATGACTGGTCAAAAAATAGGTCAAATTTTTACAGATAAAATTTCAAAAAAAACCAAATTAATCTTCGTGTTGTTTAAAAATACAACGCGCCTCAATCCTTCTCACTGGATTCTAAAAAGGTAATTTGCTTTTTTAAAGTGTTACCCTCATGTCTTTTAAGCTAACTGAACAATGCTTTTAGAGCAGTCGCCTTGTTTGGATTCATTTTCCCTGCTAAAACTAGACTTAATTGTTTGCGTCGGAGCGCAGCTTCAAAACGTTCTTTTTCTAGGTTGGTTTCTGGAACAATTTGAGGGACTTCAACAGGCTTTCCAATTTCATCAACAGCAACAAAGGTGTAGATCCCTTCATTCACTTTGGTTTTAGATCCAGATTGCCTGTCTTCAATCCAAACATCAACATAAATCTCCATAGAAGAATGAAATGCTCTGGAAACCTTGGCTTCTATGGTAACCACACTACCTACAGGAATGGACTTATTAAAAGCAACATGGTTTACAGAAGCAGTAACTACAATTCTTCGAGAGTGTCTTCTTGCAGCAATGCTACAAGCTCTATCCATTCTTGCTAGTAATTCACCACCAAATAGGTTGTCTAAATAATTTGTTTCGCCAGGCAAGACTAAGTCTGTTAGGATTGTTAACGACTCTTTTGGGGTTTTTGCTTCCATCAAAAATATTTTTATGTAAATATAAGCAATCGCTTATTCATAAAAAGAAGCTTAGAAATTAATCGCAGAAAAAAGAAAATTAGTGGAGCTATTTTATCAGCAACCAAGCATCTTTGGAAACTGTTTTACGAATCTCATAAAGATGTTTTGTAGCCTCATTTCTACTTGAATAACTATCAAAAGCTACTTGCGTAAGACCCCATTTATTCATGCCGATTATTTTGGCATTAAATCCTTTTACTTTAAGTTGTTTTACTTTCTTTTTTGCGTTTTCTACAAATTGGAAAGATCCGGCAACAACATGAAACGAGTTTGTTTCTTTTACAACATTTAAATTGATCGTTGGTAATGGATTCCCTATGATGAAAGTTGCAGATTGAATCTTTTTTTGGAGTTCTTTTTCTTGGGTAGCAAAAATTTCATTTTGCTGTTTATTTTGGTAATCATTGTATTTAGAAAATCCAATTGTTAGTAAAATTGCAACTGTTGCAGCATATTTTACAAATACAGGAATTCCTCTTTTTACTTCTTTTCTTGGGGAAGCTGCTAAAGGTTTAACCTGTTGCTTATATCTGGAAATTGCTGGAGATTCTATAGTTGATAATCCAAAGGATTCCGTTAAATAATTGACAGTTGTCAGTGGTTCAAAAACTATTTTTTTATTTTCAGTTAGTGACAAACTCCCCAAATTTTCGATTTTCACAGATTTCGATTGCAACTCATTTTTCCATCTAATCACAGATAAAGAAATTGCCGTGGAGGCCTTTTCAAAAGAGATGTTTTCTGAAGAAGCAATATAATTTGCTAATAAGCCGTCATTGTGTTTTAAAAGGCTATTAAATGTGAGTTGCTTTGAAGGCGGGCTAAACGTATGAGTAAAATTATTCACTTTTGCACCAATTCTATTGGCTACAAACCCACCAAAATCAGGCACAATCACACAATCGTATCGGTATAATAAATCACTGATGTATTTGGCTATAATCATGTTAACAAATATAAAAATTTTGAGGTTTTATGAAACTGTTTCGCCTATTTTTTTTCAACAATTATTTTATATCTTGGTATTCAAATTGTTATCAAATTGAAAGAAGAAGAATTATTGGCTGTTTTGCGCTTGCAAAAATGTAAAGCCGTTGGCGATATTTTAGCCAAAAAACTCATTGTGCATGTGGGTAGTGTTCCCGAAATTTTTAAGGAAAAATCAGCTGTTTTATCAAAAATAAATGGAATTGGGAACCATGTTTTAAAACATCTTTTTGATCCAAAAAACATTCAATTAGCTGAGCAGGAATATAATCACATAAAAGAAAAGGGAATCTCTTATTTCTATTTTTTGGATGATGATTATCCACAAAATCTTCAGCATTGCATAGATAGCCCGTTATTGTTATTTAGGGAGGGCAATTTTGATTTTTCAAATACTAGGATTATTTCGATTGTTGGTACGAGAAACATGACTTCCTATGGGCGTGATTTTTGTCGTCAATTAGTTCAAGATATCTCAAAATATAATCCAATAATCGTTAGTGGTTTTGCTTACGGAGTTGATATTTGTGCTCATAAAGCAGCCATCGAAAACAAGTTGCAAACGATGGCTGTTTTAGCTCATGGGATGCAATATATATATCCAAAAGTACATAAGAAATATATCAATTCAGTAATTGAAAATGGCGGATTGTTATCAGAGTTTTGGCATGATGATCCTCCCTTAAGAGCACATTTTTTGAAAAGAAATAGAGTCGTTGCAGGAATTTCTAGTGCAACGATTATCATAGAATCTGCTAAAAAAGGAGGAGCTTTAGTGACTGCAGACATTGCCAATTCTTACGATAGAGATGTTTTTGCAGTTCCTGGAAGAACTTCGGATGTTTTTAGTAAAGGATGCAATGATTTAATTAAAAAAAATGGAGCTTATTTGTTAAATTCAGCCTCAGACATTGTAGAAATATTAAATTGGGACCTTCAACAGAGACCCAAATCAATTCAAAAACAATTATGTATCGATTTGAATGAAAAAGAGCAAAGAATTTATGATTTTCTTCATGAAAAAGAGGCTCAAATATTAGATGTGATTTCTCTGGAATGTTCGATTCCTATTGTTGAATTATCGGCTATTTTATTGCAAATGGAATTAAAAGGACTGACAACACCCCTGCCCGGGAAGCTATTTAGATTGGTTTAGTTGTGTAGCGGGCTACATTCTGTAAATTTCAATTATTGTAGCATCTCTTTTAAATGTGATTGTCTCTATAAATTGAAATTAATACTATTCTTTTATTTATCCCTATTTTTGATAAAAATCAATACTAAAGATGGCGGATAAAAAAAAATTGATGTCAAAAAAAAAGCCAACATTTCCTGTCAATGAATTGCTAGACAGATATCTAAAAAAATATAACAGAAATATAAAAATTTCTATTCTATATGAAGATCTGTTGCGATTTCAAGGCTCTGTTATTTTGTATGATAGCAACGATGTGGATACTCTTTGGATAAGAACTTTTTATTCTGATTTTGATAGAAAAGAAATCGATGCTAGTTTAAAAAAAATATACACAATACTCCATTCCGACGGGAGTGACGAAACGATTCCGTTTTTAAATGTAGATGGAATTGATTACTGTACGTTTGGAAACTCAAAACCTTTTCGGGTTAAAATTAGAAATATTCTAAATGATAATTACACCTATTTTTACGTAAAAAAAGCAGATGCCTCAAGAATTTATGGTTTGGAATTGGAACATATTTTGTCTCCGCATAACATGAATTTTTTAGTGTATAAAAACACTTTAATTGAAGAACATATTTCAGGGATTCCAGGAGATGATTTTATCAAAGACTTTTTGCCAAAATGTACAGAATCAGAAAAATCTCAAATAGCAAAAGAGTTTGTAAAATTTAAAGAACGTTGTTTGGTTCGTTTGCTTGGAGACATGCGTTCTTATAATTATGTAATTATTCCAACCCATGATTTTGATCAAATTATTTACAAAATAAGAGCAATTGATTTTGACCAACAATCTTTTGAAGGAAATTTAAAAGTATATGATTTGCAATTTTTGAAAGAAAATTTTAAAATTGTAGACATGGTAAATAGAAAGTTAGATAATAATTCTATTATGCAGTATAAGTTAGAAGAGCGATCTTTTATGGCTAAGAGAATGATTACCTCTCCAAGAAGAGCTTCTTGGTTGATTAAATGCATGAAAAATGATACACTTTCTTTTCCTGATAATGTACAACTTTTAAAAAAGCATTTGATTAAATATGTTGGAGATGTAAAGTTTAAGGAGTGCAATAATATGGGAGAAATTTTGGAGACAATCTTGGTATTTGTAAAGCGCAACTATCAGGATGTATTGACCAAATAATTAGGGTGTTTTTTTAGACCTTATGGTCTCAATAAATACGGTAGAAATGATTAATAACCCACCCCAAATGGTGTTTCTACTTGGAACTTCATCTACAACTATAAAAGCGATTATGATTCCAAAAACAGGTTGAATACTACTAATTATTGTCGCCGTCGATGCTGAGAAAAACTTCAAAGAATGTACCATTAAACTGTGTCCAATGGCTGTAGTTAACAAAGCGAGTAAGAGTAGGTATGGGAACTGAGATTGAAAACCGGAAGTATCCATGAAAAATAATACAGGAAAGAGAATAACTGTAATTACAAAGGTCTGATAAAACATGATCATGCTTCCGTTATAGAGGGTAACGTGTTGTTTTAAAATTAAAATTCTAATTGAATAACATAAAGCAGAAAACAACCCAAATAGAATACCTCTAACATCGGAACTTTCCATAGTAAATTCAGGGGCTAAAATATACAGTCCAATGAGCGCCATAAGACCAAGAACAAGGTGTACAGGGTTCAACTTTGATTTTATAAAAATAGGCTCTAGCAATGCAGTTATTACTGGAAATGTAAATAAAGAGAGCATTCCTATGGCTACATTTGATAATTTTAATGCATAAAAATAAGTCACCCAGTGACCAGCTGTAAAAAGCGAGCTGATTATAAAAGGCACATGTGTTTTTAAATCAATAACTCTTAGATTTATTTTCCTAGATTTACAAAAACCATACAGAAAAATCATCGCAAAAGCAGATCGGAACCAAATAATAACCTCTGAAGGCATAGCAATATATTTACCCAAAACACCAGAGGTGCTTATGAACAAGGTTGCTAAAATTAAGCCTGACAGATTTTTAAGATAATTAGTTTCCATTTTTTCGATATGTAGAGGCTTTAAAACGTACTTATGATCAGATTATTCCTTCCATTCAAGCGTTTCTATGATATTAAAAATATCCTTTTTAATATAATTTACAGCAGGTAAAATAGAATCGTAGTTGGGTTTTATGTAGAAGTATAAAGATCCTTTTAGGAAATTTTTTGTGCTATCAGTAATGTGAAATTGAATTTGAGAAGCTGCATTTCCTGTAATTTCATATAGGCTACCAAAAACTCTTTTTTCTGTATTGACAAAATCTTTTGGAATAATTTGGGCTGCTTTTAAGGTGTGTTTAAAAACTAATTTTTCAGCATCTGTAAGCAGTTCCTCCAAGTTGTTTTCTACGGGTCTGTAGGTAATATCTATAGAGGCTTTTAGTGAAGGGTATTTAATTTTTAACCAATAATTAGCTTCGTCAACCAACATTGTATGCTTTAAAACTTCAAAAGAATAAGGTCTTTTTAAAGGTAGTTTTTCGTAGGATTTTTTTGGATATGTCAAGCTAAGAAATGCGGAAGGTTTGGGTAATGTATCTTTTGTACAAGAAAAAACAACAAGTGTGAAAATGAATAATAATATCCTACGCATTTTTGGTTGCTTTTATTTGTTTGATGCGCTTTTTATCAAGTGCTTCAATAGTAAACGAATAGTTTTTGAAGGGTATTTTTTCTCCTTTTTTTGGAAATTTTCCGCAAATTTCCAAGATAAAACCAGCAAGTGTTTCGCTTTCTCCTTTTTCTTCCTCAAAAATAGCATCGTCTTCCTCATTTAATACTTTGCAGAAATCTTTGATTGTAGTTTTGCCCTCAAAAATATAGTTGTTTTCATCTATCTTAGAGTAGAATAGATCATCAATGTCAAATTCATCATTAATATCCCCTACAATTTCTTCGATTACATCTTCTAAGGTAACCAATCCACTCGTTCCACCATATTCATCTACAACGATTGCCAAATGATTTTTCTTTTCTCTAAAATCACTTAATAAATCGTCCAATTTTTTGTTTTCCGGCACAAAAAATGGTGTTCGAACTAATTCTAGCCAATTAAACGTTTTTTCGTTCAAATGAGCCAATAGGTCTTTGGCGTATAAAACCCCAATAATAGTATCAATGTTGTCTTTATAGACAGGATTTCTAGAATACCCGTTTTTTAAAATCTTATCCAATACTACTTCATAGGATTCGTCATCAGAAAGTGCAAAAATATCAATACGAGGCTTCATAATTTGAACGGTTTCAGTATTCCCAAAATTTACAATTCCTTCTAGTATTTTTTGCTCGTCTTTAGTTGTTGCTCCTTCAGAGGTTAGTTCCAATGCTTGAGATAAAGTTTCTACAGAAAAATTAGAATTTTTACTCCCAAATCTCTTTTCAATCCATTTTGTTAAAGTAATTAGTGGCAAACTAAACGGGGTTAATAAGATGTTTGTGGTGTGGATGAATTTTGACATTTTCTTTGAGAAAAGAAGGGCATTTCTTGAAGCGTAGACTTTTGGTAAAACTTCTCCAAATAAGAGAATTAAGAACGTTACTAGAACAATTTCTAAAAAAAAACGAACAGGAAAACTAAAAAAATACAAGTTTAATTGACTGTCAAAATCATTGAATAATGTTTCTGAGAGTGACGCAAACAATAAAACAATTAAAATATTGATAAAATTGTTGGTAATTAAAATTGTAGCTAATAATTTTCTAGGTTTCTGTAATAATTTTACGACAATATTTTCTTTTTTCCCGTTTTTAGAAAGTTTGTTTAGTTCTGTTTGAGAAAGAGAGAAAAAAGCAACTTCTGTTCCAGAAACTAATGCAGAGCAAAACAACAGTATTATAAGGGCAATGCCATTTAAAGAGGTTTGCAGATTTAAAGAGTAAAGAAATAAAAATTCAGGATCTGGAGCCAAATGCTATTGTTTTGGTTTATTAAAATGGCAAATCATCATCTTCTGTTGTTATCGATTTTTCAGCGATGGTAGAAGGTGTTGCAGCTGTCTGAGAGTTCTTAGCGTTTTCATCATTTTTTTTAGTTGATAAAAAGGTCATTTCACTTACTTGAATTTCTGTAGAATAACGTTTTATTCCATCTTGTTCCCATTGTCTATTTTTCAATTTCCCTTCAACATATACTTTATCTCCTTTGCTCAAGTATTTTTCGCAAATTTCAGCAAGTTTGTTTCGAACAACAATATTGTGCCAGTCGGTTGTTGTTACCTTTTCTCCGGTAGTTTTATTAGTATAACTTTCACTGGTGGCTATCGGGAACCTCCCAACACTATTTTTATCGTCGAAATAGTGCATTTTGACCTGATCACCCAGATTCCCTATTAAAATTACTTTGTTTATTGTACCTGCCATAGCGTTTCTATTTTAGAATCAAAAGTACTAAAAAAATCAATTACTTTTTAGTTTGAAAACTGGCTAAAAAATTTGCGATTAAAATTGGAACAGGATAAGTATCTAATTCCTCCCATTTTACCCTTATTTTAGGGGAATTTTTAGTATTGATCACCCAGAATTGAGTATGTAGATGCTGATGTGATAATTTGTGAACAATTTCCTTTTTATTATAAAGCGAAATATTACTTTTAGAGGGAACTAATTTGACAAAATCGGGGGTTAAAATCAATCCATCTAGGGAAATTGTCTTTGCGGATTCAATAAAAGGGAATTCATACAATCCTTGCCATATTCCTTTTCCTTTCCTTTCGGATAAGATGGTTTTTTTATCCTTAGAAATCATCACTAGGTAATTAAGATATCTTTTTCTAACTTTTATTTTTTTGTCTTTTACTGGAAGGTCTTTTACGGTTTTTTTTTGAAAGGCAATGCAGCCATTATTAAAAACGCAGCTTTCACATAGAGGGTTTTGGGGTTTGCAATGCAGTGCACCAAAATCCATGATGGCTTGGTTGTAAACACCAGGTTGTTTCCTGTCAATTAAGGTTTGAGCCAGTTGTTTAAACTCTTTGATGCCTGCAGTTGAATTGATGGGAGTTTTAATTCCGAAAAAACGGGAGAGAACACGATATACATTTCCATCGACAACAGCATTTGGTTTTTGAAAGCATATAGAAGAAATTGCAGAGGCGGTATAATCTCCAATTCCTTTTAACTTAATGATTTCTTTATATGTTGATGGAAATTCACCATTGAATTCTGTTGCAATTTGCTTTGCAGTAAAATGAAGGTTTCTAGCCCTTGAGTAATACCCTAGGCCCTGCCACATTTTTAAAACAGTACTTTCTTTAGCTTTTGCTAAATCAAAAACAGTTGGGAATTCCTCTGCAAATTTAAGATAATAGGAAGTGCCTTGAGCTACTCTTGTTTGTTGTAACATGATTTCTGACAGCCAAATAAAATAGGGGTTCTTCGTTTTTCGCCAAGGTAATTCCCTGTTATTTTGTAAGTACCACTGAATTAATGTGTTAGAAAATTTCATCATTTAAAAATAGAATTGCAATATTACATTTTAAAAATCAAATAAATTTAGGTCTTATTATTTTCGGAGTTGATTAATTATCATATATTTGCATCCGCATTTTTGGGATTAAATTAATAAAAATATAGTAAAAATACAGACATGACGAAAGCAGATATCGTATCAAAAATTTCAGATAAATCAGGAATAGAAAAAACAGATGTATTAGCCACTGTTGAAGCTTTCATGAGTGAGGTTAAAGATGCACTAGAAAATGGTGACAACGTTTATTTAAGAGGTTTTGGTAGTTTTATTATTAAAACAAGAGCAGAAAAAACGGGTAGAAATATTTCGAAGAATACAACTATCAAAATTCCTGCACATAACATTCCAGCTTTTAAACCAGCGAAAACTTTTGCCGAAGGGGTAAAAAGCAAAGTAGCAGTTAAATAAAAAATATTAACTAAACCTTTTTAAGGTTTAAAAAACGAAAACATTATGCCAAGCGGTAAAAAAAGAAAGAGAGCAAAAATCTCTACACACAAAAGAAAGAAAAGAGCTAGAGCCAATAGACACAAGAAAAAGTAATTATTCATTATCTTTTTCGTTTATAGTTTAGCGAAAAAAAGTTCATTGACATTAGAGGTTAAACTAACCTCGCATGGTATTTCAAATACCTGACAATATTAACCCATCTGCACAATTTTGTGTAGTGTTAAAACCATTTCAGCATGAAAACAGAATTAATAATTCGTTCAACTTCATCTGATATTGATTTTGCCTTATTAAGAGATGGAAAACTTATTGAATTAAATAATGAAACTAGTGACAACAAATTTTCAGTTGGCGATATTTTTTTAGCCAAAATAGGAAAAGTTCTTACTGGTTTAAATGCAGCCTTTGTAAATGTAGGTTATCCGAAAGACGGGTTTTTACATTATCACGATTTAGGTGCGCAAGTAAACTCATTAAATACATTCATAAAGAAAGTAAGCACAGGTAAGTATAAAGAATTCACTTTAAAAAATTTCCGAAAGGAAGAAGACATTAACAAAGACGGTAGTATAAATGATGTACTAAAAACAGGAAGAAACCTATTAGTACAAATTGTAAAAGAACCCATTTCTACCAAAGGACCAAGATTAAGTTCTGAGTTGTCCATTGCAGGTAGATTTTTAGTTTTAGTTCCTTTTTCGAACAGAGTTTCTGTTTCTCAAAAAATAGAAGATCCAAAAGAAAAAGAACGTCTTAAAAGATTAGCAAAAAGCATAAAGCCAAAAGGCTTTGGTGTTATTCTAAGAACTGTTGCCGAAGGCAAAAAAGTAGCAGAGTTAGATAGAGATTTGCAAAATTCATTAGATCGTTGGAAGACGATGTGTAAAAGAATTGCAAACACAAATACACCCACAAAAATTTTAAGCGAGTTAAACAGAGCATCTTCTATTTTAAGAGATGTAATGAATGATTCTTTTACAAGCATCGTTACAAATGATGAAACTCTGAAAGTAGAAATAAAAGAGTATTTACAAGAAATTTATCCTGAAAAGGAGAAAATTGTAAAATTACATACCTCTGAAACTCCTATTTTCGAGAAATACGGAATAGAAAGACAAATTAAAACATCATTTGGAAAAACAGTTTCTATGAGCAAAGGTGCCTATTTAGTTATAGAACACACAGAAGCTCTTCACGTTATTGATGTCAATAGCGGAAACCGTTCTAACAAAGCAGGTTCTCAAGAAGATACTGCATTAGAAGTAAATTTAATTTCAGCTACAGAAGTAGCACGACAGTTACAACTGCGTGATATGGGAGGAATTATAGTTGTAGATTTTATTGATATGCACAAAGCTGAAAACAGAAATAAACTGTATCAGCACTTAAAAGAGAAAATGGCTTTAGATAGAACAAAGCATAAAATATTACCTCCAACGAAATTTGGTTTGATTCAAATTACAAGACAAAGAGTAAGACCTGAGTTGAGTATAAAAACTACCGAAGCCAACCCAAACAAAAATGGAGAAGTAGAAGCCCCAATTGTTTTGTTAGACAAAATTGAAGGAACTTTAGAGAAATTTATGTCAAACTCTAAAAATAAAAAAGTACAATTACACGTACATCCTTTTATTGCTGCATACTTAACAAAAGGAGTAAATTCTATACGTTTTAAATGGTATTTAAAACACAAAAAGTGGATTACAATTATACCTCGTGACGCTTACACATACTTGTATTATAGATTTAAATCTGTAAAGTCTTAAATGCTATACTACAAAGGCAATAATTTTTTATCAAAAAACCCCGCAACTTTTTTAGTTGCGGGGTTTTGTATTTTATACATCTAACTACTTCTTATTTTCTTTAATTAAATACATATATACTGGATAATGATCAGAATATCCACCTGTATACCTACCATTGGAAAAACTTCTAAAAGGATATCCTTTGTATTTTCCTTTTTTGTTGGTTAGAAAACGCTTATTAAAAATCATTGCCTTGAACATTTTATAGCTAGAAAAATCTTTTTCACCTTTATCTAAAAGAGGAGAACTAATTAAAATCATGTCAAATAAATTTATTTTACCTCTATATTTTAAGGTGTTAAAACCTCTACGAAACATGTCTTCATAAGGATTGTATAAATTCCCTTTATTAATTTCTGACTTTTTACCTTTTGCTTGTAATACTTTTTTTATACTAGAATTTGTGGGATCATCATTGAAATCGCCCATGATTAAAATTTTAGCATTTGCATCTTGGGCCCTTATTTTTTCTATAATTTGTGTGTTTTGATAAGCTGCTTTTTCTCTGTAAGGTCTGCTGGCTGCTTCGCCTCCTCTTCTTGAAGGCCAATGATTCACAATTAGATGAATTAGTTCGCCGTCTAAATAACCTGAAACCAAAAGTTGATCTCTGGTAAAAATTCTACGATTTTCTTTATAAATTTTTGGATGAAAAGCCTCGTGGTAAATAGGGTTAAAATATTTTTTTTGATACAATAATGCAACATCAATTCCTCTTTTATCTGGAGAATCATAGTGTATGATTCCATACTCATTCTTTGCTAAATGTTTAGAAGCGATTAAATCTTCTAAGACCTTTACATTCTCAACTTCTGAAACGCCAATAATTGCAGGGCTTGTGTTGGTTTTATCCAATCCAATTTTAGCGATGGTACTGCTAAGTTTGTCTATTTTGTCCCAATATACTTTAGACTTATTCAATTTTAACTCCATTATAGGGCTCGCTTCGTCATTTTTAGTGACATCGTTAATGGTGTCAAATAAGTTTTCTACGTTATAAAAAGCAATGGTTCGAATCGAATATTTTTTCCCGTTTTTCTGTGAAAAACCGGTTGTAAATAGTGCTGAAAACAGCAATATTAAAAGTGTTTTTTTACTCATTGTAAGTTTTTATTCAAGAGTAAAAATAAGAAACTTATGTTGTTTGGGGAGGTTTCTAAAAATCTTTTTAGGAATGAAGGTATTTTTTATTAAATTTAAATGCGATTGAGAAAAAGAAAAATTACTGCAAAACTGTTATGAAAAAAATTGTGATGACGGCATTCGTGCTGTTAATTCCCTCTATTGGAGTCTATGGCCAATATACTGTTAAAGGAACCATCCTAGAAAATACTTCTAAACAACCTCTGAAAGATGTTTTAATTCGAGTAAAAAACACTGATCTTACTGAATTTACCGATTTAAAAGGGAATTTTTTGATTAAGAATTTACAAGAAAATAAAGCTATTTTAGAAATAAAATTGGTTGGGTATGCAACTCAGAAAATTTCAATTGAGCCATCAAAAACCCTATTAGACTTAGGAACTATATTTTTGTTTAAGAAAGTTCAAGAGGTTCAAGATCTCAGTATAATTACACTGACTGATGATGAATTAAATGACGATATAAGCTCTGCAGATAATATTTCTGGCCTTTTGCAATCGTCAATGGATGTTTTTCTTAGAACTGCCGCATTCGAATTTAGCGCTTCATTTTTTAAAGTTAAAGGATTTGATTCTAGAAACGGGAAGGTCCTAATTAACGGTGTTGAAATGAATAAATTATACAATGGAAGACCCCAGTGGAGTAATTGGGGAGGCTTAAATGATGTACTTAGAGATCAGGAATTTAGAAGTGGTTTAACTCCTTCAGACCATACTTTTGGAGGTGTTTTGGGTTCCACCAATATAAATACAAGAGCATCAGAACAACGACCAGGTGTAAGAGTATCCTATTCCTCATCCAATAGGACTTATCAACACAGAGTGATGGCTACCTATACTAGTGGGATTTTAAAAAATGACTGGGTTTTTACATTTTCTGGGAGTAGAAGAGTGGGGAATGAGGGATTTCATGAAGGAACTTCTTACAATGCGTATTCCATGTTTACCTCTGTTGAGAAAAAAATAAATGATAAAACTAGTATTAATTTTACGGGTCTTTTTACTCCAAATAGAAGAGGTAAATCGTCACCAAATACACAAGAGGTAATTGATTTAAAAGGAATTAAATACAATGAATATTGGGGTTTTTTAAATGGGGGAAAAATAAATTCAAGAATTAAAGAAGTCAATGAGCCTATTCTAATGTTAAATCACTATTGGGATTTTTCAGATAAGACTGCAATAAATACCAATATTGCTTATCAATTTGGAAAGATTTCAAATAGTAGAATAGATTATAATGGAGGGGCCAACCCAAGCCCAACGTATTATCACAATTTACCGAGTTATTTTTTCAGAAAAGAGGATTTTAAAGGAGGTTATATTGCTCAAAATGATTTTATAAATAACGGGCAATTAGATTGGAGTAGTGTTTTTGATGCAAATATTACAAATAAAAATTCAGGCATAGAGAATGCCTATGTTTTATATGAAGATAGAAATGATGACAAACAATTTACAATCAATTCAATTGTAATGATTGATATCAATGAACAACTATCTTTGAATGGGAAAATAGCTTATAAACATTTGCGCTCTGAGAATTTTGCAAATGTTTTAGATGTATTGGGAGGTAAAGGTTATTTAGACATTGATCCTTTTGGAGCTACTGTAGACGAAAAACAAAACAATCTTTTAAATCCGAATAGATTGGTGGGCAAAGGAGATAAATTCAAATATAATTTCAATTTAAATTCTGAAATTATTTCTGCGTTCTCACAAGCTCAATTTGTATCCAATCCAATAGATTTTTTTATAAGCTTACAGATTTCTAGCACTTCACATCAGAGAGTTGGATTGTATCAAAATGGAAGTTTTTTAGACAATTCACTTGGGGCATCAGAGCGAAAAAAATTTGTGAATTATGGTTTTAAAACAGGAGCAACCTATAAATTTACGGGACGACATTTGTTCGATATCAATGCTGCTTATTTAACGTTGGCTCCAATAATTAAAAACACCTTTTCGAACCCAAGAGAAAATAACAATGTAGTCCTAGATTTGCAAAGTGAAAAAATCTTTTCAACAGATATTAGTTATGTTTTTAGAAATCCAATAATCACCTCAAAACTAACAGCCTATTATGCCTCAATAAAAGATGCAACAGAAATTTCTTTTTATTTTGCTGATGGAGTTGGAGGGGATAATTCGGCGTTTGTTCAAGAAATTCTTCATGGAATTAACAAAAAACATCTCGGCCTAGAATTTGGTATTGAAGCTCAAATAACCTCTGCATTTAAATTAAAAGGGGTTGTTTCTTCGGGTCAACATACATATACTAATAATCCTCTTTTATATTTAACCACAGAGTCAGATGCCACTTCTTTAGTCGCTGGTTTCGTGAATGGATTTAAAGATTTTGGAGAAGTATACCTTAGTAATTATAAATTAGCTACAGGACCACAAAAGGCCTATTCTGTTGGGTTCGAATACAGAGATCCCAGCTATTGGTGGGTGGGAGCGACTGTAAATTTTTTCGATAACTCTTTCATTGATATTTCACCTTTAAACAGATCTCGTAATTTTTATACAGATTACGATGGTTTGCCTTTTTTAGATTACGATGTAGAGACTGCTTCCGCTCTTTTAGCTCAAGAAAAGTTTGCTCCCTATTCTATTGTAAATCTTGTTGGAGGAAAGTCTTATAAAATTGATAAATATTATATAAGTCTTTTTGTAACCGTAAATAATTTATTAAATAAAAGCTACAAGTCTGGAGGATTTGAACAAGGAAGAAATGCCAATTATAGACAATTATTAGAAGATACATCATTAGAGAAACCCATTTTCGGAAATAAATACTGGTATGGAAGAGGAACCACCTACTTCATGAATATTAAGGTTTCTTTTTAAAAAAATAAAAAACATCAAAAATGAAAAAGAATAAAACAATTAGATCAATACTCGTTTTAATTGCAAGTATCTCGTTTATTACTTGTGTAGAAGACGGAGATTTTACAGTGCCAGAAAGTTTAGTAGTTGAAGAAAATACGATGGCAAATATTATTTTAGATAGTATCTCAAAAGGAACTCTTCAATTAAAAACCATCAAGCAGGTAAAAGAGCTCTACATAACCGGGAATCATCCAGTAGAAATTTTTTCTGATATAGTGGTCAAAGGATATGTTGTTTCTTCTGATAAAACTGGAAATTTTTACAAAGAATTTTATATGCAAGATGCGCCACAAAACCCCAATGCAGGAATAAAAATTAGTTTAAATTTAAATAAGAGTTATAATAAATTTAATATTGGGAGAGAAATTTATATTCGCTTAAAAGGACTGTATATTGGTGAGGTAAATTCTGGAGACGGACTTATTACAATTGGAGGGAAAATAAAACCGACGGAGGTTACAGAGATAGACAATATATCGGCAAATCAAATCCCGAAACACATCTTTAGGACAACGGTTGTAGAAGAAATAATACCAAAAAAGGTTGATTTTGCTAGCTTAAATGAGACCAATATTGGAACTTTTATTCGTTTAGAAAACGTTTTTTTTGAATCTTATTTAAAAGGAAAGCCTTATGTAGATCCAACAGAAGATTTTGACACCCAACGTAAAATTCAAACCTGTTTAGGATTGGGGTATGATGATTTACTCATAGAAACCAGTTCTTTTTCAAGCTTTGCATATCAAACATTACCTGAAAATGCAGGATCCATAAGTGCAATCGTTTCTAAAGATTATGGAGGGAATTTTATCGTGTTAAATTTAAATGACACTAGTGATGTTCAAATGAATGATGAAAGATGTTCTCCCTTACCCATGGATGATTTTAAAACAATTTTATTAGAAGAAAATTTTGAGACCCAATCTGGAGATATTGAAATACCGAATTGGCTTAATTATCGCGAGGAGGGGACGAAGTCTTGGAGATCTTACGCAGATTCTTATTCGCAAAGTAAAGCGGCAAGAATTGGATCTAGAAATTCTACTGATGATCGCACAATTTCTTGGTTAATAACAGAAGGAGTGAATTTAGAGACAACATCGCAAGAGTTTTTATCCTTTGAAACCTCAAATAGTTTTGCAAATGGTAGTGAATTAGAAGTATTTATTTCTACCGATTTTGATGGGAACAAAGACCATATAAAGCAAGCAACTTGGACCCGTTTACCCGCAAAAATTGTTTCCGATGGTGTTTCTTTTAAAAAGTGGGTGCATTCAACCTATATCGATATCTCTTCGTATTCAGGAACCGCTTCCATTGCTTTTAAATATTCTGGAACTGGGAATCTTCATTTTGATGGAACTTATGAACTAGATCAAATCACGATCCATGCTAAAAAGTAGAAAGGGTGGAGTTTTTTGAACGGTCAAGGCTATGGGTAGTTACGTGGTTTAAGCACTAAAGTTAGCAAATATATCACAGATAGAAAGTCCGCTAGGACTTTCGTAAATAGACTAAAACCAGCAATTAATTTTATATGGTGTTGGCAAATGTTTTTCTTTACTCCTTTAGAAATTTCAACGTATTTCCTTTATTAATTCTAAAAAGATAAACACCATTTTTTAAATTTCTAATATTAATATTTTCATTTTCCGTAATAATTCCTTCCATCACTTTTTCTCCCAGAATGTTGTAAATTTTATATTGTTCTTTTTTTATTAATCCAGATACTTGTAATAACTTTGTTGATGGGTTTGGGTAAATTTTTATGTCTATATTGTTTTTGTTGAATTGATTTAAGCTTAGACTAGAAATATCTAGCTTAGAAATTTTTGCTGCATAAGTTTCTGCAATATACAATACATTTTCTTTAAAAATAATACCTCTAGGACCACTTATTCCTGTTGTTACTTCTGTTAATGTTGGAGTGATTTTTGAAATATCCGTTTTGTGAATTTTGTCTGTTATCGTATTAGTTTTAGGTTCAGAAATATAAAGGTCATTTCCATTAAATACAATATCTACAGGGTTTGTTAAGCCTTTTACAACTTCTGTTACAGTTAGTGATGATTCTGTTACATCATTTATTTTTGAGACTTTACCATCAGCATCTAATGTAAAATATAACTCATTATCTTTAAACGCAAATTTTGTTGGTCGGTTTAAATTAATTAATACCTCTACCACTACAGGTGTATTTGCTGTAATATCTAGTATTTTTAAAATTCTTCTTGCTCCCCATTCTGCTATAAATAATTCGTTCCCTTTAAAAGCAAGTCCAAGAGGTTTATTTAATCCTGTTAATACATCTGTAACAACTGGAGTAGTTAAAGTAATATCTGTTTTTGAGATTTTACCATCCCTTAAGTTAGAAAAATATAAGAAATTACCTTTTATCTCCATATCATATATACTCCCCTCATTTGTTATTATGTCTAAAGGAATAGGTAAAGCCAATGTAATATCTATTTTAGATATACCACCTTTTTGTATATCAGATATAAAAAGTTCATTTTCATTTAGAGTAAGTGCATAAGGGCTTGATAATCCTGTTAATACATCTGAAGTTTGTGAGTTTCCTTTTATATTTATAAAAAGTAAAAGGCATGTTAAAAAATAAATTTGTTTCATAGTATTGTATTTAATTATTTTCATAATTTTTCTTTGTTTTCAAATTTCTGATTTTTCGTCTTATTGAGGGCAATTCTAACTCTCTATATAAAGAACAATCCTTTTCTTCATAGGTCTTTCTTTCTGGATAAATAGTAACTTTTGTTATCTTTTGTCACTAAATATAGACACGAAAAAAAACAAACAGAAGCAAAGAGTAGCTATTTAGATGAAATGGTTTTTTTATAGGGTAAAAAGTAGAAAGGGTAGAGTTTTTTGAACGGTTGAAATAAAAGGAGGGTTTAATGCCTTTTATTGATTTTTACAAGCTGTTTTTACTATTTTTAAATACTCCGTTACTGTTTCTTTAACTTTTATATAATTGCTTGACTTTTGATTTCCTGGTTCATTTAAATAAAGAGCTCTATTAATCTCAAGCATTATTGATTCAACATTTTTTGATCTATGGTAATGTTTTAAAGGAACTATTGATCCACTATAGGGCCAATCAACACCCAGAGTATATCCCTTATTTTTAAAAAATTCTTTAGATTTCTCAATCAGGTAATCAGGTGTGTGAAAAGAGTCAGTTCCAATATTAAAATCGGGTCTATTTTTTTCTTGATTTAGGTCTCTAATAAGGGGTTTACTTGGAAAAGAATGACAGTCAACAATTAATGCTTTCTTATTAGATTCTAATTGTTCTTCAACTGCTTGGTTCAACTTCTCATGATGAGGCCAATAGTAATTATTTAGTATATCCTCTCTAAGTTTTGTGTTAATTTCTCTAATTATAGAACCATCATCTGATTTTTCGTATAACACACCCATACCATATTTTGCCATAACCTCTTGGCTATCATCAGAAAACCTTTCAGTATCGCAAAATATTCTTGAGAAGTCAGCCTTGACAATTATGCTATCTTCAAATAAAAAAAGGTCATCTGTATACCAGTCTGTTAATTTGATAATTTCTTGGTCAAGTACTTTCCTGTCTACCACATACCCTGTGTCAAAAGGTATCTTATCGGATGAATGTGGTATATGTAAAATCAAGTTTGTCATTTGAATTTTTAATTGTTTGTAACGTGTTTGTATATGATTAGTTGCGTGGGTTAGCACTTAACCTTGCAAGTACACACCAAACTGAAAATCCATAAGGATTTTTATAAGTAGTCGAAAACCAACAATTACTTATAGTCATTATTGTAAAACTTTTTTTATTCCCATTCAGTCAAAAATTCTGAAATCAAAAAAGTATTGATAATACCGCCGTCAAATTTATGTTCATTGGTAAACAAGCAGTATAGTAAAACTTTTTCTCCCTTCTTAACTTCGCTTTTAAAAGGTTCCAAAAGTTGATCTTGTATTGGCATCCATATTTTAGAATTTCCAATGTCAAATTCATATTCTCTAGACACTAATTCGTTCAAAATATCTGAATTTCCAGTTTTGATTTTTAAAACTCTAATCATAGAGTTAAAAACATCGGATTCAATTTTTCTTTCATTTCCAGTAAATTCTGCTAAAAATCTAAATTTTTCCATTGCAACATAGTAATGACCTTGTGTTGTGTCCTTTTCAACTTCTTTGGCATATTCAGTTTCTCCTTGGATTATTTTTCTAGCATCCCTGTATGTATAATCTTTATCCCAATTTTCAAATGCGTTTTGTGAATAGATGAAGCTTGAAATGAATAAGGATATTGATAGTATTGTTCTGTTCATAGTTTTAATGTTCTAAACTCCCTACATGAAAAATAACCCTCCTATTTACAGGTCTTTCTTTCCGAATAACAGGAACTTTTGTTCTCTTTTCTTACTAAAATATGAATGAAAATCTATGAATGAAAATAAAGAGTAGCTATTTAGATGAAATGGTTTTTTTACGAAGTAAAATAACCTAAAACCCATATTCACTTGGTGAATTTGGTTTTAAATGATAGTCCTTTTCAAGTTTTTTGAAGCCGTAAAATTTTTTTCCAAGGAGACTTTTTTTAGAAAGTTATCTGGTATTCAATAGCCTCAGAAGATTTTAAATTTGCGAAAAGTTCTGCAATATTTCGCAAACCAAGTAGAGAAGAGCGATTGTATTTAAAATCATGAAAGTGAGAAGTAATTTTCTTTTTAAGTTTTTCATAGGGGTCTTTTTTTTATTTTGAACTACCTGATTTTTCTTTGTTTTTATAAAGTGAATAATTTATTCCCCATAGATTTTTAATAAAGATATGATTTAAAAAAGGACTTGTCAATCACTGAAATTAGTGAAATTTTAGCCTCACTGTTTTTGGGTATTTGTCTCACTGTTTTTGGTGATTCATAAGATTTAGATTCAAGTAATCAGGGTATTGTAACTAGTTTTATGGAGTTTAACGACCTATTAAAATAATAAAAGAAGATTTTAAAATCTAGGAATTTCTACTCTAATAGTTAGAGGTTATGAATATTTTAGCAATAAAGTTGTTCGCTTTATGCAATTATCAATTCAAACAAGAAAGATAAACGGTTTTAAAACTGATTTTTGTAAGATCTTTTATATTTTTACTTTATGAGAAAAATTGAACACATTGGGATTGCTGTAAAAAATTTAGAAAAATCCAATAAATTATTTGCCTCTCTGTTTGGAGCGCCGAATTATAAAATAGAAGAGGTTGCTTCAGAGGGAGTAAAAACATCATTTTTTGCATCGGGGCCCAATAAAATTGAATTATTACAAGCCACAGATCCAACAAGTCCAATTGCAAAATTTATAGAAAAAAAAGGGGAAGGAATTCATCACATCGCATTTGCTGTTTTAGATATAGAAGAAGAGGTAAAGAGACTCCAAAAGGAAGGATTTGTTGTTTTAAATGAAATTCCAAAAAAAGGCGCAGATAATAAGTTAGTGGTGTTTTTACATCCAAAATCTACAAATGGTGTTCTTATTGAATTGTGCCAAGAGATTGATTAATTATACTGTCAAATACTCACGAATTAGTATCTTGCAATTTTTAAAATTATTTTACAAAATGTCTTCTAACTTCGATTCTTACCAAAAACGACGATTGAAATCTTCCTATTTTTCAGTAGTAATTAGCATTGCGCTAGTTCTTTTTATGGTCGGGGTATTAGGATTGGTTGTATTAAAATCGACTTTTGTTGCCAATCGAGTAAAAGAAAAAGTCGCAATTACATTGTTCTTAAAAGATGATGTTTCTCCAGGAAAGAGGAATGATTTAAAAGCGTCTATTCAAAAAGAACCGTTTACCAAAACAATAATATACACGAGTAAAGAAAAAGCAGCAAAAATTTATAGCAAAGAAATAGGAGAAGATTTTTTAAATTTTTTAGGAAAAAATCCTTTAAAAAATGCCTTAGACATTTATTTGAAGGCAGATTTTGTGACTCCGTCAAAAATGCAACAATTAGAGAAGCAGTTTTCAAAAAATGCTTTTGTAGCGGCTGTTTCTTATGATAAATTATTAATCAATCTTCTCACAAAAAACATTCAGCGGATAAGCTTTTGGTTGTTAATTGTGAGTGGTTTTTTTGGTTTAGTTGCCATGATTTTAATAAATAGTTCAATTAGGTTGTCGGTATATTCTAAACGATTTAATATAAAAACCATGCAAATGGTTGGAGCTACCAAAAATTTTATAAGGAAACCTTTTATATGGAGAAGTATAAAATTAGGAATGCTTGGTGCTTTTATAGCACTCATCGGGTTGTCGTTCTTTATTTATTATTTAGATATATATGCCCCAAGTTTAGAATTAATCGAAGATTATGTTACCCTTGCATATATCGTTGGGGGAGTTTTAATCTCAGCATTTATAATTACTTGGGGAAGTACTTTTTTAGCAACACAACGATTTTTAAATTTACAAACAGACGAACTTTATTATTAGCAATATGGAACACAAAAAGTCAGAAAAACCAGCCTTTTTATTCGGTAAAAAAAATTATAGAATAATGATCATTGGGCTCATTTTTATTGTATTAGGCTTTATATTCATGTCAGGAGGTGGAAGTGACTCTCCTGAGGTTTTTAATGAAGAAATATACAATTGGCAACGAATTCGTTTAGCACCAACCCTAGTGATCATAGGTTTAGGAATTGAAATCTATGCAATTTTAGCAAATCCCAATCAATAAAAATGGATATTATTGAGGCAATAATCCTTGGTGTAGTTCAGGGTTTAACAGAATTTTTACCAGTATCATCTAGTGGGCATTTAGAATTGGCAAAAGCAATTTTAGGAGATACTTCTGTACCAGAAGAGAGTTTAACCTTTACGGTAGTTTTACACTTTGCAACGGCGTTAAGTACTCTTGTTATTTTTAGAAAAGAAATTATAGAGATTTGTAAAGGACTGTTTCAATTTCAATGGAATGATGAATGCAAGTTTTCTCTAAAAATAATTATTTCAATGCTTCCTGCTGTAATTGTGGGCTTACTTTTTGAAAAAGAATTAGAATCTTTTTTTGGAGGAAAAATAGGCTTAGTTGGCTGTATGTTGTTGTTGACAGCTTTGTTATTGTTATTGGCAGACAAAGCAAAAAACACAAATAAAGAAGTTTCAATTTTTAATGCGGTACTCATAGGTATTTCTCAAGCAATAGCAATGTTACCTGGTATTTCTAGATCTGGTGCAACCATTTCTGCATCGGTTTTATTGGGAGTCGATAGAACTAGAGCTGCCAAATTTTCATTTTTAATGGTGGTCCCTTTAATTTTTGGGAAAATAGGAAAAGATGTTTTAAGTGGAGATTTAAACTTTCAATCCTCCGAAATAGTTCCTATTGCTATGGGTTTTATTGCGGCTTTTTTATCTGGACTACTGGCTTGTAATTGGATGATTTCTTTAGTTAAAAAAAGCAAACTATCTTACTTTTCAATCTACTGTGCAATTGTAGGAGGGATTGCAATTGTCTATGCGCTTACAAATTAAAATGGTACAAAATTCAGCACAAATAACTGAGGAAGAATTTAAAGAGGGTCAAGTATTATTAATTGATAAACCACTTACTTGGACCTCTTTTCAGGTTGTAAATAAAATTCGTTGGGAAATTCGACAACGTTTTGGTCTCAAAAAAATTAAAGTGGGTCATGCCGGAACTCTAGATCCTTTGGCAACGGGATTGTTAATTATTTGTACAGGAAAACAAACCAAACAAATTCATCGTTATCAAGCCCAACAAAAAGAATATACAGGCGTATTTACATTGGGGGCTACAACCCCTAGCTATGATTTAGAAACCGATATTGGTAAGGTATTCCCAACAGCACATATTTCAAAAGAGTTATTATATAAAACGGCATCCCAATTTATAGGGGATATTGAACAAAAACCTCCAATTTTTTCTGCAATCAAGAAAGAGGGTAAGCGTCTTTATGAGTTGGCAAGAAAAGGGGAAACAACAGAAATAAAAGCGAGAATAGTAAGTATATCTGAATTTGAAATAACACAAATAAACCTCCCCCAAGTAGCCTTTAGAATAGTTTGTAGCAAAGGAACTTACATTCGATCTTTAGCCTATGATTTTGGATTGGCTTTAGGTTCTGGAGCCCATTTATCTGCTTTAAGAAGAACAAAAATTGGGAACTTCTCTGTTGAAAAAGGACTCACTACTGAGCAGTTTATCAAAAATTTAAATACCCATTCAGAAGAGTGATAACAAGATAAATTACGGTTCTTTTGTATTCAATACTTCGAAAAATATTAAACGGTTAAGGTTTTTGCAATGCGATGAGAAATATTAGTTAAAGTTTCATAAGGGATTGTTTCCGAAACATCAGCCATATGTTGTATCATTTCTTGAGAATTAAAAATAATTACTTCTTGCCCTTCTTTACAATCTATTTTTGTCACATCTACCATGATCATGTCCATACAAACATTCCCAATAATTGGTGCTTTTTGATTGTTAATTAGCACATATCCTTTCTTATTTCCTAATTTTCTAGATAAACCATCCGCGTGACCAACAGGAATCGTTGCGGTTTTACTTTGTCTAGTGGCTATAAAAGCTCTGTTATAGCCAACAGTTTCTCCTGCTGCTACAGTATGAATTTGAGAAATAATAGACTTTAAATTGTGGGTGTTTTGAAGTTTAGCCGTTTCTTTTTCACTATTTCCAAAACCATAAAGACCAATACCAACTCTAACCATGTTAAATTGTGCTTTTGGGTAGTTTATAAGACCAGAGGTATTCAGCATATGAAGCATTGGGGTATCGTCTAAATTTTTATTAAATTCTATGGATATTTTGGTAAAGTCATGAATTTGATTTCTTGTGAAATGCTCTTCGTTCTTGTCTTCACTAGCTGCTAAGTGAGAAAATAGATAAGCCACCTTTACATGAGTCGTTTCTTTTAAGGAGGTAATTATCTTAGGAATATCTTTAAAGTGAAAACCCAATCTATTTAAGCCTGTGTTAAATTTTATATGAATTGGGTAATTTGATAATGAATTTTTTTTGGCTAATTTTAAAAAAGCATTAAAAATACTGAAACTATATAAGTTTGGCTCTAACTCAAAGTTAATTATATCCTGTAGATTTGGTATTTGAGGATGTAAAACCAAAATTGGATTTTTTATGTTGGCTTTGCGTAAAGCGATTGCCTCATTCGTATACGCAACAGCAAAATAATCGACCTTATCTTTTAAAAATTCAGCAATTTGTAGGGCATCACTTCCATAACCAAAAGCTTTCACAACTGCTAAGATTTTTGTTTTTGGTTGTAATTTTTGTTTGAAATAATTTAGATTATGAACTAAAGCATTTCCATTAATTTCTAAAACAGTTACATGATTATTCATCTGTAATTTTTTTGTTTTCAGCATCTCTTTTATGTTGCTGATTTTTCATTGCCTTAAAATAGGCTGCTCTGCTCAAAGGTTCATATTCCTGGTTTTCACCTAACATTACCAAATCGTCATTGGATGCTTTTCTAAAACTGTAACTTGCTAGGTTCCCTGTATGGGTACACACAGCGTGTACTTTGGTAACATACTCTGCGGTAGCCATTAAAGCAGGCATTGGTCCAAAAGGATTTCCCTTGAAATCCATATCTAGCCCCGCTACAATTACTCGAATTCCTCTGTTGGCTAAATCATTACAAACAGCAACAATCCCATCGTCAAAAAACTGTGCTTCATCAATACCAACCACATCGACATCATTTGCAAGCAAAAGAATATTTGAAGCAACCGGCACCGGAGTAGAACGAATTCTATTGTCATTGTGAGAGACAACCTCCTGTTGATCATAACGAACATCAATGGTAGGTTTAAAAATTTCAATGCGTTGTTTTGCAAATTGTGCCCGCTTTAATCTTCGAATTAATTCCTCCGTTTTACCAGAAAACATTGAGCCACAAATAACTTCAATCCAACCAAATTGTTCTGTATGATTTACTGTATTTTCAAGAAACATTTTGTAATTTTAGGCTTTAGAGTATTAAATGTACCATTACTTTGAATTTTAACAAATTTATGAATATTTACGAGTAAAAAATAACTTCAACATACAACTTATGCACAAAAGATTAGAAACTGATTTAATGAGTTTGGCACATAGCATTTTACAAATGAAGAATAGAGGCGATGTGTTTGCTTTAAAAGAAAAATCGAAAGTTATATATGAGAAACTATCATTATTGGCATTTGTGGAAGAATACGTGAATTCAACTCCAGATCAAAACCTCTCTAAGAAGGAAATTCTTTCTAAAGTAACAAAAGCATTAGAACTCAAAGAACTCAAAGCGGCAGATGAAGAAGTGGCTTCTGAGATCGATAAAACTATTTCTCAAGAAGAACTCAAAAAAGGAACAAATGAAGTTGAGGTTTTAGAAGAGTTGCCATCTGAGGGAACTATTGATGAAATTATAGAACAACCCTTTGACGAATTAGAAGCGTTAATATCTTCAGAAGAAGAGCCTCCAAAAGAGACTATTTCTGACAACTCTGACGCGGTTCATAAGGACATAACTAAAACAGTGACGCTAGAAGAAGAATTACAAGACACGATTCCTGTAGACGAAATAGCTACTTTATTCGATTTACCAGTTCCAAAAGCCTTAAACGATACATTAGCAATAAACATTCAGATAGGTTTAAATGATAGAATTGCTTTTGTTAAAAATCTTTTTGATGGTAGCCAAGAAGACTTCAACAGAGTACTTTCTCAATTAAATACATATACTTCGGAAAAAGAGGCAAAGAAATTTATAAAAAAAATGGTAAAACCTGACTATGATTGGTCTGAACAAGAAGAGTTAGAGGCACGTTTTTTAGAAATTATTGAACGCAAATTTATTTAAAATTCTCAAGTGAAACCTATTTTAGTTCATACACATTTTCACAAACGTAGAACTGGTATAACCAGAAGTATTGAAAATGTAGTTCCTTTTTTTAACGAAAAATTTGAAACTTATATTTATGGTTACAATGTAAAAGGGGACAAAATTTCGTACGCAAAATTAAAATCATTCATGCGTTCCGAAAGAAAAGTTGTTGTTCATTGTCATAGAAACAATGAAATCATAAGAATGCTTTTCTATCGTTTTTTAGGTGCAAAATTTACACTCTTTGCTACTCGACATGCAGAGACAGTTCCTTCTGGAGTGACAAAGTTTTTACTTCAAAAAGCAGATAAAGTAATTACACTCATAAAGAGTATGAGTGAAAATCTAGGGATTTCAAATGCCATTGTACCTCATGGAGTTGATGTACACTTGTTTTCCCCAAAAGACCAAGTTACATTACCTAATGTTCAACAAAAAAATATTATTTTGTGTGCAGGAAGAGTTCGCAAAGCAAAAGGACATGATACCTTGTTGGAAGCGGCAAATGTTTTAAAAAGCCACAAAGATTGGGCTCTAGTAATTGTAGGAAAGGTGGATAGCCCTATTTTTTTAGAAGAGTTAAAGGCGATTGGAGAAAAGAATAAAATAGAGAATCAACTTTATTTTATTGATGAAACCTCAGATATTATTTCTTACTATCAGGCTTCAAAAATTACAGTAGTGCCTAGTATTTCTGAAGGGTTTTCTTTGGTAACAGCAGAAGCGATGTCTTGCGGATGTTCTGTGATTGCAACTAAAAATGTAGGAGTTCATTCGTCGTTAATATCGCATTCAAAAAATGGATATTTGTTTGAACCAGGAAATATTTCTGAATTAGAAAATTTGTTATTACAGTCTATTAAAAAAGAAATTCTACATTTAGGAAAGCCCGCTAGAGAGGAAATTATCTCAAATTGGAGTGCAAAAAAAGAAGCCACTCATTTAATGGACTTATATCAATCAATAGATAGCTAGATGAAAAAAATCATTTTTTTAATTTTTTTAGTTTCTTTTTTACAGAGTTGTAAATCAACGTATGTAATTCCGGCATTCAGTTCAGTAAAAACACCCTCGGCTCCTGACTATCATAAAGAAGAAAATTGGGCAGTGCTTCCAAACACATATTCAAAAGAATTAAAACAGTTTTCATCGACACAAATAGATACGTTACAAGCAGATGTTTTTTATGTATACCCTACTTTAAATACTGAAAAAGAGGATTTGAGATGGAATGTGCCATTAGATGACAAAAAACAGCAGGATAAAGTAATAAATAAAGCTGTATTATTTCAAGCGTCTGCATTTACTACTTCGGGTAAATTATATGTTCCCTATTACAGACAGGCACACATTCGATCTTATTCAATGTTAGATGTTGGTGGAAAAGAAGCTCTTTTATTGGCCTATGCTGATGTTAAAAAGGCTTTTGAAACCTACTTAGAAAAATACAACAATGGTAGGCCTATTCTTATTGTGAGTCATAGTCAGGGCTCAACACATACCAAATTTCTATTAAGAGATTTTTTTGATAATAAACCCTTGCAACAAAAATTAATTGCAGCGTATATTGTTGGTACAGTTATACAGCCAACCCTTTATAAAACCATTAAACCAATGGAAAAACCGAATGATATTGGAGGTTTTGTCGGTTGGAATACTTACAAGAAAGGAGCATATCCCCAAAAAAAAGACTTTTTTAAAGGAAGTGTCACAACCAATCCAATTACTTGGGACGATCAAAAATCTACGAGATTAAAACAGCATAAAGGGTTTTTGTATACTGACAAAAAACTGTACAAAAATGCCTTAAAAATTGAAGTAACCGATGGATTAATTTGGAGTACAAACCCAAAATTTCCAATGCGTTTTTTGATGTCTTTTATTGAAAACTATCATTCAGGAGATATCAATCTCTTTTGGCAAGATATTAGAGAAAATGCACTCTTAAGAACAAAAACCTGGATAAAAAAAACTAATTAATTGTAGCTTTCAGTTCCTCAATTACTTTTTTACTATTTCCAATAAAAATTTGATCATCAACAATAAAAACAGGCCGTTTTAAAAAGGTGTATTCCTCTAAAATAAATTGTTTATAATCAGTCTCGGTTAAGGGTTGGTTTTTTAATCCCATTGCCTTATATAGCTTGGAACGTTTATTAAAAAGTGCTTCGTAGCTTCCAGACAGGCGGTACATTTCTTCTAATTGAGTAGGAGTAATATTGTGAGTTTTTATTTCTTGTCGATCAAAACCGTCAACAAGAACTTCTTTTAAAATTCTTCGACAGGTATCACAAGTTTGTAAAAAATAGACTTTTTTCATTATTTATAATGGTATATTTACAAAACAAAATTACATATAAAAATGAAGATAGAATTCGATGTATTAAGAAAATCTCGCTTGTTAGCTCTCAAAGAATTGGATGATTTAACCCTGGCGCAAATTCATGAAATTCCAAATGGTTTCAAAAATAACATTGCATGGAATATTGCACACCTAGTCGTTACACAACAATTATTACATTATAAATTATCGAGTTTAAATTGCTTGTGTTCAGACGATTTGATAAGTATGTATAAAAAAGGAACATTGCCAACCAAAAACTTTACAGAAGAAGAGTTTGAAGAGGTAAAAGAGTTATTTGTAGCCCTACCAGATACCCTAGAAGAAGATTTTGAAGCAGGAATTTTTCAGAATTTTACCGAATATGCTACCAGTGCAGGGGTTGTTTTAAATTCCTTCGAATCTGCAGTGGTTTTTAATAACTTCCATGAAGGAATTCATTATGGAATTATTAGAGCTATAAAAAAGTTTTTATAGAAGTTTTTATTTAGTGTTTAGTTGATAAATAATGCCAAGTTGAATATTTACCGAGCTATCATTTTTTGTATGAATCAAACCATCAATTGAGTCAGAGAAAAAATACTGAAATGAAACTTGTGCAACTAAATCAATTTTTGGAGTCAACATATTTCGAATCCCTATACCTGAGCAGAAAGAAAAAGCGTTGTTTTTTCCAACATCGAGGTCAACTTTTCCAGAGTACCAATCTGCTAAAAGGGTTCTATCTTCTTCCCAATTTCCCAATTCAGAGGTGATGCCATTTGTGTAAAATGAATACTTAAACCCAAAACTGACGTATGGATTTAGATAAGTACTATAATTAAAATTATTAATTTCATCTACTGAGAACATATAATACTCCAAGTTTATACCAAGATCAAACATTTTTAAACTACCCTTCATGGCGCTCAGTTTTTCAGCATTAGAATTGTTTTTTTTAGAATACTTACCGGTATGCTCAAAATTGCCATTAATGAGGTATTTAATTTCGGTTTTTACTCTAAGATGATCAAACAATTTACGTCGGTTCCAACGTGAATAACTGTTGGAAAAACCGAGATAATGAGCAATAGATAAAGAGGTGCCATTGTTTGTGAAAGAGCCAAGGATGCTTTCTGGAACTCCATAATCTGATTGTAAGTTTGTAGAACCAACAAGGATTCCTAGATCATGATTTAAGTTTTGTGCATTAAATTGATAGATACACAAAATTGTAGCAATAACTGTGATGGGTTTTTTCAAAATTTAGGGGTATTAGGGGGTTTTTTCTTTTTCTGCTTGCAAACTACAACATTTCTGAGGTAATTCCAAAATTTACTTTAACGATCAATCATAAAAATATTACCATCTAAGAAGTAATTAGCCCTTAATTTTAGTTCTTCAGCAAAGTAAATGACTTTTTCAGGCTGTTGCTTCAACAAGTAATTTCCGGTGTCCCACCGATTGTTTTTATTAGTATCAATAATCGCTCTTATATAGTATGTTTTGGGTTCTAAAAGGTCAAACCTGATTTCTTGAGATTTAGAAATTAATTTTCTTTCTACGAGTGTATTTTTATCTTTTCCTTCTAGGAGTTCAATAATTAGATTTTGAGAAAATGGGTTCTCAATTTTGATAGTAATTCTCCCATAATCTTCAATTTCTTTTGAATTGAAATTGTAAGTTAGGGTATCATTTTTTTGGTCGAAAATGTCAAAAAAAGCTTCAGGAAGTATGTTCAATGAATATTTCTGCTCAGGTTTTTTGTTAAAAAGGAATGCAATTTTATTTTTCTTTTTGGAAATGTAACTAGCATAAGAAACCGAAACGGTGTCTTTATCTGTGAGGCTAATCTTAGAGGTATCAACTGCTACAATTGGATTGTTAGTCTCGACAAATAAGGTGTCTCTAAAATGAATTACTCTTCCAACAGAAGAATTAAATAGCAATGAATCTATTTTTTTCTTTCGCAACTTTACCGTGATGGTATCTGTAACTTGTTGGTTTGTAATGATGAAGTTTAAGGAATCAGTTTCAAAAGGAGTAAACCAATAATTTAAGGTGTCTTTATCAATCTCAAACTTAGAAATATTTTTGAAGTTATCAGGGGTTTTAGAAAGTAATTTTACCTGTAAATCCTTTATTTGTCCCTCGTAACCAAATGCTATTTTACCTTTAGAGACCTCTTTTGCGCGTTTGAACTTATAGGGTTGTGTTTCTTTAAATAGAACGATAGGATTTTTTAGAATACTGTCTTTTGGTAAAATAATAGTATCATTATAGAAGCCTATTTTATCTATTCTTGAGTTAAAAAGATAGTCGTTAGTAACTTCCTTTAAGGCTGTCATCAAATATTTCCCTTCTTTGAGATTTGTGAAATTAAATAAAGAAGTATCCAAAGTACTGGTTACATAGTTAGGTTTCTTTTTATAAATGATAGAATCATTAAAAGAACTGTCTATTTTGTACAACAAAATATTCGTGCTTTTTAAATCCTTATTTAAATAAGCATCTTTAACTTTTCCAGCAGATGAAAGAGAATCTATAAAATTTCCTGTGGAAAAAACATACTTAAAACTCTCCAACTTATTTCCTTCGTTATTGTCTTCAATAGCATTTCCAAAGTTTATGATATAAGTATTGTTTTCTTCCAAGGTATCAAGAATCTTTAGGGTTAAGGATTTACTTGCAGATCCCTGTGGAGACACTAGTAAGGGATTTTTCAATGGAGGAGATACGATGAGCTGCTTGTTTAAATCTTTCAGTTTAATAAATTCGTTAAAGTTTAATTTTATTTCTTTATCATTAAAATTAACAGTTTCATAAGGAGGATTTGCTACAACAAATAAAGGTGCATCTTCATCTTTTGGCCCCCCTTCAGGCCTTCCTGTTCTTGCACAGTTGATCAAAATACAAATGGAAATACTAAAATAAATAAATCTAAAAAAAGGTTTCACAAAAAAGTAATTTTATACAAATTAACGATATATTTTTGATTTAAAAACTAAAAATTTTACTCTGTATACGCCATTGTTAAAATACTAATTTTTACGTTTTTAATTTTTTGTAATTCTTTTGCACAAGCTTCTATAGTTGCTCCCGTAGTAATTACATCATCGATTAATAAAATATGTTTGTTTTTTAAGAGTGCTTTATTTTTTACATGAAATAGGGCGTCAATGGTATCAAGACGGTCAAAACGAGTTTTAAAAGTTTGGGTTTTTGATTTGGCTGTTCTCAATAAAAGATCTTCTAGAAATGGTTTGTTTAAATGATCCCCTAAGGTTTTTCCAAATTTGGAAACTTGATTGTACCCTCTTTGCTTTTGTTTTTTTGGATGTAATGCTACAGGAATTATACAATCTATGTCATCAAATGCATTGTTATTTTTGAGAATTTCTCCAAACCAATTTCCTAAAAAGACTCCTATTTCTTGATTCCCATTGTATTTTAGAGCATGAATGAGTTTTTTTGTAATCCCCTCTTTTCTAAAAGCAAGTAAGGAGGTAGCTTTCTCTACTATAATTCTTCCATAAAATATTTTTGAGATCTTATTTTCAGAGAAGTTTGTAGGGTGAAATAGGGGAATATCGTGCCTGCAAAACGTACATATTATTTTTTCGTTTTTAGACAATAGATTTTCACAATTAGCACATAATTTAGGATAAAAGATTCTAAAAACATCCTTTAAAACAGTCATATCTTTCTTAGCAATTTAATCCTAATGTACATAAAAATCTCCATATTAAATTGAGAAGTCCCGCACTAAAAAAACTTGAGAGGTTTTTCTTGAAAAAAGTTCTCTAAACGTGTATATTTGCGCTAATTATGTCAAAACAAGAAGATCACTTTAAAAAAGTTTTATCGCACGCAAAAGAATACGGTTATGTTTTTCAGTCTTCTGAAATTTATGATGGATTGAGTGCGGTTTACGATTATGCTCAAAATGGAGTTGAGTTAAAGAAAAATATTAGAGAGTATTGGTGGAAAGCAATGGTGCAAATGCACGAAAATATTGTAGGTGTTGATGCCGCAATTTTAATGCATCCTACAATTTGGAAAGCTTCTGGTCACGTAGATGCTTTTAACGATCCATTAATTGATAACAAAGATTCAAAAAAACGCTATAGAGCAGATGTTTTAATTGAAGATTATTGTGCTAAAATTGAGGGTAAAATTAACAAAGAAGTTGCCAAAGCAAAAAAACGTTTTGGGGATGCTTTTAACAAGGAGGAATTTATTTCAACAAACGGAAGAGTTGTTGGTTATCAAGAAAAAATAACTTCGATTTTAACAAGAATGGGGAAGTCTTTAGAAAATGAAGACTTAGCAGATGTAAAGTTGTTGATTGAAGAATTAGGCATTGCAGACCCTTTAACAGGTTCTAGAAATTGGACAGATGTTAAGCAGTTTAACTTAATGTTTGGAACAAAACTTGGAGCCTCTGCGGAAACAGCAATGGAGTTATATTTACGCCCCGAAACCGCTCAAGGAATTTTTGTTAATTTTCTAAATGTGCAAAAAACGGGAAGAATGAAAATTCCTTTTGGGATTGCTCAAACCGGAAAGGCTTTTAGAAATGAAATAGTTGCTAGGCAATTTATTTTTAGAATGCGAGAATTTGAACAAATGGAAATGCAGTTTTTTGTAAAGCCAGGAACTCAAAAAAAATGGTACGAGCAATGGAAGGAAACTCGTTTAAAGTGGCATTTATCCCTGGGTATGGGAGCGGAAAATTACCGTTTTCATGATCACGATAAATTAGCACACTATGCAGATGCTGCAGCTGATATTGAGTTTAATTTTCCTTTTGGATTTAAAGAATTAGAAGGAATTCACTCAAGAACAGATTTTGACTTAAAAGCACACGAAGAGTTTTCAGGTAAGAAATTACAGTATTTTGACCCTCAGGAAAATAAAAGTTATGTACCCTATGTTGTAGAGACTTCCATAGGTTTGGATAGAATGTTTTTAGCTGTTTTTTCTAATTCTCTCCAAGAAGAAGCGTTAGAAAATGGGACCACCAGAACTGTTTTAAAGTTACCCGCTGTGTTAGCTCCTTACAAAGCTGCCATATTGCCATTGGTTAAAAAAGATGGTTTACCAGAAGTTGCACGTCAAATTGTGGATGATTTAAAATGGGATTTTAATGTGTTTTATGACGAAAAAGATGCTGTAGGAAAACGCTATAGACGACAAGATGCAGCAGGAACTCCTTTTTGTATTACCATAGATCATGATACCTTAGAGGACAATTCTGTAACAATAAGACATAGAGACACCATGGAACAAAAAAGAGTCGCTATCTCTGAGGTAAAAGAAATTATCAAAAAAGAAGTGGCTATAAAAACGTGGCTTCAAAAAATGTAACTCATTGTAAAAAATGAAAAGAGCTGAAACTCACTAGAAGTTTCAGCTCTTTTTTCACTTTATTTTTGACAGTTGACCGATTAAATAGGGGTCTTTACAGAAGTTTCAGAGGCTTTATAGAAGTCTCCTCCTGCAATTCCATCAATAAAAGTAATTAATTCTTTCGTTGAAGTTACTCCGTCATTAAATTCTATGTTAGCAATACTGTCTTTAAAAACAACATTGGCATTGAGAACTCCTTCTTTTTTTGATAGTTTAGATTGAATCGTTTTTGCACATCCAATTTCGCAAGTCATACCCGAAATAGCTAGGGAGATAGATTGTTTGCTAACAATTGAACTTGCGGTTTCTGTAGTTGCTTTTTTTTCATAATTGCAACTTGAAATTGAAAAACAAACCACTAGAAGAAAGCATATGATTTTATGTATGTTCATGTTTTTAACTATTTAATTATTGTACAAATTTATTAAGAATATGGTTTATATCTAAAGATTTATCGGATTTTTGTCAGATATTTTATACAAAATGAATAATCATCAACAAAAGTGGCTTTATTTAACCGTACTATCAATTGTTTGGGGGAGTTCTTTTATTTTAATAAAAAAAGCACTTTTAGGAGTATCGCCTGTTCAATTAGGTGCTTTAAGAATGATATTTACCTCTATTTTTATGTTATTTTTTGCTTTTCCTTCTCTAAAAAAAATTCAAAAAAAGCATTGGAAATACCTATTGTATACTGCTTTGTCGGGTACTTTTATACCTGGATTTTTATTTGCGTTTGCTATTTCAAATATAGATAGCTCTATTGTTTCTATTTTAAATTCCTTAACCCCTTTTAATACCTTAATTTTTGGAGCGTTGGTTTTTGGATTTGCTTTTAAAAAGAAGCAATTTATAGGAATTTTAATTGGGTTGTTAGGGACTTTAATTCTGATTTTAAAAGGCGCTAATTTGCATCCGAATCAGAATTATTGGTATGCCTTATTGATAATTATTGCTTCGGTAGGGTATGCTTTTAATGCTAATTTGGTGAAGAAGTATTTATTCGATTTAGATGCTTTGGCTATTACCACTGGAAATTTTTTATTACTGTTTATTCCTGCAATGATCGTTTTATGTTTTACAGATTTCTTTATTTCTTTTGAAGTGACGCAGACTAAATTGATGTCGCTAGGGTATATCGGAATCTTATCGATTGTAGGAACAGGAATTGCAAAAACTATATACAATAAATTGGTTCAAATATCAGACCCTATATTTTCGGCATCTGTTACCTATTTAATTCCTATGGTCGCAATTTTTTGGGGAATTCTTGATGGCGAGACATTGAGTTTAATTCAAATTTTAGGAGGAGTGATCATTCTTTTAGGGGTCTTCTTAGTTAATAAGTCAAAATAAAAAGGAGCTAAAATCTGTAGATTCTGACTCCTTTTTGTTATTTGACAATTGGGGAATTATTTAAAATCTTCCTCCGTAACTCCCTCGTTAATTTTAATTTCTTGGACTACAAATTCTATATCCATAGGACCCATTTTTTGACCAATTTTGAAAGGGAAGCTTACACCGCTGATCATTTTATAATCTTCAAAAGTTGTTGGAATCTCAACATTACCGTTTGGTCCCTTTGCAGTTTTTATTTCTTTTGTTTTTAAACCCGTTTTTATGTCATAAAAAATCTCCGTTTTATCATAAATAATTACATAGTAGTTTTTACCATCAATGGGCTCAATCCTATCAAGTTTTCCGTTTTTGTAAGTAATATCAGCAATTGGTCCGATGGCACTTTTAGCCTCTTTTATTTGTTCTGCTTGCATCTTCATTTTTTGTCCTCTAGCTTCTTGGTAACCAGACTCTCCGTCAAAAACTGTTTTAGACATTGTATTCCCCATGACCGAAATTATTTGAGAGGTTTTGTTTGGGGCCGCTTTTTTATTGGTTAAAACTATTGGTGTTCCTTGTATGGTGGCATTCGCAACCATCATAACTGTTTTAACATTCATCACATTTTCTTTACCACCAATCGCTTCTATATATTGATCAATAACATTTGCTGCTGTCATACCATTTGGAATTGGCAGGGTCATTTCTGGCTTTTCAGTTGGGTTTCCTTCTTTATCAAAATACTTGATTACATAATCTGTTTTTTCAAGATTATTTAAAACATCAATTCCCTTTCCCGTTATAATAATTCGGGCATTGTCTGCTTTAAAATGTTTTATTGCTGCATTTTGTACATCTTCTAGAGTTACCGCATTGATATTTGCTAAATAATTTTCATAATAATCTTTTGGTAAGTCATTAATCAAAATATTTAAAGCATAGTTTGCTATCGTGCTTGGTCTTTCAATTGCTTTTACAAAGTTCCCTAAATATTTCGCTTTAGCGATATCTAATTCTACTTGAGTTACTTTTTGATAACGAATTTTGTTAATTTCTTTCATAGTTTCAACCACAGCACTATCTGTCACCCTATTCCTTACAGAGGCACTAGCTGTAAAACGAGATGCATATCTACTGGCGCCAATTCTTGAATAAGCACCATAGGTATATCCCTTATCTTCACGAAGATTTTTAAAAAGTCTACCAGTGCTTCCGCCACCAAGAATTTGATTCGCTAAAAGAGTAGCATAGTAATCTTTATCATCCCTTTTTAAAGTAACAGTATTTACAACAGATACCTCAGATTGAACAGCATTTGACACATTGATAAAGTTAATTTCTGTTGTTGTTGGATTTTTAACTAGAGGTAATTTTTGAGGAATCAGATTTCCTTTTTCCCATTTGCTAAATAATTTTTTTACTTGCTTTTTTACATCCTTATAATTTACATCACCAATTACAACTAAATATGCATTGTTTGGTTTAAAAGTTTTATTGTAAAGATTTTTAACGTCTTCTAAAGTGACGTTTTTTACAGTTTTTTCGGTTGTCATTTCACCATAAGGATGTTCTTTACCGTAGGATAAAGCTCTGTTTACCTGCCCTGCAATTGCCGCGACACTTTTCCCATTTGACTTAATAGCCTCTATGGTCTGCTTCTTTAGCTTGTCAAATTCTTTTTGATCAAAAACAGGGTTAAAGGCAGCATCTGCCATTAATTCCAAAACTCTCGGGAAGTATCTAGACAGAGAACTTGCAAAAGCATTTTCTGATCCAAAACTAATATTAGCACCTAAAAAATCTACTTCTTTATCAAAAGCTTCTTTAGAAATTGTTGTAGAGCCAGTTCCTAGCATACCACCAACAAAACTTTCAACGCCAGATTTTTCACCCTGGGCCATTGGAGGGTTGTCTATATTTAAGGTCACAGAAACTCTTGGTAACTTATGATTTTCTACTACAAGTATTTGTAAACCATTTTTTAACTTAAATTTCTTTGGAGTCCCCAAATTAATTTTTGGAGCAGGGCCAGATATTGGCATTTTAGTTCTATCTACCTGTGCAGAAACACTTAATGAGAAGATTAGAAAGGTTATGATTGTATATATTTTAGTATTCATGTTTTTTACATTAAATTGGATTACTTCTTTTGAGATTCTGGTAAATAGTCGATTACGACACGTCTATTTTTTGCCAAATATTTTTTAGCAGCTTCTCTGATTTCCTCTTTTGTGATCGACATTACAAGTTCTAATTCAGTATTAATTCTATTCGTATTTCCCATTAACATATAATTGCTAGCTAAAGAAGAAGCGATCCCTTGTATGTTTGAATTAGAGGAAACAAACCTGTTTTCAAATTTATTTCTTACTTTTTGTAAATCTTCATCAGAAATTAACGTTGTTTGTAGTTTAACAATCTCTTCATCCATTTCTGTAATCAAGTCATCTAAAGAATTTTCTCCCAAGGGAATTGCTCCAATTGTATAAACACTGTAATCCATTAATGGTCTTCCAAAAGAGAATACTCCTAGGGCTTTTTTCTTGTCTTCAACCATTTTTTTCTGTAATCTAGAACTTTTTCCATCACTTAATATTGTAGAAATAACATCTAAAACTTTTGCATCTCTTTCTCTCATAGAAGGAGTTTTGTGCATTAATACAATCATTGGTAATTGAATATTAGCGTCGTATTCTTTAACTCTTTTTTGTTCTAGTCTTTCTGGTTCAGAAATTTGAACTCTATTGGGCAAAGTTCTTGAAGGAATTGGCTCAAAGTAATCTTTAATTAAAGATTTTGTTTCCTCTTTTTCAAAATCACCAGCCACAACTAATACCGCGTTATTTGGCATATACCATTTATCATAAAATGCTTTAAATTCGTCTAATTTAGCATTATCTAAGTCTTCAATGAACCCAATTAATGATCTCCCATAATTATGTTTATCAAATAAATGTTTGTAAACCATTCCGTATTGAATTTTACCATAGGGGGCATTATCCATACGTTGTCTTTTTTCTTCTTTTACGACTTCGTTTTGAGTGTCAACTGCTTTTTGATCAATGATAGGATGTAATAATCTTTCAGATTCCATCCATAAGGCTAATTTTAATTCATTAGAAGGGTAAGATTGGTAGTAGTTTGTTCTGTCCCAACTTGTGGAAGCATTTCCGCTTCCACCTCTTGCTGATTGAATTTCACTCCATTTTCCTCTTGGGATATTTTTTGTTCCTGTAGACAGCAAATGCTCATAAAAATGAGCCATTCCTGTTTTGCCATCTTCTTCGTCTTTTGATCCTACCTCATACATAACCTCTACAGTAATAACAGGTGCGGAATTGTCTTGATGAAGTATTACATGCATTCCGTTGTCTAAGTCATACTCTTCAAACTCAACTTTCTGTGCATTTGTAGAGAATGAAAACATGAAAACTGAAGCAATAAGTAAAATACTTTTTTTCATAATTTTTTAGATTTAATTAATTTATTTTGATGGGATATAGGCTTTCCTCTATTCAAAATCTAATTTAAGAAAAGGGCTTTTAATTTCCTTATAATTTAATGTTAATATTTACGGAGGAATAACATTGTTATTTTTAATAAAACCTATTGTATGATAGTAAAAAAGACGTATATTTGCACCCGCATTTTCAATAGAAAAATGTAAAAATAAGTATAAATACGCAAAATTAATAGTATGTACGCAATCGTAGAGATAGCAGGGCAGCAGTTTAAAGTAGCAAAAGACCAAAAAGTATACGTTCATCGTTTACAAGGGGAAGAAGGATCAAAAGTAACTTTTGATAACGTTCTTTTACTTGATAACAAAGGAAGTGTAACGATTGGCGCCCCAGCTATAAAAGGAGCTTCAGTAACGGCTCAAATTTTAAGTCATTTAAAAGGTGATAAGGTAATCGTTTTCAAAAAGAAAAGAAGAAAAGGATACCAAAAGAAAAACGGACACAGACAGTATTTAAGTGAGATTCAAATCGAATCTATTGCTTCTACTGGTGGAAAAAAATCAGTAAAAAAAGAAGCTGCTCCTAAAAAAGAAGCCGCTCCAAAGACTGAAGTAAAAGAAGCAACAGTAGATTATAGTTCTATGACTGTTGCACAATTAAAAGCAGCGGCTAAAGAGCAAGGAATCTCAGGATATACTTCTTTAAAGAAAGCTGGATTAATTGCTGTTTTAACTAAATAAAAAATTCAATTTTAAAACCATCGTATCATGGCACATAAAAAAGGAGTAGGTAGTTCGAAGAATGGTAGAGAATCAGAATCGAAACGTCTAGGAGTAAAAATATTTGGAGGACAAGCTGCTATTGCAGGGAACATTATCGTTCGTCAAAGAGGAACAACTCACAATCCAGGAGAAAACGTTTACATGGGTAAAGATCATACTTTACATGCAAAAGTTGACGGAATTGTGGAGTTTAGAAAGAAAAAAGACAACAGGTCTTACGTTTCTATAGCTCCATTTGAAGCATAAGTAATTACGCTTCTATACATCTTTAAAAGTTCAAGCATTCATTTGCTTGAACTTTTTTTTGTTGTAAAACCAATCCGTTTTGTACTTTTACATTTATGAATTTGTTATACAACGTTGTCGTTTTTATTACTTCTCTATTAGTTCCAATAATAGCGTTGTTTAACAAGAAAATGAATCTTTTTGTTAGGGGAAGAAAAGCGTCTTTTTCTAAAATTTCTAAATTAAAAAATTCAAAAACGATTTGGTTTCATGTAGCTTCCTTGGGAGAGTTTGAGCAGGCAAGACCTATTATCGAAGAAATTAGAAAAACCCACAGTGAATACAAGATATTAGTTACTTTTTTTTCACCCTCAGGATATGAAATTAGAAAGAATTATAATTTGGCAGACGTTGTTTGCTATCTACCTTTAGATACTCCTTCTGCAGTAAGAAAATTTGTAAAAGAGGTACGTCCTGTTTTGGTGCTTTTTATAAAGTATGAGTTTTGGCCCAACCTATTAAATGCATTAAAAAAGGAAAAAATTAAAACTATTTTAGTCTCAGGAATTTTAAGGAAAAATCAAATTTTCTTTAAATACTATGGCGGGTTTATGCGAAGATCTTTGCAAGCTTTTGATCACTTTTTTGTGCAAGACAATACTTCCAGAGAATTGCTCAATTCTATCAATTTTTCGGCTGTTACGGTTTCTGGAGATACCCGTTTCGATAGAGTGTCTGGGATATTGTCCCAAGTGAATACCCCAGAATTTATTGAGGAATTTAAAAACAATCAATTTACAGTAGTTGCAGGAAGTACTTGGAAAGAAGATGAAGAGTTATTAGTAAATTATATCAATAACAGGGCCTCAGAAAATGAAAAATTTATTATTGCTCCACATCAAATCAACAGAGACGCAATTCTAAGATTACAACAATCGATTCATAAAACAACCCTTTTATTTTCTGAAAAAGAAGGGAAAAAACTCAAAGAATATAGGGTTTTGATCATTGATACAATCGGGATTTTAACTAAAATATACGCAGCTGCAGATGTAGCTTATGTTGGAGGAGGATTAAACACAGGGTTGCATAATATTTTAGAACCTGCAACTTTTGGAATTCCTGTGGTAATTGGGAATAACTATAATAAATTTAAAGAAGCGATTGACTTGGTAAGCCTAAATGGATGTATTCCTATTTCTAATCAAGAGGAGTTTTCAGATATCTTCATCAAATTATACACTGACGAAAATTATAGAAATAATACTGGAGAAATTAATAAAAAATATATTCAAGAAAATTTGGGAGCAACAACATTCATCATGAACTATTTAAAAACACAATTATAAATATGGATTTTATATTAGAACCCTGGGCCTGGTACGTTGGAGGTCCGTTAATAGCAATTTCGTTACTATTGTACTTTTACTTTGGTAAAAATTTTGGTGCTTCTACAAATTTTGAAACATTGTGCACCATGGCAGGAGCTGGAATGTTTTCAGATTACTTTAAAAAAGATTGGAAAGAGCGTGATTTTGCCCTGTTATTTGTCATTGGTTTAGTGATAGGAGGATATCTTTCTTCAACCTATTTGATCCCCAATCAACAGATCGATTTAAATCCAACAACAGTAAACGAATTAACAGATTTAGGATTTTCAAACGTAGGAGCTCACTATTTTCCGGAGGAAATTTTTGGAGAAGAGGTTTTCTATACTTTAAAAGGATTTTTAATTCTTTTGGTTTCTGGAGTTCTTGTTGGCTTTGGGACTCGTTATGCTGGAGGGTGTACTTCTGGTCATGCAATTACGGGTTTAAGTAGCCTGCAATTTCCCTCTTTGTTGGCAGTGATTGGTTTTTTTATTGGTGGTATAATTGCTACTTGGTTAATAATTCCCTCAATATTTTAAGTGATGAAAAATAGTAAATTTTTAGTTTTAGGCGTTTTTTTTGCAATTGTTTTAAGTAAAACACAAGCAATTTCTTGGTACCGTTTTTATGAGATGTTTAAGTTTCAATCTTTTCACATGTATGGAATTATTGGAGGAGCAGTTGTTATTTCTATGGTTTTTATGCAATTATTTAAAAGAGGAATTATAAAAGATATTCATGGAAATAAAATTCATCCAAAACAAAAGAAAAAAGGGATTATAAGTCCCCTTCTAGGAGGAACATTTTTTGGCTTGGGTTGGGGAATTTCAGGAGCTTGCGCGGCACCAATTTTTGTGATTTTTGGGTTTAAATTAATTCCTGCTTTGTTATTGTTAGTGGGCGCTCTTTTGGGAGCATTTTTATATGGATTATTGAGTAAGAAACTGCCAAATTAAATGAGCAATCATAAAAAACATACAAATTTAGAAAAACGAAATAACGACAACTTTGCTTCAAATGAAATTTCATTTTTGGGAACAAATTGTGGGATTATTTCTGATTTAGTTTCAAAAGTATCTCAAGAATTACCCCACTTTAAATTGGCTTATTTTGACGCTTCTCATTCTGCAGATATTGAAAAAAGTAACTTGTCTCAATTTGTATTTCATCCGCAAGGAAATGTTCAAATTGAAACAACAGCAAAGATTAATAAATTTCAACAACGGATAGATTTTGCACAATTTGATGCAGTTTTTATCAATGGGAATCATTATGAAGGGGCAAAACAAATTTTAATTCTAGATGCTGCCAAAGAGGCATCAGTGTTAAAAAGATTGGATCAATTGGGCAATATTCAGTTTGTAATTAAATTGACAGAAGAGACTCCCTATTTTGATTTTTTAGAAGAAAAATACCCAAATATAAAGCAACTCGAATGTTATACAATTGATCAGATTGATCAAATTGCAACTCACATTCGTCATCTTCTCCACAAAATGACTCCCACGGTAAAGGGCTTGGTTTTAGTTGGTGGAAAAAGTAAAAGGATGGGTCAAGATAAGGCAATCTTGAATTATTTTGGAAAGCCTCAAATGGAAGTTGCAAAAGAGCTACTTGAAAAGTGTCATTTAGAGACTTTTTATGGGGTTCAACATGCCTCAGAGAAAAACAGCGATATCTCTGACACATTTTTAGGTTTAGGCCCTTTTGGAGCGATTTGTTCTGCATTTCAAAAAGATCCAAATTCGGCTTGGTTTGTTCTTGCAACAGACCTCCCTTTTTTAAATGATGAGATAATTCAGTGTTTACTAACTCATAGAAACCCAAGTAAGGTTGCTACAGCAATTAAGGGGAAAGGAAATGATTTTGTCGAGCCCTTGATTACGATTTATGAGCCGAAAGCCTATCCTTTGCTATTACAATACATGGCTCAAGGATATTCTTATCCAATAAAAATGTTGAACAATTCTGATGTTGAAATCGTAGAAGTTGACCCTTATTTCATTCAAAATATAAATACACCCAAAGAATTTGAAATTGCAAAAAGGGAGCTAAATAAGTTGTAAATTAGAGGCATTCATTCCTAGTTGATTTTTTTCAAACGTTGAATCGCTGATTTAGGCAAAGTTTTTAAAGAAAGAATTGTAACGCCTTGAAAGGAATTTTGAGAATGAATTCACACAAAAAAAATAGATTTGATGAGCTTTAAGAACATCTCTTTAAGAATTCGTATTTTTTTATCAATGATCTTATTGGTACTACTGGCATCTATATTGATCGTCCTTGTAACTATTTATCAATATGACGAACAGACAAAAGACTATAATATTCAGCGTTTTGAGCGAAAAGAATCCACCACAAAACAAACAATTTATTTAGAACTAAAAAATAAGACAAGATATCCTGTAAATACTGAAAATTTGTCTAAAATATTTGACGAACGTATTCATGAAATATCTTCAATCAACAAACTAAATATTGCCATCTACAACTTAGAGGGGGGTCTTCTAAAATCTTCAAGTAAAAGTACTTCTGAACGTCTAGACATTAAACCAATTTCAGCCACCCTTCTCAAAGAGCTATCGCAACAGCGCAATCAAAAAATATTAAAGACAAGTCAGGAGAATGGAATCAGTTATCAATCTTCCTATTCTTTTATTTATGACGCTAGATCCAAAAAGATTGGAATTTTAGAGTTGCAGTTTATGCAAGATAATGTAGAAATTAAAAAAGAGTTAAAAGAGTTTATTTCTAGATTGGGGTTCGTATATGTTCTTATGTTGTTAATCGCAATCGTATTTGCTTATTTTTTATCTAGTTATATAACCAGGTCTATAAAAATTATTTCTGACAAAATTCAACAAACCCGTTTAACGGAACGTAATGAAAAGATTATTTTAAATAAGGCAAGTTCTGAAATAGAAATTTTAGTTGAGGCTTATAATAGTATGATCGATGAATTGGGAGAAAGTGCTGCCAAATTAGCCAAAAGTGAACGAGAACAAGCATGGAGAGAAATGGCAAAACAAGTAGCTCATGAAATCAAAAATCCACTAACCCCCATGCGCTTAACAGTTCAGAGTTTTGAGAGAAATTCTCTCTCTAAAGATGATAAGGCAAATAAAAAGTTAAAAGAATTTAGTCAATCTTTAATTCAACAAATAGATGTATTGAGTTCTATTGCATCTGCTTTTTCAGATTTTGCAAAAATGCCAACCCAGAAGAAAGAGCAAATAGAAATCATAAGTGTTGTAAAGTTTGCTCTTGATATTTTCACAGAACAATACATTACATATCTACCGCAAGAAAAAAATATATATGCCAATCTAGATAAAACACAGTTGATTAGAATTGTAACCAACTTGCTTAAAAATGCGATTCAAGCCACAGAAAATATAGAACATCCGACTATTGACGTGCATGTCTTATCAAAAGAAAATAATTTGATAATTTCTGTTACGGATAACGGTAAAGGCATTGCTGAAGACCTTAAAGAGCTTATTTTCGAGCCTAAATTTACTACCAAAACAAGTGGCATGGGATTAGGTTTAGCAATTACAAAGAATATAATTGAAGCCTACGGAGGATCTATCTCATTTACTTCTGCAGAAGGATCTGGGACTGTTTTTACTGTAGTTTTACCAAAAGCATAAAACCTCAAACAATGAATTTTAATACTATTTTAGTTTCCATTAAAGATCGACGAGCATACGTAACGATTAATAGACCGAAAAAATTAAATGCTCTTAACAAAGAGACGATTTCGGAGTTGAGTTTTGCTTTTGAAAAACTTGAAGAAGATCAAAATATTAGAGTTATTATTTTAACGGGTAGTGGTCAAAAATCCTTTGTTGCTGGAGCGGATATTTCTGAATTTGTTCATTTTTCAGAGGAAGAAGGAGGACGTTTGGCTAAAATTGGACAAGAAAAGTTATTTAATTACATCGAAAACTTATCTACCCCTGTCATTGCTGCAGTCAATGGTTTTGCTTTAGGAGGAGGGTTAGAATTAGCCATGTGTTGTCATTTTAGAATTGCCTCAGATACTTCAAAAATGGGACTTCCAGAAGTTTCTTTAGGAGTAATTCCTGGTTATGGAGGTACGCAACGCTTACCTCAGTTAGTAGGGAAGGGGAAAGCAATGGAAATGATCATGACCGCAAGTATGATTTCTGCACATGAAGCAAAAGCCTGCGGTTTGGTAAATGAGGTTACCACACAAGAAGAATTATTACCCACAGTAGAAAAAATTGCAAATAAAATTTTGAGGAACTCTCCGATTGCAATCAGCGCAGCAATTAGAGCGGTTAATGCTGGTTTTGAAGACGGGGTAAATGGTTATAATACCGAAATTGATGAGTTTGGATCTTGTTTTGGCACCAAAGATTTTACAGAGGGGACTTCAGCATTTTTAGAGAAAAGAAAACCAAACTTTCAATAAGTTTTAAAGATTAAAACCGAGCCTACAACAGACCCGGTTTTATTTTAAATTAAAAATTAAATTTTTTAGATTCTAAAGTGTTTTACATAATTTCTGTTATCAGAGGCGATAACAACTTTGTATGCTCCTTTTTCTGTGTTGGATAATTTATAGACTCTATTTACTAGATTTTCACCATCAACTTTTTCTGAATGAATCATCACATCTTTGTAATACAGGGTGATATTTAATGGTTTTTTTACGAAAGAAACTTTAGAAATTAACAATAAATCACTTTTCAATCTAATCGAAGGCTTAAATATTTTATCTGTTTCTTTTATATAACTAACGGCCCCATTATCTACCTTCATTTTTTTGATAATAATTTCGAAGTCTTTTTCAAGTTCAATCGTATATGAGCCATTTTCTATGTTTTTGAAATTGAAAAGTTTAGAGTAGTCCCCAGAGTTTTGAATTTCTTCCTTGTATATCGTCGTTGCGCTTTCATCTTTCAATGTTAACGTATGTCCTTTCTTTACCGATTTAAATTCAACTTTTACACTTTTTACAGGTACTGTATTGGATATTTTAGAATTCTCAATTGCGTAACTAATATATGTTCCAAATATAAATGCTACAATTAGGTATTTTTTAATTATTGTTTTCATTTTTTTCCATTTTAATGATTAATAACACTGCAAAGGTATTGTTGAAATAAAGATTGAAAAACAACAAAATTGGTAAAAATGTGTACTATATTGCTATTTTTTTAAACTTATAAATGTAAAAGAGTTAATTTAACACACATAAATGGTAATTTTATACAACATATTACAATTAAGTATTGTAAATTTGTTACTTGAATTAGAAAATTAATGAATACAAAGCCTACTTTAGAAAAAATTAGTCCAGATTTTGGAAGCTCCATTCTGGCAAAAAAACATACGGAGTTTTTAAAAGAGATTAAAGCTTCTTGGCATTTTCATCCTGAAATTGAATTGGTTTATGTAAATAAAGGAAAGGGGAAAAGACATATAGGGAATCATCTTTCCTACTTTAATAATAGTCAGTTATTATTAATAGGGGCTAATTTGCCTCATAATGGTTTTACTGATAGACTGACCACCAATGGATCTGAAACACTGGTTCAATTCAAACCAGATTTTTTAGGGGATACTTTTTTTGAGATTCCAGAAATGAAACCGATTCAGACTCTTTTTGAAAAAGCTAAAAAAGGAATTGTTTTTGGAGTAAAAACAAAACAAAAATTAGGAGCGAAGATTCAGAAGCTCACAGAAAAAAAAGGATTTAAACAGATTTTAATTTTGTTAGAAATATTACATACACTCTCAAAGTCTGAAGATTATACAATCTTAAACGCAGATGGTTTTGCTTTTGAGGCTCAACCCCAGAATAATAACAGAATAGATGAGATTTTTAAATATATAAACGAAAATTTCAATCAACATATTAGTTTGGATGAAGTTGCTGATTTGGTAAGTATGACGGTTCCTGCATTTTGTAGGTTTTTCAAAAAATCAACAGGTAAAACATTTACAAAACTTGTAAATGAATACAGAGTTGTTCATGCAACAAAGCTTTTATCGGAGAGTCAATCTAGTATTACAGATATCTGTTTTGAGTGTGGGTTTAATAATTTTTCTCATTTTAATAAACTATTTAGAGAGTTTACAGGAAAATCGGCATCAAAATATAGAAATGAAATGATGAATTTAATTCAATAAGTAAATAGTATGCAAGGTAAAATAGACAAAGCAATTGAATATTACACATTTAAAAGCAACGAATTATTAGCGTATGTAAATTCTAATCAAAACCTAACCATCGATAAAATTATTGAATGTGGAGAAGAATTAGCAATTTTAGAACACAAAATAACTGCTTTAGAGGTAGCAAAAGAGAATTAATTACTTAATTCCATTCCATTCACTATAGAATTGATTTAAATATTCTACCATAAAATCATGTCTACTGAGCGCAATTTTTTTTCCAGAACGTGTGTTCATTTTATCTTTTAAAAGTAATAGCTTTTCGTAAAAATGATTGATCGTTGGAGCTGTCGAATTTTTGTATGTTTCTTTATCCATCTCTAGGTTAGGAAGAATTTCAGGATCATACAACGGCCTATTTTTATACCCCCCATAATTAAAACATCTAGCAATACCAATAGCTCCAATAGCATCTAGTCTATCGGCATCTTGGACTACTTTTAATTCTATAGAATTAAAAGATTTTTTTTTATCATCCAGAGAATTCTTAAAAGAGATGTGTTTGATAATATGAATAACATGATTGATCACAATTTCATTTACCTGTTGTTTTTTTAAAAAGGCTTTTGTTATTTTGGGCCCAATTGTTTCATCACCATGATGAAATTTAGGATCTGCGATATCGTGAAATAAAGCTCCTAAAGAAACGATAAAAGGATCTACTTTTTCTTCCTTAGAAATTAAAATGGCATTTTTAAAAACACGATCAACATGAAACCAATCATGTCCCCCTTCGGCATTTTTTAATGTCTTTTTTACAAATGTAATGGCGTTTTCAATGACCTTTTCTTGATGCATCTCTCCTTTGTTTAGGATTTATTGTATAAAAATAAAAAAATCCATTCAAAATAGAATGGATTTTATAGCGCTTTCTTTTAGAAAGTGTTATTCATTTATTTTAACAAAATTCATCATAGGCTTGAACTAAATTTTGTGCAATCATTTGTGCAGATCTACCTTCAATGTGATGGCGCTCTAACATGTGTACCAAATTACCGTCTTTAAACAAAGCGATTGCTGGAGAAGATGGTGGGAAAGGAACCATGAATTCACGGGCCTTTTGTGTAGACTCTTTTTCTACTCCTGCAAAAACAGTCGTTAGATTTACAGGGACTTTTTCTGCGTTGAGAGAAGCAATGGCTCCTGGTCTGGCAGTACCTGCAGCACATCCGCAAACAGAGTTGACCATGACCAAAGTCGTTCCTTCTTTTGAGAGTGCGTTTTCAACATCTTCACTTGTATATAATGCTTCAAAACCAGCGTTTATTAACTCATCACGCATTGGTTTAACTAATTCTTCTGGATACATATTTATGATAAATTTAGAGGACAAATATACGAATAATTCAATCGGAATTCAACTAGTATTTCAAAGCTTATTTTAATAAATATATTTACAAATACAAAAGGCTATTTTTATATATTTGGAACAAATTTATGACATGGGAAGTTTTACGAAATGGCTCGGTGCAGGGTTAGGATTTAGTTTAGGTGGACCAATAGGAGCTGTAATTGGTTTTGCAATAGGTCAGTTTGTAGGAGGCTTTTCTAAAGAAGATTTAACAAAAGAACAACAAACCTACCAAAGAAGAAGAAAAACAGGAGGAGGATTTGAGCAAACCCAGTCTGGAGATTTTGAAATTTGTCTATTAGTTTTAGCCTCTATTGTTATCAAAGCAGATGGAAAAGTAGATCAAAGAGAATTGAATTTTGTTCGAATTCAATTCGTAAATATGTACGGAAAACAAAGAGCTAATAATGCTTTTAAACTTTTCAATGGAATTATAAAAAAAGAGGTTTCTGCTCGTCAAATATGCATTCAGATTCGACAAAATATGTCTCATGCTTCTCGGTTACAGTTGCTTCATTTTTTGTTTGGGATTGCAAAATCAGATCAACAAGTTGTTCGTGCTGAGCTAGAAGAGATTAAAAAAATAGCGGGATACTTATATGTCAATCCACAAGATTATGAATCGATAAAAGCCATGTTCTTTGATGCTACGGGAAATGCCTACAGGATTCTAGAAGTAAGTCAGTCAGCAACTAATGAAGAAGTGAAAAAAGCTTACAGGAAAATGGTAAAAAAACACCATCCAGATAAAATTCAAGGTTTGGGAGAGGTGCATTTAAAAGGGGCTAATGAAAAATTTCAGAGCATACAATCTGCCTATGAAACTATAAAAAATGAAAGAGGCATGTAATCAGTTCTTTTTTTTGTTTCTAAAAGGCTCCGTTTTACAGAAAATCCTTAATTTCGCATTCTTATTAGAAATGATAGAAAATGAAAGCTAAATTTCCTGAATATAAAGGACTTGACTTGCCAAAAGTTGCAGAAGAAATTCTGAATTATTGGCAAGAAAACAACATCTTTGAAAAGAGTGTAACTTCAAGAGAAAATGCAAAACCATTTGTGTTTTTTGAAGGACCTCCTTCTGCAAACGGTTTACCGGGAGTTCATCATGTTCTGGCGAGAGCTATCAAAGACATTTTCCCACGATATAAAACGATGAAGGGATACCAAGTAAAGCGAAAAGCTGGTTGGGATACTCATGGTTTACCGATTGAGCTTGGCGTTGAAAAGGAATTAGGGATTACCAAAGAAGATATTGGAAAAAAAATTTCCGTAGAAGAATACAATGCTGCTTGTAGAAAAGCAGTGATGCGTTACACCGATGTTTGGAATGATTTAACCCAGAAAATGGGATATTGGGTAGATATGGAAGATCCATATATTACTTACGAGCCGAAGTATATGGAATCTGTTTGGTGGCTTTTAAAACAGATTTACAACAAAAAGTTAATTTACAAAGGGTATACCATTCAGCCCTATTCACCTAAAGCTGGAACAGGATTGAGTTCTCATGAATTAAATCAACCAGGCACCTACCAAGATGTAACAGATACCACTGTTGTGGCACAGTTTAAAGCTGTTGAGAATACACTTCCAGACTTTTTAAAAAATCAAGGGAACATTTATTTTTTAGCTTGGACCACCACCCCGTGGACATTGCCGAGTAATACTGCCTTAACCGTAGGTCCAAAAATCGAGTATGTTTTGGTTGAAACATTTAATCAATACACCTTTGAGCCTATAAAAGTAATTTTAGCTAAAAAACTTATAGGAAAACAATTTGGAGGGAAAAATACGATTGAAGTAGCGTCTTCAGACGAATTAAATACATACAATGCTGGAGATAAAAAAATTCCTTTTTGTGTTTTAAATGAATGTATTGGATCAGATTTAGTAGATATCAAATACGAACAACTTTTAGACTACTGTCTTCCAAATGATAACCCACAAGACGCTTTTAGAGTAATTTCTGGAGATTTCGTAACTACAGAAGATGGAACAGGAATTGTACATACTGCGCCAACTTTTGGAGCAGATGATGCCATGGTTGCAAAACAAGCAATTCCAGAAATACCACCGATGTTGGTAAAAGATGAAAATGATAATTTAGTTCCATTAGTAGATCTACAGGGAAAATTCAGACCAGAAGTTGCTGAATTTGCTGGAAAATACGTAAAGAATGAATATTATAATGACGGTGAAGCTCCAGAAAAATCTATAGATGTTGAGTTAGCAATTAAGTTGAAAACAGAAAACAAAGCATTTAAAGTCGAAAAATATAAACACAGTTATCCAAATTGTTGGAGAACAGATAAGCCTATTTTATATTATCCGTTAGATTCATGGTTTATAAAGGTAACCGATGTAAAGAATCGAATGCATGAGTTAAATAAAACGATTCAATGGAAACCAGCATCTACTGGTACGGGTCGTTTTGGAAACTGGTTAGCCAATGCAAACGATTGGAATTTATCTCGTTCAAGATATTGGGGAATTCCTCTACCAATTTGGAGAACAGAGGATGGCAAAGAAGAAATTTGCATTGGTTCAGTGGAAGAGTTAAAAGTTGAAATGTCACGAGCTGTAATGGCAGGTTTTATGGACAAAGACATTTTTTCAAGCTTTGAAGTTGGCAATAATTCTGAAGAAAACTATGCAACAATAGATTTGCATAAAAATATTGTTGATCAGATTGTTTTAGTATCAGCGTCAGGACAACCAATGAAACGTGAAAGTGATTTAATTGATGTTTGGTTTGATTCTGGCTCTATGCCTTATGCTCAATGGCATTATCCCTTTGAAAACAAACAAAAAATAGATCAAAATGAATCTTTTCCAGCAGATTTTATTGCGGAAGGAGTAGACCAAACACGTGGTTGGTTTTATACCCTTCACGCAATTTCTTCAATGGTTTTTGATTCTGTTGCCTACAAGAATGTAGTTTCTAATGGATTGGTTTTAGACAAAAATGGACAAAAGATGTCTAAACGTCTAGGAAACGCAACAGATCCTTTTACAACCTTATCCACTTATGGAGCAGATGCAACTCGGTGGTATATGATCTCAAATGCAAATCCTTGGGATAATTTAAAGTTTGACTTGGAAGGAATAGAAGAGGTCAAACGAAAGTTTTTTGGAACGTTATACAATACCTATTCTTTTTTCATCTTGTATACAAACATCGATGAGTTTTCATACGCTGAACAAGACATAGCTCTCAATGATAGGCCAGAATTAGATCGATGGATTTTATCAGAATTACATACCTTGATAGCTAAGGTAGACAGATTCTATGAGGCTTATGAGCCAACAAGAGCTGCAAGAGCAATTTCGGAATTTACACAAGAATACCTGAGTAACTGGTATGTGCGTTTAAGTAGAAGACGTTTTTGGAAAGGAGATTATCAAACAGATAAAATTTCTGCTTATCAAACCTTGTATACTTGTATGGTGACTATTGCAAAATTAAGTGCGCCAATCGCTCCTTTTTTCTCTGATAGACTGTATCAAGACCTAAATTCTGTAACTCAAAAAGAACCTTCAGAAAGTATTCATTTATCGGACTTCCCAAAATTTGATCCAAGTTTTGTAGATCAACGTTTGGAGCGAAAAATGGAAAGTGCTCAAATCATTTCTTCATTGGTATTATCTTTAAGAGCAAAAGAAAAGATTAAAGTACGTCAACCACTTCAAAAAATAATGATTCCTATAGGGAGTCAGCAACAAAAGGAAGAAATTTTAGCTGTTGCTGGTTTGATAAAACATGAGGTAAATATCAAAGAAATTCAACTTATAGAGGATGCCTCAGATATTTTAATCAAACAAATTAAACCAAATTTCAAGGCGTTGGGGCCAAAATTTGGGAAAGAGATGCGTTTCATTGCTGCTGAAGTTCAAAACTTCACTCAAGAAGATATTCATAAAATTGAAAAAGAGGGTAAAATTTCTATTTGTATTAATGAAAAATATATTACTTTAGGACTTGAAGATGTAGAGATTTCATCCAAAGATATAGAGGGCTGGTTGGTTGCTAACGAAGGTTCTTTAACAGTGGCTTTAGATGTTACCATAACAGATGAATTGCACAAAGAAGGGATCGCTAGAGAGCTAGTAAATAGAATTCAGAATGCACGTAAAGATCTAGGTTTGGAAGTAACAGATAAAATTAAATTATCAATTTTAGAGGATCAAAATCTACAAGCAGCGATTATAGAAAACAAAGAATACATCATGAGTGAAACACTTACCTTAGAGTTGCTTTTTATTGATGAACTAACAAACGGTACAGTGGTTGAATTTGATACGATAAAGAGTAAAATATTAATTGAAAAAATATAAAACTTATGTCAGACATAAAATTAAAATATTCAAAGGAAGACTTACAAGAGTTTAGAGAAATTATTGAAAAAAAAATAGCAAGAGCAGAAGAAGATTTACTATTGTTAAAAGAAGCATATAAAAATGATTCAGATAACGGAACAGATGATACTTCTCCATCGTTTAAATCTTTTGATGAAGGTTCAGATGTCATGAACAAAGAAGCAAATGTTCAATTAGCGATCAGACAAGAAAAATTTATTAGAGATCTAAAAAATGCCTTGTTACGAATTGAGAACGGCGTTTATGGTGTTTGTAGAGTTACCGGAAAATTGATTCAGAAAGAGCGTTTAAGACTAGTACCTCACGCCACTTTAAGCATTGAAGCAAAACGCAAACAATAATCGTTTTCATTTTGTTCGCGTAAATATAAAAATCATGTCAAAAAAAAATTTTGCAATCCTCACAATTTTAATTGCAATTATTTTAGATCAACTGCTCAAGGTATATGTCAAAACACATTTTGTACTTGGAGAAGAAGTAGTTATTTTCGATTGGTTTAAAATCCATTTCACAGAAAATAATGGGATGGCTATGGGTTTTGAATTTGGAGGCAAAGCAGGAAAATTATTTTTAACCTTATTTAGGTTGGTTGCTGTCACTGGAATTGTTTTTTGGCTGTATCAAAACATCAAAAGAAAAGTTCACAATGCCGTAATTTTTGCCATCGCTTTAATTTTTTCCGGTGCAATAGGGAATATCATAGATTCTGTGTTCTATGGAGTTCTTTTTGATGATTCTCATCACAAAGTAGCGACTCTTTTTGCAGACAATCCATATGGGGAACTCTTTTATGGTAAAGTAGTTGACATGTTTTACTTTCCTTTATGGCAAGGAGTCTTGCCAGATTGGGTTCCATTTATCGGGGGAGAATTTTTTACTTTTTTTCAATATATTTTTAATCCAGCAGATGCATTCATAAGTATCGGGGTTGCGTTGTTATTTATTTTTAGCAAACAAGCATTTCCTAAAGAAGAGGAAACTACCTAGCACCTCTTTTTTTAGTTTTTTCGGTGTTTACCTGCTTGATTATAATTGATCGTTATCGCTTTTTTTATTTTTAAGAATTCTGCTTTTTCTTTATTTGTTCCTTAATATTCCGTTATTAACTGTCTGAAAAAATGTGTATTTTCGTTGGATGCCTTCACCACTAGAACTTCAAATACAAACCTTACCAAATGAACCTGGAGTTTATCAATTCTTTGATAAACAGGACGTGATTATTTACATTGGGAAAGCTAAAAATTTAAAAAAAAGAGTTTCATCGTACTTCAATAAAAATCATGAGAATGGTAAAACTAGTGTGTTGGTAAAAAAAATTGTTTATCTAAAACACATTGTTGTTAACTCGGAAACAGATGCCCTTTTATTAGAGAATAATTTAATTAAAAAATACAAACCTCGCTACAATGTTCTCTTGAAGGATGATAAGAGTTATCCTTGGATTTGTATAAAAAAAGAACGTTTTCCAAGAATTTTTATGACCCGTCGTGTTCTCAAAGATGGTTCAGAATACTTTGGACCGTATACCTCCGTAAGAACAGTAAAGGTATTATTAGATTTAATTAAAGAACTTTATCCGCTTAGAACCTGTACTTATGATTTAAGTGCACAAAATATTAATGAGGGTAAATACAAAGTATGTTTAGAATATCACTTAAAAAATTGTAAGGGAGCCTGTGAGGCTCTTGAGTCAGAAATAAACTACAATAATTCGATCAAGGAAATTAGAAATATTATCAAGGGTAATTTTAAAGAAAGTATCGAAAAATTTCAGATCATGATGAGCTCATTTGCTAAAAATATGGAATTTGAAGAAGCTCAAAAAATAAAAGAAAAACTCAGTTTACTCAACAATTATCAATCAAAATCCACCATCGTAAATCCCTCCATCAACAACGTTGATGTATTTTCTATTATTACTGATGAAACCCACGGTTATGCTAATTTTTTAAAAATTTCAAATGGATCAATTATACAATCTCATACTACAGAAATTAAAAAGAAATTAGACGAATCTGATGCTGAACTATTGGCGTTATTTATTATTGAAATTCGACAACGTTTCAACTCTCAAGCTCCTGAAATTTATGTCCCCTTTTCACTTAATGTAGGAGAACGTGTAAAGGTGACCATTCCAAAATTAGGAGATAAAAAACGTATTGTAGAGCTTTCAGAAAGAAATGCAAAATATTACAGGCAAGAGCAATTTAAACAAATTAAAATTGTAGATCCAGATAGGCATGTAAAACGAATTATGGCTCAGATGAAGAAAGATTTGCGTCTTTCTGAAGAGCCAAGACATATAGAATGTTTTGATAATTCTAATATTCAAGGAACCAATCCTGTTGCAGCATGTGTTGTATTTAAAGATGGGAAACCAAGTAAGAAAGAATATAGACATTACAATATTAAAACTGTCGAAGGGCCCGATGACTTTGCCTCTATGGAAGAGGTGGTGTATAGAAGGTACAAACGACTGTTGGCAGAAGGAGCGTCTTTACCGCAATTAATTATTGTTGATGGAGGAAAGGGACAATTGTCATCAGCTCTGAAAAGTCTCGAGATTCTAGGATTACGAGGTAAAATTGCCATCATTGGAATTGCAAAGCGGCTGGAAGAAATTTATTATCCAGATGATCCTATTCCATTGTATTTAGATAAAAAGTCTGAAACTTTAAAAATCACTCAATTTTTAAGAAATGAAGCACACCGTTTTGGAATTACTTTTCATAGAAATAAGCGAAGTAAAAGTGCCATTCAATCAGAGCTGGAACAGATTCCTAATATTGGTAAGCAAACAATTATTACTCTATTACGAAAATTTAAGTCCGCAAAACGTGTAAAAGAAGCTTCTTTTGATCAATTAAAAGAAACCATAGGAATTGCAAGAGCAACGAAGGTACATGAATATTTTCATTCTAATGAAGGATAAAAATAAACCAAAAAAAAACCATGAAGAAGTTCATGGTTTTTTTGTTTTATAAAGAGGTTTTAATTTCCTTGTTTTGTTCCCAAATGAAACTCTTCATAGGTTTCTAATAAATTCATCAACGCTTTTATCAAATCTTTTGTTTCCAAAAGAACACTAAAATATAGCGTGGTGTTTTTAGGACTTGTTTCATCCGTTCTAATTCTAGAAACCTGATTCTCAATTGATAAAGAAACACTTTTTAATAACTCGTTCTTTTCTATCAAAAGTTCATTCAGATTGTCTAAGTCTCTATTCTCAAAAATTTTAGCTTCTTTTGTAAGTAAAGAAGACAACTGACTGTCTATTTTTTCTAGATCTTTTAATTGAGCTTTCTTTAGGTTTTTGTGGTTATTATTCACATGCTTATAACTTGCTCTTGAGATATAGCTAATCGATTGTGCTACATCCTGTAAATATCCAAGGACCATGATATAAAACCTACTTGCTTGAACAGAGGTTTCATCCAAAGATTTGATAAAATAGAAAACACCATCTTTTAAGCCATCTATTTCATCATTTAATTTGGCTACGTGTTTGTCTGTTTTACGCAATTTGTTTAAGTCATGATTTGCCAAATCATTTACAACATTTGAATACAATTTATTCACACGATTGATAACTTCTGAAATATGATCAGCACTTTCTTCAATCACCCCATTAATGGTAATCAATTCAGATCTTTCTATGTATTCTCGTTTTTTTACATTCTTAGATTTTTCTCTATGAATTAACGTGTTTCTACCAATTAAAAAAGCAACAATTGCTAATAAAATTGGAATCATAACCATGTCCCAACTAATTAAATATGCAACCAGTGCAGCAGCTAAAAATGCTGTAATTGCAGTTAAAAACCAACCTCCAATAACATTAAGTACTCCTGCAACTCTATACACGGCACTTTCACGACCCCAAGCTCTATCTGCTAAAGAAGTTCCCATTGCTACCATAAAGGTTACATAGGTAGTAGACAACGGAAGTTTCATAGAGGTTGCAATAGAAATTAAGATTCCCGCTACAATTAAGTTAACAGAAGCCCTTACTAAATCAAATGCAGGTAATTCATAGGTTTTGTCCTTTGGTAATTCTATTACAGGTTTTTGAAATTTTGAATCGATAAAATTGAGTGTCGATTTTGGAAAAACAAAACCAATTCCTTTGTTTAAAGACATTGCCGCTCTAACCACTACTCTTGATAATGGATTCGGTTGAAATTTTTCATGTCCTTCCCCTTGACGAGATAAATCAATCCCTGTTTTGATCACATTTTGGGCTTTACTAGAGGTCCATAAGGTTACGACCATAATAGTACCTGCGATTAGTAATAACCAAATATTGGAAGGTACTTTTTTTGCTAAAACCCCCATAGAAAATGCGTCTGCAGCAACTCCTGACAGTTCCCATGCTTGGTATGAATTCCATGCCGCAATTGGGACTCCCACAAAGTTCACTAGATCATTCCCTGAAAACGCCATTGCCAGAGAGAAAGTTCCAATACCTATAATTAATTTTAAAATATTAATTTTAAAAACTTTTATCAATAGTTGTGAAATAACAGACCAAATCACAAAACTTCCTGTGATTATTGACAAGGTATTGCCTTCAATTAAAAACTTCACATCTTTATAGAAAGGAGTTCCTTTCATTCCTTTAATAATAATAAAGTAGGTGATTGCAGTAATCGCAAATCCTCCAAAAAGAGCATTGATATAGGCAGCTCTTTTCTCAAAATTAAATGAATAAATTAAACGAGAAGTAAACTGTACAATGGCACCCACAGAAAAAGCCACCACTACAGAGAGGAGAATTCCAAAAATAATTTTAGCCGCAGTTTCGTAGTTGATATAGTTCCACAAATCAGAGAATGATTGAGCATCATTAGCAGATATTTTAAGTAATGAAATACAAACAGCAGCACCTAACAGTTCAAAAACAATAGAGACTGTTGTTGAGGTTGGCATACCGAGAGAATTAAATACATCTAATAAAAGGATGTCTGTGATCATCACCGCCATAAAAATGAACATGATGTCTTGGAACATAAACATATTAGGATTAAAAATTCCTTTACGAGCTACTTCCATCATTCCACTAGAAGTGATGGCACCAAAGAACACTCCTAAACTTGCAATAATCATAATATTTCTTACTGATATTGCTTTTGAGCCAATGGCTGAATTTAAAAAGTTAACAGCATCGTTACTAACTCCAACAACTAAATCCACAATGGCTAAAATTGCCAAAGCGACTAACATTAAAATATATGGATCTCCCATTTTGTTTTTATTAAATTAAGTTTTACAAATTTATGGACATAAAATAGTATCTATGTTACCATTGTGTTATTATTTTTTTCTAAAAATGAATGTCTACTTGAATTCTGTATAATAATTGATTTGTTTTAAAACCAATATCAGTATAACTTACATCTGTTTGAACTTTTAAACTATGCCCAGAAACATATTTAGACAACCCTAATGTGTATTGGTTTTCAGCTCCTTTTCCTGTGATATTTTTATCCAATGAAATGTTTGTATAGCGCGCAGAAACTTCCACAGTTTTAGAGAGTAAATACCCAGATTGTAGGTTTAAACCGCTACCAACTTGAACAATATCTCCTGTTAAAGTTCCATCAGAGTTTTTTGCAAAAGGATCATCTGCTTCCCGATCAGCATATTCAGCCATCAAGGAAAAACCTTTGTATTTGAACATCGCATCCATAAAAAGAGTTGAAATATTCGTTGAGAAATGACCAATATCGTTGGTCATATAAGATCCTTGATTACTTCTTGTTTTTGAAGCATTGTTGTTAAAATCATAAGCAAGTCCTAGGGATAATTTTGGGCTTTGTTCAAATTTAAGGTCACTCCCTTTGTAATCTCCTTTGCTTGCAAAATCTCCAAATGGAAATAATTCCAAACGAGTTGTGTATTGATGACCCCCAAGATTTCTTTTAGTGATATTTCTACCCTCACCTTGTGCCATTGAGAAAATCTCTTTTACTAAAAAAGTATCTGTAAGATTGAAATGGTGCCTCAATTGAATTCCCATATCTCTATCGATATTGAATCTCTTGTTCAGTAAAGAACGGTCTACTTGTTGTAAATTCGCAGAAGAAATTACACGTTCTCTATTTCCTGGTAATTTAGTTTGACCAAGCCATAAAACAAAGTTTCCTGAAAAATTCCATTTTAAAACGGCATCTAGAATATACCTAGGAGCATCACTTGTATATTGTGAAGCTCCCGATTGGTCTCTATTTGATAATCCTAATTCTACTTTGTATTTTAATTTTGGAGTGTAAGCAAATCCATCAAATTTTAAACGAGACCTTCGAATCATCATTGAAGAAGCAGGGTTTGAAAGCCCGTTTTTAGCATCCCAATTAGCTGTTCCAAGTGTTTGAAATCGCAACCCAACTTTCATAGACCAAGTACTGTCTTTTCCTATTAGGTTAAATAGTCCTTTTCCAAATTTTGGAGCATTTGTGTCTTGTGCATGTAAGCTTAATGAAGCTAAGATAATCGTTGATATTGCTATTGAGCGCAATAAAGATAATTTCATAAGTATCAGTTTTTGTCGGTGCAAATAACTAATCCTTATGTTAAGTAAATGTTAATCAAACATTAAAAAATGAGTAATAAAAAATACTGCCTTGGCCAAAGGCAGTAAGTCATATAAAATAGTCGACAAAAACTAATAGATTTATGATGACATTTTTAATCTCTTGAGATGCTTACAAACATATAATCGATAGTTTAAATTAAAGTTTTCTACAAGTTAATAAATGATTATCTGTTTTTCTAAACTTTACATTTAGTTAATGTTTCTCTAATAAAATCATAATCTACAAATAACACAAAGTTTACAAATTCAATAGACTTTTGCACAATAATATATATACGATAATGAAGAAATTTTTAAGTATTATTTTTTTAGTCATTGTTCAAGTTGTTGTTGCACAGAGCAAAGGAACAATAAAAGGTTTTTTAGCAGATAAGGAAATGAATAATGAGCCATTGCCATTTGCGAATATTCAAATTAAAGGAACTACCATCGGAACAACCACTGATTTCGATGGGAATTATATTTTAAAGGTACCCGCAGGAAGCCATGTATTGGTCTTTAGTTTTTTAGGTTATCAAACTATTGAAAAAACATTTACCATTGAGGCAGATGCATCTATGACAATCAATCAGATAATGTCAGCAGAGGAAGGGGTTTCTCTAGAAGAGGTGGTTATTAAGTCTTCTACCTCTAAAGAATCTGCTTCTGCGTTATTGCTAGAACAAAAAAAGGCAGTTGTTATTAAAGAAAGTATTGGAGCTCAAACATTATCAAAGATAGGTGTTTCAAATGCGGCAAATGCAACCACTAAAATCTCTGGAGTTACTAAAAGTGAAGGTTCTGGAAATATATACATAAGAGGGTTAGGAGATCGATACCTATCAACTTCGATGAATGGGTTGCCAATTCCTTCAGATGATGTTGAAAATAAAAATATAAATTTAGATTTATTTTCAACAAATAGTATTAAAAATGTAGGAATTAGCAAAACCTATGCTACAGCAAATTATGCAGATCAAGGTTCTGGTAATGTTGATGTAAATACAAAAGAATATACTAAAAAAGGATACTCTATTTCCCTAGCGAGTGGATCTAATACGAATGTTTTGGGAGTTTCAGATTCCTTCAGAAGAACCGTTATTAGTAATGATGTAAGCTTTGGATTCCATCAGAAACAATATGCATTGCAAAATTTAATAACCTTCCAAGGTTGGGATACCGAAAAAGTTGCAACTCCTGTAAACTATAATGGTTCCTTCTCTGCCGCAAGAAAGTTTGATATTTTTGAAAAAGAGGTCTCTGTTTTTTTCATGGGTTCTCACTCTAAATCATTTGAACATCAAGAGGGTGTATTTAGAGCGTTCAGATCAAATGTATTAGACAAAGCGTTCCCTGCTGTTTCAAGACCAGTAAGCCTTTCAAATGGAGTTACAGCAGCTTCAAATGATGTAGAAAGTTTTATTACTAAAACAAATACTACTGGATATATCAATGTTGGAATCAAATTAAATGATACTCATAAAATTAGATACAATACCCTTTTCGTAAATAAGTCTGAAGACAATTTATACGAACAAGGTAGAAATGGATTTGGATATGTTTTTGACCAAGACCCACAAGAAGATGGAGCTTTTGTAAGGGATCAAAACTTTAGACAAACCACCCTGTTTGTGAACCAAATTTTAGGAAAACATTCATGGAATGAAAACAATACTTTAAACTGGGCAGGGGGATATAATTTTGTTTTGGCGGAAGAACCAAATAGAATAAGAAATGAGGTAAATATTTTAGATAATACTAGCTCGCCAACCATTCAATATGCCCATGTAGGAGATTACCAACAAAGAAAATCTAGTCAAAAGATTCAAGATACAGAATACAATGGTTTTATAGAGAACAAGTGGGCCTTAGGGATCAAAGATGAAGATGATAACAAACCGAATTCTTTAAACTATGGTGTAAATTACAGGTATAAAGAAAGAACTTTTAAATCGTTATTTGTAGGGGTGAAAGCAAAAGGAATTACGGCGCCATCCATAGATCAATTATCATCAACATTTACTTCAACAGGCTTTAATAACGGGTTAATCTTAAGAACTTCTCCAGCAGATAGATTTGAAGCAGATTTAACAATTATGGCTGGTTTTGTCAACTTTGATTTTACATTAAATACTCTATTATCGGGTAATATTGGGCTGCGTCTTGAAAGAGATGAAATCAATGCAATCTGGGATGTTGCTAATTTCTATGACCAGGTAAGTCAACGTGGAAGAATTGGGTCTTTGAATAGAGTTTATCAAGGAGTATACCCAAGTGTAAATTTAAAATTTGAAGTAGCAGAAAATAAGTATTTACGTTTTGCATCAAGCATCACTCAAACCTTACCAGAATTCAAAGAATTATCTCCATTTGAATATGTTTCTCCAACTGGGCGAGTTACAAAGGGGAATCCAGATTTGAATAAATCAGAAATCTATAATCTTGATCTTAAATATGAAATGTTTCCTCAAAGAGGGCAAGTATTCTCTGCAACAACATTTTATAAGCAAATTAATAATCCAATAAATTTAACGCAAACAAGAGGGTCTTCTGGATATTTCTTTTATGCAAATACTGGAGAAAAAGCAACGGTATATGGTATAGAACTAGAAACAAAAACAGCCTTGTTAAAAAATGAAGAAGAAGAAAGTATTCTAAATATAACAGGGAATATTACCAAAATGTGGTTAAATCAGGATTTATTAAAAGATTTTCAATATAAGAATAGCACAGCCTCTAGTTTACAAGGAGCCTCAGATTTTATTGTGAATGGCTCTCTAAGTTACACTAATAATCAAGAAAAAGAGTTTGCAGCATCGTTGACAGGAAACTATGCTTCAGACAAAATATTTGCTTTGGGCTCCCCAGAAGATTTTTCTAACAGCGCTACCTTATATAATGATGAAATTATAGAAAAAGGCTTTGTAACATTAGATTTAGTAGTTAGCAAAGAATTGTCTAAAAACTTGCTAGTAAAATTGGTGGGACGTAATTTATTAAATCCAGAAATAAAACAAACCCAATTGGTTAGAAGTTTAATTACAAATGAGGAAATCAATCATACAGTATTGTCTTATAAGAAAGGAAGTCAGTTAACATTGAGTGTAAAATATACTTTTTAACCGATTAACGAATCCTTAACAAAAGAGTCAAATTGATTAAAAAAACTAACATATTATTAATGATCAGGTAAATAAAACTAAACATTAAGGTGATTTATTTGTAGAAAATTAATAAACATAACAAACAAAAAATGAAAAAATCAATTTTTAAATTTTTAAACGCAGTAGCATTTTCTTTTGCAGTGATTTCATTAGCCACCAGTTGTGGAAGTGATGAACCTCCTATTATTATTGAAGAACCGGCTTCGGAAGTTATCAAAAACTTAAATTCTGGAATAATGAATGGAAGTTTGAATGAAAATTTCACTTTGAATGCGAGTACAATTTACAACCTAAATTCTTCTTTTATCATAGAATCAGGAGTTACACTAACCATTCCTGCAGGAACAACAATTCAAGCATCAAATGGTGGAACCGATGTATACATTGCTGTTCTTAAAGGCGGTAAAATAGATGTTCAAGGAACCGAATCTAGTCCTGTTCTTATGTCTTCAGCTTCGGGAAACCCTGGTGACTGGGGAGGATTAACGATTTGTGGAGATGCTACCACATCTGCCGGTGTAGATGCACAAGCAGAAGTAGGTGGTTTTATTTATGGAGGCTCGAATGATGCTGATAATTCAGGAGCTATCAATTATTTAGTCATTAAGGGAACCGGAGCTCAAATTAATGCAGATTCTCAATACAACGGAATTTCTTTGTATGCTGTTGGTTCTGGAACTTCAATAAGAAATGTAGCGGTTATCAATGGATCTGATGATGGGATCGAATTTTTTGGAGGAACTGTTTCGGTAACGAATTTATTTTTAGAAAATAATGAAGACGATTCTATAGACTGGACAGAAGGATGGAATGGTACAGTAGATAATGCCTATATTTCTCATACCATTGCAGGTTTTTCTACTGTTTTTGAGGGGGATAAAGTGAATGGGAATCCAAAATTCAATAATATTACTGCAATTTCAACAGTGGGTGGTACCGCTTTACAATTCAAAAAAGAATCAGGAGCCACCATCACAGGATTGTCTTTAACAGGATATGACACCTCTATAGACATGAAAGATGGGGGGTCTTTAGCAAATGTTATTATTGAGGGTGTCCCTGCCGATCCTTCATTATCATATACAAGTACTGCAGTTGTAACTGCAGCAGATTTTCCATGGGTAACTTCTAACGTTTCTATCACAACGTTACCGTTACAGGGGACTATTGCGAGTAAAGTTACTTTAGATCCCTCCATATTATACATTCTTAGTTCTTCTTATATTGTTCAGTCAGGAGGAGAATTAATCATTCCTGCAGGAACAAAAATACAAGCAGAAGCTGGAGGAACAGATGTTTATATCGCAATTTTAAAAGGAGCTAAAATAGATGTTCAAGGAACAGCAGACAATCCTGTTGTAATTTCATCTACTTCAGCTTTAGGAGGAGATTGGGGAGGATTAACCATTTGTGGTGATGCTTCGACATCTGCGGGAATCGATGCGCAAGCAGAGGTAGGTGGTTTTATCTATGGAGGCTCAAATGATACCGACAATTCAGGATCGATCAAATATTTAGTCATTAAGGGAACCGGAGCTCAAATCAATGCAGACTCTCAATACAACGGAATTTCTTTATATGCAGTTGGTTCTGGAACAACGATAGAAAATGTTTCCGTAATTAATGGATCGGATGATGGAATTGAATTTTTCGGAGGAACTGTTTCTGCGTCAAACGTATACTTAGAAAATAATGAAGACGATTCTATAGATTGGACAGAAGGATGGAACGGAACAATAACAAATACCTATATTTCTCATACTGTTTCAGGTTTTTCCACTGCTTTTGAAGGAGATAAAGTAAATGGAAATCCACAATTTGTAAATTTAACAGCAATTTCAACTGTTGGCGGGACTGCCTTACAATTTAAAAAACAATCTGGAGGAACCATTACCAATATTTGGTTGGAAGGATATGACACCAATATTGACATGAAAGACGGTGGTGAATTGTCTAATGTTCAAATAGATGGAACAGATGCTTCCACTACTGCAGATTACAAAACGGGAACAAAAGTAGCGGTTAGTTCTTGGACATGGAAAAGTGCAGGCTTATAGTCGAAGTTCGTAATTTCTGAAATACAGCATCCCTAACATAAAAAATCTCTTGTAAGAATTTCTTTCAAGAGATTTTTTTTGCATTCATACGAAGTAATGGAGTATAGAATCTGTTCTTAGAACCTCCAACCTACATTAAACCCCACTCTTGGAACTAACAAAGGAGAATTAGATCCAAATAGATTTCTACCCACTCCAATATATGCATCCAGAATCAAACCACCGGTTGCAATGTATTTCGTTCCAACAGCGACTCCTAGAGCGCCATCAGTATAATTTACATCGTAGATATTTGAATTTTTAATTCCTTCTTTTTTTCCGGAATTGATTCCTAAAAAACCTTCCCCAAAAAAATTCCATTGCTCATTTGTAGAAAAATAATGACGGTAATATGGGGTAAACATCATATTTTCATTATATCTAAAGTCAGTTTCCTGCTTTGCTAAATTAAAGAGTGCAGAAATACCAAACGAAGATTCTTCTGTAAGGTAATTTTCATAAGAGAACTCAATACTTCTGATGACCAAGGCATCTGCAATGTCTATTTTAATTTCTTGTTGAGAGTAGGCAACTGTGGAAGAGATCAGACCTACGATTAAAAGTAATTTTTTCATTTTTTCATTTTTTTTTTTGGTAAAATACAAAAATTTGGTACTTGATTTTAAAATCTGTGCCCTACAGAAATACCAATTCGGCCAATACCCTCATTGTAAGTACTATCGCTAAAATTTCGACCAACCCCTAGTAAAAGTTCAGCAGAAAACCCTCTCTTAGAGATGAATTTCCCTCCTACAGAAATACCCATTGCAACCCCCGTTTTAAATTCTTGGCTTCCGTAACCAAAGAGATCAGTGTCTTTTGCTGAAAATAACATTCCAAACCCTTCCACAAAAAAACCTCTGGCAAATTTATTAGAAAAATAACGTCTGTAATAGGGGGTTAAGGAATATTTTAAATCAGTTTCGGTCGAATCGGTATTTAACGCTACAGATACTCCAAATGAAGACTCTTCGTTAATGAGACTCTCGTAGGATACATCAATCCACTTTGCTGCTAACAATGTTAAGGCATTAATTTTCAGTTCATATTTTTTTTGAACATCTTGAGGAAATTCAGGATTCTCAATTTCTGTATTCACCTGAGCAAAAAAGATTCCTCCCATAAAAAGAGAGAAAAATAGTATAATTTTTTTCATTTGTATAATTTTTGAGCAATATACTAAAATTAACTAGAAGACAGCTTTCAGCTGAATATTACCAATATGTATTGTTTTAGAATTTTCACTTTTTCTTCCCAAATAATTTAGATTCAAGTTTAAAAAGGTATTTAATTTTTGATTGAACAAAACATTCCAAGTATAATTTTTCCCTGCCTGTAAACCTTCTAACATTTGGTAGGCAACAGGGGTATTTGTATCTCCTGTAAAATTATTTAAAAACACATTGATGTTGGCAGAAATTTGATTTTTCTTCTTTGAGAGATAAAAATATTCCAAACCAAATTTTTGTTGATCTAAGTTTTCAAATTCAAGCAATATATTTTTTTTATTTTTAAAGTGATAAAAAGCAGTAAATCGTTTATTTTCATTGTATAAAAAACTAATTTTTGGTTCAATTTCATTGCTGTGAATGCGGTAATTTCTATTGTTAAAATTTTCGGTATTTAGGTCATTGCTAGCACTTTTTCCAAGGAGTTCAAACAGCCAAAAGGTCTTAAATTTATGTCCTATGGTTACTTGATGTAATTTGATATTATTTTCTTGGCTTCCTATAAGATACTGTTGCTTGTTTCTTGTTTTTCCAAAAGTATATGTGATACTATATCTTTGAAGGTCTTTATTGAAAAAAAGACTATTTCGAAGATTCAAAGAGAGTCCTAATACATTATTTCCGTCCAAATCAAATGGGTCAAAGTGAAAGGAATTCCCAATTCTTTCCTGTTCATTTTCAATACTCAGAAAACTTTGATTGTAAAATTTTGAGATGATTTTTTTGATTCCTTTTGTAGAAGACCACACTTTTGGGTTTAACGTCAGAGACTGTGTGAATTTTGCTCTTTGGGTCGGAACAAACCGGATATTTGGTTTCGGTAAGCGTAAGTATGTTGCTTGATCTTGAAATTCTGCAATTTCAAATTCATCAAAATCTTTTATTCCATCACGATTGTAATCTATCCATGTATAATAGCCCAAGCCAGGTTCTGTTTCAATATAGATGAATTCTTGTCTAGAGATATTACCCGAAGCGGTTTCATATACACTTCCTAAATTGACAGAACGATTCAATAATTGCTGATTGAAGATAATTTTAGAATTCAGAGATTTTTCAACACTATTTGTAAAGCTATTTTCAGTATGTCTATAATTTGCATAAATGCTCAAATCCGTCTGTTCTTTTTGCACTAACTTACTCTGAATATAAAAGGTTTTTCTATCATTAATTCTTGTGAAAGTATTTGATTTTATACTGTCATTATTTCTATAATTAAAGCCTAGTTTTGTATAGACATTAGTACTGTCTCCAATTCCAAAATAAGTCTCATATTCTTTAAAACGATGACTTGTGTTGATGAACTCTTGGGTGCTACTGTTTTTTCTTCGATTGTTTTCATAATTTATGAATCCTCCCAACCATTTTTTATTAAAGTTGTGTTCAACTGTTGCCTTTGCTCTTAAAAAAGAGTTGTTTTCTGCCGTTGAAGTATTTTCTAAAAAACTACTCGTCATAGAAAACGAGGTTTTTTTCAAGGTAATTTTAGATTTTAATTCGTGCTTTTGCCCAGAAAAAACATCTTCATAGTTCAAAAGGTTGAATCGGTACGATATAAGATTGTTTTTTTTATTGTGAAGTAGCATTTCTGCTTGTAAATAATTTTTAGTTGCCCGATTCGTTAGGATATTCCAGTCCCTGTTGAATTCAACAGGCTCCCAACCCTGCTCTGTATTATAATTTTTTTGAACAAATTCATGAGATATTAGACTTTTGAGTTGCCATTTTTTATCAATTAAAATTTGGTCCCATTTTAATTTTGCAGCAACTGCCACATTGTTTTCATCATCTTTGTTAGAAAAGAGGTTTGCATCATTATTACTAATAGCAATTTCCGAATTTAGCCTTGTCTCTTTTGAAAAATTGTACTCAGACTTTACCACAAAAGTTTGTTGTTTCGATGGAGCAATGAGTTTTATAACGGGGCTATAACTCCCGAGATTCACTCCAGTATATTCATATATATTCCCTGTGGCAGTACTTTTCTTTAATGTATAATCTCCTTTTTGTATACCAACATTGGTAAACGTTACAAAATAGAGTTCATCATTCGGATTTTGTGAATATTCAAATACTTCTGTTGCTCCGTTTAGCACCTTCTTATACAAGACTTTGTTTTCATCAAAACCATCAACATAAGCGCTTTCTGCAACCATTAAATTGCTATTGTTCCCAGCAGAAGCAAGTATATTTTTTTGAGCATCCGTTAAGTTTTGTTGTAGGGGTTGGTTCTTAGCATCATTTTCGCTGTAAAAATAGCCGCTTATATTTAATTTTTCACTTTTATAAACCGCTTCTTCATAGGTTAGAAAACGGGTATAGTTTTTGTCTGCATATTGAAACTCTACCGCAATTCTCATATCATTTGTTATTGGATAGGTAGTATTGAATGTGATTTCCGCTAAATTATAATTTATTGTATAGTCTTTATCCTTTCCTCGTTCAATCTGAATACCATTGATATACACCTGATCACTTCCGTGGATCATTAAGATTGCAGGTTCATTATTTCTGCCATAAATTTTATAAGGACCTTGGTTTCCTTCCTTACCTGTAATTCTATAACTATTAAATTTACCCCTTACAACAGCTCCAGAGGCAGCAACTTTTAGACGGTCATTAATCTTGGCTTCTACTCTTAAACCTGTAATTTGTTTTTGAATGGGCATAAAGAAGCTTTCCATATTCTCGAGAGCAATGTCTCCTGCTTTTACCCTCCAATTATCACTAAACATTTCTATAAAAATTCGATCAAAATCAGTGATTTTTTGAGAATATCCATTTTCTTGGATAGGAATATTTGTATCAAAAATAGCGGCTCTCAGAGTAACTTCTTTTGAGAGTTTCCCAGATATTTTTAAATCTAAAGTAGCATTTGTTACTGCGTTTTGATTGTTTCCAGAGGTGATTCCTCGGGTAATAAAACCATTGGTTTGTAAGCCCTCAAATAATTTGATGTCTGTTCCTTTTTTGGTGGTTGTTAAGCTATATAATTGATCGGTATCTGTTCTATTAGCAATGATGAATTTTTCATCAAAAGGAGTGTATACCTTTGTGATAAAATCAGGAATTCTAAAATATTCTACCGTAATTTTAGAATATTTTTTAGAGTTGATTTTTAATATGGCATTGCTAAAATCTACGCTGTATTCCAATGTCGGGATTGGTTTCAATAAAGCATTTAAAATCGTAAATTTTTCAGGATTGATTGCAACAGTATCTAATTGAACACTATCTGTTTCAATAAAAATAGTTTTCACTCTAAAATCTTTAGAGACTGTTTGAGATTGGATGGACCACCCAATAAATAAATACAATAAAAAAAGAAACCTATGTTGCATATATACGATACGTATAGAACGTAAAAATACTTTTTAAGGTATTAAAAAAGTAGTTTTTTAAAAAAGAGATTGTTGTTTTAACGGATTTTCATGAGCCAATAACCATTTTTTCCGCCAAATTCCGCCAGCATACCCTGTTAAAGAACCATCTGAACCAATAATTCTGTGACAAGGGATAATAATTAAAAGTGGATTTCTCCCATTTGCGGAAGCCACTGCTCTGACAGCTTTAACATCTCCCAAAGCCCTACTTTGAGCTAAATAACTACTTGTTTTTCCATAGGGAATCGTTAACAATTCTTTCCAAACTTTTTTTTGAAAGGAGGTTCCTTTGGGGTTCACAACCAAATTAAAACTCGCTCTTTTTCCATTAAAATATTCTTTTAGTTGTAAAACACATTCGCTCAAACACTCGGGGGTTACTTGGAGCAGTTTTTCCTCGGCAATGGCATCATCATCAACAATGGAAACCCTTTGAATTCCATTGTTGTCTCCAACAATTTTTGCTGTACCGATAGGTGTTTTACAATACGTGGTTTGCAATACATTCATTAGATTCTAAAAATATCTTTAGAATTTTGAGTGGTAATTTCTGCAACTTCTTTGAATGAAAGACCGTAGATGTCTACCAATTTATCTACTACATTGGTGATGTAAGCACTTTCATTTCTTTTTCCTCTATAGGGTGTTGGCGCTAAATAGGGGGCATCCGTTTCTAAAACAATATGGGCAATGTTTATTTCATTCAGAAATTTGTCAATCATCCCATTTTTAAAAGTAGCCACGCCGCCAATTCCCAATTTCATATTGTAAGAAATTGCCTTAAGTGCTTGCTCTTTAGTTCCTGTAAAACAGTGAAAAATACCCCTTAGAGATTCTCCTTTTTCTAACTCTAATATTTCAAAAATTTCATCAAAAGCATCTCTACAATGAATAACAATAGGAAGGTTCTTCTCTTTTGCCCACTTTATTTGTGTTCTGAACGCCTCTTGTTGTTGCGTTAAGAATTTTTTATCCCAATACAAATCAATCCCAATTTCTCCAAGAGCAAAGAATTTTTTTTTATCGATCCATTCTTTAACATGGGCAAGTTCTTCTAAGTAGTTTGCTTTTACCGAAGTAGGGTGTAAGCCCATCATTAAAAACACCTCTGTTGGAAAGGCTTTTTCTAGTTTCATCATACTCTCTGTGTACGAGGAATCTATAGCAGGAACGAAAAATCTCGAAACACCGGCATCTTTTGCTCGTTGCATCATTGCAGCTTGATCTTTGTCAAACTGACTAGCATATAAATGTGTGTGCGTATCTGTAATCATGAACCTAAAAGTTTCTATTGCAAAATTACTAAATATTCTTCCTGCAAACAGCTATTGCTTCTCGTTTTATAAAATGTACCTTTGCAAAAAAATAGTAAGAATGACTTTTGAAGATTTAGGCATCTCTAAACAGTTGCAATATGCGATTGATGATTTGGGTTTTGTAAGCACAACCCCTATCCAAGAGCAAGCATTTTCAGTGGTAAGATCTGGGAAAGATGTTGTGGGAATTGCGCAAACAGGAACCGGAAAAACCTTTGCGTACATGATGCCCATTTTGCAAGATTTACGTTTTTCGAAGCAACAACACCCCAGAGTATTGGTGTTGGTACCCACTCGTGAGTTGGTTTTACAAGTAGTTGCTGAAATTGAAAAACTTGCAAAGTATATCAATACCCGTGTGTTGGGAGTGTATGGTGGGACTAATATTAACACTCAAAAACAAGCGATTTTACAAGGTCAAGATATCATTGTAGCCACTCCTGGAAGACTTTATGACTTGGCCCTAAGCAATGCATTAAAATTAAAGTCTATTCAGAAATTGGTGATTGATGAGGTAGACGTCATGTTAGATTTAGGATTTCGTTTTCAGTTGATGAATATTTTTGACGTGATTCCAATGCGAAGACAGAACGTGTTGTTTTCTGCAACCATGACAGAAGACGTAGCCACATTAATTGATGATTTTTTTAAAAACCCTACTAAAATTTCTGTAGCAGTGAGTGGAACTCCGTTGGAGAATATCGAACAGGTATCCTATGATATTCCTAACTTTTTCACCAAGGTAAATTTATTACATCACCTTTTAAAAGACACGAAAGTTTTTCATAAAGTACTCATATTTGTGGGGTTTAAAAGAAGTGCAGATTTACTTTTTAAACATTTAGAAGAGATCTTTGGAAGTGAAACTTGCGTGATTCATTCGAATAAAACACAAAATTATAGGATACGTTCTATCAGGCAGTTTGATGAAGGAAATAATCGGATTTTAGTAGCGACAGATGTAATGGCTCGTGGCTTGGATTTTGAGGATGTATCCCATGTGATTAATTTTGATACCCCAGATTTTCCAGAAAATTATATGCACAGAATTGGGAGAACAGGTCGTGCAGAAAAAGCAGGAAAGACATTGCTTTTTTCAACAGAAAAAGAGCAAAAAGCAAAAGAGAAGATTCAACATTTAATGGGGTATGAAATTCCTGTTCTAGAACTTCCTGAAGAAGTTGAAATTTCTAAACTATTAACTGAGGATGAACGCCCAAGGGAAGATCAAGGGATTTCCAAAAACAGGACTTCTTTAGAATATGTTCCCGGACCCGCTTTTCATGAAAAGAGTGCAAAAAACAGCAAAACCAATCAAGGAGGATCCTATCGAAGAGAGATTGCCAAAAAGTATAAGAAGCCAAAAACAAGAGGAGATAAAAATTATAACCGTAGAAATAAGAAATAACAATGCAGATTTTAACAGCACAAGAATTGCATAATTTGGCAATGAATTTTGTTGGAGAGAAGCTTCGAGAGATGGGGTATGAGTTTCAGGCAATCAACAGCCAATTAAAAAGACACCCTCAATTTGTGTTATATAAAAAAGGGGAGCCTACTATTTTTGTATTGGTAAAAGCAACAAATAACATTCAAAAACCAAATGAATATGATGTGCTTTGGATGGAGACTTTTAAAAACCATGCAAAAAAACAACAGGCAAAAGTTTGGTTTGCTGGGGTTGGAATCGCCAACGCAGAAAGTGTTGAAAACCCTGTTTTTAAAGACCAACCCTATTATATTGCCTTTGAAGAGTTTACAAAGATCTTAGAGTAGCTTTTTTTAGCATACAGAACATCTTGTGTTAGGGTTCAAGGGTAGAGATTCTCCAAGTTACAGCCATCAGTCTTCCAGTCGTACTGCCTAATTTTCTGGAAACATATTCATTAGTCTACTCGTAAAACATAAAAAAACCACTCAAAAAGAGTGGTTTTTAATGATTAAAAAAACGGATAAACTACTTAGCATCTTGCTCTAATAAATCGAAAAATTGATTTAATTTAGGCATGATAATGATTTTAGTTCTTCTATTTTTTGCTTTATTTCCTGGAGTGTTATTTTCAGCTAAAGGCACGTATTGGCTTCTTCCTGCTGCAATTAAACGGTTTGGTTGCACACCAAATTTATACTGTAGAATTCGTGTAATTGAAGTAGCTCTTAGTGCAGATAAATCCCAGTTGTCTTGAATGATGTTTCTTTTAATTGGAGTAGAATCTGTATGACCTTCAATCATTACTTCCATTTCAGGTTGGTCATTAATGACTGTAGCAATTTTTTCTAAAACGGTGTAGGCATTGTCTGTAACATTATAGCTTCCACTTTTAAATAATAGTTTGTCCGAGATAGATATAAACACTACTGTTTTTTCAACATTTACCTCAATATCTTCGTCTTGAATTCCATTTGTCAAGTTTTGAGTGAGGTGGAATTTGATGGCAAGGTTCAAGGAATCTTTTTGAGTCATTGCTTCCCTTACACCATTTATATATTTATCTTTTTCACTCAACTGAGAAATAACATTTTTAATATTATCTGAAGAAGATTGTGTTAAAACAGTTAAGTTTTCAACCTGTTTTAGGGCAGTTTTTTTATCTTCTTTCAAAGCTTTTACTTGTTCGGCTAGTGATAAAGCTCTCGTATTTTCTTTCTCTTGTTCAATAAGACATTTTTGTAAATTTGTCTTTACATTTACTAATTCTGTTTTAGTTTGTTCATGTTTTTCTTGTAAAGCCACAAATTCTTTTTTTGCAACACAAGAGCTCAGTATAATTGTAGTTAAAAGGAGTACAGCTAGTTGTTTCATCGTCTGAAAATTAAATTTAGGCTACAAATCTAATAAAATGAAATTACAAAAAAGAGGATGTATTCATAATTTATGAAAATTTTATAGACTATTTTTGTATTCATAATCAAAATTAATGATCTCAAAAAAATATCTTATTTATATTAACATATTCATTTTATTTTCTTGCTCAAATCAGGAGAAGGAAGAAAAAATCACCTTAGAAGGAGCTGTTTTTGGGACCACCTATAAAATAGTGTATCTGAATAGCTCAACAAATTATCAAAAATCGATCGATAGTTTGTTTTTATTAATGAACACTTCGTTGTCTACATACATTCCTTCTTCAGATATTTCTAAAATTAATAACGGAGATACCGCTGTACTTGTAGACGACTTGTTCCTTGAAGTTTTTGAAAAATCAAAAAGAATTCACAGGGAAACCGATGGGTATTTTGATCCAACTGTGGGTAATTTAGTAAACGCTTGGGGTTTTGGTCCCAAAAACGAAAAGAAAAACTTAACAGCTGCAGAGATTCAAGACCTCATGCAATTTGTTGGCTTAGATCAGGTAAGTATTGTTGATAGACAGGTTTTTAAAAAAGAAAGAAACATCTATTTAGATTTTAATTCTATTGCGAAAGGGTTTGGAATTGATGTGGTAGCTCGTTTTTTAACAAGTAAAAAAATAACCAATTTTTTAGTTGAAATTGGAGGTGAAATCCGCGCCAAAGGAACAAAAAATAATAAGATTCCTTGGCTTATAAAATTAGTAGACCCCCTAAATGAAGGCATGATTCGCAAGTATAAAAATATAAACTTATCGAATAAATCCATGGCAACATCGGGGAATTACAGAAAGTTTAGAATCACAGAAAATGGGCAAAAATATGTACATACGATAAACCCAATCACTGGTGAGGCTAAGGAAAGTAATTTATTAAGTGCCTCTGTGATTGCTAATTTAGATTGTGCAGATGTAGACGCTTATGCTACCGCTTTTATGGCTATGGGGCTTGAAAAATCTAAAATTTTTTTACAAGAGCATCCATCAATTGATGGTATTTTACTATTTGTTGATGAAAAGGGATCTTTAAAAGAATACAGTACAATATCTTACTGATAAGGAGAGTTGTGTGGGATTATTTTTTATAGCATACAGGAAGAATTTCATTCTTCATCAAACAAAATCTTTCCAACTCTTTTGCAGCCATTTTTTTTGTGTAATCAATTTCATCAACTGCAAAGCCTACCGAACGAAGCTTGTTAAAATAATCACGACCATAAACTCTTACATGATCATATTGTCCGAATATTTTAGTGCGTTCGATTTTGTCTGTAATAGAAGCGTCTTCAAACGTCTTTTCTCTAGAGATGTCTTGAGGAATTTGAAAAATTCCAAACCCTCCTTTTTTTAAAACTCGAAATAACTCTTGCATTGCCTTGGTATCGTTTGGGATGTGTTCCAAAACGTGGTTGCAAAAAATAACATCAAATGAATTGTCTTGAAAGGGTAAGTTGCAAATGTCTGCTTTTACATCTGCAATTGGAGATTCTAAATCTGAAGTAATGTAGTCTAAGTTTTTTTGGGTCTTAAAAATTTTTAAAAAACATTGCTCTGGAGCAATATGTAGTGTTTTTAACTTTTTATTGGAAGTAAAAAAAGAGGTCTCATTTTTCAAAAACAACCACATCAGTCGATGTCTTTCTAGAGATAGTGTAGAGGGAGAAAGGGCATTTTTTCGTTGTTTTGAATACCCATAGGGTAAAAATTTACGAAAAGAATTTCCATCAATAGGGTCTGTAAAGGTATCTCCTTTTAAATAGAAAGCAATGAAAGGCTTCGCTAGGTAACTAGCTTTTATCAACCAAGGTCTTGGAATGCTATTTAATATGTATTTAAGGACAGACACTTTTAATAGTTATCAATTGGCTCGTAATCCTTCTTCTTCATTGGTTACAATTCCCAATGCTTCATGAACATATTTAAAGGTAGATAATAATTCAGGTTTGCCATTTACGATGGCTACATTATGTTCGAAATGTGCAGAGGGTTTGTTGTCTAAAGTGGTAATTGTCCATCCGTCATTGTGTTGTCTAATTTTATGAGTCCCCAAATTCGTCATGGGCTCAATTGCGACAACCATTCCTTCAGCAAATTTTTTACCTCTTCCTCTTTTTCCGTAGTTGGGCATTTCTGGATCTTCATGCATTTCTCTTCCTAAGCCATGTCCAACTAATTCTCTTACAACTCCATATCCATGATCTTCCGTAAATTTCTGAATTGCATACCCTACATCTCCAACTCTATTCCCTGTTTTAAATTCTCGGATACCAACATATAAACTTTCTCTAGTAATGTCTAAAAGTTTTTTTGTTTCAAGGGCAATTTCTCCAACGGCAAACGTATAGGCATGATCTCCATAAAAACCATTCTTTTTTGCACCACAATCAATTGAAATAATATCACCCTCTTGCAATGGATTTTTATTTGGAATACCGTGAACCACTTGAGAGTTAGGACTCATACAGAGTGTATTAGGAAAGTCATAGAGTCCTAGAAAACCAGGAATAGCTCCTTCTGATCGAATAAAATCTTCGGCAAGTTTGTCTAAATATAGGGTAGAAACTCCTGGTTTGACTTCTTTGGCTAACATGCCTAATGTTTTTGAGACGATCAATGCACTTTCGCGGATCAATTCTATTTCTTCACTGTTTTTTAATTGAATCATTTAAAAAAAATTGAGTGGTAAAGTTACTACATTTTGGAGAACTAAAATAAAGATTGCCTATTTGAAAAAAGAGAAAAACCCTTTCTTTTGGTTCTGAACAGGCTCTCTGTTTAAGATAAGTTGATAGATTTCTGACCATCCCAAAAACCCCCCGATGTTTCGATCATCGATAAATATATCTGCATGAATTTTGCGACTGTCTTTTTCATCATAATTTTCTTCTGGAAAATTTTTGTTCACAGCATAAAATTCTACTCCGTTTTTTTTACAAAAAAGAACAGCCTCTTCAAGTTTTTCTCCATTTCTGTAGGTCCATAAAATTAGACGATGCCCTTCAGATTGAAGCTTTTTCAATGTATCAAAAGCAAAGACCATGGGTTTTCCAATTTTCGGATAGGCATCCGTTACGATGGTACCGTCAAAGTCTACTGCAATAAGTAAGGGATTGTTGGGAATCATTAAATTTCGTAGGGATGTTTATAAGGTTGTTTCAAAATAATTGTAAGCATGTCTTTTTCTAGAGATTCTCTGGCATATTCTACATACCTTCCAATTTCTTTTCCTTTTTTATAAAAGATAAAAGTAGGGACTCTTATGACATTAAATCCTTTTTGTAAGTTATTGGAGGTTTTTTTATTTCTGTCGACAGCGATCAATTCAAGGTTGTCTAAATTAAAATCTGCCTGTTCTAATATTTTAAAAAAATGCGGAATTTCTCTTTTGCTATCTTTACACCAGGTCCCCATAAAGCCTTTGATTTGAATTCCTTTCAATTCTTTTTGAAGCATGTTGATTGCCAGTGTATCAGGACGATATGATTTCATGTTTTGATGAAACCACCTGTTGTATGGGATTGTATTAAAGGATGCTTTGTTTATAAACCCATGTAAATCAGTACTATTTTTTTTCGCGGCAGTATGGCTTTGCTGTACTTTACAGGAAAACAGTGCTATAATAGCATAGAATAAAGCAATTTTTTTCATTTTTCATTTTTTCTCGAACTACAACAAAGAATGTTGGGTCATTTCTTCAGGTTGCTGGACACCCATCAAATCTAAAATTGTAGGAGCAATATCCCCCAATATACCATTTTTTATTGTTTTAATCTCTTTGTCAATAAGAATAAAAGGGACAGGATTTGTGGTATGAGCTGTATGAGGAGATCCATCGGGATTTATCATTGTTTCACAGTTCCCATGATCTGCAATTAGAAGTGTGGAATATCCATTTTTTAAACCTGTTTCTATGACCTCTTCAACACAAGTGTCTACTGCTTCGCAGGCTTTGATTGCTGCTTCCATGATTCCAGTGTGACCGACCATATCCCCGTTTGCAAAATTTAAACAAACAAAATCTGCGACTCCTTTTTCTAAATCTTCACACAAAGCATCTTTTAACTCGTAGGCACTCATTTCGGGTTGTAAGTCATAGGTAGCTACTTTTGGTGAGTTTCTCAAGATTCTCGATTCACCTTTAAAAGGGGCTTCTTGCCCTCCAGAAAAGAAGAACGTTACATGAGGATACTTTTCGGTTTCTGCGATTCTAATTTGTTTTTTATCTGCTCTTGACAATACTTCTCCTAGAGTATTTTTTATATTATTTGAATTGTAAATGACATTTATTCCTTTAAAATTTTCATCGTATAAGGTAATGGTAGTAAAATAAAGGTCTAATTTTTTCATTCCAAAATCTGGAAAATCATTCTGAGACAAGGCGTTTGTTAATTCTCTACCTCTATCAGTTCTGTAATTGAAGAACAGAACAACATCTCCTTCTTTTATCTGCGACTTTGGCGATCCATCCTCATTTGTAATAATGATGGGTTTGTGAAATTCATCTGTAATTTCGGTTTCGTAATTTTTATGTATGGTTGCAATAGGATCTGTTGTTTTTGTACCAATTCCATGAACAACTCCATCATAAGCTTCTTTTATTCGCTCCCACCTATTATCTCGATCCATTGCATAATAACGTCCTGTAATGGAAGCTAATTCTCCAGTACTTTTTTTCATATATTCTTGGATTTCATTCACGAAATAAGCTCCAGATTTTGGATCGCAATCTCGACCATCTGTAAATGCATGTAGGTATACATTGTCTACTTGGTTTTCTTTTGCAACATCCAACAACCCTTTTAAATGATCTATATGTGCATGAATTCCTCCATTGGATAACAGTCCTAGTAAATGAACATCTTTTTTATGTTCTTTTGCAAATTTTAAAGTATCTAGTAACACTTTTTCCTTGCCCAAGGTTTTTTCTTTTACAGCTTTGTTGATACGAGCCAAATTTTGATATACAATTCTACCAGCACCCAGATTCATGTGACCAACTTCAGAATTTCCCATTTGTCCCTCAGGTAGGCCTACGTGCTCTCCGTCTGTTCTTAATTCTGCATGAGGATATTTTTGATACAATCCATTGATGTAGGGAGTTTTTGCATTGTAAATTGCAGATGCTTTAGGATCTTGAGTAATTCCCCATCCATCCAAAATCATTAGTATAACTTTTTTGTTCATTGTGTGAATTTGAGCAGTAAAAATAAGAAAGATTTTTGGCTTGTTTTTTATTTTTTTACGAAACCGATAGCGTAGACTAGTATTCCTAAATAATTTTTTTTGAAGGCTATTATTTATACTTTATAAAATGAGTTTTTGTTTTTTTGAACAAGAAGTATTCATTGCGATTAATGTTTTATATATAAGTTTATGAGGGGTAAAAGTGTATAATTAATGTTTTATTGCGTATTATTGTATGAATAATTCAATAATTTGCAATGAGTCTCCCTTTTGAGTTGAACGAAGTTACTAAGAAATTGCCCAAACATTTACACAAGTTTGTGGTAAAACAACCTTACGAAGAATATACTGCTCAAAACCAAGCTGTATGGAGATATGTAATGCGAATAAATATAGATTATTTACAGAAGGTAGCGCACAAGTCTTATATAGATGGATTAAACAAAACAGGGATTTCCGTAGATCATATACCACATCTATCTGGAATGAATAGAATTTTGAAAGAAATCGGTTGGGCGGCTGTTTCTGTAGATGGGTTTATTCCACCCAATGCTTTCATGGAATTTCAAGCTTACAAGGTTTTGGTAATTGCTTCTGATATGAGAACGATTCATCACATACAATATACTCCTGCTCCCGATATTATTCATGAAGCTGCCGGTCACGCACCTATTATTTCTAATCCGGAATATGCTGAATACTTGAGAAGGTTTGGAGAAATAGGCAGCAAAGCCATTTCGTCTTCAAAAGATTATGAAATGTATGAAGCAATCCGTCTTTTGTCAATTTTAAAAGAGGATCCAAATTCTTCGGAGAAAGATCTTGAAAATGCCCAAAAAAGGGTAGCTTATCTTCAAGAAAATATGGGAGAGCTATCTGAAATGGCCCAAATTAGAAATTTACACTGGTGGACTGTAGAGTATGGCTTGATAGGGACCTTAGACAATCCAAAAATTTATGGAGCAGGGTTGCTTTCGTCAATAGGAGAAAGTGCCCTATGCATGGGAAATACCGTGAAAAAAGTTGCTTACTCCATAGAGGCTGCTACTGTAAATTTTGATATTACGAAGCCTCAACCGCAATTATTTGTAACTCCAAATTTTGCCTATTTGAGTTCAGTTTTAGAAGAGTTTGCAGATTCGATGGCCATTAGAAGAGGGGGCTTGAATGGGGTTCAAAAATTAATAAATTCGAACGCCATAGGAACGATAGAACTAACCACAGGAATTCAAATTTCTGGTATTTTTACGAGTGTGATTCACGATAAAAACAACAAGGTTGCTTATTTCCAAACAAGAGGTGCTTCAGCTTTAGCAAATAGAGATAAAGAATTAATCGGTCATGGAACAACAAGGCATAAAAATGGTTTTGGAAGTCCCATAGGAAAGTTAAAAGGGATTAATTTGCCAATAGAAGATATGAGTCCTAGAGATTTAAAAGCATATGGAATTTATGAAGATAAATTGATGACTTTAGAATTTGAGAGTGGGATTGTTGTAAAAGGGATTCCGATTACCGGGACCAGAGATGTAAGAGGTAAGATTTTAATAATTTCCCTAGATCAATGTACTGTAACTTATCACGAAGAGGTCTTGTTTCAGTCAGATTGGGGTATTTACGACATGGTCATTGGTAAAGAAGTGATTTCTGCATTTGCTGGTCCTGCAGACCCAGCTTCTTTTTTAGAGTTAGGAAAGGTGTCGGAAATAAAAACACATAAAATTTTTTATTCGGAGCAAGAGCAGCTATTAAATAGACTGTATGAGAAGGTGAAAAAAATGCGGGAGGAAAAAACAACTACAGAAAAAAACATAACAAAAATATTTAATCAGTTAAAAAATGAATTTCCAACCGATTGGCTATTGAATTTAGAACTATATGAATTAGCTTTGCAAAATAAGTATTCTATAAAAGACACGATTCTAGAAAAATTAATTGAATTAAAGCAATATAATAAGTACACGAAATTAATTGAAAACGGTTTAGTTTTGTGTAAAAATTAATAAAAGGAGTTTGTGTCTATATAATATATTAACAAACAAATGGTAGAGGAAATTAAAAATTATTTAGACAAAGGTGCTGTTATTTTAGATGTAAGAACACAGCAAGAATGGGATGAAGGTCATACAGAGGGAGCACAGCATATTGTATTATCCGATATTCCCTCTGAAATAGAAAAAATAAAATCTTGGGAAAAACCTGTGATTGCTGTTTGTAGAAGTGGTGCCAGAAGCGGACAAGCGACTCAGTTTTTAGAAAGTAGAGGCATAGACATTATAAATGGAGGGCCCTGGCAAAATGTAGATCAACACCTCTCATAGGTTATAAGTTTACAAGGCTTGTCTAATTTTTTTTCTTCGCTTATTTTTTTTTGAAATTTTTTTCAACTTTCTTCTTGTTGCAAATACTCCTGCGAGTCCTGCACCCACGAATGCGCCCATTAATGGAGGGTTAAAATCGTGACCTGTTATGAAGTACTTTGCTTGAAAAACAAGGATTCCTATTCCGACAGAAAAAATAAATTTTCTTAATTTGGTCTTCGAGTAGTGTGTGTAAATACCACATAAAACACCTGTAATCATTGATGTTGCAGTTATTTGAGTTAGAAACAAGTTTAATAAATTTGTTTCTTTTGTAACAAAGAACGAAGTAACAACGATGCCTATAAAAATTCCTGCAAGGATTCCAATTAATATTTTCTGAATCATAGTTATAAGGCTTTTTTATGACTAAGTTACATTTTTTTTAAACAAAAACCAATCTGTTAAATTTTAGCTTTCTCACAATTAAAAAAAACCTTGGAAAATTCTTTTTTTATACAATTTAGAGTGTTTACATAGGGTTTCATCTGTCTAAAATTCAATAAAAGAGAAGGTTTTTTTTAGGTTTTCCTTTTTCTTGTCCAATTCATGTAGAAATTGTTGATGCTTTTTTGAGTTTTCATTGAAGGGTTTGTGTGCCAAGCCTTTTTGAATTGCTTCAACTTCTTTCATTACTAATTTAGAGTTTTCAGTATGCCAAGTGGCAACAAATTTTTCCCAAATGTACTGAATGGCAGTTTTATTTGGATGGATCATATCTTCAGTGTAAAAACGATAATCACGTAATTCATCCATCATAATTTCATAGGATGGAAAATAAGATACATTTTGAGATGTAAGATGGTTGTGAATTGCTGAAATTAAATGCGCTTTACTTCTTGTGTTTTGTTCAATTCCTTCTTTTATGTGTCTTACGGGAGAAATGGTAAAAATGATGTTTATTTTTTTGTTTATCGATGATAATAGGGAAATAATGTTTTCTACACTATTGGAAATCTCCTCCACAGACAGCAATCTTTTTAAAAACTTTTTTTGAGGAATTTTATGACAGTTTGCAACGATGGTCTCTGTTTCTACATAGGTGTATACCCATGAGGTACCAAGGGTAATAATTGCGTGAGATGCTTCTTTTAATTCTTTGTTTGCGGTATTAATTTTTAAATTTAAGTCATGTAAAAGTTTTTCTTGATCAGAAGAACTTACCTTAGAGTGTGCATCAAAAGAATGCCAACGCTCATTTTGGAAGATTAAATCTTTCGCAACATATTTCTTTTTATGAATTACATTTGAGATGAAATTTTCGATTGCTTTTGGATGAAATAAGATTCCAAATGGATTTTGATGCATTTGAAATTTATAATAATGTAGTTGACTTCCAATATTTTCTGAGAAACAAGAACCTAACAAAAAAATTTTTGAGTGGTAACTTATTGGATTTTTTGTTTCGTTTTTTAGTAGAATATTCGTTTGTAAATTCATAATAATTTTCTTAGAAACAATAAATTAAATCAATACCTATCCCGTTGTATTCATAGACAAAAGAGATTAAAAATTATAGGATGTATTCTTTTGCTTTTTTTAGAGCTTCCGGAATTCCTGCTGGATTTTTTCCACCAGCAGTTGCAAAGAAATTTTGACCACCACCGCCACCGTGAATTAATTTTCCTAATTCTTTTACAACGACTCCTGCGTTATAGCCGCGGTCATTTGCTAGTTCTTTTGAAATATAACAGCTTAACATTGCTTTTTCTTTTGAAGGAGATGTCGCAAATAATAAAAATAAATTTGTGTGGTTCTTGCCTAAAGTAAATGCCAAATTTTTAATTCCGTTGGCATCTAAATCTACTTTTGTAGCTAAGAACTGTACTCCGTTTATTTCTTCTAACTGATTTTTTATTTCACCAGTTAAATTTTGTGCCTTCTCAGCCAAAAGTTGCGCTACTTGTTTTTGTAAAGAAACATTTTCACCTTGTAATTTTTGAATTGCTTTTGCAGGATCTTTTGCATGATTTAATAATTCTTTGATCTCAAATAATGTATTGTTATTGTCAAAATAAAAATCTTTAACAGCATCATTTGTGATGGCTTCTATTCTTCTAATTCCTGAGGCAACTGCCCCTTCAGATTTAATTTTAAAATGCCAAATATCTCCTGTGTTTTTAACATGTGTTCCGCCACATAATTCAACGGACTGTCCAAACTTTATTGCTCTCACAGTATCTCCGTATTTCTCACCAAATAAAGCCAATGCGCCTTCATCAATGGCTTGTTGCATTGAGATATTTCTTTTTTCTTCCAAAGGGAGCTTTCCTGAGATACGAGCATTTACAAAGTTCTCGATATCCTGAAGTTCATCTGGGGTTACTTTTGAAAAATGAGAAAAATCAAAGCGAAGGTATTTAGAATGTACTGCAGAACCTTTTTGTGCTACATGGGGTCCTAAAACCTCTCTTAAAGCTTGATGCAATAAATGAGTAGCTGTGTGGTTACACGCTGTTCTATATCGTTGTTTGGCATCTACAACTGCATTCAAAGTTTCGTTTAGATGTCTTGGTAAGTTTTTTGCTAGATGAATGATTACATTGTTTTCCTTTTTTGTATCTACAATATACACAACATCACCATTGGGAACCTCTAGATATCCTTTGTCTCCAACTTGTCCTCCTCCCTCTGGATAAAAAGGAGTTAAATTAAAAACGAGTTGGTACATTTCTCCGTCTTTTTTAGAAACGACCTTTCTATATCTCGTTAACTTTACTTCAGATGCCAAGGAATCATACCCTATGAACTCCTCTGTTGCATCATTTAAAATAATAGTCCAATCGTCGGTGGTCATTTCACTTGCAGCTCTAGACCTGTTTTTTTGTTTTTGAAGTTCAGCTTCAAACCCTTTTTCATCTAAAGTAAGTCCTTTTTCTGATAGAATTAAAGATGTTAAATCGATCGGGAAACCAAAAGTATCATAGAGTTCAAATGCTTTATCCCCAGAAACTTGACTCCCAGAGGTTGTTTCTATGATTCGATCTAATAAAACCAATCCTTGATCTAAGGTTCTTAAAAAAGAATTTTCTTCTTCTTTAATGACATTCTCAATGAGCTGTTTTTGAGCTTTTAATTCTGGGAAAGCAGTGCCCATTTTTTCACTCAAAACACCCACCAATCTATGTATGAATGGTTCTTTTTTGTTGAGGAAGGTAAAGCCATAACGAACCGCCCTTCTCAAGATTCTTCTAATTACATATCCTGCGCCATTGTTGCTGGGCAGTTGGCCATCTGCAATAGAAAATGCAACCGCTCTCACATGATCAGAAATGACACGTATTGCGATATCTTGTTTTAAATTTTCACCATATTTTACATCAGTGATAGTTTCAATTTCTCTAATAATAGGAGTAAAAACATCGGTATCGTAATTAGATTTCACATTCTGTAAAACCATGCACAAACGTTCGAAACCCATTCCTGTGTCGATGTGTTTGTTGGGGAGCTCTTCTAATGATCCATTGGCTTTTCTGTTGTATTGCATAAAAACCAAGTTCCATATTTCTACGACCTGAGGATGGTCTTTATTGATCAAGTCTTTACCGTCAATTATTGCTTTTTCTTCTTCAGAACGAATGTCTACATGAATTTCAGAACAGGGTCCGCAAGGTCCTTGTTCTCCCATTTCCCAAAAATTATCTTTCTTATTTCCTTTTAAAATTCGGTCTTCAGAAATCAATTGTTTCCACAAGTCATATGCTTCAGAGTCCATTTTTAAATTGTCGTCTTCCGCGCCTTCAAAAACAGTTACATATAAAATGTCTTTATCAATCTTGTAGACCTCTGTCAATAATTCCCAAGCCCAAGTAATGGCTTCTTTTTTAAAATAATCACCAAAAGACCAGTTTCCTAACATTTCAAATAACGTATGATGATAGGTGTCATAACCAACTTCTTCTAAATCGTTATGCTTGCCTGAAACCCGTAAACATTTTTGAGAATCTGTGAGTCTATTTTTTTTCGGTGTTCCATTGTCTAAGAAATACTCTTTAAAAGGTGCCATTCCAGAATTCACAAACATTAAAGTTGGATCATCTTTTGTTACCATTGGGGCAGAGGGCACAATTAAGTGTGATTTTTCTTGGAAAAAATTTAAAAAAGTAGCGCGAATATCTTGTGATTTCATATGAACAAGCGTTTCCAATGACTTGAATTGGATTAAATTATTTTTAATAAAAACTGCAAAAAAAGCAGATGTAAAACATTTTTGTAAATTTGTAAATTATAGAAAAATGATTTTCAAATATAAAACTCTCTATAACAGCACAAAAATAGTATAATTAGAATAATGGCAAAAGTAAAATATTATTACGATACAGATACCCTCTCTTACAGAGAAATTGCTGTAAAAAGGAGTGATTACTACAAGAAAACTATCTTTGGGATATTCGCTGCGCTACTTATTGCTTTTTTTGGATTTATTGGGTTTAGCCAGTTTTTAATGTCGCCCAATGAAAGAGCTCAAAAAAGAGAGCTTGATAATTTAAAATTACATTTTGAATTACTCAACAAGAGAATGGATGAAAGTTCCGCTATTTTATCTGAATTACAAGAAAGAGACAATACAATTTACCGAGTTTATTTTGAAGCAAATCCAATACCAGACGAACAAAGAAAAGCGGGTTTTGGAGGGGTAAATCGATACAAATATTTGGAGGGATATGACAATTCTTCCATGATTGAAAAAGCAACAAAAGACTTAGATATATTATCGAAGCAACTGGTGGTACAATCGAAATCTTTAGACGAAATTGTGGCATTGGCCAAAAATAAAGAAGAAATGTTGGCTTCAATACCGGCCATTCAACCCGTTGCAAATAAAGATTTAAAACGAATGGCTTCTGGTTATGGATATCGAATACATCCAATTTATAAAACGAGAAAGTTTCACTGGGGAATGGATTTTTCTGCACCCAGAGGGACCCCTGTTTATGCTACTGGAAATGGAACTGTAGAAAAAGTGAAACGATCGAGAAGGGGCTATGGAAATCAGATAAAGATAAATCATGGATTTGGATACAAAACCTTTTATGCACATTTACAGAAATACACTGTTCGTAAAAATCAAAAGGTAAAACGAGGAGATTTGATTGGCTATGTTGGAACTTCAGGGACTTCCACAGCACCTCATTTGCATTATGAAGTGATCAAGGGGAAACGAAAATTAAACCCTGTATATTTTTATTTTAGTGATTTAACACCAGAGGAGTACGATCGAATGTTAGAATTGGCATCTCAAGAAAATCAATCGCTGGACTAATGAACATAGAACTACCTGAAAAGCATTACTACAAAATTGGAGAGGTTGCCAAAGCATTTCAAGTAAACACTTCGTTGATTCGTTTTTGGGAAAAAGAATTTGATATTATCAAACCTAAAAAAAACGCCAAAGGGAATCGATTGTTTACTTCAAATGATATCAATAATCTCAAGCTTATATACAACTTAGTAAAAGAAAGAGGTTTTACTTTAGAGGGTGCTAAGCAGAAACTTAAGAAAAATCCAAAATCAACCCTTCATACTCACCAAATTATTAGTAAATTGGAAGCAGTTAAAGCCGCATTACTTCAAATTAAAAATAAACTATAAAATTTAATCAAATGTCAAATAAGTATATAGATTTAGAAACGTTAAAATATATACTTTATGATGTACACAATTTAGAAGATCTTCTTTCAAGAGAACGATTTGAAGATCATGATATTGGTTCTTTGGATCTTTTCTTAGAATCTGTCAAAGAGTTTTCTGATAGGGAATTGTATCCCTATTTTAAAGAAATGGATGAAACGCCAGCATACCATAAAGATGGAACCGTTATCGTTCATAAACAAGTGGATGTAATGATGAAAAAAGGGGGAGAGTTAGGTGTGATATCGGCTTCTTTTGATTATGAGGATGGTGGTTTGCAAATTCCTTTTATGGCACACCAAGCTGCAGCATTTATTCTTGACGCAGCAAACAATCACTTGCCTGGTTATGCGGGTTTAACGCAAGGAGCTGCAGAGTTGATCATTGAGTTTGGAAATAAAGAATTGAATGATATGTATGTTCCAAACATGCTCTCAGGAATTTGGGGTGGAACCATGTGTTTAACAGAGCCCCAAGCGGGAAGTTCTTTGTCGGATATTGTTGCCAAAGCAACTCCTACGGATGCTGGTTTTTATAAAATATCAGGCCAAAAAATATTCATTTCTGGTGGAGATCATCAATATGCAGAAAATATTGTTCACCTGGTGTTAGCAAGAATAGAAGGTGCTCCCAAAGGAACCAAAGGAATTTCTTTATTTGTAGTGCCAAAGAACAGACCAACCATTGATGGAACTTTAGAATATAATGATGTAATGACGGTTGCTGATTTTCAAAAAATGGGGCAACGAGGCTATTGTACAACACATTTAGGTTTCGGGGATTCTGATGATTGTAGAGGTTGGTTAGTAGGTGAAGAAAATAAAGGACTTGCTCAAATGTTCTTAATGATGAATGCTGCAAGAATAGCAGTTGGTAGAGGTGCAGCAGCGATAGCAATGGCTGCCTATAGAACTTCTTTACAATATGCCAAAGAGAGACCGCAAGGGAGAAAGCTAACAAGTACAGGGAAGAAAGACCCCTCCGACAAACAAGCGTTAATTATTGAGCATCCAGATGTGAGAAGAATGTTATTACTTCAGAAATCGATTGTTGAAGGCTCTTTAAGTTTGGTTTTATTAGCCTCTAAATACTATGATATTATTCACTCTACAGAAAACCCAGAAGAAAAAGAAAAATACAATTTACTGTTAGAAATCATTATTCCTATTGTTAAAACCTTTCCTTCTGAAGCCGGATCCTTGTCCGTAAATAATGGATTGCAAGTGTTAGGTGGTTATGGTTTTTGTACAGATTTCTCGTTACAACAATATTATAGAGATATTAGAATTTCTTCAATATATGAAGGAACTACAGGGATTCAATCTCAAGATTTATTAGCGAGAAAAGTACCTCTTCAAAATGGGAAAGCGTTGGCGTTGTTGGTAGATGAGATCATGCAAACAATTACCCTAGCGTCAAAGCATGAAGAATTGAAACCCTATGCAGAAGCGTTGTCAAGTACATTACAATTGTCTCAAAAAATACTTCAAAAATTAATGCCTTTTGCCATGAAAGGCAATTATGAGCGCTACCTGTCTGATGCTAACTTATTCATGGAGTACATGAGTATTGTAGTATTGAGTTGGTTGTGGTTGGAAATGGCTTTAAACTCAAAAGAAAAGATCGCAACTAATGATTTAAAATATGACAAAATTTTCTATGAAGGTAAAATTCATACCATGAAGTTTTATTTCAAGTATGAACTTCCAAAAACGACCTCTCTTTCGGAATCTTTAATGAGCGATGAGGTGTTAACCATTAAGAAAGACATAGAATATATCGTATAATGAATACAAGAGAACAGTTTAGTTTAGAAGGGAAGGTAGCCATAATTACAGGCTCTAGTAAAGGAATTGGAAAAGCCATTGCAAAAGGGTTCGCAGAAAATGGAGCCCAAGTGGTCATTTCCAGTAGGAGTCAAGAGGCCTGTGATGAAGTGGTAAAAGAGTTTGTCTCGGAGGGATTAAAAGCAGTAGGAATTGCATGCCATATTGGAAAACCCGCACAACGTGAAAATCTAGTGACTCAAACTATGGACGCTTTTGGACGTATTGATATTCTGGTGAACAATGCAGCGATCAATCCTTTTTTTGGTCCGGTAGAAGAGATTGATCCTTTAATATTTGATAAAATCATGGAGGTAAATGTGAAAGCGCCTTGGAGTTTGTCCAATTTAGTGTTGCCACATTTAAAAACGAATAAAAAAGGAAGTATTATCAATATTGCTTCTGTAGAAGCATTAACTCCAGGAGCAGGCTTGGGAATATATAGCACTAGTAAAGCAGCTATGTTAATGTTGTCTAAAACACAGGCAAAAGAATGGGGAAAATTCGGTGTTCGTGTAAATGCGATTTGTCCAGGGTTGATTCAAACAAAGTTTAGTGCAGCTCTTTGGCAAAACGAAAAAATAGTCCAAAAAATTCAAAAAGCAATTCCAAGTGGCCGAATGGGGCAGCCAGAAGAAATGATAGGGTTGGCCTGTTTATTAGCTGCTGATGCAGGTGCTTATATGACAGGTGGGGTCTATACTGCCGACGGTGGATATATGATTGCAGGATAAAACAAGAAACAATGAATTTCGCATACTCAAAAAAATCAATAGCACTACAGCAAAAATTAATCGCTTTTATAGAGCAGTACATCCTACCTATAGAGAAAGATTATATTGCTTTTCATGCAGATAAAAACAATATGTGGCTTCGTTTCCCTGAGATAGAAATCTTAAAGGAGAAGGCGAAAGAAGCAGGTTTGTGGAATTTGTTTTTACCAAAAGATTATGGTGCTTTAAGTCCTGGTTTAACAAATTTAGAATATGCACCTTTGGCCGAAATTATGGGAAAAAAAATCTGGATTTCAGAAATTTTTAATTGCTCTGCTCCAGACACAGGGAATATGGAGGTTTTGGCTAAATATGGAAATGATAGACAAAAAGAGAAATGGTTAACTCCTTTAATGAATGGAGAAATTCGGTCGGCCTTTTTAATGACAGAACCAAATGTTGCCTCCTCGGATGCAACCAACATTGAAACATCTATTGAATTAGATGGAGATGAATATGTAATCAATGGCAGGAAATGGTGGTCCTCTGGCGCGATGGATCCACATTGCAAATTGGCAATTGTAATGGGAAAAACAGACGTAACCAAATCCAGACATCAACAGCAAAGTATGATCTTGGTTCCTATGGATAGTCCTGGGTTAGAAATTATTAGACCTCTATCTGTCTTAGGGTTTTATGATTCTCCAGAAGGACATGCAGAAATTCAATTAACCAACGTTCGCGTACCCGTCGAAAATTTAATTTTAGGAGAGGGAAGGGGTTTTGAAATTGCTCAAGGACGCTTGGGTCCTGGAAGAATTCATCATTGTATGCGTCTTGTGGGAATGGCTCAATATGCATTGGAAGTGATGTCTCAAAGAACACTCGAAAGAGAAACTTTTGGGAAGAAGTTCTATGAGTATAGTAGTATTAGACATGAAATTGCAACGGCTCAATGTGACATTGAGCAAGCAAGACTCTTAACGCTCTCTGCCGCAGACAAAATGGATAAGTTGGGCAACAAAGAGGCAAAAGATATCATTGCAATGATAAAAATTGTTGCGCCAAATATGGCCCTCAAGGTCATTGATAAAGCCATACAAATTTTAGGAGGGAAAGGAGTTGGCCCAGATACTTATCTGCCCCATTATTTTGCAATTGCACGAATGTTGCGTTTGGCTGATGGTCCCGATGAAGTTCATATGTATCAATTAGGGAAAAGTTGCATTAAAAAATATGGAAATAATTAAAAATGGAACAGCAGAAAGTTAGAAAAGGAGAGGATTTAAATGCCATATTATTAAAAAAATATTTGCGACAAAACAACTTAATTAATTCAATTGAAAGCGATTTGTTTGTGGAGCAGTTTACACATGGATTTTCTAACTTAACGTATTTATTACAGATTGAAAATAAAGAATTTGTCTTGAGAAAACCACCGATTGGCGCAATCAAAAGGGGGCATGACATGGGTCGTGAATTTAAAGTACAAAGTAGTTTGGAAACCCATTTTTTAAAGGTTCCCAAAATGTATGCGTTTACAGAGGATGCAAGTGTGCTAGGAAGTCAATTTTATTTGATGGAGAAAGTATCGGGTGTCATTCTCAACTATAAAGAAGCAAAACAACGAAAAATAGCTGCAAACGATTATAAAATTATTGCGAATACCTGGTTGGATGTTATGGTAGATCTTCATCGTGTGCCTTATAAAGAAATTGGCTTGTCAGATTTAGGAAAACCCGAAGGTTATGTAGAAAGACAAGTTCTTAATTGGGGAAAGCAGTATTTGAAAGCGGTAAAAACACCTTACCCAGTTGCAGAAAAAGTCATGCAGTGGATGGAAAAGCACCAACCAAAAATCTATGATCATTGTTTAATTCACAATGACTATAAGTATGATAATGTTGTTTTTAAAGATGATTCATGGCAGGAAATTTCTGCTGTTTTAGACTGGGAAATGGCAACTTTAGGAGATCCCTTAATGGATCTAGGGACTTCTCTTGGATATTGGACCGTTGCTTCAGATCACGAATTTGTAAAACAAGGAATCCCATCACCTACCATTTTTGAGGGGAATCCCAAACGAAGTGAAATTGCAAAAATGTATGCCGATAAGTCTGGGAGAAGCATAGATAACCTCGTTTTTTATTATGTTTTTGGATTGTTTAAAATAGCTGTAATTGCCCAACAAATTTATTATCGTTACCAACAAGGTTGGACAACAGATCCTCGTTTTGCCAATTTGAATAAAGCAGCTGAGTTGTGTTGTAAACTGGCTTTAAAAGCTATAGAAACTAAAAAAATAGATTAAAATTAACCTGTTTTATAAACAAGTATGGAAGTAAAAAATAAAATAGTCATTGTTACGGGTGCAGGATCAGGAATTGGGAAAGCAACCGCAATTCACTTTGCAAAACATGGAGCGACGGTTGTAGTATCTGATAGGAAATCGGAGTCTGCAAATAAAGTTGTCGAACTCATTGTAAAAGATGGAGGAACAGCATTGCAAATTGAAGCAGATGTCACCAATTTTGAAGCTGTAGAAAATTTGGTCGCTCAAACAGTAAAAGAATTTGGAAGGTTGGATGTGATTGTAAACAATGCTGGTATTGGCCCTAATTTGTTGAGAACTCATGAGGCTACATTACAAGACTGGAACCAAGTAATTGCTGTGAATCAAACAGGAGTTTTTTATTGTATGAAAGTAGCATTGGGTCAATTTTTAAAACAAGGGGGAGGGAATATTATAAACATCGCCTCGCTGGCAGGGTTGAAAGCCTCACCTAATAATATCAGTTATAGTGCAAGTAAGTTTGCTGTGGTTGGGATGACAAAATCTGCGGCGATGGAATACGCAACTAAAAATATTCGTGTAAATGCAGTGTGTCCTGGATATACAGAATCTGCGTTGTTAGACCAGTTAATCGCAGCAAAACCTGAAATGGATGCTGTTTTAAAAAGTGTCATTCCTATGAAACGATATGGGAAGGCGGAAGAAATTGCAGATGCCGTTGTTTGGTTGGCCTCAGAGAACACTAAATTTATTACCGGTCAGACCCTTACTCTAGATGGGGGTACTTCTCTATAGAACGTTAAAGTTAGTGGCAGTCTTTTATGAACTTTTGCGTTTATATGAATGTATAGATCAACAAGCACCAGCCTATTATTAAAAACAACCCTCCCAAAGGAGTTATGGGTCCAAGGAATCTCATTTTTTTATTTCTTGCTGCGGAAATGACCAACCCATAAATTGAAAAAGAAAATAGAATCGTTCCTATGATAAATGCAAGAAATATGTAGGTATTCATAGAGAGATTCTTCTTTAATTGAAAGCCTAAAATTAGCAATACAATTGCATGGTACATTTGGTATTTGACCCCTGTTTCAAAACTTTGTAATTGCTCTACAGATAATTTTTTCTTTAATAAATGAGCACCGAATGCACCTAAAATAATGGCGGTAGCTCCAAAAAAAGCAGCAAATAATAAAGCGATTTCATTCATGGTTTACAATTTTATAGGGTTGTCTAGCGAGAAAAGGATAAAAGTAATCTTTTAAAGTTTTTTGATGAAATTTTTGTAATCTTTAGGGGTATCAATATCCAATAAATTAACAAGGGTTTGTGGGGATAAAGTCCTCCTTTTATTTTTTTGAAGGAACTCTTTTGCTCCTTTGTCTCCTGTTATTTGTAATAAATCATTGGTAAAAATTGCAGGGAAAATTGCAGGAACACCTAGTGTATTTCCATAATTTGAGGCGATTATTTTCATTCTTTTTTCATCAAAAAGCCGCATCATTTCATCGTAATAGTCTTCTTTAATTGCCGGCTGATCTGCCAATAGTATGAATAGGCCATCGAAAGGGATTTTTTCTTTTTGTAAATACTCTATTCCTGAAATTATGCTGGCACTTAGACCAAGTTTATGATTTTTATTGATGATAAATTCGACATTCTTACCATCAACTTTTTGCATGATTTCTTCAGCATGAGCACCCAAAACACAGAGCGTTCTCGTGCTTTTGATTTTTGTTGAAAGATCTAGGGTATGCTGTAACAGTGTTTTTCCATTAATTGACAATAATTGTTTTATACTTCCCATTCTTGAGGAAGAACCCGCTGCCAAAATGAGTGTAACTAGGTGCATAGATAATTTTAATGAATGTGACCACTAATGGTTTTCAAAGAATCTGGTTTTTTATTTTTGATAGTAGCTAAAATTTCTGAAATGATAGAAATGGCAATTTCTTCAGGGGTTTGAGCTCCCAAGTTTAACCCTGCAGGGGTATGGATACTTTCAAGAAAATTATCAGTAATTAAAGGGTTCAATTCAAAAAGTTCAGTAAACATCTTATCTCGCCTTTTTGCAGCTCCCAACATCCCGAGATACGCTGGTTTTTTTTCAACGAGCTTCAATAGGTATTTTAAATCTTGTACATAGCTATGATTCATGATTAGGATTCCTGTATTTTCATTGACCATAGAAAAATCAATGATTTCAGCATCACTCGCAATGACCGAATTTGCTCCAGGGAAATCAACCATACTTTTAGGGTCTTTCAAAGAAGTAATCAGGTCTACTTGCCAACCCAATAAAGAGGCCATTTTACATAATTTTACAGCATCGTGTTCTGCACCAATAATTAGTAAATTAAATGCAGGTTTCAGGAGCTGTGTAAATGACAATACATCACTTCTTGTTTTCTTATGAGAATTTTTAGAGAACGAGAATTCTGTTGAATTTTGAAAGGTGAGAATAGAGCCAAAAGCGGCACTAGTTCCTTCATTTTTTGAAAAAAAAGAGGTGATTTTTATGGGTTCTCTATTTAGCATTGATTCTGTAAACCTATTGTAAAATTTCTCAGCAATAAAAAAAGGTTCGATTAAGATATACAATACTCCTTCACATCCTAGTTTATACCTGCCATCATAGGTAATTACTTTAGCTTCATTTTTTTCAAAAACACTGTTGCTCCTATGTAAAATTTCTTTTTCTACACAACCTCCGCTAACGGCTCCAGTCATTTTTTTATCCTCTGAAATTAGCATTCTAACCCCTGGTTTTCTGTAGGAAGACCCTTCTAAATCTACCACAGTAACCAATAGATTTTTTAATCCTTTCTTTTGGTTGAGATGTGCTTGTATGATAATTTCTTTGAGTTCGTGAACCATTGTTTTAACTACTAACTGCTACTAAAATACTACTTTTTAAAGTTAAGAGCTACAAGACAACATAGAACAGCCTACTTTATTTCTTGCCCACTCAGGTCTTTTTACAAACCATTTTTCTTGTGCTACTTGTTCGCCATATGGTTTTTTTATGAGCTGATATAATTCCTCGATTAATGTGTAATTCCCCTTTTCAGCCTCCTCTATTGCCATTTGAGACATATAGTTCCTAAGAATATATTTAGGGTTTATAGCATTCATTTTTACCTTTCGGTCTTTGGGAGAAAGATGTTCTCTATCCAATCTGAGAGCATATTTTTCAAACCATAAACTCCATTGATTTTTCACGTCGTTAGAAATTTCACTTGGGTTATAAAACGCCTCTTCTATTACCTGTAATCCTTGCTTTTCATTCGTAAAATCACTCAATTTCCTGAAGAAAATAGTCATATCTGTTTCAACAAGATGAAGGTTTTCTTCCAGATTTTGAATCAATTCTACATCTTGATCCTCCTCCATAAAAAGGCCTAATTTTGATTTCATCATTGCAAGCGATTGTTTTTCAAAATCAATTTTATATTGATTTAAAATACCTTCTAAAGGAGCTGCGTCTTCAATAATTAGATACAATGCATTTGCCAATTGATATAAATTCCACAAACCAATAGATGGTTGGTTACCGTAGCGGTATCGTTTGTGTTCTTTATCGGTTGTGTTGGGTGTCCATCCATGATCAAAACCTTCTAGCCAGCCATAAGGTCCAAAATCTATTGTTAAGCCAAGAATAGACATATTGTCTGTGTTCATCACTCCATGTACGAAACCAACTCGTTGCCAATGAATCATTAGTTCTAGAGTGCGTTCAGAAACTTCTTTAAAAAAGGAGATATAGCTTTTTTTTGATGGGTTTCCTAAATGTGAAAAATGATGCTTGATTGTATAGTTTACTAATAATTGTAGGTTTTTAACATCTTTTCTGGCAGCAAAAATCTCATAATTCCCAAAGCGTAAAAAACTTGGAGCAACCCTAGAAACAATGGCTCCTTTTTCATAAGCTGGATTTCCATTATACAAAATATCTCGTAAAACGGTATCGCCAGACAAACTTAAAGATAAAGCACGAGTGGTGGGTACTCCGAGATGAAACATTGCTTCACTACATAGATATTCTCTAATGGATGATCGCAATACGGCCAAACCGTCTGCAGTTCGTGAATAAGGAGTTTCTCCCGCCCCTTTTAATTGTACTTTCCAATTTTTATTCTGATGTGTTATCTCAAATAAATTAATTGCTCTTCCATCTCCTAGCTGTCCGGCCCAATTGCCAAATTGATGTCCTCCATAGCACATGGCATAGGGTCTTGTGTTTGGATAAATATCATTTCCTGTAAAAATATTTTTAAAAAAATCTGAGGTGGTTTCTTTTTTAGAAATTCCTAATTCAGAGGCCATTTCTTGCGAGACATGTATTACTTTGGGGTTTTTAGTTTTCTTGGGATTTGTAAAAGAATACACTGCTTCGGTAACCTGTCTTCTGGTGTTTTCAAGAATTTTATCTGCTGGATTTTCTGTTAAAAAAGTATTCTGTATGGTCAGTTTCATAAAAATGGTTCCCGTTTTGTTCTATGAATTGTAGTAACAAATCGTTATTGTTGTAATTTATCTAGATGTAATTTTCTTAATGTAGCCAACTTTGGCTCAATGACATAAGAGCAGTATCCTTGTTGTGAATTTTCTCTGTAATAATTTTGATGGGCAGCTTCAGCTTCATAAAAAATTGGAAGTGCGCTAATCTCTGTTGTGATGTTGTTCGTATAATAGGATTGTAGTTGTTTGACAACCTCGGTAGCAATTTTTTGTTGGTTTTCCGTATGATAGAAAATAACGGAACGATATTGAGTTCCGATGTCTGCGCCCTGTCTGTTGAGTGTTGTTGGATCGTGGGTGGTCATAAAAATGGTTAAAAGTTCTTCAAATGAAATGATATTCGTATCGAAAGTTACTTGAATTACTTCTGCATGACCTGTTAATCCAGAGCAAACTTCACGATAGGTGGGTTTTCCTGGTGCGTTTCCTCCTGCATAACCAGAAATCACTTTTTTAACTCCTTTTACTTCTTGAAATACTGCCTCAGTACACCAAAAACAGCCCCCTCCAACAGTCATAATTTGTATGTTATTACTCATTTTTTGCATTCTCTTTTTTTAATTGCATGGCCTCAGAATTAATACAATAGCGCAATCCGCTAGGAAGAGGCCCGTCTGGGAAAACATGTCCTAAATGTGCATCACAGGTATTGCAAAGTACTTCAACTCTGATCATACCAAAAGAAACGTCTTTATGGTATTTTATGGCATTTTCTTTAATTGGCTGAGTGAAACTTGGCCATCCAGAGCTTGATTCAAACTTTATCGTAGAATCAAATAAGGGAGTGTTGCAACAAATACAGTTGTATTGTCCTTCATCGTAGATGCTACACAATGCTCCTGAATGAGGTCTCTCTGTTCCTTTCTCTCTTGTAATTCTGTATTGTTCGGGTGTCAATTGATTTTTCCAGACTGTTTCTGTTTTTTCAACTCTTTTCTCAGGAGTTGGATTCTCTTTTGATGTAAAGCTGAGTACTTCTTTCCATGTTATCATATAAAGTTGTTTTAAGAGGAGGTGACGATAATGCTGAATTGCATCAAAATTGAACAATAATGATTTGTAAAAATAAACATACAGTTTTTAAAATTAGTTAGGGGCTTGTTAAAAATATAGAATTAACTGCCAAAAATCAATCCTAGGAAAGAAGCTTGTGATGCTCAAAGTCACCTGTTCTATTTTTTTTATAAAAAGGAAGAATAATTAAATTAAAGTTATATTATTGTAAAGTTAATATTAAAGGCTCAAAAATTACTTTTAAAAGGGTCATAACAGACGTTTCACAATAAAGAAAGAGGACTATCCATACTTATAACGATATAGAACTTATGAATATTTCTAGTGAGCGAATTGTTCTCAAAGAAATTGCATCTACAATTCATAAATTTAAAAGTATTTCATTAGAAGAAATGAATGCGGTCTCTCTAATGAAAAGAACAGATACAAAGTATATTATTCATGTCAATTCTTTGGCGCCAATCTTGGATAATCTTCAAAAAGAATACCAAGTTTTAGAAATAGAGAGCAGAAGAATTATGAATTATTCTTCGGTGTATTTTGACACTCCTAAATTTAAATTTTATTTTGACCACCATAATGGAAAAGTCAATAGGACTAAGATTAGACAGCGAAAATATGTAGACTCTGACTTGACTTTTTTAGAAATAAAGCAAAAAAATGGAAAAGGAGAAACCAACAAGTCTAGAATCCAAATACCAAATTTTGAGTTAGACTTTTCAACAACATCCAAGAAGTTTATTTCCGAAACAACGGGTCAAGCATTTGATTTGCAACCAAGTTTGTGGAATAATTTTAAAAGAATAACGCTTGTGAGTCTCAAAGACAATGAGAGAGCCACTATAGATATAGATTTAACCTATTCAATGAATGATGCGGAAAAAAGGTATGAAAATATGGTCGTAGTTGAAGTTAAGCAACATCGGTTTGATAGAAAATCAATGCTTGTGAAAACATTAAAAAAATATAAATACAACCCATACAGCATTAGTAAATATTGTATTGGTATTGTAAATTTATATGCACATTTAAAGTATAATTTATTTAAAAGAAAATTACTAAAAATTAATAAAATATCTCTGTAATTATGGATTTTATGAACATACCACTTTTTGACGAGGACTTTTATAAAATGGCCTTCCTTTTTTTCATCAACCTATTTTTTCTAACTATTATTATTAGGGGGTTTTATTATGGATCGACACCTAAAAAAAACTATTTATTTACCTATTATTTAATTGGTCTAATTGTATTTTTCCTATGTTTTACACTTAAGAAATACAAGTTAGATATTGGTTTAGCCATAGGGCTTTTTGCCATATTCGGGATTATTAGGTATCGAACAGAGTCGATCCCTATTAAAGAAATGACCTATTTATTTATAGTTATTGGAGTTTCTTTGATGAACGCATTTGTAAATAAAAAAATGAGTTATGCAGAAATTATTTTTGCCAACTCTACGATTGTTTTTACAATAGGAATCATTGAGAAAGTATGGAATTTAAACTATGAGGTTACCAAAGAAATTGTCTATGAAAACATAGAGAATATCAAGCCTGAAAATTATGAACTGCTTAAATCTGATATAGAATTACGAACGGGGATTGCAATAAATAAAGTCACCGTAGAAAGTATTGACTTTTTAAAAGACACCGCTACAGTCATCATTTATTACAATATTAAAGGCTAAACAATGAAAGAATATAATTACCGAATAGTAGCTTTTTTAAGTTGTTTTATGATGTATACTAGTATACTGCACTCTCAAGAATCAGATACAAATGATTTTGAATTATGGAGTTCGGTAGGAGTGTCGTATTCTGTAAATGACAAGATTAAAGTTGGACTCAATGAACAACTTAGACTTAAAGAAAATGCGACGACTACAGATACTTATTTTACAGATGTAACGTTGGAATACGAATTGTTTACAGATTTTGAAATTGGCTTGGGGTTCAGACATATTACAGAAAATGATAACAAAGGGAAAAAACAAGGGTTCGAAAATCATTTTCGATATAACATAGACCTTTCTTATAAATATGATTTTAATAGAATTATGGTCTCTCATAGAATTCGTTATCAAAATAAAAATCAATTAGGGGTAAATGAACAAGATGGCGATCTAGTTCCACAAGGAGTACGAATAAAATCAGGATTAAAATATGACGTTAAAAATTCTCCATTAGTGCCCTCTTTTTCTGTAGAGATATTTAACCGATTTACTAAAAATGATACGTTTAAGCTACAGAATTATAAAACAAGTAAATATAGATTAACCTACGGGTTAAGTTACAAATGGGATCAGATTGGAAAGTTTAAGGTGTTTTATCGTCGAGAAAATAACATCCTGGAAACACTTCCTAAAAATATAGATATCCTTGGATTGAATTATGTGTATTCAATAAATTAAAATACCTACTTATTTCTGTCTAAAATAGATGGTTATTGGAGTTCCTGTAAAGTTGTAGGTCTCTCTCAATTTATTTTCTATGAATCGCTTGTAAGGCTCTCTTACATATTGCGGTAAGTTACAGAAGAAAGCAAATTGAGGAGTTGGCGTAGGCAGTTGCATACAGTATTTTATTTTTACAAATTTTCCTTTAGTCGCTGGAGGCGGATAGCTTTTTACAATGTCTAACATGGCATCATTCAGTTTACTTGTAGGAATTTTATTTTTTCTATTATCAAAAACTTCCACAGCCGTTTCTATGGCCTTAAATAAACGTTGTTTGGTGAGTGCAGAAATAAATACGATTGGGACATCTGTAAATGGTTCAATTTGTTTTCTAACCATTGCTTCGAAATCGCGCATGGTATTGGTTTCTTTTTCAATCAAATCCCATTTATTGATTAAGATGACAACTCCTTTTCTGTTTTTTTCTGCCAGCCAAAAAATATTTTGATCCTGCCCTTCAAAACCTCGAGTGGCATCCACCACTAAAACAATAACATCTGAGTATTCGATAGAGCGAACTGCTCTCATTACTGAATAAAATTCTAAGTCTTCTTTTACACGAGATTTTCTACGAATTCCAGCAGTATCTACTAGGTTAAAATCGAATCCAAAACGGTTGTACTTAGTGTCGATAGAATCTCTGGTGGTCCCAGCAATATTAGTAACAATATTTCTATCTTCTCCAATTAAAGCATTGATAAAAGAGGATTTTCCTGCATTAGGCCTTCCTACAATAGCAAATCTTGGCAATTCTTCTTTTTCCAAATCTACTTCTTCTGGTGCTGGCATTTTTTCTGCCAAGGCATCTAGTAAATCTCCAGTACCACTTCCATTTATAGACGCAATTGTAAAGTAGTCTCCCAGGCCTAGATTGTAAAACTCAACAGCATCTGGCTCGCGTAGGGCATTATCAACCTTGTTGACAACCGTGAAAATTGGTTTTTTTACCTTGCGTAAAAGTTTGGCTACTTCAGAATCCATTGGCGTGATTCCATCCTCCACATTGACCACAAAAACGATAATATCTGCCTCGTCGATTGCAAGATTTACTTGTTTTCTAATTTCTCCTTCAAAGATATCATCAGAGCCCACAGAGTATCCACCAGTATCAATCACAGAAAATTCTTTACCATTCCAATCAGATTTTCCATAATGGCGATCTCTTGTAACTCCGCTTACAGAATCTACAATTGCTTCTCTTCGCTGAACCAACCTGTTAAAAAGTGTTGACTTTCCAACATTTGGTCTTCCTACAATGGCAACAATACTATTCATTTGAATTAAAAAATTTTTGCAAATATACAATTAATGCTTCAAGGAAAGTTGCTAAAAAAAGAAGTCTTTTTGAACAACATAAAGCAATAAAGATCTGAGCTAATTATAAACTATAAGTACAGGTTAATTTTGATTATAACCAAAACGTTTTAATTGGTTTTTATCACTTCGCCAGTTTTTATTGACTTTTACGTAGAGCTCGATAAATACCTTTTTTTGGAAAAATTTTTCTAAATCTTTTCTGGCCTCTGCACCCACTCTCTTGATAGCGGTTCCTTTATGACCAATAATGATTCCTTTTTGAGTCTCACGTTCTACCATAATTACAGATCGAATTCTAACAATAGTATCTTCTTCTACAAATTCTTCTGTTTCGACTTCTACAGCATACGGAATTTCTTTTTTGTAGTGAATAAGGATTTTTTCTCGAATCTTTTCGTTTACAAAAAAACGTTCTGGTTTGTCTGTTAACTGATCTTTTGGGTAATAAGGAGGTGCCTCTGGAAGCAATGCTACAATTTTTTCGAATAGACTGTCTACATTAAATTTTTCTAGGGCAGAGATGACAAAGACAGTGGCATTTGGAACTTTTTCTTTCCAATAGTTTACCTTTTGTTCTACAACTTCCTGAGAAGAGGTGTCAATTTTATTTAACAGTAAGATCACTGGAATTTCACTGTGAATTATTTTGTGAAAGAATCCTTCATTTTTCAATTCTTTTTCACCTACTTCTACCATGTAAATTAAAATATCGGCATCATCTAAGGCAGATTTTACAAAATCCATCATGGAAGATTGTAATTCATAGGCGGGTTTTATAATTCCTGGAGTATCTGAAAAAACAATTTGGTAATGATCATCGTTTACAATTCCTAAGATACGGTGTCTGGTTGTTTGCGCTTTTGCAGTAATAATAGATAATTTCTCACCAACCAAGGCATTCATTAGTGTAGACTTCCCCACATTTGGGTTTCCAATAATATTTACAAAACCTGATTTATGTTCCATGCCGCAAAGATAGTTTCTTTTTAATTTTTAAGCTGATTTTTTAAATGAATAAAAAAAATCAAATAAAGTTTGGCAAACTCTTCGTTTGAATGGTGTCTTTGCAGTCTAAATCGCGGGATAGAGCAGTAGGTAGCTCGTCGGGCTCATAACACTCCTCACCACCCAATTTCAACTAATTTTATTAACTCATTTTCAAGTAGTTACAAATATATAATCCTATTTGTGTTATACGTGCTAGACTCTTGTGTTAGATAAAATACAACTATCCAAAGACTTTAAGCTTCATTAATTTCTCTTCTTCAACGTTTAATAAAAGTGGATTGATGTAGTGGTTTTCTAGTACCTTCATTGAAGTGAGGAATGACAATATTTTCTTCTTTTTAATTCAGTAATTCCTATATTTGTAT